>FWWL01000004.1_pt1:192500-670785 | contig 670785 bp, 632 predicted proteins | sample 2228331 | NCBI WGS metagenome assembly FWWL01 (sample SAMEA103939775, study PRJEB20133) | metagenome
CGTTGAAAAGGTCTGGGATGACTTGTGGATAGGGGTGAAAGGCCAATCAAACCTGGACATAGCTGGTTCTCCGCGAAATCTATTTAGGTAGAGCCTCGGACGAATTCCACAGGGGGTAGAGCACTGGATGGATGCGGGCGGCGCGAGCTGTACCAATTCTAACCAAACTCCGAATACCTGTGAGAACTATCCGGGAGACACACTGCGGGTGCTAACGTCCGTAGTGAAAAGGGAAACAACCCTAACCATCATCTAAGGCCCCCAAGTACTGGCTAAGTGGGAAACGATGTGGGATTGCTTTGACAACCAGGATGTTGGCTTAGAAGCAGCCATCATTTAAAGAAAGCGTAACAGCTCACTGGTCAAGCGATCCTGCGCGGAAAATGTAACGGGGCTCAAGCCAGTCGCCGAAGGTATGGGTGTGCGCAAGCACGCGGTAGCGGAGCGTTCCGTAAGCCTGTGAAGATCGGTCGTGAGGCCGGTTGGAGGTATCGGAAGTGAGAATGCTGACATGAGTAGCGACAAAGAGTGTGAGAGACACTCTCGCCGAAAGTCCAAGGGTTCCTGCGTAAAGTTAATCTGCGCAGGGTTAGCCGGCCCCTAAGGCGAGGCCGAAAGGCGTAGTCGATGGGAACCAGGTAAATATTCCTGGGCCAGTTGGAAGTGACGGATCCCGTATATTGTCAGGGCTTATTGGATTGCACCTGGCAGTGAAGGGGTCCCTGGAAATAACTCCAACAGAGACCGTACCCGAAACCGACACAGGTGGACAGGTAGAGCATACCAAGGCGCTTGAGAGAACTATGCTGAAGGAACTCGGCAAATTGCACGCGTAACTTCGGGATAAGCGTGACTCACCTTGCGCAAGCAAGACTGAGTGGCACAGGCCAGGGGGTAGCGACTGTTTATCAAAAACACAGGGCTCTGCTAAACCGTAAGGTGAAGTATAGGGTCTGACGCCTGCCCGGTGCCGGAAGGTTAAAAGGAGGGGTGCAAGCTCCGAATTGAAGCCCCGGTAAACGGCGGCCGTAACTATAACGGTCCTAAGGTAGCGAAATTCCTTGTCGGGTAAGTTCCGACCTGCACGAATGGCGTAACGACTTCCCCACTGTCTCCAGCATAGGCTCAGCGAAATTGAATTCCCCGTGAAGATGCGGGGTTCCCGCGGTCAGACGGAAAGACCCTATGAACCTTTACTGCAGCTTCGCTTTGGCGTTAGCGACAACATGTGTAGGATAGGTGGGAGGCTATGAAACCGGGGCGCCAGCTCTGGTGGAGCCAACCTTGAAATACCACCCTTGTTGTCGTTGACGTCTAACCTAGGCCCGTTATCCGGGTCAGGGACATAGCGTGGCGGGCAGTTTGACTGGGGCGGTCGCCTCCCAAAGTGTAACGGAGGCGCGCGATGGTGGGCTCAGAGCGGTCGGAAATCGCTCGTCGAGTGCAATGGCATAAGCCCGCCTGACTGTGAGACTGACAAGTCGAACAGAGACGAAAGTCGGCCATAGTGATCCGGTGGTTCTGTATGGAAGGGCCATCGCTCAACGGATAAAAGGTACTCTAGGGATAACAGGCTGATTTTGCCCAAGCGTCCACAGCGACGGCAAAGTTTGGCACCTCGATGTCGGCTCATCACATCCTGGGGCTGGAGCAGGTCCCAAGGGTTCGGCTGTTCGCCGATTAAAGTGGTACGTGAGCTGGGTTCAGAACGTCGTGAGACAGTTTGGTCCCTATCTGCCGTGGGTGTACGAAGCTTGAGAGGATCTGTCCCTAGTACGAGAGGACCGGGATGGACACACCTCTGGTGGACCTGTCGTGGCGCCAGCTGCGCAGCAGGGTAGCTAAGTGTGGAATAGATAACCGCTGAAAGCATCTAAGCGGGAAACTAACCTCAAAACAAGGCTTCGCTGAGAGCCGTGGTAGACCACCACGTTGATAGGCCAGGTGTGGAAGTGCCGCGAGGCATGGAGCTTACTGGTACTAATCGCTCGATCGGCTTGATCGTTCTTAGTAAAACTTATGAGCGCTTTGCAGAGCAGCTCTGATGTCTTCTCAAATCTGATCCGCTTCATTGACCTGGTGGCTTTGTCGAGAAGTCCCCACCCGATCCCATCCCGAACTCGGTCGTTAAGCTTCTCAGAGCCGATGGTACTTCGTCTCAAGGCGCGGGAGAGTAGGTCGCCGCCAGGTCTATCAAGCGGATCAGGATCCAGAACCCTTCAATTCACGATGCCAGCAAGGCTTTGCCGCGGGGTGGAGCAGCCCGGTAGCTCGTCAGGCTCATAACCTGAAGGTCACAGGTTCAAATCCTGTCCCCGCACCCAAAGCTTCGTTTCGCCATTGGACAGCCTCCTTCGGGAGGCTTTTTTGATTCTGGCGCCATGAGGGCAGGTCCCGAGCCTTCTGGGCGCGCCGTTGCGCTCGATGGGCGTGGCGTGGGGCTCTGACAGCGACCCTGCAATGCCGAATCCCCAGCCGGTCGTCGTGAAATGCGCCAAGGCGAGCCGGCATGAGGCGGGGCTGGCTGCGTGAGCGGCGGCAAATGCGAGCATCGGGCCGAGGCGAGCCCGTCGGAACGTTGGACGTTCTGATCAGGTCACCTTTGCGACGCGTAGCGAGTTGGTGCCGCCGGACTTCCCGAACGGGATGCCCGCGATCACCACGATCTCGTCGCGCCGCTTTGCAAAGCCGCTCTTCAACGCGAGCGCGGCGGCCTGCGAAACCGTCTCGGTCATCGTGTGGGTGGTGTCAGACGTCAGGGCGTGGACGCCCCAGACGAGCGCCAGCCGCCGCGCGGTTTGGATGCTGGGGGTCAGGCCCAGAATCGGGCTGTCTGGCCGTTCGCGCGCGATGCGGATGGCCGTGCGACCCGAGAGGGAGAAGGCGGCGATCGCCTTGGCCTCGATCGTCTCGGCCACCTGGCGAGCGGCCGCACAGATGGCGTCGCCCGCCGACTTGTCCGGTGTGGGCCGGGCCGCGGCGCGGGCCGCCTTGAGGTCCTCGTCCTCCTCGGTGCGGGCGATGATCCGATCCATCATCCGCACGGTTTCCACCGGGTATTTGCCCGTGGCGCTCTCGGCTGAGAGCATGACCGCGTCGGCTCCGTCGAACACCGCGGTGGCCACGTCCGAGGCCTCCGCACGGGTGGGGGCGGGGTTCTCGATCATGCTCTCCATCATCTGGGTCGCAACGATGACCGGCTTTCCGTGACGATGGGCGGCGCGGATCAGACGCTTCTGGATCAGCGGGACGTCCTCGGCCGGCAGTTCGACGCCCAGGTCGCCGCGGGCCACCATGATGGCGTCCGACAGGCGCATCACCTCGTCGATGGACTGCAGTGCGCCAGGCTTCTCGATCTTGGACAGGATGAAGGCCCGGTCCCCGACCAGCTCCCGAGCCTCGGCGACATCCTCTGGCCGTTGGACGAACGACAGCCCGATGTAATCGCACCCGTGCTCGAGCGCGAAGGCGAGGTCCGAGCGGTCTTTGGAGGTCAGCGCCGGGATCGGAAGGGTCAGGCCGGGGAGGTTGACGCCCTTGTGGTCGCTCAGGCGTCCGCCCACGATCACGCGGGTGTCGAGGAAGTCGGGCGTCTGGCGGGTGACCTCGAGGCGGACCTTGCCGTCGTCGAGCAGCAGAACCGAGCCAGGAGAGGCCGCCGCCATGATTTCAGGGTGCGGCAGTTGCACGCGCTGACCATCGCCGGGCCGCTCCTGCAGGTCGAGGCGCAGCGTGCGCCCCCACTGCAGCACGACCCCGCCGCCGGCGAAGCGGCCGACCCGGAGCTTGGGGCCCTGAAGGTCGGCTAGGATCCCGATCGGGCGGCCCGTCTTCTTCTCGACCTTGCGAATGCGATCGACGACCTCGGCGTGGCCATCCTGGCTGCCGTGGCTGAAATTCAGGCGGAAGACGTCTGCGCCCGTTCGGAACAGCTCCTCCAGCCGCTCGAGGCTCGACGAGGCGGGCCCGATGGTAGCCACGATCTTCACCCGCCGGCGGCGCCGGATGCCTTCAGCCACGCGGGTGGTCTCCTTGCAGAACGGCCCGGGAATCGGGGCGACCCCGGACGCCTGAATTTGACGGTCATGAGCCTTGCCAGCAAGCAACGGTCACGCCGATGGCCTGGTTTCCATTGTCGGAATGGCGGCGGGTCGAACGTCCTGGGTCCAGGACGAGCGTAAAGGAGGGTTAGATGCCCTATGTGGACGGGTTCGTGCTGGCGGTGCCGAGGGCGAACCTCAAGGCGTACAAGGAGATGGCCCGCATCGGCGGCGAGGTGTGGATGGACCACGGTGCGCTCAGCTACGTCGAGTGTATCGGCGACGACGTGCCGCTGGGCGAACTGACTTCGTTCCCCCGCGCCGTGCAGGCGAAGGAGGGCGAGGTGGTGGTGTTCTCCTGGATCACGTACGAGAGCCGGGCGAAGCGCGACGAAGTCAACGCCAAGGTCATGGCCGACCCGCGGATGAAGGGCTCTGCCGCCGATATGCCGTTTGACGGCAAGCGCATGATCTTCGGCGGCTTCGAGAGCTTCCTCGCGCGCTAGCAGAACCAGTGCAGATGCGGTCCCGATGCTGCGCAGCGGGGTCGCATTACCGCGATTTATGTTGGCCCTGAGCGCGGGGCGGGGGAGAGAAGGCCCGGGACGCGTACCTGGAGCCGCCTGCCTTGATCTCCGAACTCGCCGCATTGGCCCTGGCCGCGCAGGGGCCCGAGCTGCCGCGCATGCCGGCCATCCAGCGGCAGCCTCAGATCACCTACGTCGACCGCAGCGGCGCCGTGATCGGTGTGCGGGGCGGGCGATATGCGCCGCCGGTCGACGTGAACCGGTTGCCCAAGCACGTGCCGGGCGCGATTGTCTCCATCGAGGACCGCCGCTTCTACGAGCACACCGGGTTCGATCCGCGCGGCATGGCCAGCGCCGTCGTGGGCGGTCTGACCGGCGGGCGGATGCGCGGGGCATCCACCATCACCCAGCAGACCGCGCGGTTGCTGTTCCTGAACCAGGACCGCACGCTGGAGCGCAAGGCCATCGAGCTGGTCTATGCCGTCGAGCTGGAGAAGACCTACTCCAAGGCCCAGATCCTCGGGATGTACATGAGCCGCGCCTATTTCGGCGCCGGCGCCTATGGCTACGAAGCCGCGGCTCAACGCTACTTCAACAAGCCGGCGGCGAAGCTCTCGATCAAGGAAGCCGCCATGCTGGCGGGCGTCCTGAAGTCGCCCGTGAACTACGACCCGATCAACCAGTACGAGGCCTGTCTGGAACGCGCGAACCTGGTGCTGGACGTCATGGTCGAGAACGGAGTGATCACCGCGGCCGAACGCGACAAGGCCAAGGGCCAGAAGCCCCGGGTGTGGAAAACCGCGCCGAATGGCGCGGCGCAGTACTTCGTCGACTGGGTGGACGGCGAAGTCCGCCGGATGGTCCCGAAGCCGAACCGCGACCTCATCGTCGAGACCACGCTGGACCAGGCGATGGAGCGCGCCGCGGGCGAGGCTGCGAACTCGGTCGTCGCGCGGTACAAGGCGCAGGCCACCGACCAAGCGGCGATCGTGGCCATCGACGGGCAGGGGCGTGTGCGGGCGTTGGTGGGCGGGACCGACCATGCCACCGCGCCCTACAACCGCGCCGTCAATGCGCGGCGGCAGGCGGGCTCGGCGTGGAAGCCGTTCGTCTACCTGACCGCTCTGGAGCAGGGGCGCACGCCCACGACCGAGGTCGTCGACGAGCCGGTGACTATCAACGGCTGGTCGCCCAGCAATTATGACGCCGGCAGCTATCTCGGGACCATCACGCTCGAGCTGGCGCTGGCCAAGTCGGTGAACACAGTCGCCGCGCGTCTGGCCGACGAAGTGGGCCGCCCGAACATCGCCGCGACCGCCCGGCGGATCGGCATCCAGTCCGCGGTCAACACCGACCCGGCCATGGCGCTCGGCACCACCCTGGTCTCCCCGCTGGAGATGACCCAGGCATATGCCGCGTTCTCGAACGGTGGAAACCGAGTGCAAGCCTATGGCATCGAGCGGATCCGCTCGGGCGGCCAGGTCATCTATCAGAAGCGGCCCCCCGCGCCGGTCCCGGCCATCGCCAACCCGGCGCTCAGCGAGCTGAACCAGATGATGCGCACCGTCATGGTTGCGGGCACGGGCGGCCGCGCCGCGGCGCCGGGCTATGACCTGGCCGGCAAGACGGGCACCACATCAGACTACAAGGACGCGTGGTTCTGCGGCTACACCGGCTATCTGGCCAGTTGCACCTGGATGGGCCGCGACGACGCCAAGCCCATGGGGCGGATCAGCGGCGCCACCGCGCCGGCCGAAATGTGGCGCCAGTTCATGAGCACGGCGCTGAAGCGAGTCCCGAACCAGGCGATCCCCGTGGGGCCCGCTGCCCCCGCGCCCGCGCCGCCGGTTCAGGTGGCGAGCCAACAGACCGCCGAGGATTCCGACCAGGCCGCGGAAGAACCTCCGACCGACTGAGCTGGTCGCCGCCCCCTGGACTGACGCCCGGGCATGCCAACTTAATGCCGCGGAGTCGCGCGCCGCTGAGCAGAGACGCGACCTGAACTCGGGGAGGCGGGCCCATGTCGACAGGCCTTTTCAGCGACCTGCTGGTCGTGGACTGCGCGAGCTTCATTGCGGGGCCGGCGGCGGCGACGGTGCTGAGCGACTTCGGCGCACGGGTGATCAAGATCGAGCCGCCAGGGATCGGCGACGCCTATCGCAACCTCTTCCGCCTGCGCGGCACGCCGGATGACGTCGACTACTTCTGGGCGCTCGACAGCCGCAACAAGGAGAGCCTAGCGCTGGATCTGCGTCGGGCCGAGGCCCAGGCCGTGCTGCGGACGCTGGTCCGCAAAGCCGACGTTTTCATCACCAACATCCCGTTCCCTGCGCGCGAGCGGCTGGGCGTGCGCGCCCAGGACCTCATGCCCCTGAACTCGCGGCTGATCTACGCGTCGCTCACGCCTTACGGCGAGCACGGGCCCGAGCGCGATCGCACCGGCTTCGACGCCACCGTCTGGTGGGCGCGATCGGGGCTGATGGACCTGGTCCGCCCGACCGCTGGCGCCGAGCCCGCGATCTCGATGCCGGGGATGGGCGATCACCCCACGGCCATGGCGATGTACGGCGCGATCCTGACAGCGCTCTACAAGCGCCAGCTGACCGGCGAGGGCTCGGAGGTCAGCACCTCCCTGCTGGCGAACGGGCTGTGGGCCAACGGTTGCCAGGTCCAGGCCGCGCTGTGCGGCTACGAGCTGGCGCCGAGGCCGAAGCGCGGCGACCGGGGCGCGCTGAACGAGATGTATCGCGCCAGCGACGACCGTCATTTCATCATCGTCAGCACCAATCCCGCCCGCGACTGGCCGCTGCTGGCCAAGGCGGTGGGGCATGCGGAATGGCTGGAGGACCCGCTGTTCGCGACCCCGGAAGCCCGCCTGATGAACGGCCCGGACCTGGTCGCCCGGTTCGACGCCACGTTCGCCGAGCACCCCTACGAGCACTGGTCGAAGATCCTGTCCGAGGGCGACGTCACCTTCGGCATCGTAGCGACGATCTACGACCACTTCACCGACGGCCAGATCGAGGCGAACGGCCTGTTCCCCGAGTTCTCGGACCACTGGTTGCGGACCGTCGACAGTCCCTTCCAGGTTCAGGGCGAGGCCAAGCTGCCCCCGCGCATGGCGCCTGACATCGGCCAGCACACGCGCGCGCTGCTGGCCGAGTTCGGTTGTTCGCCGGCCGAGATCGAGGCGCTTACGAGCTAGGTCGTCGCGGTGAGATCGGTGGTCGCGCGGCCGTTCACCCGGACGTTCTGCAGCTCTAGCCCCTTCACGTGCCTGACGATCGAGGGCTCGCCGACGCCCTGGAAGTCGCAGTTGCGGATCGTGAAGGTCTCGACCGGCGCGCTGGGCAGACCCTGCAGGTCGACGGCGCGCCGGCTCCTGGCGCTGCGGACACGCTCGATCACCACGTCGCGCAGGACCGGCGTGAAGCGTCCCTCGGCGCCTTCCTCGTAGTTGAAATCCACGGTCACGGCGGCGCGACGCACCTCTCCGACCTCAAGGTTGCGGTAGCGGACATGCTCGACGATCCCGCCGCGGAGCGCATTGTTCTTGAAGCGGATCGCGTGGTCGAGGTTGGGGCTGTCGAGTTTGCAGCCTTCCGCGAACACGTTGCGGACATGACCTGAGATCTGGCTGCCGATGGTGATGCCGCCGTGTCCGTCGGCCATGCGGCAGTTGCGGATGATCACGTTCTGGCAAGGCGCGCCCACACGGCGTCCATCCTCGTTGCGGCCCGAATTGAGCGCGATGCAGTCATCGCCCGTGGCGAAGCGGCAGTCCTCGATCAGGACATCGGTGCAGGACTCCGGATCGCAACCATCGTTGTTCGGGCCATGGCTGTCGATGTCGAGAGCGCGGACGGTGACGTTGACGCAGAGCACCGGGTGGACCTGCCAGAAGGGCGAACGACGCAGGCGGACCCCTTCGATCAGCACGTTCCTGCAACGGTAGGGCTGGATGAATGGCGGGCGCAGGTAGCTGCCCTCGCCGAACAGCCGCTCGGCCACCGGCGTGCGGTCCTCGGCCATCTGGAACAGGCGCGCGCGCGCCGTGCGCTGATCGGGCATGCCGTCGGCCCACCCGTGCTGGTTCTGTTTCCAGGGGCCATTCCAGGTCCACCAGTGCTCGCGGCTGCACTGGCCGTCCAGCGTGCCCTTACCGGTGATGGCGATGTTCTCGCAATCGATCGCATAGACGAACGGCGAGTAGTTCATCAGCTCCACGCCCTCCCAGCGCGTGAAGACCAGCGGGAGGTACGCCTTGGGGTCGGTCTTGAAGAGGATCGTCGCGCCCGCCTGGACGTGCAGGTTCACGTTGCTCTTCAGGTGGATCGGGCCGGTGAGCCAGCTGCCGGGCGTCACCACCACCCGGCCGCCGCCGGCGGCGTGACAGGCGGCGATGGCCATTCGGAAGGCCTCGGTCGAATCGTCGACGGCGTCGGGATCGCCACCGAAGTCGGCGAGCCGGAAGTCGCGGTCGGGGAAGGTCGGCGGCTTGATGCGGGCGAGGATCTCGCGGGCCATGGCCCAATCGTCCGTCGCAGGGGCATCGGCCCGGGCCAGGCCGGGCGCGAGCGCCATGGCCGCGCCGGAGAGGAAAAGGTCCCGGCGGCTTAACATGCCGAAGCTCCCAATGTCAGAGGGCTCGATCTGAGACAGGCGAACCGGGCGGCTGTTCGGGCCGCCCGGTCGCGAAGGCGCGTCAGAAGCTGTAGCGGGCGCCGATGTAGAGCTGGCGGCCGAAGTGGTGATTGGTCCAGGTCCGGCTGGCGTCGGTGTCGTTGCGCTGCTGGCTGTCTTCGTCGGTCAGGTTGAGGCCTTCGATGGTCAGCTTCAGCTTTTCGGTCAGCTGGTAGCTGACGTTGGCGTCGATGGTCGTCGTCGACGGCACCCAGTCGGCGTCCTGGTAGTCCTGCCGGCGGCCGGTGATCAGGCTGCCCTGGTTGCCGGACGGAACGGCGAACAGGTAGTTCGACCGGTGCGAGAGCGAGACACGCGCCGAGAACTTGGCGTCCTCGTAATACAGCGTCGCGTTGTAGGCGTTCTTGGACACGTTGGTCGGGCGGTTCTCCAGCTCAAGGCCGGCCGGGCAGACGCCGTTGACCGGCGTGCCGGCGCAGAACGTCTGGCTGCCCTTCACATAGGTGTAGTTCAGCAGGGTCCCGAAGTTGCCGACCCAGTCCGGCAGGTTGAAGGCCTCGACCAGCGGCGTGAACGGCTGCTGGATGTTGACCTCGAAGCCCTTCAGCGGGTCGCCGCCCTTGGTGTTGATCGTGGTCGTGAACTGGGTGTCGTCGTTCACGGTGCGGCCCGTGCCGGCCAGCAGCTCGGGCGGGAAGCCGAACGACGAGTAGGGGCCGGTGAGGCGGACCGTCGTGAAGTCGGTCTTGAAGTCTTTCACGAAGAAGCCGACGGCCACCAGCGACTTGCCGCCCGGGTACCACTCGAACGACAGGTCGTAGGTGGTGGCCTTCTGCGGCGCCAGGTTCGGGTTGCCGGCGGTGATGGTCAGGTTGCCGGTCGTGTTGAGCGTGCCGCCGGGGTTCAAGGCGCCCAGGCCCGGACGCACCATCACCTTGGCCGCCGCGGCGCGGACCAGGATGTCGGGGGTGACCTCGGCCACCACGTTCGCGGCCGGCAGCCAGTTGTCATAGCTGTTCTTGACCGTCAGCAGCACGGGGGCGCCGGCTGCGAAGGTGTAGCCCTCGGCCGTCAGGTCGGTGTCGACGTAGCGGAGGCCGAAGTCGCCGCGCAGGCGCCAGGGCAGCACGTCGGTGTCGAAGTCGACCTGGACGTAGCCGGCGGTGCTCTCTTCGGTGATGTCGCGCCAGTTGCCGCGGGCGTTGGTGTTCTCGATGCCCTGGAGTGCGAACGTGCCCACGCCGGAGTAGATGCCGTAGGCTGTTGCGACCGCGTCGAAGTTCGGGATGACCCAGCTGGTCGGAATGTTGGTTCCGCCGAAGTGGCGGCCGAAGCCTGTCAGTTGCTCGGAGATGGTGGCCATCGTCGTGCCGGCCGGCATCGCGGGGATCGCGAACTCGGTGGCGCGGCGGTATTCCTGGCTGGAGTTGTTGTACTTCTTCCACGTGCCGCCGAAGCGCACCGTGAAGGTGTCGTTGATGTCCCAGGCGCCGTCGCCCGACACGATGTCGAAGCTGTTCTGCACGTACTGCGGACGCAGGCGGACTTCCGACGGACGCGCCGTGCCGTTGGTGTTGGCGTTGGAGAACGTGAAGGCGTTGGGGTCGGTGACGTCGAAGCCCCAGGTGATGTTGGGTGCGCGCGGGTTCTCGCGGGCGTCGTAGATCCAGCCGTCCTGGTTGGCGCGGTCGAAGGTGATCGTCGTCTGGATCGGGTTCTTGAAGCTGGACTTCGAGGTGCCGACCATCCCGCTGACGCGGAAGGTGTCGGAAAACTCGTGGCTGCCGCTGAACGAGTACTGGCTGAAGATTGTCCGCAGCCGGTCTTCGCGGCTCTCGATGCGGATGTCGACGTTGTCGAACACGCCGTAGTTCAGGGTGCCGAACGAGTCGGTCTCGAACACCCGCGGGATCATGTAGGGCTTGCCGAATTCGGGGGAGGCGGCGCCGCGGCTGAAGGAGATGCCTTCCAGGTAGTTCTCGGTCCTGTGCGACTTGAAGTCGGAGTAGAGGTAGTCGAACGAGAACTTGGTGCGGTCGGTGGGCTTCCACTGCACCGATCCGGTGATGCCCAGACGTTCCTGTTCGTAGTCGAGGCGGGCGAAGCGCGGAATGCGGGGCGTCCAGCTGCCAGGATCCGAGGCGCGCTGGAAGGCGGCGATGTTCTCGGCCGTGCCGGGCAGGCGCGGGTTTCCGGCGAAGCAGTTGTTGGCGTCGGAGCCGACCGTGGCGTTCGCCCCGGGATTGAACTGCTGGCCAGCGGTCGTGGCGTTGGTGTCGAAGCCGACCGGGCTGCACCAGCCGCCGTTCGACGAGCCCTCGGCCCACCGCACGGTGTTGTAGCCCTCTTCCCGAACCCGGCGCTCGGAGTAGGCCGCCGAAACCAGGACGCCGAGCGTCCCGTCCAGGAACTTCTGCGAGATGAGGCCGGCGAAGCGCGGGTCCCACTTCTTGGAAAGGTCGTTGTAGCCGTACTGGCCCGAGACGCTGATCACGCGATCGTCGCTGAAGTCGAGCGGGCGCGAAGTGGTGAGGTCGACGGTCGCGCCCAGCGAGCCTTCCTCGACGCTGGCCGAGGAAGTCTTGCGCACCGCCAGCTGGTTGAAGAGCTCGGACGCGAAGACGTTGAAGTCGAAGGAGCGGGCGCGGTTCGCGCCGCCGTCGGCGTCGGAGCCGCCCGTGGTGGTCAGGCCTTCCATGCCGTTGATGCGCACACGCGTCGAGCCGGGGCCCAGGCCACGGACGGTGATGTTGCGGCCTTCGCCGGCCGACCGGGTAATGGCCACGCCGGGGATGCGCTGCAGCGACTCGGCGAGGTTGTTGTCGGGGAACTTCGCGATGTCCTCGGCCTTGATGGCGTCGACGACGCCGGCCTCGCTCTTCTTGATCGCGATGGCGTTTTCAATGGCCGCGCGGAAGCCGGTGACAACGACTTCTTCGACCTCGTCGGGGGCTGTGGCCGCCTGGGCGGAAGCTTGGCTTGCGAGGCCGAGGCCCAGGGCCAGCATGGACGCGCCGCAAACCAGTTGGCGCAGACGCATTTCGCCCGTTCGGACCATAAGCATACCCTCCCCATGCGCCGGTGTTCTCCCGGCCGTCGCCGAATAGTCGACATTGCTACCGGTGGCGCCATCAGTGACACCGGTGTCATGAAGGGTAGCCAAACCGCGGCGAAATGCAATGGCGCAGGCGCCACAGTGGTGCGGTTTCAGCCCGACTACGGCAACGCGCGATAGATCAGGCGCTTGAACCGGGCCTCGCCGCGGCCGGCTGCGAACAGGGCGGGGCGCAGGGCCATGAAGCCGCCGCGGACGTTGTGATGATAGCCCGACACTTCCATCTGCCGGTCGAACTTGGTCCACGTCCGGCCATCCGGGCTGGTGTGGAAGGTGACGACGTGGCGGTCGTTCTTCATGCGGATGCGCATGCGCCGCCCGTTCGGATTCGCGGGGCGGCCGCGCTCGATCCCGTACTGGTGGGTGACGAAGGCCGTCTCGTTGAAGGACAGGCCGCAGTAGAGCTGCTTGTCGTAGAACAGCAGGATCCCGGCCGAGCCGTCGGCAGGAATCTCGATGTCGACTTCGACCTCATAGGCCTGGTCGGGCGCGATGAAGGTGAGGGGCGGGGAGTCCTTCGGCGCCGTCCCCCGCGCGGTCAACACCAGGGCGTTGTCGAAGCGCACACGGGCGAGTTCGTCGGGCGCCGGGTCGGCGAACCCCCACTGCACGCCCAGTTTCGAGACGGTGAAATCGTCTGAGAAGGCCAGGCCATGCGGACCCGGCTTGCCGCCGCGGGGCTTCCTGAGGGGCTTTGACAGGTCGCCGCCCTTGGCGCGGAACCAACCGTCGGTGGTCCATTCGATCGGGTCCAACAGGCACTGGCGGCCCAGGGTCCAGAAGCCGTTCTCATAGCCGTGGTAGACCATCCACCAGTCGCCGGCCGGCCCTTCGACCAGGGTGGCGTGGCCTCTCGACCACCACTTCTCATCGCGTGAGACGGTGCGCACGACGGGATTGTGAGGGCAGTTCTCCCAGGGGCCGTGGATCGAGCGCGAGCGCGCGACGATGACCATGTGGCCGGTGGGCGGCCCCGCCGTCCCGCCGACGGCCGTGATCTGATAGAACCAGTCTCCGTGGCGGGTGATCTTCGGTCCTTCCGGAGCAAAGCCCTCGACGTCCCAGTCCGCCGGGTAACGCCACGGGTCGTAGACGTGCTCGACCGGACCGTCGGTGGAGAGCCCGTCGTCGGTCAGCCGCACACGGTCGCCGCCTGACAGGAACAGGTAGCGCTTTCCGTCTTCGCCCACCGCATGGCCCGGGTCGATGTGGGCCGGCAGCTTCAGGTCGATCGGCTCGCTCCATGGCCCGCGAATATCGTCGGCCCAGATCACGTAGATCGAGCGCCGGTCCGGATATCGGGCCGGAATGTAGATGTAGTAGCGACCGTTGTGCCGGATCAGTTCGCAGGCCCAGACCGAGCCGATCGGCGTCTTGAGCGCCGCGGTGATTGGGGCCCAGTTCACCAGGTCCCGCGAGTGCCAGATCACCACGCCGGGATAGGCCTCGAAGGACGAGAACGTCATATAGTAGTCGGAGCCGTCCTTGAGGATCGTCGGATCCGGACGGTCTCCAGCGACGATAGGGTTCAGGTACGTTCCATCGCCGAGGTCGGCCGTGCGCTGCCCTTCGACGCCGCGACGCCACGTGGGCGTTGCGGCCGCCGCGGGGAGGGCGGCGGCCGCGCCGAGGGCGCCGAAGGCCGTGCGGCGGGTAAGCTTCAACATGAGTCTCAGAACTTGTAGCGCACGCCCACGTAGAACTGCCGGCCGGTGTGGACGTATTCCTCCGAGCTCTTGCGCTCGGACGAGATCCAGCGGTCGTCGAACTCGTCGGTCAGGTTGATGCCCTCGACCGACAGCGTGAGCTTGTCGGTGACCTCGTAGCTGGCCGAGGCGTCGAAGTTCAGGGTGGAGAACTTGCCCCGCACGTCGTTGCCGTTGCCGCCCGGCACCGTCGACAGGTAGCCGTCGCGGTAAGAGGCGGAGACGCGAGCCTTCACCTTTTCATACTCGTAGTAGAGCGTCGCGTTGAACGAGTAGGGCGACAGGCCCACCAGCGGCTGGACGACCGTCGTCGGCGGGTTGGCGGCCGCGTTGGTGATGTATTCGATGTCGGACTTCACGTAGGTGAAGTTCACGATGCCCCCGAAGCGGTCGAACGGCCCGGGTAGGAACGTGAAGGGCCGCTGGATGCTGGCTTCCAGGCCCTTGAGCGACCCGCCGTCGGTGTTCTGCTGCTGCGTGACCGTGAAGATGGTGTCGGCTGTGTTGCCGTTGGAGAGCAGGCTGGTCGGCAGGCCCGTCTCCGAGAAGGGGATCGTGGACGCAGCGCTCTGGATGTAGCTCTTCAGGTCCTTGTAGAAGAAGCCCAGGGTGAACTGCGTCTCGCTATCCGGGTACCACTCGAAGGAGAGATCGAAAGTATCGGCCCGGATCGGGTTGAGCAGCGGGTTGCCGACGTTCAGCGTGCGCGCGGTGTTGTTGATCGTGCCGCCGGGGGTCAGGTTCGGCAGCTGCGGCCGCGACATCACCTTGGACGCCGCGAAGCGCACCATCACGTTGTCGACGGGCTCGACCACCACGTTCAGCGAGGGCAGCGTATCCTTGTAGCTGCGCGCGACGTTGACGTAGTTCACACCGACGAAGCCGCGGGCTTCCTGGTCGGTGCGGGCATGGCGGATGCCGATGTTGCCGCGCACGGGCATGCCCCCGATCTCGGTGTCGAAGTCGGCCTGCAGGTAGGCCGAGAAGTCACGCTCTTCGACGTCGCGGTTCGCGCCACGCTGGTTGTCGCCAGACAAGCGGAAGTCGCCGAACTGGTTGATGCAGTTGCAGTTGATGCCCAGGGCCTCGGCCACCTTTTCCAGGTCGGGCGAAAGCCACGACGTGGGCGTCCCGGCCGGCAGATTGAGCCCCTTGCCGAAACCAGTGATGAGCTTGGAAAGCGTGGCGATGGTGACGCCCGGCGGCAGGGCCACGGCGCCTTCGGTGATGCCGCCCAGGACGAAGCGACGCTGCTCCTGGGTGCGGAAGTCGTACTCCTTGTAGAGCAGGCCGCCCTTCACCTGGAACACGTCGTTGACGTCGAACTCGAGGTCGGCGCGCACGTTCTTCAGCACGTTGACGGTCTTATTCGGCCGCATGCGGATGAGAGACGCATCGCCCAGCGCCAGTGTCGTGCCGAAGGTCCAGGACGCCGGGTTGGTGACGTCGAACCCGTAGTTGAAGCCGGGCTGCTTCAGGCTCTGCGTGTAGTCGTACTGGTAGCCGTCGCTGTCGTAACGATCGAACGAGATGGTCGTCTGGACCGGGTTGTTCTGGATCGACGTGGACCGGCCGATCAGCAGGGAGCCGCGGAAGCGGTCATTGAACTCGTGATCGATCTGCAAGGCGATCTGGTTGAATTCGGTCTTCAGCCGGTCGTAGCGGTCCTCAGTGCGGACATCGACGTCGTCGAAGGTGGCTGAGACCAGATGGCCCTTGGAGTCGAAGACCGGGTTGCGCACGTCGGTCTGCGGATTGCCCTGGCCCGAGCGGCTGAACGAGATGACCTCGAGGTAGTTCTCGCGCCGGCTGCCGTCGAGCAGGGCGTAGAGGCCGTCGAGGGTGAAGGTGGTGCTGTCGGTGGGCTTGAACTGGATCGCGCCGGTCGCGCCCGTACGCTCCCAGTCGTAGGTCAGTCGGCCATAGCGCGGGATCCGCGGGTGCCAGGCCGAGTTGACGTTCGAATAGGTCCCCACCGGCACGTTGCAGGGGCCGGGGGTCTGGAAGCAGCCGGCCGAGTTGGTGGGGACGCTCGGGTTCTCCCAGCGGCCGGTGGACGAGCCTTCTTCAAGGGTCGTGCGCTTGGCGTAGGCCAGCGAGAACAGGGCGCCCAGCTTGCCGTCGAACCAGGTGTCGCTGAGCAGCAGGGTGCCGCGCGGGTCCCACTTCTTAGAGAGGTCGTTGTAGCCGTACTGTCCGCCGACGGCGACGACACCCTCGCCGTAGTCGAACGGCTTGGCCGTACGCAGGTCGACGGTCGCGCCCAGCGATCCTTCCTCCACCTCGGCGGACTGCGACTTGCGCACCGTCAGGCGGTTGAACAGCTCCGAGGCGAAGATGTTGAAGTCGAAAGAGCGGCCGCGATTGGCGCCGCCCGAGCCGTCCTTGCCCCCGGTCGTGGCCAGCGCTTCCAGGCCGTTCAGACGGACGCGGGTGAAGTCGGAGGAAAGGCCGCGCACAGTGATCGTGCGGCCTTCGCCGCCGTCGCGGTCGATGGCGACCCCAGGGATGCGCTGAAGGCTCTCTGCCAGGTTCAGGTCGGGGAAGTCGGCGATGTCCTCGGCGTTGATGACGTCTACGATGTCGGTTTCGGCCTTCTTCACCGAGATTGCGCTGGCCAGGCTGGCGCGGAAGCCGGTCACCACCACTTCCTGCACTTCGTCGGCGCTGGCCTGGGCGAAGGCCGGACCCGCCAGGCCGGCGAGGATGAGGGTGGAAGCCCCACAGGCCAGCATGCGCAGCCGCGTCGTCGTCGCAGTCATCGTCTCACTCCCCGAGCGCCACTGTATCGCGGCTTAGTGGTTCCCAACCGGCTCATGTTGCAATGACACCGGTGTCATACTACCCTGAGACTCGCTTCCATAGGAGGCGAACGCCAGAATACTGGAGGGAACATGTCTGTCTGTGACACCGGTGTCAACAACTTGACGCTTCAGCCTGTCAGGATGGCGCGCCGGCCGAACCCCGTGTTCTCGGACGAGTATGGCGTGGTCCGCGACGTGCTGATCGGGGCGCGGCGCGAGGCGGGGCTGAGCCAACGGGCCCTTGCGGCCAGGCTGGGCAAGACCGGCTCACACGTTGCGATGATCGAGCGCGGCCAGCGGCGCGTGGACTTGCTGGAATTCTGCCGGATCGCCGAGAGCCTGGGCCTGTCGCCCGACGCCCTGGTGGGGCGGATCGCCACCCAGCTTTGCGCCCTGCGGGCGGCGGCATGAGCCCGGCCCGACGCCTTCGCGCAGGGGGCGGAGGCTAGCTTGCGAGCACCCTGTCCGGCTCGGAGCCGAGACCCACATAGGCCTGGGTCACGGCGGTCCGGAAGGCGTCGTCTGCAGCGAGCGCGGCCGGGAACACCTCCGGCAGGGCCAGGAAACGGCCGACATCGTCCTTGCCGCCGTCACACTCCCGCCCAATCCCGGTCAGAACCTCCGCCAACGGATCGACGATGACGCCGCCGGCCCGGGCCTTATGCGCCACGAAGCGCATCCAGGCGGCGACGCCGACGACCAGTCGCCCTATCGGCCGGCCGTCCGCCAGCGCCTCGGTGATCGTCTCGAGCAGCCGGAAGCGCAGCTTCTGCGAGCCGTCCCACGCGATCTGCGACAGCTTGTGCACGATCGCAGGGTTGCGGAAGCGGGCGAGGATGCGGGTCACATAGTCTGGCAGGTCGAGCTCGGGGGCGTGCAGGCTGGCGGCGATATCCTCGCGCATCATCGCCTCGACGAAGCCCGCCAGACGCGGATGGTTCATGGCGTCGAAGACCGTCTCACAGCCCATTCCCAGGCCGGCGTAGGCGAGGGTGGAGTGGGCGCCGTTCAGCAATCTCAGCTTGGCGCGCTCGAACGGGGCGACCGCGCTGGCGACTGTCACCCCCGCCTCGCGGAACAGCTCGGCGTCGGCCCCCAGCTGATCCTCGACCACCCACTGTACGAACCGCTCGCGCTGGATCGGCCAGGCGTCTTCCAGGCCCAGGGCGGCGCGCACCTGCTGGCGCAGGGCTTCGTCGGTGGCCGGCGTAATCGAGTCGACCATACTGGACGGGAAGGGGGCCTCGCTCTCAATCCAGCGGGCCAACTCCCGGTCGCCGCGGGCCTCGCAGAACCGAACCACGGCGCGGCGCAGCTTCAGCCCGTTATCCGAGAGATTGTCGCAACTGATGGTCGTGAACGCCGGCAGATCATGACGGCGGCGCCGCGAAAGGCCCTCGGCGATCCAGCCGATCAGGCTGAGCGGGTGCTCGCGCCGTCCCAGATCTCGGCGAATGTCCGGATGCTCGAGGTCGAGTTCGCCCTCGGTGGTCAGGCAGTAGCCCTTCTCGGTCACCGTCGCGGTCACATAGCGGGCCTCGAGCAGACGGCGGAAGACCAGAGCCGGATCCTCGGGCGCCACGACCACCTGCAGGATCGAGCCGACGACCTGCAGCGCCGGCGCGGCGTCCTTCTCGACCAGGGTGTAGAGCCCGTCCTGCGGCGTCAGCGCATCACGTACGTCCGGCGTTCGCAAAGAGACAGCGCAGACCGCCATGTCGGGCCGGCGTGAGAGCATCCGGTCGAAGTACCAGGCCTGGTGCGCGCGGTGGAAAGCACCCGGTCCGAAGTGCACGACGCCGATCCGCGCCAGCTCGCGATCATAGGCCGGCAGGTCGACGGGCGGACGCACCCGAGCGAGCGTGGAACTGCAGAGACGCATCAACGGGGAAGGCCGTTCCGAAGCATTTGTAGATGGTAACCGGTGTCACCTAATCTGCATAGGAAGGCGGACCTGCTTCAGGCTTGTGGTTGCGGCCCGGCGCGGCGCAGGGGATATGAAGGCTAACAGTCGGCCCGAAGGATCGGTCACACCCCCCGTGAAGTCTCCGATGAACAAGTCGCCCACGCCCGAAGAGGGGGCCTCCGAAGGCCTGCGGCGACGCCCCACGATCAACGATATCGCCCGCCTGGCCGGGGTCTCGAAGAAGACCGTGTCGCGGGTGATCAACGCTTCGCCGTTCGTCCGCGACGACACACGCGAGCGGATCCAGGCCGTTATCGCCGAACTGGGGTTCGCGCCCGACCCGCAGGCGCGGGGGCTGGCCTATGGGCGCGCGTTCCTGATCGGCCTCGTCTACGACAACCCCAACCCGCAGTACGTCGTGAACATGCAGCTGGGGCTGCTGGACGGCATGCGCAACTCGGGCTTCGAGCTGGTGGTGCACCCTTGCGACCGCTCCAGCCCCACGTTCCTGGACGACCTGCGCGCGTTCATCGAGCGCCAGCGACTGTACGGGGTAGTGCTGACGCCGTCGGTGTCCGAGGACGAGCGGGCCGCCAAGCTGATGGCCGACATCGGTTGCGCCTACGTCCGCGTGGCCTCGGTGACCCTGGATACGCCCGACCACATGATCGAGACCCGCGACCGCCTGGGCGGACGCGAGGCTGCGGCCCACCTGGCCGAGCTAGGCCACACGAAGATTGCGTTCCTCTCGGGCCCGCCGACGTTCCGCTCCTCGCACGAGCGGCGATCGGGCTTCGAGGAGGCGCTGAACGAGCGCGGCCTGTCGCTGGCCAAGGCCTACGTGGCCGAGGGCGCCTATACCTACGAATCCGGCGTCGAATGCGGCCGCGCACTGCTGGAAATGGCCGACCGTCCCACCGCGATCTTCGCGGGCAACGACGAGATGGCCGCGGGCGTCCTGCAGGCCGCCCGTCAACTGGGAGTCCGGGTGCCCGAGGACGTCTCGGTGGTGGGCTTCGACGACTTCCAGATCGCGTCTCGCCTCTGGCCCACCCTGACCACGGTGCGGACCCCCACCCGCGAGATCGGCCGCCTGGCCGTGGAACGCCTGATGGGCCGAGAAGACGACAGCCGCGACCCGAAGAGCCGCCTGCCGTCGTTGGTGGTGCGGGAGTCGACGGCCCCGCCCGCGAAGAGGTGAGTCTTTAGCCGCCGGGTCCGCCGAGCCCCTCCGGCGGTTGCTTGCGGAGCGCTCCCACCGGCGTGAGCACCGTCCGCTCGATGATCTCGGCCATGGTCTCGGCGTCGACGCGGTCGAGGTTGCGGAGCCACCAGGCCAGCAGGTTCAGGATCGACGAGGTGAGATGGAACAGCAGCATCTCGTCCAGCGGATCTTGTGACGCCGACGAACGGGCGCGGCCCAGGGTCTCCAGGGTTTGGCGCAGCATGCCGGCGCGCACGGTCTCGCCCGCGCCGCCAGCGATCAGGGCGCGGTGGATCGGCAGGTTGTCCTGGACGAAGGCGCACAGCGAGCGGGCGGCTCCCCGGCGGTCCTTCTGCAGCAGGAGCGGTCGCACCTGGGTCAGGAAGTCTCCGGTCAGCGCATCCGCCACGTCGGCCAGCAGCGCCTCCTTGTCCGCATAGTGACGGAAGAAGGTGGCGTACCCGACGCCGGCGCGAGCGGCGATCGCACGCACGGTGATCTCGTCCAGCGCGCTCTCGGTGGCCAGGTCGACCATGGCCTGACGCAGGGCGGCGCGCGTGCGGACGATCCGGGCGTCGAGGGCGATTGACATAGAGCGGCTGCACCCCGTTATGATCCAGTGTATATCGTAAGTGCTTCGTGGCGGCGTCAAGCCGCCAGCGTGATGAGACTTAAGACAAGTCCGGGCGCGGAGCACTGGGAAGAACCGCTGGGGGAGCCGTCCATGGCCATTTCGAAGAACATGACGCGAGCTGGGCTGGCCGCCTTGCTCGCGACGGCCGCTATGGGCGCTATGCTGGCCGGCGGCGCGACGGCGCAGGGCCCGGCGGCCCAGGCGGTCGACGACTTCGTCCTGCCCGACCAGCACTACCTGGCCCGTCAGCTCTACCGGATGGGCGACGCCAAGGCGGTGGTGCTGATCACATATGCCTCGGGCGATGCGACCGTGCGCAAGGAGGCCGCGACGTACGAGGCGCTGAAGGCCGCTTACAAGACCAAAGGCGTCGAGGTCATGATGCTGGCCTCGAAGCTGGGCGAGACCCGGGAGAAGGTGGCGCCCGAGGCCAAGGCGCTGGGCATCTCCATGCCCATCCTGTTCGACTACGACCAGCTGATCGGCGAGGGCCTGAACGTCACCCGCGCCGCCGAGGTGATCGTCGTCGACCCGAAATCGTGGACCGTGGCCTATCGCGGCCCGGTGGACGGCGCGGCCGCCACGCTCGACGCCCTGGTGGCCGGGAACAAGCCCTCGCTGGTGGTGCGCGCGGCGACCGGCGGCGCCATCGCCTTCCCCGAGCGGGGCCGGGCGCACGAGAAGATCAGCTACACCGCGACCATCGCTCCGATCGTCGAGAAGAAGTGCGCCACCTGCCACCAGCCGGGCGGCATCGGGCCCATGCCGCTCAACAGCTATGAGCAGGTGAAGGGCTTCTCGCCGATGATCCGCGAGGTGATCCGCACCAAGCGCATGCCGCCCTACCTGGCGGATCCCACCGTGGGCGCCTTCGCCCACGACGACCGGCTGACCGCGGCCGAGATCAAGACCCTGGTCCACTGGGTCGAGGCCGGCGCGCCGCGCGGCAAGGGCGACGACCCGCTGGCCAAGATCAAGTTCGAAGCGCCCGACTGGCCGCTGGGCAAGCCGGACGTCATCGTCGAGATTCCCGAGGCCAAGATCCCGGCGACCGGCGTCATGGAATACCAGCGCCCGGTGGTGCCCAGCGTGCTTACCGAAGGCCGCTGGATGAAGGCCACCACCTTCCGCGTCACCGACCGCCAGGTGGTGCACCACATCCTGACCGGTGTCGTCGACGGCGAACAGAAGCCCGGCGCCACGGCGACGGAGTCGCAGTGGGGCGCGTCGCTGGGCGGCTACGGCCCGGGTCGTGGCTCGAACATTTCGCCCCCCGGAACCGGCACCTGGGTGCCGCCGTCGGGCGGCATCGCCTTCCAGAACCACTACACGCCCTATGGCAGGGAGACCGTCGAGAAGACCCAGATGGGCCTCTACTTCTACCCGAAGGGGCAGGAGCCGAAGTACGTGCTGCGCACCTTCGGCATCTTCGACTTCTCGCTGGTGATCCCGCCGGGCGAGGAGTGGCATCAGGAGAGCGCGTACATCGCCGTGCCCAAGGAGATGGTGCTGTACGGGCTGACCCCGCACGCCCACCACCGCGGCGGCTCGGTGCAGGTCGCGGTGATCTATCCGGACGGCAAGGAGCAGAAGCTGCTGTCCCTGCCGCGCTACGAGTTCGAGTGGCAGTACGAGTACTTCCTGAAGGACCCGCTGAAGATCCCGGCGGGCTCGAAGGTGGTCACCCGCTGGACCTTCGACAACTCGACCCGCAATCCGTCCAATCCCGACCCGACCAAGCGGGTCACCTGGGGCGAGCAGTCGTCGGAAGAGATGCTGGCCCTCTACCTCCACTACCGCTGGACGGACGAGACGGTTGCCAACCAGAAGCCCGAGAACGACAAGCTGATGCAGGCCGGGCTGATGATGGGCGTCATGGACGACGACATGAACGCCAAGCTGACGCCCGCCGAGCTCAAGGGGAACCTGGGCGAGAACATCAACAAGTACTTCGCCATGATCGACGCCAACAAGGATGGCGGCGTCGACCAGAAGGAGCTGGATGCGGCGCTGAAGATGATGCCGCGCGGCCGCCGAGGCGCTGCGCCGACGGCCAGCGCGACGCCCACCCCTGCGGGGGGCGTCCCGGGCGGGCAGTAGGGCCCCGTCGCCATCGCTCAAGCAAGAACGCCGGCGTCGTGAGACGCCGGCGTTTTGGTTTCCTGAACGAGCGGGTTCAGATCTTCACCGGCTCCATCCTGGGCGTGAGGATGTGCACGACCAGCAGGGCCAGCAGATAGGCCGAGGCGGCGATCACGAAGATCGGCGTGTAGGTGCCGAGGTCTTCGAGAACGGCGCCGATGTACTTTGAGAACACCATCCCGCCCACGGCGCCCAGCATGCCTCCGATGCCGACGACCGAGCCGACGGCCGACCGCGGGAAGACGTCGCTGGGCAGGGTGTAGAGGTTGGCCGAGAAGCCCTGGTGGGCGGCGGTGGCGACCCCGATGATCAGGACCGCGACCCAGAGGTTGGAGGCCAGCGCCGCGCCGGCGACCGGGACGGCCAGGAGCGCGCAGATCAGCATGGTGGTCTTGCGCGCCCGGTTGATCGACCAGCCCATCTTCATGAACCGCGACGACAGCCAGCCGCCGCCGACGCTGCCGACATCCGAGAGCAGGTAGATGGCCACGAGCGGCGGGCCGAACGTCTTGAGGTCGAGGCCATGGCGCTTGCCCAGGAAGTCGGGCAGCCAGAAGAGGAACATCCACCAGATCGGGTCGATCAGGAACTTGCCGATCGCGTAGGCCCAGGTCTCACGATAGCCGAGCAGCTTCACCCACGGAACCTTCTCGACCGGGTCAGCCGGATCGCTCTCGATGTGCGCGAGTTCGGCCGCCGAGACCTTCTTGTGCTCACGCGGGCGGCGGTAGACCAGGAGCCAGATTGGCAGCCAGACCAAGCCCATGAGTCCGGTGATGATGAACGTCATCTGCCACCCGAACGTCAGCGTCAGCGCCGGGATCAGCAGCGGGGTGATGATGGCTCCGATGTTGGTGCCGGCGTTGAAGATGCCGGTCGCCAGCGCGCGTTCCTTCTTGGGGAACCATTCGGCCACCGACTTGATGCCGGCCGGGAAGGCGCCGCCTTCACCCAGGCCCAGGACCACCCGCGACGCGATGAAGCCGCCGAAGGAGGTGGCCGCGGCAGTCGCCATGTGGCCGATCTGCCAGATGGCGAAGGCGATGCCGAAGCCGAAACGGGCTCCGATCCTGTCGATGATCCGGCCCCAGGCGAGGTAGGCGACGGCGTAGGCGCACTGGAACCAGAACACGAGGTCGGCGTAATTCGTCTCGCTCCAGCCGAACTCTGCGGTGAGGTCGGCCTTCAGCAAGCCCAGGGCCTGACGATCGACGTAGTTGATCACCATCGCGGTGAACAACAGGGCCACGACGACCCAGCGATATCGGCCGGTTGCGGCGGTGGGACCGGCGCGCGCGGCGTCTTCGGCGGTCATTTCGGTCTACTCCTCCCGGGCTTCGACGGGCCTGGCCGGAACCGCGACGCAGCGGATCTCTTCCAGGTCGCCGAAGGTGATGCGGGCCGCTTGTCCGGCCTCGATGTCATGGATGCCGCTGGCGGCTCCGGTGGTCACCAGTTGTCCAGCCTTCAGGGGACGGCCGCGGGCGGCGCAGGCCGCCATCAGGAACGCGAGCGAGGCGGGCGGGCCGCCGGGGATGGAGGCGGGCGACCCTTCGCCCACCAGCTTCCCCTCGACCCAGGCGTGGCAGGGCGGAATCTCGTCGGGCCGCGCGCGCCAGTGCGGGACCACGCGCCCCAGGATCAGGCCCGCGTTGTTGCCGAAGTCCGAGGCCACCACCCGGGGCCCCAGGACGTTGATGGTCGCCAGCGGGCTGCCGGCGAACTCGACGCCCACCAGCAGGTCGCCCACGTAGTCGAGGGCTTCCTCGGGGGTCCACTCCAGCTTGTCGGCCGGGGCGTCGCGTCCCATTCGGTAGATGTATTCCGCCTCGACGGCGGCGAACCCGCCCGGAATCACCGGCAGGGGCGTGGGGGTGGCGGGGTCGGCTGTCCAGACATGGCCTGCGAATACGGGACCCATCACGCGCTCGGCCGCCAGCTCAGCCTGCAACTCCGGCGGTATGCGGCCGACCTTCCAGCCCACGACGGGCTCGGGCCAGAGTTCGATGGCGGCCTCCTGAACGCGGTAGCCTTCAGCCATGCCGGCCGGCAGGTCGCCCGGGAAGCCGGGGAGGGCGCGCGCGGCCCGGCGCGCACCCACCAGTTGGCGGGCGACCTGGGCCGGGTCAAACGCAGTCGCGGGCGTCGCCGCGGGAACGGTCACGAGTTGTCGTCCTCCGGCCGGCCCTTGTTTCCAGGCGCACGGCGTTGTCGTTGGGCCGTTGTCCGGCCGGGTCGCGCGCACATTGTGGCAGAAGGTAACCGGTGTCAATTTACTCCGAACGCGACATTCCGGCCGCCATGCGGTAGTCGGTCAGCCAGGACGCAAATGGCTTGCGCCGGGAAATGACACCGGTTACCTAGCTCATAACGAGGAGGAAACGGCCGGATGACAAGGCCTCTGCAGCTCAATCCGGATCGGCTGTTCCCCGCCGAGCCCGCGACCCGGGCCGTGGCGCGCCGACTGTACGCCGCCGTGAAGACCCTTCCGATCATCAGCCCTCACGGGCACACTGACCCGGAGTGGTTCGCGGGCGATGCGCCGTTCGCGAACGCCGCCGAGCTTCTGCTGGCGCCCGACCACTATCTCTACCGCATGCTCTATTCACAGGGCGTCTCGCTTGAGAGCCTGGGCGTGCCGTCGCGCAAGGGGCCGTCCGGCGCCGACCCTCGGGCCGCCTGGCGCATCTTCGCGGCCAATCAGCACCTGTTTCGCGGCACGCCGTCGGCCATCTGGCTGGGGCATGTGTTCGCCGAGGTGTTCGGGTTCGACGTCGCGCTGGAGAGCGCCACGGCCGATCTCTACTACGACCGCATCAATGAGGCCCTGGCGACGCCGGGCTTCCGGCCGCGCGCGCTGTTCGAGCGGTTCAACATCGAACTGCTGGCCACGACCGAGTCGCCGACCGATCCACTGAAGCACCATAAGGCGATGCGGGCGTCGGGCTGGAAGGGCCGGGTGGTCACCGCCTATCGCCCCGATCCCGTGCTGGACCCGGAGCACGAGGACTTCACCCACGAGATCGAGCGGTTCGGCGAGATGACCGGGCAGGACGTCCATTCGTGGAAGGGTTACCTCGAAGCTCATCGCATCCGCCGCGCTGCGTTCATGGACATGGGCGCGACGTCCACCGACCACGGCCATCCGACGGCTATGACCGCCGACCTGTCAGATGTGGATGTTCACGAACTGTTCCGCAAGGTGCTCAGCGGCGTGTTCACGCCGGCCGAGGCCGAGCTGTTCCGGGCGCAGATGCTGACCGAGATGGCGAAGATGAGCCTGGACGACGGGCTGGTCATGCAGATCCACCCGGGCAGCTTCCGCAACCACAACCGCTGGCTCCACGGGACCTTCGGCCGCGACAAGGGCGCCGACATCCCGACCCGCACCGACTACGTCCGCGCGCTGAAGCCGCTGCTGGACAAGCTGGGCAACGATCCGCGGCTGTCGATCATCGTCTTCACGCTGGACGAGAGCAGCTATGCGCGCGAACTGGCCCCGCTGGCCGGGCACTATCCGTGCCTGAAACTGGGGCCGGCCTGGTGGTTCCACGACAGCCCCGAGGGCATGCGCCGGTTCCGCGAGCAGACGACCGAGACAGCGGGCTTCTACAACACCGTCGGCTTCAACGACGACACGCGGGCCTTCCTGTCGATCCCGGCCCGGCACGACGTGGCCCGGCGGGTCGACGCGAGCTTCCTCGCGCGGCTGGTGACCGAACATCGGATCTCTGAGGACGACGCAGCCGAGACCGCCGTCGACCTCGCCTACAACCTGCCCAAGCGGGCCTACAAACTCGACGAGCCGGCGGCCAAGCCCGCCTCAGAGCTGGTCTGACGGGAGGACGACCTTGTTCAAGCGCATCTACCACGCGACCCATCCGGACATGATGGAGGGCGTCGACAACGAGACCCTCCGCCAGCGCTACCTGGTGCAGGACCTGTTCACCGCCGGCGAGGTGGTGCTGAACTACACCCACTACGAGCGCTTCGTGATCGGCGGCGCCGCCCCGGCGAAGACCGCGATCAACCTGCCCGACCAGACCGAGCCCGAGAGCGCCAAGGGCCATCCGTTCCTGGAACGCCGCGAGATGGGGATCATCAACGTCTCGGACGTGGCGGGCGTGGTGACGGTCGACGGGACGGCGCACGCGCTGGCGCCGCGCGACTGCCTGTATGTGACCATGGGCGCGAAGGACGTGACCTTCGAGGGCGAGGGCGCGCGCTTCTACCTGGTGTCGACGCCGGCGCATGCTGCGTTCGAGACCAAGAAGCTGGCGCTGGCCGATGCGGTGCCGCTGGAGCGCGGGGCGCTCGAAACGTCCAACGAGCGGACGATCTACCAGCTGGTGGTGCCCCAGACCTGTAAGTCGGCGCAGCTGCTGCTGGGGCTCACGATCCTGAACACCGGCAGCGTGTGGAACACCATGCCGCCGCACCTGCATGACCGCCGCAGCGAGATCTACTTCTACTTCGGTCTCGGCGAGAACGACCGGGTCTTCCACTTCATGGGCGAGCCGGACAACGCACGTCACATCGTGATGGCCAACGAGGAGGCGGTGATGTCGCCGCCGTGGTCGATCCACATGGGCTCGGGCACGTCGAACTATGCCTTCATCTGGGCCATGGGCGGCGAGAACCTCGACTACACCGACATGAACGTCCTCGACATCTGCCAGTTGAAGTAGATGACCAGCCTCTTCGATCTCACAGGCCAGGTCGCCCTGGTCACCGGCGCCAACACGGGCCTGGGCCAGGCGATCGCCGTCGGCCTGGCGCAGGCGGGCGCCGACATCGTCGCCGTGGGCCGCAGCGCGTCCGACGAGACGGCGGCGCTGGTGGAAGCCACCGGGCGCAGGCTGTTCCAGGTGAAGGCCGACCTCTCGACGACCGAGCCGATCGAGCGGGTGGTGTTCGAGGCCTATGCCGCGGCGGGCCGCCTGGACATCCTGGTCAACAACGCCGGCATCATCCGCCGCGCCGACAGCCTCGACTTCACGGAAGAGGACTGGGACGCGGTGATGAACACCAACCTCAAGACGGTGTTCTTCCTCAGCCAGGCGGTGGCGAAGCGCTGGGTCGCGGACAACCGGGGCGGCAAGATCATCAATGTCGTCTCGATGCTCAGCTTCCAGGGCGGGCTGCGGGTGCCGAGCTACACAGCCTCGAAGAGCGGGCTGGCGGGGATCACCAAGACGCTCTGCAACGAGTGGGCGGCCAAGGGGATCAACGTCAACGGCCTGGCGCCCGGCTACTTCGCCACCAACAACACCGCCCAGCTGCAGGCCGACGAGGTGCGCAACCGGCAGATCCTGGAACGCATCCCGGCCGGCCGCTGGGGCACGCCCGAGGACCTGGCCGGCGCTGCGGTCTTCCTGGCGAGCCGGGCGGCGGATTACATGCACGGCGCCATCGTCCCCGTGGACGGCGGCTGGCTCGCGCGCTGACGCGCGGCCCGCGCATCTCAAGGAGTACGCCCGATGGCTCGTGACCGCCTGAAAGTCCTGTCCGCGATGATCGACCAGGGGGTGATCCCGGTCTTCTACCACCCGGACGTGGAGGTCTGCTCGAAGGTGATCCAGGCCTGCGCCAACGGCGGGGCCAAGTGCATCGAGTTCACCAACCGCGGCGACTTCGCCGCCCACGTGTTCCTGGAGGTCACCCGGCACTTCGCCAAGGCCGATCCCAGCGTGATCATGGGCGTGGGCTCGATCGTGGATGCGCCGACCGCCGGGATCTACATCGCCAACGGCGCAAACTTCGTCGTGGGGCCGATGACCAACGCCGAGGTGGCCCGGCTCTGCAACCGCCGCGGCATCGCGTACTCGCCGGGCTGCGGCTCGGCCACCGAGATCAGCGAGGCCCAGGAGCTGGGCGTCGAGATCGTGAAGGTGTTTCCGGGCAGCTCGGTCGGCGGCCCCGACTTTGTGAAGAACGTCCTGGGCCCCATGCCCTGGACCAAGATCATGCCGACGGGCGGGGTCGAGGCGACCGAGGAGTCGCTGAAGGCCTGGTTCGGCGCGGGCATCGTCGCCTGCGGCATCGGCTCGAACCTCATCACCAAGCAGCTCCTGGATGCCCAGGACTACGACGGCATCGAGACGCGCGTCCGCGAGACGGTCGCGCTCATCAAGAAGATCAAAGGGAACTGAAGACCATGGCGGGCGACGTGCTCAACATCCGCAAGGCGGACGAATGCAAGTGGGACTGCGCCGCGTTCGGCGAGGTCATGCTGCGCTTCGATCCGGGCCACGGCCGTGTGCGCAACGCCCGCCAGTTCCAGGTCTGGGAGGGCGGCGGCGAGTACAACGTCGCGCGCGCCATGCGCAAGTGCTGGGGCAAGCGCGCCACCCACGTCACGGCGTTGCCCAACAACGACCTGGGCTGGCTGGTCGAGGACCTGATGATGCAGGGCGGTGTGGACCAGTCGCACCTGATCTGGCGCGACTTCGATGGCATCGGGCGCAACACCCGCGTGGGCCTGAACTTCACCGAGAAGGGCTTCGGCATCCGCCCGGCGCTGGGCACCTCCGACCGCGGCCACTCGGCGGCCTCGCAGATCCGGCCGGGCGAGGTGAACTGGGAGAAGCTGTTCGGCGAGGAGGGCGTGCGCTGGTTCCACACCGGCGGCATCTTCGCGGCGCTGGCTTCGAACACGGCCGAGGCGGTGATCGAGGCGGTGGAATGCGCGCGCAAGTACGGCACGGTCGTCTCGTACGACCTGAACTACCGCGCCTCGCTCTGGAAGAGCCAGGGCGGCAAGGAAGGCGCCCAGAAGGTCAACCGCCACATCGCCCAGTACGTCGACGTGATGATCGGCAACGAAGAGGACTTCACCGCCTGCCTGGGCTTCGAGGTCGAGGGGCTGGACGAGCACATCAGCGACATCGACCCGGCCAACTTCAAGAAGATGATCGAGGCCTGCACGAACCACTTCACCAACTTCAAGGTGGCGGCGACCACGCTGCGCAACGCCAAGACCGCCAGCGTCAACGACTGGTCGGCGGTGATCTGGGCCGGCGGCGAGTTCTACCAGTCGCGCACCCGCGAGAACCTCGAGATCTACGACCGCGTCGGCGGCGGCGACGGCTTCGCCTCGGGCCTGGCCTACGGGTTCCTGGAGGGCCTGGGTCCGCAGATGGCGGTGGAGTACGGCGCGGCCCACGGGGCGCTGGCCATGACCACGCCGGGCGACACCTCGATGGTGCGCGCGGCCGAGGTCGAGACCGCGATCAAGTCGAAGGGCGCGCGGGTTATCCGGTAGGGCGATAGCTCGGGGCCCGAGGCGGACCTAGCGGACGTAAGCGAGGGGTGGTTGGGCGACCTTCACCTCCCCACCTCCGTCATCCCGGGCGCAGCGCTCGTGAGAGCGCGGAGACCCGGGACCCAGCAGACGCAAGCGCCACGCTGCGCCACGACCGATGACCCAATCGCCATCGTAGCCTAGCGTGGCGCCATGGTCGGAGAAGACGCCTTCATCGCCGTCTACATCCTGGCGAGCGGCCGGAACGGGACGCTTTACACGGGCGTGACCAGCACCCTTGTCGCCCGCGTCCGCCAGCACAAGCACGGGACGTTCGAAGGCTTCTCCAAGACCTACGGCTGCAAGACCCTCGTCTGGTACGAGGTCCATGCCGTCATGCTCGACGCGATCCGTCGGGAGAAGCAGATCAAGCGCTGGCGGCGCGCCTGGAAGTTGGAGCTGATCGAGGCCCAAAACCCGGAATGGCGCGATCTATCCGACGAATGGTTCGAGGTTCCGGAGGGACCGCTCTCGTGGCTGCAACGGCCCTAGCCGCGTCGTCGGTGGTGCGGCTGGGTCCCGGGTCTCCGCGCTCTGGCGAGCGCTCCGCCCGGGATGACGGTGTTGGAGGTGCAGGGGTGGACGGCGCAAAGGGTCGTTTGCAGCCATTGAGATCGGCGCGGCAAGCGGACGCCGGTCCGATCGCGCCTTCCGACCTCTCCGCGAAGCGGGGAGGGTGAGGGCCTACCAGCGCAAGTCGCTCATCATCGCGGCGTAGAGGTCGATGCCGTCCCAGAGGTTCTGGAGGCGGGTGTTCTCGTTGGCGGCGTGCTGGTTGTTGTCGTGGTTGCCGATGGGCAGGCCGATGACCGGGGCCCCCAGGACCTCGTCGAAGAGGTAGATCGGCACGCTGCCGCCGATGGTGGGCAGGACGGCCACCGGCCGGCCGGCCGCGCGGCCCGCGGCGGCCAGGACGGCCTGGGCGTGCGGGCTGGACATGTCCGAGCGCAGGGCCGGGTAGCCGCCCTCCCAGGCGAGGCGGATGATCTTGGCGCTGGCCGCGCGCTGGGCGGCCGTCGGCGGCGCGTCGACCACGGTCCAGCCGGTGGCCCGCAGGTAGGCCTCGAGCTTGGCGCGCACGGACGCCGGCGTCTGGTTCGGCACCAGGCGGAAGTCGATGGAGAGGACCGCCTCGGTGGGGATCGCGTTGACGGCGGCCGCGCCCACGCGGCCGGCGCTCAGGCCCCGGTAGTTCAGCGAGGGCCGCAGGATGCTGCGGGCCAATCCTTCGCGGGTTTCCGGCGCGGCGATGCCGAGGTCCCGCTGCAGGGCGGCGTCGACGTCGGGCAGGGCGGCGACGGCCTTCAGCTCGGCCGGCGTCGGGGGGCGGACGTCGCTGTCGAAGCCGGGGATGCGGATGCGTCCGTCGGGGGCGCGCATATCGGCCATCAGCTGCGCCGCCATGGCCGCGGGGTTCGGCGCCCAGTTGCCGTAGTGGCCGTCGTGCAGGGCGCGGGTCGGGCCGTAGATCGTGGCGTCCACGCCCATCACGCCCCGCGCGCCGAAGTAGATCGTCGGCAGGCGGGACTGATGGACCGGCGCGTCGCCGATCAGCCAGAGGTCGGCCGCCAGCAGGTCGCGGTTGGCCTCGAGCACGGCCTCGAGGTGGGGCGAACCCGCCTCTTCCTCGCCTTCCCAGAAGACCTTGATGTTGACGGACGGCTTTTGGCCGCTGGCCTTCAGGGCGTCGAAGGCCGCGAGGAAGGCCACGATCGAGGACTTGTCGTCGCTGGTTCCGCGGCCGAACAGCCGCCACTCCGGATCCAGGCGGCCGGTGGCAGCTTGCCAATCGATATCGCGGGCGTCGTCGCCGATGCCGGTTCGCATCACCGGCCTGAAGGGATCGGAGCGCCACTGGCTGGGGGTCACCGGCTGGCCGTCATAGTGGGCATAGAACACGACCGTCCGCTTGGCGCCGGGCGTGGAGAGCGCGCCATAGACGCTGGGCGGGTCGCCGGCGCCGGCGGAGAGCAGGCGGGCTTCAAACCCACGCTTGGCGAGTTCCGCCTGCAGGCGGTCGGCCATGGTCTGCAGACCCTTGGGATCGGCCGCGATGCTGGGGATCGCGGTGAAATCCGCCAGTTGGCGGACGATGTCGCGCTCCTGGGTCACGCGCCAGGCGCGGACCTTCGCCAGGTCGGCGGCGAGCGCCGAAGAGGTCATGGCGATGACGACGGCGGCTGCCGCCAGGACTGAGCGCATGGTTCCCCCTGATCCAGGGGAAGGAGCTAGACCTTAGAGTCTCATGGCGAGCAAGGCCTGCAGGGTCCGAGGGCGAGGTGCGCAACGCGCCTTAGCCTCCCACCGCGTCGCGGGGGAGGTGAGGCTAGATTCGGGGCCAAGGGTGGTGATGATCGGGTGGCCGCGCCGCCTTCTACCGGCCTCTTCCACGGCGCTGTCGCGCACGGGAGAGGGGCGCGTGACTCAGGATGTGTTGACGAGGCGCAGGGCGCCGCCGCCGAGGAGGGCGGCGCGGCCGGCGAGCGTGGCGGCGGGGGCCTGGAGGGCGGGGATCGCAGCCAGGGACGGGGTCCGGGAGACGATGGTCAGATCGCGGCGGATTCTCGCGCGATTGACGTCGTCGTCGGCGTGGAGGCGTTCGGCCTCGGGCTTTTCGAGGCGCACGTGCCAGTCGGGGCGCTCGTAGGCGTCGTCGCGCTCGGGGCGTTCGTCCTGGTTGGCGGGCCGGGCGGACGACCGTGTCGCCTCGGCGCGGGGGGCAGGGGCGACGGTTCCGGCGGCGAAGCGGGCGCGCAGCGCCAGGGATTGGCGCACGCCGCGGCTCATGCGGTGGTAGGCGGTGGCCAGGTCGACCAGTCGGTCGGTGTCGTCGGTGGCGAGCGCGGCCTCATGCACCTTGCGGGCCATGCCCATGCCGAGCTGGGCGAGCTCCAGGAGCAGGGCTTGTTCGGCCGCCGTGTCGGTCGTGTTCGACATGAACAAAAAGAGAACATATCCGGAGGGCGCAGTCAATCCTCCCCGATCACGCCGGGCACAGAAAAGGCCCCGGTGGAGACCGGGGCCTTCTGGCGGCGGGTGCGTTCCTGTCAGGCGGGGGCGAGGCGCCGCTGGCGACGGACCAGCGCGCCGGCCATGCCGAAGCCCAGGATCATCAGGGCCCATGCGCCGGGTTCCGGGACCGCGGTCTTCACGATGCACTCGTCGCAGAACGCGTCCTTGGCCGCGACGTTGTAGGTCTTGCCGGTGTCGGCATCGAAGATGTCGGCGGTGAACCACCAGCCGCCCGTGTTCGAGAAGAACCGGTTGCCCGTCCCGAACGGCGCCAGCAGCTTGCCGGTGTCGGGATCGGCGTTGAAGCCCACGCCCGCAAACGTCAGGCCGGCGTCGTCGTGGAGGTAGAACTCCAGCGGTCCGGTGACGCCATTGCTCGCGCCATTGCCGGCCTCGACCCAGTGACCGGGCACATAGGTATAGTCGAGGACCTTCACCTTGGTGGTGGTGGTCTTCGTCTCGTAGATGGGCTTCGTCTGGTCGTAGATCGGCTTGTTGTAGTTGTAGATGGGCTTGGTCTGGTCGTAGATCGGCTTGCTCTTGTCGTCGACGGCCTTGCCGTTCTTGTCGAGGACGATCTTGCCGTTCTTGTCGCGCTTCGGCTCGTAGCCGGAAATCTCGTAGCCTTTGATCTCGTAGCCGCCGATTTGGTAGCCGACCAGCACCTGCTGGCTGGTGGTCTGATCGACAAAGTGGAAGCCTGAGACCACGTTCTGGCCATCGACCCAATCACCGATGCCGATCTTGCTGGTGAAGAGCCCGAACGGGGTGGCCTCGAAGACGCCCGGGTTCGAGTAGCCGCCATCGAAGAAGTTCTGGTTGATCGCATTGACCACCTGAACGCCGGGGGCGCTCAGGACGTTGTACAGGAACGGGTCGTGCGGACCGCCGGTGTTGAGAAACAGCGACTTCGGATTGGTCAGCGCCACGGAGACCTTCACGGTCTTGCCGAAGTTGATGCCGTCCTCGATCGTGACGACGCCGTACGGCTTTTCCGCCGCACCGTTCACACCCTGGTATTCCAGGTTCGATGTCCAGACGACCGCAGAGGCCGAACTGGCGGCGGCCAGCGCGGTGGCGGTCACGGCGGCGGCGAGAAGGCTTCGATACATCACTAACCCCAACAGATCTCAGGCGGGGAAGCGCATGGGGGCGTCACCGGTGCAACCTGACCAAACGATAGTAGCGGGCCGCCCGATGGGGTTTCCCGAGTAGGGATCCATCCGCGGGGCGGATCGCGAAACTACTCAGATTGGGGCCGCTCGCCTGACCGGTGAATCGACCTCCACCGTCGCGTGCTCTGCGGGACCATTCCGGCGGCGGCGCGGCGCGCAGCGCCAAGCGACCGGCGGGCGCTGAGGCTCATCCGATGGAAATACCTCGCACGGCCTGGAACAGAGGCGCAGAGTCCGCGTTGACGGGGATAGCGCGGCCCTCCTTCGGGCCGCGCCTCCCTGACAGTCGACTCGGGCATGACTCGCACCACGCGAGCCTCCGGTCGTTGAACGACCGAATGACTACCCAACCGACATCGCCCTCCGAGGCGGCGGCCCTCAGCCTCAGCATGGCCGTGGTCGAAGCTTCCCCTGGCCCACTGCTGCTGCTGGACGGCGATCTGCAGGTCGTCGCGGTCAGCGGGTCGTTTCTCGACGCCTTCGGGATCGATGCCGACGCGGCGCGCGGGCGGCCGCTGGCCAGCCTGGGCGGCGGAGAGTGGGCGTCGCCCAAACTCCGCTCGCTGTTGCAGGCGACCCGCTCGGGCGCGGCGACGATCGCCGCCTACGAGATGGACCTGGAGCGTTCCGGCCAGCCGGCGCGCCAACTGGTGATCCACGCCCAGCGCCTGGACTATCTCGACCTCGAGAACGTGCGGCTGCTGGTGGCGATCGCCGACGTCACCGACGCGCGCGCCGACGAGGCCGCCCGGGCGCTTGCGATGCGCGAGAACCTGGTCCTCCTCCAGGAGGTGCGCCACCGCGTCGCCAACAGCCTGCAGATCATCGCCAGCGTCCTATTGCAGAACGCCCGCAAGTCCGGTTCGACCGAGACCCGCGGTCACCTCAAGGATGCTCATCACCGGGTGATGTCGATCGCCGCACTGGAGCGTTTGCTGGCGGGGTCGGGCGAGGACCGCGTCGAGCTGCACGCCTATTTCACCGAGCTCTGCGGCAGCATCGCCGCCTCGATGATCGCCGACCCCGATCTGCTGTCGCTGGTGGTCGAGGGCGGGCGGGGCGTCGTCGATTCCCGCGTGTCGGTCAGCCTCGGCCTGATCGTCACCGAGCTGGTGATCAATGCGCTGAAGCATGCGTTCCCGGACAATCGCCGCGGGAAGATCGTGGTGGCCTGCGACTTCCGGGGCGCGAACTGGACCCTGACGGTGACTGACGACGGCGTGGGCATGCCCACCGATCCGGCGCTGGTCCGCACCGGCCTCGGCACCAGCATCGTGCAGGCGCTGGCCCAGCAGCTGCAGGCCACCGTGGAAATCACCTCCGCAAACCCGGGGGTCTGCGTCTCCATCGACCACACCCACATCGCGCTGGTCGACAGCGCGCCGGCGCCGCCATCGCTCACGGGCCGGGCGGCCCAATCCAAGTGACCGGCTACGAGCGCGACGCGCGAGGTCAGGGGGCAAGCACGCTGCTGATCGTCGAGGACGAGATCCTCGCGGCCATGGCCCTGCGGGACGAGCTGGAGGACGCCGGCTATCGCGTGATGGATCTGACGGGCCGCTGGCAGGAGGCGCTGGCCGCGGTGAAGGACTGCAAGCCCGACCTGGCGTTGGTGAACATCAGGCTGCATGGCCGCGACGACGGCATCGTCCTGGCGGAAGATCTGAAGGCGCAGGGGATTCCCGTGCTGTTCATCAGCGGCCAGGAAAGCCGGGCGAGGTCGGCGCAGACGGCGGCGATCGGATCGCTGCCAAAGCCGTACAGCGTGGCCGACATGGTGGTGGCGGTGGCCTACCTGCTGGCCCACCTCAAGGGCGACGACAGCCTGCCGCGGCCCGCCACGCTCGAAGTCTTCGACCATGAGGCGAACGGGACGCCGAGGGCGGCTTAGGGGCGGGACGCCCCTTCGCAGCCTCGTCGTCCCGAGGGCGCGGACTGACGGGTGTCGTCGGCGGCGCTAGAGCGCCTGCTCGGCCTGGACGATCAGTTCCTTGAGTTTGAGCTTCTGTCGCTTGAGCGCGCGGAGGGCGAGATCGTCGGAGCTGGGGCTTCGCGCCTCGCTGTGGATCTTCGCGTCCAGGTCCTGATGCTTGCGGGTCAGCTGCAGCAGGTGTTGGCGGCTCATGCGCGATGTCCTCGCCGGAGCGCGACGGCAGTGTCGCGGACGCCGGTCCTGTTCATTTGGGCAGGGATTCCCCAGGCATTGGTAAAGATCACGGGAATGTGCTCGCGCCTCAGGTCCCGGCCTGCACGAAGGGGACTTTCTCGAACAGTTTTCGCTCGGCGCCGCGCGGATCGTCGGCAAGCGCGGAGGGCGTGTTGAACACCATCGTCTGGCGGCGCTTGAGATCGTAGGGCTCCCACTTCGGGATCGCCGCGCAGTTCGGGTCGCCGGCTTTCGCGAAGGCCAGGAAGGCCTCGCTCATCTGGTCGGCCATGGCCTGGGCGTTGGGGCCCTTCGCCGTCGCGCCGGGCTTGGCCAGGTTGTCGAAGACCATCTGGATGTCGCTGGCGTGGCCGGCGCGCAGGCGCTCGCCGTTCGCCGGGTAGTCGAACTGGTAGACGAAGGCCGGTGTCCCGGCCTTGGCGCGTTCCTCGGCCTCAATGATCGCGGCGCGCCACGAGCGGGCGGCGGTGGTGGCGGCGAACAGGACGTCGCTGGGCGAATAGGCGGGATAGAGGCGGCGGTACTCGGCGATCACGGTGGCCGGGTCGATATCGACGCGCATGTTGGCCTGGGTGAGCTTCGCGGCCAGGCCGTCCCAGCCGACGGTGAAGTTGCCGTGGTCGCCGCCGAGGAAGGCGCGGGTCTCGTCGTGGGTGTTGCCGATCATCATGGGGATCGCCGCGGATTGCGCCGGGGCGTCCGGGTAAAACGGGTGGCGCTTCAGGCTGCGCTCGTCGAGCACCGGGCCGAAGTAGAGGCCGCCGAAGCCCAGGACGGGGTCCTCGGCCGCGAGGCCTTCGATCAGGCGTTCGGCGGGGAGGGTGGCGAGTTCGCCTGCCTGTTCGGGCCTGAGCTTCAGGGCGTCGAGCCAGGCCAGGGTGCGGCGATTCGCGTTGCCGGGGCCCGAGGCGGTGACCTGCTGGCCGCTCATGGTGGCGGCGCGATGGAAGAGGCCGGCCGCGGCGGGGGTGGCCATCAGGGTGGCGATCTTGGCGCCGCCGCCCGACTGGCCGAACACCATCACCTTGCCGGGATCGCCGCCGAAGCCGGCAATGTTCGCCTTCACCCAGTTGAGGGCGAGGATCAGGTCGAGCTGGCCCGCGTTGCCGCTGTCGGCCAGCTCGGGGACCAGGCGGGCGAGGTAGGCGTAGCCGAAGGCGTTCAGGCGGTGGTTCACGGTCACCACCACCACGTCGCCGCGTTTGCACAGGCTGACGCCGTCGTAGAGCGGGGCCGAGCCCGAGCCCGACGAATAGGCGCCGCCGTGGATATAGACCATCACCGGGCGCGCGCCGGTCAGGGCGGGGGTCCAGACGTTCAGGAACAGGCAATCCTCGCTCCGCAGTTCGTCGGCGCGGCCACGCTGGGGGGGGGCGGCGCCATAGTCGGTGGCCTCGAGCACGCCCTTCCACGGCGCCGGCGGGGCGGGGGGCTGGAAGCGGCGCGGGCCGGTGTCGGCGCCGTACCGCACGCCGCGGAACGCCAGGACCGCGTCGTCGATGTAACCCCGCACACGGCCATGGGCGGTGGTGGCGACAGGGGAGGCCTGCGGCTGGGCGGCGCGGGCGCTCCAGGCCAGGCTGGCCAGACCAGCCCCTCCCGCCATCGCGTTTCGCCGGGTAAGCTCGGCTGCCATGGAATCCGCCCTGTTTTCTGCCTTTCCGGCACTATGACACCGGTAGCAATTTGCGCTACACCGCAATCAAAGCGGAAGGAAACGCGTATGTTGCGGGGCGTGCTGGCCGGCGTGATCGGCGCCGTGGCGTTGGTGATGGCTGGCGGGGCCGTGGCCCAATCGCCGGCGAAGGGGTCGCCCAGCCGGGCCCAGACGCTGGCGGCCATGAAGACGGCGACCACCTTCATGGTCGAGAAGGTTTCCACGAACGGCGGCTATGTGTGGTCGTACACCGCCGACCTGTCGCGCCGCTGGGGCGAGCTGGAGGCCAAGCCCAGCATGATCTGGGTGCAGCCGCCGGGGACCGGCACCATGGGCCATGTGTTCCTCGACGCCTATCACGCCACGGGGGACGAATATTACTACCGCGCCGCCGAGAAGGCGGCCGAGGCGCTGATCTGGGGCCAGCATGAGAGCGGCGGCTGGCACTACATGATCGACTTCGGCGGCGAGGCCTCGATGAAGGACTGGTACGCCACCTACGGCAAGAACGCCTGGCGGATGGAGGAATTCCAGCACTACTGGGGCAACGCCACCTTCGACGACGCGGGAACGTCCGAGGCGATGCAGTTCCTGCTGCGGCTCTATGTCGAGAAGCGCGATCCCAAGTGGCGGCCGGCGCTGGAGAAGGCGATCGATTTCGTGCTCAAGAGCCAGTACCCGGTCGGCGGCTGGCCCCAGCGCTATCCGCTGCAGCACGAGTTCGCGCACCACGGGCTGGCCGACTACACCAGCTACATCACCTTCAACGACGACGTGGCCGGGGAGAACATCAAGTTCCTGGTGATGGTCTATCAGGCGCTGGGCGACGCCCGGGCCCTGGCGGCCGTGAACCGGGCGATGGGCAGCTTCCTGGTCACCCAGCAGGGCCAGCCGCAGCCGGCCTGGGGCCTGCAGCACACGGTCGACGACCTGAAGCCCGCGGCGGCGCGCAGCTATGAGCCCAAGGCGTTCGCCACGCACACCACGGCGAACAACCTCAGCCAGCTGATGAATTTCTACGAGCTGACCGGCGAGACGAAGTACCTGGCCCGGGTGGGCGAGGGGCTGGACTGGCTGGACAAGGTGAAGCTGGACCAGCCGACGGCGGACGGGCGCACGCACCCCACCTTCATCGAGATCGGGACGGACCGGCCCCTGTACGTTCATCGGCGCGGGTCGAACGTGGAGAACGGGGAATACTACGTCGACTACAGCCGCGAGCGGACGCTGGCGCACTATGGGGCCTACCGGAAGATCGACGTGGCGAAGATGCGGGCGCGGCTGGAGAAGCTGCGCGCGTCGGACCCGGCGAAGGTGACGAGGGACTCGCCGCTGATGGCGAAGAACCAGGTCCCGCTGCCGAAGTACTTCGCGACCCGCGACCTGGAGACCTCGGACCTCAACCTGAAGGCCCCGGCCGGCAAGACGGTCGACGGCGCCCAGGCGCAGAAGCTGGTGAGCGGGCTGAATCGCGAGGGCTACTGGCCGACCCCCCTGGTGGCCACGAGCCATCCCTACACGGGCGCCAAGCCGCCGACGACGCCGGACGGGGACTACGCCACGACCCACGTGGGCGACGCCACCGACACCTCGCCGTATCCGACCGACAAGCCGGCGATGGGGATCTCGACGGGGGCGTACATCCAGAACATGACCACGCTGATCGACTGGCTGGACCGGGCGAAGTAAGCGGCTACCTTCTCCGGGCCGTACCGGAGATTCCAACATGCGCCTTCGCCTGATGCTCGCCGCCTGCGCCGTACTCGCCGGGGGGGAAGCCGTCGCCCAGGTGATGAACCACGACCTGCCGGTGCAGGCGATCATGGCGACGGCGGTGAACCCGGGGGCGCTGGCGTTCTGGGCCGGCGGCAATGATCCGCCCGAGAACGAGAGCAAGGCCGAGGCCGCCGCCCGCTGGGACGAGGCGGTGAAGGGCGCTCAGGTCATGCAGGCGCAGGGTGAGGCGCTGAAACAGTACAGCCGGCCGGGCCGCTGGAACGAGTTCGCCCAGATGATGATCGACGTGTCGAAGGAGGGCGAGGCCGCGGCCAGGGCGAAGGACGCCGAGAAAGCGTTCGAGATCGGCGGGCGCCTCTACGACAGCTGCAACGGCTGCCACAAGACCTACATCCCGCCGGTTCCTAGGCCGCAGTGAGGAATCCCCGCCGCCCCAGCCAGCTCACCAGCAGGTCGGGCCAGGCGGCGGCGGGCTTGCCCTGGGCCAGGCGGATGCCGAAGCCGTGGCCGCCTTCCTCGAAGATGTGGGCTTCGGCCGGGACCCTGGCCGCCCGGAGCGCGGCCAGATAGTTGAGGGCGTTCTCGACCGGCACGGACGGGTCGTCGGCGGCGTGGACCAGGAAGGTGGGCGGGGCGTCGGCCGTCACCTGGCGGTGCGGTGAGTATTTCGCCTCGGCCTGGGGCGTGGGGGAAGGGCCCAGCAGCGCTTCGCGGGAACCCGTGTGGGCGTACGGTTTCGCCATGTCGATCACGGGGTAGAGTAGCGCCGAGAGGTCGGGGCGGGCCGGATGGGCGTCTGCGGCGTCGACCTGGGCGTAGAGCGGGCGGGCGTAGCCAATGGCCAGCGAGGCGGCGACGTGGCCGCCGGCCGAGCCGCCGAGGGCCAGGACCCGCTTGTAGCCCGAAGCGCGGATGAGGCGTATCGCGCGCTGGGCGTCCTGGAGGGGGACGTCGGAGGCGTCGGCCCAGCCCTCCCTGGGCAGGCGGTAGCGCAGGACGAAGGACGTGATCCCGGCCTCCGCGAGGCGGCGCGCGACCTCGAAGCCTTCCTTGTCGATGACCACGCGGATGTAGCCGCCGCCGGGGGCGATGAGGGCGGCCGCGCCGTTCGGCCGGGCGGGGCGGAAGACGGTCATCAGCGGTTCGCCGACGTCGGTCGCGTAGCGGTCCTGCCAGCCCGTGGTCGCGACGCGGTCGGTGATCTTCGTGAGGGGCAGGACGGCGGGAGCGCCGGGCGGGCGACCGGGCCACAGCTTCACGACCTCGGTGGGGTCCGAGGCCTGCGCCAGGGCCGGGGTCGCGGCGGCGGCCGAGGCCAGGGACATCAGCGATCTGCGGTCGATTTGCATAATGACACCGGTAGCATTCGCGATTTCAGGGGGCTAGATGGAGCGTGATGCTGACCCGACGCGCCGTGATCGCCTCCACCGTCGCCATGTCCGCCGCAGGCGCGGCGCGGGCCGATGACGCCTATGCCAAAGCGTTGTCGGATGCCTGGGGTGGGCCGTTGGGCCCGAGGGATGCGCACGCGCAGGCGAAGGCTGAGGTGGGACGGCTGCGGCGTCGCGCTGACACCCTGCTGCATCGACTGGGTCTGCGCCGCGGCACTGTCGCCGAGCGGCTGCGCGAGTTGGCAGCGGACACGCGTTACCTCTATCCGGACGACGACGCCGGCCGGGACCGGGCGGTGGCGGACATGAACCGCAGTCTGGCGGCGCTGCGCCCGAAACTGGCGCTGGCGTTCGGCGATCTGGCTGTCCCGCCGGCCGAGGTGCGCCGGATGTCGCGTGACGACGAGGCCAAGGGGCGGGGCGGTTACCGCGAGCCGCCGGCCTACTATGTGGACCTGAAGGCCATCCGCGCGCGGCCGTCCTGGACCCTGCCCAGCGTCGCCTTTCACGAGACCTGCCCCGGGCATGCGTTGCAGGCGTCGATGCAGTCGCCCGACCCGGCCCGGCAGCGGTGGCTCGGGGTCTATTCCGAGGCCTGGGCGACCTATGCCGAGCAGCTGGCGGCGGACCTGGGCGTCTATGCCGACGACCCGCTGGGCGAGATCGGGTCGCTGCACTGGCGACTGTTCCGGCAGGCCCGGGTGGTCGCCGACACCGGGCAGGGGGCTCTGGGCTGGAGCGTCGAACGCGCGGCGGCCGAGATGCGGGAGCTCCAGGGCCGCGACATCGCCTTCGCCACCATCGCGGCCGATGCGGCGCGGATGCGGGCCCAGCCCGGCGTCTTCGCCGCGCACGGCCTCGGGGCCCTGGAGATCGCCCGCCTGCGACCGCGCGAGACGGCGCGCTGGCCGGCGTTTCATCGCGCGATCCTGGCTGACGGCCCGTGGCCTTGCGCTATGATTGCTGCAGTTGCGAAGGGCGGGAGCCTCTGATGGACATGAAGATGGCGCCCGCCGCGTTGGGTCAGGGCCTGCCGCGCGGCGCGGGCGAGGCGGTCCACTATCTCGAGGGCGTGCTCGAGGAGGTGATCGACTACCTCGACGGCGACGAAGCCGCGGCGCTGGTCAAGCGCGCCCGCGACGTGGCGCGCCAGGACGACGAGGAGGCGCTGGAGGCCCTGTTCTCCAGCCTGCGCCCGGATCAGGCGGTCTATCTGGCGCGCGCGTTCACCTGCGCCTCGATGCTGTCGAACCTGGGCGAGGACGTCGCCGGCCGCCGGCGGCTGATCGAGGCCGAGGAACTGCCAGGCGAACTGCCGCGCACCCTGGCCGAGGCCGCCGACCGGGTGGGCGAGCGCGCGGCGGGCCGGCTGATCCCGCGCATGGCCGTGGCGCCCGTGCTGACCGCCCATCCCACAGAGGTGCGCCGTCGCGCGGTGGTCGAGCGCGAGGCCGAGATTTCGCGGCTGATGTCGCTGCGCACTCACCGGCTGCCGCCGCACGTGGAAAAGCGCCTGCGCGAGGACCTGTTCCGCGAGGTGGCCTTGCTGTGGAAGGCGCGGATGCACCGGCCCGAGCGGCTGACGCCCGCCGACGAGATCCGCAACTCGCTGGCCATCGTGCGCCGCTCGATCCTGCCGGCGTTGGTGGAGCTGTATGACGGCTGGAGCGAGCGGTTCGAGACGGCCACCCCTCTGACCCTGGGCTCATGGCTGGGCGGCGACCGCGACGGCCACCCCGGCGTCTCGGGCGAGACCCTCAAGCTGGCCCTGCGCTCGCAGGCGCGGCTGATCCTCAACCACTATTTCGACGAGGTGCGGAAGCTGTGGTTCGACCTCGCCGTCACCTCCGACCTGGCGCCGGCCAGCCCGGGCGTGCTGGCTCTGGCGGGGGCGTCGACCGACCAGTCGGTGCATCGCCAGGACGAGCCCTACCGCCAGGCCCTGCAGGAGATCTCGAACCGCCTGTCGGCCACCACCGACAAGCTGGCCGACACCAACTGGGGCAGCCGCTCGGCGCCCTACGCCAGCGCCGCCGAGTTCGTGGCCGACCTGGAGACCATCCGCCAGTCGATCCGCAAGCACCTGGGGGATCGGGTGATCGGGGCGCGGCTGCGCACCCTGATCGCGGTGGCGCGCGCCTGCGGCTTCCACCTGCTGTCGCTGGACCTGCGCCAGAACGCCGACGTGCACGAGCGGATGATCCACGAACTGTACGTCCGCGCGTCGGTGAACATCGACTACCTGGGCTCGGACGAGGCCGAGCGGGTGCGGGTGCTGACCAAGGAGCTGAGCCACGACCGGCCGCTGCGCTCGCCGTTCCTGGACTATTCCGAAGAGACCATGCGCGAGCTGGGCACGCTGGACGCGGCGGCCGAGGTGGTGCGGCTGTACGGCGAGAAGGCGCTCGGGAGCTACATCATCTCGAAGACGGCCACGCTGTCGGACGTGCTGGAGCCGCTGGTGCTGCTGAAGCAGGCCGGCCTGGTGCAGGGCGGCGACAAGGGGCGCAGCGCGATCCGCATCACGCCGCTGCTGGAGACCATCGGCGACCTTGAGTTCGGGCCCGAGCTGCTGCGCCAGTGGCTGGCCCTGGACCTGCCGCCGGCGCTGTTCGGAGAGGCCGGCTGGCGCGAGGTGATGCTGGGCTATTCCGACTCGAACAAGGACGGCGGCTACGTCGCCTCGCGGCACAACGTGGCCAAGGCGGCCCAGACGCTGTCGGCCCAGGCGCGGACCAAGGGCTATGACCTCTGGTACTTCCACGGCCGCGGCGGCTCGGTGGGCCGGGGCGGCGGACCGGCGGCCCAGGCCGTGCTGGCGCAACCGCCGGGCACGGTGAAGGGCCGACTGCGCCTCACCGAGCAGGGCGAGATGATCTCGCGCCGGTTCGGCGATCAGCCCACAGCGCGGCGCAACCTGGAGAGCCTGGCGGCCTCGGTGCTGATGGCGAGCGCGCGGCCCGACGAGGGCGCGCCCGCCTCGCCGATGCTGGAGACGCTGTCGGCGGCCTCGTTCGCGGCCTATCGGGCGCTGGTCTACGACGATCCGGGGTTCGAGGACTTCTTCTGGAACGCCACGCCGATCTCCGAGATCGTCGGACTGAACATCGGCAGCCGTCCGGCCTCGCGAACCCCCAGCCGCCGGATCGAGGACCTGCGGGCGATCCCGTGGGTGTTCTCGTGGTCGCAGGCGCGCTTCATGCTGCCGGCCTGGTTCGGGTTCGCGGGCGGGGCGGCCCTGGCGGGTCTGTCGGCGGCCGACCTGAAGGTGCTGGCCGAGGACAACGTCTTCGCCACCATGGTCTCCAACATGGAGGTGGCGCTGGCCCAGTCCGACATGGCGATCGCGGCCAAGTATGCGGCCCTGCATCCGCGCGGAAAGTCGATCTTCGAGAAGATCCGCGCTGAGCACGACGCGGCGATCGAGCTGGTGCTGGCGATCCGCGGCGGGACGCGGCTGTTGGACAACCACCTCGAGATGGCCGAGTCCGTGGCCCTGGCCGCCGAGGTGGTCGATCCGCTCAACCATCTGCAGGTGGAACTGCTGGCCCGCCGCCGCGCGGGCGACGACGACCCGCAGCTGAAGCTGGCCATCCAGCTGACGGTGGCGGGCGTGGCGTCGGGGCTGCGGAACACGGGGTGAGCGTCTCGGTGCGGTTGAGTTCGATCGCCACATGACCGCCGCGATGCTGGGCGAACGGGACGGCATGCGCTCATTGATCCTCGCCGCCCTGCTGACCCTTCCCGCCGCCGCGGTTCACGCCGATCCGGTGCAGGAGGCGCGCTCGGCCACGGCGGCCTGTCTGGCGGCGGTGATCGACGGGGCCCCGGTCGACGACATCGACGGCGACGACGTCTCGATCCGGCGCGGGCAGAATCCGGTCAGCTGCACGGTGCGCGTCACGGCCGGGGAGCCGGTTGTCATCCGCGACGCGGTGCAGGTGGCGATGAAGCGGCGGGCCGAGATCTTCTCGTTGGCCAAGAGCGCCTGGACGCCCGGCGAGTGGGCCACCCGCGAGACCTATTGCAACATCCCCGGCCGCCGCGCGCTGGCCGTGTTCGTGAGCACGTCGAAGCCGGGACGCCAGCCCGTGCTGACCGCGACCGTGTTCGAGGCCAAGGCGCGCGACCAGCGCTGCGATCGCGACCTGGGTGTTCAGGAGATCGCCGCGAGCGATCCTACGCCAGGAGCCGAGGCGGTGGCTGCGGCGCCGAAGGCCGAAGCTCGTCCATCCGATATCGTCACCCTCGATCCGCCTCCGCCGAAGAAGGCGAGGAAGAGCCTCCGCAGCCGCCTGGGGCTGGGGAAGAAGGACTGAGTTTCCTCGCGTTCGTTTCTCCAGATACGCGGCGCTCGCGCAGGGTGTTGAGCCTAGCCGCCGCCGCTTTCCCCGCTGACGACGGCGATTCTAGGTGGCCGGGACAAGCGCGGCCATGACGTTCCAGATGAGGGGGCGACGCGGGCTTGTCGCGGCGGTGGGGTTGTCCGGCACGGGGTCGGGACTTCAGCCGCGGCCGTCTCGGTCGAGTCCGTTTGGACTACCGCCTAGGGGCGGCTCCGTTCCAAGATGGGGCCAAATCACCGGGAGGCGGCCTTGAGCGACAAGCTGTTCGATCATCCGTGGCGGACCATCCGCGTCGAGCGGCGGGAGCACATCGTCGAGGTGGCGTTGAACCGCCCGGACGCGCGCAACGCCCTGAACGGCGACCTCATGGAGGAACTGACCGAGGCGGCTGGGCTGCTGCGCCTGCGGACCGACGTACGGGCGGTGATCCTGAAGGGCGCCGACGGCTACTTCTCGGCCGGCGCAGACCTCAACGCCAGCCAGCAGCGGACGTCACTGAGCCTGATCGAGAGCCGCCGGGCCGTGATGGCTGGGCCCGACATGTGCCGCGCCTGGAGCGAGATCGAGGCCGTCACCATCGCGGCCATCGAGGGCTACTGCATTGGCGGCGGGGCGGCGCTGGTGATCGCTTGCGACTTCCGCGTGATGGGCGAGGGGGCCTACCTGCGCCTGCCCGAGGTTCCGCTCGGCATGAACATGAGCTGGCGCTCGATCCCCAAAATCGCGGCCCTGGTCGGCCCCTCGCGCGCCAAGCAATTCGTGATGTTCGGCGAGGCGGTGGACACCGCCACCTGCCTGAACTGGGGCTTCGCCGATGAGGGCGTGCCGAAGGGCGAGGCCGTGACGGCCGCCCGGCGCTGGGCCGACAAGGTCGCCGCCCTGCCGCCGCTGCCGATCCGGATGACCAAGGAGGCGGTGAACGCGGTCACCCAGGCCACGGCCCAGGCCTCGATCTACATGGACCGCGACCAGTTCCTGCTGGCGACGTCCAGCCAGGACTATCGCGAGGGCCTCGCGGCGTTCCGCGAGAAGCGGCCGGGCAAGTTCACGGGCAGCTGATGAGCGTCATTCTGCGCACCGAACGGCTGGTGCTGCGCAAGGCGCGGCCCGATGACCTCGAGGCTCTGCACGCCATGATGTCGGATGCGGAGACCATGCGGTACTGGTCGACGCCGCCGCATGCCGACCTGGCGACCACCCGCGACTGGCTGGAGGGCATGATCGCCGCGCCGCCCGAGACCAGCGACGACTTCATCGTCGAGAAGGACGGCGAGACCATCGGCAAGCTGGGAGCCTGGCGGCTGCCCGAGATCGGATATCTGATCGGGCGGCCGCACTGGGGGCGGGGCTATGCGCGCGAGGCCCTGGCCGCGTTCGTGAGCTACGCCTTCGCCCACCGGACCGACCATCTCACCGCCGACGTCGATCCGCGCAACACGGCCAGCCTGGCGCTGCTGGCGAGGGCCGGGTTCCGTGAGACCGGGCGGGCGGAACGGACGTGGTGCGTTGGCGGAGAATGGTGCGACAGCGTCTACTTCCGCCTGGACGCCTAGCGCCTGTCGGGGCGAAACCGGCTTCCACCTTCGCCCAACGCGCTCTAGCGGGCGGCAGCCGGCGCAGCGGCGGCCTCGCGGTCCTTCACGCGACCGCCCGCCAGGATGTTGGTGAGCGCATAGTTCCCTTCGTGGCAGGCGTATTCGAAGATCGGGACGCTGGTGGCGCGCATCGGGTGCTCGCCGCGCCAGACCTGGGTGTAGGCGCCGGGATCGTCGACCTCGAAGGTGTACAGGATCTCGTCGGCGGCGATGCGCCGGAAGCGCTCGACGATCTTCGCGCGGGTCGTCAGCATGATCCAGTCGCCGGCGTTCCACCGCCAGCGGTCGTTGGGGCTGAGCCCTGTCGTTTCGACCACCAGGGTGTCGCCGTCCCAGCGGCCGACGGAATCTCCCATCCAGGGGCGGATAGCCGCGGGCAGGGGCGTGCGGTTCTTCATGCGCACGATGCGGGCCTCGTGGTTCTGCTCGCCGAACAGCACGACGTGCTCGGCGGTCTGCACGATGAGGATGTGGTGACGGTTGATGATCGGCGCCGCGACTCCCCCGCCGCCGCCGAGCAGGCAGCGCTCGTCGAAGGGGCGGGCCTCGGGGTCGTCGTAGACTTCTTCGTCGGCGAGGGCCTTTTCGGCGGCGGCCTTGGCGGAGGGCGTGTAGGGCAGGCGGCCGTCGGCGGGGTCGACGATCTGCGAGCTGCGAGGCTCGCCGCGCACGCGGGCCAGCCCCTGCGGGCGCTCGAAGCGGTCGTCGTCGGTGACCCCGTCCGGCGGCGGGGCCGGCTCGTCGGGGTTGACCGGCGCGATCACCTTGTCGAAGCGCGCGAAGCCCTTGCCCTCGAACGCGGCGACCTCTTCCGGCGTGGCGACGAGGGCCTTGAACGCCTTGGGCCGCTGCAGCCGCGTCATGCTGTCGTTGTCCCACAGCCCCTGGAGGTCTGGCTGGCCCAGAGCGGTCCGCGGCGTCTTGTAGGCCTGAGCGCCGGCCGACGGCGCAAGCGTGAGGACGATGCACGCAGCGAGGAGCGTGAGGCGCAGCATCGCTAACGCGTGACGCGACGGAGCGTGGCCGTCAACGGCTCAATCGAAACCTTGCTCCTTCGCCAGCAGCGCCAGTTCGGTGCGGGAGGACACCCCCAGCTTCTCGTAGAGGTTATGCAGGTGCATCTTCACAGTGCCCTCGGAGATGCCGAGGCTGCGGGCGATCTCCTTGTTCCGCTGGCCCTGGGCGACCTGGCGGACGACGTCGCTCTCACGGGGCGTGAGTTCGGCGGTCGACGTCGGCGACTGGGCCAGCATGGACATCACCTGCTTCATGGCCTCCTTGTCGATCCACTGACCGCCTTCGAGAACGGCCTCGACGCAGCGCACCAGCATCTCGCCGCCGGCGTCCTTCAGGATCAGGCCGTCGACCTTGAGCTTGACCGCCTCGACCAGGGGCTTGGGCTCGAGCCCGGCGGTGAGGAGGATGATCTTGCAGGGCCACCCCTCGGCCCGGGCCTGGCGCAGCAGGTCCAGGCCGGAGAGCGCCGGCATCTGGACATCCAGGATCGCGATGTCAGGCTGCCGCGAGAGGATCGCGGCGCGGGCCTGAAGCCCGTCCGAGCAGCGGTCGACAACCTCGTAGGGCGGTCCGAAGAGGCCCGCCACCGCGTCACGCATCAGGGGATGGTCGTCGGCGATCAGCAGGGTGGTCATGCGGCGATCTTCTCCAGGGGCAGGTCGATGCCGACGCTTGCGCCGCGTGGGCTGCTCGCCAGCCGGACACGGCCACCCATGGCCCTGGCCCGCTCCTGCAGCGAACGCGGGCCGACGGCGGCCTTCTTGAGGTCCTCATCCATCATCTCGCCCTGGAAGCCGAAGCCGTGCCCGTCGTCGACAATCTCGAGGCTGAGGCGGCCCTGCCCGGTCAGGGTCCGGACGGTGACATTGCGGGCCAGCCCATGGCGCACGGCGTTCGCCACGGCCTCCCGAACGATGCGGCCGATGTCGTAGGCGGTCTGGGTCGACACCATCGGGCTGTCCGACGCCATGTCAGCCAGGACGCAGATGTTCCAGTAGCGTGAAAGGTGGTCCGCCAGCTCTTCCAACTCCTCGCGAAGGTCGATCGGCTTGGCCGGCTCGTTGGATCGGGCCGGGCGCATGGCGGTGATGAAGGTGCGCAATTCGCGCTGTTCCTCGGTCAGGGCCTGTCGCAGGCCCAGCAGGCGCACCTTGGCCGCAACGGGCAGGTTGCCGGCGCGCAACAGGCCTTCGAGCTGGATCGCCGCGCCGGCCAGGAACTGGAGGACTCCGTCGTGCAGGTCGCGCGACAGGCGCACACGCTCGGCGTTGGCGGCGGTGGCGCGGTGGGTCATCTGGGCATGCCAGCGCTGCAGACCGACCGAAATCTGGGCGCTTACCATCGCGCCGAACGCCAGGTCCTCGGTGGCCGGTTCTTCCTGGTCGAGCACCAGGATCACACCCTCGAGCGGATCGGCGCGGATCGGCAGCACCAGCATCCGCTCGAACGACAGGGTCGCCAGCAGCGAAGGCGCGACCGGCGGCCCCCTGACGACGCGGGATCGGCCGTCCGGCCGTGTGATCGCCATGTCGCTGGCGCGATCATAGAGGAACACCGAACCTTCCAGGCGCGGCGACACCAGCCAGTCGTCGCCGCCGGGCGGCAGGACACGTTTGGCGTATTCGCCGCCATCCACCTCGATCACGTTCAGATAGGGCTCGTCGCCTTCGGTCCAGAGGACCATGCCGCGGCGGGTGCGGAAGAGGCCCAGCGCGTGATTCAGCGCCTCGCGGGTGGGCGGCTCGGTCTCGTCGAAGCCCGCGTCCACCGGATCCGCCATCCGCGACAACTCTTCGACCATCCGCTCGAAGTGGCGGCCGAAACCGGTGAGCAGGATCATCACCATCACGATGTAGCCGAGCCGCACGATCCATGAGAGCGCGGCGGCGTCGTCGTGGTCCGCGCCCAGCGCCGCCGACCAGCCGGCCGGGAGGAACACCGCCAGGATAGTCAGGCTCATCAACAGCGCGCCGCGCGACCCCCATTGGATCGTCGCACTCACGATCAGGAAGACGAGGGGACTGAAGAACGGGCTTTCGGCGCCGGTCGTCATGTAGAAGAGCGCCGTGAAGACCCCCAGATCGATCGCGGTCGGGAGCAGGGGCTGGCGCAGGACCCGGTAGGCGAAGCGCCGGCTGCGCGAGAGCGCCAAAAGGACGAGACTGTAGGCGAGGTACCCGCCGATCAGAGGGCGCACCAGGCCGCCCTCGAGGCTCGGCGCGTCCGGTCCGAACATGACGCCCACGGCCAGGAACCCGACCAGGACGGCGCGGGCGCCGGCCACCAGCCGCGTACTCCTGACGTAGAAAAGTCCCCTGCCGCTCAATGCCGTTCCCCGGTTCCGGGCGTCAGTCTGGAGCAGGCGCCTCGGCGTGCCCATCCTGATCGAAAGGTAGGGGTCGGCCCCCACCGTCACGCCAGATTGTTCGCTTTGCTGCGTCGCACATACTCGCAACCAAGGGGAGGCGGCGTTCTGTCCCGTGGCAAACGGCCATCGGAAAGCGTCCGCCTCCAGACAAGTCTGACCGCCCGCGGCGGTCGAAAGGGGTAGTGATGGGTGCGAAGATGAAGGCGATGGTCGCCGCGGCGGTGCTGGCTTCGGCCGGTGGCTTCGCGGCGGGCGCGAACGCCGCGACGGTGGTCCAGATCGCGAGCTACACCCAGGTCGGCGGCGGCAAGACCTTCGCCTGGGACGGCGTGGGCGGGAATGGCGGCCGTCTGTTCACCAACTCGACCCTCGCGGCCAACGCCTCGGCCGCGCAGATCGGCGCGGCGAGCGCCCAGTGGGTCAACGTCATCTTCAACTTCAACGACGCCGGCGTCATGGGCCTGCAGGGGCAACTGCTGTTCAACGCCACGGCGCCCACGGGCGCGGCGACGCAGCTGACCAACACCAATCCGATCCGCCAGAGCGGCCTGAACGGCTCGTTCGCCTTCAAATACACCGGCGGGAGCCCGGTGACGGCCTACGGGACGACATTCAACACCGGCGCGAACCTGCTCAGCGGGACGTTCACCAACGGCTGGCTCTCGGTGGGCGGCTCGTCCGGCGGGTTCGCCGACTCGTACGGCCTGACCGGCGGGACCGTTACTCTGACCTCCAGCGTCATCCCGATGAACAAGCTGATCGACGGGGACCTGGGCTTCTCGTTCTCGGGGTTGACGCCGCAGGCTGCGATCATCGGCGCGAACGGCACGCGGCAACTGCGGGACTTCCGCGCCTCGGCGGGCGCCAACTTCTCGGCCACGGCGGTGCCGGAGCCGACGACCTGGGCGCTCATGATCATGGGCTTCGGCGCGGCGGGCGCCATCCTGCGCCGCCGGGCCGCGGCCGTCGCCGCCTGAGGCGCCGCGGCCTCAGGCGTTGCGCGCCATGAGGCCGCCGTCCACCGGGATGGTGACGCCGGTGATATACGACGCGGCGGGCAGGCACAGGCTGAGCGTCATGTGGGCGACCTCCTCGGGCCGGCCATAGCGGCGCATGGCGGTGCGCCGCCGCGCGTAGGTCTGCTTGTCGGCGTCGGGAATGGCGTCGGTCATCCCGGTGAGGATCGGCCCGGGGCAGATGCAGTTCACCGTGATTCCTTCAGGACCCAGCTCCACCGCCAGCGCCCGGGTCAGGCCGGTGACCGCAGCCTTGGCCGCCGAGTAGGGGCTGTCGCGACTGGTGGCGCCCAGGGCTTCGGTCGAGGCGATGTTGACGATGCGGCCGGCCGGCGACTGTCGCAGGTAGGGCAGCGCCGCGCGGATGATCCGTTGGTGCGACGTGACCAGGACGTCCATCGCACGGCTCCAGATGCGGTCGTAGTCTTCTGAATCGATGGGCGAAAAGGCGGATATGCCGGCGTTGTTCACGATCGCGTCGAGGCGCCCGAACTTCAGTGCGACGGAGTCGACCACGTCCTGAATCGCCTGAGGATCGGAGACATCCATCGCCCAGGCTTCGGCGCTGCCGCCGGACTGGCGGATGGCCTCGGCGACGGGGCCGCAGGTCTCGAGCTTCAGGTCGGTCACGGCCACGTGCGCGCCCTCCGCGGCGAAGACTTCGGCGGTGGCGCGGCCCATGCCTGACGCGGCCCCGGTGACCAGGACGACGGAGCCGGCGACGGATCGGGTGGTCATGGTCTTCAACGTCCCTGGAATACGGGTTGGCGCTTCTCGAGGAAGCTGGCGACGCCTTCCTTGTGGTCTTCGGTCTGCATCAGGAGGCGAATCTTCTCGATGGCCCAGGCCCCGATCTCGCGCGGATCGCCGTAGGCATACTTGCTGAGGCCGGCCTTGAGGTGGCGCACCGCCAGCGGCGGGTTGGCGGCGATGCGGCCGGCCAGCTCGCGGGCCCTGGGCAGGAGGTCGTCGTGCGCGGTCACCTGGCTGACGAGCCCGATGCGCAGCGCCTCGGCGGCGTCGAAGATGTCGCCCGTGAACAGGAGCTCGGCGGCCTTTGCCGGGCCCACGATGGCCGGCAGCCGATAGAAGCCGCCCACGTCGCAGACCAGCCCGCGCTTCACGAACAGCTCGCCGAACTTCGCCTTCTCGGACGCCAGCCGGATGTCGGCGAAGAGCGCCAGCTCCATGCCCCAGCCGACGGCGGCGCCGTTGACCGCGGCGATGATCGGCTTGTCGCACTCCAGGGCCGCGATGGCCGCGGGCGTGGCGCTGAAGGTCACCGGCATCGGGGCCCGCGAGACGGGCTTGGGTCCGGCCATGATCTCGCCGACGTCGTCGCCCGAGCAGAAGGCAGGGTCCGCGCCGGTGAGGATCACGCAGCGGACGTCAGGGTCGGCGGCGGCGGTCCGCAGGCTTTGCTCCAGCTCGTCGTAGGCCGGATAGTTGAGGGCGTTGCGGCGGTGCGGCCGGTTCAGGGTGATCGTGGCGACGTGATCCTCCACCGTCACCAGGGTGTGCTCGAATGCGGCGCTCTTTTCGGCCAGCGAGACCATGGGCGCTCCTCCTCTTTGGACGCGGGACTGTTCGCCCGGGGGAGGAGCAGGTCAACCGTGACGCCCCGTCAGCGGTGACGGCGCGGTGCTCACCGGGTTCGCTCAGGAGAGATGAGGTCGATGCGTTCGGGACGTCCGAGGGCGAGGCGCGTGCGTAACCTTGCGGCGCGCCCCTGATAGTCACGCGATGCTTCGCGCAGGATTCCAGTCGAGCGGGAAACTGCGCTCGAGAAGCGAGCCTCCGCCCAGGCAACCTGATCCTGCTTACCGTCTAGCCGGAAACCTGGAAGCGGATTCAGATCGTGGAACTGCCCGGCCGCCGCGAGGATGGTGCGTCCGAGGCGGAAGCTGGTCAGGGCTCGCTCGTGACCCTCCCATGTGCGTTCCAAGACGGATGTCGCGCAGAAGAATCCTGCGGCGTGCTCAAGGTCGCTGAGCGTATTGTTGCCAAGCTGCTTTTCTGCGCGGCGGAGATAGAGCTCTCCAGCAAGCCCGAGCACCTCGGAGTCGGCATAGTTGTTATGTAGTACCTCCGAGAGGTTGTGCGGGGTGGACGCAGTGTCGCTCTGAAGATTGCGAAACTCCCGGATCAGGGTGGTGGGAAACCCGTGGATCTCACCCACGATCTCGCTGTAGGCGGCGTCAAGGGCATTCCAGTCGATCGGCTCACCAAGCTCCAGCGCGATGTGGTCCTGCAGGATCGCTATCTCGTCCGCATGCTCCGTCGCGCCTAGCAAGTCGGCGACGTGCCGCTTCGCCTCCAGCAAGATGGCGGTGCGTTCATCTGTGGAAAGCTCCGCATGCAGGGCGTGAGCGTGCAGCGTTCGGCAAAGCGTGGCTGCAGCCTGGCGCCGCAAGTCTCCGTCCGTGGCGCTTTCCACCACAACGCGCAGCGCGGAGATCGCCTCGGATGTGTTCCATATATAACGATAGTATTCTGCCTTATGATACAACAGAATATGGCTTCCTTTCCAGGAAGATAGCCCTTCATCGAAGATTTTGAGGACGCTCATGCAGTCGGGTGGCTCGTTCGTCGCCACGGAAAAGGATCTAACATACTGAGATTGGTTTTTTGCGCGAGCGAGAACTGCGGCGATCGAAGGAAATCGTCCTTCAATGCCGGCCAATTTGCCTTCGCGCTTCCGGAACATTGACTTGAACAGCTCCACCTTCTCTTCACGAGGCAGCGTCTGGTAGTTGTCGCCGGCGTTGGTCACGCGTCGCGCTATGGCGCGCTCCAGGCTTCCTTCCTCACGCCATTCTCGACGAATGATCCAGAGATCAACCTGCCCGTAGGCGCGCGGAATGTCCGGTTGCTGCTTTGCCCACTCGCGGAAGGCCTTGATGGCGTGCCGGAGAGGTTTCGAGATGGCTGGACCCGGTTCGCCCTCGTCGGAGGATGCGCCGACTGACCGGGCCCCGGTCTCCTCGTCGCCGTCCAACAGTCGCAGCTTCAGGAGCCAGGCCGCCGGGGAGGGTGCTAGGGCCAGCGACGTTTCGCAACTGGCCCGGGCCGCATCCCGCTGCCCGAGCAGGGCCTGGAGCCGCGCTTGGACCAAGCACTCCGTGGGGCTTGCCTCGACTTCGAGCGGCCCATCTGGCCGGGAGGTTCGCAGCAGCCGCAGCGCCTCTTCCGCCCGACGCTTCTGATAGATCTGGTTCCAGGCCCGCTTCCCCTCGAGCCGCATGAGCGCGGCGAACTGAGCGCGTATCTCAACGCGCCAGAAGTCCGGGTCGCCCAGCAGGGACTCCAGGTGCTTCCGCGCCCAGTCGACATGAACCTGACGCGCGACGTCGCCCTTTTCGGAGCGAACGAGGCGCTGAACGACCCGGATGAAGTACCGCAGCCCGCCCATGTCATCGGGTGATGCGCGAGTCGCGTCGGCGGCGTGGTTCACCGCTTCGAGGAGTATCAAGCGGCCTTCTTCGGCATTGGCCGCCATGCGCTCGCGAAGGAGCGCCAGTCGGGCCAGAAGCCGATGCTTCCGGGAGTCCGCCTGCCACCAGTCGGCCCGCGCCAGCACCGAACTGCTCCGCTCGACAAGATGCTTGGCCGCGTCGCGTTCGCCCTGTCCCAGTGTTTCGTCCGCGAGGTTCAGCAGATAGCTCAACCATCCTACGAGCCAGACGAGATCTTGCCGGGCCAGCGCATCAGCCTCGTGCTCCGCAAGCGCGGAAAACGCGAGTTCGCGAACGCCCTTCGCTTCCTCGAATGCGTGGTACCGGCGGCTGCCCAGGTAGAGCGCCACATCGAAGGCGATCAGTTGGCTTCCTCGGGCGACGGCGCCCTCCTTGAGAAGCGTGGCCACGGCCGTAGCGGCGGCAGTGAAGTCGGCGAGCCGGACCGTCGGCGGGGTGTCCACGGCCGATGCCCCACGGGCGTGCAGCGCCAGGGCCGCCATTGCCGCCTCCAGGTCTCCCTGGAGCCCCTGCGCCTGGAACTCAACGATCGCGAGCCGTTCCTCAGCCGGCGTGAACGCGGAAATGCTGTCGGTCTGACTTTCCTGAACGAGCATCGCTTTGAGCCGTGCGAGCAGGACGGTCTCGCCTGGAGCGTGGCGTTCCAGCCAGGCGACCGCACCGTCCAATGCCTGGGAGGTCTGGGTTTCCAGGTTGTCGAGCAAGGACAGCGCGAGCTGCGCCACTTTCGCTCGGAGCTGCGCCGCGTTGGGGTTCAATTGCGCCCCGGCGAATGTCCGTTTTGCCGCAACTCGCAAGGCCTGCAGCGCGAACCCGGCCAGTCGCGCGTCCCCCTCCGCCCAGCCAAGCCGCTGCAAAGCGTCCAGCGGCAGCGTGGGGATGTCGGCCGATCGGCGGACAGCCGGAAGAATCTCGATCCCGCCGAACACCGCCATCGCCTGGAGGCTCAGGTTCACATCGCCGATCTCGAGCGCGGCCAGCTTGCACAGCCGCTCGACGACTTGGCCAACCGCGACGCCGGCCGCCTCTTCGATCTTGAGGGCGAGTTCCAGAGCGTCGGGTGCGGGCTGCTCAGGAAGCCGCGTTGCGGGATCGCAGCATACGGCGCCCGTTTCAAGTGGGCCCGGCTGTAGCAGTCGGTCATAGTCGCGTAGGAGCTGCACCGCCCCGGCGGCGCGCTCCAAGGGCTGGCCCAGGCCGGCCAGGAACTCGCAGCTCTGCGCCGGCGTGTAGGGAGCGATCGGGAACCGGGCCACGGCCGGCAGGGCCGCCAGGGTCTCGCCCCGAATTTCTAGGACCTGGAAGGCGCGGTCCATTGCGGCGCCCTCAAGAAAGCTGCGTAGCTCACGAAGGTGTTCCTCAACCGCTGCGACTTCCTCCACCCGGTCGAAGACCGCAATCAGGCTGCGGCGCCCGATACGGCGCAGGATCTTGATTTGAACGTATCCCGCCTCCGGTGAATCGGGCTGGTCATCGGCGTCCTCGTTGGAGGTAAGCTCCATGGCGGAGTTGGAAAGCCGCCCCGTCAGAGCGTTGTCCACGGCCCTTAGCGGGCGCCGCGCCGTCGAGAAGTCGACGTGCAGGATGGCCAAGGTGTTGGCGTCACGGGGCTCGGTCGCCAGTTGGGTTGCGAATGCCTTCAAGAGCGTCGTCTTGCCAGCTCCTGGCGGCTCGGCGAGCCCGACGGCCGTGCGAACGCCTTCGCGACGCCGGAACATGTCCACAAGGTCGCGCAGGCGGTCCTCGCGAAACAGCGGGGGGCGCTTCGGGTCCGGATGGAGGCGGGGCGGCAGGTTGTCCGGGCGTGGGTCGACCACGAGGTCCGGAGATTCCGTGTTGGTCCTAGTCGCTGGGACCTGGATGAGTGTCTGAACATGTTGGATCGCCGTGAACTGCCCGACCTCACCGACGGCGATGCTCTGGTCGTGGACCGGGTCCGGCATGTTCGACACCTCAGGGCGTGAGGCCGAGAGCCGAACTGATCGAAGCGACGGCTTTTCCGAGGGCGAGCGAGGCGCCTGCTACCTTGCCCGCCGATGTGAGGGCCCCGGCCGCCTCATCCAGGTGCCTCTTCACCTCGCTGATGGCTCCACCCGATTGGCTCGCGCGTTCAGCGTCCTCCAAATGGGCCTTCGCCTGGGCCCGGACTTGAGGCGGCACGCCTTCGGCGCTGTCGAGCGCCGCGGCCAAGTCGGAGAGGCTCCCGCGGAATTCCTTGATCGCCACAAACGTCTGCACGTGGCCGACATTGATGATCTGGTCACCCATCGGTGCTCCTGCCCCGCTGCACCATCCGCAGGTTGTTTGCGTATCAAGATCGACGACCGCTGATTGGTCAAGCTTGAAGGTTGGGCGCCCCCCTTTGCGGGGACCGCACCATGCGTCGTGCCCAATCTGCCGCATGGTCAGTCTTGCCAGTGCCTCGCGCGGAGACGAAGCATGCGCCCAACAAGCGTTTGGGAGGCGCAAAGCGCATGCCGGAATTCCGCACCGTCGACGCCGGCAAGGTCAGGATCCGCGCCGCCGTAGAGGGCGAGGGGCCGCTGGTGGTCATGGTCCACGGCTTCCCCGAGAGCTGGTACTCGTGGCGCGACCAGATCGGGCCTGTGGCGAAAGCCGGCTACCAGGTGGCCGCCATCGACGTGCGGGGCTATGGCGGGTCTGACAAACCGCACCCGATCGAAGCCTACGACATGGAGGCCCTGACCGGCGACGTGGCCGGCGTGATCGACGCGCTGTCGGACGACGGCAAGGCGATCCTGATGGGGCATGACTGGGGCGCGCCGATCGTCTGGAACACGGCGCTGTCGCGGCCCGACAAGATCAAGGCGGTGGCCGGCCTGTCGGTGCCCTTCACGGGCGTGCCGCACAAGCCCTTCAGCGAGGTCTTCAAGGAGCTCTTCACCGACAAGGGCCACTTCTTCTACCAGGCCTGGTTCCAGGAGGTGGGGCCGCCCGAGGCTGAAGCGGAGAAGGACGTCCGCGACTTCCTGCGCAAGTTCTACTTCGGCATCTCGGGCGACGCCCCGGACGGCTCATGGCCCGCCAAGAAGCACGGCGCCAGCCTGCTGGAAGGGATGATGGATCCCGGCGAGTTCCCCGCGTGGCTGACCGAGGAGGAGCTGGACTACTACGTGGCCGAGTTCGAGCAGTCCGGATTCCGCGGGCCCATCAGCCGCTACCGCAATCACGAGCGCGACTTCGCCTGGCTGCAGCAGTTCAAGGACCGCAAGCTGGAGATGCCGACGCTGCTGATCGGCGGCGACCGCGACCCGGCGTTCAACGGCTTCGGCCGCATCCCGGACCCGGGCGCGCTGATGCGGGCGTTCGCGACCGACCTGCGGGGTGTCCATGTCCTGCCGGGCTGCGGTCACTGGACCCAGCAGGAGCGGCCGGACGAGGTGACCGCCCTCCTGCTCGACTGGCTGAAAGGACTCTGATCATGGCCGACCTGGAACTGCGCCAAGAGGGCGAGGTGGTCTGGGCCACCATGAACCGGCCCGAACGGCTGAATGCGCTCAGCCGCAACCTGGTGACCGAGCTGCGCGAGTTCTTCGTGGGGCTCTACTGGCGCCGCGACGTGCGCGTGGTGGTGCTGCAGGGGGCCGGCGCCGCCTTCTGCGCCGGGCTGGATCTGAAGGAGCGCGGCGACCCGCAGGGCAGCCGCTCGATCGGCGCCGGCCTGACGCGGCAGCGCGAGATCAGCGAGATCGTCATCGCCATGCGCCGCTGTCCGCAGCCCATCATCGCCTGCGTGAACGGGGCGGCGGCCGGGGGCGGCTTCGCGCTGGCGCTGGCGTCGGACGTGCGGATCGCGACGCCGAAGATGCGCATGAACGCCGCCTTCATCCGCATCGGCCTTTCGGCCTGCGATATCGGCGTGAGCTACTTCCTGCCGCGCATGGTGGGCTCGTCGGTGGCCGCCGAGTACATGCTGACCGGCCGCTTCATCGACGCGCAGCGGGCCTACCAACTGGGCCTGGTGAGCCGGGTGGTCGAGCCCGACCAGCTCGAGGCCGAGGCCAAGGGCTTCGTCGAGGACATGCTGCACGCGACCCCGCTGGGCCTGCGCCTGACAAAGGAGGCGCTGAACCACGCCATCGACGCAGGGGGCCTTGAGGCGGCCATCGCGATGGAGGACCGCAACCAGATCCTGGCCAGTTCCGACGGCGACTTCCAGGAAGGGGTCCAGGCGTTCCTGGAGAAGCGCAAGCCCCACTATTCCAAGCGGGATGCCTGACCATGATCGAGCTCTGGCACTGTCCTGACGCGCGCTCGTTCCGGCCGCTGTGGGCGCTGGAGGAGATGGGCCTGCCCTACCAACTGCACCTGCTGCCCTTCCCGCCGAGGGTCCGCGAGCCGGGCTACCTGGAGATCAATCCGCTGGGCACCATCCCGGCGCTGAAGGACGGCGACACCTTCATGTCGGAGAGCGCGGCCATCGTGCAGTACCTGTGCACGCGCCATGGTCCGAGCGATCTGGCCGTCGCGGTGGACGATCCGGCCTATGGCGCGTGGCTGAACTGGCTGCATTTCGGCGAGGCGACGCTGACGTTCCCGCAGACCCTGGTCCTGCGCTATCGCCAGTTCGAGCCCGGCAAGGCCGAGGTGGTGGCCGACGACTACGCCCAGTGGTTCCTGAGCCGCCTGCGCCACGTGGACCGCGCCCTGGGCGACGGGCGCGAGTGGCTCTGCGCCGGCCGGTTCACGGGCGCTGATATTTCCGTGGGTTACGCGCTGCTTCTCGCAAAACATCTGAAGCTGGACGGCAAGTTCTCGCCCGCAATCCAGGCCTACTGGGACCGGCTCAAGGACCGCCCAGGCTTCAAGGCGGCCAAGGCTGCGCAGAAGATGGATCTCTCAGAGGCGCTGTCGACATGATCACGCTCTACGACCACCCGTTCTCGCCGTATGCGCAGAAGGTCAAGATCTCGCTGCGGGAGAAGGGGCTGGCGTTCGAAGCGCCGATGCCCGGCGGCCTCGGAGCCGGCGGCGCGCAGGGCGCGTTCGTGGAAGCCAGCCCGCGGGCGGAGGTGCCGGCGCTGGTGGACGGCGACGTCCGCGTCTTCGATTCCACGATCATCCTGGAGTACCTGGACGACGCCTATCCAGAGCCTGCGATGCGCCCGAAGTCCGCCGCCGAACGGGCCCGCGTGCGAATGCTGGAAGAGGTGATGGACACTCACTTCGAGGCGATCAACTGGGGGCTCTCGGAGATCCGCTGGTTCCGGCGTGCGGAGGGCGAGAAGGCCGAGGCGCTGTTCGCCGCGGCGAAGGCCCAGACAGAGGGGTTCTTCGCCTGGCTGGAGCAGCAGCTGGGCGAGCGCGAGTGGTTCAACGGCGAGACCTTCGGGTGGGGCGACCTGTCGGTTGTGCCTTACCTGAACGGCTCGGTGGGCCATGGCCATCCGCCGGCCAAGGGCACGAAGCTGTCGGCGTGGCTGGCGCGGGCCAACGCTCGGCCGTCGGTGGCGGCGTGCGTCGCCGACATCGCCGCCCTGAACTCGGCCGGCGCCTCCATGACCAACGTGGCTGAGCTGGTCGAGAAGGGCCTGTTCAAGCGCGAGTACCGCGACCACCGCCTGGAGTGGATGATCAAGTCCGGCGGGATCGACGTGGTGCTGAAGGGCCTTGAGCGCGATAATATCCGCTTCGCGCCGGCGTTCAGTTAGGCCAGCAGCGCCTCGGCCACCAGGTCGGGGTGGGAGGCGTGGAGCATCCGCCCGGCATCGGCGCGGCGGATGAGGCGGTGGCCGGGCAGGGCGGCGTTCCAGAGGGCGTCCGCGTCGCCCGCGCGGTACAGCACGTCCTGCTCGCCGATCAGCCGGGTCCAGGCCGAGCCGTCGGGCAGGCGAGGCGGCGTCCACGACAGGTAGCCCTTCTGCTCGTGCGTGAAGCCCCAGGTGGAGCGCAGCGCCACGAGGCGGGCGGATTCCACATAGTCCTCCACCACGGTCGGATCGGTCAGCAGCGCGGTGTCGGCAGGGCTGCTGCTCAGCGAGTTGCGCAGCAGGCGCTCCAGGGTCTGCGGACTGAGGCGGCTGCCGAGGAAGCGGGCCAGGACGTCGATCATGTGCGGCTGGCGCACGAACAGCCACTTGGCCCCGTTCATGAACCCGTCCCAGCGACTGTCGACGGCGTAGGGCGTGAAGGGATTGATCAGGACGGCGCGCTCGATGCGTTCAGGGTGTTCCAGGCCGAGGCGCAGCGCCGCGTCCTCGCCGCCGCGGCAGACCAGCCGCACCTTCTTCAGCCCAAAGGCGTCCATCACGGTCAGCAGGTCCGAGAGCGCCGCGCCGTCGGCATCGCGCTCGGGCGCGTCGGTGAGGCCGTAGCCGGGCCGCTCAATGGCGATGGGACGCAGGCCGCGGGACTGCAGGGCGCGCACCAGTCGCCGATCCAGCAGCGAGCCCGTGGCGGCGCTGTGAAATAGCAGGGTCGGCTGGCCGCTGGCGGGGCCGAAGTCGGAGAGCGCGATCCGGCCCGCCTGGTCGCGGCGGTTGACGAAGCGCAGGGGCCGGAGCGCGCTCCAGGAGGCTCCGGCCGTCAGGTTGCGGTTGCCCGCGACGCCCAACAGGACGACGGCCTCGGTGGTGAGGCGCGACAGGTCGGTGGCGCTGCGCAGATCGAAGCGGTCGAACAGGGCGCTGAGCTCGTCCTTGATGGCGTGCTCGCTGATGTGAAGCGTGGCCGCGGCCTCGGCGCGGGTCAGGCCCAACGCCAGCAGAAGACAGGCCCCGGCGCTGCGCTCGGACAGGCCCAGGGCTTCGCGCAACATGCCGGCCTGGTCCAGTTGCAGGTCGCCGCCGCCGACGGCGGCGTGGAGCAGGCGCACCAGGTCGGTCTGGCGGCCCGCGCCGGCCTTGCGCATCGCGAACTTCAGCGCCTTGCGGGCGGTCTCGTAGCCGACGTCGGCAAGTTTGGCGCCCTCGATCAGGTCGCCGGCCGAGATCAGACCCTGGACGGTGCGCGCCTCGACGGGCGTGAGCCGCCAGCTGGCCAGCGCCCGGTCGGCCAGGTCGCGCTGCTCGAACGGCCGGTAGGCGAGGGCGGCGTAGGCGCCCGGGCCGCTGGCGGAAAGCATCTCCGGCGGCAGGCTCCAGGCCTGGGCATCCTCGAGGCGACCCAGCAGCAGGACAGTGCTGCCGCCGCCGCGGGCCGTCACGGTGACGAGCGCGGCCACGCGGGGACCGCGGAGCCAGCCCTGGATCGCGTGGGTCACTTCATCGGGATCGAACCAGCGTCCGAAGCGCGCGTCATGGCCGCGGACCCGGCCTTCGCCGTCGAGGACCGCCACCGCCAATGCGCCGGCAGGTACGGTCACGGGCGCGCCGCCGCTCCCGTCGTCGGCCGGATGAATGGCCGCGCCGATGGTCGCGAGGATCCGGTCGGCCTCGCCCTCGGTGTCGGATTGTCGAGCCAGCCGCAGCATGGAACGACGATACGTGGAAAGGCCTAACGGACAACCAAACGCACCCGTTACGCGAACACCGGACGCCCGTTCGTCGCGCACCGCGCGTCCACGAGTGGGGGCGATCTTGCCAAGTCCGCCGAAAGGCGGGATGGACGATCACGACAGTTTGGGGCGTTCATGAACAAGATTATTGCGCTTGCGCTGGCCGCCGTGGCCACCGCATTTCTAGCGTCGCCGGCGGCCGCGAGCCCTGTCGAGCAGACCAAGGCGCCGTGGAAGGATGCCTTCCGTCAGCTGGAAGGCGAGGAGTGGCCGACGCCCACCGACTATCGTAGCGCCAGCGGGGCCCCGGGCCACCGCTACTGGCAGCAGAAGGTCGACTACAAGATTCAGGCGCGCCTGGACGAGCCGACCAAGACCGTCACCGCCAAGGCCACGATCACCTACAAGAACAACTCGCCCGACCGGCTTACGTACCTCTGGCTCCTGATGGACCAGAACATCTTCCGCCGCGACTCGATCGCCGAGCGGACGGCGACGGTGGGCTCGGCCAACGAGATCAGCCTGAACCAGCTGCGCCGGGTGCAGAAGTTCAAGGAGTGGGAGGGCGGTTTCAAGCTGATCTCGGTGAAGGACGGCTCGGGCCGGACGATCCCGCACACGGTGGTCGACACCCTGATGCGCGTGGACCTGCCGCAGGCGCTGGCCTCGGGGTCCTCGACGACCTTCACCGTTGAATGGTCGTACGCGCTGAACGAGAACAAGGTGGTGGGCAGCCGCGACGGCTACGAGTGCTTCACCAAGCCGGGTGAGGACGGCAACTGCCTGTTCCTGGGCGCCCAGTGGTTCCCGCGTCTGGCGCGCTACACGGACTATGAGGGCTGGCACAACAAGGCCTTCCTGGGATCGGGCGAGTTCACGCTGGAGTTCGGCGACTACGAGGTCGCGCTGACGGTCCCCAACGACCACGTGGTGGCCTCGACCGGTGACCTGCAGAACCCCGGCGCCGTGCTGACGTCGGCCCAGCAGTCGCGGCTGGCGCAGGCGCGCAACGCTAAGGAACCCGTCTACATCGTGACCCCCGACGAGGCGCTGGCTGCCGAGAAGGGCAAGGCCACGGGCGTGAAGACCTGGGTGTTCCGCGCCAACAACGTGCGCGACTTCGCCTGGGCCTCCAGCCGCAAGTTCGTTTGGGACGCCATGGGCGTGAAGCAGGACAGCACTGAGCAGCCGCTGGTAATGGCGATGAGCTTCTATCCGAAGGAGGCCCGGCCGCTTTGGGACGCCTGGTCGACCAAGGCCATCGCCCACACGATCGACACCTACAACGACTTCGCCTTCCCGTACCCGTACTCCAAGGCCCAATCGATCAACTCGATCAACGGCGGGATGGAGTACCCGATGATGACCTTCAACGGGCCGCGCCCGGTGAAGGACAAGAAGACGGGCGACATCACCTATACCGAGCGCACCAAGGCCGGCCTGATCGGCGTGATCATCCACGAGATTGGCCACACCTACTTCCCGATGGTGGTCAATTCCGACGAGCGCCAGTGGACCTGGATGGACGAGGGCCTGAACACCTTCCTGGAGTTCCAGGCCGAGAAGCGCTGGGCCAAGGACTTCCCCACCAATGACGGCGAGCCGCGCCATATCGTCGAGTACATGGTGAGCCAGAACCAGGTTCCGGTGATGACCCAGTCGGACTCGCTGCTGCAGTTCGGCCCCAACGCCTACGCCAAGCCCGCGACCGCGCTGGTGATCCTGCGCGAGACCGTCCTGGGGCGCGAGCTGTTCGACAAGGCGTTCAAGGACTACGCCACGCGCTGGCGGTTCAAGGGCCCGACGCCCTACGACTTCTTCCGGACCATGGAGGAATCGAGCGGTGTCGATCTCGACTGGTTCTGGCGCGGCTGGTTCTACTCGACCGACCATGTGGACATCGCGCTGGACGGCGTGGTGGCCGCCAAGCTGGAGCCGGCCGACGCCGAGGCGCTGGCCAAGTCACGGCGCGACCGGGTGGCCTCTGAGCCCATCAGCCTGACGGTCAGCCGCAACACCGAGCCCACCGTGGACGAGCGCGACCCGAAGGTCCGCGACTACTACGACAGCATCGACCGAAACGATGCGACGCTGGCCCAGAAGAAGAAGGCCAAGACCGCCGACGAGGACCTGACGGCCGAGGAGCGGGTGGCGCGGAATCAGACCGACACCTTCTACCGCTTCACGTTCAAGAACGTCGGCGGGCTGGTGATGCCGGTGATCCTGAAGCTGGACTTCACCGATGGCTCAACGGAGACCGTGCGCATCCCGGCCGAGATCTGGCGGCGGAACGCCAAGCAGGTCACCTGGCAGTACGTGTCGCCCAAGACGCTGAAGCGCGCGGAGCTGGACCCCCTGTGGGAGACGGCCGACGCCGACCGCGACAACAACCTGTTCGAAGGTTCGGGCGCGGCCAAGGTGCTGAAGCTGGCGCCCGGACGGCCTGAGGACGAGAACAAGCTGAAGGACAATGAGCTGCGCGTGGCGCCCGACAGCCTGACGCCGCTGCCCGCGACGAAGCCGGCGGACGCGCCCAAGTGAGGCTGTTTGCGGCGCTGATCGGGGCGGCGATGCTCGTCGTCCCGGCCGCCGCCGTGGCGCACCGGGGACACGCGTCGCTGACCGTCATGGAGATCGATGCGGCCACCGGGGCGGTGAAGATAAGCCACCGCATGGCCGCTCACGATGTCGAGCCGGCGCTGTCGGTGATCGCCCCTGACGAACAGCAGAGCCTGGACGACCCGGCCGCCGTGAGGGCGCTGGAGGCCTATGCCGGACGCGCCTTCCAGGTGTGGGACGCCGATGGTCATCGGGTGACGCTGACGCATCGCGACACGATCCTGGCCGGCGACAGCGTCGAGCTCGTCTACACCGCCCAACTGCCGGCGCCAGCCAAGTCGGTGAGCGTGGACTCCAACCTCTTCGAAGACGCCCACGACGACCAGGAGAACCAGGTCAACGTGCGCCGCGGCAAGGTCACGAAGACCGCGGTCTTCCGCCTGGGCGACGGCGCGCAGAAGATCAGCTTCGACTGACGCTACGTCCCTCGCAGGCGTCGCGTTGACGTGGCGTCCCCGTTGAACCGGGCGGGCGCTCGCGTAGGGTCTGCCGGGTCAACGACGACCGGGAGGATGGGCCGATGAGCCCCGCCGACGACCACGCCCTGCTGGTGAACGAGGCCGCCCGCGCCCTGCCACCGTTCAAGCCTCTGCCGCAGAAGGCGCCGGACGTCTCGATCGAGAAGACGCCCGACGGGACCTACTACGTCCGATCGAACCATCCGCCCGCCGAGGGGCCGCGCTCGATCGCCCACCTGCTGGCCGACAAGGCCGCCGCGCACCCCGACCGGCCGTACATCCTGCAGCGCGCGCCGGGCCACGGGCCGTGGCAGGGCGTGACCTATGGCGAGGCCAAGCGGGCCGCCGATGGCATCGCCCAGTGGCTGTTGATCCAGGGACTGACCGGCGCCGACAGCGTGATGGTGCTCTCGGCCAACTCGGTGGAGCACGCCCTGGTCATGCTGGGCTGCTACACGGCGGGCGTCCCGATCGCGCCCATCAGCCCGGCCTACAGCCTGATCTCGACCGACCACGCCAAGCTGAAGCACTGCTTCGCGACGGTGAAGCCGCGGGTGGTGTTCGCGCAGAACAGCGCGATGTTCGCGCGCGCCTTCGAGACCTTGAAGGCGTTGGATCCGACGCTGAGGTTCGTGACCGTCGACGGCGGCGAGGGGACCATCCCGCTGGCTGAGCTGACCGCCACCGCACCCACCGCCGCGGTCGATGTCGCGCGCGAGGCGCTGACGCACGCGACGGTGGCGAAGTATCTGTTCACCTCAGGCTCGACCGGCATGCCAAAGGGCGTGCCGCAGACGCATGGCATGTTCGCGGGCGTCATCGCGGGCACCGAGGGTCTGCGCGACGAACCGGCCGATCCCGATGTGATCCCGCAGGTGCTGGACTGGATGCCGTGGAGCCACATCTCGGCGGGGAACATCGGGTTCAACGGGGCGATGTGGGGCGGGGCGACCCTGCACCTCGACGAGGGCAAGCCGATCCCCGGCCTGTTCGAGACCACGATCAAGAACCTCTACGAGATATCGCCGATGGGCTTCGGGTCGGCGCCGGTGGCGTTCGGCATGCTGGTGGAGGCGATGGAGAACGATCCGCGCCTGCGCGCCAGCTTCTTCAAGAACCTGCGCAGCTGCGGCTATGGGGGCGCCACGCTGTCGAATGACGTGTCGGAACGGCTGCAGAAGCTGGCGATCGCCGAGACGGGCTACCGCATCCCGCTGACCACCATGTACGGCGCGACCGAAACTCAGGGGATTACGGTGGTCCACTGGATCACGGAGCTGGTGGGTCTGATCGGTCTGCCGCTGCCGGGGATCACGCTGAAGCTCGTGCCCAACGGCTCCAAGCTGGAGGTCCGGGTAAAGGGGCCGACGGTGACGAGCGGCTATCACAACGATCCAGAGAAGACCGCCGCCGCCTTTGACGACGAGGGCTTCTACAAGCTGGGCGACGCCTGCCGGTTCCTGGACCCCGACAAGCCCGAGCTGGGCCTGGTGTTCGACGGCCGCGTGACCGAGGACTTCAAGCTGGACTCGGGCACCTGGGTCTCGGTCGGCACGCTGCGGCCCGACCTGGTGGCGGCGTGCACGCCTTACGCCTTCGACATGGTGATCGCGGGGCAGGACAAGCCGTACGCCACCGCGCTGATCTGGCCGTCGCCGGCGGCGCTGCCCACGCTGGGCGACAATCCGCTGGAGAAGCTGACCGAGGTGCTGAAGGCGCGGATCGCCGCGTTCAACGCCACGGCGGGGGGCTCGTCGCGGCGGATCGCGCGGTTTGCGATCATGGTCGAGCCGCCCTCGATCGACGCCGGCGAGATCACCGACAAGGGCTATGTGAACCAGCGGGCCACCCTGGAGCGTCGCGACGCCCTGGTGAAGGCGCTGTATGCGAATCCGCCGGGACCCGGCGTGGTGGAGGTTTAGACGGCCATGAGCGAGATCATCCTTCACCACTATGACACCTCGCCCTTCTCGGAGAAGGTGCGGTTGATGCTGGGGATCAAGGGGCTGGCCTGGCGCTCGGTGATCCAGCCGGTGATCATGCCCAAGCCCGACCTGATCCCGCTGACCGGCGGCTATCGGCGTATCCCGGTGATGCAGATCGGGGCCGACATCTACTGCGACAGCCAGGTGATCCTGGCCGAGATCGAGCGGCGCCATCCGACGCCGCCGGTGGTGCGCGGCGCCGACTGGGCGGTGAACCTCTGGGCCGACCGGCTGTGGTTCCAGGCCACGGTGGTGGTGATCTTCGCCGAGATGGGCGACGCGGTGCCCAAGGAGTTCATCGCCGACCGCGAGAAGCTGTCGGGCCGGCCCTTCGACACCGGCGCGATGAAGGCCGCCGCGCCGTTCATGCGACCGCAGTGGCGGGCGTATGCGGCCTGGCTCGAGGACGGCCTGCAGACCGGCGATGACTTCCTGGGCGGGGCGACGCCCTCGCTGGCGGACGTCGCGGCCTGGATGAACGTCTGGTGGCTCTCGGGCGCTACGCCGAGGATCGCCGACGAACTGCTCGCGGGACTGGACCGCACGCGGGCCTGGCGCGACCGTATCCGGGCCATCGGGCACGGTCAGCGCACCGAGATGGCGCCCGCCGAGGCGGTGAAGGCCGCCCATGCGAACGAACCCGCGCCCGACCTGGGGTGCGACGCGAACGACCCGTCCGGCCTGAAGCAGGGCGACAAGGTGGTGGTCCAGGCCGACGACTACGGGCGCGATCCCGTGGAGGGCGTGCTGGTGGGCCTGACGCGAGACCGGATCACGATCGCCCGCGAATGCGGCGAGGTCGACGTGAGCCATGTGCATTTCCCGCGGGCCGGCTACGTGCTGGTCAAGGGTTAGGTAGAGGTAGGGAAGGGACGAGAGATGAACGACCGCGTGCAGATCGACATCACCGACGGCGTCGCCGACGTCCGGCTGGTGCGGGCCGACAAGATGAACGCGCTGGACAACGCCATGTTCGACGCCCTGATCCAGGCCGGCGAGCGGCTGAAGGGCGAGAGCGGCGTCCGCGCCGTGGTGCTGTCGGGCGAGGGCAAGGCGTTCTGCGCCGGCCTCGACACCTCCAACTTCGGGGCGATGGCCTCGGGGGCTCGTTCCGGCGGCCAGAGCAGCACGGGCGACGCGCTGGTGACCCGCAACCGCACGCCTGGCGGATCGAACCGCGCGCAGCATGCCGTGATGGTTTGGCGCGAGGTGCCGGCGCCCGTGATCGCCGCAGTCCACGGCGTGGCGCTGGGCGGCGGCTTCCAGCTGGCCCTGGGACCCGACATGCGGTTCGTGACGCCCGACGTGAAACTCTCGGTTTTCGAGATCAAGTGGGGCCTGGTCCCGGACATGGCCGGGCTGGTGTTGATGCGCCAGCTGGTGCGCGACGACATCGCGCGTGAGCTGACCTACTCGGGCCGCATCTTCAACGGCGAGGAGGCGCTGCGTATCGGCATGGCGACCCGTTGCGTCGCGGACCCGCGGGCCGAGGCCCTGGCGTTCGCGAAGGATGTGGCGGGCAAGAACCCGCACGCCATCCGCGCGGCCAAGCGTCTGCTGAATCTTGCGGCGGAGGCCGACCAGCGCGAGGTCCTGCTCGAAGAGAGCCGGGAACAGACCGCGCTGATCGGCTCGCCGAACCAGATCGAGGCCGTGAAGGCGAATATGGAGAAGCGGGTGGCGAACTTCGCCGAGGTCGAGGTCGAACCTCCGGCGCCGGTGTTTGGCGGCTAGGTCTCGGAGCCTGTTCCGATCAGGCGCAGCCGCCTGATCGGAGCTCGATAGGCGATGGCCTAGTTGCTGACGGCCATCTGCGTCTGGGCGCCCAGGCGGGCCTTCGCGTCATTGACGGCGAACTTGAAGCACGAGGCGTACATCTCGCGCGGGAAGGTCGCGCCGACGACGGCCTTGGTGCAGACCTTCTTGGCGGCCTTGGCGATGTCGGCCTGGATCTGGTCGCTGGTCTTGCCCGACAGATTGATGCGGGCGGTTTGGGCCGAAGCGGGGGCGGCGATCATGGCGGCGACAGCCGCGACGGTCAGGATGCGGATCATGGCGATGAAATTCCGTCGGTATGGGTTCATACAAAACCCCGTTCCGGCGTTCCTCTCAGACCGCTGCCGGTGACTTGCGCGCCGGGCTCGCCGTCTGGTGCCCCCTTGATTCCGCGATCTTGACCTTGACGCAAGCGTTAAGTTGTCGCGGTGCAGCAATAATGTTGCAGTGCGAGGTGGTGGGACAGTGATCGGTGATAACCTGAGCGCCAGGCGCCCCTTGGAAAAGCTCACTTTCTATCTGTTTCAAGATGTTGCGATCAGAGAGCGAAGGTCGCGACGTATTCTCGCAGCTGCGACTAGCCGCGCCCGATGAAGGGCATCTGGGTGGCCATCACCGTCATGAACTGAACGTTGGCGCTCAGCGGCAGGCCGGCCATGTAGACCACCGCATCCGCGACGGCCTTCACGTCCATGACCGCTTCCGGCTTCAGCGTCCCGTCGGCCTGGGGCACGCCCTTGGCGATTTGGCGGGTCATTTCGGTGGCCGCGTTCCCGATGTCGATCTGGCCGCAGGCGATGTCGTAGGCGCGCCCGTCCAGCGAGGTGGAACGCGTCAGGCCGGTGATGGCGTGCTTGGTGGCGGTATAGGCGATCGAGCGAGGCCGCGGGACATGCGCCGAGATCGAGCCGTTGTTGATGATCCGTCCGCCGCGGGGATCCTGATCCTTCATCAGGCGGAACGCGGCGCGGGTGCAGAGGAAGGCGCCGGTCAGGTTGATGTCCACGACCCGCCTCCAATGCTCAAGGCTGTGATCCTCGAGCGGGGTCGGCGGCGCGCCTGTGCCGGCGTTGTTGAACACCAGGTCGAGCCGGCCGAATCGGGCCTTCGTCGCGGCGAACAGGGCGTCGACCGAGGCCTCGTCTGACACGTCGGTCGGCTGGACCAGACACGGCGCGCCTTCGCCGAGCGCCGCGGTCGTCGCCAGTTCGGCCTCCCGCCGGCCCGCCAGGGCCACGCTCCAGCCGTTCTGGAGTAGCGCCAGGGACACAGCCCGCCCGATACCGCTGCCGGCTCCCGTAACGATAGCGACCTTCGCCATTGTGATCTCCCTCGACGCTGATAAGCCCTCGTGTGCTTCGACATACCCGCCTTACGAGAGCTCCATGCCCGATTTGCCGCCGCCCTCCCCGGAAGTCGAGGCCGTCGTGGTCTATGCGCCGCGACTGGCGCCCCTGGGCGGCGAGGCGGTGTTCAGCGCCGTGCAGATTTCGCCCGAGGTGCTGAAGACCGAGCCGCGCCTGGACGAGGCGCTGAAGACTGCGCCCGGCGTGTCGCTGTTCCGCCGCACGGGCAGTGGCGCGGCCAATCCCACGACCCAGGGCCTGTCGCTGCGCGCCATCGCGCCATCCGGGGCAGGCCGGGCGCTGGTGACCCTGGATGGGGCGCCGCAGAACGACCCCTTCGGCGGTTGGGTGATCTGGAGCGGCTTGCCCTCGGAAGGTCTTGCGGGGGCGACGGTGGTTCGCGGCGCCGGCTCGGGGCCCTATGGCGCGGGCGCGCTGACGGGGGTGGTGGCGCTGACCGAGCGGGCGACTCCGGACGGGGTCGCCGTCGCCGAGGCTTCGGCCGGCGAGCGCGAGTCCTATCGCGCGGCGATCGCGGCCGGCCTGCCGGGCGTGCTGCTGACGGCGTCAGGCTCGCGCACGGAAGGCTACTATGCGGTGCGCGGCCCGCGGCGGGGCGCGGCCGACACCCGGCTGCGCCTGGACGACGCCTCGGTGGCGCTGCGGGTGCAGCATGAGTTCGGGACGGTCCAGACGGCGGCGCGGGTCTCGGCCTTCCAGGTCAACCAGCAGGCCGGCCTGCGTGGGGCGCGGTCGAACACCTCGGGGGCGTCGGCGGCCCTGACGGTGGCCCAACCCGCGAGCGAGGGCGTCGGCGGGTGGCGACTGCAGGCCTGGGCGCGGGCCAGCGACCTGGAGAACAGCTCGGTGGCCGTCGCGGCCGGCCGGGCCACGACCACACCCGCCAACGACCAGTACGATACGCCGGCCGTGGGCTACGGCTTCAACGCTGCGCTGCAGGGCAAGCAGGGCGCCTTCGCCTGGGAGGTCGGCGCCGACATTCGCGCCGCCGACGGCAAGGAGCAGGAGCTGTTCCGCTTCCTAAACGGCGCCTTCACCCGCGACCGGACCGCCGGCGGCGAGACGCTGGTCTACGGCGCCTACGCCGAGGGCGTGCTGGACCAGGGCCCGTGGCTTCTGACCGGCGGCGTACGGCTGGACCGCTCGCGCGCGTTCAACGCGGTGCGCATCGAGCGCGACCGGCAGACAGGCGCAGTGCTGCTGAACCAGGGCGCGGCCGATCGGTCCGACACCACGCCGACCGGCCGTGTCGGGGTGCGTTACGAGGTCGCCGACGACCTCTTCCTGCGCGCGGCCGCCTACGCCGGCTTCCGGGCCCCGACCCTGAACGAGTTGCACCGGCCGTTCCGGGTGGGGAACGACATCACCGAAGCCAACCCGACCCTCAAGCCGGAGACCCTCCAGGGCGTCGAGGCGGGCGTGGCGGGCGAGGGCGCGGTCCGTTGGAGCGCGGGCGTGTTCTACAACCTGCTGAAGGACCCGATCACCAACGTCACCATCGGCGTGGGGCCTGGGACATTCCCGACAGCGGGCTTCGTCCCGGCGGGCGGCACCCTGCGCCAGCGCCAGAACGCCGGCGAGATCGAGGCCTGGGGATTTGAAGGCGAGGCGTCGGGCCGGTTTTCGGACGCCTTCGCCTGGCGCGCCGCGGCGGCCTATACCGACGCCGAGGTGCGCGGCGGCCGCAGCGCTCCGCAGCTTTCAGGCCGGCGTCCGGCCCAGACGCCGAGATGGACGGCGACGGCGGGCGCCACCTTCCGCCCGAGCGAGATCCCCGTCGAGCTGTCGGCCGACCTGCGCTACGAGAGCGCGCGCTGGGAAGACGACCTCAACAGCCGCAGGCTGTCGGCGGGGGTGCAGCTGGATGCGCGCGCCGGTTGGCGGGTCACCGAAAATGTCGAGGTCTTCGTAGCCGTCGAGAACCTCTTCGACGCGAAGCTGGAGGTGGGCGAGACGGCGGACGGGGTCGAGAGCTTCGCAGCGCCCCAGACCCTCCGCATCGGCTTCACGTTCCGCCAGTAGCCCGGCGGGTTGGTCTCGACCCGACGCTAGGCCGAGGCCTTCGGGAACAGTTCCTCGTGCCGCGCGCAGACGCGGTCCCAGACCGTTGCGGCTTCGGGGATGTCCAGTTCGAACTCTCGCTGCAGCACGGCGACGAACTCCGCGGCCGTATCGATCAGGCTGTCCTCCTTCACGCCCGGCCGCAGACGGCGGAAGGCGCGGCCGCGGAGCAACCGGATCTCGTCGCCCATGTGTCTCTGGGCGATGGCGGTCATGACGAAGACGGAGGCCGGCGACGTCTGCAGCTCCAGGCACTTGGCCGAAAGCAGAGCCGGGTCCGCGGGGTCGAGGCTGAAGTCGAAATTGGGGGCGCCGCCGGCATCGTGGTTGTGGAGCCGCCACCATCCGCCTGCGAGTTTCTGCAGGCGGTATTCGAAGCCGTCCGAGCGGATCGGGCCTTCCTGCAGCGGGAAGGGGTCGCGCGAGCCGTCGCCGAACCCGACATCGGCGATCCAAAGGCCCTCGGGCAGCTCGACCAGCAGCACCAGGTGATTGCCCACCGCCTCGTCGCCACGGACCATGCGGTGCACGCCGCCCGCCAGGCGGGTGACCTTGAAGCCGATCTCTTCCAGCGCTGCGCCCAAGAGGCCGTTCATCTCGTAGCACCACCCGCCGCGGCCGCGTCGGACGATCTTGTCGAAGGCCTCGGCCGGGCTGGTGGTCAGCGGCCGCCCCAGCTGGACATCGAGGTTCTCGTAGCTGATCGAAAGCGCATGGGCGCGGTGAAGCGCTTTCAGGGTGGCGAGCTCAGGTCGCGGGAGACCGGTGAAGCCGATGCGTTCGAGGTAGGCTTGGAGTTCCATGGACGAAGACCTAGGCGCCCCGCCACAACTCCGCCAGGGCCGATTTGGCGGACGCCGCCAGTCCGCTTGCGACGCCGGACGGCGGCTCCTGACCGCCCTTTAGCGGCTCTCGAGAAACTTGAGGACGGCCAGTTCGAACGGTCGCCCCTCGCGGGCCCGCAGGTCGAGTTCGCCCTTGGCGTAGGCGTCGAGAATGGCCGGGTGGATATAGGCGCTGCGGGCGACCGCGGCGGTGTTGCCCAGCAGGCCGGCGACGGCTTTCGCACAGGTGTTGAGGTTGCGCTTTGACGCCGAGAGATCGGCGCACTCGGGCAGAGTCAGGGCGCGGGCTGCCGCAACGGTGCCTGCCCAGGTGCGGAAGTCCTTGGCCGAGAAGTCCTCGCCGATGGCCTCGCGGATGTAGGCGTTGACGTCGGCGCTCTCGACAGCGCGGCGTTGGCCGTCCGCGTCGAGGTACTGGAACAGGCGCTGGCCGGGCAGATCCTGGCAGGCCTTCAAGACGCGCGCGAGCCGGCGGTCGTTGAAGCCGGTGGCGTGGGACCTTCCGCTCTTGCCGCGGAACTCGAAGACCGCCTTCTCCGCGCCGATCCTAACGTGGCGGTTGCGCAGCGTCGTCAGGCCGAAGCTCTTGTTCGTCCGCGCATACTCCTCGTTGCCCACACGGATCAGGGTGGTCTCCATCACCCGGATCACGGCGGCCAGGACCTTCTCGCGAGGCAGGCCGCGGCGGGCCAGATCGGCCTCCACCCTGGCGCGGAGGCGGGGCAGGGCGCGGCCGAAGGCCAGGAGCCGGTCGTACTTGTGAGCGTCGCGGGCCTCTCGCCAGCGCGCGTGGTAGCGATACTGCTTGCGGCCCCGCCGGTCGCGGCCCACCGCCTGGATGTGACCGTTCGCCCTGGGGCAGATCCAGACGTCGGTCCAGGCCGGCGGTATGACCAGCTCGCGGATTCGGTCGAGCGTCCGGGCGTCTGTCACGGCCCTGCCGTCGGGGCCCGTGTAGCCGAACCCGTTCTTGGCAGCCTTCCGGCGGATGCCGGGGTCCTGGTCGGAGACATAGGATAGGCCCGCCGGCATCGGCGCGGTCTCGGCCTCGTCGCCCACGTCCTTCGGCATCCCGACCTCCACTGGCTGGGCCGCAACGTGATATGGCCACCCCGGTTCCGCCTGCAGCCCATGGATCGCCGTGAACTATCGCCACGCCTTTCACGCCGGGAACTTCGCCGATCTGGTGAAGCATGCCGGTCTCCTACGGCTGCTGGCCGAGCTCACCGCATCGGGCGGGCCGCTGACGGTGATCGACACTCACGCCGGCCGCGGCCTCTACGACCTGGGCGGCGCCGAGGCGAAGCGGTCGGGCGAGGCCGAGGCCGGCGCCTTGAAGCTGCGAACGGCCAGCGATGCGCCACCGGAGATCGCCCCGCTGCGCCAGGCGGTCGCCGACCTGAACGGGGGCGACGCCGTGCGGCGTTATCCGGGTTCGCCGTGGCTGATCGCCGAAGCCCTGCGGCCGGGCGACCGATACATCGCCTGCGAACTGCGACCCGAGGAGCACGAGGCGCTGCGCGCGACGCTGCGGGGGCGAGAGGCGGTGCGGACCCTCAATACCGACGGCTATGCCGCCGCGGTGGCCCAATGTCCGGCTCAGGGGCGGGTGCTGGTTTTGATCGACCCGCCGTTCGAACGAGCGGACGACTACGCGCGCATCGTCGAGACGGTGGCCGCGCTGAGGGCCAGAAATCCCAAGGCTCAGGCTCTAATCTGGCTGCCGATCAAGGATCTCGAGACGCTGGACTCGTTCTTGCGCGATCTGGAGGATGAGGTGGCCGCTCCGATGCTGGTGGCCGAGGCTCGTGTTCGGCCCTTGAGCGATCCGATGAAGATGAACGGCTGCGCGCTGGTGCTGGTCGACGGGCCCGACCTTGCCGCACCTTTTGCCGCGATCTGCGGCTGGGTTGCCGACGCGCTGGGCACGGGCGGCGGATCGAAGGTCTACGCGCTTTCGCCACAATAGTTTCGCAACTGCGAAGGTGGTGGACGTGTTATGTTGCGGCGCACAATTTCGTGCCGAACAGGAGTCTCCCCATGGCGACTTTCGATCTCCCCGAACTGCCAGAGTCCCGGGTGTCCCCGCAGCTGATGCTGGGCGCCGCTTCCCCGCTTTGGGCCTACTTCGGCGCCGCAGCCGCAGGCGGCGTGGCCTTTTGGTGGATGACCCGCTGGACGAGGCCCGTGAACCTGGAGGCGATGCTCGCCGGACCTTACACGCCGACCGTCCCGCCGACGCCTGTGGCCGCCGCAACCGAGGCGGCGCTGGTCCTCGTTGAAACAGTGACCGACGGGATTGAAGCCGCGGCCGAGGCCGCCGTCGATAGCGTCGCCGATGCGGGCCCCGCGACGGCGGAGGCGCGGCTCGAGAGCCCCGTTGATGATGAGGCCGTCAGCCCGCCGATCGACGCCCTCTCTGCTCCGGAGCCTGAGGCCACGTCCGCGCCGGTCGCAGACGGCGTGACCGAGGCTGCAAAGGACGTCGCCGCGGAGGCCATGGCCGAAGCCGCGGCGGCTCCCGAGGTCGAGACGCAGCCATTGTCGGAAACCACCGCCGACCCTCTGCCGGCCCCCGCCGCCAAGGCGCGCGTCCGCAAGACCCCGCCCGACAAAGACCTCGAAGCCTGACGTGGCGCTTGGCGCCGCCCGGCGCTAACAACGGGCGGTGCTGAAGCGGACGTTCGACATCGTGATCGCGCTGGCGGGCTTAGCCGTCGGCTGGCCCGTGCTGCTGGCGCTGGCGCTGGCGGTGCGGCTGACCAGTCCAGGGCCCGCGATCCACTGGTCGCGACGCGTTGGACGGGACAACCGCCTATTCGCGATGCCGAAATTCCGCTCCATGCGGACCGACACGCCTGACGTGGCGACCCATCTCCTGGAGGATCCTGGCCGGTGGATCACACCTTTGGGCCGGTTTCTGCGTAGATCCAGCCTGGACGAGCTGCCGCAGCTCTGGAGCGTCCTGGTCGGCGACATGAGCCTGGTAGGGCCGCGGCCCGCGCTGTTCAACCAGGACGACCTGGTCCGCCTGCGCACCGAGGCCGGTGTCCACCGCCTGCGCCCGGGCGTCACCGGCTGGGCCCAGGTGAACGGGCGTGATGAGCTGCCGATCCCCCAGAAGGTGAAGCTGGACGCGGAGTATCTCGACAGGATGTCGTTTGCGTTCGACCTAGCGATCATTGTGGCGACAGCGCGCACCGCGCTGACCGGCCGGGGCGTAAGTCACTAATTTTCCGTGGCAACAGACCGGGAAGCCACGCGTTCTGTGGTCCCCGGAGGCCTCGTGAGCGAAAATCCCGTCCAGACTCCGCCGTCCCGCCGGCCGTTGCGCCGTGACCCGCCTGGGGCGCGGCGGCCGGTGCGCCAGCGGCTGTCTGTCGCGCAACTCAAGCCGCCGACGTTGACGCCTCCGCAGAAGAAGGCGCTGGGCTGGACCGGAGCGGTGCTCATCGCCGTCGCCGTGGGCATCGCGATCCTGATCGCGATCTGGGACTGGAACTGGTTTCGGGAGCCGCTCGAGCGCGCCGCCTCCGCGCGGCTTAATCGTCAGGTCACGATCAGTGGCGACCTGAACGCGGACGTCTGGTCCTGGCAGCCCACCGCCACGGTGAACCGCATCGCCATCGCCAACCCAGCCTGGGCCGGGCAGGGGACGCTGGGCACGATCGACCGGCTGCGTGTGCGGGTTCGTCTCGTGCCGCTGCTTTGGGGCAAGGCCGACATCCGGGTCCTGGCGGTGGAGCGACCGAACTTCAAGCTTCTGGCCGACGCCAAGGGCCGCAGAAACTGGGACTTCTCGGATGGGCGCAAGAAGACGCCCATGAACCTGCCGCCGATCCAGCACTTCCTCATCGACGAGGGGCGGCTCTCCTATCTCGACGCTCAGCGCGATGTTCGCTTCGAAGGCACGATCGACGCCCGCGAACAGCTTGGCTCGGCCACACGCGGCTTCCAACTCCATGGCCGCGGCACGATCAACGGCGCGCCGTTCCGCGCCGAAGTGGTCGGCGGCCCGCTGCTGAACATCGAGCGCGACAAGCCCTATCCGTTCAACGCGGAGATCAGGGCCGGGCGGACCCTGGTCACCGCCAAGGGCGCAGTGCCCAAGCCGTTCGACCTTGCCCGATTCTATATGGACGCCACCGCGCGCGGTCCCGATCTGGCCGAGCTGTTCCCGCTCACGGGTCTGGCCCTGCCCAACACGCCGCCTTACAGCGTGCGCGGCCGCGTGGTGCGCGAGGCGCTGATGTGGCGCGTTGACGGCTTCGGCGGTCGAATCGGCGACAGCGATATCGCGGGGAAGATCTCGGTCGATACCGCCGGCGCACGGCCATTCCTGCGCGCCGACCTGACGTCTCGCAGCCTCGACTTCGACGACCTAGGTTCCGTGTTCGGCGGAGCGCCGAAGGCCGGCCCTGGCGAGACTGCTTCGGCCGAGCAGGCTGTGGCCGGGCGCAAGATGGCGGCCCGGCAACGCATGTTTCCCGATACGCCCCTGGACATGACCCGCATCCGCGCGATGGACGCCGACGTCACGTTCAAGGCGCTGTCGATCCGCGACACGCCGATAAAGCTGAGCTCGGCCGAGGCGCGTGTTCGCCTGGAAGATGGGCTCTTGCGCGCCCGGCCCCTGAGGTTGGACCTGCCGCACGGTCGCGTCGAAGGATTCGTTACCCTCGACGCCCGCAAAGCCGAGGCGCGGACCGAACTGGACTTGCGACTGTCCAACTCGCGCATCGAGACGATCATTCCGCTGCAGTTCCAGGGCAGCCCGCCGGTGACGGGACCGCTTGTCGGCCGCGCCAGGTTGGTCGGGTCCGGGAACAGCGTGCACGCCGCCTTTGCCGGCGCTGACGGTGCGGTGACGGTGGTCGCCACCGGCGGTGAGATCCGCAAGGCGCTGGCCGAGCTGCTGGGCGTGAACGTGATCAAGGGCCTTGGACTGCTGAACAAGCAGGACATGACGCCGATCCGGTGCGGGGTGGCCAACTTCGACACGCGCAACGGCGTGATGCACGCCAACAGCATCGTGCTCGATACCGGTCCCGTCGTGGTCAGGGGCAAAGGCGTCGTCAACCTGGGCACGGAGCGGATCGACCTGACCTTCCGGGGGCAGGACAAGAGGTTCCGCCTGGTTCGGGTGCTGCTGCCGATCACCGCCAAGGGTCCGATCATGGCTCCGAAAGTGGGTGTGCAGCAGGGCTCGGCGGTCGCCCAGGGCGGGGCCGCGCTGGCGCTTGGAACTCTGTTGACGCCGCTGGCGGCCATCCTGCCGTTCGTCGACCCCGGCCTGGCGAAGAACGCCGACTGCGCCGCGCTGGTCGCCGAGGCGCGCGCGGACGGGGCGCCGGTCAGGTCCGTCGCGGCGAAGCCGTTGACGGGCAAGCGCTGACCCAGTCAATCTCCACTGCGACAGTAGGAACAGGAAAGCTTGCGGCGATGATGAGCAAAGGTGCGGCCCTGGCCGCTGCGTTCGGGATCGGAGCGGCCATCGCCGCCGGCGGTGCGTTCGCCCATGACGACAAGATGCCGGCCAACGCCAACGCGGCGACGAAGGCGGCGTACGCACGGCATGTGAACTTCGAGAAGCTGGGCGCGGCGTTCAAGGGCCTGAACGACGAGCTGCGCAAGGGCTCGCCCGACAAGGCGGTCCTGGCGGCCAACGCCAAGACCATCAATGCTTCGGCCGCAGCGCTCCCGACCTGGTTCCCGCGCGGCAGTGGGGTGCAGGCCCGGCCGATGAGCGAGGCCAAGGCCGAGATCTGGACGGATGCGGCCGGCTTCACGGCGGCGGCCTCCAACTTCCGCACCGAAGCGGGCAAGCTGAACACCGTGGCGGCAAGCGGCGACATCGACGCCATCAAGGCCCAGGTTCGCCCCACGTTCATGGCCTGCAAGGGCTGTCACGAGAAGTTCCGGCAGGAAAAGAAGGGCTGACTTTGCCAGAGCCCGCCGTCGCTGGCCGCTACAAGCTCTGGGACGGGCCCGTCAGGCTCGTCCACTGGCTGCTGGTGGGCCTGATCGCCTTTTCATGGTGGTCGTCCGAGGATCACCTGAATTGGCACCGCTGGAGCGGCTACGCCATCATCGGCCTGGTCATCTTCCGCATCTGGTGGGGGTTCGCCGGGGGCGGCGCGGCGCGGTTTTCGAGTTTCGTGCGGGGGCCGGCGACGATCCTCGGCTACCTGAAGACCGTGGGACGGCGCGATCCCTCGGACGTGCCCGGCCATAACCCGCTGGGGGCTCTCAGTGTCCTGGCGTTTCTGGTCGTATTGCTGGCGCAGGTGGGCACCGGCCTGTTCGCGGTCGACATCGACGCCTTCGAGGCCGGGCCGATGTCGGACCGCGTCAGCTTCGAGACCGGCCGCCAGATCGCCGAGATCCACGAGCTCACCTTCCGGGTCCTACAGGGGCTGGTGGTGCTGCACGTCCTGGCGGTGCTGTTCTACCTTGTGTGGAAGCGGACCGACCTTATCGGTCCGATGATCACCGGTAAGCGCGCGCTGCCGAGCGACCCCGGGCTGGCCGGGGCGCCTTGGTGGCGTCTTGCGCTGGGCGTCGCGCTGGCCGGCGCCATCGCCTGGGCGCTGTCGAAGGGGCTACGCTTCTAGACCTCGCGACGGCGTCGCGCGCCGTGCGTCTTGCCGGCGACGGGCGTCCGCTTCGCCGGAAGGGCCTCAGCTGCGCTCGGCGGCGTCGCGGAGAGAGTTGAGCCAGGCATCTTCGCGCAGCTTTTCGGCCTCGCGCAGCTTGGACTCGGCGTCGCGGACGGCGGCGTCGTGCTTGCGCCACTCCGAGACCGCGCCTTCGCGCGCCGACCGGGCGGCTTCAAGCGTGGGGTAACGGGCCAGTACGGCGCGGGTGGAGTAGTTCACCGGCGGACCCACCGTTTCGCGGTCGGGATAGAAGCCCGTGATCGAATCGTTCGACTCGCTGTCGATGTGGAAGACATCGGCCCAGCCCGCGTGGTGACGCATCAGGGCCCAGGGGCGTTCGATCCGGTCGCTCACCAAGTGTCTCCGTCGATGGTGTCCGATTCCGCGTTGCGCGCGGTCTATTCCCTGCCTTTAGCGCGACCGACCGCCGCGTCCAACGCCGCGATGACGGAATTTGACTTTCCTGGCGCAGCGTCAGCGTGGGAAAGCACCCCCCATTGAACCTGTTCCATTTCCAGTGAGCTTTGAATTTTGAGCAAGATCACGATCGGCGGCCAATTTCGCGGCCCGCCCAACTCCGGCAATGGCGGCTACGTCTGTGGGGTTCTGGCCAAGGCGTTCGATGGCCCGGTGACGGCGGTCATCCGGTCCCTGGTGCCCCTCGACAGAGAGCTCGATGTGGCGACCCGTGACGGCGCCCGGGTCCTCACCGGCGCCGACGAGACCCTGATCGCGCAGGGCGGACCCTCGACCCAGGAGCTGCCAGACCCGCCCGTCACGCCTACGCTGGAGCAGGCGCGCGGGGCGATGGCCGGGTATCTCGGCCATACCCAGCGTGTCCACCCCGTGTGCTTCACCTGCGGGACTGCGCGCGAGGAGGGCGACGGCTTGCGCGTGTTCCCAGGCCAGCTCGCGGGCGCCGACCCAGGCGTCGTCGCCTGCGTCTGGACCCCCCACGCTGCGTTCGCGCAGGCGGACGGCACGATCCCGACCGAGGTCGTCTGGGCCGCCCTCGACTGTCCCGGGTTCTTTGCCTGGGTCGAGAAGGAAGGTCGCCACGGCGCGCTGCTGGGCACCATGACCGGGGAAGTCGTGGTTCCGCCGCGGGCCGGCCAGGAGCATATCGTGCTCGCCTGGCCGATCGTCCGCGAAGGCCGCAAGGAGATCGCCGGGGTCGCGCTTTTCGATGCCGAGGGCCGGCTGATGGCCCGAGGCCATCAGGTCTGGATCACCATGGCGCCGAGGGCGCCCGCGGCCGCGCCGGCGGGGGAAGCCGTCAAAGCCTGATCGCGTCAGGAGTCGGCGCAACAGACGCGTTGTGCTCGGCCTAATTGACAAAATAAGTTGTCTATTGGAGGTTCGACGCATGACGGACGCTCAGCCCGACTCAAGAACTGCGCTGGATTTCGTGGACCAGGCGGCGGCCGCCCGCGTGGCGCTGTCGCCTCTTCGCCGCCGTCTGCTGGAGCGCCTGACGGAACCGATGTCGGCGGCAGGGCTGGGGGAGGCTCTGGAGCTGCCGCGACAGCAGGTGCGCCACCATCTCAAGGTTCTGGAGGCGGCGGGCCTGATCGTCGAGGTCGGCGCGCGCCGCAAGCGTGGCTTCACCGAGACCCTCTACCTGGCGCGAGCCCGCGCGCTGGTGATCGATCCGATGCTGATCGGCGACCATGCCCCCGCCGCCGTCGGCGCCCAGGACCAGCACTCGGCCGCGCATCTGGTGCAGACGGCGGCGCGGATCGTGCACGAGGTCGGTCGGATGCGCGGCGAGGCCGAGCGGGAAGGATCCCGGTTGCTGACCATCACCGTCGAAGCCGATATCGGTTTTGCGAGCCCCGCCGAGTACGACGCCTTCACGCAGAAGCTGACGCAGGCGGTCACGGAACTGGCCAAGTCGTATCCCGCCGAAGGCGTCCGTCGGCGCTACCGCCTGACTGCGGCGGGCCACCCCGCCGTCGGCGCCCTGACCGAACCCAAGCCCCTGAACTGACGGAGCGCACGATGCCCGATCGCCTGCTCGTAGAAGTGACCATCGCCGCGCCGGCCGACGCCGTTTGGGACGCGATCGGCGATCCGGCCAAGATCTACAACTGGTTCGGCTGGGACGCCGACGGGTTGAAGGACGAGGTCGAGTACATCTTTGTCACCCACGCCAAGCGGGACGAGGCGGCCAGGGTGCTGTTCTTCGAGGGCGTGAACGACCGGTTCGAACTCATCGACCAGGGCGGCGAGACCGTCTTGCGGGTGGTCCGCACCGTGGCCGAGACGGACAGCTGGGACGGCGTCTATGAGGACATGACCGAAGGCTGGATCAGCTTCGTACAGCAGCTGAAGCTGGCCATGGAACAGCATGATCTGGGGCCGCGGCGGACCCTATATCTGGAGGGGTCAGCCAAGCCGGGCGGTCAGGCGCCGATGGCCGCGCTGGGGCTCGCGGATCTGTCCGACACGCCGCCGGGCCAACGCCTGACGGTGACGCTGCCAACGGGAGAGACCGTGCAGGGCCAAGCCTGGCATCGCACGCCCTGGCAGTTCGGCTTCACGGTCCCACAGTGGGGAAACGGGATGCTGATCGTCACGGACAAGTCGATCACCGAGACCTCGCCGGACGGCCGCGGGGCGCTGATCCTGACGACGTACGGGCTGCCGGGCGCGGAGTTCGCGGACCTTGAGGCGCGCTGGCAGTCCTGGTGGGACGATCGCTACGGGCCGCCGCGCGAAGCGCGCTGCACGTGACCTTGCACGCCCGTCCATAGCGCTCCACAACCTCCCGGCGGGAGGACTGTGCGGATGCGGGTAGCTTCGGTTTCGGACTATCGCGAGCTGGCGCGGCGCAGGCTGCCCAACATCTTCTTCGAGTATATCGACGGCGGGTCGTACGCCGAGGAGACGCTGCGCCGGAACGTCGCCGACCTGGAAGCGATCGCGCTGCGACAGCGGGTAATGCGCGACATGACCCAGCTCAACATGTCGGTCGAGACACTGGGCCAGACCCTTAAGATGCCGGTGGGGCTGTCGCCGGTTGGCATGGCCGGCATGTACGGCCATCGCGGCGAGGTCCAGGCCAGCCGGGCGGCCACGGCCACGGGCGTGCCGTTCTGCCTGTCGACCGTCGGCGTCTGCTCGATCGAAGAAGTGGCGGCGACGGGCACGCCGCCCTGGTTCCAGCTCTACATGCTGAAGGACCGCGGCTACATGAAGGACCTTCTGGGCCGGGCGAAGGCCGCCGGCTGTCCGGTTCTGGTCTTTACGGTGGATCTGCCGCTGCCGGGTTCGCGCTACCGTGACATTCGCTCGGGCTTCACAGGGGCCACGCCGATGCAGGCGATGCTGACCCAGGCCTGGGAGGGGATCACGCACCCTGCCTGGACCTGGGACCTGTTCGTCCATGGCCGACCTCATACGCTGGGCACCGTGCAGGACGCCGTGAAGGAGGGCCGACGGGTCACCGACTTCCTGGCCTGGATCTCACGCAACTTCGACCGCTCGGTGACCTGGAAGGACCTGGACTGGGTGCGGGAGAACTGGGACGGACCGATCGTCATAAAGGGCGTGCTGGACGTCGAGGACGCCCGCGACGCGGTGAAGGCCGGCGCCCAGGGGCTGGTGGTGTCGAACCATGGCGGCCGCCAGCTGGACGGCGTCAATTCGTCCATCTCCGCGCTGCCGCGGATCGCCGACGCCGTCGGCGGCGACCTCGAGATATACATGGACGGCGGCATCCGCTCCGGACTCGACGTTCTGAAAGCGCTGGCCCTGGGCGCGCGGGCCTGTTTCGTCGGACGGCCATGGGCCTGGGCATTGGGCGCAGGCGGGCAGACGGCGATCGAGAAGATGCTGGGCACGCTGCGGGCCGAACTGGCCGTCGCCATGATCCTCACCGGCTGCGCCGACGTGACGACAGCCGGAAAGACGCTGCTGGACCGGGACTGAGGGTTCGGCAGGCGCCGAGCGCTCGGATTCGCCGATAACGCGAATGCGATTGTGCAGTGCGAAACCGTTTGGTTTCCTGCGAGTTCATCCCGCCGGGTCATCGGAGGACGGGCATGCTTGAGAGTCAGTCGTTCGCGTATTCGCTCAGCCATGACGACGATGTCTGGCGATGGAGCGTCTATGACGAAGAGGGCGTGACGGTCGCCAAGGGCGTGCATCCGACCCAGTCGGCGGCGCAGGCGGCGGTCGAACAGTTGCTGAGCGGCGTGGGCGACGGGCTGGCGGCCTGATCGCGATACCCGCTAGTCTCTGAGGATGGCGAACATCCTTCCGCGTGTCTGGACGTTTCTGAAGCGGTTCGAGGCGCGCGTCCTTATCGGGCTGTTCCTGGTCGCCGCGACCCTGTTGGCCTTCCTCGGCATCGCCGAGGAGATGGCCGAGGGCGAAACCCGGGACATCGATAGTCGATTGATACTGGCGCTGCGTTCGCCAGGCGACCTGAACGATCCCATCGGATCGCACGGCGTCGAAGAAGCTGTACGCGACATCACCGCCCTAGGGGGCACAACCCTCGTCGTCGTGGTGACCCTCGTCGCTGTGCTGGCCTTCGTTTTCCACAAAAAGCGGATCCACGCCTTGGTGATGGCTGGCGCGGTGGTGGCCGCCTGGGCGTCGAGCCAGTTCACCAAGGGATTGTTCAGCCGGCCCCGGCCGGACCTCGTGCCGCATGAGGTGTACGTCTACACGGGCAGCTTTCCGAGCGGTCACTCGACGATGTCGACGGCGGCGTTTCTGACGCTGGCCATGCTGATCGCCAGCCTGGAGATGAAGCGGCGCAGCAAGGCCCTGGCGCTGACGCTGGCGGCGCTGATCGTTGTCGGCGTCGGCTTCAGTCGCGTCTACCTCGGTGTCCATTGGCCCAGCGACGTGCTGGCCGGCTGGTGCCTGGGCGCCGGCTGGGCGTTGATCGGATGGCTGGCGCTGCGCCTGCTGGGCGGGCAGACGCGGGGCGCCGACTAACGCTCGAAGCCGCTCAGGTCTGGAGATTGTCCGTTCCAGCCCGACACGCGCTCGAAGGCGGCGCCCAGCGCCACCACCGAAGTCTCGTCCCGGGGCCGTCCCAGAATCTGCAGTCCCACCGGCAGGCCCTCGCCCGTGAGGCCGCAAGGCACGCTGATCCCCGGCAGGTCGAGGTAGTTCGCGGCGCGCGTCAGGCGGCTGAGCGGCGAGGTGGTTTCGTCGATGGTGTCCAGCGGTGGGGCAGGGATCGGACAGGTCGGAGAGAGCAGGCCGTCGTACTGGGAAAGCCAGGCATGGAATTCGGCCTGTCCGGCGGCGCGCTCGGCGTGGGCCTGAGCAAGCCGGGCGTCTGAGACGTCGCGGCCGGCCTGGAACCGGCGAACGATCCAGGGGTCCATGACCTCGGCGTGCGCCTCGATGCGATCTTTCCAGATGCGCCAGCCCTCGCCGGCCATCAGCAGGCCGTTGGGGGTGAACGACGTCTCCAGCGCCTGGGGCGGCTGGATCATGTCGATGACGACCCCAGTGCTGCGCAGGCGCTCAAGCGCTTCCATGTAGAGCTGCGCCACCTCGGGATGGAGTTCGCCCAGCCCCTCGATCGGGATGGCGGCCAGGCGCCGGCCTCGGACGTCGGCGGACAGCGCGTGCCCGGCGTCGAAGGGGTGGCGCACGGCGGCGTCGCCGTCCGGGCCCGAGATCACCGCGAGCGCGCGGGCGGCTGCGGTCACGTCGCGGGCCAGGGTTCCGACGGTGTCGAGCGACGGGCTGAGCGGGTGGACGCCCTTGAGGCTGACCAGCCCGCGGCCGGGCTTCAGCCCCACCACGCCGCAGATGGCGGCCGGGATGCGCACCGATCCACCCGTGTCGCTGCCCAGCGCCGCATCGCAGAGCCCGGCGGCCACGGCGACGGCTGAGCCGGAGGATGACCCGCCCGGGGCGCGATGGACCTTGGCGTCCCAGGGGTTCCAGGGCGCGCCGACCGCCCGGTTCGTGCCCCAGCCGCCATAGGCCAGCTCGACGGTGTGCGTCTTGCCGACGGCGGAGTAGCCACCTTGCAGCAGGCGTTCCACGACCAGGGCGTGGCGCGCGGGGCTGGGATCGAGCGGGACCTGGGCGCCGCCCCCGGTCGGCACACCCGCGACGTCGAACAGATCCTTGATGGCCACCGTCGGCCCATCGTCATCCTCGCCGAACAGCGGCGGGTCGAACACCTGCACGAAGGCCTTCAGGCGGCCGTCGTAGCGGCGGATGCGGGCGAGGGCTTCAGTGGGGCGCATCTCTCTCCCTTAATGGGCAGGGGCAACTCGTGAAAGCGAGCAGGGGGATGTGGGGGAAGCCGAGCGCGGCGTCCATGGCCGCCGCAGCCGCTTTCGCGGCTCGTCCCTGCCCATTAAGGGAGGAATATGAACCTCTACGACCTTCTCGCCGCCCGCTTCCCGGCCGACCGTTCGAAGCCCTGCTTCCTGCTCAGCGATGGACGGGCGATCAGCTATGGCGAACTGGAATCCGGCGCGGCGCACGTGGCGGGGCGACTTTCGGCCGGCGGCGTCGGGCCCGGTGACCGGGTGGCGCTGCAGGCCGAGAAGAGCCCGGAGTCCATCATGGTCTACCTGGGCGTCCTGAAGGCCGGTGCGGTCTACCTGCCGCTGAACTCGGCCTACACTGCCGCCGAGGTCGACTACTTCCTTGGCGACGCCGAGCCCAAGGTGTTCATCACCGACCCACCGGCCTGGGTGGCTGAGGCCCGGGCCCAGCCGCCGATGGCGGCGAGCGTCCCCCGCGAGGATGGCGACCTGGCCTCGCTGATCTACACGTCGGGCACCACCGGGCGGTCCAAGGGGGCGATGCTGAGCCACGGGGCGCTGGCGGCCAACGCGCTGGCGCTGCACGAGGCCTGGGGCTTCACGCCCGACGACGTGCTGCTGCACGCCCTGCCGATCTTCCATGTCCACGGCCTGTTCGTGGCGCTCCACTGCGCCCTGCTTAGCGGCTGCCCGATGGTCTGGCTGCCGAAGTTCGCGGACGCCGACGTGCTGTCGGGTCTGGACCGGGCCACCGTCATGATGGGCGTGCCCACCTTCTACACGCGCCTGCTGGATAACCCCGGCTTCACGCGCGCCAAGGCCGAGGGCGTGCGCCTGTTCGTTTGCGGGTCGGCGCCGCTGCTGCCCTCCACCTTCGCGGAATTTGAGGAACGCACCGGCCAGCGGATTCTGGAGCGCTACGGGATGAGCGAGGCGGTTATCATCACCACCAACCCTCTGACCGGCGATCGCGTCGCGGGGTCGGTGGGCTATCCGCTGCCGGGCGTCGAGCTGCGGATCGGGGGCGGGGAGCAGACGGGCGTCATCCAGATCCGCGGGCCGAGCGTATTCTCGGCCTACTGGCGCATGCCGGAGAAGACCGCCGAGGAGTTCACCGCCGACGGCTTCTTCATCACGGGCGACGTCGGGCGGCAGGACGCCGATGGCCGGGTCTGGATCTCGGGCCGGGCCAAGGACCTGATCATCTCGGGCGGCTACAACGTCTATCCCAAGGAAGTGGAGCTGGTGCTGGACGAGCTGCCCGGCGTCACCGAGAGCGCTGTGATCGGCGTGCCGCACAAGGATTTCGGCGAGGGCGTGGTCGCGGTGGTGATGGGAAAGGGCGACGAGGCCGCCATGATCGCCGAGGCGCGGCGGCAGCTTGCGGCTTACAAGGCGCCCAAGCGGGTGGTCTTCGTGGATGAGCTTCCCCGCAACGCCATGGGCAAGGTGCAGAAGAACCTGCTGCGCCAGACCTACGCCACCTTGTTCGACGCCTGATCGAGATCGGCCCAGGCGTCGCGCACCAGGCTGACAAACCAGTCCCGCCCCTCAGCGGCGGCGCGGCTGCGGGCCGTCAGCAGCTGAACATCGAACTCGGGTATTTCGAAGGGCAGCGTCCGAAGCTCGAGCCCGAAGGCCGGAGCGAAGGCATGAAGCAACCGCGCGGGCGCGGTGACGACGAGGTCGCTGTCGCGAACCAGTGCGAATGCCGTCAGGAACATCGGGACCGAAGCCGATATCCGCCGGCGCTCCCCCATCCGCGAAAGGGCCAGGTCGGCCGTTCCCCGAAAGTCACCGCGGAACGAGACCAGCAGGTGCTCCAGCGCGAGGTAGCCGTCCAGGTCCAGGGGCGCGGCGACAGCGGGATGGCCGCGCCGGGCGCCCAGCAGGTAGCCCTCGGCGCCTAACCGTAAGGGTTCGATGTCGTCCGGCTGGGCTCCGAACCGGCCGAGCGCCAGATCGACCTCGCCGTTTCGCACGGCCTCCACCGCGGCGGCGCCGACGGCGAACCGGATCGAGATCCCGGCCCGGGGCGCACCGGCCGCCAGCCGGGCCCTGATCGCGGGGCCGAGCAGGCTGGCCACGTAGTCGTTCGCCGCGAGCCGGAAGATGCGATCGCTCGCCATGGGATCGAAGGCCGATCGCCCGCCCAGCACGTCCTCCGCCATCGCGATGATCGCCGCCACCCGCGGCGCGATCTGGCGCGCGGCTTCGGTGGGCTCCAGGCCGTTGGCGCGGCGCAGGAACAGAGGATCGCCGAGGGCGTCGCGAAGGCGGCCCAGCGCGTGGCTGACGGCGGATTGGCTCAAACCGAGCCGGCGGGCCGCGAGCGTCGTGCGACCGGTCTGAAGCACGGTCTGGAAGACCAGCAGCAGCGTGAAGTCCAATCGACGGATATCGACAGTGTTCATTACCTGGATGAATCCAATTCGCTTGGCTTCATGATGGTCCTCGCTAGCGTCCGGGCAAAGCGGAGATCAAGCATGCGAATTGCAATCATTGGCGCCGGCGCGGTGGGCGGCGCCCTGGCTAGGGGCTGGACGCGGGCAGGGCACGACATCGTGTTCGGCGTCAGTGATCCCAGCGCCGCCAAGCACGCCGCGCTGAGAGCGCAGGGCTTCGCGGTGGCGAGCAACCGTGAGGCTGCCGGGGCGGCCTCGGCGATCGCCCTGGCTGTGCCGTGGGCGGCTATCGAAGACGCCGTCGCGAGTCTCGGCGACGTCGCTGGCAAACTGATCCTGGATGCGACCAATCCCTTGGCGTTCGGCCCGGACGGGCTGTCGCTGGCCATCGGCTTCACGGATTCAGGCGGCGAGCAGGTGCAACGCCTGGCGTCGGGCGCCAGCGTCTTCAAGACCATGAACCAGGTCGGATACAGGGTGATGGACGCCGCCACCGGCTATCCGACGGCGCCCAGCATGTTCGTGGCCGGCGACGACGAGGGCCGCAAGATCGACGTCATGGGCCTTGTGGCCGACCTGGGCTTTGAGCCTCTGGATTGCGGCGGGCTCAGGATGGCCCGCCTGCTGGAACCCTACGCGATGGTCTGGATCAACCAGGTCGCCGTACGAGGCGCGCCAGACACTTCCGCCTTCGCGCTCATGCATCGCCGCTAAGGAGGGCCTTGTTCCCGCGGCGGCAGTTCGTGCAGGGTCCGCCTCCAACACATGGAGGAACGGGATGGACCTGCAGCTCAAGGGCAAGAATGCCGTCGTCACCGGCGCGAGCCGCGGCATCGGCTGGTCGATCGCCGAGTGCCTCGCCGACGAAGGCGCAAACGTCGCCATCTGCGCGCGCAACCCGGCGCAGGTCGCCGACGCCGTGCGGCAGCTCGAAGCCAAGGGCGTCAAGGCGTTCGGCCAGGCGGTCGATATCGCCGATGGGCCGGCGATCAAGGCGTTCGTGACGGCGGCCGGCGAAGCGCTGGGCGGCATCGATGTGCTGGTCTCCAACGCCAGCGCCCTGGTCCAGGGCTCGGACGAGGCCAGCTGGAAGGCGATGTTCGACGTCGACGTCATGGGCGCAGTGCGCACGTTCGAGGCTGCCAAGCCGTTCCTGGAGAAGGCGGCCGAGAAAAACGGCGACGCTGCGTTCCTGATCACTTCATCGATCTCGGCGGCCGAGGCGGACAACCCCAGCTCCTACGGCGCGATGAAGGCGGCCCAGATTCACTATGCCAAGGGCGTGGCGCGCGAGAACGCACCGAAGAAGATCCGCTGCAACGTGGTCTCGCCCGGGACCGTCTTCTTCGAGGGCGGCGTTTGGGGGAACGTGAAGGCGGGCATGCCGCAGTTCTTCGACCAGATGATCAAGCGCAACCCCACCGGCCGGATGGCGACGCCGGAGGAGATCGCCGCGGCGACGGTGTTCCTGGCCAGTCCGCGCTCGGCGTTCACGACGGGGATCAACATGGTGGTCGACGGGGCGATCTCGCGCCGGGCCAACTTCTGATGCCCGATCCTGTGGGCGCCCTGGCGGGGCTGAAGGTCCTCGACTGCACCCACGTCATCGCCGGCGCCTACTGTTCGATGGTGCTGGCCGACCTGGGCGCCGATGTCGTCAAGATCGAGCCGCCGGCGGGGGAGTCGACCCGCGGGATGCTGGGGCTTCGCGCCGACGCCTTCCGCGCATTCGATCACGTCAACCGCAACAAGCGAGCGATCGCGCTGGACCTCTCGACCGAGGCCGGCGCGAACGTCGTCCGACGACTGGCCGAGACGGCCGACGTGTTCGTCGAGAACTATCGGCCGGGCGCCCTGGACCGCATGGGGCTGGGCTACGATCAGCTGGCCGCCATCAACCCGCGGCTGGTCTACTGCTCCGTCTCGGGCTTCGGGCTGGATGGTCCCTATCGCGGGCGGGGCGGGTTCGATCTGGTCACCCAGGCGATGAGCGGGATCATGAGCTTCGTGGGCGAGGCGGGCAGCGAGGTCCCGTGCTCGACGGCGGTGCCGATCTCGGACCTGAACGCCGGAGTGTTCGCCGCGGTGGGGGTGCTGGCGGCGCTGCAGAGCCGGAACGCGACCGGCAAGGGCCAGCACGTGGAGACATCGCTGCTTGAGTCGGCGTTGGCCTACACGATCTGGGAGACGGGCATGTACCTGTCGACCGGCGAGGTGGCGAAGCGCAACGGGGCGCGCCACCGGCTGGCTGCGCCTTACGAACCCCTGAAGACCGCCGACGGTCACATCGTGGTGGGTGTAAACAGTCAACGGCTCTGGTCGCGCTTCTGTCGGGCCATCGAGGCGCCGGAACTGGCGGACGAGGCGGGCTTCGACAGTCCGGCCGGGCGGATGAAGAACCGCGATGCGCTGCAGGCGCGGCTGGAAGGAATCCTGGCGCGCGAGCCGGGAGCCTACTGGCTGGCGCGACTGGAAGCCGAGGGCGTCCCGGCGGGTCCGCTCAACGATATCGCTCAGGCGTGGGATGATCCGCAGATCAAGGCGCGCGGCCTCCTGGGCGAGGCGGGCGGACGCCGGTTCGTGAAAACGCCGATCAAGCTGCACGACACGCCGGTCCGGCTGACGCGCGGCCCGGCTGAGGTCGGACAGGATACGCGCGAGGTGCTGGCCGAATCCGGCTTCGCAAGCGACGAGATCGAGGCGCTGATCGCCAGCGGGGCGGCGGCGGTCCAGCGGGAGGTTCCAGCGTGACGGGCACGGTGCATATCGAGACGATCAGCCCGGCGGTGATGCTGCTGACCATCGACAACCCGCCCATGAACCCGCTGGGCGTGGAGATGCGCGAGACCTTCATGGCGGCGCTGGACCAGGTGGAGACCAACGACGGGCTGCGTTGCCTGATCGTGACGGGGAAGGGGCGGGCCTTCTGCTCGGGCGACGATCTGAAGAATGTCAGCGGCAAGGGTGAGGACCTGGCGGGGTTCGGGCGACTGCTGGATCGGCTGGAGCAGAGCCGCGTTCCGGTCGTGGCGGCCGTGAACGGCTGGTGCGTCGGCGGCGGCTTCGAGCTGGCGCTGTGCTGCGACATCCGGCTGGCGTCGACCGAGGCGAAGTTCGTCTGCGCCGGTGTGAACGTGGGGCTGATGGCGTCCACCTACCGGCTGCCGCGCCTGATCGGCGAGAGCCGCGCCAAGTCGATGCTGCTGACCGGCCTGCCGCACGACGCCGAGACCGCCGAGCGCTATGGCCTCGTGACCGGCCTGCATGCGCCGGACGACCTGCGGGCCGCCGCCATCGCCATCGCCGAGCGGATCGCCACCCGTGCGCCCCTGTCGGTGGAAGCTACCAAGCGCACGGCGCACCGCGCCCTGGACCTGTCGCCCGAGGACTCCGGGAAGATCTGGGCCGACGAACTGCGAGTGCTGCGCCGCTCAAACGACCACAAGGCAGCGATCGCGGCCTTCCGCGAGCGCAGAGATCCCGTGTTCACGCGGAGCTAGACGCCGCTGATCTCCGAGGCCCTGCGGCCGCCGGGGCGGACGTCGCCCTGTAGAACCTGGCGCTGGCGAGCAATGAAGATTGGAGCGGCGGCCATCAGGACGCCAAGCGCGTCGGCCAGCACGTTCGCCGGCGACATCAGATGCCCGGCGAAGCAAGGCGCCAGTTCCGACAACAGCACCACCCACGCCGCCACCAACGGGATGTCGCCGCGTCGCACGAACGGCATGAGGCTGTAGGCGGCGCTGGTGCCCGCGTAGAACAGCAGCACCCGCGGCAGGAACGCCTGTGCGAACGGGGTGAGCGACAGCCCCAGCACCACCGCGCCCAGCATGAACGCGAGCGGCATGTAGAAAGGGCGCTTCAGGGGCCACAGGGCCGGGATATGGACGAGTTGAACGCTCATATGGGTGAACACTGTAAACCTGAGGGTTCACTTCAGGCTTAACGGGTGTGGTTAGGCAGGGGTTTTCGACTTCCCGCAGGCGTTGCAGATCGTCGCAGGACACGTGCGGGGCGGGCTTGCATCTGAGGCCCCGTCGCGCTTTTGGAGGGCGCGATGGAAAAGCTCTTCTTCGACCTCACGCCGACCCACAATCCGCACCGCTGGTACCTGCCCGTTGAGCCCAGGATCTGCGTGGGGCCGCCGGGCAACGAGTTCATGTTCGGCGGCGTGGGCATGGCCTCGGCGGTCGCGGCCATGGAGCGCACCACCGGCCGGTCCCTGATCTGCGCCACGGCCCAGTACCTGGGCTATGCGCGTCCGGGCAGTGTGGTGGACATCGACGTCTGGACGCCGGTCGAGGGCAAGTACAACACCCAGGCCCGCTCGATCAGCCACGTGGACGATAAGGAGATCATCACCGTCAGCGCAGCGCTGGGCTCACGGGAGAGCCCGTTCTCGGAGCAGTGGGTCGAGGCGCCCGATGTGCCTCAGCCCGATGACTGCCCCGGACGCCAGCACTGGCGCGGGTCGGAGGAGGGCGTGCATTCGCGAATGGACGTGCGCTTCGCCAAGGGCCGTTCGGGCTTTGACCGCGACGGCGCGGCCGAGCCGGATGGGCGCACGGTCCTGTGGGCTCGGCCCAAGGAAGACCTGGCGATTGATGCGGCGATGCTGGCGGTGATGGCCGACTTCGTGCCCCAGGGCGTGGGCAACGCTCTCGGCAAGAACGCCGGCGGCAACAGCCTGGACAACACGCTGCGCATCCGCCGGATCGTGCCGACCGAGTGGGTGCTGTGCGACATCCGGATTTCGGGCGTCCACGGCGGCTTCGCGCACGGGTCGATGTCGCTGTTCGCCCAGGACGGCGAGCTGATGGCCACGGCCAGCCAGTCGCTGATCGTGCGCGTTCGGGAGACGGCGGAGGACCGCTGATCGCGGCCACGCTCGCGTTGCGGGACGGCCGGTGTATGAAGCGGGCAGATTCGCGCGCCCTCGGGGCCGCCTGGGAGTTCACGTTTCCGATGATGCTTCGCCCGTCGCTGTTCGCCGCCGCCGCCGCGGCTGTCCTCGTATCCGCCTGTGCGACCACGGCGCCGCCGGCTCCGCCGCCTGTCGCCGAAGCCCCGCCGCCACCGCCGCCCGCGCCGCCGCGGCCCAAGGCTCAAGTGGGGGCGTTCGGCTTCGACGTCTCGGGGATGGACGCCTCGGTGGCGCCCGGCGACGACTTCTTCCGCCATTCGGTCGGCAAGTGGGTGGATCGCACCGAGATTCCCGCCGACCGCGCGAACATCACCGCCTTCGCCGTGATCGCCGAGAAGGCCTCGGAGCGCACCCGCGCGATCATCGAGGACATGGCCAAGACCGAGCAGCCCGTCGGCTCGGAGGCCCGCAAGATCGGCGACTATTTCGCCAGCTTCATGGACGGCGAGCGCATCGAGCAGCTGGGCGCCGCGCCGCTCAAGCCCGAGCTGGACGAGATCGCCGCGATCCGGACACGCAAGGACCTGGCGCGCGTGCTGGGCGCCAGCATCCGGGCCGACACCGACGCCCTGAACGCCACCAACTTCTACACCGACCGCCCGTTCGGCCTGTGGGTGGCGGAGGACCTCGACGACACCACGATGTACCGCGCCTACCTGATGCAGGGCGGCCTTGGTCTTCCCGACCGCGAGTACTACCTGGGCCAGAGCCCGCGGTTCGTGGAACTGCGTGCAAAGTACGTCGCGCACGTGGCCGCCATGCTGAAGCTGGCCGGCTACGCCGACTCCGAGGGCGCGGCCAAGCGGGTGATGGCGCTGGAGACGGCGATCGCCAAGACGCACGTGTCGGTGGACGAGAGCTCGGACGTGGCGAAGTCCAACACCGTCTGGGCCCGAACAGATCTGGCGAAGAAGGCCCCGGGCCTCGACTGGGATGCGTTCCTGGGCGCGGCGGGTCTCGCCGGCCAGTCGCGGTTCGGCGCCTGGCAGGCGCCCGCGATCTCCGGCATGGCGAAGCTGGCCGGAGACCAGCCGATCCAGGCCTGGCGTGACTACCTGGCGTTCCACGTCGTGGAGCGCGGGGCGCCCTTCCTCTCGAAGGCTTTCGTGGACGAGCACTTCGCCTTCAATGGCACGGCGCTCAGCGGGACGCCGCAACAGCGGGATCGCTGGAAGCGCGGCGTCGACAACACCTCGGCCGCCCTGGGCGAGGCGATCGGCAAGCTCTACGTCGAGCGCCACTTCTCGCCGGAAGCCAAGGCCCAGGCCCAGGAGATGGCGGCGAACGTCCTGAAGGCCTTCGACCAGCGCATCGACAAGCTGGAGTGGATGACGCCCGAGACCAAGGCGCGGGCCAAGAAGAAGCTGGCCAACTTCCGGGTCTCGGTGGGTTATCCCGATACGTGGCGCGACTACTCGGGCCTCGAGATCGTGCGCGGCGACGCCTACGGCAACTGGGCGCGCGGCAGCCTGTTCGAGTACCGGCGCAACGTCGCCAAGCTGGGCAAGCCGGTGGACCGCGGCGAGTGGTTCATGTCGCCCCAGACGGTGAACGCGCTGTTCGCCCCCAGCCAGAACTCGATCATCTTCCCGGCCGCGATCCTGGAGCCGACGTTCTTCGATCCCAATGCGGATGCGGCTGTGAACTATGGCGCGATCGGCGGGGTGATCGGCCACGAGGTGAGCCACGGCTTCGACGACCTGGGCGCCCAGTTCGACGAAAACGGCAACCTGAAGAACTGGTGGGCCCCGACTGACCTCGCCCGCTTCAAGGCCGAGACCAAGAAACTGGCCGACCAGTACAGCGCCTACGAGGCGCTGCCGGGCCTGAACCTCAACGGTGCGCAGGTGCTGGGCGAGAACATCGCCGACGTGGCCGGGCTGGCCACGGCCTATGACGCCTACAAGCTCTCGCTGAAAGGCCAGCCGGCGCCGGTGATCGACGGCTTCACGGGCGACCAGCGCTTCTACTTCGGCTGGGCGCAAAACTACCGCTCGAAGTTCCGTGAGGCGGCGCTGCGGCGGCAGGTGGTGACCAACGTTCACGCGCCGGGGCCCTGGCGGGCGCTGACCGTGCGCAATCAGGATCCCTGGTACCCGGCCTTCGGCGTGAAGGAAGGCCAAAAGCTGTACCTGGCGCCCGCCGACCGCGTGAAGATCTGGTAGCGCGTTGATCGTCCGCATCGACGATCCGGACGATCCCCGGCTGGCCCCTTACCGCGCCGTCCGGGAACGCGACCTCGTGGGCCGCGAGGGGCTGTTCGTGGCCGAGGGACGGGTGGTGCTGGAGAAGGCGGTGGTCGCCATGCCGGACGCCATCCAGTCAGTGCTCATCGCCGAGCATCGGATGGACGCCCTTTCCGGTGTTCTGGCCGGACTACCCCAGGCCACGCCGGTCTACGCGGCGGCGCAGGCGGCGATGGATGCGGTCGTGGGCTTCCCGATCCATCGGGGCATCCTGGCGATTGGCCGGCGGCCCGAGCGGGACGCCGCGGCGCTTCTGTCCGGCCTGCCGGCGCGGGCGCTGGTGGTGGGGCTGGTCGGCATCGCCAACCACGACAACATGGGCGGCGTCTTCCGCAACGCCGCCGCCTTCGGCGCCGACGCGGTCCTGCTGGACGACACCTGCTGCGACCCGCTCTACCGCAAGGCCATCCGGGTCAGCGTCGGCGCCGCGCTCAGCACGCCGTTCGCACGGGTCGGCGACGCCGCGGCGATGATCGGACGGCTGGCGGACGCCGGCTTCGAGACGGTGGCGCTGTCACCGGCGGGCGAAACCGAACTTCGTGAGCTGCGGGCGGCGCACCGGACCGCGGCGCTGTTCGGCGCCGAGGGCCCCGGCCTGCCGCCTGAGGTGCTGGCGCAGTGCCGAACGGTGCGCATCGCCATGGCGGGCGGTTTCGACTCTCTGAACGTCGCCACGACCAGCGGCATCGTGCTGCACGCGCTTGGAACTGCCGCAACGTCAGCGACTTAAAGGCGGACTTAACCGGCGAGCGGTAAGGCTCTCTGCAGGACCGCGCTCGAACGCGGCGGTGTGGGACGGCCATGGCGCAGGGGACGGACAACGGTGCGGGCGCGACGCCGGCCGGCCTGGAGCAGTCCAGGGCTGTCTTCGACCGCGCCACCCGGCTGGCCAAGGCCCTGTTCGGCGGCGTCAACGCCCAGATCACGCTGAAGACCGCCGAAGGCTACTGGCGCAGTCGCTCGGGCGATATCGAGAAGATCAGCAAGGCCTCGGGCGTGCGCGAGGTGATGGCGACCGGCGAAGTCGTCTGGGTCGAGGACGCGCGGGCGGATGTGCGCTTTCAGAACGAGCCGGAGGTGATCCGAGATGGCGGCGTGCGCTTCTTCGCCGGCGCCCCGATCCGGTTGGCCGACGGTTCGACGCCGGGCGCGCTGTGGGTCGCAGGCGACGATACGCGCCCTTACGATGGAAGCCTGGCGCGCCGCCTGCAGGATCTCGCGGACTTCGTCGCCGACGAGTGGGTCCGACTGAAGGCCGCCGACTCCAAGGCGCGATACGAACGCACCATGTCGGCCATCGTCGACGCCATGCCCGTGTCGATGGTCATGATCGACCGGGAAGCGCGGGTGCTCTACGCAAGCCGTCCCTGGATCGAGTGGCGCGGCCTTGAAGGCGTGGAGGTCGTGGGCAGGTCCATCTACGAGCTTCGCCCCGAGGTGTTCGAGCCGTGGCGCGACGGCATAAGCCACTGTCTTCAGGGAAACAGCCGAACCGTCGAGAGGCTGGAGTCGCCGCGGGCCGATGGCGGCGTCGAATGGATGAGGGTGCTGCTGGCGCCCTGGTACGATGACGACGGCAACGTCGGCGGGCTGATCGCCACATCGTACGAGATCACCCAGATCGTCGAGGCGCTGAAGCGCAACAAGCGATCCGAGGAACTCATGCGGATGGCGCTGGAGCTGTCCGATCTTCACGTGTTCGAGCTCGACTACGTGCGTCGGGAGCTGACGAAGACGGGCGCCGAGGACACCTTCTTCGAGACGCCGAAGACCTACGAGGAGCTGGCGCGGGACATCTGGTCGATCATCGACCCGCGCGACCGACCGCGCCTGATGGCCAGCTGGGACAGCTGGCGCGGCGAGGGCGAATTGCGGCAGCCCGAGTACCGTGTCGTCCGGTCCGACGGCAAGGAAGTGTGGGCGACCGGCGCGGCCAAGTTGATCCAGGACGAGAACGGGCGCCCGATCCGCCTTGTCGGGGCCATGCGCAACATCACGGCGCGCAAGCAGGCTGAAGCTGCGCTGGTGCAGGCGAAGGAGGAGGCCGAGGCGGCCAACCGCGCCAAGAGCGCCTTCCTGGCCACCATGAGCCACGAGATCCGCACGCCCCTGAACGGCGTCCTGGGCATGGCCCAGGCCTTGGCGGCCAGCGACGAGCTCAGCGCCGTCCAACGCGAACGGATCGATGTGATCCAACAGTCCGGCGAGAGCCTGCTCGCCATCCTGAACGACGTCCTGGACCTCTCGAAGATCGAAGCTGGAAAGCTCGAACTCGAGGACTCGCGGTTCGCGGTGGGCGAGCTGGCCAAGACCGTGCAGGCGACCTTCCAGACCATCGCCGACGCCAAAGGCCTGACATTCGAACTCAGCGTCGATCGGACCGCCCAGGGGGTCTACGAGGGCGACCAGGTGCGGGTGCGTCAGATCCTCTGGAACCTGGTCTCCAACGCCCTGAAGTTCACCGAAAAGGGCGGCGTCAAGGTGCGCATCGGCCGCGCCAGGGATCGACTGTCGCTGATCGTCTTCGATTCCGGCATCGGCATGACAGCGCGCCAGCTGGGCGGGCTGTTCCGCAAGTTCGAGCAGGCCGATGCGTCCACCACGCGACGGTTCGGCGGGACGGGCCTTGGTCTGGCCATCTGTCGCGAGCTGGCCGAACTGATGGGCGGCGAGATCTCCGCCACCAGCGCGCCCGGGATGGGCTCGACCTTCACGGTGTCGCTGCCCCTGAGAAAGGTCGCCCGCGACGCGCCCAAGGCGAGGACTCGCAAGCGCAAGGCCCAGGCGGCGCGAGGCGCGCGGACGCTGCGCGTGCTGGCCGCCGAGGACAATGCGATGAACCAGCTGGTGCTGCGCACGCTGCTGGCGCAGGTGGGTGTCGAGCCCGAGATCGTCGCCGACGGCCGCCAGGCGGTCGAGGCCTGGGATCGCGAGCCGTGGGACGTGATCCTCATGGATGTGCAGATGCCGGTGATGGATGGCCCCACGGCCACCGCGCTCATCCGCACGCGCGAGCGGGCCGAGGGGCGGCGCCGCACCCCCATCGTCGCGCTCACCGCCAACGCCATGAGCCACCAGATCGCCGAGTACCTGCAGTCGGGCATGGACGCCTTTGTGGCCAAGCCGATCGAGGCCGGGCGGCTGTTCGAGGCGCTGCAGTCCGCGGTCGAAGCCCGCGACGACGCGGCGGGAGAGGCGACGGCGGCCTGAGGGCGAGACCCGGAGGCCCTCCAACGGCGGGTGTGTGTCGCGCCGCGGCGGGGGAGGCGGAAGGCCTCCGGTCCCTCTCGCTGGAGCTTCAGTGGTCCCGTCCGAACTCCACGGCCGAAACAACCACGTCCATGACCGTGTCGCGGAAGGCGACGACGGCGGGTTCTCCCGGCGCGGCGCCGGCGGCCACCATCAGGGGCAGAAGATGTTCCTCGCGCGGGTGGGCCTCGCGGGCGTGTGGCGCATGTTCCCAGCCCGCCAGGGCGGCGTCGCGTCCGACCGGATCGGCGATCGCGCTTTCAAGCCAGCGGTCGAAGACGGCCGAGCGCTGTGTGAAGGCGGGCGAGAAGCCACGCATGTTGTGCCAGCTCATGCCCGAGCCGATGATCAGAACGCCTTCGTCACGCAGCGGCCTGAGCGCCCGGCCCGCGGCGAGGTGCGCGCCCGGTTCGAGATCGCCTCGGAGCGACAGCTGCGCGACGGGGATGTCGGCGTGCGGGGTGATCAGCTTCAGGGGCACAAACACGCCGTGGTCCCAGCCGTGCTGGGCGTCCTCGGCGGTGGCGAAGCCCGCGCCGTCGAGCAGCTCGCGGACCCTTCGCGCCAGGCCGGGGGAACCCGGTGCGTCGAACGCCAGCCGGTAGGTGTGCTCCGGGAAGCCGAAGTAGTCGAAATCAAGTTGTGGCCACTGGCCGGTTCCGACCGTGAAGGCCGGAGCTTCCCAGTGGCCCGAAATCACGAGGATCGCGGCAGGACGCTCCGGAAGGCTGTCGACCAGCCCGCGCAGATAACTTGCGGTTCGGTCCCAGGTGTCGGCCGGACCCCTTGTCCACTCCATGAAGAAGCAGGGGCCCGCGCCGTGGGGGAGGAAGACGGTGGGCAGGGTCATGGCTTTAACCTGGGACCTCCGCGTGCGCCCGGCCCGGGGGGAGGCGAGGCGCACGGTGTTCAAAGCTGTGGTCAGGCGGCTTTCGCGGTGGCCGAAGCCGGGCTGATCGTCTCGATCCAGGCCGAGAACTGCACGCCGTAGGCGCGCAGGAACTCGCCCGTGCTCTCGTTGATCAGCTCTCCGTTTTCATCGAACAGCGCGAAGCTGTTCCCGAGGTACGCCTCCTGGCTGAGCAGCGGCACGTTCAGGAACACCAGCGACTGGCGCAGGTGGTGGTTCGAACCGAAGCCGCCGATCGCGCCGGGCGATTGACTGATCACCGCGCCGGGCTTTCCGTTCCACACGCTCGAGCCGTAGGGGCGCGAGCCTACGTCGATAGCGTTCTTCAGGACGCCGGGCACCGAGCGGTTGTACTCGGGGGTCACGAAGAGCACGGCGTCGGCGTCGGCGATCTCCTGGCGGAAGCGAACCCACTGAGCCGGCGGGTCGGATTCGAGGTCCTGATCGAAGTGCGGCAGGTCGCCGATCTCGACGATATTGAACTTCAGGTTGGGCGTGAGCGCGCCAAAGGCCTTGGCGAGCTTGCGGGACACGCTGTCCTTGCGAAGCGAGCCGACGATCACGGCGACGTTGCGAACTTGGGTCATGGGAGCCGTCCTTGCGAGAGGGTGTCTGGTTGCCGATCGCTCGGCGATGACGGGAAGATGGGCTCCTCTCCGGTGGTTGATAATCCGACCGCCTTGAAGGACAGTATCGCCAGATAGGAAAGAATAACATGGACCGTCTGGACGAGATCCGGGCCTTCGCCGCTGTGGCGGAGGCGAAGAGCTTCACCCAGGGCTCGCGCAAGCTGGGCGTCTCGGGCGCGCAGGTGTCGAAGCTGGTGGCGCGGCTGGAGAACCGGTTGGGCGCGCGGCTGTTGAACCGCACCACGCGCGACGTGTCGCTGACCGACACCGGCCAGGCCTACCTCGAACGCGCGCGTGACCTGATCGAGCAGTTCGACGCTCTCGAGAATTCGGTGAAGGACCAGGCCGGGCCGTCGGGAAACCTGAAGGTCTCGGCGCCGGTGTCGTTCGGCAAGGGCCAGCTGACGCCCGCTCTGCTGGACTTCGCATCCCAGTGCCTGGCGGTGTCGCTGGACGTCAGCTTCTCGGACCGGATGGTGAACCTGGTGGAAGAGGGGTTCGACGTGGCCGTTCGGATCGGCCACCTGCAGGACTCGTCGCTGGTGGCGCGCAAGCTTGCGGCGGTTCGGATGGTGACCTGCGCCGCGCCGGCCTACCTGGCGGGGGCGGGAACGCCGCAGACCCTGGGCGAGCTGGCCGCGCACGAGGCGATTCTGGACACCAATGCCCGCGACGCCACCGTCTGGCGCTTCGGTCGGGGCGCCGAGGCCATGGAGGTGCGGGTCCATGGCCGGCTGCGCTTCAACGGCGCGGAGGCCTGCGTCGAGGCCGCAGTGCGGGGCATGGGCATCCTGCGCACCCCCGCGTTTGCGGCGGCGGACGAGTTGCGCTCAGGTCGGCTGATCCCGGTGCTGTGCAACTACGAGCCCGAGGAGATCTACGTCCATGCGGTCTATCCGCATGCACGCCACCTGGCGGCCAAGGTGCGGGCCTTCGTCGACTTCCTGGCCCAGCGGTATGCGGGCGAACCCGCCTGGCACCAGGGATGGGGCAGCCGCCATCCGGTGGCGGCGGCAGAGTAGGTTCAGGCGAAGGCGATCCAGCGGCCGGCGGCGGCCGTCGTCACCCAGACCAGGATCGAGGCGTAGGCCAGGGCTTTGACGGCCGGGCCCGCGCCCTGCGAGCCGCGGCCCGAGCTGACGATCTGCACGCCCGCCGCCGCGAGGATGAGCGCCAGGTAGACCAGGATCATGATCTTGTTGGCCGGGTCGAGGTGCGCGTAGTCGTCGGGCTTGTAGATGACATGGTGCAGCGCCGCCTGGGTGACCATGAGTGCGACGAGGCCCGCGAGGTAGATAATCCGGGTCAGGCCTCGGGTCACGAACAGCACCAGCAGCGCGCCCGCGATGATGACGTGCCAGAGGCCGGGGTTCACCAGCTTGGCGACGGCGAAGACGCCGACCGACAGGCCGAACACGGCCATGCCCAGGGCGGCGGCCAGGGCTGCGCCCTTGCCGAGGCGACCATCGGCTTTCGCCGCCGGCAGGCTGACGCCGTACGTGAGGATGATGGCGGCCGCCAAGCCCAGCATCTTCGCCGTGAAGGCCTCCGACGTGTAGAGGCGCTCAGGGTTCGACGTGCCGATCAACAAGCCGGTGGCCAGGATGCCAACGACCCCCAGGTTGAGCCAGGGCAGCACGCCGCGGCGCACTTCCGACGGCGACTCGTCGGTGAGTCCGGCGCCGATCAGGCGCAGGTTGAGCAGCAGGCTGGCCCCGCCCAGCAGCGCCAGCGACAGCAAGTGCAGCACTTCCCACTGTGCGAAGTAGGGTTTGACCCAAGCTCCGGGGAAGGTGTCGTCCAGTTGGCCGACCCAGCCGGCGAGCTGGGGGAAGAAATCCTGAGGCGCGATGGTCATTGGGACACCTCCGAGAGGTCGATGGCGCCCCGCTCCGAGATGGCGCACTCCTGGGCGACATTGGCCCAGTGGGGGAGCGGCTTGCCGCACTCGTACCAGTCATAGGCGATGAAGCGACCGAAGGTGATCACCGTCACCCAGGCCAGGATCGAGACCGTCGCCGACATACGCACCTTCAACGGCGGCTTCTCAGCGGTGTCCCACGCGTCGCGGTCCTTCTGCACCCGATAGTGGAAGATGAAGATGTTGATGACTGCGATCGCCAGGAAGATCAGCTTCAGGCGGAACCACAGATTATGGTAATAAAGCAGCGGCTTGGCGTAGAAGAGTGCGACGCCGGTCACGACCATCAGCGCGAAGCCGAAGATGGTCAGCGGCAGCACGCGGTCGCTGATCACCGAAATCGGCGTCTTCTTGAAGCCGACGCCCAGGAGGCGGAAATCGACCAGGAAAATGGTCCCGGCGAAGAGCATCAGGGACAGCACGTGGGTGCCTTCCAGCAGGCCCCAGACGTTGAGCGTGCTGGCGAGCGCCTCGCTCCACGACGGATCGTATTCGCCGGGTCCTTTCCCGACCTTTGTGGCAAGCCACACCAGGACGTCGCGGATCAACGCGCTTCTCCCCCCAACTCCATACCGGAGCTTCTATAGGTTTCGCTTCACGCGTCCATTGCGGAATGCGTCGCCCCAGAAACACCCCCGACCAGGAAGCTAGATGGCTAAGGCGACCGCCGCAATGCGGGTCGAGAGGCGGCGGCGAGCGCCGACAGACTGTCCTGGAAGAGGGTCAGCGCCACCCGCAGCGCGCTCAGCCGAACCTCGGCGCGACCGACGTCGCCGAAGCGTTCGACTCTGTGGCGGGTCGCCTGGCCGCGACGGGCGCATGCGAGGTGCACCAGGCCCGCAGGCGCTCCCGGCCCACCTTCGGTGAAGCCGGTGATTGAGACGGCGATGTCCGCGTGGCTGTGCTTCAGGGCTCCCTCGGCCATCGCGACGGCGCAGGGCTCGGACACGGCGCCCGCCGACTGCAAGATTTCCTTCGGAACGCCCAGCAGCTCGTGCTTGGCCTCATCAGTGTAGGTGACGAATCCGCGCTCGAAGGCGTGCGACTTGCCGGGAATGTCGGTGAGCAGGGAGGCGAGCAGGCCGCCGGTGCAACTCTCCGCCGACGCGAGCCGCAACTCGGCGGCGCAGGCCGCCTGCAGCACGGCCGCGGCCAGCCGGTCGATGTCGTCGGGCAGGGGCGGGGCGAGAGCTTCGGCCATTGCGTCCGGAACACCGCGGGACAGCTACGGTTCCGGGCCTTGATTTTAGCTGGGCCAGCGGGTCGTTAGGCGTATGAACGCAAGCCCGCGAGTCACGGTCGCCGGCGCCGGCGTGCTGGGCCTGACCACGGCGCTGGCGCTGGCGGACGCGGGCTGCCGCGTGACCGTGGCGGATCCAGGTGGGCCCAATGCCTCGAGCGTCGCGGCGGGCATGATCGCGCCGGTGTTCGAGGCGGTGCTGGACGAAACAGCGCGGCCGTACCCGGATCTTCTGCTCTCGGCCCGGGACCTGTGGCCGGCGCTGGCTGCTCGGGCGGGCATCGTGCTTGACCGGTCAGGCGCGCTGGCCGTCGGCCGAGACGCCTGGCTGGACGGCCTGGCCGCCGCCTTCGCCAGGCTGGGCCAGCGCCCGACTGAGCTCGGCGGTGTGACGGCGCGGGGGCTCGCGCCCGGCCTCTCGGAGGCGTTCCCGCGAGCGCTGCTGTCCCGCGAGGACTGGCGGGTCGACGCGCGACCGGCCCTGGCCGCCCTGACGGCGGCGGCGCGCGAGGCAGGGGTAGGATTTGTCTCGGAGCCCGTGCGGGGCCGAGGCCAGTCCGACGTCCTGGTGGTCGCCACGGGGGCGGCCCAGGAGCTTCTGGAGGTCGCGCCGGAGCTCTCCGTGCTTTCGCCGATCAAGGGCCATATCGTCCGCGTCGCGAGCCCCTCCTGCGGAGCCGTGGTGCGCGCCGAGGGCGTCTACGCGTCGCCGGGCGCGGAAATGATCTTCGGGGCCACGATGGAGGCGGGTCGGACGGATGCCGGCGTCGACGAGGCCTTGGCCACGCCGCTGCTCGCCGGCGGTCTGAAGCTGTTTCCCGGCCTGGCTGGCGCGCAGGTGGAGATTTCGGCCGGCATCCGGGCGGCGACGCGCGACGGACTGCCGCTGGTAGGGTGGAGCGAGGCGGAGCCGGGCGTGATCCTGGCGACGGGGGCGAGGCGTAACGGGTGGTTGCTGGCGCCGCTGGTGGCCCGGATCGTGGCGGCTTGCGTGACGGGGCGCGAACGCGGGCCATATGCCGACCGGATGGATCCGGCGCGGTTCCGCGCGTCCCTTTGGGACTGAGGGTGGGGAAGACGATGAACGGCTTCTGGCTGTCGGACGAACAGCAGGCGATCCGCGACGCGGTCCTGCGCCTGTGCGAGCGCTTTGACGCCGACTACTGGCGGCGCACGGACGAGAGCGGCGAATTCCCGGAGGCCTTTGTGGCGGCGATGGCCGAGGCCGGTTGGCTGGGCGTGGCCATGCCGACGGAGCTGGGCGGCTCGGGCCTGGGACTGACCGAAGCCGCCATCGTCATGCAGACGGTGGCCGAGAGCGGGGCGGGCTTTTCGGGGGCCAGCGCGATGCACCTGAACATCTTCGGCCTGATGCCGGTGGTGAAGTTCGGGACCGAGGCACAGCGCCAGCGGGCCATCCCGCGGATCATCGCCGGCCAGGACAAGACCTGCTTCGCCGTCACCGAGCCGGACGCTGGCCTGGACACCACCAGCCTCACCACCCGGGCCGACCGCACCAACGACGGCTATGTCATCCGCGGCCGGAAGATGTGGACGACCAACGCCCAGCGCGCGACCAAGATGCTGATCATCGCGCGTACGACGCCGAAGGATCAGGTGAAGCGGCCGACCGAGGGCCTGAGCCTCTTCTACACCGACTTCGATCGCAGCCGGATCACGGCCACGCCGATCCCCAAGATGGGACGGAAAGCCGTTGAATCGAATGCCGTTTTCATCGACGACCTGCACGTGCCGGCCGAGGATCTGGTCGGCGAGGAGGGGCGGGGCTTCTACTACCTGCTCGAGGGGTTGAACCCTGAGCGCGTGCTGATCGGCGCCGAAGCCGTGGGTCTCGGGCGAGCCGCGCTGAAACGCGCAGCGACCTATGCGAAGGAGCGGGTCGTATTCGGCCGGCCCATCGGCCAGAATCAGGGGGTGGCCCACCCGCTGGCCAAGGCCTGGGCCGAGCTGGAGGCCGCGAACCTGATGGCCTTCAAGGCCGCCGCCCTGCACGACGCCGGGCGGGACTGCGGAGCCGAAGCCAATGCAGCCAAGTTCCTGGGCGGCGAGGCGGGCTTCAACGCCTGCGAGGCGGCGGTGCTGGCGCACGGCGGCATGGGCTACGCCAAGGAGTTCCATGTCGAGCGCTACTTCCGCGAGGCGATGATCGCCCGCATCGCGCCCGTGAGCCGCGAAATGATCCTGAACTACATCGCCGAAAGAGTGCTGGGCCTGCCCAAGAGCTACTGACAGGCCCAGCGAGTAGGGGGCTCACTTCAGGTTGAAGGTGATCGGGATCGAGACCTGGCCGCCTTCGACCGCTTGGCCATCGACGGTGCGCGGGCTCATCACGAAGTAACGCGAGAGCTTGAGCGCGGCGTCGCCGAAGCCGCTGTTGGCCGGGGTCAGCGAGGCCACCTTGCAGCCGGTGACCGAGCCGCTGGCGGTGACCATGCAGTTCAGCACCGCACGGCCTTCGGTTTCCATCCGCATCTCGCGGTCCGGATAGAAGCGTTCGAACTCGCGTGCGCCGGGCCGCTTGAGCCAGGTGGGATTGCGGATGATCGGGTCGGCCGGCGAAGGCTGAGCGACCGGGCCAGGCGTGAGGTTCGCCAATGGACCGATTGGCGCGTCCGGGACGGGCATCGGATCGGCGGGGAGGGGCGCGACATTGGTCGGCGTCGAGGTCGGCATCGGCGCATGCAGCTGGGAGGGCTTGGTCACCGGCTTGGACGCCTCCGGAGGCGGCGGCGGTGGCTTGGGCGGGGTGTAGAACTCCAGGTCCAGCAGCGGGGGTTCCACCGTGGGCGGCGCCTTGGGCGGCGCGAATTGCATCATCGCCAGATAGGCGGCCACGGCGGCGTGGACGCCCAGCGAGGCGGCGACAATGAGGGTGGTCTTGGCAGGTGTGCGCCGGCCCTGGGGCGCGAAATCGAAGGGGAGGGCTTGGCGGATGACCATCTCGGGCTCCCAGTTGTCTTACGCATGTAGTCTGCGCGGCCGATTACGTCGGTAATTTGGCGAAGCCGTGGAGAGGCGATGGGGAGAGTCGGAACAGGGTTATTCCCGCGTTAACCATGATCGCGGACTCCTGCGTCCATGGCCGTCCAGGGAATCCGCGCCATCGTCGAACAAGCGATCGACCGCGCCTCGAGGGCGACGGGCGTCGATTTCGGATTCCTGATGAAGACCGCGGGCCGCGAGTCGAGCTTCAATCCCCGAGCTCAGGCGTCCACGTCGTCGGCCGCCGGCCTCTTCCAGTTCGTCGAGCAGACCTGGCTCAGCACCCTCAAGCAGCACGGGTCGAAGCACGGCTACGCCCGCTATGCCGACCTGATCACCAGGGGCTCGGACGGCCGCTATCGGGTACAGGGCGATGAGGCTCGCCGCGCCGTCATGGACCTGCGCCTCGACCCGCACGCCGCTTCGCTGATGGCCGGCGAACTCACGTCGGACCACGCCGCGTACCTGAAGGGCCGCGTCGGCCGTGAACCGACGGCTGGCGAGCTGTACGCAGCCCACTTCCTGGGCCCCCAGGGGTCGGCGCGTCTGATCAAGGCGGTGGAGAACCAGCCCGGCGCGTCGGCCGCCTCGCTGTTTCCAGATGCGGCGCGGTCGAACCGCTCGATCTTCTTCCGTGACGGGCGCGAGCGTTCGGTCAGCGAAGTCTACGCCAACCTGACCAAGACCGGCGGCGCGCAGCAGGCGGTGAGCGCCACGCAGGAGAGGTCCGATGCGGACGGCGGCTTCGTCCAGTATGCGTCGATGCGCCAGCAGGCGCGCCAGCGCGAGCAGGACGCCCTGATCGCGCTGATCCTGCGCGGCTCGCAGCCGGCCGATCAGGCGGGCGTCGGCAGCCGCCTGGCCGGCTCGCTGTTCACCAGCGAGATGCTGAAGGTCCTGTCGGACAACCGAGAGAGCTAGGCCGCAGCGCCCTCTGAGATCATCGCGTCGATCTCGCTCGGGCCGTAACCCAGCTCGGCGAGGACGTCACGAGTGTGCTCGCCCAGGCGCGGGGCGCGGGGGCGGGTCTCCTGTTGCAGTCCCGGGAACACCGCAGGGGCGGCGGGGGAGCGGTAGGTCCCGCCCTGGCCGTCGTCGACCGGCACGAAGCAGCCCGCGGCGTCGGCCTGCGCGTCCTGGGCCACCTCGGCCGGCGTCTGGAACGGCGCCCAGACGAGGTCGGCGGCGTCGAGCCGGCGGGCGATCTCGTCGAACGGCAGGGCGGCGAAGGCGGCGTCCAGCTCAGCGGACAGCTCGCGGGCGTTCTTGCGGCGCGCCTTGCCGCTGGCGAACCGCTCGTCCTTGACCAGGTCAGGCCGCCCCGCCGCTTCGGCGAATTTCTCCCAGCCGCCGCTCGAGCCTCGGGGGTTGTGCACGAACCAGCGGCCGTCCGAGCTGCGGAAGTGGTTGGCCACCGCGTTGATCGGATTGTCGCGCGGTCGGATCGAGGCCAGCCGGCCCATCTTCAGCTGCACGGCCATGTCCGAGCCCATCAGGTAGACGCCCGACGCCAGCAGCGAGGTCTGCACCACGCGGCCCACGCCGGTTCGTTCGCGCTCGTAGAGGGCCGCCAGGATCGCCGAGACGGTCGCCAGCGAGGTGGTGTGGTCGCCCATCCCCGAGGTGCGCATGAAGGGCTCGGCGCCCTTGGGGGCGGTCATGTAGCCGATGCCCGACCGGGCCCAGAACGCGGTCACGTCGAAGCCGGGCAGGTGGGCGTCGGGCCCTTCCAGGCCGTAGCCGGTGATGACCGTGTAGACGAGGCGGGGGTTGGCGGCGCGCAGGGTGGCGTCGTCCAGGCCGTACTTCTTCAGCGAGACGGGCCGCACGTTGGTCAGGAACACGTCGGCCTCGGCCGCCAGCTTGGCCAGGGCGTCGCGCGCGGCGGGCTTGGTGATGTCGAGCACGATCCCGCGCTTGCCGCGGTTGTCGAACTCGAAGGTGGGGTTCGCGCCGATGTCGTTCGCGAGGTCGGCGAAGATGTGGCGCATGTTGTCGCCCTCGGGCCGCTCCACCTTGATCACGTCGGCGCCCCAGTCGCACAGGATGCACGCCGCGCCGGGGCCTGCGATGTAGGCGGAGAAATCGACGACCTTCAGGCCCTTCAGCAACACGAGCAGACTCCCAGCTTCTTTTGCGCGCCAGGGTACGGGATATGACGGGGCGGCGCCTAGAGTGCGTGGGGCGAAGGTGGATGTGGGTTTCGCCCCGAAACGCGCTCGAAATCAAAGAGATCGAGCCTGCTTGTCCGCCTCGGACGATTCCGTCTGAACCGGACAGGCTCTAGGCGACCTGACGATCGTTCGCCGCGGGGGTGGCCGAGAGCGCATCGGCGATCGCCCGCGCGACGGCCGGCACGGCCAGCGGGCGGCGGACCAGGGCGTCGGCGCCCTGGGCCAGGGCCGCCTCGGCTTCCCCGGCCTCCGAGCCCACGATGGCGACGACCGGCGTCTCGCCGGCGCCGCCGGGCAGGGCCCGCAACGGAACGATGGCGGCGAGGTCTCCGCAGACGGCCAGGTCGAGGTCGCAGATCCGGGCCAGTTCGACCGCGCGGGCGGCTTTCGGGGTGTGGACCACCTGGTGGCCCAGCTGTTCCAGGCTGGCGCGCAGGGTCGCCGCCGTGAGCGGGTCGGCCTCGACGGTGAGGATGCGCAGCCTCCGCGCAGGCTCGTCCGCGGGGGCCGCGGCCGGGGCTTCGCCGACGATGGTCAGCAGTTCGTTCACCGCGTCCAGCGCCACGCCGATCTGCTGGCGGGTGGGCGCGGCGCGACCGCGGGCGGCGGCGGCCAGCACATGGGCCACGCCGGTCAGGCCGTCGCGCAGTTCGTCGGAGAGGCTGTCGACGAGATCGGACTTAACCCGGGCGAACCTGCGGGCCGCCTCGGCCTGCGCGGCGCGCTCGGCCAGCAGCCGCTCGCGCTCGGCCGCCAGCGCGTACTGGCGGCGCAGGATGCGGTTGACGACCAGCGCCAGGGCCAGCCCGAGGGCGGCCGCGCTCAGCGCCAGCCGGGCGGTGGGTTGATCGGCCGGGTCGAGGAACAGGGCGATCAGCGGTCCCGCCACCGCCACCGGCGCCACGATCAACAGGCTGGGCAGCCAGGTGGCGGTGAACACCACGCAGACCATCGCCGCAGCCAGGATCAGCAGCAGCAGGGTCTCGCGCACCGGCCCGGCGAAATGGGCGAAGGCGGCGAGGCCCGCGACGGTCAGGGCCCAGACCAGGCCGGCCATGACCTGCACGCGGGCGCGCCTGCGAAGATCGGTCGCAGCGTCGGTCTTCAGCCAGTTCACGACCGCGTAGAAGGCGCCCCAGCCGACCGCGAAGGCGCCGAAGGCGGCCCCCATCCAGTGCGCGTTGGCGGCATGGCCCGCGACCCAGACGAACACCGGCAGCGAGACGCCAAACGCCAGCAGCGCAAAGGGAAGCAGCGCCGCCTGGGCCTTCATCCCCTGCTCGTCGACCACGGCGGCGAGAGCGGCTTCGTCGGACTTGTCGGACGACACGGGCAGGCCTTTCGCGAGGGGCTCGGGGACCCTGCGCGCCGCGGCGTTGGCGTGCGGTTACGCGAAATCCTTAATCCACAGATTCGCTTGGCAACCTCTCGTTAAGCGGAGCCATTCAAATGTCGAATCGCGGGAGTCCGGACGCGGGTTCGGACAGGGGAACTGGCTGGCGATGGCGACCACGCGATCGGCGCTGACGGATGTGGATATCCGCACGCTGGTGAAAGGCGCGACACCGGACGAGCGTGCGGTCGCCGCGCGCAAGCTCTGCACGACCATGGATCGCACGGCCCTGTCCGACGAGGATCGGGCGCTGGCGGCCGACATCCTCCGGGTGATGGCGGCCGACGCGGCCGAGCTGGTGCGCAAGGCCATCGCCGAGGAACTGAAGGCCTCGCACGTGGTGCCGCGCGACGTGGCCGTGAAGCTGGCGCGCGACGTGGAAAGCGTCTGCCTGCCGCTGCTGACCTTCTCGCCGGTCTTCACCGACGCCGATCTGGCCGAGGTGGTCCGCCTGGGCGGGCCGGTGCGCCAGGTCGCGATCGCCAAGCGGCCCGAACTGTCGCGCGCCGTCACCGACAGCCTGGCCGAGCACGGCGGCGAGCGGGCCATCGTCACGGCCTGCGCCAACCCGGCCGCCGAGTTCAGCGAAGACGGCCTGCAGCGCGTGGTGGACCGGTTCGAGGCCTCGGAGCGGGTGCTGGCGGCGGTGGCCTATCGCAACACCCTGCCGCTGGCGGTGACCGAGCGGCTGATCGGCATGGTCAGCGTGCAGGTGCGCCAGCACCTGGTCACCAAGCTGGACCTGTCGGCCGAGACGGCGATGCAGCTGGCCACCGGCGCCGCCGAGCGGGCCACGGTCGACCTCGTGGATCAGGCCGGCAAGACCGCCGACGTGAAGGGCTTCGTCGCCCACTTGAACCGCGAGCGGAAGCTGACCGCCTCGCTGCTGCTGCGGGCCCTGGCGCACGGCCACATGACCTTCTTCGAATGGGCGGTCGCCGAGCTGGCGGGCGTGCCGCACCACCGCACCTGGTTGATGATCCACGACGCGGGGCCGCTGGGCCTCAGAGCGATCTACGAGCGTGCTGGTCTGCCGGCGCGGCTGTTCCCAGCGTTCCGGGCGGCGGTGGACACCTTCCACGCCATGGAGTTCGACGGCGGCCCGCGCGACCAGGAGCGGTTCCAGGAGCGCATGCTGCAGCGGTTCCTGACCCAGCCGCAGGCGGCGGCGCGCGAGGACGTGGAGTACCTGCTGGCCCGGATGGGCAGCGGGCTCGCAAAGGGCCAAGCGGAAGAACCCGAGCGGGTCGTCCAGCTGGGGTGACGTCGGACGGGGACTCGACTTCCCCGCGGTCAGCGTACGAAGCTGGGCCCATGAGCGAACAACGACAGCCCGCCGAGACGAAGCCCGCAGCCACCATCCTGCTGCTGCGCGACCAGCCCGAGTTCGAAGTGCTGATGGTGAAGCGCCATCACCAGATCGACTTTGCATCCGGCGCGCTGGTGTTTCCGGGCGGCAAGACCCACGCCGGCGACGCCGACCCGGCCTGGGCCGAGCACTGCGTGGGCTGGGACGCCTTCGACGACGAGCAGCGGACCCTGCGCATCGGCGCGATCCGCGAGGCCTACGAAGAGGCGGGCATCCTGCTGGCCGAGGGTCTCGACGGCTCGGACTTCGCGGAGGTGTGCGACCCGGCCGTGCGCTCGGCGGTGGACCGGGGCGAGACCGCCTTCATCGACGTGGTGAAGGAGCTGGGCGTGCGGCTGCAGCTGGATTCGCTGGCGGTGTTCGCCCGCTGGATCACGCCCACCATGATGCCCAAGCGCTTCGACACCTGGTTCTACGCCGTGCGCGCGCCAGCCGATCAGGTGGCGGCGGCCGACGGTCGCGAGGCGGTGGACGCCGAGTGGATCGCGCCCAAGGAGATCCTGCGTCTGGCCGACGCCGGCGAGCGCACGGTGATCTTCCCGACACGGATGAACGTGCAGCTATTGGCGGAAGCCGACAGCGCCAGCGACTGCGTGGCCCGCGCGCAGGCCCGGAAGCTGGTGACCGTGCTGCCGGTGGTGGAGCTGCGCGACGGCGCCCGCTTCCTGGTGATCCCGCCCGACGCGGGCTACGGCGCGGTGGCCGAGCCGATGGAGCGGATCTCGGCGGAGAGCCGGACGGGGTAGGGGGCGGTCGGGGCGCCTCAAGCGCCCGCCCTCTGGGGTATCCAGGCGATCATGCCCTCTGTTCTTGCACGGACCTCCTGCGGGCCAAGACAACTCGCCAATGCCTCGTAGCCGGGCGCGCCGGGCTCCAGACGCACCGTCATCGGGAGGCTGTGATTGGCAGGGCAGAAGATTGCGATCTCGTGCGGCGTCGTCGCGGACAGGTCGAGGATCGCGGACGAGCGCGTCAACATGAACACCGGAGGATAGTCTGGCCCACGCTTCCGCAAGTGGGCCATGACGGCCTGCTGGGCGGGCTCATCCAGTCCCTCCTCGATCATGTCGATCACCGGGATTTTCGAGGCGTTTTGCTCCAAGCCGACGACCAGGGCGACCAAGGCGTCCGATTCCACGGCGCCGTCCTCCAAGAGCCAGTGTACGGTGTGCTCAAAGCGTTCCCGCAAAGCTGCGTCGGCCTCCAAGGCCAATCTGGCTTTTGCGGCCTGGTCCTCGATCCGCTCCACGCCAAGAAACACCGCGTCCGGCAGGTGTTGCGCGAGCATCTTCGCGAGCCTCGTCTTTCCACTCCCGAGGGGACCGACGATGTAGTTGATGGCGCGGACATCACGCACCTCGAACCGCTCGCCGCCCCACGGCCATGGCAAGTCGAACGTCGCCACCGGTTCTGCGGCCGCGTGGATCAGCCCGGCCAGATCCTTCACCGCAGGAAGTTCGCCTCGCGCGAGGTCTCGCCTTAGGTCCCGGACCTTGTCCAACTTCAGCCCCAGCTGGCGGAGATCGCCTTCCAGTCTCGATTGATGCGTGGCGAGCGCCGGTTCCAGTCCGTCGGCGGAGCCGCTGAGTACACGCGCGACCTGAGCCAGACTGAACCCAAGCGCCCTCAGCGTGACGATCTCGGCCGTGCGGGCCAGATCGTCAGGACTGTAGGCCCTCCAGCCTGCGGAGGTGCGACCCGGGGAGACGAGGCCGCGCTCCTCATAGATCCGAAGCGCCTTGACGGAGACTCCGAGACGGAGGGCGGCCTCTGACGGGCTGAGAAAATTGACGGAAGCGTTCACGACTCACCTCGATGCTGCTGACCGTCACGCTTATCCGGCCGGCCCCAGGGCCCAGGTCAAGAGGGGCTTATTAGGGGCGTGATAGTCGGGTCTCCTCTCCCGGGCGAGGAGCGCCGAGGGAGAGGGCGGCGCGGCCGTAGCCGAAGGCTCGCCGTTGGACCCGATCGCACCTTGAGCTAGCGGCCGGGCGTTCGTCGCCCGCGGGCGATGACGGAGCCGCGGCGGCTGGGATCGGACTCGCGACAGGCGCTGAGGATCGTCCAGGACACGGCGTCCAGGTCGTCGATCACTTGGGCGTTCCGGAAGCGCAACACCGTGAGGCCGCGCCGCTTGAGGTGGGTATCGCGGCGCGCATCGTACTCAACCTGATCGCCGTGAATCCCGCCATCCAGTTCCACGGCGAGGGCGGCTTCGAGACATAGGAAGTCGACGATGAAGGGGCCGACCGCCACCTGGCGGCGCCACTTCCAGTCTTCGAGGCGGCCTGCGCGCAGGACTTCCCGGAGCTGAAACTCAGCTTCGGTCTGGTCGCGCCTGAGGCGGCGGGCACGATCTCGTCGGAGTTTGGACGTTACGGAAACGACCTTGGCCATGGGGAATCGGGTCCAACGCTGGGGCGGCGGCACGGCCGAGCCGCCCTCTCCCGGCCTCTCCCACGGCGCTGCCGCGCCTGGGAGAGGTGAGGGCAAGAAAGGGAGTGATCGAGACTGCACAACGGGTGTCATCCCGGCTTTGGCGCAGCCAAGGACCGGGTCCCAACCAAGGGCCGCGCGTCGATGCTTGTGGAGTGTGTGGCGGGATCGGGTCCAATGGTGCGGATGATCGTTCGTCGGCGCCGCCCTCTCCCGGCCTCTCCCACGGGGCCTAGGATGTGTTGGCGACGCGCAGTGCGCGGGCGCCGGTGAGGAGGGCGGCGCGGCCGGCGAGGGCGGCGGCGGGGGCCTGTAGGGCTGGGATGGCGGCCAGGGCCGGGGTGCGGGAGACGACGGTGAGGTTGCGGGCGATCTGGGCGCGGCAGACGTCGGGGTCGTCGGGAAGGCGCTCGACGGACTCGGGCCTGTCGAGGCGGGTGTGCCAGTCGGGCCGTTCGTAGGCGTCGTCGCGCTCGTGGCGTTCAGCGTCGGTCGCCTGGGCTGCGGCGACCCGCTTGGCCTCGGCGCGGGGCGCGGGCGCGACGGTTCCGGCGGCGAAGCGGGCGCGGAGCGCCAGCGACTGGCGCACGCCCCGGCTTACTTGGCTGTACACGGTGGTCAGGGCCACGAGCTGGTCGACGTCGCGGGTTTCGAGGGCCACGCCATGGACCTGGCGGACCATGCCCATGCCGAGCTGGGCGAGCTCCAGGAGGAGGGCCTGTTCGGCGGCGGCGTCGGCGGCGTTCGACATGAACAAAAAGAGAACATGGATCGTGGCGGACGTCAAGCTTTCGCGCACGTGGCCCGGTTCGTGCCCTTGCTCGTCATCCCGCGACGTGTTCGCGGGATGACGGAGATGGGTATTGGGGGGCTAGGCTCGGACAGCGGTGAGGATCGAGACTCCATCACCCTGATCGCCTCCGGCGATCTGTCCCTCTCCATCAAGGGAGGGAAGGGGCCGCTCAGGCCGCGCGGGCTTCCAGGGCCTGGAGCATGACCTGGCCGGCCGGTTGGTCGTCGGTCTTGATGTCGTCGCGGGCGGCCGTCTTGATCGCATCGATGTGAGCGTCGATCAGGCCCATCGGCACGTCGAGGCGCTTGGCCTTGTCGTCGATGTGGCGGCAGAGCAGGCCGGCGATCCGGGTGATCAGCGGGAAGCCGTAGGTGGCGCCCAGGCCCTTCAGGTCATGGGCCCGCAGATAGAGGCTTTCCATGGTCTCGGCCGTCTGGCCCGCGTCACGGATGGCGGCGCGCGCGGTCTCGAGCTTGGCGATCTCGTCGTTCAGCCACTGGGTGAAGTTGCCCGACAGGCTCTTCAGCGCGGCTTCGGCCTTGGCGATGGCCGCGGGATCGATGGCGCCCAGGCGACCGCCGCCCATGCGCAGGCGCATGGGGTTGGGGGTCTGGAACTGACCGGTTTTCGGATCGCTCACGTAACTCTCCCAGCGGAACGCCAGCCAGAATAGGGTGAAGCGGTTAATAACCGGCGAAAGCTCGACCGTGGATGTGGAAAGGCGCCGCAGGCTAGACTGAGAACTGCTCGGCCAGGACGCGTTCGCCCAGGCTGCGCCCGGCGTCGAACAGCATGCACACCTTCACGTCGCGATCCTCGGCGACATAGACCTCGAGCACGTTGGGCGCCTCGAAGTTGTCGGCCACGGCGCTGACCGGGCGCTTGGCGCCCTCCAGCACCTCAAGGCGGATCCGCGAATTGTGGGCGAGCAGGGCGCCGCGCCAGCGACGCGGGCGGAAGGCGCTGATCGGCGTCAGCGCCAGGATCTTGGAATCCATCGGGATGATGGGGCCGTGGGCCGAGAGGTTGTAGGCGGTCGAGCCCATCGGGGTGGAGATCAGGGCGCCGTCGCAGATCAGCTCGGGCAGGCGCACCTTGCCGTCGACCGAAATGCGCAGCTTGGCGGCCTGGCGGGTGGTGCGCAGCAGGCTGACCTCGTTGAAGGCGATCGCCTCGTGGGTCTGGCCGTCGACGTCCACGGCCTGCATGCGCAGCGGGTGGATCTCGGCCTGCTCGGCCGAGTTGATCCGGCCCAGCAGGTCGTCGTCGGCGAACTCGTTCATCAGGAAGCCGACCGAGCCCTTGTTCATGCCGTAGATCGGCTTGCCCGAGGCCATCAGCGCGTGGACCGTCTCCAGCATGAAGCCGTCGCCGCCCAGGGCGACGATCACCTGGGCGTTGTCGATCCCGGCGTCGCCATAGCGGGCGGCCAGCTTGTCGCGCGCCTCCTGCGCCTCCGGGCGGGTGCTTGCGACGAAGGTCAGTCGGGTCACGAAAAGGTTCGCCATCGTCCGCCAGAAGGGCCGAAGCTCCGGCGTCTGTCAAACGGCTGTTTGCGACACTTTGACGTTTAGGCGGCGAGCGAGCGGGCGGCCTGGCGGAACGCCGATGCCGCGACTTCCGGCGCCACCGGCGCGAACGCCACCGAGGCCTTGCGGGCCCCGTCGGCGCCGCCGCCCGGCCGGCCGTCGTTGAGCTGGCGCGTCATCTCGAGGATGTCGGGGAACACGCTGCGGTCGATGCCGACCGCCGCGCAGGCCAGGGCCAGCAGCTCGGGCCGGTCGGAATCGATCGCCGACTGCACGTGGCCGGTGTCGAAGCGGCCCAGCATCGCCAGCGCGCCGACGAAGAGGCCCAGCCGGCCTTCGCGGAGCGCCCGCACCAGGTAGCCCGGGCGCAGCTGGCCGGCGGAATACAGCTTGTCGATCAGCCGCTGTTCCATCACCTCGCGCTCGCCCTCGCGGGTCATGCGCGGCACCGCCTCGGAGGACGAGGACGCCATGTGGCCGGCGTGGGCCTCGTTGATCGAGGCGGCCAGGGCTGCGTCGAGGACGGCGACGTCGAGGCGGAACCGGTCGGCCAGGCCCTTGCGCAGCGCCAGACCCACCCAGAGGTAGAGGCGCTTGGCCAGTTGCCCGGTGAGCTTGGGATGCTGCGACAGCGGCGTGCGCAGGGCGGCGATCTGGCGGGAGGCCTCGACCAGGTCCTGCATGTCCTTCGGCGACAGTTCGGCGGTGTGATTGCCGGCGAGCGCGGTAAGGACGGCGGGCTCGGACTGCTCGAGGATGGCGCCGACCACGGCCTCGGAGATGTGCGGACGGCGCGCGACTTCGATCTGGTGCTCGATGGTGGCTTCGACCAGCAGGCGCATGAGGTCGCTGTCCTGCAGCACCGGGCTCTGGGCGATGATGGGGCGGGCGATCTCGATATCGTCCAGCGCCAGGACGTTGATCAGGGCGTTCGGCGCCCAGTCGGCGGCGGCCAGCTTCTCGGACAGGCGGTGGCGGATGTCGCGCTCGGCCTCGACGACCAGGCTCATGAAGATCGAGGACAGCAGGACCTGAATCGCGCCCGACTTCATCGCCTCACCGGCGTGGGGCGTGTCGCACAGGTCCGCAATCGCCAGCAGCAGGCGTTCTCGATCCGCCGGTTGGCGGCTTTTGGCGAGGTCGAGCAGACTTTCGCTGCTCATCGCGAAGCTCACGCCGGGTCTCCTATGTTCTACAGTTCGATCCAGGCTATGCGGACTCTGGCGCGGGGCGGTGAAGACATGCTTAAGCCGGGTCACTTCGCGGTTAGGGAATCGTAAATCATGGGCGACCCGCTGATCCTGGCGCTGGACCAGGGCACCACCTCCACACGGGCCATTCTGTTCGCCGCCGACGGGCGCGCCCTGGCCGAGGCGGGCAGCCCTCTCGAGCAGCATTACCCTCAGGATGGGTGGGTGGAGCACGACGCCGAGGAGATCTTCGCCGAGTCCGTGAAGGCGCTCAGGGCGGTGCTGGACAAGGCCGGACGGTCGCTTTCCGACGTCGCGGCGATCGGCGTGACAAATCAGCGCGAGACCATCGTTTTGTGGGATCGGACCACCGGTAAGCCCGTGCACCGGGCGATCGTTTGGCAGGACCGCCGCACCGAGCCGGCCTGCCTGGCGCTGCGCAACGCCGGCCACGAGGCCCGGGTCACCGAGCTGACGGGCCTCCTGCTCGACCCGTACTTCTCGGGCACCAAGCTGGGCTGGCTGCTGGACCATGTTCACGGCGCGCGGGCGGCGGCGGAGCGGGGCGAACTGCTGGCCGGGACCATCGACAGCTGGGTCATCTGGAAGCTGACGGGCGGCCGGGTGCACGCCACCGACGCCACCAACGCCTCGCGCACCCTGCTGTACGACATCCGCGCCGGCGAGTGGTCGACCGAGATGGGCGAGATGCTGGGCGTGCCGCTGAACATCCTGCCGCAGGTGCGCGACTGCACCGGGGACTTCGGCGAGACGGAAGCCTCGATCCTGGGCCGGGCGATCCGGATCCGCGGCGTGGCCGGCGACCAGCAGGCGGCGCTGATGGGGCAGGGCTGCATCCGCCCGGGCGAGATGAAGGCCACCTACGGCACCGGCTGCTTCATGCTGCTGAACACCGGCGAGGCGGCGCCGATCTCGCAGGCGCGCCTCCTGACGACGGTGGCGGCGCAGGTGAACGGGCGGACGACCTATGCGCTGGAGGGCGCGATCTTCATCGCCGGCGCGGCGATCCAGTGGCTGGGCGAGGGCCTGGGCGTCCAGGGCGGACCCAGGGCGGCCGAGGCGCTGGCGGCCGGGGCGCGCGACGACCTGGGCGTGGTGCTGGTTCCGGCGTTCACCGGCCTGGGCGCGCCCTGGTGGGACGCCAACGCCCGGGGCGGCATCTTCGGCCTGACGCGCGACGCGGGCCTGCCCGAGATCGCCCGGGCCGCCTTCGACGCCGCGGCCCTGCAGACCCGCGACCTGATCGAGGCGATGCGGGCCGATGCGCCGCACGCGTTCAAAGGCGAGGTCGAGCTGCGGATGGACGGCGGCATGGCGCGGTCGGCCTGGTTCAGCCAGCGGCTGTCGGACCTGACCGGCGTGGGCGTCTGCCGCGCCACGTTCGAGGAGACCACCGCGCTGGGGGCGGCGCTGTTCGCGGGCGTGGGCGCCGGCGTCTATCGCGACGTCGAGGAGGCCGCGAGCGCGCGGCCCAAGACCGAAAGCTACCGGCCCGCCATGGCCGCTGACCCGCGCGAGCGGGCCTACGCCCGCTGGCTGGATGCGGTGAACCGGGTGCGCGCGGGCTAAAGCTTGGCAGTCGGGGCCGCCGACCTCTAACGTCCGGTCACGTCGCGTTGGGAGACGGCATGGCGCTGGGCGGATCGTGGACGGCGGGGGTGGCGGCGGCGCTGCTGCTTGCGACCTCGGCCGTGGCCCAGCCGGCGCGTCTGCCGCCGCCCACCGGCCAGCTGGCGCCCGTCCAGCAGTTCACCCTGGCGAACGGCCTGCACGTGGTCTTCCACGTCGACCGGTCCGACCCGGTGACCGCCGTCGTCCTGGCGCCGCGCGTCGGCTCTTCGCGGGAGACGCCCGGCCGGACCGGGTTCGCCCACCTGTTCGAGCATCTGTTCTTCCTGGAGAGCGAGAACCTGGGGAAGGGCGGGCTGGACAAGCTGTCGGCGCGCGTGGGTGGATCGGGGGCCGACGGCTCCACCGACCGCGACATCACCGACTATCTGCAGACCGTGCCGAACGACGCCCTGGAGAAGATGATCTGGGCCGAGGCCGACAAGCTGGGCTTCTTCATCAACACCGTCACCGACCCGGTGCTGGCCAAGGAGAAGCAGGTCGTCAAGAACGAGAAGCGCGAGCTCTACGACAACCAGCCCTACGGCTTCGCCCAGCACGTGGTGGCGGCCCAGCTCTATCCGCGTGACCATCCTTACAGCTGGCCGCTGATCGGCTCGATGGCCGACCTGGAGGCCGCGACGCTGGGCGATGTGAAGGCGTTCTATCGGCGCTGGTATGGCCCGGGGAACGTGACGCTGGTGATCGCCGGCGACTTCGATCCCGTGCAGGCGAGGGGCTGGGTGGAGAAGTATTTCGCCGAGATCCCCAAGGGGACGGCCGCGCCCCGGCTGCAGCCGCGCAAGGCGACGCTGAGCGCCAATCGCAACGTCTACTACCCGGACGCCTTCGCCGAACTGCCGCAGCTGACGCTGGCCTGGCCCACCGTGCCCCGGCACCACAGAGACTCCTGGGCGCTCACCCTGCTGTTCGACCTGCTGACGCAGGGCAAGGACGCGCCGCTCAGCAAGGTGCTGGTGGAGGAGCAGCGGCTGACGGCCGAGCTGAAGGCGCAGGTCTCGGACGGCGTGCTGGCCGGGGAGCACGACCTGGTCATCACGGCCTTCAAGGACGTCGACCTGGATCGCGTGCGGGCCGGCGTGAACCAGGGGTTCGCGCGCTTCGAGCGTGACGGCGTCGCGGCCGAGCACCTGGCGCGGGCGAAGATCCGGCGCGAGGTCGAGTTCTACCGCAACTTCGAGAGCGTGCTGGGCAAGGCGCGGAACCTGGCCCGCTACGACGTCTATGCCGGGACGCCGGACTTCGCCGACCGGGACCTGGCGATGCTGCGCGCCGTGACCGCCGCCGACCTGCAGCGGGTCTACCGCGCCTACATCAAGGGCCGTCCGCACGTGGCGGCGAGCTTCGTGCCCCGCGACCAGCCGCAGCTGGCGGTGCAGGGCGCGACCCTTGCGCGGGTGGTGGAGGAGCGGATCGTGCAGGGCGCCGAGAAGCCGGTCGATCCCGACGCCGGGCAGGCCGTCTACAAGCGCACCGCCTCAAGCTTCGACCGCACGGTGGAGCCGCCGTACGGGCCGCCGCCGCAGGTGAAGACGCCTCCGATCTGGGAGGCGCGCCTGCCGAACGGCCTGCGGCTTATGGGGATGCAGGATCGCGAACTTCCGTTGGCCACCTTCGAGCTTTCGATCGACGGCGGGCGACTGTTCGACGACCCGAAGAAACCCGGCGCGGCGAACCTGCTGGCCCAGATGCTGACCAAGGGCACGGTCCGGCGCACCCGCGCGGAGTTCGAGCAGGCGCTGCAGGGGCTGGGCGCCGATGTGACGGTCTCGGCGGGCGAGGAGCGGTTCCTGATCAGTGGCCGCACCCTGGCCCGCAACTTCGCCCCCACCATGGATCTGCTCAGGGAGATGATCCTCGAGCCACGGTGGGACGAGGCCGAGCTGCGCCTGGCCAAGGCCGCCACGGTCGCATCCATCCAGAGCCGCCGGGCCGAGGCGCCCGCCCTGGCCGAGCGGGTGATGAGCCACGTGACCTATGGGCCAGACCATCCGCTGGGCCTGAACCCGCTGGGCGCGGAGGCGTCGGTCCAGGCCCTCACGATGGCCGAGCTCAAGGCGCTCCACGCCCGGGCCATCGCCCCGAACCTCGCCCGGTTCCGGGTGGTCGGGGCCGTCGACCGCAACGCGACCGTCGCGGCCCTGCGCGATCTGGGTCGGCGCTGGAAGGCGGGCGGCGCCAAGGTTCCCAAGCCGCCCGCGCCCGATCCGCCGTCGGCGTCGCGGGTGGTGTTCTACGACCTGCCCGACGCCAAGCAGTCGATGCTGCAGTTCGGCTATCCCGCGCTGCGCCGGGACGATCCGAACTACTATCCGGCGTGGGTGGCCAACTATGTCCTGGGGGGCGGCGGGTTCGCCTCGCGCCTGATCCAGCAGGTGCGCGAGGACAAGGGCTATACCTACGGCGTCCGCTCGACGTTCCGCGGCGGGGCCTATGACGGCGCGTTCCAGGTGACGAGCCCGGTGCGGGCCAATGTGACCCTGGAGGCCGCGACGCTGATCCGCGACATCGTGCGCGACTATGGGCGGACCTTCACGCCGCAGGACCTGGAGGTGACGAAGGCCTTCATCAGCAAGAGCAACGCCCGCGCGTTCGAGACGCCGGCGGCCAAGCTGAAGATCCTGGCCAACATCGGCGACTACGGCCTGCCGCGCGACTACCTCAGGGCCGAGGCGCGGGTGGTGTCGGGGATGACGGTGGAGAAGGTCCAGGCCATCGCGGCCAAACAGCTGCGCACCGACGCCATGACCTATGTGGTGGTCGGCGACGCCCGGACTCAGGCGGGGCGGATGACCGGCCTGGGCTACGGCGCGCCGGTGATGATCAAGGACGAGGTGGCGGACCGGTAGGGTCGCGATCAGCAATCCGGGTGTTCGCGTCGTCATTTGGGTCAAAAGGCAATGACGGCTCTCGACCCTTAGCGAACGTTGATGCGCGCTCGCTGAAGCGACTAGAACCGCTCCATTTGGTGTCGGGGCTATTGGTAGGATGAAACGGCCATTCTGGGGATTAGCCGCCCGGCTCATTGCGTCGCTACGCGGTGCAACCTCCACATCCTCCGATGACGGCCAAGGACGCCCCCCGTTGCTCACCATGCGCGAAGCTGATGAGTGGCTAGAGGAACACGCCGCGCGCCTGGGTGCTGCGCGCCTCCATGTGACGCGTTCGGAGAACTGGCCACAACGCGCAGTTCAGGGCGCGCATTTCGACCTTGAAGGCGACAACGCATGGGGCCGAGTAACATTCTGGCCCAACGGAGTTGCCGACATGGCGGTCCTGGACGCACGCACCGGCGAGTCGATCTGCTGGTGGGTGGGCATGAAGTTCTGGGACGCCGATTTGGCAGAGTGGCTTGAGGCCTTGGAGGCGGCGAACGTCAGCTAGCCACCCCTTGCCGACGTCGGCGAGGTCCGCTTCTAGGCCGATAGGCGAAGGTCCGATTTGTGGCGCTGGGCCGAAGACCGCCTTCGACCCGTTGGCGACGTTGGGAAGGTCCGCTTTTGGTCTGATGATAAGGCGTCAGATCGCCGACATCGGTCGCACACTGACAACGAAGTCTTCGAAATTGACCGAGCCAACGCCATCACTACAGCGGAGGATCGTCTCGCCTGCGTCGCCGGATTGCTCGATTCGCATACCCGCGTTGCCCAGCCAGGCCCGAGTGACATCCTGCCCGCCGACGTCATACCGCCAGATGTTCCAAATCCTCAGTTTGGCTTGCCCCTTCTTAGCGATCACCACGCGCACTTCACGCGGCGCTGTGTCCTGCCACAGGGTAAGTTGTTTGGCCTCGACGCCATTTACACGCAACGTCCCCCCGTGGAGTTTCACTGCCAACCCCTGAGTGGGAACGGCGGTTGCGCTTCGGAACTCTATGGCCAGTTGTTCGGGGACGGGGGCGACGTCCCACATGGCGTGTGCAGCGGTGCCCTCCCAATCAATCATGGGAGACCGCGCGGCAGCAAATAGGTCAGCCAGCGTTTGAGCCATGTTCAGTATCTCTGACAGCGTGCCTCGTCGGCAGCGACCCTGTCTCTAAGGGACGATGCCATCGATGCAAAAGGCTCGATGTCCGCAATCCACCCCTCGCAGACCTTCGACGCGTCGACTTGTCGGACGCTGAATCCGCTCGCTTTCCGCAGTGAGCCTCGTCGGGGTCCCGGCACGCGCCGGGACGAGCGGTCGTGAGCGGTCGTGAGGGTTAGGCCACGCGGACGCCGGCCGACCCAGCTTCCAGACGGCCCACCACGGCCGCCCGGTCGAAGCCGTCGGCGCGGGCGAGGGCCAGGACCTCGTCGGCCGCGTCGGGCGACACGGCGATCAGCAGGCCACCGCTGGTCTGGGGATCGGTGAGCAGGTCGCGCCGCCACCCCTCGCCGGCGCCTTCGACGCGGTGGCCATAGCTGGCCCAGTTGCGGGTGGAGGCGCCGGTGCGGACGCCCGCCTGAACCAGCGTCTCGACACCGGGGAGGAGCGGGGCGGCCTGCTCGTCGATGACCGCCGTCAGGCCGGCGCCGTTGGCCATCTCCAGAGCGTGCCCGATGAGGCCAAAGCCGGTGACGTCGGTGACCGCGTGGACACCGGCCACGTCCGGCAGGCGCGCGCCCAGGACGTTCAGCTTCGTGGTGCTGCCGATCAGGGCGGCGTAACCGTCGGCGTCCAGCTTCTCCTGCTTGAAGGCGGCGCTGAGCACGCCCACGCCCAGCGGCTTGGTCAGGATCAGGACGTCGCCGGGGCGGCCGCCCCGGTTGGTGAGCACCTTATCGGGATGGACCAAGCCCAGGGCGACGAGGCCGTAGATCGGCTCGACACTGTCGATGGAGTGGCCGCCCGCGACCGGCACGCCGGCCGCAGCGCAGACGGAGGCGCCGCCGGCCAGGATCCGGCCGATGGTTTCCGGGTCGAGGACGTTCACCGGCATGCCGACGATGGCCAGGGTGAAGATCGGCGTGCCGCCCATGGCGTAGACGTCGGAGAGCGCGTTGGTCGCGGCGATGCGGCCGAAGTCGAACGGGTCGTCGACGACCGGCATGAAGAAATCGGTGGTGGCCACCAGCGCCTGGGTGTCGTTCAGCCGCCAGACGGCGGCGTCGTCCGAGGTCTCGGTCCCGACCAGCAGGTTCGGAAAGGCCGCGGCAGCGGGGACGCGGCTGATGATGTCCTGCAGCACCGCGGGCGCCAGCTTGCAGCCGCATCCGCCCCCATGGGCGAGCGAGGTCAGGCGGACGACTTCGGACATGCGGACTCTCCTGCGGCGGAAACCGGGCTATAGCACCGCCATGAGCCTGGAGGTCACCGAGGATATCTCCGCCGCGGCGTTGGCGCGGTACGACATGCTGATCGACGCCCGCAGTCCGGGCGAGTTCGCCGAGGATCACCTGCCGGGCGCGGTGAACCTGCCGGTCCTCTCTGACGAAGAGCGGGCCGAGGTGGGGACGATCTACGTCCAGGACGACCGCTTCAAGGCGCGCCGGGTCGGCGGGGCCTATGTGGCCCGGAACGTCGCGCACCATCTGCAGACCGCGCTGGCGGACAAGCCGGGCGGGTTCCGGCCGCTGGTCTACTGCTGGCGCGGCGGCATGCGCTCGGGCGCCATGGCGACGATCCTGAGCCAGGTGGGCTGGCGCACGACGGTGCTGACCGGCGGCTATCGCACCTATCGTCGCGAGGTGGTGCGCCGGCTCTACGACCAGACCCTGGACCATCGCTTCGTCCTGCTGGACGGCCACACCGGCTCGGCCAAGACCGAGGTGCTGGGCCGGCTGGGCGAGGCGGGCTTTCAGATCCTCGACCTGGAAGGGCTGGCGGCGCACCGCGGGTCGCTGTTCGGGGCGCTGCCGGGCCAACCGCAGCCCAGCCAGAAGCTGTTCGAAAGCCGCTTGTTGGGCGTTCTGGACGCCCTCGATCCCGCCCGCGTCGTCGTCGCCGAGGCCGAGTCCAGCAAGATCGGCCAGCGGATGATCCCCCCGGCCCTGTGGACCCGTCTGGCCGAGGCGCCGCGGATCGAACTGGTCGCGGAGGCGGCCGACCGGGCGCGCTACCTGGCCATCGCCTACGCCGACGTGGTCGCCGACCGGAAGGCGCTGGACGACATTTTCGCGCGGCTGCCGATCCGGATCAGCGCCGAGCGCCTGGCGAGCTGGCAGGCGATGGCGGAGCAGGGGGCGCTGGCCGAGCTGGCCCAGGCGATCATGGTCCTGCACTACGATCCGGCCTACGATCGCTCGCGCAAGCGCCACGACCGGGCGCTGCTGGGCGCCGTCAGCCTGGTTCCGGACCACCCTGCCAGCCTGGTGGAAGCCGTGGATCGGGTGGCCCAGATGGTCGGCGAGCTTGACGCCTCGGCGCTGGGGCGCGACCCTTAAGTGAACAACGGAAACCAACTGGGAGAACGTCCATGGCCGACGGATCCGTCACCGGCGTCGCTTCGCTGCAGGGCAAGGTCAGCGCCGAGGAGTGGCAGGCCCGCGTGGACCTGGCGGCGCTCTATCGCCTGGTCGCCCTCTATGGGTGGGACGACCTGATCTACACCCACATCTCGGCGCGGATCCCCGGGCCCGAGCACCATTTTCTGATCAATCCGTACGGCCTGCTGTTCGAGGAGATCACCGCATCTTCGCTGGTGAAGATCGACCTGGATGGCAACATCCTTCAGGACACGCCCTACTTCATCAATCCGGCGGGCTTCACGATCCACTCGGCCATCCACGCCGCGCGCGAGGACGCCCGGTATGTGATGCACCTGCACTCGGACGACGGGGTGGCGGTCGCCGCTCAGGCCGAAGGCCTTCTGCCGCTGTCGCAGCACGCGCTGATCTGCCTGCCGCGCCTCGCCTACCACGACTACGAGGGGATCGCGCTGAACCACGACGAGCGCGAGCGCCTGGTGGCCGATATCGGCGACAAGACCATGATGTTGCTGAAGAACCACGGCACGCTGGCGGTGGGTGACACGGCGGCGAATTGCTGGGTGTCGATGTACTACCTCGAGCGCGCCTGCACGATGCAGATCAAGGCCATGAGCGGCGGTCGCGACAAGGTGTTGATCGCGCCCGAGGCCTCGCAGGCCGAGGTCCGTTCGCAGGTGGCGCGCGGCATCGGCGGGGCCCTGGCGTGGCCGGGCTGCCTGCGCAAGCTGGACCGGGAACTGCCCGGCTACGACGCCTGACGCCCTCAGACAGTCACAGGATCGAGCGGGCGCCTCGCGACTGGGCGCCCGTTTGCGTTTGAGGTCCACGTTTCAGGACCGCAACCTTGAGCCATCCTCCTGTCACTGGACCACGTGTAAGGAGCGTCCTAAGAGCGCGCTCGTTTGCCAGTAAAGCGCCCGCAGGTTGCGGGCGACGGAGCCCAGTCGGTTGATCAGACGCCATTTCTTCCTCATCGCGGCCGTCCTGGTCCTGGCCGTCATGGTGGTGGCGGGCGGGTTCAAGGTGCTTTCCAAGAAGCCTGGCGGCGAGGGCGGACCGCCCGGCGGCGGAGCCATGGCCCAGGGCAAGGGCGGCGGCGGGCCTGGCGGGATGGGCGGCCCCGGGGGGCGCCGTGGCGGCCCGATGACGATGGTTTCCGTCGCCGTGGTCCAGCCGCGGGTCTTCGAGGACACCATCGAAGTGCTGGGCGTCGCCAAGGGGCGCCAGTCGGTCACCCTGACCGCTGCGGCGACGCAGCTCGTGGACCGGGTGCGGTTCGCCGACGGCCAGCGCGTGGCGCGCGGCGCCGTGCTGGTCGAACTCAGGGACACCGAACAGAACGCCGGCGTGGCCCAGGCCGAAGCCCGGCTGGTCGAGGCCAAGCGGGCCTACGACCGCTACAAGACCCTGGGCGACCAGGGCTGGACCTCGAAGGCGCTGGTGGACCAGCGCGAGGCGACCTGGCGGGCGGCCCAGGCGGACGTGGCCGCCGCCAAGGCCCGTCAGAACGACCGGGTCATCCGGGCCCCCTTCGCCGGCGTTGTCGGGCTGTCGGACGTGGCGCCGGGCGCGCTGGTCAATCCCGGCGCGCCGATCGTGACGCTGGATGACACCTCGGTGATGCGGGTCGATTTCCAGGTGCCCGAGCGCTACCTCGCCCAACTCCGCGAGGGGCAGACGGTCCTCGCCACCGCCGACGCCTATCCCGGTGAGACCATCACCGGCCGCATCGCCAAGCTGGACACCCGGATCGACGAGCGCACCCGCGCCATCACCGCGCGCGCTGAGTTCGCCAACGGCTCGGGCAAGCTCAAGCCCGGCATGCTGATGCGCGTGGGCGTCTCGCGCGGCCAGCGTAACAGCCCCAGCGCGCCGGAGTCGGCCGTCTCGGTGCAGGCCGACAACGCGTTCGTCTATGTGCTGACCGCGCGTGAAGGCCGCACCATGGCCATGCAGCGCCCCATCGTCACCGGCGTGCGCCAGCAGGGCTTCGTCGAGATCGTCGATGGCGTGCGGCCCGGCGAACGACTGGTGGCGGATGGCCTGAACAAGATCCAGCCGGGCCAGCCCGTGCGCGTGGCGCGGGGCCCCGGAATGGACGCCGTGCCCGGCAAGGCCGGACCGAGGCCAGCGGGCGCCGCCCCCGGCGCCGCGCCGCAGGGACCGCGTCCGGCCGCGAGGCCCGCCGCATGATGCTCTCCGACATCTCGGTCCGGCGGCCGGTCTTCGCCGCGGTCGCGGCGATCATCCTGTGCGTCGTGGGTTTCGCCTCGTTTACGTCGCTGACGGTGCGCGAGCTGCCCAGCGTCGACCCGCCGGTCGTCAGCATTTCGACCAGCTATCGCGGCGCCTCGGCCGAAGTGATCGAGGAGCGGATCACCGAGGTGATCGAGCGCCAGATCGCCGGCATTGAAGGCATCGACCGGATCAACTCCGCGTCGCGCGACGGCTCGTCACGCATCAGCATCTCGTTCAAGCTGGACCGCAACCTGGACGCCGCCGCCAACGACGTTCGCGACGCGGTCAGCCGCGTCTCGGCCCAGCTTCCCGAACAGGCCGATCCGCCACAGATCCAGAAGGCGACGGCGGACTCGTCCCCGATCATGTTCCTGAACCTGACGTCGGCGACGATGGACCGTCTGGCGCTGTCGGACTACGCGCAGCGCTACCTCGTCGAGCGGCTGTCGACGGTTCCCGGCGTGGCCAATGTCGGCGTGGGCGGCGCCCAGTACTATTCGATGCGCATCTGGCTCAATCCCGACGCCATGGCGGCGCGCGGGATCACCGTCGAGGATGTCGAGACGGCCCTCAACAGCCAGAACGCCGAGCTGCCCGCCGGCTCTCTGGAGGCGCCCGCGAAGGACTTCACGATCCGTGTGGCCCGGAGCTACGCGACGCCCGAGCAGTTCGCCCGCATGCCCATCGTGCCGGCGCGCTCGGCAAGCCAGGCGCAGGGCTCAGCCGCCCTTGGCGGCGCGGCGGCCGGGGCCGGCGCGGCGCAGGGCGTGACCCGCGACGTGACCGGCGCGACCGCGGCGCAAGGCTACATCACCCGCCTGGGCGACATCGCCCGGGTGGAGGAGGGACCCGACGAGCTGCGCCGGCTGTTCCGTATGAACGGCCGCGACATGGTGGGCATCGCGGTCTTCCGGCAGAGCCTGGCCAACGATCTGGAGATTTCAGAAGGGATCCGCGCGGCGATCACGGAGATCAACACGACCCTGCCCAAGGGCACGAAGCTGGACGTCTCGGTGGACTATACCGAGTTCACGCGCCACGCGATCGACGAGGTGTGGATCACCATGGGCATCTCGCTGGCCCTGGTGGCCCTGGTGAACTTCGTATTCCTGGGCACGGCGCGGGCCGCGATCATTCCCACGATCGTCGCGCCGATCTGCATCCTGTCGACCTTCATCGTCCTGGCGCCGCTCGGATTCTCCATCAACCTGCTGACCCTGCTGGCGCTGGTGCTCGCGATCGGCCTGGTCGTCGACGACGCCATCGTGGTGGTCGAGAATATCCAGCGACGCATCGACGAGGGCGAACCGCCCATCGTGGCGGCCCAACGCGGGGCGCGGCAGGTGTTCTTCGCGGTGGTGGCGACGACCATCGTTCTGCTGTCGGTCTTCGCCCCGCTGATGTTCCTGCCCGGCTTCATCGGCCGGCTGTTCGTGGAACTGGCGGTCGCCGTGGCCGCGGCGGTGGCGTTCTCGGCGCTGCTGGCCCTGTCGCTGTCGCCGATGCTGGCGTCGAAGCTGCTGCGGCCCGCGAAGGGCGAGGGCTTCGTCGCGCGAAACGTCGACGCGGCGATGCACAAGCTCAAGGCGTCGTACCACGCCTCGCTCGAGGCCCTGCTGGGTCGGCGCGGGGTCTCGATCGGCGCCTCGGCTCTCGTGGCGCTCCTGGCGGTCGCCGCCTTCGGCGTGTTCAGCGTGCTGCCGCGCGAACTCACGCCCGAGGAGGATCGCCGTCGCGCCATGGTGATGATCATGGGGCCGGAGGGCGCGGGCTTCGACTACACGCTGTCGGCCGCCAAGCAGGTCGAGGCCGTGCTGAACCGCTATGTGAAGGAGGGCACGCTCGAGCGCTACGTGTTCTCGATGCCGCGGTTCGGGAACAACTCGTTCAACAGCGGCGGCGGCAACGCCATCCTCTCGGACGAGGCCAAGACCACGGCCCCGGAGGTCGCGGCCCGTCTGAACCGTGAGCTCTCGTCGATCACCTCGGTGCGCGCGATCGTCGCGGCCGAGGGCGGCCTGCAGCGCGGCGGCCCGGGCGGCGGCGGCGGCGGGGGCGGCGGCACCAGCCTGTCGGTCATCGCCACCGGCACCGACTATCCCGAGATCGCCCGGTTCATGGCGCCGATCCTGGAGGCCGCCGGCCGCAATCCGGGCCTGGCGCGTCCCCGCCTGGACTACGAGCCGACCAGCCCGCGGGTGGTGGTCAATATCGACCGCGAGAAGGCCGCCTCGCTCGGCGTCTCCTCGCAGCAGGTGGGCCGGGCGCTCGAGACCATGTTCGGCTCACGGCGGGCCACGACCTACATCAAGAACGGCCAGGAGTACGACGTGCTTCTGCAGACCGACCGCGACAATCGCCAGACCGAGGCCGACCTGTCGCGGCTCTACGTCCGGACGTCATCGGGCGAGACCGTCCCGCTCTCGTCGGTGGTGACCACGCAGATCCGCGGCGACACGCCCGATCGGGCGCGGGTGGACCGACTGCGGTCGATCTCGCTGAACGCGCAGCTCAACCCCGGCTACTCCATGGGCGAGGCGATCCAGTTCTTCCGCGACGAGGCGGCCAAGCAGCCCGGGGCCATCCAGCTCAAGTGGGGCGGGGGCGCGCGCGACTATCTCGAGGCGTCCGGCTCGATCGGGCTGGCCTTCGCTATGGCGCTGCTGCTGGTGTTCCTGGTCCTGGCCGCGCAGTTCGAGAGCTGGATCCACCCGGCCGTGATCATGCTGACCGTGCCGGTGGCCGCCGTCGGCGGGCTGTTCGGCCTGCTGATCGCCGACTCCTCGATCAACACCTACAGCCAGATCGGCCTGATCATCCTGATCGGTATCGCGGCCAAGAACGGCATCCTGATCGTGGAATTCGCGAATCAGCTTCGCGACGAAGGGCTCAGCATCCGCGAGGCCGTGATCGAGAGCGCGAGCCTGCGCCTGCGTCCCATCATCATGACGTCGATCTCGGCGGCAGCGGGCGCGATCCCGCTGATCGTGTGGGGCGGCGCCGGCGGCGAGTCCCGCAAGACGATCGGCGTGACCATCTTCTTCGGGGCGATCTTCGCGACGCTGGTGACGCTGTTCGTGGTGCCAGTGTTCTACAACATGCTGGCGAAGTTCACGAAATCGCCGATGGCCACGGCGCGCCGCATCGAGGCGTTCGAGGACGCCGAGAAGGCTCGCGTCGCCAACGCCGCCGAATAGCGCGCCGCTTCGCTGGGGCCATTGTGACGCGAAGGCGCCCCATCCGACGGGCGCCAGGGAGCCTGGAATAAAGGGGGGTGTCAGGTCCCTGGGCCCGGCAGGCGGCGGGGGGCGCCGCCCTTCGGATTAGGGTGCCGATCCAGACAGATGCTCTTCGTCGACATCCCGACAATGGGCTCAGTCGGGGTGCGCGTCAAGGTTGTCGCGCGACAATCTGTTGCGCCTCTTGCGCGAGCCGCCTACTTGCCCTTGTGCCCGGTCTCGACCATCAGGAACGCGATCAGATCGGTGCGATCCTTGGCGTCCTTCAGGCCGGCGAACGACATCTTGGTGCCGGGCAGGTACGTCTGGGGCTTCTCGAGCCACTGGCTGAGATGATCGGCGTCCCAGACGATGCCGGCGTTCTTCAGCGCATCCGAATAGTTGAACTCGCTGTTGGCCGCGGCCTTCTTGCCGAACACCCCGTGCAGGTTGGGGCCGGTCATGTTGGCGCCGCCGGGCGTGATGGTGTGGCACGACTGGCAGAGGGCGAACTTGGCCTTGCCGTTGGCGAGGTCGGCGGTGTTGTAGGGCGCCGGGTAGGTGGCGAGCAGGGCGGCCTTTTCCGCGTCGCTGGCGGGGGCCGCGCCAGAGGCGGCGCCCTTGTCCGCGGGCTGGCCGCAGGCGGCGACCAGGGTGGCGAGGGCAGTGGCGGCGAGGATCGGTCCCAGGCGCATAGTCGTCTCCGGCTGAAGTCGGCCGCAAGCTAGCCGGAAGCTTCGTCGATGCAAGCCGGCTCTAGCGTTTGCGCCGTCGTTCCCGCTGCACCGCCTCGTCCAGGGCCTGCAGGAAGCGCGAACGGTCGCCGCCGGCGAACGGCTTAGGCCCGCCGGTGATCTCGCCGGTCGAGCGGATGTGCTCCATGATCGAGCGCTGGGCCAGGGCCGAGCCGATGCTGTCGGCGGTGAACGGCCTCCCGTTGGGCGCGATGGCGGCGCCGCCGGCCTTCAGCACCCGGTCGGCCAGGGGGATGTCGTTGGTCACGCAAATGTCGCCGGGCTCGGTCTGTTCGGCGATCCAGTCGTCGGCCACGTCAGGGCCGGCGTCGACGATACGGCGTTCGATCAGCGGAGAGGTCGGGATCTGGATGAAGCTGTTCGAGACCACGAACACCTTCAGGCCGTAGCGGCCCGCCACCTTGTAGGTCTCGTCCTTCACCGGGCAGGCGTCGGCGTCGATGAAGATTCGCATGCGCGCCTAGTACACCGACCGCTCGGCCCGCGTCGCCTTCGTCGCCAGGCTGAAGCGCGGTTCGATGGGCGTCTTCGGCTCCAGCACATGAGCGGCCACGCGCAGGCCGACCGCCGGGCCGTGCTTGAAGCCGTGTCCGGAGCCGGCGCCCACCAGCCAGACGCGGTCGTGGCCGGGCAGGCGGTCCAGCAGGAAGTCGCCGTTCGAGCTGTTTTCATACTGGCAGACCCGCGCGTGGATCAGCGGCGCATCCGCCAGCCCCGGGAACCGGCGCGCCAGGTAGGCCCGCGCCCGCTCGACGCCAGAGGCCGTCACCTGTCGCGACTGGGTGTCGGGATCGACGACGGGACCATGCGGGTCGAAGGCGAGCTTGAAACCCTGGCCCTCCAGGTCGGGCATCCCGTAGACCAACTCGCCGCCGTTGAAGTCGGCCCAGACGGGCAGGGCGGGGGGCGCAAAGCGCGTGTCCCCCGGCTGGGCGCCGAAGTGATAGACCTCCTGCCGCGTGGGCGTGATGCGTCCGCCCAGCACCTGCGGGAACAGCTTGGGCAGCCAGGGGCCGCACGCGTAGACGAGGGCGTTGGCCCTCAGGCCCGGCCCGACGGCATAGGCCCCGCCGGCGTCCCGCTCGGGCGGGCTGGCCTTCAGCACGCGCGCCTCGAGGCCCGCGTCCGCCAGCACCGCGCGCACCCCGCGCCCGGCGATCAGCGCGCCCGATTGCGTCTCCAGAAAGCCGGACTCGCCGTCGCGGAAGACCACCTGCGGATAGGCGGCGCGCAGGCCGGCCAGGTCGAACCGGGTGTGCTGGACCTTGTTGATCGCCAACCAGTCCACGCTCTTGGCCATGTAGTCGTCGGTGGCCGGCGAGAACCACAGGACGCCGGTGCGGTGCAGGATCGGCTCGCGTCCGCGCGCCGACAGCTGGGCCCAGGCGGCGAGCGAGTCCCGCGCCATCGGCGAGTAGATCGGATCGGCGCCATAGCTCAGCCGGATCACCCGGCTCTCGCCGCCCGACGAGGCCCGCGCGTGCCCCACGCCGTAGGCGTCCACGATGGCGACCGCGGCCCCGCGCTTCGCCAGATGCCAGGCCGTCCAGACCCCGAAGACGCCCGCCCCGATCACCGCGACGTCGCAGATGCCCGCCGTCCCCGCGCCCCGCCGCCGCGCCTGCGGCCCGGCCGCCGAGGCCGCGCCCGCCTGCGCCAGACCCGCGCCCGCCATCCCTGTCAGCGCCCCGCGCCGTGTCACCATGACGTCCTCCCGCAAGCACGATGGCCTGTTGCGGCGCGCCGCGTCCACCGTCTAAGGAGGGGCCAGAAGGCGCGCCGGATTAGCTCAGCTGGTAGAGCAGCGGTTTTGTAAACCGAAGGTCGCGGGTTCGAGTCCTGCATCCGGCACCATCGCCCCGTTCGCCAACGTGCGTCAGCGGCGCTCGGCGCGCTCGCGGAGCGGCGGTCTGGAGCGGTGTTCCATGAAGGCGGGGCGCGCCCCGCGGGATCTCGCAAGCGGACAGCCTCGCGAACGTGGTGGCCGCGATCCTGCGTTCGCCGGAAGCGCCGTGCGATGCCTCTTGCGTCGGCGCTTCGGGCGCCCGACGAGACCTGATGCATCTGACGGCGATCATTCTTGTGGGCGGGGGCTCGACGCGCATGGGCGCCGACAAGGCCGCGCTGGTCTGGAACGGGAGGCGCGCCGTGGACCGGATCGCCGAGGTTGCCCGGCGGGCCGGCGCGGAGCGGGTGCTGACGGCTGGGGCCGGTGACTACGGTTTCGGCCGGATCGACGATCCAGGGCCGGACGGCGGGCCCGTGGCGGGGATCGTCGCGGGGGTCGCCGCGGCGCGGGCCCTGGGGAGCGACCGTGTGCTCATCCTGGCCGTCGACGCGCCGACAGCGAGCGCGGAAGATCTTCGGCCGCTGGTCGCATCGTCGAGCCCGGGCGCGGCGTATGAAGACCTGAACTTGCCCCTCGTCATCGACGTCGCCTCGGCGCCGCAGGACGCGGGCCCGGGCTGGGCCGTCGCCCGGTTCATCCAGGCCGCGGGGCTGTCGCGCCTTGTCTGTCCGCCGGACGCCGCAGCCCGCCTGCGAGGCGCGAACACACCCGAAGAGCGCGACGGGTTGCTGGCCGCGCTGATCGAGTCCGAGTCTGATGAAGAAGGCGGCAGGGCGTGATCGATTTTGCGGCGATGGACGGGTGAGGCGGGGTACGGCGCCTGAATGATGGGCGTCCGCAGGGAAGTTCTCCCGTAGGGCAGCGGGGATGCGCGTCCTTGTCGTGGATCCTGACCCGGCCCGGGCGGCCTTGGTCGCGGAGGGACTCTCGGGAGTCGAGCCGCTCGAAGTCCGCCATGCGCTTCTGTTCCGCGAGGACGAGGCCGCCCTTTTCGCGCCTGATGTCATCGTCGTCGCCTCCGACAGCCCGGATCGCGACACCATCGAGAGCCTGCGCGAGGCCACCGCCGCCAATCCCCGCCCGGTGGTGATGTTCGTCGACCGCTCGGAGCCGGGCCTCGCCGAGCAGGCGGTGCTGGCGGGCGTCTCGGCCTATGTGGTCGACGGGCTCTCCAAGGCTCGGGTCCGCTCGGTGCTGGAGGTGGCCATGAGCTGCTTTCAGCTCATGAACGGGCTGCGCCAGGATCTGGAGAAAGCCAAGGCGGACCTGGCGTCGCGCAAGACCATCGAGCGGGCGAAGGCGCTCCTGATGAAGGAGCGCGGGCTGGAGGAGGAGGCGGCGTACCGCGTGCTCCGGAAGCTTTCTATGGACACCGGCCGGCCGCTGGGGGCGGTGGCCGCCGACCTCGTCGCCTTCGCTGGCGTGTTGAAAGGGAACGCGTCATGAGCGGCGAACGGCCTCTGCGCCTGGGCTTCATCGCGCTGAACGACGCCGCCGTCGTGATCGCGGCGAAGGAGAAGGGTTTCTTTGCCGACGAAAGGCTGGACGTAGAGCTTAGCCGCCAGGTCTCCTGGGCGACCGTGCGCGACAAGATGCGCGTCGGCGCGCTGGACGGCGCCCACATGCTGGCCCCGACAGCGCTGGCGATCAGCCTGGGTGCGGCGGGCGCCGAGCCGACGCCGCTGGTGGCGCCTCTTGCCCTCAATCTCAACGGTCCCGCCATCACCGTGGCCTCGCGCATCGCCGCGGCGATCGGGCCCGGCAGCACCGCCGATGGCCTCGCCCGGCTGGTGGCGCGGCGTCGAGAGGAGGGGGCCAGCCCGATCACCCTGGCCGTGGTCTTCCCGTTTTCGGTCCACAATTATCTGCTGCGCGACTGGCTGGCCCGGGCCGGCATCGATCCCGATCGCGACGTGCGCCTGACGATCGCCCCGCCGTCCCGCATGACCGAGTTGTTGGTGGGCGGGATCGTCGAGGGCTTCTGCGTCACCGAGCCATGGGACACCGCCGCCGTGGCGGCCGGAGCGGGGGTGATCGCCGTCCGTGGCTCGCAGTTCTGGCCCCGGACGCCCGACAAGGTGTTCGCAGTCACCGAGAGCTGGGCCGCGAAGCGCCCCGACGAGTTGCAGGCCCTGCTGCGCGCGATGCTGCGGGCGGGCGCGTGGGCCGACGAGGCGGCGAACCGCGCCGAACTGGCGGCCCTGTTGGCGCAGCCGCACTATGTCGGGGCCGACGCCGCGGTGATCGAGACCTCGCTGGAGGACATGGTCTTTCACGCCGATGGCGCCAGCGCCCCGCAGCCTACACATGCGGGCTGGTTGCTCAGCCAGATGATGCGCTGGGCCCACATCCCCGCCGAAGTGGATATCGAGGCGGTGGCGCGTCGCGTCTACCGGCCGGACCTGCACGCGATTGCGGCCGAGGCCCTCGGGCTGCCGACGACACCTCTGCTGGAGGTGCTCGAAGGCTTTGCCGAGAAGGCTTCGTTCCGGCTGCCGACCGCGCAGGACAACGCGGTGAACGCCCGGTTGAGCCGGAATCCCGAGGGCTGAGCGCTCCAGATCGTCCACATATTGTGCGTTGCAGCACGTTTGGGCGCCCAGGCGCTGAGCATTTCGCCAAGCTAGCAATGCTTTCCAGTCCTTTCCCGCACTTGGCGTGTTGCGGCGCGGCGCGGGCCGTGTCGACCTGGGGACGACATCGCGGGACAACGAAGTTCCGCGACGGCCACTGACAGGCCGACGGCGCAGCGACTGCGCCGACTTGCACGGACACCGGCGTCCGCCTGGGGCTCACAGCCCCGGCGGGCGCTTTTTTTTGGCCTCGGGGGATGAGCCATGACGACAATTAGACGGGCGCTGGCGGCCGGCGCGGCGAGCGCGGCGTTGGCCTGGACGACGGGGGCGGCCGCTCAGGCGCCGCTGGAGGCGCCACAGGTCACGGCGCTGGCGGACGATGGCCTGGGTGACACGCCGGCCGCTGAAGCGGCCGTTCCCGAGCCCGAAGCTGTCGAGCCGCCTGCGCCGCCAACCCCGCCCGCCACGATCAGCGACACGATCGCCGCCGGCAAACTGCTGTTCGGGGTCCGAGGACGCTACGAGTTCGTGGACCAGAAGCGCACTGGGGTGCTTACCGAGACAGGCAGGTCGGCGACCGTGCGGACCAACCTCGGGTGGGAGACCGGCGATTGGCATGGCCTGCGTGGTCTCGTCGAGTTCGAGGACGTCCGCCAGGTCGGGCCGGAGCATTTCCAGGTCCAGGTCCCTGGCGCAGCGACGCCGCCCCTGAACGGCGCGGCCAAGACCCGCTACCCGATCATCAACGACCCTGACGTCACCGAGCTCAACCGACTGCAACTCTCCTGGACGCCCAATGCGGCGGTGTCCGCGACCGTGGGCCGGCAGCGCATCCTGGTGGATGACCAGCGCTTCATCGGCAACGTGGGCTGGCGGCAGGACGAGCAGACCTTCGACGCGGTCCGCCTGGATCTGACGCAGGGGCGCTTCAAGCTCTTCTATGCCTACGTCAGCCACGTGAACCGCATCCTGGGCGAGCTGCGCGACTGGGACAGCGACAGCCACCTGGCCCAGCTTACCTGGTCGCCGGCCGAGCAACTCCGGCTGCAGGGCTTCGTCTATGCGCTGGACTTCGGAAACTCGGCGGCGAACTCTTCGATCACCAAGGGGGTGAAGGCGTCCGGGAAGACCTGGGTTGGCCTCTACCAGCTGGCCTACAACGCCACCTACGCCCACCAGGCGGACTACAACGGCAACACGCCCGACTACAGCCTCGACTACTGGGGCGCGGACCTCGCCGGAACCTTCGACATCTACACAGCGAAGATCTCGTACGAGTCTCTGGAGGGCGACGGAACCCGTGGCTTCACGACCCCTCTCGCCACAGTCCACGCCTTCCAGGGGTGGTCGGACGCCTTTGTCCAGCCGCTGGGCGGCAACAAGGGCTTCGTCGATGGCCTGCGTGACCTGAACTTTGCGCTGAACGTGAAGCCCCGCTGGAAGTGGACGTATTTGTTCAACGTCGACGTCCTGGTCCGCTATCACGACTTCGATAGCCAGCGAACCGGAGCGGACCTCGGCCGCGAGTGGAACGCCCAGGTCCAGGCGACGATCAATCCCAAGCTCTCAGCGGCGATCAAGTACGCCGACTTCGAACGCAAAGCGCGCGTGCCGATAGGCGTCGCCACGCCGCCGCCGTCCCGGACCAAGGTCTGGTTCACCCTCGAATACAAGCTCTGACGGAAGGCCTCTCCATGACCTCCAAGACTCTCTCTCCGACCCGTCGCCAGGCGCTTGCAGGCGCGGCGGCCACCCTCGCGGCCGCCAAGGCCCTCTTGCCTTCGGGCGCCTTTGCCGCGGGGCCAGGCCCGGAGGTCGCCAAGGCGCGGCTGGGCTTCATCGCGCTCACCGACGCCTCGCCGCTCATCATCGCCAAGGAGCGCGGGTTCTTCGCCAAATACGGCATGCCCGACGTCGAGGTGCTGAAGCAGGCCTCCTGGGGCGGAACGCGCGACAACCTGGTGCTGGGGTCGGGCGGAGGCGGCATCGACGGCGCCCACATCCTGTCGCCGATGCCCTACCAGTTCACCGCAGGGGTCAACACCGGCGGCAAGCTGGTGCCGATGAACATCCTGGCGCGGCTCAACACCAACGGTCAGGGGATCAGCGTCGGCAACGACCTCAAGGCCGTGAAAGTCGGGCTGAACAGCGCCGGGGCGAAGGCGAAGTTCGCCCAGCTGAAGGCGGCGGGGAACACCGCGAAGGTCGCGATGACCTTCCGGGGCGGCACGCACGACCTGTGGGTCCGCTACTGGCTGGCGGCGGGGGGCATCAACCCGGATACGGACGTCTCCACCATCGTAATCCCGCCGCCCCAGATGGTGGCCAACATGAAGGCCGGGACCCAGGACGCGTTCTGCGTCGGGGAGCCGTGGAACGCCCAGCTGATCAACCAGAAGGTCGGCTACACGGCGTGCCTCACCTCCGAGATCTGGATGAACCACCCCGAGAAGTGCCTCGGCGTCCGCGCCGACTGGGTGGCGAAGTATCCGCGTGCGGCCCAGGTCCTGACCATGGCGGTCATGGAAGCCCAGATGTGGTGCGACAAGCAGGCCAACCGTCCGGCCATGTGCTCGGTGGTGTCGGGCCGGCAGTACATCAACGTGCCCATGGGCGACATCCTGCCCCGGCTGCAGGGCACGGTGGACTTCGGCGATGGCCGCGCCGTGAAGGGCTCGCCGCATATCATGAAGTTCTGGGCGGACAACGCCTCCTTCCCGTTCAAGTCCCATGACCTCTGGTTCGTCACCGAGAACGTCCGGTGGGGGGTGCTGCCCCAGTCGACCAACAAGATGGCCCTGGTGAACAAGGTGAACCGGTCGGACATCTGGCGCGCGTCGGCCAAGGCGCTGGGCGTCGCCGCGCCGGCTTCCGACAGCCGCGGCCCGGAACGGTTCTTCGACGGCAAGGTGTTCGATCCGGCCAATCCCGCCGCCTACCTCGCCAGCCAGCCCATCAAGAAGCTCGCCTAGGAGGACGCCCGTGAGCCTGCCCGCCTTTTCCGAAGACGCCGGTCCGGCGTCCGCGCCGGTTCCGAAGCCCGCCGAGGTGCTGCCCATGCCTCGGAGACCGGGCCGGTTTGCGACCCGGTCGCTCGCCCTCCTGCGCGGCGTCGCCGGCCAGGTGCTGCCGCCCGTCGTCACCCTGGCGGTGATCCTGCTGCTCTGGCAGGGCCTGTCCGGCGACGCGGCGGGTGGGCTGCCGGCGCCGGCGACGATCTGGCTGGAGTCGCGTGAGCTGATCGTCGATCCGTTCTTCGACCGCGGCGGAGTGGACAAGGGGCTGTTCTGGCACGCCCTCACCAGCCTGCAGCGGGTCGCCGTCGGGTTCAGTCTCTCGGCGGTCGTGGGCGTCGCGCTGGGCGTGCTGGTTGGCTCCAGCCGTCTCGCGCATCGCAGCCTGGACCCCATCTTCCAGGTGCTCCGGACGGTGCCGCCGCTGGCCTGGTTGCCGATCTCGCTGGCGGCCCTGCACGAGGCCAATCCGTCGGCGCTTTTCGTGATCTTCATCACCGCCATCTGGCCGATCGTGATCAACACGGCGGTGGGCGTGCGCAATATCCCGCAGGACTACGTCAATGTGGGCCGGGTGCTCCGCCTGTCGCCGCCGGAGTACTTCCTCACCATCCTGCTGCCGGCGGCCACGCCCTACATCTTCACCGGCCTGCGCATCGGGGTGGGGATGAGCTGGCTGGCCATCGTCGCCTCGGAGATGCTCCTGGGCGGGGTGGGCGTCGGCTTCTTCATCTGGGACCAGTACAACGCGTCCCGCATCTCCGACATCGTCGTGGCCCTGGTGTGGGTCGGCCTGGTGGGCTTCGGCCTGGACCGGCTGGTCGCGCTGGCGGGCCGCATCGTCTCCCGCGGCGCGTCCGCGAGCTAGGGGTCCGTCATGGGCAGTAGAGCCTATCTCTCCATCGAGAATGTCGGCGTGACCTTCAACGCCGGCGAGCGCGAGACCGAAGTGCTGAAGGGGGTGGACCTCGCCGTCGACCAGGGCGAGTTCATTTCGATCATCGGCCACTCCGGCTGCGGCAAGTCTACGCTCCTGAACGTGGTGGCCGGCCTGCTGCCGGTCACGCGCGGGGCGGTGATCCTGGACAAGCAGGCGGTGGATGGCCCGGGCCCCGACCGGGCGGTGGTGTTCCAGAACCATTCCCTGCTGCCGTGGCTGACGGTCTACGAGAACGTCCGCCTGGCCGTCGACAAGGTGTTCCGCGGCAAGCGCACCCGCGCCGAGCGCCACGACTGGACCCTGCACAATCTGGCCCTGGTTCAGATGATTCACGCCAAGGACAAGAAGCCCCATGAGATTTCGGGCGGCATGAAGCAGCGTGTGGGTCTGGCCCGGGCCCTGGCCATGGAGCCAAAGGTGCTGCTCCTGGACGAGCCGTTCGGGGCCCTGGACGCGCTGACCCGCGCCAACTTGCAGGACAGCGTCATGGAGATCCACGCCAAGCTGGGCAACACGGTGCTGATGATCACCCACGACGTGGACGAGGCCGTGCTGCTGTCCGATCGGATCGTGATGATGACCAACGGACCTTCGGCAGAGATCGGGGAAATCGCCCAGGTGGGCCTGTCACGCCCACGGCGGCGGATCGAGGTGGACACTTCGCCCGCCTACATCGCCGCCCGCCACGCCGTGATCGAGTTCCTATACGCCCGTCACGCCAGCCTGCGGGCGGCGGCCTAGCCTAATTTCCAGGCGCCGGCCCCATCGCAGGCGCCTGGATTTTGCACTGCCGCGAAATGCGTCACCCACCCGAGCTGAGGGAGCGTGACGCCCGGGGGCGGGCGCCCCCAGATGTTCCCAAGGCCCAGGACAACGGCGTTCGCGGCTACCGGATCGGCTCGATGACGAGCCTTCCCACCCGTCCCGGCGACGCCGCCTGTCCAATCCATATCCAGGGCCCATTCCCGATGGTCAGCCGTTCATTCTTCAAGTCCGGGCACACGCCCACGCTGTTGTCGGCGTTCCTCTATTTCGACCTCAGCTTCATGACCTGGGTGCTCCTCGGCCCATTGGGCGTGGCGATCGCCAAGGACTTCGGCCTGACGCCGGCGCAGAAGGGCTTCATGGTCGCGGTGCCCGTCCTGTCGGGCGCCATCCTGCGGCTTGGCGCGGGCCTCCTGGTCGACCACATCGGGCCCAAGAAGACCGGCCTGATCGGCCAGCTCATCGTGTTGCTGGGCCTGGCGGTGGCCTGGTTCCTGGGCGTGCACAGCTATCATCAGGTGCTGGCGCTGGGCGTGGTGTTGGGCGTGGCCGGCGCCTCCTTCGCCGTCGCCCTGCCACTGGCCTCGCGCTGGTATCCGCCCGAGCACCAGGGCCTGGCGCTGGGCATCGCGGGCGCCGGCAACTCGGGAACGGCTCTGGCCGCCCTGTTCGCGCCGGGCCTGGCGCAGGTCTTCGGCTGGCAGAACGTGATCGGCCTGGCCGCCCTGCCGCTGGCCATCGCCTTCGTCGTCTATCTCGTGTTCGCGAAGGACGCGCCGAACCGGCCGCCGCCCAAGTCGTTCGCCGAGTACATGAGCGTGCTCAAGACCCGCGACGCCTGGTGGCTGATGGGCCTATACAGCGTGACGTTCGGCGGCTTCGTCGGCCTCTCGTCCTCGCTGACCATCTACTTCAATTCCGAGTACGGCATGCCCGCGGTGCAGGCGGGCTTCTTCACCGCCGCCTGCGTCTTCGCCGGCTCGTTCCTGCGGCCGGTGGGCGGCGGGCTGGCCGACCGCTTCGGCGGCGTGCGCACCCTCTCGGTGGTCTATGTCCTGGCCGCCCTGGGCCTGGCGCTGGCCAGCTTCCAGCAGTCCAGCCCTTGGCTGGCCCTGGCCCTGATCATGTTCGTCATGATGGCCCTCGGCGCCGGGAACGGGGCGGTGTTCCAGCTGGCGCCCCAGCGTTTCGGCAAGGAGATCGGCGTGGTCACCGGTTTGGTGGGCATGACCGGCGGCATCGGCGGCTTCTATCTGGCCTCCAGTCTCGGCTGGGCCAAGCAGGTCACCGGTTCGTACCAGATCGGCTTGCTGGCCTTCGCCGCCCTGGCCCTGTTGGCGCTCGCGGGCCTCGCCGGGGTCAAGGCGCGGTGGCGGAGAACCTGGCCCGAGTTGGCCGGCGCGGCCCTTCGGCTCTGAGGGGGACGCCATGACCAGGGAACGACTTGTCGTCATCGGCAACGGCATGGCCGGCTGCCGGGCGGTGCAGGAAGTGCTGAAGCGCGAACCGGGCCGCTACGAGATCACCATCTTCGGCGCCGAGCCGCGGGTGAACTACGACCGGATCATGCTGTCGCCGGTGCTGGCGGGCGAGAAGTCCTTCGCCGACATCGTCATCAACGACGAGGCCTGGTACGCCGACAACGGCATCGCCCTCAACGCCGGCTGCAAGGTCGAGGCGATCGATCGGATCGCGCAGGTCGTCCGCGTGGATGACGGCCGCGACGTCCCCTACGACCGGCTGATCCTGGCCACGGGCTCGGATCCCATCCGCCTGCCGCTCCCGGGCTTGGATCTGGCTGGCGTGGTCACCTTCCGCGACCTGGACGACGTCGAGGCCATGATGGCGGCGTCGGCGCAACCCGGCCGACGGGCTGTGGTGATCGGCGGCGGGCTCCTCGGGATCGAGGCGGCCTACGGGCTCGCCCGCCGCGGCATGGCCGCCACGGTTGTCCATCTGATGGATGTGCTGATGGAGCGCCAGCTCGACGCCTCGGCCGGATTCCTGCTGACCGAAGCGATGCGCGCGCGCGGCGTCGAAACCGTGCTGGAAGCACAGTCTGATGAGATCCTTGGCGAAGACGGTCGCGTCACCGGTCTGAGGTTGAAGGATGGTCGGGTGCTGCCCTGCGACCTACTGGTCATGTCGGTCGGCATTCGGCCGAGCACGGCGCTCGCCAAGGCTGCTGGCCTCGCTGTCGAGCGGGGCGTGGTCGTTGACGACCAGATGCGCACCTCCGACCCTCACATCTTCGCGGTCGGCGAGTGCGTGGAGCATCGGGGCCAGTGCTACGGTCTGGTCGCGCCGATCTGGGATATGTGCCGCACCTTGGGCGAGACCCTCACAGCCGGCTCGGGAACCTACCAGGGCTCAGTGCTGTCGACGCGTCTCAAGGTGTCCGGCGTGGACGTCTTCTCGGCGGGCAAGTTCGGCGGCGGGGAGGGGTGCGAGGACATCGTGTTCCGGGACGCGGGCCGCGGGGTCTACAAGCGCATCGTGCTGGAGGGCGGCAAGGTCGCCGGCGCGGTACTGTTTGGCGACGCCTCGGACGGTGGTTGGTACTTCGACCTGATGAAATCCGGCGAGGACGTCGGCGCTTTCCGCGAAACCCTTGTGTTCGGCCAGGCCGCCACGGAGGGCCTTCGGGGGCTGGACCCTAGCGCGGCCGTTGCGGCGATGGCGGACACCACCGAGGTGTGCGGCTGCAACGGCGTCTGCAAGGGCGAGATCGTCCGGGCCATCACAGACGAGGGCCTCAACACGCTGGAAGCTGTCCGAGCGGTCACCAAGGCCTCCGCATCGTGCGGGACCTGCACGCCCCTGGTGGAGAAGCTGCTGAAGCTGAGCCTGGGCGACGCCTTCCAGGCGCAGACGGGGCCGAAGCCGGTCTGCGGCTGCACCCACCGGGGGCACGACGATGTGCGGCGCCGGATCGTCTCCGAGGAGCTGAAGTCGATCCCGGCGATCATGCAGGCCCTGGAATGGACCACCCCCGACGGCTGCTCCGCCTGCCGCCCGGCGCTGAACTACTACCTGGTCTGCGCCTGGCCCGGCGACTATCGCGACGACAAGCAGTCACGGTTCATCAACGAGCGGGTGCACGCCAACATCCAGAAGGACGGCACCTATTCCGTCGTCCCGCGCATGTGGGGCGGGGTGACCTCTTCCGACGAACTGCGCGCCATCGCCGACGTCGTGGACAAGTTCGACATCCCGACCGTGAAGGTGACCGGCGGCCAGCGCATCGACCTGCTGGGTGTGAAGAAGGACGACCTGCCCGCCGTGTGGGCCGACCTCAACAAGGCCGGCATGGTCTCGGGCCACGCCTACGCCAAGGGCCTGCGCACGGTGAAGACCTGCGTCGGTACGGACTGGTGCCGGTTCGGGACCCAGGACTCGACGGGGCTCGGCGTCCGGCTCGAGAAGTTCATGTGGGGCTCATGGGCGCCGGCCAAGGTGAAGCTGGCGGTGTCCGGCTGTCCCCGCAACTGCGCCGAGGCCACCTGCAAGGACATCGGCGTGATCTGCGTCGACAGCGGCTACGAGATCCACGTGGGCGGCGCCGCCGGCCTGCACATCAAGGGGACCGAGATTCTCACCAAGGTCGCCACCGAGGACGAGGCGGTCTGGACGATCTGCGCGGTCATGCAGTTCTACCGCGAGAACGCCTGGTACCTCGAGCGGATCTACAAGTGGATGGACCGCGTCGGCCTGGCCGCCATCAAGGCCCAGGTGGAGGATCCCGAGGCCCGCCGCGCGCTCTACGACCGCTTCTCCTATTCGCAGCGCTTCTTCCGCATCGACCCGTGGGCCGAGCGTGTGGCCGGCCGCGACTCCCACGAATTCAACCCGCTCAGCCGTCGCATGGAGTTCGAACCCGCATGAACGCGCTGGTGAAGGATCCCATCCTCTGGACCGACGTGGGGGCGGTCACCGACGTGCCGCTGCGCGGGTCGCGGCGCGTGCCGACGGCGGACGGCGACATCGCGATCTTCCGCACCGGCGATGGCAAGGTCTTCGCGCTGCGCGACCGCTGCCCGCACAAGGGCGGACCGCTCAGCGAGGGTATCGTCCACGGCCACGCCGTGACTTGTCCGCTGCACAACTGGTCGATCGAGCTGGCAACCGGGGAGGCCATGGGCGCCGATCGGGGAAAGGGCTGTGCGCCGGTCGTGCCGCTAGAGGTCCGCGAGGGCCGCTTGTTCCTCGGGCGGATCTGAGCCGATGAGCATCCGCACCGCATGCCCGTACTGCGGCGTGGGTTGCGGCGTGCGGGCCACGCCCGATGGCCGGTCGCTGACGGTCGAGGGCGACGCCGACCACCCCGCCAACCTCGGCCGACTCTGTTCCAAGGGCAGCGCCCTGGGGTCTACGGTGGGGCTAGAAGGCCGGCTGCTGCACCCGATGATCGGCACACGGCGGGCGTCATGGAACGAGGCCATCGCCCGTGTCGCGGGCCGGTTCTCCGAGACCATCGCGCGCCACGGCCCGGACTCGGTCGCGTTCTACGTCTCGGGCCAGCTGCTGACCGAGGACTACTACGCGGCCAACAAGCTGATGAAAGGCTTCATCGGCTCGGGGAACATCGACACCAATTCGCGGCTCTGCATGGCCTCGGCGGTGATCGCTCACAAGCTGGCCTTCGGCGCCGACCTGGTGCCCGGCTGTTACGAGGACCTGGAACTCGCAGACCTGGTGGTCTTTTCGGGCCACAACGCCGCCTGGACCCATCCCGTGCTGTTCCGGCGGATGGAGGCGGCCCGCGCCCGTGGCCAGCGTCACGTGGTGATCGATCCCCGGCGCACCGACACCGCCGAGGCCGCCGACCTGCATCTGGCGCTGGCGCCACAGACCGACGTGCGGCTCTGGAATGGCCTGCTGGCGGACCTGATGCGCCGAGGCGCCGTCGATCGCGCCTACATCGCCGCCCACGTGGCGGGCTTCGCGGACGTGGAAGCCGAACTGGCCCGCGCCGACCAGTCGCCCCAGGCCGTCGCCGCCGACTGCGGCGTGCCTCTGGCCGACCTGGAAACCTTCTTCCGCATGTTCGCCGAGACGCCCCGGACGGTCAGCCTGTTCTCAATGGGCGCGAACCAGTCGGCCCAGGGCGTGGCCAAGGGCTCGGCGATCCTCAACGTCCACCTCGCCACCGGCCGGATCGGCAAGCCCGGCGCCTGCCCGTTCTCGATCACCGGCCAGCCCAACGCCATGGGCGGGCGCGAGACCGGCGGCATGGCGACGACCCTCGCCGGCCACATGGATTTCGACGAAGCGGCCCGGGCCCGGGTCGGCCGCTTCTGGGGCGCGCCGCGTGTGGCTCCAGCACCGGGCCTGAAGGCGGTCGACATGTTCGACGCCGTGGCCGACGGCCGGATCAAGGCGATCTGGATCATGGCTACCAACCCGGCGGTCAGCCTGCCCGACGCCTCGCGGGTGCGCGCGGCCCTGGAGGCCTGTCCTTTCGTGGTGGTGTCCGACTGCGTGGCCGACACGGACACCCTGCCCTTCGCTCATGTGAAGCTGCCGGCCCTGGCCTGGGGCGAGAAGGACGGCACGGTCACCAATTCCGAGCGCCGGATCAGCCGCCAACGACCGCTGTTCGCACCGCCCGGCGAAGCCCGCGCCGACTGGCGGATCATCGCCGATGTCGCCACGGCCATGGGCTTCGGCGACGGCTTTGGTTGGCGCAACCCGGGCCAGGTGTTCCGCGAGTGGGCCCGCCTTTCGGCCTACGAGAACACGGGCCGGGTCCTGAATCTGGGCCCGATGGCCGGGATCTCGCCCGAGGCCTATGAGACGCTTGAGCCGGTCCAGTGGCCGGTGACCGCCGCGGGCGGGACGCCGCGCCTCTTCACCAACGGGCGCTTCCAGACCGCTGACGGCCGCGCCCGCATGGTCCCAGTCGCCGCGCGAGGTCCAGCTCAGCCCGCCACCGCGGCCTTCCCCCTGTCGCTCAACACCGGCCGGGTCCGTGACCATTGGCACACCATGACCCGGACCGCCCTGGCCCCGGAGCTCTGCCGCCACGCGCCGGAGCCCTACGTCGAGATGCACCCTGCCGACGCCGGTCCGCTGGGCATCGCCGACGGTGCGCTTGCTCGCGTACAGACCGCCCAGGGCGAAGCGGTGGCTCTTGCCAGGATCAGCGACCGCCAGCGGCGCGGCTCGATCTTCATGCCCATGCACTGGACGGAAGCTCTCGCTCCGGCCGGCCGGTCGAACCCCCTGGTGGCGGCCGAGGTCGATCCACGCTCGGGCCAGCCCGAGTTCAAGCACACCCCGGCGCGGGTGCGGGCCTATCGCGAGACCTGGCGGGGGTTCTTCCTGGCCCGCGACGCCTGGCGGGCGCCGAGTGGCCTGGACCTCGTCTGGCGCCGTATCCCGCACGCAGCCTGCCAGCTCCACGAGTTCGCCGGCCGCGGCGACGAGCGAGAGCGGGCGGCCCTGCACAAGGCGTTGGCCGGCAAGCCGGGCGGCGATGTCCTGCGCTTCGAGGACCCCGGGGCCGGCAGCCTGCGCGAGGCCTGGCTGGCCGGCGAGCGGCTGGACCGGGTGATCTTCTTCACCGCCGCCGGGGCCCTGCCGCCGCGCGACTGGCTGGCCGAGCTGTTCGCGGCCGAGAGCCTCGCCGCCGCCGATCGTGCGGCCCTCCTGATCGGCCGCCAGCCGGGAACGCCGTCGGACACCAGCGCCATCGTCTGCGCCTGCCGCGGTGTGCGCGCCAGACGCATCGAGACCGCCATTGGCGAGGGTTGCGCCACGCTGGACGCCGTCGCCGAAGCTACGGGGGCGGGGGCCAACTGCGGCTCCTGCCGCCCCGAGATCGCGCGCATGATCGGCGCGGCCAGGGGAGAGGTCCGTCATGCCGCATGAGGTCAAGCTGGGCCGGGTCCGCCTGGTGGGGGCGGGGCCAGGCGCCGCCGACCTGCTCACGGTGCGCGCGCTCCGCGCCATCGAGGGCGCCCAGGCATTGCTCTACGACGCCCTGGTCTCGGAAGAGGTGTTGGCGCTCGCGCCGGCGGCCTGCCTCAAGATCCAGACCGGCAAGCGCGCAGGCCGCACCAGCATGAGCCAGGACACCATCAACCGGCTCATGCTCCGCCTGGCTCGTCGGGGTCTCGAAGTCGTGCGGCTCAAGGGCGGCGACCCGTCGGTCTTCGGACGGGTGGGCGAGGAGGCGGCCTATCTGCATGGCCACGGCGTGGAGACCGAGGTGGTTCCGGGGGTTACGGCGGCCAGCGCGGCTGCCGCCCAGTTCGGCTTTCCGCTGACCCATCGCGGCGCGGCACGGCGGCTCTTGATCGCCACGGCGACCACCGAGGATAGCGGCCTCACCGAGGGCGGCTGGGCCGCCGCGGCCGACCCGCAAACGACACTCGCTCTTTACATGGGCCGCGACCGTCTGGCGGCGGCCGCCCAGAGCCTCATCGGGCAGGGTCGCTCGCCGGCGACGCCGGCCCTGGCGGTGGAGAACGCAGGTCGACCGGACGCCCGCGCGATCCCGGGCGTGCTGGGCGACCTGGGCTCGGCGCTCGCAGACGCACAGCCAAGGGGACCTGTCGTCTTGATCGTGGGCGAGGTCACCGCCCAAGCAAGTGTCGCGTCGCGGCCCGCGACGTCCGCGCAACCGCAACAACTCGCCGAACTCATCCCGCTAGCGCACTAGGGGCTTTGCGCGAGTCCTGCATCACACCCGTCGCGGGGCGCAAATGAGCCTCCCTGAACTCTCATTCCTGTTCGGTCGGCCTCGCCGCGGCCCGGCCGCCGTCGCGGGCGCCGGCTTTGCATCGGGTGGCTGGCAAGTCGGGGATGCGTGCCGGGACGGGACGCCGCGTTCCCGGCGGCCTGGCGGGTGCGGGGGTGCAAGCCAGGCGTCCGACGCTCGGGGGGCGTTGGCCCAGGCGGTCCGGCCGGTGGCGCGTAAGGGTCACAAGGCTGCCGACCGGACCGCCTGAGGCGCGAGCCTTCATCGGGCGCCGCGCCGCCGCTGATGCTGCTGGGCCAGGTAGGCCGCGATGACGCCGGTGGCCACGAGGCCGATCAGCAGCGTCGACACCGCATTGATCTTGGGATCCACCCCCAGCCGCACCTGGCTGTAGAGCCGCATGGGCAGGGTGGTGGCGCCGGGGCCCGAGGCGAAGCTCGCGATCACCAGATCGTCCAGCGAGAGCGTGAAGGCCAGCATCCAGGCGGCCGCCACGGCGGGCGCGATCCCGGGGAGGGTGACAAGGGCGAAGGCCTTCCACGGCGGACACCCGAGGTCCTGGGCGGCTTCCTCGAGGCTGCGGTCGAAGCTGGCGAGGCGGGCCTGGATGACCACGGTGGCGTAGGCCAGCGTGAGCGTCGCGTGGCTGAGGGTCACGGTCCAGAACCCGCGCGGCAAGCCGACCGAGACGAACAGCAGGAGCAGCGAGAGCCCCAGGATCACCTCGGGCATCACCAGGGTCGCGTAGATGCCGCCGGCCAGCACGGTGCGCCCCCGGAAGCGGCCGGCCCGGACCAGCGCGACGGCGGCGAAGGCGGCGACGACGGTGGCCAGCGTGGCCGAGAGCGCGCCGACCCGCAGCGTCACCCAGATGGCGTCCAGCATCGGGGCGTCCTGGAAGAGGGCGACGTACCAGCGCGTGGAGAAGCCGCCCCAGACCGTGACCAGCCGGCTCGCGTTGAACGAATAGACCACCAGGATGACGATGGGCGCGTAGAGGAACGCCAGGCCCAGGACCACCGAGGCGATGTTGAAGGCGGAGGGTCCCTTTCTCATCGCAGCACCTTGGCCTGTTGCCGCTCGAACAGCAGGATCGGGATGGTGAGGGTCGCCAGCAGCACGATGGCCACGGCCGAGGCGGCCGGCCAGTCGCGGTTGGCGAAGAACTCGGTCCAGATGACCTTGCCCAGCATGAGGGTGTCGGAGCCCCCCAGCAGGTCGGGGATCACGAACTCGCCGGCCATGGGAATGAAGCAGAGCAGGGCGCCGGCCGCCGCGCCCGGTAGGGAGATCGGGAACGTCACGCGCCAGAAGGCGCTGATCGGCGTGGCCCCCAGATCCTGCGCCGCCTCGATCAGGCTCTCGTCCTGTCGGTCCAGGACCGCGTAGAGCGGCAGCACCATGAAGGGCAGGTAGGCGTAGACCAGGCCCAGCAGGACGGCGGTCTCGGTGTTGAGGATGTCGACCGCAGGGAGCCCCAGTCTGGCGAGGAGCACGTTGAGGAGGCCCGCGGGCTTCAGGATCGCGATCCAGGCGTAGATGCGGATCAGGAAGCTGGTCCAGAACGGCAGGATCACCGTCATCACCAGGGCCTGGCGCAGGCGCGGCGGGCAGCGGCTGATGCCGTATGCGATGGGGTAGCCGATCAGCAGCAGGATCAGCGTGCCGGTCGCCGCCAGCCGCAGGCTGGACAGGTAGGCGTCGAGATAGAGGCGATCCTGGGTGAGGCGAGCATAGGTTTCGCCATCGAGGCCGGCCAGGAACGCCTGGACGCCCGCCAGGCCCTGGCTCCAGTCGATGCGCGGCGCGTAGGGCGGCATCGCCAGCGCGGCGTCCGACAGCGACAGCTTGGCCACCAGCAGGAACGGGAAGGCGAAGAAGATCGCCAGCCATAGAAAGGGAAGGATGGCGGCGAGGGCGGATCGCTCGCGTCTCACCGGGTGAGCACCACGGCGCTGGAGGTGGCGAAGGTGAGCCAGACGGGGTCGTCGCAGCCCAGCGGCCGGTCGGTGGCCCGTGTGGCGTTGGCCCGCGCGGCGCGCAGGGTGCGGCCGGGCGCGATCTCGACCAGGTAGGTGGTCCAGTCGCCCAGGTAGCCATAGTCGAGGATGCGGCCGGCAAGCGTGTTCGCGCCCTCAGGCGGCGGCTCGGCGTGGACCGCGATCTTCTCGGGCCGCACGGCGACCCAGGCGGTCTCGCCCACCGGTCCCGTCCCCTCGGCCTCGAAGGTTCCGTCCCCGGAGACGAGGCGCACGACGCCGTTCTCGGACGCCGCCACGCGGCCCTCAAAGAGGTTGATGTCGCCGATGAAGCCCGCGACGTAACGGTCGGCCGGCGCCTCGTAGACCTCGGCTGGGCGACCCACCTGGACGATCCGGCCCTCGCGCATCACCGCGATCCGGTCGGCGACGACCATCGCCTCATCCTGGTCGTGGGTGACGATCATGAAGGTCATGCCCAGGGTCTGCTGCAGGGCCATGAGTTCGAACTGGGTCTCCTCCCGCAGTTTCTTGTCGAGCGCCGCCATGGGCTCGTCCAGCAGCAGGATGCGCGGGCGCGGCGCCAGGGCGCGGGCCAGGGCCACCCGCTGCCGCTGGCCGCCCGAGAGTTGGTCGATGCGGCGCTTGCCCATGCCGTCGAGCCGGACGAGAGACAGCATCTCCTCGACGCGCGGCGCGATCTCGTCCCGGGCCATCTTCTGCTGCTTCAGGCCGAAGGCGATGTTCTGGGCGACCGAGAGGTGGGGGAAGAGCGCATAGGCCTGGAACATCATGTGGACCGGCCGCCGATGCGGCGGATCGGCCTGGATGTCGCGGTCGGCCAGCAGGATACGGCCGGCGTCGGGCTGTTCGAACCCGGCCAGCATCCGCATCAACGTGGTCTTGCCGCAGCCCGAGGGGCCGAGGAGGGCGAAGAATTCGCGCTCGTAGATCGAGACACTGACGTCATCGACCGCCGTCGTGTCGCCGAACGTCTTGGAGACGCCGTCGAAGCGCACCAGCGGCCGCGCCTGCGGGTCGGCCCAGGGCGCGAACGTCTCGCGGATGCCCCCGATCTGTGGCCGGGGGCTCTGCGGGCGCCCGCTCACCGTCCCGTCAGCACCCGGGTCCACTGGCGGTTCACGTCGCGCAGCAGATCCTGGCCCTTGGTGGTGGTCACGAAGAGGCGCTTGGACACCTCGGGCGTCAGGTAGACGTTCGGATCGTTGCGCAGATCGGCGTCCACCAGCGACGTCGCCGCCGCGTTGGGGTTGGCATAGCGGGTGGCGTTCGACGCCTTGGCGATGATCTCGGGCCGCAGCATGAAAGCCATGAAGGCGTGGGCGGCGGGGGCGTTCGGCGCGTCCTTGGGGATCGCGAAGACGTCGAACCACACCTGGCTGCCCTCCTTGGGCACGGCGTAGGCGATGTTCACGCCGTTCTTCGCGTCGGCGGCGCGATCCTTGGCCTGCAGCACATCGCCCGAGTAGCCGATGGCGACGCAGATATCCCCGTTGGCGAGCGCGTCGATGTACTCGGACGAGTGGAACTTCTTCACGTACGGCCGCGCCTTCAGCATCAGCGCCGTGGCGGCGTTGTAGTCCTCGACCTTCGTCGAATTCGGGTCCTTGCCCAGGTAGTTGAGGGCGACGGCGTACATGTCCTCGGACGCATCGAGGAAGTACACGCCACAGTCCTTCAGCTTGGCCAGCACGGCGGGATCGAACACCACCGCCCAGCTGTCGACCTTCATGCCGCCCAGGCGCTGGCGCACCTTGTCGGCGTTGTAGCCGATGCCGATGGTGCCCTGCATGTAGGGGACGACGTACTTCCCGCCCGCGTCGAACGGTTCCATGTGCGCCCGCATCTCGGGCGACAGCTTGTCGAGCCCAGGCAGCTTGCTCTTGTCCAGCGGCTGGATCGCCCCGGCCGTGATGTAGCGGGGCACGTTGTGGTTGGACGGAACCACGAGGTCGTAGCCGGTGCCGCCCTGTAGCACCTTGGTCTCGAGCACCTCATTGGAATCGAAGGTGTCGTAGGTGACCTTGATCCCGGTCTCCTTGGTGAACTGGGTAAGCAGCTCAGGGTCGATGTAGTCGGACCAGTTGTAGATCCTGAGCGTGCCGCCCTCGGCCGACGCCTTCTCCGCCATCGGGCTGCAGGCGGCCACCGCCAGCACCACGCCCAGCCCAAGGGCCTTCCACCATCCCGCCATACCGGAATCCCCACCTGCGAACCGGTGCAGGTTATAGGTCGGTTTGGACCCGCGTTAAGGATGAATTGCCGATGAGCCTCTCCTCGACCGCGATCCTTCCGATCCTGATGCTGGTCGCCTCGAACGTGTTCATGACGTTCGCCTGGTACGGGCACCTGAAGGTCGAGAAGGGACCGCTCTGGATCATCGTCCTGGCCAGTTGGGGTATCGCGTTCTTCGAATACTGGCTGGCCGTGCCCGCCAACCGGATCGGCCGGGCGGTCTATTCCCCGGCCGAGCTGAAGACGATGCAGGAAATCATCACCCTGGGAGTCTTCGCGGTTTTCTCGGTGACTTACTTGGGGGAACGCTTGACGGCGAACCACCTGATCGGGTTCGGCTTCATCGCGCTCGGGGCCTTCTTCGTGTTCAAGGGACCGCTCTGACGGCGTCAGCAAGGGAGACGAAGACATGTTCAGAAACGCGATGGCGGCCGCGGCCGTAGTGACCCTTTCGGCCGGCGCAGCGTGGGCTCAGGCCCCGGCCGCGCCCAGCACGGTGCGCGGCACCGTGACGGCGATGGACGCCAACTCGCTGACCGTGAAGGGGCCGAAGGGCTCCACCAAGGTGACGCTGACCCCCAACTGGACGGTCGCGGTGATGAAGCCGGTCGAGCCGGACGCCATCAAGCCGGGCAGCTTCATCGGCACAGCCGAGATGCCGCAGAAGGACGGGACCGGCCGGTCGCTGGAAGTCCACGTCTTCCCGCCCGGCGTGAAGATGGGCGAGGGTCACTACGGCTGGGACAAGAAGCCGGGTTCGATGATGACCAACGGCACCGTCGGCACCGTGGTCGCCGGCAAGAAGGGCAGCCGCCAGCTCGAGGTGAACTATACCTACGGCAAGCGGACGATCACCGTGCCCAAGAACGTGCCGATCGTGCAGATCACCGGCGGTACGCGCGCCCAGGTGAAGCCGGGCATCCCGGTGTTCATGGTCGTGCAGAAGGGCGCCGGCGGCCAGCTGATGGCGGGCTCGGTGTCGATCGGCGAGAACGGTAAAGCCCCGCCGATGTGACCTAGTGTCCGAGCACGTCCAGCGGCGGCGCGGCGGTCGGGTCGAAGGCTTTCCAGTCAAGGCCCAGCGCTGTCAGCGCGGTGGCGGCCGTCTGGCCGATCACGCCGCAGGACGCGCCGGAAACCGGCTTGGGTTTCGTCACGCCCGGGCCCATCACCGCGATCCACGTGCCGTCCGAACCGGGGTGATCCGGGCGGCCGTGGTTCTTCCACGCGTCGGGCTTTCCCTCGGCGCGGCCGTGGTCGGTCGTGACGATGAGCGTGGTCTTGCCGGCATAGGCGGGGTCGGCCTGCAGGGTCCGCCACAGCTCGGCGATGAAGGCGTCGGCTCGCCGCGCAGCGTCCAGCGTCAGGTCGTAGCGGCCGTCGTGGGCGAAGTCATCGGTCTCGCCGTAAGCCACGTACAGCACCCGTGGCTTTTCGCGGCGCAGCGTTTCGAGGGCGTAGGCGTGGGTGAAGACGTCGAGCCGTACGGTCGACCAGATCCTGGGGGCCCCAGCCTGCAACTGCGCGATGGTTCGTTCAGCCGGCGTGCGCGTCGGCGCATCCTTCCACCCATCGTTCACGGGCAAGCCGCTGCGCGCCACATTCAGGATATCGTCGTAGCGGTCCCAGGACGTCACCGCCTGCACCCGGCCTGCGAACCCGGGCTGGCGGTTCAGCCATTCCAGGAACGTCACGTTGCGGTTGGGTCCGTGCTCGTTGGACGTGATCGCGGGATCCGGCCTGCCGGTCAGCAGCTCATTATAGCCGGGGTACGAGAACCATTGGTCGTTGGCGACGGCCATGCAGTCGCCGTGGTCGCGGTCGCCCAGCAGCACGCCGTCCTTGGCGATGACGTTGTGCAGGAAGGGCATCAGCGCCCGCGGACGATCGGCCGGGTCGACGAAGGCGGCCTTCATGTCGGCCGGCTCATGGCTGAATTGGGGATCGGCCGCGCGTTCGGGGTCGGCGCCGCGGAACACCTCCCGCCAGCTGAGCCCGTCGAGGGTGACGAGCAGCAGCCGGCGGTCGAGGTCGGCGGCGGTTGCGACGCCCCCGACCATCAGGCTGGAGAGGACGCCCGCGAGCGCCAGAACACGACGGAGCATGGCGGTCGTCCTCAATTCCAGATCAGAACTTCTTGCGGACCGTCACGAACGCCTGCTGCGGCGAGCCGACCAGCAGCGTCTGATTGTCGCCGCGGAGCGAGAAGCCGTTCGAGTTGATCGTGGAGATGTACTCCTCGTCGAACAGGTTGGAGACGTTGGCCTGCACCTCCAGGCCCTCGAGCCAGGGCGAGCCGGAGAAGCGATAGCCGACCGACAGGTCGGCCAGCGTCTGAGACGGCACGCTGCGGTCGTTCTCGTAGTTGAAGTAGCGCTTGCTCATGTACGACAGCGAGAAGCGGGCGAAGAACGAGCCGTTGTCGTAGCCGACATCGGCCTTGAACAGGTTTTCGGGTGTATCGGGCGTGGTCTTGCCTTTGGTGCGGGCCACGAGAACGCGGTTCCCGTCGAAGGTGTCGTCGTCGAAGGCGGAGTCGTTGAAGGCGTAGGACGCGAACGCCGACCAGTTGTCGGCGAAGTCCCAGGTGACAACGGCTTCGACGCCCTTGGCGGTCACGCCGCCGACGTTGGACAGCGCCGAAGGGTTGCCGACGATGCCCGAGCCCACCGGCACCGAGAACAGTCGGTCCTTGAACTTGACGTGGTAGGCGGCGATCACCGCCTGGAAATCGTCGGCCCGGAAGCGCCAACCCGCCTCGAAGGTGTCGGACATCTCGGGCTTCAGCTTATCCTTGATCGCGTTGAACCCGGCGCTGTTGGTCGAGAACGGTCCAGATGTGCCCGAGCTGGGGAACGCACGCATGTTTCGGGCGTACGAGGCGAAGAGCTCGCTATCGTCGCTCAGCGCGTAGCGGGCGCCGGCCTGAGGCAGGAAGTTCTCCTCGGCCTCGATCGTGCCGTTCTTCACCAGGGAAGGGGTGCGGGCAAAGACGGTGCGGCCCTCGTTCTCCACCTTCAGCGAAGCGAAGCCGAAGTTGACGCTGAGCTGGTCGGTGACGGTCCAGTCGTCCTGCACCCAGAACTTCCAGGTCGTGGTGTTGAAGTCGTACTCCCAGTCAGTCCGGAACGCCCCGCGCTGCATCTTGAGCGGGTCGCGTTGCGGCGTCGCGCGGTTCAGGCCGTAGAAGCGACGAGCCTGGACGAAGTCGTTGTCTTCGTACCAGAGGCCGGCGTTCACGCTGTGCGCGCCCAGCCGCCAGGTGGCCGAGGCGACGACACCGTAGCGCTTCAGGTCGTATTCGGTGGTGCGGATCGAGATCGGCGCGTCATCTCCCGCCGCGCCCGCCACGCCATAGTTCGGCGAGGCGACATAGGGCGTGAACCAAAGGCCCTGGCCCTCGTCGTCATGGCCATAGGCGGTGGCTTGGAAGTCGAACGCCTCGCCAACGGGCAAGCGCAGCGTGACCGCGCCGATCAGGTCGTCGCGCAGGCCGGAAGCGTCGTAGTAGGCGTCGTCGGGGGAGATGATCGGCGCGGGGTAGGTCGTGCCGAAGCTGGGGAAGCGGGGGCTGACGCCAGTATCGCCGCGGTTGTTGCCGACCTCTGCCACGCGCACCGCCAGCGGCCAGTCGTCGCTGATGTTGTCCCAGCCGTAGCCCAAGCGGCTCAGCATCTCGAGCGACATGTCCTGATAGTCCTGCTCGCGCCGCTCGGACCAGTTCAGCCAGCCGGTCAGCGAGCCTTCGCCGATGGGTTGGACGGCCTTGAAGTTGATCTGCTGATGGCGCTGTTCGCCTTCGCCTTTCCACTTGTCGGTCGTGCCATACGAGTAGCTGAGGTAGGCGCGGGCGCCGGTCGGGAGGTCGCCGCTGTCGATGCGCGCGAAGCCGCGGAACGTCTGGTCCGAACCCCCCGTGGCCGCGACCAGGCCGCCGAACTCGCGGCCGGGATCGCGCGAGACGTACTTGAGCACGCCGCCAAGGTTGCTGGAGGAGGCGGTATCGAGAGACCCCGCGCCTTGGGCCAGTTCGACCGCGCCCACGTTCTCACTGGAGATCGCGCGGCTGACGTGCAGGCCGTTGTGGTTGCCATAGGTCATGTCGCCCAGCGGCACGTCGTCGAGCGTGAAGCCCAATTGGCCCTGGTTGAAGCTCCGGATCGAGATGCGGGTCGACCACTCGTACGAGCCGAACGGGTCGGCCGACTGCAGGTTCACGTTGGGCAGCTTCTCGACCAACTTCAGCGGGCTGGCGCCGGGCGCTTCCAGCGAGAGCTCTTCGCCGGACACGGTCTGCACCTGACGGCTCTCGCCTCGTCCCAGGACAACCAGTTCCTCGACGGTGCTGTCTGCGGCTTCGGTCGCGCCGTCCGCGGCGACGGCAAGCCCGGCCTGAGCCAACGTGAGGGCGGCCACGGCGGCGCCCATGAACATACGGTTTTTCATTCTCAACCCCTCCGGCGGGGGATCGCACTCGGCGCCCCGCGAGGTCGGGTGACTAGTCCGGGTCCTTGACAGTTTTGTGTGATTCACCACAAAGTTTGTGGAACTTCACAACTGGCCTCGACAGCCGAAGCTCCCGCCAGCACAAGGGACGGCAGATGGCCGGCGCGCGCCGCGGGCCTGGACGGAGCCCGCGATGGTGCGCGTCAGGACAGAGACTTCGCGTCACGACCGCCAGGAGCAGATTCTGGCAGAGGTTCGTGTCAATTCGTCGGTGCGGATCGCCGACCTTGCCAGCCGGTTCGGAACGTCCGCGGAAACGATCCGTCGCGACCTGGACCTGCTCAGCCGCAAGGGGCTGATCAACCGCACCTACGGCGGCGGCGTGCCCAGCCTGTCGCTGGAGCCGGGGATGCGCGAACGGCACCGACGCATGGTCGAGGAACGCAGCCGGATCGCAGCGGCCGCGGCGGCGGAGGTGGAGGACGGCGAGGTCATCATGATCGACGCCGGCTCCAGCACCCTTCATCTGGCCGTGGCGCTCGCGGGCCTGAACCGGCGGATCGTCGCGATCACCAACGGATTGCCGGTCGCGGAGGCGCTCGGCAAGTCATCGAGAACTCGCGTCCTGGTGTGTCCCGGCGACCTCAATCCGCCCCAGGGGGCGACGGTTGGGCCGGAAACCCTAAACTTCCTGCGGCGCTTCAATGCAGACCGCGCGTATCTGGGCGCCAGCGGCCTGACCGCCGACGGGCCCACGGAAGCGGAATCGGCCATGGCCTGGGTGAAGCGGGAGATGATCGAGCGGGCGTCCGGCGCGGTGCTTCTGGCCGACCATAGCAAGTTCAATGTCCGCATGCTGGAGGTGATCTGCCCCCTTGCCGACGTGGGTGCGTTGTTCACCGATCAGGCGCCTGACCCGGCCCTCGCCGCGGCGCTGGGCCGGGCGGGGACCGCTGTCAGGGTGGCGTAGGCTCTAGGATCCCCCCACCATCGCCACGACCTCGTTGGTCTTGGAGATGAACTTGACGCCCTTCACCCGGCCGTCCTTGTAGCGGTCCCAGCCGCTCTTCACCTCGACGGGCGTGGGGCCGGCGGCGCCCGGCGTGGCAGGCTTGTCGCCGACGACGTCGACCTCATAGATGCCGTCGGGGGGCGTCGCGGCGTAAACGCGGGGCAGGAACCCGACCTTGGTCCAGCCGCCGCCGTCGGTGGTGACCTTGGCTTCCAGGTCATAGCCGCCGCCTGCCACCGCCTTCACGGTCGCCGACGTGATCGCCTGGACGTTGTCCTGGCCCTGGTAGAACTGGACCTGGCGGGCCAGCGACTTCTTGGGCGCTTCGGCCTGGGCCTCAGGCGCCGGCGCGGCAGCCTTCTCGCTGCACCCGGCCAGAAGCAGGCAAGCGGTCACAGCCGCCAGCGACGTTGTACGTATCGGCATATCGAACCTCCCGTTGGGCGGCTCTTTTCCAGCGCGACTCAGACGGTCGCGGCCGCCCCATGGAACCGAGGTTTGCGCCACTTGCGGGCCTTGGCGAGCATTTCTTGCGCGGCGGACTTTGGCGAACCACCTGAGCAGCCTATAAGCCCCGCTCTTCCTGAAATGTCCTACTCCAGCCCTGACCGGTCCATGTCCCGCATCCTCATCACCTCGGCCCTGCCGTACGCCGCCGGCGCGAAGCACCTGGGGAACCTGGCGGGCTCGATGCTGCCGGCGGACGTCTACGCGCGCTTCCAGCGGGCCCGCGGCCGCGAGACGCTCTACATCTGCGCCACCGACGAGCACGGCACGCCGGCCGAACTGGCGGCGGTGGAGGCTGGTCTGCCGGTGGCCGAATTCTGCGCGCTGGCGCACGACAAGCTGCACGCGATGGGCCGCGGCTTCGGCATGTCGTGGGACCACTTCGGCCGCTCGTCGTCGCCGCAGAACCGCAAGCTGACGCAGAGCTTCGCCCAGCAGCTCTGGGAAGCCGGCTTCATCGAGGAGCGGGTGACCCAGCAGGTCTATTCGCTGGCCGACAAGCGCTTCCTGCCCGACCGTTATGTGATCGGCACGTGCCCGCACTGCGGCTACGAGGCCGCGCGGGGGGATCAGTGCGAGAACTGCACCCGGGTCCTGGACCCGGCCGACCTGATCAAACCGCGTTCGGCGCTGTCGGGATCGACCGAGATCGAGATCCGCGATTCCAAGCACCTGTTCCTGCGCCAGAGCCTGTTCGCCGATCGCCTGCGCGAGGGGATCGAGGCCAAGCGCGGGACGTGGCCCAACCTGGTCACCTCCATTGCGCTGAAGTGGTTGGACGAGGGTCTGCAGGACCGTGGCATCACCCGCGACCTGCAGTGGGGCGTGCCGGTCAACGCCGCCGACTGGGGGCCGAACCCGGACGGCCAGAAGCCAGATGTGGCCGGGCTGGAGGGCAAGGTCTTCTACGTCTGGTTCGATGCGCCGATCGAGTACATCGGCGCGACCTGGGAATGGGCCGACGCGCAGGCCGCCGCCGAGGGCAGGGCGCCCAAGGACGAGGACTGGGAGCGTTGGTGGCGCCAGCCCGGCGCGGCCGACGTCACCTATGTGGAGTTCATGGGCAAGGACAACGTGCCCTTCCACACCGTGGGCTTCCCCTGCACGCTGATGGGGATCAACGAGCGCCGCGACAGCGCCGGCCGCTGGACGCCCAGCAGCAACGCGCCGTGGAAGCTGGTGGACGACCTCAAGGGGTTCAACTGGCTGGACTACTACGGCGGGCGGTTCTCAACGTCGCAGAAGCGCGGGGTCTTCATGGACCAGGCGCTGGAGCTGCTGCCGGCTGATTACTGGCGCTGGTGGCTGATCGCCAACGCGCCCGAGAGCTCGGATTCGACGTTTGCCTGGGAGCAGTTCCGCGACCAGGTGAACGCCGACCTGGCCGACGTACTGGGCAACTTCGTCAACCGCATCTGCAAGTTCGCCGAGAGCCGGTGCGAGGGGAAGGTTCCGGTCGGCGGCGAGTGGGGCGACCTTGAGACCAAGCTGCAGGCGGATGTCTCGGCCAAGCTGGCTGAGCTGACCGGCCACATGGAGACGCGTGAGTTCCGCAAGTCGGCGACGACGCTGCGCCAGATCTGGGTGCTGGGGAACCAGTACCTGACCGAGGCGGCGCCGTGGACGGCGTTCAAGACCGATCCTGTGCGGGCCGGCGTGTCGGTGCGCGTGGGCCTGAACCTGGTGGCGTTGTTCGCCCGCCTGTCGGCGCCGTTCATCCCGGCGACCGCCAAGGTGATCGCCGAGGCGCTGGGGGATGCCGAGGTCGCCGGCTGGCCAAGCGGCGAGGGCGACCTGCTCACGTCGCTGGAACCGGGCCGCGCAATCCGCGCGCCGGACGTGCTGTTCCGCAAGGTCGAGGACACCCAGGTCGCCGAGTGGCGCGAACGCTTTGGCGGGGCGGAGACGGCGTAAGCTGGCTCAGCTCGGGGCGCTCCGCAGGCGCCGTTCACGAACCACACGACGGAATCCGGCGCAGACGCGCAGGATCATTCCGTGCGGCCTCAGTGCGCCGGAACCGGCGTCTTCGGCTGGATGTCCAGGAAATCGGGGACGGCGGCGTTATACTGCGCCGTCCAGCCGAGGTCGTCGATCACGTCGCGGCCGCCCTGCCACATCATGTGCAGCGCGACGTACAGCACGATCAGAAGGCCGATGTAGCCGATCCAGCGGTACTTGTGCAGCAGGCGGGCGATCCCGTGCGCCGCGACGCCCATCAGCCCGATCGACAGCAGCAGACCGAAGATCAGGATCGTCGGGTGCTCGCGCGCCGCGCCGGCCACGGCCAGCACGTTGTCGAGCGACATCGAAACGTCGGCGACCAGGATCTGGATCAGCGCGTCCCTGAAGGACTTGGGCTTGACCTTGGGTTCGGTCGTGGGGTCGTCGTCCATGGCCGCTTCGGCGGCCACTTCCTCGGCCGAGGCCTGGTCGCGCAGCTCGCGCCACATCTTCCAGCAGACCCAGAGCAGCAGCACGCCGCCCGCGAACAGCAGGCCGATGATGCCGAGTAGCTGGGTGGTGACCAGCGCGAAGCCGATGCGGGTGATCACCGCGGCCACGAGGCCCCAGAAGATCGCCTTGCGCCGCAGCGCGGGCGGCAGGCCGCCAGCCGCCAAGCCCACGGCGACGGCGTTGTCGCCGGCGAGGACCAGGTCGATCATCAGGACTTGGAAAAGGGCCGAGAGGGCGCCGGGGCTTAGCAGCTCTTCAATCATCCGGTTCTCAATGCGTCAGGCGGCGGCCGGCTGCAACGCCGAACCGCCGCCCAACGGGTCTAGACCGCCTGAGATCTGGGGGGGCGGTCCCGGACCGCCGGTCAGGCCGTGCGCAAGACCGGCCGCCGGCGCCGCACGATCGCGCCGGAAAGCCCAAAGCCCAGGATCAGCATCGCCCACGTCGAGGGCTCGGGAACCGCGCCGCCACAGACGCGGTTCGCGCAGACTTCGCCGGTCTTGCCGAGCTGGAAGTCGGTGGCGCCGAAGATCTGGTCGACCGGCGTGGGTTCGAAGTTCGAACCGAAGTCCGTCCGGTTCATCGTGAAGCCCAGGAAGTACTCGCCGTCAGGGACGATGAAACCGTAGAAGCTCAACGCCTCGGGCGCGCCTTGCGGATAGAGGCCGTAGCCGTATGAGGTGACGTTGGTGAACAGCTCGACGAACACCTGGTCGCCGTAGCCCGCGAGGTTCGCGAGCCTGAAGCTCAGCATGTTGTAGCCGGTCTTGAAGATCTGACCGCCCAGGATCTCGGACGGGTCGTTGTTGGCGATCAGGTTGCGGACCGGATTGTAGGACGTGTCGGTTCCGACCACGACGAGCGGGTCGCCGTGCAGGGTCAGGTCGCCAAACGCTTCGCTGGTGTTCAGGATGGAGACGTTCGAGCTGTAGCCGTCAAAGTTGGTGGTCTGGCTGATGGTTCCCTGAGCCTCGAACTGGCCCTGGTCATGGTAGAGGTCGGGAAAGGCCGCGTGGGCGCGGGTGGCGCCGGCGAGGGCCATCACCGCCATCATCCCGGCGGCGAGCTTCAGTTCGATACGCATGGTTTGCACCCCATCTCGCTTGGGCGGCCTGTCCGCCGCCGTTGGAGGGGCTAGATGCGGCGTTCGCTCGCGCAACGGTAGGCGCGCCAGCCTTCGAGTCGTTGCGAGTTGTTGCGTCTTCGCCTGCAGCGGGAATTTGGGGCGCTAGCGATGCGGACCACGCGACAGGGATGTGGCGAAGGGCATGTGCAGGATCGCCATGCCGCCCGCCGCCAGGGCGGTCGGACCCACGTCGGGCATGAGCCGGGCGGCGACCTCGGGCGGGATCGAGCCTTCGGGGGCCAGCGGGTCGGCCTGCGCGGCCGCCTCGAACGCCGCATCGTCGGCGGCGGGGTCGCCGCTGAGGAAGCCGACCCGCTCCATCAGGCAGCCCATGGCGGCCGGCGAGCCGCCGCCCACGCGCTGCAGGCCCATGGAGATCCCGTCCAGCACCTCGGCCCGGTGCCGCAGCACGGCGTTGAAGATCGAGAACGTGAACATGCCCGTGCGCGGCTCGGACAGCACCGAGAACAGCTGGGTCTGGGTCATGAATGTCCAACCCTCGAAGCGCATGTCTTCGACGGCGATGCGGGTCGTGAGGAAGCCGTTCCCGGCCTTGCGGATCAGGCAGGCGTCGTGGACGAACCGGCCCCGCTGGCCCATGGCCGGCCGGGTGGTGCGCCAGTGACCCTCGTAGGCGTCCCCGCGCAGGTCGGTGAGGGTCTTGGTCTCGCGCAGCACCGACTCGGGCAGCCAGGCCGCGAGCGGGCCCCACGCATTGTTCGCGCCCTCGGAGGCGACACCCAGCTTGGCCGAGAGCGTCTCGAGGTCGCTCTCCCAGTCGAGCAGGCTGAAGCCGGGCCGGTGGCCCGCGACCAGGGCTGTGAGGTTGGCGAGGTTCTGCCCGGTCGGCGCCTGGCGACCCGAGAGCCAGCGGCTGACCACCGACTTGTCCACGGCCAGCTCGGAGGCGAGCCGGCCGCGGCTGATGGACAGCGCCTTCAGCGCAAGCAGCAGCCGCGACGGAAAATCATCCCCAGACAACGCACGTCTCCCCGACGACGGCGGATTGGTCGCAGGTTCGGCTACGATTGTCAGCGCCCTGTTGTGTCAGCGCGGACGCGACGCCTCGTAGAGCGCGATCGCCGCCGCGGCCGAGACGTTCAGGCTCTCGAAGCCGCCGGGCATCGGGATCTTCGCCAACTCGTCGCAGTGCTCGGCCACGAGGCGGCGCAGGCCTTCGCCTTCCGACCCCATGACGAGGACGGTCGGCTCGCCGTTCAGCGCCTGGGCGAGGCCAAGGTCGGCCTCGCCGGCCAGGCCCACGGTGCGCCAGCCCAGCTTCGACAGGTCGTCCAGCGCGCGAGACAGGTTCACCACCCGCGCCACCGGCACGCGCTCGACGGCGCCGGCCGCGGCCTTGGCCAGCGCGCCTGTCAGCTTCGGCGCGTGGCGGTCCTGCAGCACCATGCCGGCGACGCCGAACGCCGCGGCCGAGCGCAGGATCGCCCCCACGTTCTGCGGATCGGTCACCTGGTCCAGCACCAGCACGACCGCGCCGGGACGCGCCTCGAAGGCCTCCAGGTCAACGTCCTCCAGCGGGGCCGGGCGCAGGGCGACGCCCTGGTGGACCGCGCCCTGGGGCAGCAGCAGGCCGATCTGGTGGGCGTCGGCGACCTCGAAATTCATCTTGCGGCCGAACTTCGCTTCGACCTGCCTGGCCTTGTCGGGCGTCACCACCAGGCGCTGAGGCTTGTCGCGCTTGGGATTCGCCAGGGCCGCCTCGACGGCATGCCAGCCCCAGATCCAATCATCGCCCGGCGGGCCCGCGCGGCGGTCCTGGCGGGGCCGCGAATGCGGCTTGTCGTGCGGATTTCCTTGAGGTTTCGCCCCGGACTTGGGTCGGAAACTCGCGCCCTTTCGGGCGTCGTTGCGTTCGCGAGGCGAGGCCACTATAAGACGCGCTCCGATTTGGGGCCCCCTCAGTGGGCAGCCGCTTTTAGGACGAGAGTTGCGGGCATTACGCCCCTCGCGTCCCAAGGCGGAAGCCTTTTCTCAGAAGGCCCCGCCGGAGCGTGACAGCCGAAGTGGTGGATACCGGTTCGGCGGCCGTCATGCTCCTAAGTTGGACCTTGCGCTTTTGCCGAAGGCAGAAGCGTGGGGGCTCCGAGCGCGCTGGGGGAATGTCCCGAGTGGCAAAGGGGGGGGACTGTAAATCCCCTGCTGTAATGGCTTCGTAGGTTCGAGTCCTACTTCCCCCACCACGCGCTTGAAGTTCACTGAGGAGTTGCGGCGGCCCCCGCTCTAGCTTTGGCGGGTATAGCACAATGGTAGTGCAGCAGCCTTCCAAGCTGAGGATGCGGGTTCGATTCCCGCTACCCGCTCCAGCTCCTTGAAGCGCAAGTCTTAGAGAACGCCGGCAGGACCCAGATGGCCAAAGAGAAGTTCGAACGTAACAAGCCGCACTGCAACATCGGCACGATTGGTCACGTTGACCATGGGAAGACGACGCTGACGGCGGCGATCACGATGACGCTGGCGAAGGCGGGCGGTGCGAAGGCGATGTCGTATGCGGACATCGACGCGGCGCCGGAAGAGAAGGCGCGTGGGATCACGATCAACACGGCGCACGTGGAGTATGAGACGGCGAACCGTCACTATGCGCACGTGGACTGCCCTGGCCACGCCGACTACGTGAAGAACATGATCACGGGCGCGGCGCAGATGGACGGCGCGATCCTGGTGGTGTCGGCGGCCGATGGTCCGATGCCGCAGACGCGCGAGCACATCCTGCTGGCCCGTCAGGTTGGCGTGCCGGCGCTGGTCGTGTTCATGAACAAGGTGGACATGGTCGACGACGAGGAGCTGCTGGAGCTCGTCGAGATGGAAGTTCGCGAGCTGCTGAGCTCGTACGAGTTTCCGGGCGACGACATCCCGATCACGAAGGGTTCGGCGCTGGCGGCGGTCGAGGGTCGTAACCCGGAGATCGGCGAGTCGAAGATCCTGGAGCTGATGGCTTCGGTGGATGCGTACATTCCGCAGCCGGAGCGTCCGGTGGATCAGCCGTTCCTGATGCCGGTGGAAGACGTGTTCTCGATCTCGGGCCGCGGCACGGTGGTGACGGGTCGTATCGAGAAGGGCATCGTGAAGGTCGGCGAGGAAGTCGAGATCGTCGGCATCCGCGACGTTCAGAAGACGACCTGCACGGGCGTGGAGATGTTCCGCAAGCTGCTGGACCAGGGCCAGGCGGGCGACAACGTGGGCGTGCTGCTGCGCGGCACGAAGCGTGAGGACGTCGAGCGGGGCCAGGTGCTCTGCAAGCCGGGCTCGATCACGCCGCACACGGAGTTCACGGCGGAAGCCTACATCCTGACGAAGGAAGAGGGTGGCCGTCACACGCCGTTCTTCACGAACTATCGTCCCCAGTTCTACTTCCGCACGACGGACGTGACGGGGATCATCAAGCTGAAGGAAGGCGTGGAGATGATCATGCCCGGCGACAACGCCGAGCTGAACATCGAGCTGATCACGCCGATCGCCATGGACCAGGGCCTGCGCTTCGCCATTCGCGAAGGCGGCCGCACGGTGGGTTCGGGCGTCGTCACCAAGATCGTGAAGTAAGCGCACCCGCGCTCACAACACGCACGGACAGAGGGCCGCTGGAGCAATCCAGCGGCCCTTTTTCTTTGCCCGCGCCACGCCAACATGACGTCTCTGTCATGACCTCGATTTAAGCTGTGGCCCGCCCGCGCCCCGACTAGCTTCCCGCCAGGCTGGGAGCTGAACACATGCGATTTTCGATGGCGATCCTCGCGGCGGCCGCCGCATTCACCGCGGGCGGCGCGCAGGCGGCGTCGGTCGAGATCCGCGACGCCGTCGCCCGGGTCACCGTGGTTCCGCAGGACCGGGCCGACATCAGGGTCGACATCGTCAAGGCCCACCCGGAACTGCCGCTGCAGATCACGACGATCGGAGGCCAGACCACCATCGACGGCGACCTGCGCCGCCGCATCCACGACTGCAATGGCCTGGGCGAACGCCGCCGCGTCAGGGTGGGGGGCGTGGGCCGGGTGGCTTACGAGGACATGCCCCAGATCGTCATCTACACGCCGCGCGGCGTCGACGTGACGGCGGGCGGCGCGGTGCAGGGCGCCATCGGTCGCTCCGGAACGCTGAAGCTCAGCAACTCGGGGTGTTCATCCTGGACCGTCGCCGATGTCGCAGGCGCCGCCGAGATCCACCAGTCCGGCGCGGGAGAGGTCCGCATGGGCGCGGCCGAGCGGCTCGACGTGCGCCTGTCGGGCGCGGCCGGCATTCGGGCCACGCGCATCCGGCAGGGCGGGCTGGAGGCGCAGTTGTCCGGCGCCGGCAACGTTCGGGTGGCCGAAGTGACCGGGCCCGTGGACGCCCGTGTGTCAGGCGTCGGGCAGATCGAGGTCGACGGCGGGCGCGCCCCACGGGTGCGCGCATCGATCTCGGGCATCGGGAAGGTGAACTTCGACGGCTCGACCGACGATCTCGACGCGTCGATCTCAGGCCTAGGGTCGATCCGCGTGCGCGAAGTCACCGGCTCACTGACGAAGTCGGTGTCGGGCGGCGGCTCGGTGCACGTGGGCAACCGGCCGTCCTAGGCGCCTGATCCGGGGCGCTTCGGCGCGCCGTCGATCTGATCCGTCTCGGCCTGATTGGGGGCGGGCGCGTCGGTACAGTGCTCGCCGCTGGCCGGGTCGGTCGCCGTCTTGCCTGAGCGCGCCGAGCCCTGAGCCCCATTCGGCTCCTGGGCCATGCGCTGCGGCGAGCCCGCCTTCTGGTCCTGGTCGCGGTTGTAGGCCTGGTCGTGGTTTTGCGTCATGCCGGCCAAACGGCTCAGCCGCAGGTTCGATCCGGCAAGAGGCTTGAAAACCGGGGCGGCTTCAGTCATACGCCTGCGTCCTACCCGACATCGTTGGAGTCTCAGTTTTCTAGCCGCCGAAGCGCGGACGACGGGTGCTTAGCCCCGGGCCTGGGAAAACGGGACGAGACGGTTCGGATAGGGGTGCTGAAGGAGTGTAGCTCAGCTGGTAGAGCGTCGGTCTCCAAAACCGAAAGTCGTGGGTTCGAGTCCCTCCACTCCTGCCACCACCTATATAGTCTGAAGTGTTGAACCGGAGCGCGGGCGGGTCCCAGCCGCTCCACTTGAGAGTCTGAGAGCCGAATGGCCAGGAAACCCTCCCCGCAAGCGATGCGCGAGCGCGCCGCCAAGACCGCGGCCGTCATGGGCTCGCCGTCGGGCGCGGCCGTCGCGGCGGCCCCAAAGAAGAAGACGTCGCTGGCGCAGTTTGCCCGCGAGGTTCGCGCCGAAGCGCGCAAGATCACCTGGACCAGCCGCAAGGAAACCTGGATCACCTCCGTCATGGTGGCGATCATGGTCACCCTGGCGGCGATCTTCTTCTGGATCGTCAACACGATCCTGAATTTCGGGATCACCCAGCTCTTGAAGATCGCGACCGGCGGATAAGAAGAACAACATGTCTGAAGCAGCCGTCTCCGCCCCGAAGGGCAATCCGCGCCACAAGTGGTACATCGTCCACGCCTACTCGAACTTCGAGAAGAAGGTGGCCGAGAGCATCCGTGAGCAGGCCAAGCAGCAGGGCCTGGAGGACTTCTTCTCCGAAATCCTCGTGCCGACCGAGGACGTCGTCGAGATCCGCCGCGGCCGCAAGGTGAACTCCGAGCGCAAGTTCTTCCCGGGCTACGTGCTGGTGAAGATGGAGCTGTCGGACGAGGCCTACCACCTCATCAAGAACACCCCGAAGGTCACCGGCTTCCTGGGCTCGGGCTCCAAGCCGATCCCGGTCTCCGAGAAGGAAGTCCAGCGCATCGTCGGCGCTATCGAAGAGGGCGTGGAGCGGCCGAAGCCGACCATCTCCTTCGAGATCGGCGAGCAGGTTCGCGTCACCGACGGTCCGTTCGCCAGCTTCAACGGCTCGGTGGAACAGGTCGACGAAGAGCGCGCCCGCCTGCGGGTCACGGTCTCCATCTTCGGCCGCGCCACGCCTGTCGAGCTGGAATACGGCCAGGTCGAGAAGGTCGGCTAAGGGGAGGGCGGTGCCCTCGGCGGTCGAGTCCGACATCTCAGCGCTCCTCGCTGCGGGGCGCTACGACGAGGCTGTCGCCGCCATCGAAGCGGCGCTTGAGGAGGCGCAATCGTCCGCGCCACTCCTGAACCTGCTCGCGGTCGCCCGCCTGTTGGGTGGCGACCCGTCGGGCGCGATCGAAGCGGCCCGTCAGGGGTTGGTGATCGATCCGACTGCGCGCGACATTGCCCAGAATCTGGCCGCGGCGCAGGAAACCCTGCGCATCCGCTGCCGGGAGGCGTTGGCCTCGTTGGGCGACCTCTCCAACGAGTCCCAGCGGCTTGAGGCCGCCTACCACGCCGTCGCCGCCGCCCACGATGCCGGGGTGCTTGAGCCCGACGCCGAGGGCGTGGCGCTGGGCGTTTTCCTGCGCCTTGCGGCTCACGACGAAGCCGACCGGCGCTGGCCCTTCGCCGAGGTCGGCCGACGGTTGGCCGAGCGCGGTGACCACGCCAGCCTGATTCAACAGATGCCTCGGGTGAAGACCGATCAGGATCGCCGCGAGTTGCTCGCCCAGCATCGCGCCTGGGGCCGCGCCGCCGAGGCGCGCGCCGCCGCCGACCCGATCCGCCCGGCGCCGAGGCGGTCGCGTTCGAAGGTGAGGGTGGCGGTCGTCTCGTCGGACCTGCGTAACCATGGGGTAGGCGCGCTGACAGACCCGCTGGTGGGCCACGCAGACGAGGCGGGCGTCGAGGTGTTCTGCTACTCGGCCCACCCCGGCGCGCCCGACCGTGCGCAGCAGCACTATGCCGCCAGGGTGGCGAAGTTCCACCATGCGCCGGGCGCAGGCGCGCGCGCGCTGGCCCAGGCGATCGCCGCCGACGCACCGGACGTGCTGATCGAGATCGGCGGCTCCACAAACGCCAATCGCCTGGAAGCCATGGCGCACCGCTTAGCGCCGCGCCAGATCAGCTGGCTGGGCTATCCGCATTCCACCGGCCTCACGACGATCGACGAGATCCTGCTTGATCCGCACATGGCGCCGAGCGCGCCGGATCTTCTGCTCGAACGCCCCCGGCTGCTGCCTTCCACGTGGCTTTCGCTGTCACCGGCCTATTTCCACGACGGCCAACCGTTCAACGCGACCCTGCCTGAGGCGCGGTCCGGCAAGATCACGTTTGGCTCGGCCGGCAGCCCGTACAAGTACACGCCTGAAACCCTGAACGCCTGGGCGCGCGTGCTGGCCGCCGTTCCCGGGTCGCGGCTGCTGATCGTGCGGCCTGAGACCGGCTCGGCCGTGTTCCGCGCGAACATCCTGGCCCACTTCGCCCGCGTCGGCATAGCGTCCGACCGGCTGGCGGTGGCGCCGATCCGCGCCGGCCACATGCGGGTCTATGGCGACATCGACATTGCCCTGGACACCTTCCCGCTCACGGGCGGCATGACCACCTGCGAGGCGCTCTGGTGCGGCGTGCCCGTGGTGTCGCTGGCCGGGCAGAGTGTCTTCGAGCGCCTGAGCCACTCTTTGCTCACCAACGCAGGCCTTGGCGACCTCAGCACGGCCACTGTCGACGCCTTCGTCGACCGCGCGGTGGCGTTGGCCGGCGACCGCGAGGCCCGTCTGGCCTGGCGCTCCACTTGCCGCCAGCGCCTGCGCGCATCGCCCCTGGGCGACGCCCACGCCTTCGCCTTGGATTTCTGGCGCACGGTGACGACGGCATGAGGCTGGGCGCCGCGGTTGCCCCCAGAGGGCATAGCTGCTAAACGCGCCCGCTTCGCGGTTCGCCGCGATTTCAAATCCGTGGGAGAGGGCGGCCACCGTAACCTCGCACCACGGCTCATAACCGGCCGGGTTTCCGGCCATGAGGAGCAAAGATGGCCAAGAAGATCTTGGGCTATATCAAGCTGCAGGTGCCCGCGGGCTCCGCCACCCCGTCGCCGCCGATCGGCCCGGCGCTGGGTCAGCGCGGCGTCAACATCATGGGCTTCTGCAAGGAGTTCAACGCCCGCACCGAGAAGGAAGCCAAGGGCACGCCCCTGCCGACCGTGATCACGGTCTACCAGGACAAGTCCTTCACCTTCATCACGAAGACCCCGCCCGCGTCGTACTTCATCAAGCAGGCGCTCAACATCAAGTCGGGCTCGAAGCTGCCGGGCCGCGACAGCGCCGGCAAGATCACGCGCGCCCAGCTGGTCGAGATCGCCGAAAAGAAGATGAAGGACCTCAACGCGAACGACGTCGAGGCCGCCGCCAAGATCATCGAGGGCTCGGCCCGTTCGATGGGTCTTCAGATCGTGGAGGCCTGAGACGATGGCTAAGCAACCCAAGCGCACCAAGTCCTGGACCGGCGACACCACCGTCGCCCATCCGCTGGAAGCCGCCGTGAAGCTGGTGAAGGCCAACGCCAACGCCAAGTTCGACGAAAGCATCGAGATCGCCGTCAACCTCGGCGTCGACCCGCGTCACGCCGACCAGCAGGTCCGCGGCGTCGTGGCTCTGCCGTCGGGCACCGGTCGTGACGTCCGCGTCGCGGTCATCGCCAAGGACGCCAAGGCCGAGGAAGCCAAGGCCGCCGGCGCGGAAATCGTCGGCGCCGAAGACCTAGTCGAGAAGATCCAGGGCGGCTTCATGGACTTCGACCGCGTCATCGCCACCCCCGACATGATGGCCCTGGTCGGCCGTCTGGGTAAGGTGCTGGGCCCGCGCGGCCTGATGCCGAACCCGCGCGTCGGCACCGTGACCCCGAACGTCGGCCAGGCCGTGAAGGACGCCAAGGGCGGCTCGATCGAGTTCCGCACCGAGAAGACCGGCATCATCCACGCCGGCATCGGCAAGGCCTCGTTCACCGAGGAAGCCCTGCAGGCCAACGTGAAGGCCCTGGTGGACGCCCTGAACAAGGCCAAGCCGTCGGGCGCCAAGGGCACCTACATCAAGAAGATCAGCCTCTCGTCGACGATGGGCCCGGGCTTCAAGGTTGAATCCGGTTCGGTCGGCGCCTAAGCGCGCTTTCGACCCGTGCTAGAGATCGAGGGAGCGGCGGACACGCCGCTCCCTTTTTCGTTTTGGGGCAGGTCATGCCGAACGTTGAACTCGAGCCGGCCGGGCCAAAGGCGCGCGCGACGCTGGATGCGCTGTTCCAACTCTACACCCATGACTTCAGCGACCACTGGGCCGGGACCGACCGGGGCGAGCTGCAGGAAGACGGGCGCTTTCCGAACTACCCGTACCTCGACAGCTACTGGTCCGAGCCCAACCGGTGGTGCTACCTGGTGCGGGTGGACGGCCATTTGGCCGGGTTCGTGCTGATCAACGACGTCGCCCACTCGGGCCGGCTCGTGGACTTCAGCGTCGCCGAGTTCTTCGTGGTGCGGAAGCATCGCCGGGGCGGGGTAGGGAAGGCGGCGGCCCGCGCGGCTATCGCCGGTCGGCCCGGGCAGTGGGAGTTGGCCGTAGCTCGCCGGAATGCCGCGGCTCAGGCCTTCTGGCGGGGTGTGGCGGACGAACTTGGCGTTCCGGGCACGATCGAGGCGCGCGATCACGACGACGACCTCTGGAACGGCCTGATCCTGCGGTTCATGGTGGCGTGATGGAACTCAAGGCCACCCGCTACGAGGTCACCGACGGCATCGCCGTTGTGACACTCGCCCGCCCGAAGCGCCGCAATGCGTGGACCGGGCGGATGCACACCGAATATCGCTGGATCCTGCGCGAGGCCGACAACGATCCGGCCGTCCGCGTGATCGTGGTGACCGGCGATCCCGAAGGGAACGCCTTCTGCGCCGGGGCCGACCTGCAGGCGCTGGAGGGGCATTCCGAGCGGGGCCAGTACGACGCGGGCACGCCCGACGACATCGCCGAGCCGGGCTATGGCGTGGATCCCGCCTTCGACGCGACGTTCGCCTACCACTTCGGCGTCGGTAAGCCGGTGATCGCGGCGATCAACGGGGCGGCGGCGGGCGTGGGCCTGGTGCTGGCGGCCTATGCCGACCTGCGGTTCTGCGTACCGGGGGCCAAGTTCACGGCGGCGCACGGGCGGTTCAACTTCCCGGCGGAGTACGGCCTGTCGTGGCTGCTGCCGCGGATCGTGGGCCTGACACACGCCAACGACATCCTGCTGTCCAGCCGGGTGTTCACGGCGGAGGAGGCCGACCGCATGGGCTTCCTCAACCGCATCGTGCCGGCCGAGGCGCTGATGGACGAGGTGATGGCCTATGCCAGGAACCTCGCCCGCACCGTCGCGCCGGGCTCGGCCCGGGAGACCAAGCATCAGATCTACCGCGACCTCCACCGCGACGCCGCGACGTCGGTGAGAGAGGCCGAGGCCCTGCTGGTCGAGATGTCGAAGACGCCCGATTACCGGGAGGGCGTGAAGGCCTGGATGGAGAAGCGGACGCCGGCGTGGAACGGCTAAGCGCTTGACGCCCGGCGCGCCCGGCTTCAGGGGACGTCAAACGTTCGTTCGGAGGAAGCCCAAGTGAGACGCGCCGCCATCGTCAGCCCCATCCGCACCGCCGTGGGCAAGTTCCAGGGGAGCCTGGCGTCCATGACCGCCGGCGAGCTGGGCGCCGTGATCCTTCGGGCGCTGATCGAGCGCACGAAGCTGGACCCGATGAAGGTGGACGACGTGATCTTCGCCCAGGGCTACGGCAACGGCGAGGCGCCTTGCATCGCCCGTTGGTCGTTGCTGGCGGCGGACTTTCCGATCGAGGTGCCCGGCTACCAGCTGGATCGCCGCTGTGGCTCGGGCCTGCAGGCGGTGATCGATGCGGCGATGATGGTGCAGACCGGAGTGGCCGACGTGGTGATCGCCGGCGGCGTCGAGAGCATGAGCAACACCGAGTACTACTCGCTGGACATGCGCAACGGCGCGCGGGCCGGCTCGGTGACCATGCACGACCGCCTGGCCCGGGGTCGGGTGATGAGCCAGCCGATCAGCCGCTTCGGCGTGATCTCGGGCATGATTGAGACCGCCGACAACCTGGCACGCGACTATCAGATCAGCCGCGAACAGGCGGACGAGTACGCGGTGATGAGCCACCAGCGCGCCACCAAGGCCTGGGCCGAGGGCAAGTTCGACGACGAGCTGGTGCCGGTCTCGGTGCCGCAGAAGAAGGGCGACCCGGTCGTCTTCGCGAAGGACGAGGGGGTCCGCGCCGACGCCAGCATGGAGACGCTGGGCAAGCTGCGCGCCATCGAGAAGGACGGCGTGGTGACGGCGGGCAACGCCAGCCAGCAGAACGACGCCGCCGCCGCCTGCCTGGTGGTGGCCGAGGACAAGCTGGCTGAGCTGAACCTCGATCCCATGGGCTACTTCGTGAGCTGGGCCGCAGCCGGCTGCGATCCGTCGCGGATGGGCATCGGCCCGGTGCCGGCGGTGAAGCGGTTGTTCGAGCGCACCGGCATGGGTTGGGACGACATCGACCTGGTCGAGCTGAACGAGGCCTTCGCGCCGCAGGTGCTGGCCGTGCTCAAGGGCTGGGGCTGGGACGATCGCGACCGGCTGAACGTCAACGGTTCGGGCATCAGTCTCGGTCACCCGATCGGCGCCACGGGCGGCCGCATCCTGGCCAACCTGCTGCGCGAGCTGAAGCGCCGCGACGGCAAGTACGGCCTGGAGACCATGTGCATCGGCGGCGGCCAGGGCATCGCGGCGATCTTCGAGGCGGCGTGACGTGACCCCAGGCGAGGTCGAGGCGCTGGTCCAACGGCTGGCGCCCGACCTGGACGCCTTCGCCGCGCCGTGGAGCCTGATCGGCAGCGGGGCGCTCATCCTGTTAGGCGTGCCGCTCGAGGACGCGGCTGACCTCGACGTCGTGACCGGAGTCGACGGGGCGCAGCGCCTGCGGGCGGCCTGGAGCGGGTGGCTGGAGCCGGGTGAGGCGAAGGCGCCCGATGGTCCGTTTCGATCCGCGGACTTCGCCCGCTACGGTACGCCCTGGGGCCCGGTAGAGGTGATGGGCGGCCTGAAGGTGCGCGGACGGCTTCTCGATGTGCCCGTGGGCGTGCCGCCGGCTGCCGAGCAACTCCGCATTCTCAAGCTCTTCGGCCGGCCGAAGGACCTCGACAAGGCCGCCCGGCTGGAGGCCTGGCTGGCGGCGGGTTGAGTTCCGGCGAACCTTCCTATATACGCCCGCGCTTCGTCGCTCCCTCGGGAGAGGCGAGGACGGAAAGGTTTCGACCTTTCCCTCCTGTCCAAGAACTGTGCAGCCGCCGGGGTCACCGGGGGCCGTAACGCGAAGAGGGGCCCCTCTTCAGGCGCAGGGAGACGGGAAGATGACGGCACGTCGCCTCTCCGCAACGCGGATCGGGCGCGAGGCTGCGGCTTTCCTCATCGGACAGGTGCTTACCCGCGTGCGCATTCGCGCGTGCGCGGAACCTGAGTATGGAGACCGCAATGGACCGCGCTCAAAAGCAGGAAGCCATCGAGACGCTCAAGGGCGTTTTCAATGACGCCGGCGCCGTGGTCGTGACCCACTACATGGGTCTGACCGTTGCGGAAATGACCGATCTGCGGGGCCGTCTTCGTAAGGAAGGCGCCCAGCTGCAGGTGGTGAAGAACACCCTGGCCACGAAGGCTCTCGGGGGCTCGATCGGCGAGCAGGGCGACGCCCTGTTCAAGGGTCCGGTCGCCATCGCCTACGCCGCCGACCCGGTGTCTGCCGCCAAGGTCGCGACCCAGTACGCCAAGGACAATGACAAGTTCACGGTCATTGGCGGCTTCATGGGTCAACAGGTGCTGGACAAGGCCTCGGTGACCGCTCTGGCCACCCTGCCGTCGCTGGATCAGCTCCGCGCCAAGATCGTCGGCCTTCTGCAAGCCCCCGCGACCAAGATCGCCGGCGTTCTGCAGGCTCCCGCCGGTCAGCTGGCTCGCGTCATGGGCGCCTACGCCGCCAAAGACGCCGCCTGATCGTCACTTCCCGACAAAACCTCTCTCTTAAGGACCTAATCACATGGCCAATCTCGAAAAGCTCGTCGACGACCTGTCGGCCCTGACCGTTCTGGAAGCCGCTGAGCTCTCCAAGCTGCTGGAAGAAAAGTGGGGCGTTTCCGCTGCCGCTCCGGTTGCCGTCGCCGCCGCCGCGCCGGGCGCTGCCGCCCCGGCCGAAGCCGCCGAAGAGCAAACCGAGTTCACCGTTGTTCTGACCGCCGGTGGCGACAAGAAGATCAACGTGATCAAGGAAGTCCGCGGTGTCCGTCCGGACCTCGGCCTGAAGGAAGCCAAGGACCTCGTCGAAGGCGCTCCGCAGAACGTGAAGGAAAACATCTCCAAGCAGGAAGCGGAAGAGATCAAGAAGAAGCTCGAAGAAGCCGGCGCGACCGTCCAGATCAAGTAGTCTGGACGCGCTGGATCAGCGCTTCTCAAGAAGATCGAGGGCCGGGAGCAATCCCGGCCCTTTTTCTTTGGTCGCTTGTCGAGGCGCCCCCGATCGGGGGAGGGCGGAACCCGCCTGGGTCGTCATGTTGGCGTCGGTGCGGCGCGATCCATGGGGGGCATGATCTTGGCCAGGACGCTTCATATGTTCTTCGGTCTCGCGGCGCTGGCGTGCGCCGGGCCGTGGCCAGGGATGGCTGGCGCGCAGACCGCGGGCGACATCAATCGCCTAAACGCCGCGATCCAGATCTGCAATTCGCCGATGGGCGCGGGGATGGCCGAGTGCGCCAAGCTCCGCGGGCAGCTGGGCATGGAGCGTGCGCAGGTTCCTGGCGGTCTTGGCGGCGGCGGAACGTCCGGCGCACTGCTGGGGGCGCTCGGCGCGGCGATGAGCGCCCGCCAGGCGCCGGCGCCCGTCGCCTCGGCCGCGCCGACGGCCAACCCGCAGATGATCGCCGACTGCGTACGGGCCGCAGCTGGGAACACGGGGGCGATCCAGGCGTGCCTCAATACCGCGAGCGCGCCGCGCATGGCGGTCGCAGCGCCCCTGCCTGCTGTCCCGCGCCTGGGCCAACCCCTGATGTCGACGCCGCTCCTGCCTCAGCCGGGCATGGGTCAGAACGCGGCGGTGGGCATCCATCAGGCGGGCCAGAGCTATCAGGCCTGCGCGGCGGCCAATCCGAGCAATTGGCAGAGCTGCCTGCCGCTGTTGAACGGCGGCCAGGCCCGCTAGATGACCTGAGCTTCACTGGGCGAGGGCGCTCGGCGTGGTAGGCTCAGAACGTGGACGACTCCCTCACTCTCATCGACATGTTTGTCAGAGGCATCGCGAGCGGCGCGATGCTGGTCACCGGGTTGGCGCTGGCGGCGGGGCCCCTGAGCCGTCAGGTCCGACTGAGCGGGGGCCTGCTGGCGCTGTCCATCGCTTGCTGGCTGATGACGGAGTCCAGCACGCTCTGGGCCGCCCTCGACCGCTTCTATCCGCTGGTCCTGCCGGCTTACGCCGTGGGCGCCTGCTACTGGCTGTTTGTGCTCACAGTCTTTGATGATCGCCCGATCGCGCCGCTGAGCTGGGCGCCGATCGCACTGCTGATCGTCAGCGGCGTCGCCTGCGAAATGATGCCGCCCGATGAGCGCCAGCCGCTCTGGATGGCCCGTAACGCCTTCAGTGGGCTGCTCCTGCTTCACGCGACCTACGTGGTGCTTCGCAGCTGGCCGGGCGACCTGCTCGAGCAGCGGCGGCGACTGCGCGCCCCGATCCTGGGTTTCGCGGCCTTCTACGGCATCACGAATGTCGCCATCGGCCTGGTCAATCGCGTCGAGCCGCACGAGAGCTGGCTGCTCTGGACGGCAGGATGGCCCTACGGCGGGGCGATCTTCGCGGTCATCGTGGTCGCCGGGGCCGTCGTCTTCCTGCAGGCGCGCCCGACGCTGTTCGGCGGGGTGCGTCGCGAAGCGGTCAGCGCCGACGCGCGGGCCGAGGCGGCCGACCGGGTGCTGGCGGGCAAGCTGAACGACCTGATGACCGCCGGCGCGTGGCGGCGTGAAGGACTGACCATCGGCGCTCTGGCGCGCGAGTTAGGGGAGCCTGAGTATCGTCTGCGCCGGCTGATCAACCAGCGCATGGGGCACCGCAACTTCGCCGACTTCGTCAACGGTTTTCGGATCGAGGCGGCGATGGCTCGGCTGGGCGACCCGAACGAGGCTCGGACGACTGTGGCGGCCATTGCGTTCGACCTGGGCTACGGTTCGCTGGGGCCCTTCAACCGCGCCTTCCGGGCGGCCACCGGCGCGACGCCCACCGAGTGGCGCAGGCAGGCGCTGCAGGCCTCGCCGGAATTGCAGGAGGCCGTCTGATTTCGGAATCGGCGAGGCTCCGCCGGCCTCGGCGAGACGTGAACGCGCGGGCGGGCTGTGACTGGGTGGTCGCCAACGCGAGGATCGCCCATGGAAACCCTGCTCTCGGACGCAACCCATATCTGGCTGCGTGAGCTTGAGCCTACGCTCACACGCTACCTGCTCTTCACGCTCGCCGTCTGGCTGGCCCTCTGGGTGCTGCTTCGCCCATTCCTGAAGGCGCGGAAAATCCGTCAGGAGACGCCGCCGGCGCGGCAGATGATGGTGGAACTGGGCTTTTCGCTGCGCTCGATGCTGATTTTCGCCACCGCCGGCGTGGCGGTGACCTTCATGTACCGGGCCGGTCTCTATCCGCTGACAGGCATGGCCGACGGCTGGGGGCCCGTCTGGTTCGGCGTGTCCATCTTAGCCGGGGTCGTGGGGCTGGATGCATGGTTCTACTGGACCCATCGACTGATGCACGATCCGCGGCTGTTCCGCCGCTTCCACCGCCGACACCACAGGAGCAACAACCCGTCGCCGTTCACGGCCTACAGCTTCGATATCGGCGAGGCGCTGCTGCTGTTCGGCTTCGTCGTGGTGTGGCCGATGGTCTTCCCGACGCCGAGCGGCGCCATGGCCTGGGTCATGCTGTATCAGATCGTGACCAATACGCTGCTGCACTCGGGCTACGAGTTGATGCCCGCGCGCCGCGACGGCCGACCGATGCTGGACTTCATCGTGACCACCACGCACCACGACATGCACCATGCGCAAGCGGGCTGGAATTACGGGGCCTGGTTCACATGGTGGGATCGCTGGATGGGAACAGAGCATCCCGAATACCTGATCCGGTATGCCGCTACGGCATGGCGTCCATTCGCCGCAAAAAATAAGGTGAAGCTGGTACTCGACAGGCCGCGTTGAATCCGCGAACTATCCCTGCGTTGACTTGGTTGACGACTTGCGAAACCAGAAGTCAGCATGTTCCTCGGGTTCTAGCCGGGGATGAACGTCGGGCGGCGCGGAGACTGCACCCCTCCGTGCCGCCTTTCGTCAGGCGGCCTGCCGCCTCGACGTGTTTTTCTTGGCCCCGGGCTCTTTACGAGCGAACCGAAAGGGCCTATTTGCCGCCGTTCGCGAAAACACCTCCCGATTCACATCCATTCGATGCGGCCTTCGCGCGTGCAGGCCCCGAGGCATGGTCCCTAGCCCTCCGACCATGCGAAGGGGCGCTCCCGACGATACGGGGAGCATTCCAGCGTCCGGCTCCCGCAAGGGAGATCCGAGGGTGGACGCAGGATAAACATTCGACGCCCGGAGTCCGTCTCCTGGCGTCCTCAAGGGATCAAAATGGCGCAATCCTTCACCGGCAAGAAGCGGATTCGGTTCTCGTTCGGCCGCATTCCTGAAGCTGTGCAGATGCCGAACCTGATCGAGGTTCAGCGCTCGTCTTACGAACAGTTCCTGCAGCGCGAAGTCCGCGCCGGTGAACGGCGCGATGAGGGCATCGAGGCGGTCTTCAAGTCCGTCTTCCCGATCAAGGACTTCAACGAGCGCGCGGTGCTCGAGTACGTCTCCTACGAGTTCGAGGAGCCGAAGTACGACGTCGAGGAATGCGTCCAGCGCGACATGACCTATGCCGCGCCGCTGAAGGTGAAGCTGCGCCTCATCGTCTTCGAAACCGACGAAGAGACCGGCGCCCGCTCCGTGAAGGACATCAAGGAGCAGGACGTCTACATGGGTGACATCCCGCTCATGACGGAGAAGGGCACCTTCATCGTCAACGGGACCCAGCGCGTCATCGTCTCCCAGATGCACCGCTCGCCGGGCGTCTTCTTCGACCACGACAAGGGCAAGACCCACGCCTCGGGCAAGCTGCTGTTCGCCGCGCGCGTGATCCCGTACCGCGGCTCGTGGCTCGATTTCGAATTCGACGCCAAGGACATCGTTTACGTCCGCATCGACCGTCGCCGGAAGCTGCCGGCCACGACCTTCCTCATGGCCCTGGGCATGGACGGCGAGGAGATCCTCTCGACGTTCTACAAGACCGTCGCCTACGAGAAGAAGACTGCCGGCTGGTCGACCGCCTACATCCCCGAGCGCTGGCGCGGCGTGAAGCCGGAGTTCCCGCTGATCGACGCCGACAGCGGTGAAGAGATCGCTCCGGCCGGCACGAAGATCTCGGCGCGCAACGCCAAGAAGTTCGCCGACGCGGGCCTCAAGACCCTGCTGCTGCCGCCCGAGGCCCTGAACGGCCGCTACCTGGCGCGCGACCTGGTCAACTACCAGACCGGCGAGATCTACGCCGAAGCCGGCGACGAGCTTGACGCCGGTCTGCTGGTGAGCCTGGAAGAGCAGGGCTTCACCACCATGGACGTGCTCGACATCGACCACGTCACCATCGGCGCCTACATCCGCAACACCCTGCGCGTCGACAAGAACACCGTCCGCGAGGACGCCCTGTTCGACATCTATCGCGTCATGCGTCCGGGCGAGCCGCCGACGGTGGAAGCCGCCGAGGCCATGTTCAAGTCGCTGTTCTTCGACGGCGAGCGCTACGACCTGAGCTCGGTCGGCCGCGTGAAGATGAACATGCGTCTGGAACTGGACTGCCCCGACGACGTGCGCATCCTGCGCAAGGAAGACGTGCTGGCGGTGCTCGAGACCCTGGTCGGCCTGCGGGACGGCAAGGGCGAGATCGACGACATCGACAACCTGGGCAACCGCCGGGTCCGTTCGGTGGGCGAGCTTCTGGAAAACCAGTACCGCGTGGGCCTGCTCCGCATGGAGCGCGCGATCAAGGAACGCATGAGCTCGGTCGATATCGACACGGTCATGCCGCACGACCTGATCAACGCCAAGCCGGCGGCCGCCGCCGTCCGTGAGTTCTTCGGCTCCTCGCAGCTGTCGCAGTTCATGGACCAGACCAACCCGCTTTCGGAGATCACCCACAAGCGCCGCCTGTCGGCTCTTGGCCCGGGCGGTCTGACCCGCGAGCGCGCCGGCTTCGAAGTCCGCGACGTGCACCCGACGCACTACGGCCGGATCTGCCCGATTGAAACGCCGGAAGGCCCGAACATCGGCCTGATCAACTCGCTCGCCACCCACGCGGTGGTGAACAAATACGGCTTCATCGAGAGCCCCTACCGTCGCATCCGCGACGGCAAGACCACCGAAGAGGTGGTCTACATGTCGGCCATGGAAGAGGCGAAGCACGTCATCGCCCAGGCCAACATCAAGCTCGACAACGGCTCGATCGTCGACGACCTGGTCCCCGGCCGGGTGAACGGCGAACCCTCGCTGCTGCCGCGCGAGCAGGTCGACCTGATGGACGTGTCGCCGAAGCAGGTCGTCTCGGTGGCCGCCTCGCTGATCCCGTTCCTTGAGAACGACGACGCCAACCGCGCCCTGATGGGCTCGAACATGCAGAAGCAGGCCGTGCCGCTCATCCAGTCGGATGCGCCCCTGGTCGGCACCGGCATGGAGAGCATCGTGGCCGTTGATTCCGGCGCCGTGGTCGTCGCCCGCCGCACCGGCGTGGTCGAGCAGATCGACGGCACCCGGATCGTCGTGCGCGCGACGGAAGAACTCGACCCCACCAAGCCGGGCGTCGACATCTATCGCCTGCAGAAGTTCCAGCGCTCGAACACGTCGACCTGCATCAATCAGCGTCCCCTGGTGCAGGTGGGCGACAGGATCAAGGCCGGCGACGTGATCGCCGACGGCCCGTCCACCGAGCTGGGCGAACTGGCCCTGGGCCGGAACACGCTCGTCGCGTTCATGCCCTGGAACGGCTACAACTTCGAGGACTCGATCCTGATCTCGGAGCGCATCGTGCGCGACGACATCTTCACCTCGATCCACCTCGAGGAATTCGAGGTCATGGCCCGCGACACCAAGCTGGGCCCCGAAGAAATCACCCGCGACATCCCGAACGTCGGCGAGGAAGCCCTGCGCAACCTCGACGAAGCGGGCATCGTGGCGATCGGCGCCGAGGTGATGCCGGGCGACATTCTCGTGGGCAAGGTGACGCCGAAGGGCGAAAGCCCGATGACCCCGGAAGAGAAGCTGCTGCGCGCCATCTTCGGCGAAAAGGCGTCTGACGTCCGCGACACCTCGCTGCGTCTGCCCCCGGGCGTCGCCGGCACGGTCGTGGAAGTCCGCGTGTTCAACCGGCACGGCGTCGACAAAGACGAACGCGCCCTGGCCATCGAACGGGCGGAAATCGACCGACTGGGCAAGGACCGCGACGACGAGTTCGGCATCCTGAACCGCAACATGACCAGCCGCCTGCGCGAGCTGCTCGTGGGCAAGAACGCCGTGTCGGGTCCGAAGGGCCTGGCGCGCGGCAAGATCGAAGCCGACAAGCTGGAAGAGATCTCGCCGGGCCTGTGGTGGCAGATCGCCCTCGACGACGAGAAGGCGATGGGCGAGCTGGAGGCCATGCGCCGCCAGTTCGACGAAGGGCGCAAGCGCCTGGATCGCCGCTTCGAGGACAAGGTCGACAAGCTGCAGCGCGGCGACGAACTGCCTCCGGGCGTGATGAAGATGGTCAAGGTGTTCGTGGCGGTGAAGCGCAAGCTGCAGCCGGGCGACAAGATGGCCGGCCGTCACGGCAACAAGGGCGTCATCTCCAAGATCCTGCCGATCGAGGACATGCCGTACCTGGAGAACGGTCAGCACGTGGACATCGTGCTGAACCCCCTGGGCGTGCCGTCGCGCATGAATGTGGGCCAGATCTTCGAGACCCACCTGGGTTGGGCTTCGGCCGGCCTTGGCAAGCAGGTCGCCGACCTGCTGGAGGCGTGGCAGTACGGCGGCGGTCAGCGTCAGGCGCTGATCGACTACCTGCGCGACGCCTACGGTCCTGACGAGGAACTGCCGGACACGGACGAGGAACTCATCGAGCTGGCCAAGAACCTCTCGAAGGGCATCCCGTTCGCGACCCCGGTCTTCGACGGCGCCCACATCGACGACATCGAGAACCTGCTGGAGAAGGCGGGCCTCGACCGGTCGGGTCAGTCGTACCTGTACGACGGCCAGACGGGCGAGCGGTTCAAGCGCCCGGTCACGGTCGGCTACATCTACATGTTGAAGCTGCACCACCTGGTCGACGACAAGATCCACGCCCGTTCGATCGGCCCGTACAGCCTCGTCACCCAGCAGCCGCTGGGCGGTAAGGCCCAGTTCGGTGGTCAGCGCTTCGGGGAAATGGAGGTCTGGGCTCTGGAAGCCTACGGCGCCGCCTACACCCTGCAGGAAATGCTGACGGTGAAGTCGGACGACGTGGCCGGCCGGACCAAGGTCTACGAGAGCATCGTCCGTGGCGACGACACCTTCGAGGCCGGGATCCCGGAAAGCTTCAACGTGCTGGTCAAGGAGATGCGCTCCCTGGGCCTGAACGTGGAGCTGGAGAACAGCTGACGGTTTGCAGAGCCCTCCCTCCGCGACGGGGGAGGGCGCTCCGCCAATCCGCCCAGCTCTGACGAAATTTCGCGGCGCACGCCGCAGAAGGAACCAAGATGAACCAGGAAGTCCTGAACATCTTCAATCCGGTCCAGGCCGCTCCGACCTTCGACCGCATCCGCATCGCTCTGGCCTCGCCGGAGAAGATCCGCTCGTGGTCGTTCGGCGAGATCAAGAAGCCCGAGACCATCAACTACCGCACGTTCAAGCCGGAACGTGACGGCCTGTTCTGCGCCCGCATCTTCGGCCCGACGAAGGACTACGAGTGCCTTTGCGGGAAGTACAAGCGGATGAAGTACAAGGGCATCATCTGCGAAAAGTGCGGGGTCGAAGTGACCCTGGCGCGCGTCCGCCGCGAGCGGATGGGCCATATCGAACTGGCCTCGCCGGTGGCCCACATCTGGTTCCTGAAGTCGCTTCCCAGCCGCATCGCGCTGATGCTGGACATGGCGCTGAAGGACATCGAACGCGTTCTGTACTTCGAGCACTACATCGTCACCGAGCCGGGCCTGACCCCGCTGAAGCAGCACCAGCTGCTGAGCGAGGACGACTACCTGCGCTTCCAGGAAGAGTTCGGCGATGACAGCTTCACCGCCGAAATCGGCGCCGAGGCGGTCCAGGGCCTTCTGAAGGGCATCGAGCTCGAGAAGGAAGCCGAGAAGCTCCGCGAGGAGCTGAAGACGACCACCTCGGAAATGAAGCTCAAGAAGGCGTCCAAGCGCCTGAAGCTGATCGAGAGCTTCCTCGAGAGCAACAACAAGCCCGAGTGGATGGTGCTGACGGTGATCCCCGTGATCCCGCCGGAACTGCGCCCGCTGGTGCCGCTGGACGGCGGCCGCTTCGCGACCTCGGACCTGAATGACCTCTATCGCCGGGTCATCAACCGGAACAACCGCCTGAAGCGCCTCATCGAGCTGCGCGCGCCGGACATCATCATCCGCAACGAAAAGCGGATGCTTCAGGAAGCCGTCGACGCCCTGTTCGACAACGGCCGCCGCGGCCGCGTGATCACGGGCGCCAACAAGCGTCCGCTGAAGTCGCTGGCCGACATGCTGAAGGGCAAGCAGGGCCGCTTCCGCCAGAACCTGCTGGGCAAGCGCGTCGACTACTCGGGCCGTTCGGTCATCGTGGTGGGTCCCGAGCTGAAGCTGCACGAGTGCGGCCTGCCCAAGAAGATGGCGCTGGAGCTGTTCAAGCCGTTCATCTACGCGCGCCTGGACGCCAAGGGCCTGTCTGGCACCGTGAAGCAGTCCAAGCGGATGGTGGAGCGTGAACAGCCGGCGGTCTGGGACATCCTGGACGAGGTAATCCGCGAGCACCCGGTTCTGCTGAACCGCGCGCCGACGCTTCACCGCCTGGGCATCCAGGCGTTCGAGCCCAAGCTGATCGAGGGCAAGGCCATCCAGCTTCACCCGCTGGTCTGCGCCGCCTTCAACGCCGATTTCGACGGCGACCAGATGGCCGTGCACGTGCCGCTCTCGCTGGAAGCCCAGCTGGAAGCGCGCGTGCTGATGATGAGCACGAACAACATCCTGTCGCCGGCCAACGGCCGCCCGATCATCGTGCCGTCGCAGGACATCGTCCTGGGTCTCTACTACCTGTCGCTGGTCAAGGACGGCGAGCCCGGCGAGGGCAAGGCGTTCAACGACCTGAACGAGATCGATCAGGCGCTCGACGCCGGGATCGTGACCCTGCACACCAAGATCCGTGCGCGGCACTCGGAGATGGACGCCGAGGGCAACCTCATCCGCAAGGTGATCGAGACGTCGCCGGGTCGGATGAAGATCGCGGCCCTGTTCCCGCACCATCCGGCGGTTGGTCACCGGCTTCTCGAGAAGAACCTGACCAAGAAGGAAATCGGCAATCTGATCGACACCGTCTACCGGCACTGCGGTCAGAAGGCGACGGTCATCTTCGCCGACCAGATCATGGGCCTGGGCTTCCGCGAGGCGGCCAAGGCGGGGATCTCCTTCGGCAAGGACGACATCGTCATCCCGGCCCGCAAGGCCCCGATCGTCGAAGAGACCCGCAAGCTCGTGGAAGAATACGAGCAGCAGTACGCCGACGGCCTGATCACCAAGGGTGAGAAGTACAACAAGGTCGTCGACGCGTGGGCCAAGGCCACCGACCGCGTCGCCGACGAGATGATGGCCGAGGTCAGCTCCGCGCCGGTGATCAATGGTCGCCAGTCGGAGATCAACTCGATCTTCATGATGAGCAACTCGGGCGCCCGCGGTTCGCAGGCCCAGATGAAGCAGCTCGGCGGGATGCGGGGCCTGATGGCCAAGCCGTCCGGCGAGATTATCGAGACGCCGATCATCTCGAACTTCAAGGAAGGCCTGACCGTCCAGGAGTACTTCAACTCCACCCACGGCGCCCGTAAGGGCCTGGCCGACACCGCGCTGAAGACGGCGAACTCGGGCTACCTGACCCGCCGTCTGGTCGACGTGGCGCAGGACTGCATCATCACCGAGGAAGACTGCGGCACCACGCGCGGCATCACGCTGCGCGCCGTGGTCGAAGGCGGTGACGTGCTGGTCTCGCTGGGCCAGCGCATCCTGGGTCGCTTCGCGGCCGAGGACGTGAAGGATCCGGGCACCAACGACGTCATCGTTCCCGCCGACACCTATCTCGACGAGAACATGTGCGACCTGGTCGAGAACGCCGGCGTCCAGTCGGTGAAGATCCGCTCGGTTCTGACCTGCGACACCAAGGTCGGCGTCTGCGGCGCCTGCTATGGTCGCGACCTGGCCCGCGGCACCCCGGTGAACATCGGTGAAGCGGTCGGCGTCATCGCCGCCCAGTCCATCGGCGAACCCGGCACCCAGCTGACGATGCGGACCTTCCACATCGGCGGCACCGCCCAGGTGGCCGAGCAGTCGTTCTTCGAAAGCGCCAACGAAGGCATCGCGCGGATCTCGGGTGGCAACACCGTGGTCGCGGCCGACGGCGGCCTGATCTCGATGAGCCGCAACCTGACCCTGACCGTCCAGGTCGATGGCAAGGACCGCGAGTCCTACAAGGTGCCGTACGGCGCCCGCCTGCAGGCCAAGGATGGCGACAAGGTCAAGCGCGGCCAACGCCTGGCCAGCTGGGACCCCTACACCACGCCGATCATCACCGAAGTCGGCGGCAAGGTGCGGTTCGAGGACCTGGTCGAGAACTTCTCGTTCCGCGAGGAGGCCGACGAGGCCACGGGCATCTCCAACCGCGTGGTCATCGACTGGCGCGCCAGCTCGAAGGGTTCGGACCTTCGCCCGGCCATGTCGGTGCTGGACGAGAACGGCGCCTACAAGCGCCTGTCGAACGGCGGTGAAGCTCGCTACCTGCTCCCGGTGGGCGCCATTCTCTCCATCGGCGACGGTGACGAGGTGAAGCCCGGCGAGATCATGGCGCGTATCCCGACCGAGAGCGCCAAGACCCGCGACATCACCGGCGGTCTGCCGCGGGTGGCCGAGCTGTTCGAAGCCCGCCGTCCGAAGGACTGCGCGGTCATCGCCGAGATGGACGGTCGCGTCGAGTTCGGCCGCGACTACAAGAACAAGCGCCGCATCAAGATCACCCCGGAAGACGGTGGCGAGGCGGTCGAGTTCCTGATCCCGAAGGGCAAGCACATCGCGGTCCACGACGGCGACGTGATCCGGAAGGGCGAGTACATCATCGACGGCAACCCGGATCCGCACGACATCCTGCGCATCCAGGGCATCGAGGCGCTGGCCGAGTTCCTGGTGAACGAGATCCAGGAGGTCTATCGACTGCAGGGCGTGCCGATCAACGACAAGCACATTGAGACGATCGTGCGCCAGATGCTGCAGAAGGTGGAAATCCTCGATGCGGGCGATACCGGCCTGCTGAAGGGCGACCACCTCGAGAAGCTGGATGTCGAAGAGGAGAGCGCCAAGGCGGAATCCCGCGGCGGTCGTCCGGCGATCACCCAGCCGGTGCTGCTCGGCATCACGAAGGCGTCGCTGCAGACCCGCAGCTTCATCTCGGCGGCGTCGTTCCAGGAAACCACCCGCGTCCTCACCGAGGCCGCGGTCCAGGGCAAGAGCGACACCCTCGAAGGCCTGAAGGAGAACGTGATCGTGGGCCGCCTGATCCCGGCGGGCACGGGCTCGTACCTGCGCAACCTGCAGCGGATCGCCGCCAAGCGCGACGAAGCGCTGACGGCCAGCCGCGAGGAGGCCATGGAGCCGCTCCCGATCGAGATCGCCGACGCCGCAGAGGCCGAGACGGTCGAGTCGTAAACTCTCCAGTACCTGTCACGCGTAACGAGCGGCCCGGGAGCAATCCCGGGCCGCTTTGTTTTTCGGGTCAGGCGATCGGACAAGCTTGACCCTAGACTAGCCGCCGTCACGAACGCGCGGCTAGGATGCGACTCGTTGGGGAGCATCCGGGGGTAGTGTTCATGAAGTTTCTGTGGCTGGCTGCCGTGGCCGCCTGCGTCCTCACGCCTGCGCACGCCGCGCCGCCACCGGCCTCAGCCTTCGGGCGGGTGCCGGCGGTCGTCGATGCGGCGATTTCGCCGAATGGCCAGCGCATCGCCATGCTGGGCGGCGCCTCCGAGCAGAGGGTGATCTCAATCGCCACGATCGACCAGCCCGGTCTGCCGATCCTGCAACTGGGCGAGGTGGAGGCCACCCGCCTGCGGTGGGCGGGGGACGAGAACGTGATCGCCAGCATCGCGTTCTGGCACAACGCGGGGCCGAAACAGTTTTACCGCATCGAGCGCCACGTCACGGTCACGCCGCAGGCGAAGGCCGTTGCTCGCTTCTTCGAGAACGCAACGACCAGCCAGTACCTGGTCGGGGGACAGCCCATCGTGGGCGTTACGTCCGGCTCGCCGGCCCGGGTGCTGGTCAACGACCTCGCCGAGGGGATGGGCTCGGACTCAATGAACACGCGCATGAAGCGCAAGGGCGTCGAAAACGCCAGTGTCCGCGCGATCTGGAGCATCGATCCGGCGACCGGCAAGGGCCGGATCGTCGAGCGCGGCGACTACGACACCCAGAGCTGGGATGTCGACCTTTCTGGCGAGGCGCGCGTGCGGGTGGATGTGGACGAGCTGACGCACAAGGCCGCGTTCTTCGCCCGCGCCAAGGGCAAGTCGCAGTGGGTGCAATTCTGGACGCAGGCGTCCGGCGGGCCTGAGCCCCACATGCTGGGCTATTCCGAGCCCGAGGACGCGGTCTACTTCGAACGCGAAGGCAAGCTGCTGCGCCGCCGCCTGGCCGACGGTGTGGAAGAGTCGGTCAGCGACGGCGGCCCCTCGATGGGCCTGATCTGGGACGCGCACCGGAACGGCGTGGCGGGGATATCGACCGGCGCCGAGAAGGCCGCCGTGCAGTGGCTCGACCCTGAGGTGGGCGCTGCGCATGGCGTGCTGTCGCGTGCGTTCAAAGGCCGTCAGGTGAGGCTGGCCGGTTGGTCCGCGGATCGCACGCGCTTCATGGTGCGCGTGTCCTCACCGTCGGCTCCGGGCGGCTGGTACCTCTATGACCGGGCGCGCAAGGAGGTCTCCCCGCTGGGTGAGGAGTATCCCGAGCTGAAGGACGCCACATTCGGCGCGACGCGCTGGATGACCTACAAGGCCCGCGACGGCCTGGAGATCCCGGCCTATGTGACCCGGCCGCCCGGCGCGGCGCCCACCGCCAGGCTACCGCTGATCGTCCTGCCGCATGGGGGGCCGGCAGCCCGCGACGATTACGACTTTGATTACCTCGCCCAGTTCCTGGCGACGCGCGGCTACGTCGTGATGCAGCCCCAGTTCCGGGGGTCGGCGGGTTTCGGCGACGCTTTCCAGGAAGCGGGGCGAGGGGAGTGGGGCGGCAAGGTGCAGACCGACCTGCTGGACGGCGTTGCGTCCTTGGCAGAAGCGGGCGAAATCGACGCCACGCGCGTGTGCATCGTAGGCGCGAGTTTCGGGGGGTATTCGGCCCTTGCGGGCGCGGCGCTGCACCCCGACGCCTATCGATGCGCAGCCTCGATCGCCGGCATTGGCGACCTGGGGTTGTTTCTCTCGGAGGAAGCGCGCCTGTACGGCCGGGCCAGCGCCGGCTTTGAAGATCTCCGCAGTCAACTCGGCGCTAGCGACGGCGACAAGATCCTCGCGATGTCGCCGGCTCGCCACGTGGCGGCGATCAAGGCGCCGATCCTGCTGATACACGGCGACAAGGACACGGTCGTTCTACCAAGCCAGTCGCAGCTGATGGCCGATCGACTCAAGGCGGCGGGGAAGCCCCACGAGCTGGTGATCCTGGCCGACGAGAACCACTACCTCACCAGGACCGCCACCCGTATCCAGACACTGGAAGCCCTCGAACGGTTCCTGGCGAAGAACCTGCCGGTGAATTGACGTCAGCCCTTGGTATACGCGTATGAATCACTACATCACGCGTATACCCATAGGAGACTGCCGGTGCCCCTGCTGCTCTGCCCGAACTGCAACACCTCCATGCAGAACGTGAACCGTTCCGGCGTGGACATCGACATGTGCCCCAGCTGTCGGGGTGTGTGGCTGGATCGCGGCGAGCTGGAAAAGCTGCTCGAAGGCCAGCGCGAGGAGCGCAGCGGCCAGCAGCACGACCGGGAGCGGTTCGAGCGCGAGGTCTCGGACTTCCATCGTGACCCGGACGACTGGAAACGCCGCCACCCCTACGACCAGAAGCACGGCGGCCACCGCTACGATGACGACTACCACTACCGAAAGAAGAAGAAGCGCTTCGACATCTTCGACATCTTCGACTGACCGACCTGAGGGCCGGCAGGCGTCCGGTTTTGATCTGCGTCAAAGATGACGCCTGCGTCACTTTTATGATCTCCCGAAGCCCGCAAGAGGCGGGGCAAGGGAGATCGCGATGCTGCAGGTGCAAGAGGTCAAGGGACCGCCGTCCGAGGTCCAGTACTTCGACGATGACGAACTCGCCCATCGCCTGACCGACCACGACGTCGAGGTGATCCGCGAGATATTCCGCACGCCGCTCACCGGCTCTTACAATTGGGACTATGAGGCTGCCAACAGCCGGATTCGCCGGTTGTACGAGCTGGGCAAGCGGTTCAACTGGAACTCTGAACTCGATGTCGACTGGACCCTGAAGGCCGAGCCGCGCCAGCTGTCGGACGGCGAGGGGCCGGAGGGGTTCAAGGACCACCCGAAGTGGAAGGCGCTTTCGCCGGAACAGCGCGCGGACTTCATGCGCCGCACGTCGGCCCAGACGTTGTCTCAGTTCCTGCACGGGGAGCAGGGCGCCCTCATGGTCGCCTCTCAGCTGGTCAGCTGCGCGCCGACGCACGACGCCAAGCTCTATGCCGCCTCTCAGACCTTCGACGAGGCGCGCCATGTGGAGGTGTTCCATCGCTACCTGATGGAGCGGTGCCACATGATCTATCCGATCAACCCCAACCTGAAGTTCCTGCTCGACAAGGTGCTCACCGACGAGCGCTGGGACCTGAAGTTCATCGGCATGCAGATCCTCATCGAGGGCCTGGCGCTGGCGGCGTTCCAGACGATCCACGAGACCACCCCCGACCCGTTGCTCAAGCAGGTCGTGGGCTTGGTGATGCGTGACGAGGGCCGGCACGTGGCGTTCGGCGTGAACTATCTGGAAGACTGGATCCGGGCCCTGCCTCAAGAGCAAATCGAGGAGCGCGCGCAGTTCGCCTACGAGGCCTGCGTCGTGATGAAGAACCGTCTGATCTCCACCAACGTCGCCGAAGAGTTCGGCTTCACCCGCGAGGAGGCGCTTGAGATCAACGCCAGGAGCCAGGGCGGACAGGCCTTCCGCAAGTTCCTGTTCGAGCGGATGATCCCCAACCTGAAGCGGGTGGGCCTGCTGACCGAGGCCATCCGGCCGAAGTTCGAGGAGCTGGGCGTCCTCGAGTTCGAGAACCTGCAGCACGACGGCGCCATCGACTGGGCCGTCCTCGAGGCTCCGCTGGAAATGAAGGCGCGCATCGCGGCCTGATCAGAACGGAGCTCTCAGCTCGCGCCGGGAGTCGTTGCCGGTCATGCGGCCCAGGTCGTCGGTGGAGGCGCCCATGCCCTTGTTCGGGTCGCCGGGCCGCTCGATGGCCCCGGCGTTGCGGCCCGTGCTGGAGGCGCCGCTACCCGCCGGCGCGGCCGAGCGCTTGTAGCCGTAGTCCTGCTCCTTTCGGCGCGCGGCGGCCTCGAGCTCGGCGGCCTTCTCGCGGGAGACGCCCAGGCCCAGCACCGGCGCGCTCCCGCCCGCGGCGCCGAAGCGGTCGAGACAGCCCTCGCGCTCGTCGCGCGTCAGCTTGGGATCGTCGCAGTTGAGCCGCGAACGCAGCGCATTGCGCGCATTCGCCGCGAAAGCGTCTTCCTGGCTGGGCAGGGTCAGCACCCGGGGCCCCGGCGTGGGCGCCGTGCGCTCCTGCGTCGGCTTGGCCGTCTCGACGGGCGCAACCAGAGGCGCGATCGGCGGCGCCTTGTCGGCGAAGGGCTGCGGGCGGCGATGCAAGCGGATGGGCGTGGGCTTGGCCCCCGGCGCGGCGTTGGCCGGCGGCGCGCGCGGCAGGATCAACACGGGGATCACCGCTTCGGGCGGGCCGGCGTCCTCGAGCGGCGCGCGTAGCCGAGGCGCGTGCAGCGCCACGGCGGCCAGCAGCACGGCGTGAACGGCCACCGAGGCCGCCACGATCGCGTACTTCCGGCTCGGACGCGCCGCCGGCATCGCTTCTCCCTGTTCCCCAAGGCGCTGCCGCGGGGACAGCGCTTCCTATAAACCCGCTGACCCGCCATCTGGATGGCAGGCCAGCTGCCACGCGGCCCGGCGGCGCGTCGGAGCTGAGCCTTAGGGAAGGGGCCGCGGCGAGGCGAATTCATGGCCATGTCGCAACCGGCCGCACGGCCGCGCACGAGATTGACGCGCCGGCCCTTCCCGACTATGTAGCGCGCTCTTTCGAGGCCGGGGGATTCTTCCCAGCTCCGATGAGCCGCTCCCGTCGGAACGCCCGCAATGGCGATCCGGCGATTGTTCGCGTTTCGTCGGTCGGTTTCGAAGCCGAAGAACCACAACGATCCAACCGAGGCGCCCCGGCCAAACGGCACACGCCTCCACGAAGCGAGAATAGATGCCGACAGTCAACCAGCTCATCCGCAAGCCCCGGCAGAACAAGCCGGCGCGGAACAAGGTCCCGGCCCTGAAGGGTTGCCCGCAGCGCCGCGGCGTGTGCACCCGGGTCTACACCACGACCCCGAAGAAGCCGAACTCGGCTCTGCGTAAGGTCGCCAAGGTGCGCCTGACGACCGGCATCGAAGCTGTGTGCTACATCCCCGGCGAAGGCCACAACCTGCAGGAACACTCGGTGGTCCTGATCCGTGGCGGCCGCGTGAAGGACTTGCCCGGCGTCCGTTATCACATCCTGCGCGGCGTGCTCGACACGCAAGGCGTCAAGGATCGTCGCCAGCGCCGTTCGCTCTACGGCGCCAAGCGTCCGAAGTAAGGAATTCAGAGATGTCCCGTCGCCGTCGCGCAGACAAACGAGTCGTCCTTCCCGATCCGAAGTTCGGGGATCTCGTCGTCACCAAGTTCATGAACTACGTGATGTACGAAGGTAAGAAGGCCGTGGCCGAAACCATCGTCTATGGCGCTTTCGATATTCTCGAAGCCCGCCGTAAGGACCTGGCCCCGCTGGACACTTTCCACACCGCCCTGGAAAACGTGGCTCCGGCCATCGAAGTGCGCAGCCGCCGGGTCGGCGGCGCCACCTACCAGGTGCCGGTCGAAGTTCGCCCCGAGCGCCGCAAGGCGCTGGCCATCCGCTGGCTGATCAGCGCGGCGCGCAAGCGTGGCGAGAACACCATGACGGAAAAGCTGGCCGGCGAACTGCTGGACGCCTCGTCCAACCGTGGTTCTGCCGTCAAGAAGCGTGAAGACACGCACAAGATGGCCGAAGCCAACCGGGCGTTCTCGCACTACCGCTGGTAAGCCCAACCACCAAGTGAGCTTTCCGGCGCGGGCGGTTTGAGATAAACCGCCCGCGCCGTTCGTTCAGCCGCTTCCGAACAGCCCCTTTTCGCAAGGCATCCGCTATGCCCCGCACGCATAAAATCGAAGACTACCGCAACTTCGGCATCATGGCGCACATCGACGCCGGTAAGACCACGACGACCGAGCGGATCCTCTACTACACCGGCAAGTCCCATAAGATCGGCGAAGTCCACGACGGCGCCGCCACCATGGACTGGATGGAGCAGGAGCAGGAGCGCGGCATCACGATCACGTCGGCCGCGACGACCGCCATCTGGAATGGCAAGCGCCTGAACATCATCGACACCCCCGGGCACGTCGATTTCACCATCGAGGTCGAACGCTCGCTGCGCGTGCTCGACGGCGCCGTGGCGGTGCTGGACGGCAACCAGGGCGTGGAGCCCCAGACCGAAACCGTGTGGCGTCAGGCCGACCGGTACAACGTTCCGCGGATCGTGTTCGTCAACAAGATGGACAAGATCGGCGCCGACTTCCAGATGTGCCTCAAGACCATCCGCGAGCGGCTGGGCGTGAAGGCCGTGCCGATCCAGCTGCCCATCGGCGCTGAATCCAGCCTGAAGGGCGTCGTCGACCTGGTTCGCATGAAGGCGGTGGTCTGGGACTCGGAAGGTCTCGGCGCCAACTACCACGACGAAGAGATCCCGGCCGACATGAAGGCGGACGCCGAAGAGGCCCGCAACTACATGATCGAGAACGCCGTCGAGCTCGATGACGACGCCATGGAAGCCTATCTGTCGGGCGAGGAGCCCTCGGAAGAGGTGATCAAGAAGTGCCTCCGCAAGGCGGTGCTGACCGGCGCGTTCTATCCGATCCTCGCGGGCTCGGCCTTCAAGAACAAGGGCGTGCAGCCGCTGCTGGACGCCGTGGTCGACTACCTGCCCTCGCCGGTGGACATCCCGCCGACGCCGGGCCTGGACTACAAGACCGAAGAGCCCGTGGTCCGTAAGGCTTCGGACGACGAGCCGCTGTCGATCCTGGCGTTCAAGATCATGGACGACCCCTTCGTGGGCTCGCTCACCTTCTGCCGCATCTACTCGGGCAAGCTCGAGACCGGCATGGGCCTGCTGAACTCGACGCGCGACAAGCGCGAGCGTGTCGGCCGCATGCTGCTGATGCACTCGAACAACCGGGAAGACATCAAGGAAGCCCACGCCGGTGACATCGTCGCGCTGGCCGGCCTCAAGGACACCCGCACGGGCGACACGCTGTGCGACCCGACGAAGTCGCCGGTCATCCTCGAGAAGATGAACTTCCCCGAGCCGGTGATCGAGATCGCCATCGAGCCGAAGTCGAAGGCCGACCAGGAAAAGCTGGGCGTCGCCCTGGCGAAGATGGTCGCCGAGGACCCGTCCTTCACCGTCCACACCGACCAGGAGTCGGGCCAGACGATCATGAAGGGCATGGGCGAGCTTCACCTCGACATCAAGGTCGACATCCTGAAGCGGACCTACAAGGTCGAAGCCAACATCGGCGCGCCGCAGGTGGCCTATCGCGAGAGCCTGGGTAAGTCGACGGACATCGACTACACGCACAAGAAGCAGACCGGCGGCACGGGCCAGTTCGCCCGCGTGAAGATCAAGTTCGAGCCGGGCGAGCCTGGATCGGGCTTCGTGTTCGAGAACACCACGGTCGGCGGCTCGGTGCCGAAGGAATACGTGCCCGGCGTGCAGAAGGGCCTGGAGTCGGCCAAGGAAAATGGCCTTCTGGCCGGCTTCCCGCTGATCGACTTCAAGGCGACGCTGTACGACGGCGGCTTCCACGACGTGGACTCCTCGGTCCTGGCCTTCGAAATCGCCGCCCGCGCGGCTTTCAAGGAGCTCCGTGAAAAGGGCGCCCCGAAGCTGCTCGAGCCGATCATGAAGGTCGAGGTTCTGACCCCCGACGAGTACATGGGCGACGTCATCGGCGACCTGAACTCGCGGCGTGGCCAGATCCAGGGCACCGAGACCCGCGGCAACGCGCAGGTGGTCACGGCCTTCGTGCCGCTGGCCAACATGTTCGGCTACATCAATACCCTGCGGTCGTTCTCCCAAGGGCGCGCGCAGTTCACGATGCAATACGACCACTACGACCCGGTGCCGCAAGTCGTCGCCGACGAAGTGATCAAGAAGTACGCCTAATCCCAACCCTAGTTTAGAGGACAAGCCCGGACAGGGCTGGAGCTTGAAATGGCCAAAGAGAAGTTCGAACGTAACAAGCCGCACTGCAACATCGGCACGATTGGTCACGTTGACCATGGGAAGACGACGCTGACGGCGGCGATCACGATGACGCTGGCGAAGGCGGGCGGTGCGAAGGCGATGTCGTATGCGGACATCGACGCGGCGCCGGAAGAGAAGGCGCGTGGGATCACGATCAACACGGCGCACGTGGAGTATGAGACGGCGAACCGTCACTATGCGCACGTGGACTGCCCTGGCCACGCCGACTACGTGAAGAACATGATCACGGGCGCGGCGCAGATGGACGGCGCGATCCTGGTGGTGTCGGCGGCCGATGGTCCGATGCCGCAGACGCGCGAGCACATCCTGCTGGCCCGTCAGGTTGGCGTGCCGGCGCTGGTCGTGTTCATGAACAAGGTGGACATGGTCGACGACGAGGAGCTGCTGGAGCTCGTCGAGATGGAAGTTCGCGAGCTGCTGAGCTCGTACGAGTTTCCGGGCGACGACATCCCGATCACGAAGGGTTCGGCGCTGGCGGCGGTCGAGGGTCGTAACCCGGAGATCGGCGAGTCGAAGATCCTGGAGCTGATGGCTTCGGTGGATGCGTACATTCCGCAGCCGGAGCGTCCGGTGGATCAGCCGTTCCTGATGCCGGTGGAAGACGTGTTCTCGATCTCGGGCCGCGGCACGGTGGTGACGGGTCGTATCGAGAAGGGCATCGTGAAGGTCGGCGAGGAAGTCGAGATCGTCGGCATCCGCGACGTTCAGAAGACGACCTGCACGGGCGTGGAGATGTTCCGCAAGCTGCTGGACCAGGGCCAGGCGGGCGACAACGTGGGCGTGCTGCTGCGCGGCACGAAGCGTGAGGACGTCGAGCGGGGCCAGGTGCTCTGCAAGCCGGGCTCGATCACGCCGCACACGGAGTTCACGGCGGAAGCCTACATCCTGACGAAGGAAGAGGGTGGCCGTCACACGCCGTTCTTCACGAACTATCGTCCCCAGTTCTACTTCCGCACGACGGACGTGACGGGGATCATCAAGCTGAAGGAAGGCGTGGAGATGATCATGCCCGGCGACAACGCCGAGCTGAACATCGAGCTGATCACGCCGATCGCCATGGACCAGGGCCTGCGCTTCGCCATTCGCGAAGGCGGCCGCACGGTGGGTTCGGGCGTCGTCACCAAGATCGTGAAGTAAGCGCACCCGCGCTCACAACACGCACGGACAGAGGGCCGCTGGAGCAATCCAGCGGCCCTTTTTTCTTACTCCCTCGCTGTGGAGGGACGGGCGACCGCCGCCAGGGCAAGGGCGGCGCGATCCTCGCCGCCCTGGGCACTCCGGCCCACACTTCCCCACCCGGGCAGCTGGCGCGGCCGGTCCCTCCCAATGCAGGGGAGGGAAGATGACGTCTCTGTCATGACCGCAATTTAAGCTGTGGCCCGCGCACGCCCCGACTAGCTTCCCCTCACAACGTTTCGACTTGGGAGAGGACGATGCGTCTTCAGACGACCCTGCTGGCCGCCGTGGCCGCCACTTTCGCCGCCGCCTTCGCGACGCCTTCGGCTCAGGCCTCGACGGTCGAGATCGAGGACGCGGTGGCGCGCGTCACCGTGGTTCCCGAGAATCGCAAGGACATCCGGGTCGAGGTGATCTCGGCCAACCCGCGCCTGCCGCTGAAGGTGCGCACGATGGGTGATCGCACGATCGTCGACGGGGACCTCGACCGGAAGATCCGCTCCTGCAAGAGCTCGGGCGAGTCGTCCAAGGTCCATGTGCGCGACGTGGGCGACGTGAGCTGGTCCGAAATGCCGCAGGTGGTGATCCGTACGCCGCGAGACGTGAAGGTCGAGGCCGGCGGCGCCGTCTTCGGGTCGGTCGGCCGGTCGGCCACGCTGGAGCTGGGCAACGCCGGCTGCGGCGACTGGACGATCGCCAACGTCGAGGGCGCGGCCCGGGTAAGCCAGGCCGGCTCAGGCGACACGCGCATGGGAACCTCGGGCCAGCTGCGGGTCCGCGTCGCCGGCTCCGGCGACGTCGCCGCCGCCGACGTGCGGGGCAGCCTGGACGTTAATATCGCGGGCTCGGGCTCGGCCAGCGTGCGCTCGGTCAACGGACCGTTGGAAGTGAGCATCGCCGGGTCAGGCGACGTCGAGATCGGCGGCGGGCGCGCGACGACCATGAAGGTCTCGGTGGCCGGCTCGGGCGACGTGGACTTCCGCGGCTCGGCCGACAGCCTGCGGGCCCGGATCGCCGGCTCGGGCGACATTCACGCCAACGAAGTGAAGGGCGAGATCTCGAAGTCCATCATGGGCTCGGGCTCGGTCCGTGTCGGCGGTTGAGCCGATGCTCAAGCTTGGCGCAGCCCTCGCGCTCTGCCTGCTGATCGCCGGCTGCAGCGCCCACTCCGAGACCCGCCCGCGCGCCGAGGCCCGCGAGCCCGTCTGGCGGCTCTCGGGCCTGGCCGATCCTGAGAGCGTCGCGCTCGGCGCCGACGGGCGCACGCTCTATGTGGCCAATGTGGCCGGGGAGGGCGACGTCAAGGACGGCAACGGCTTCATCAGCCGCGTCTCCACGCGCGGCAAGATGCTCGAGCGCGAGTGGGTGAGGGGCCTAGACGCGCCCAAGGGCGCCATCGTCAAGGGCGACCGGCTGTTCGTCTCGGACATCGACCAACTGGTGGAGATCGACACCAGGACCGCGCGCATCGTGGCGCGTTACCCCGTTCCCGGCGCGAAGTTCCTCAACGACGTGGCCGTGGCGCCAGACGGGACGGTTCTGGTGGCCGATTCCGGGACCGCACGGATCCTGCAGCTCAAGGATGGCCAGGTCAGCCTCTGGTCGGCCGATCCGGAACTTCGCTCGGTGAATGGTCTCCTGCCCGAGGCGGACCGCCTGCTGGTGACCACGATGGAGGGAAAGTTCCTCGCCTTCGACTATCGCGCCCGGGCGGTGAAGGTGCTGGCCACAGGTCTGGGTCAAGCCGATGGCGTGGCGCGTGCGCAGGGCGACGAATACCTGATCAGCGAATGGCCGGGCCGCCTCTTCCTGGTCGAGCCCAACGGCATGCGCACGGTCCTGGATAGCCGTGAGGCCGGGGTCTACATCAACGACTTCATCCGGGTGGGCGATCTCCTGATCGTTCCCAACTGGAAGCCGGGCACGATCACCGCCTACCGGATGATCCGCTGGATGCTGACCTGACGGCGTGTTCGTCGCGGGCCGCCCCCTTGACGGGGCCGAGTCGCATCGGTATTACCGCGCCTCCTGTTGGACCGGCTGTGTGCTTCGAAGCGATTTGAAGTACAGACGCGGACCGCGGAACGACCTGAGACAGTGCTAAATTCTAGCGTTTCGGGAAAGGCCCTCGCGGGTTTCGCGTGGGGCCCAATTCGTTTGTGCGGACTTTCGCGTACGGGCTCTCATCTGAGGGTTCGGGCTGGTCTTTGAAATGGTCAAGGTCACGCGGGCGCCCGCCGTCTGTAGGGAAACGTAAGAGCGATATGGCTCAAAACATTCGCATCAGGCTCAAAGCCTTCGATCACCGCGTGCTGGACCATTCCACTCGCGAGATCGTGAACACGGCCAAGAGGACCGGCGCCGCTGTGCGCGGTCCCATTCCGCTGCCCACGCGCATCGAGAAGTTCACCGTCAACCGTTCGCCGCACATCGATAAGAAGTCGCGCGAGCAGTTTGAAATCCGCACGCACAAGCGCGTGCTCGATATCGTCGACCCCACCCCGCAGACCGTGGACGCGCTGATGAAGCTCGACCTGTCCGCCGGCGTGGACGTCGAGATCAAGCTCTAAGGGGATTGATCCGATGCGAACCGGCGTAATCGCCAAGAAACTCGGTATGGCCCGCTTCTTCGACGAAGCCGGCGCCCACGTACCGGTGACCGTGCTCAGCCTCGAGGGCTGCCAGGTCGTCGCCCAGCGCACCCAGGACAAGGACGGCTACGTGGCCCTCCAGCTGGGCGCGGGCTCCAAGAAGCCGAAGAACACCTCCAAGGCCATGCGCGGCCACTTCGCCAAGGGCGAAGTCGAGCCGAAGCACAAGCTGGTCGAGTTCCGGGTGTCCGAAGACAACCTCATCGACGTGGGCGCGGAGATCACCGCCGACCATTTCGTCCCGGGCCAGAAGATCGACGTCACGGCCACCACGGTCGGCAAGGGCTTCGCCGGCGCCATGAAGCGCTGGAACTTCGGCGGCCTTCGCGCCACCCACGGCGTGTCGGTCTCGCACCGTTCGCACGGTTCGACCGGTCAGCGTCAGGACCCGGGTCGTACCTTCAAGGGCAAGAAGATGGCGGGCCACCTCGGCTCGGAAACCGTCACCACCCTGAACGTCACCGTCTGGCGCGTCGACGTCGAGCGCGGCCTCATCCTGGTGAAGGGCTCCGTTCCCGGCACCGAGGGCACCTACGTGAAGGTCCGCGACGCGGTGAAGTCGGCTCTGCCGGCCGAAGCCCCGAAGCCGGGCGCCTTCAAGTCCGCCGGTCAGCCGTCCCCGGTCCAAGCCGCTGCGGAAACGCCGGCCGAGGAACCCGCGGTGACCGAAGCTCCGGCCGCTGAGGCCGCGGCGACCGAAGCTGGGGATCAAGCGTAATGAAACTCGACGTCATCAAGCTCGACGGCGGGAAGGGCGGCTCGATCGAGCTGGCCGACGATATCTTCGGCATCGAAGAGATCCGCGGCGACATCCTGCAACGCGTCGTCACCTGGCAGCTGGCCAAGCGCCGCTCCGGCAACCACAAGGTCCAGGTCCGCAACGAGGTCTCCCGCACCTCGAAAAAGATGTACAAGCAGAAGGGCACCGGCGGCGCCCGTCACGGTTCGCGCCGGGCGGCCCAGTTCGTCGGCGGCGCCCGGGCCCACGGTCCGGTCGTCCGCAGCCATGCTTTCGACCTGCCCAAGAAGCTCCGCGCCCTGGCCCTGCGCCATGCGCTGTCTTCGAAGGCGAAGGACGGCTCGCTGATCGTGCTGGACACGGTCTCGATCGCCGACCCCAAGACCTCCGCCCTGCGCGCGCAGCTGTCGAACCTGGGCGTCTCGAACGCCCTGTTCATCGCCGGCGCCGAGGTGGACAAGAACTTCGGCCTGGCCGCCCGCAACATCCCGAACGTGGATGTGCTGCCGAACGCCGGCCTGAACGTCTACGACGTGCTGCGTCGCCAGACCCTCGTCCTGACCAAGGACGCGGTGGCCGCGATCCAGGCGCGCTTCCAGCCTGAGGAGGCCGCGTGATGGCCGTGGAACCCACCGCTCGTCACTACGACACCATCCTGTCTCCGATCATTACGGAGAAGGCGACGCTGCTCTCGGAGCACAACAAGGTCGTCTTCCGCGTGGCCGGCGACGCCACCAAGGACGAGATCGCTGCTGCGGTCGAGGCGCTGTTCAAGGTCAACGTCACGAAGGTCAATACGATCAACGTGAAGGGCAAGACCAAGCGGTTCCGCGGCATCGTGGGCCGGCGCTCCGACGTCAAGAAAGCGATCGTGACGCTGGCCGACGGCCAGTCGATCGACATCACTACGGGGCTCTAAACCGATGGCCTTGAAGCAATTCAATCCCACGTCGCCGGGCCGCCGTCAGCTGGTCCTGGTCGACAAGTCCGAGCTCCACAAGGGCCGTCCGGAGAAGAGCCTCGTCGAGGGTCTGACCAAGTCGGGCGGTCGTGGCGGCAACGGCCGCGTCGCCGTTCGCTTCCGTGGCGGCGGCGCCAAGCGCCTCTACCGCATCGTCGATTTCAAGCGCCGCAAGTTCGACGTCCCCGCGACCGTCGAGCGCATGGAATACGACCCGAACCGCTCGGCCTTCATCGCGCTGGTGAAGTACGCCGACGGCGAGCTCAGCTACATCCTGGCTCCGCAGCGCCTCAAGGCCGGTGACACCATCGTCGCCTCCGAGAAGGCCGACGTGAAGCCGGGCAACGCCATGCCGCTCCGCGGCATGCCGATCGGCACCATCATCCACAACGTGGAGATGAAGCCGGCCAAGGGCGGCCAGATCGCCCGCTCGGCCGGCGCCTACGCCCAGCTGGTCGGCCGCGACGCCGGCTATGCCCAGATCCGCCTGAACTCGGGCGAGCTGCGCATGGTCCCGGACGGCTGCATGGCCACGGTCGGCGCGGTGTCGAACCCGGACCATATGAACGAGAACCTCGGCAAGGCCGGTCGTTCGCGTCACAAGGGCCGTCGCCCGCACGTCCGCGGTGTCGCCATGAACCCGATCGACCACCCGCACGGCGGCGGCGAAGGCCGCACCTCGGGCGGCCGTCACCCGGTCACGCCGTGGGGCAAGCCCACGAAGGGCCGCAAGACCCGCAAGAACAAGGCGACGGACAAGTTCATCATCCGCTCGCGTCACGCTCGGAAGGCTCGCTAAGCCATGACCCGTTCCGTCTGGAAAGGCCCGTTCGTCGACGGGTATCTGCTGAAGAAGGCCGAAGGGCTGCAAGCCTCTGGCCGCAAGGACGTGATCAAGACCTGGTCGCGCCGCTCGACCATCATGCCCCAGTTCGTGGGCCTGACGTTCGGCGTGCACAACGGGCAGAAGCACGTCCCGGTGCTCATCTCGGAAGACATGGTCGGCATGAAGCTGGGCGAGTTCGCGCCCACTCGCTTCTTCCCCGGTCACGCGGCCGACAAGAAGGCCAAGAGGAAGTAAGATGAGCAAGCAAGCCAAGGCTCGCCGGTATACGGACGCCGAAGCGGTGGCCAAGGTGCGGACGATCCGCATCAGCCCCCGGAAGCTGAACCTCGTCGCTCAGTCCATCCGTGGCCTGAAGGTGCAACGCGCCCTCAACGAGCTCGAGTTCAGCTCCAAGCGCATCGCCAACGACGTGCGCAAGGCGCTCTACTCGGCGATCTCCAACGCCGAGAACAACCACAACCTCGACATCGACTCGCTGGTCGTCGCCGAGGCCTACGTGGGCAAGAACCTCGTTATGAAGCGCTTCCACGCCCGCGCCCGCGGTCGTGCGTCGCGTGTCGAGAAGCCGTTCAGCGAGATCACGATCGTGGTCCGCGAAGTGGGTGAGGCCGCCTAATGGGTCAGAAGATCAATCCGGTCGGGCTTCGCCTCGGCATCAACCGCACCTGGGACAGCCGTTGGTTCGCCGACGGCCCCGAGTACGGCCGCCTGCTTCACGAAGACATCAAGGTCCGTCGCGCGCTGAAGAAGCGCCTGTATCAGGCCGGCGTCTCGCGGATCATCATCGAGCGTCCGCACAAGAAGTGCCGCATCACCATCTATGCCGCGCGCCCCGGCGTGATCATCGGCAAGAAGGGCGCGGACATCGACAAGCTGCGCAAAGACATCGCCGCCATGACGGACGGCGAGGTTCACCTGAACATCGTCGAGATCCGCAAGCCGGAAACCGACGCCCAGCTGGTGGCCGAGAACATCGCCCAGCAGCTCGAGCGCCGGGTCGCGTTCCGCCGCGCCATGAAGCGTTCGATGCAGTCGGCCATGCGCCTGGGCGCCAAGGGCGTCCGCATCAACGTGTCGGGCCGCCTGGGCGGCGCGGAAATCGCGCGGATGGAATGGTACCGTGAAGGCCGCGTGCCGCTGCACACGCTGCGCGCCGACGTGGACTACGGCTTTACCGAAGCCAAGACCACCTACGGCATCATCGGCGTGAAGGTGTGGGTCTTCAAGGGCGAGGTCCTGGACCACGACCCGATGGCCCTCGACAAGCGCCTCGCCAGCGAGAGCGGCCCTGCCGGTGAAGGTGGCGGTCGTGACCGTGACCGTCCCGACCGTGGCCCCCGCCGCGATCGCCGCGAACCGGCGAACGCCTAAGGATCCGAAGAGATGCTGTCTCCGAAGAAAACCAAGTACCGCAAGCAGTTCAAGGGCCGCATCCACGGCCTGGCGAAGGGCGGCTTCACGCTGAACTTCGGCTCGTACGGCCTCAAGTCGGTCGAGCCTGAGCGGATCACCGCGCGTCAGATCGAGGCGGCCCGCCGCGCGATCACGCGTCAGATGAAGCGTCAGGGCCGGGTGTGGATCCGGATCTACCCCGACGTTCCGGTCACCGGTAAGCCGGCGGAAGTGCGGATGGGTAAGGGCAAGGGCTCGGTCGAGTTCTGGGCCGCCCGCGTGCATCCCGGCCGGATCATGTTCGAAATCGACGGCGTGCCGGACGATGTCGCCCGTGAAGCCCTGCGCCTCGGCGCGGCGAAGCTTCCGGTCAAGACGCGCATCGTGACCCGCATCGACGCGCCGGTGGAGCACGCCTGATGAAGATCGAAGACGTCCGGGGCCTCACCCCCGATCAACTGGCCGAGCAGCTCGTCTCGCTGAAGAAGGAGCAGTTCAACCTGCGCTTCCAGAAGGCGACCGGCCAGATCGAGAAGACCCATCGCGTGGACGCGGTGCGCAAGGATATCGCGCGCATCAAGACCGTCCTGCGCGCGAAGCAGGCCCAGGCCTGAGGAGCATAGACACATGCCGAAGCGAATTCTCGAAGGCGTTGTCGTCTCCGACAAGGGCGACAAGACGGTGGTGGTGAAGGTCGAGCGGACCTTCCTGCACCCGGTGCTGAAGAAGACCGTCCGCCGGTCGAAGAAGTACCACGCCCACGACGAAGCCAACGCCTGCAAGGCTGGCGAAATCGTCCGCATCATCGAATGCGCGCCGAAGTCGAAGACGAAAACCTGGGAAGTGCTGCCTGCCGGCGGCGCGGCCCAAGCGTAAGGATCGAAAACAATGATCCAGATGCAAACTAACCTGGACGTCGCCGACAATTCCGGCGCCCGCCGGGTCATGTGCATCAAGGTGCTGGGCGGCGCGAAGCGTCGTTACGCCAGCGTCGGTGACAAGATCGTCGTCTCCGTCAAGGAAGCGATCCCGCGCGGCCGGGTGAAGAAGGGTGATGTGCTGCAAGCCATCGTCGTTCGCACCAGCCAGGCCATCAAGCGCAAGGACGGTTCGGTCATCCGCTTCGACAAGAACGCGGCCGTGATCGTGAACAAGCAATCCGAGCCGATCGGCACGCGGATCTTTGGCCCGGTTCCCCGCGAACTGCGCGCCAAGAACCACATGAAGATCATTTCGCTCGCGCCCGAGGTGCTGTGATGGCCGCGAAGATCAAGAAGGGGGATCGCGTCGTGGTCCTCGCCGGGAAGGACAAGGGCCGTCAGGGCGCCGTCCTGAAGGTTCTGCCCAAGGACGAGCGCGTCGTCGTGGAAGGCCTGAACATGGTTCAGCGCCACACCCGCCCGACCCAGCTCGATCCGCAAGGCGGCATCAAGAACAAGGAAGCGTCGATCCACGTGTCGAACGTGGCCATCGTCGACTCGAAGGGCAAGCCGACCCGCGTCGGCTTCAAGATCGAAGGCGACAAGAAGGTCCGTATCGCCAAGACGACGGGCGAGGTGATCAATGGCTGATCAAGCTTACGAACCGCGGCTCAAGGCTGAGTACCGCTCGCGCATCCGTGGCCAGCTGAAGGAAAAGTTCGGCTACACCAACGAGATGCAGATCCCGAAGCTCGAGAAGATCGTGATCAACATGGGCGTGGGCGAAGCTGTCGCCGACTCCAAGAAGATCAACTCGGCGATGGCTGACCTGGCGAAGATCGCCGGCCAGAAGCCGGTGGCCACCAAGGCCCGCACGTCGATCGCCGGCTTCAAGCTGCGCGAAGGCATGACGGTCGGGTGCAAGGTCACGCTGCGCAAGGACCAGATGTACGAGTTCCTCGACCGTCTGATCACCATCGCACTGCCGCGCGTGAAGGACTTCCGGGGCCTGAAGCCCACGTCCTTCGACGGCCGCGGCAATTACGCCATGGGTCTGAAGGAACACATCGTGTTCCCGGAGATCAACTACGACCAGATCGATCAGATCTGGGGCATGGACATCATCGTCACCACGACTGCGAAGACCGACGACGAAGCGCGTGAGCTTCTTCGGGAATTCCAGTTCCCGTTCGTCCAAGCGCAAGCTTAAGCGGCGGGAAGGAACAGACACATGGCCAAGAAAAGCGCTGTCAACCGCAACGAACGAGTCAAGAAGCTCGTCAAGCAGCACGCCGCGAAGCGCGTCGCGCTGAAGGCGATCGCCAATGACGAAAGCCTGCCGCTGGAGGAGCGTTTCGACGCCCGCCTGAAGCTGGCTGAGCTGCCGCGCAACTCGTCCCCGGTCCGCATCCGTAACCGGTGCGAAGTCACGGGCCGTCCGCGCGGCTACTACCGCAAGCTGAAGATGAGCCGGATCTCTCTGCGCGACCTCGGGTCCGCAGGCCTGATCCCCGGTCTCGTCAAGTCGAGCTGGTAAGGGGGATCTCATGGTCAACGACCCCATCGGCGATCTGATCGCCCGTATCAAGAACGCCGCCATGCGCGGCCGGTCCAAGCTGATGGCGCCCGCGTCGAAGATGCGCGCCCGTCTGCTGGATGTGCTTCTCGATGAAGGCTACATCCGCGGCTACCACCTGGTGGAAAAGCCTGGCGCCTTCCCCGAGTTCGAGATTGAGCTGAAGTACTTTGACGGCGCCCCCGTCATCGTCGAGATCAGCCGCGTCTCCAAGCCGGGCCGTCGCGTCTATTCGTCGATCAAGGACCTGAAGCCCGTGAAGAACGGTCTCGGGATCTCGATCCTGTCGACGCCGAAGGGCGTCATGTCGGACACCGCGGCCCGTGAGGCCAACGTGGGCGGCGAAGTCCTCTGCCGGGTCTACTAAGATGTCGCGCATCGGAAAGAAGGCGGTCGCCGTTCCCAGTGGGGTGACGGTGACCATCGAAGGCCAGACGGTCACGGTGAAGGGCCCCAAGGGCCAGCTCGCCTGGACCGTGGCCGAAGAGATCGAGGTCAAGCAGGAAGGCGGAGAGCTCACGCTCGCCAAGCGCCAGGAAACCCAGCGCGCGCAGGCGATGTGGGGTTTGTCCCGGACGCTGGTCGCCAACATGGTCCAGGGCGTGACCCAGGGCTATGAGCAGACCCTCGAGCTGGTCGGCGTCGGCTATCGCGCGGCGATGAAGGGCCAGGCGCTCTCCATGCAGCTGGGCTTCAGCCACGACGTGGACATCCCGCCGCCGTCGGGCATCACGTTCGCGGTGCCGAAGCAGACCGAGATCAAGATCTCGGGCATCGACAAGCAGATGGTCGGTGAAATCGCCGCCCGGATCCGCCGCATCCGTCCGCCGGAGCCCTACAAGGGCAAGGGCGTGCGCTATCAGGGCGAGACGGTCCGGCGCAAGGAAGGCAAGAAGAAGTAAGCCATGGCCCTTTCTCCCCGTGACTCCACCCTTCGCCGCGCGCGTCGCGTCCGCAACCACCTCAAGAAGGTGGCCAACGGTCGTCCGCGCCTGTCGATCTTCCGCTCGGCCAAGAACATCTACGCCCAGGTCATCGATGATGCGAAGGGCGTGACGCTGGCCGCGGCTTCCTCGCTGGAAGGCGAGAAGAAGGCCAAGGGCTCAGACAAGGACGCCGCCGCCAGGGTGGGCGCCCTCGTGGCCCAGCGCGCGATCGAAAAGGGCGTCAAGGCGGTCGTGTTCGACCGCGGTGGCTACCTGTACCATGGCCGGGTGAAAGCCCTGGCCGACGCCGCGCGCGAAGCCGGCCTGGATTTCTAAGGAACGCTCATGGCTCGCAGAGACGAACAGCGTGGCGATCGTCGCAACCGCTCGAACGAAGAAGAGCGCGACAGCGAAATCGTCGAGAAGCTGGTGCACATCAACCGCGTCGCCGCCACCGTGAAGGGTGGCCGTCGCTTCTCGTTCGCCGCCCTGATGGTGGTCGGTGATCAGAAGGGCCGCGTGGGCTTCGGTCATGGCAAGGCGCGTGAAGTGCCGGAAGCCATCCGCAAGGCGACCGAAGAAGCCAAGAAGTCGATGATCCGCGTTCCGCTGCGCGAATCCCGGACCCTGCACCACGACGGCAACGGCCGCTGGGGCGCGGGTAAGGTGATGGTGCGCGCGGCGCCTCCCGGCACCGGCGTCATCGCCGGCGGTCCGATGCGCGCGGTGCTCGAAACCCTGGGTGTCCAGGACGTCGTCGGCAAGTCGGTCGGCTCGTCCAACCCCTACAACATGGTGCGCGCGACGTTCGAAGCGCTGAAGGCCCAATCTTCGCCCCGCCAGGTTGCGGCCAAGCGCGGCAAGAAGGTCTCGGACGTGATCGGCCGCCGCGCCGACGGGGCCTCGGCTCAGGCCGCGGCCGCGGATGCGGAAGGTTAAGCACATGGCCAAAGTCAAAGTTCGCCAGACCGCAAGCCCGATCCGCCGCAAGAGCGACCAGCGCGCCACGCTCGTGGGCCTGGGCCTCAACCGGGTGGGTCGCGTCTCCGAGCTCGAGGATACCCCCTCGGTTCGCGGCATGATCGCCAAGGTCCATCACCTCGTCGAGGTGGTGGAATAGCCATCGGCTTCGTGCCATAGGCACGGACCTGAACGGGCGAGGCGCGAGCCTCGCCCATCGGCGTTTCTAGCGCCGACTACATCAACGCCGAGTCGGAGGCTTCCTCCGGCGCCAGATCTCCAAGGAGAGGCACATATGACCAAGCTCAACGAACTCAGCCCGCGCGAGGGCTCCACCAAGGCTCGCATGCGCGTCGGCCGCGGCCCGGGGTCGGGCAAGGGCAAGACGGCCGGTCGTGGCGTGAAGGGCCAGAAGGCGCGGTCGGGCGTGTCGATCTTCGGCTTCGAAGGTGGCCAGATGCCGCTGCACATGCGCATGCCGAAGCGCGGCTTCAACTCGCGCAACAAGAAGGACTTCGCCGAGGTGAACCTGTGGCGCATCGAGCAGGCGGTCGCCGCCGGCAAGCTCGACGCCAAGGGCGCCATCGATGCTGACGCCCTGATCAAGGCCGGCGTCATCCGCCGCGTGAAGGACGGCGTTAAGCTGCTGGGCGAGGGCGAGCTGAAGACCAAGCTCAACCTGACCGTCTACGCCGCCACCGCCTCGGCCCGCGCGGCCGTGGAGAAGGCCGGCGGTTCCCTGACGACGACCAAGCCGGAAGCGGCAGCCGCCGAGGCTTAAAGCACGGACTGTGACTTACCCGCCCTCGCTAAAGAGGGCGGGCCGTCCTATCTGAGCACGACTACGAGTCAGGGGATTTGCTGAATGGCTTCGGCCGCAGAACAGCTCGCCGCAAACATGAACTTCGAAGCCTTCTCGAAGGCGACGGAGCTTCACAAGCGCATCTGGTTCACGCTCTGGGCGCTGATCGTCTATCGCCTGGGCACCTACATCCCGATCCCGGGGATCGACGCCGCCCAGTTCCAGGCCGCCTTCCAGAGCCAGGCGGGCGGCATCCTGGGCATGTTCAACATGTTCTCGGGCGGCGCCGTCGAGCGGATGGCCGTCTTCGCCCTGAACGTGATGCCGTACATCTCGGCCTCGATCATCGTGCAGCTCCTGGGGACGGTGTATCCGCCGTGGGAGAAGCTGCGGAAGGAAGGCGGCGAGGCGGGGCGCAAGACGCTCAACCAGTACACCCGCTACCTGACCGTGGCCCTGGCCATCGTGCAGTCGTTCTTCATCGCGACGGGCATGGTTCGGACTCCGAACCTCATCGACATCAACCCCGTCTTCTTCGTCATCTCGACCGTCGTGACGCTGACCGGCGGCACCATGTTCCTGATGTGGCTGGGCGAGCAGATCACCAGCCGTGGCGTGGGCAACGGCATTTCGCTGCTCATCTTCGCCGGCATCGTGGCCGTGCTGCCGCAGTCTCTGCTGCAGATGTTCGAGCAGGCGCGCGTCGGCTCAATGAACGCCGGCACCCTGATCCTGATCATCCTGCTGGTGGTGGGCGTGACTGTCGCCATCGTCTTCATGGAACGCTCGCAGCGCCGTCTGCTGGTGCAGTACCCCAAGCGACAGGTGGGCAACCGCATGTTCGGCGGCGACACCTCGTTCCTGCCGCTGAAGATCAACACCTCGGGCGTCATCCCGCCGATCTTCGCCAGCTCGCTGCTGCTGCTGCCCGCTACGGCCATGGCCGCGTTCGCGACGGCGGATCTGCCGGACTGGCTGTCGTGGCTGCCCTACGCCACCGGCCAGCTGCAGCATGGCCAGCCGCTCTTCATGGTGCTGTATGGCGGCCTGATCATCTTCTTCTGCTTCTTCTATACCTCGGTCGTGTTCAACCCCGAGGACACCGCGGAAAACCTGCGCAAGTACGGCGGCTTCCTGCCGGGCATCCGCCCGGGCAAGCGGACGGCCGAGTACATGGACTTCGTGCTGACCCGCCTGACGGTGATCGGCGCCGGCTACATCGCCCTGGTGTGCCTGCTGCCTGAAGGCCTGATGCGCTTCACCGGCACCCAGTTCTACATGGGCGGCACTTCGCTGCTGATCGTGGTGAGCGTCACCATGGACACGGTGGCCCAGATCCAGTCGCACCTGCTGGCGCACCAGTACGAAGGCCTGATCAAGAAGTCGAAGCTGCGGGGCGGCCGGCGCTAGCCGCCGCCCTCTTGGGTGACGTGGGGGGACGGCGCCAACAAGAGCGCCGCGGAAGGGGACCTAAGCGATGAACCTGATTCTGTTCGGACCGCCGGCGGCCGGAAAAGGCACCCAGGCCAAGCGCCTGGTCGAGGGCCGCAACATGGTCCAGCTGTCGACGGGCGACATGCTGCGCGCCGCCATCGCGTCGGGCTCCGAGCTGGGCAAGCGCGTCGAAGGCATCATGCAGCGCGGCGAGCTGGTCTCGGACGAGATCGTCATCGAGCTGATCGAGAGCCGGCTGCCCGAGGCCGAGGCCGCGGGTGGCGCCATCTTCGACGGCTTCCCGCGGACCCTTCGGCAGGCGGAGGCCCTGGACAAGATGCTGGCCGGTCGTGGCCGCAAGATCGACCTCGTGCTGCGTCTCAAGGTCGATGATGAGGCGCTGAAGCAGCGCATCGCTGGCCGGTTCGCCGAGTCGGGCCGCCCGGACGACAATCCGGAAAGCTTCGTGATCCGCCTGAACGCCTACAACACCCAGACCGCCCCGCTGCTCCCGTACTACGAGGGCCAGGGCAAGCTGGTGGAAGTGGACGGCATGGGCGCGATCGACGTCGTGGCCGCCGGGATCGACCGGGCGCTGGACGCCAAGCGCTAGCCCAACAGCAGGAACGACGGTCGGGCGATCATCAGCCAGAAGATCGCCAGCACGGCCGCGAAGGCGGGGAAGCCGCAGGCGAACCACAGCCGGAACAGGCGGTGATAGTCGCGGGGCAGGGGCACGCCGGCCTCCGCTGCCGCCAGCGCCAGCCGGCGCATCCGTGACTGCATCCACACGACCGGCAGCCACCAGGCCCCAGTCCACAGGTAAAGCCCCACGGACGCCAGGATCCAGCCCGAGGTCAGGGGATAGCCGACCTCACGGGCCAACAGGAGCCCGGTGACCGGCTGGGCGACCACGGCGGTGGCTGTGAACAGGTAGTCAGCGATCACGACGATGCTGGCGACGGCGGCCACCGTGCGCGCGTCGCCCGTCCGGTGGGCCATCAGCATGAAAAAGGCGATCCCGGCGCCCGTGCCCAACAGTACGGCGGCCCCGATCACGTGCGCGAACTTCAGGATCAGGAAGGCGCTCATCGGTCCTCCCAGATGGCCAAGGCCAGCAGGTTCAGCAGCATGATGGGAATGATCTTCGTCAGCGGGCCGAGGGGTTCGGCCCACAGGGCGGGGGCCAGAAGGGTCCCGGCAGCGAGATAGGCCGCCGACAGCGCGAAGGCAGCCCAGAGCGCGAGGCGCGACGTGCGTCGAATAGCGATGCCGAGCCCGATGACGATGTCAGTAAGGCCGCCACCGATTGCGATGGGTGCCGCCATCAGGCCGGCTCCGGCTTTCTGGAGCAGACTCACGCCCGCGGCGTAGCCGGGGCCAAGGGTGACGAGGCCAGTCAGGATCCAGAACGCGGCCAGAATCACGAAGGCGGCGGCCTTGAGCAGATAGAGATTGGCGAACCAGCGTTCCTGCACCGAGGCCGGTTCGAATGCCAGGGCGTCGGCAAGGCTTTGCGGCGGGACGCCGGTGCACGCTGTCCAAGCCGCAGGGTCGGCTGTCGATCCGCTGGCCAATTCGCGCTGCGCGGTCGTCCTGACCGGAGGCCGCCAGCCCAGCCATCCGGCCAAGTCGCCCAGCCGGAACAGCAGGGGACCCAGCCAACGCAGCCGCAGGTGGTGGGCGGGCGGATACCCAAGCCACCGGCGGTAGGCGGCGATCACGTCCTCGAACGCCAAGGCATCGGGGCCGGCCACGTCCAACACCACCTGCGCCGGCGCGTCCGGTCGAACCAGCCACGAGACCGTGCGTGTCAGGTCGTCCAACTGCACGATCTGCAGCGCGCCGGCATCGACCACGTCCGGCAGGAGGGGGAGGGCGGCGAGGCCTCGGAACAGGGCGCTGCCTCCGTAGGCCGAGCGCCCGACAACCACGGAGGGGCGCAGCACCACCCAATCCAGATCGCGCGCCATAAGGTCGCGATCACCCTCGCCCTTGCTGCGCATGAAAGCCGTGGCGGCCTCGGGCCTGGCCCCCAGGGCCGACACCTGGACGACGCGGCGCACGCCCGCGGCCTCGCACGCTGCGAATAGGGCGGCGGGGCCGTCCCGGTGGACCGCCGCGGTGGAGTCGGTCCCGCCGTCCTGCAGGACGCCGGCGCAGTTCACCACCGCCTCGACGCCTTTGAGCGCAGCGACCCAGGCGCTGGGCCGGGTGGCGTGGGCGAAGTCTAGTTCGATCCACGAGGCGACGGCGGCCTGCCTGGCGAGGGGGCCGATGCGGCGGGTGACGCCGATGACTTCGTGGCCGTCGGCCTGAAGGCGGGCCGCGACAGCCGAACCGATGAGCCCGGTCGCGCCGGTCAGCAGCACGCGCATCGCTTCCTCCTGACCTGACCAATCCACAGGCGCCCGGTCCGCAGGCGCGTCCCTTGCGTTGCGTGATTCGTCCACCCGTGCTTTCCTTCCGTCCTCGCCGGGCATCTAAAGTCCGGCGAACGGTGAAGGTTGGCGCGGGTGAGGAACATCCCCGCGCGAGCAGCAATTCGTTCACATTTCCGCGTTTCCGGCATTGACGCGGGTATAGCGATCCATATAACGAAGCGCTTCCGCGAAAGAGCGCGAAAGACGCGCCGGCCTATGCCTATGGCAGTGAGGGGCCGGGGCGCCGTTTGCGCTTCTGTCGTGTGATCCTAGGAGAATACCTCACGTGGCCCGTATCGCTGGCGTCAACATCCCCACCAACAAGCGCGTGATCATCGCGCTGCAGTACATTCATGGCATCGGCCAGGCGAAAGCCGCCGAGATCGTCAAGAAGGTCGGCATCGAAGACGCGCGTCGCGTCAACCAGCTGACCGATCAGGAAGTGCTGCAGATCCGCGAAGCGATCGACCGCGACTATCTGGTCGAAGGCGACCTGCGTCGCGAGACCGCGGTCAACATCAAGCGCCTGATGGATCTGGCCTGCTATCGCGGCCTGCGTCACCGCAAGGGCCTGCCGGTCCGCGGTCAGCGCACGCACACCAACGCCCGCACCCGCAAGGGCCCGGCCAAGCCGATCGCCGGCAAGAAGAAGTAAGAGAGCTAGTCGATGGCCAAGGAACCGGCGCGCGTCAAACGTCGCGAGCGTAAGAACATTACTTCGGGCGTGGCGCACGTGAACGCCTCGTTCAACAACACGATGATCACCATCACCGACGCGCAGGGGAACACCATCTCCTGGTCGAGCGCTGGTCTGATGGGCTTCAAGGGTTCGCGTAAGTCGACGCCCTACGCCGCCCAGATGGCGGCGGAAGACGCCGGCCGTAAAGCCGCCGAACACGGCGTGCGTACGCTGGAAGTCAACGTCTCGGGCCCCGGCTCGGGTCGTGAGTCCGCGCTCCGCGCCCTGCAGGCGGTCGGTATGACGATCACCACCATCCGGGATGTGACCCCCATCCCGCACAACGGCTGCCGCCCGCCCAAGCGCCGGCGCGTCTAGCCGTTAGAGCTACAATTCCCTGACGCCGGCCGTGGATTTACGGCCGGCGATCCTGCGTTTTCGAGGGACACACGTGATCGAACGAAACTGGAATGAACTAATCCGTCCCGAGAAGCCGCAAATCGAGACCGGCGCCGACGCCAGCCGCAAGGCGCGTCTGGTGGCTGAGCCGCTCGAACGCGGGTTCGGCGTGACCCTGGGCAACAGCCTGCGTCGCGTGCTTCTCTCCTCTCTGCAAGGCGCGGCGGTGACCGCGGTGCAGATCGACGGCGTCGTCCACGAGTTCTCCTCGCTGGAAGGCGTGCGCGAAGACGTTGTCGACATCGTCCTCAACATCAAGGCGCTCGCGCTGCGCATGCACGCTGAAGGCCCGAAGCGCATGACGCTTCGCGCCACCGGCCCTGGCCCGGTGACCGCCGGCCAGATCGAAGCCCCGTCGGACATCGAGATCCTGAACCCCGACCACGTGCTCTGCACGCTGGACGAGGGCGCCAACGTGCGCATGGAATTCACGGTCCAGACCGGCAAGGGCTATGTCGCCGCCGAGATGAACCGTCCCGAGGACGCCCCGATCGGCCTGATCGCCGTCGACGCCCTCTACTCGCCGGTCAAGCGCGTCGCGTTCCGCGTCGAGCCCACCCGCCAGGGCCAGTCGCTCGACTACGACAAGCTGATCATGGAAGTGGAAACCAACAGCGCGATCAGCCCTGTTGACGCCGTGGCCTACGCCGCGCGCATCCTCCAGGACCAGCTGCAGATCTTCATCACCTTTGAAGAGCCGAAGAAGAAGGTCGAAGGCGAGGCCAAGCCGGAACTGCCGTTCAACCCGGCGCTGCTGAAGAAGGTGGACGAGCTCGAGCTCTCCGTCCGTTCGGCCAACTGCCTGAAGAACGACAACATCGTCTACATCGGCGACCTGATCCAGAAGACCGAGGCGGAGATGCTCCGCACCCCGAACTTCGGCCGCAAGTCGCTGAACGAGATCAAGGAAGTTCTCGCCGGGATGGGTCTCCACCTGGGCATGGACGTGCCGAACTGGCCGCCCGAGAACATCGAAGAGCTCGCCAAGAAGTTCGAAGACCAGATGTAAGACGCGCCGGGACCCGTCTCCGGGGCCTGGATGTGAGACAAGGAGCATGTGCTCCACGCGCCAATTCCGGGCTGCCTCTCTTGGGAGGCGGCCTGGGCCCGTTGAAGCCGCAACCGCGGTGGAGGGCCCCGGCGCTTCGCAGTGACCCAGGCGGGAACGGGCTGGGACTTGGTTAGGCAGGACGACTTCCAGGCTATCGGGAGCGTCCGGTGGGTCCAGGGTGACCCGGGAGATACGAGATGCGTCACGGCAAAGCCCACCGCAAACTGGGGCGCACCAGCGCTCACCGCACGGCCATGTTCGCCAACATGTCCGCCAGCCTGATCAAGCACGAGCAGATCGTCACGACGCTGCCGAAGGCGAAGGAGCTGCGTCCCTTCGTCGAGAAGCTGGTGACGCTGGCGAAGCGCGGCGACCTGCACGCCCGCCGCCAGGCCATCAGCCAGGTCCGCGACGTCGAGCAGGTCGGCAAGCTGTTCGGCGTGCTGGGCCCGCGCTACGCGACCCGCAACGGCGGCTACATCCGCGTCCTGAAGGCCGGCTACCGTCACGGCGACAACGCCGCGATGGCGGTGATCGAGTTTGTCGACCGTGATCCGGCCGAAAAGGGCAAGGACTCGGGCCCGACGGCCGAGGGTATGTTCGGCTCGGACGAATAGTCCGCTCTGATACGAAGATTTAGAAGAGCCCCGGAAGCGCTGCTTCCGGGGCTCTTTGCATCAGGGCCGTAGATGCGCCGCCGCCTGGGCCATTGCGACGCTGTCGCACAGCGAAGTTAGGGTGGCGACATGCGTCGCTGTCTGATCCTGTTGTTCGCCCTGTTGCTCACGGCCTGCGCCACGTCGCCGCCGCAGTCGGCGAACCGGCCGCTCGTGATCCTGATCTCCATCGACGGCTACCGCGCCGACTACCTGGACCGCGGCGGATCGCCGGTGCTTGCGAAGCTGGCGCAGGAGGGCGCGCGCGCGGCCATGCGGCCGTCCTTTCCCTCCAAGACGTTCCCCAACCACTACACCCTGGTCACGGGGCTGCGGCCCGACCGGCACGGGATCGTTGAGAACAACATCGAGGATCCCGCGATCCCGGGCGTCACGTTCAAGATGTCGAACGTTCAGGCGGTCCAGGACGCCCGCTGGTGGAATCAGGGCGAGCCGATCTGGGTGGCGGCCGAGCGGGCAGGGATCGTGGCGGGCACGATGTTCTGGCCGGGATCCGAGGCGGCGGTGCGGGGTGTTCGGCCGACCTACGCGCGGCGTTTCGACCAGTCGGTCCCGCCCGACGCGCGGGTTGATCAGGTGCTGGCGTGGCTCGACCTGCCAGCGGCGCAACGGCCCGGGCTGGTGACGCTCTACTTCGACGACGTGGACACCGCGGGACACGATTACGGCCCCGACAGCGCCGAGCTGAATGCGGCAGTGGCCCGTATCGACGGCGCGATGGGACGGCTGACAGCAGGCCTGAAGGCGAGGGGGATCGCGGCGAACATCGTCGTGGTGGCCGACCACGGGATGGTGGCGATGTCTCCGACGCGTGAGGTGTTCCTCGACGACGCCGTGCCACGGGACGCGTTCCGATTGCTGGCCGGCGGCGCGCTGGTGACGCTGTATCCGGCGAAGGGGCGCGAGGCGGAGGTCGACCGGGCGCTGATCCAGCCGCACGAGCACTTCCAATGCTGGCGCAAGGCCGAGATCCCGGCGCGCTTCCACTATGGCAAGAACCCCCGTGTCGCGCCGTACGTGTGCGTGCCGGATATCGGCTGGCGACTGACCACGCGGGACTACAAGCCGTCCAAGCCCGAGCGCGGCGCCCACGGATTCGATCCGCAGAGCCCGGAAATGGCGGCGATCTTCGTCGCGAACGGACCCGACATCCGGCCCGGCGTGGTGTTGGCGCCGTTCGACAACGTCAGCGTCTATCCACTGCTGGCGAAACTGCTCGGCGTGGCCCCGGCGAAGAACGACGGCGACCTCAGCCACACCGCCGCCGCCTTGACGAGATAATTACGATATGCGTTAAATATTGCATTATGTAAGAAGGAAAACGCCCGTGAGCGATTGGCGCGCGCCGCTGATATCGGCAGTCTGTTACCGTGACCCCAAGGCGGCCCTCAAATACCTGGAAGCGGCGTTCGGCTTCGAGCTGACCATGCTGATCGAAGACGAGCAGGGTGAGCTCGTTCACTCTGAAATGCGGTTCGGAAACGCCGCCATCATGATCGGCAACGAGTGGTCCGAGGACCACAAGAGCCCATCGTCGCTCGGGGGCAAGAACACGCAGACCGTCCACATCCAGATCGACAGCGACGTGGATGCACACTGCGCTCGAGCCCGCGCCGCGGGGTTCGAGATCCTGGTGGAGCCGGCGACCCAGTTCTACGGCGACCGGACCTATCGCGCCCGCGACCCCGAGGGCCACATCTGGACGGTCGCCCAGAGCGTCCAGGCGGTGACCCGCGAGGAGGCCGAGGCGGCTACCGGGCTCAAGATCACAGGGTGGGTTTGATGCCGCGCCTTGAGCTTGAGGACACCTATCTCACCCTGGACGGCAAGGGCGGCCTGAACTCGCACGCCGTCGAGGGCTTCTGGGAGACCGTCGACAGCGGGAAGCGGCGGGTGGGGATGGGGCCGGGCGCGACCTGCATCGTGCCGAAGGGGGTGTGGCGCCGGGCGCTGGTCCCGCAACCCAGCCGCTTCATCGCCATCACCTATGGGCCCGGCACGACCCACAGGCTGGTCTGATGGCCGCTTCGGTAGCTCTGGACCAGACCCTGGCCGCCCTGGCCGACCCGCACCGCCGTCGCGTCGTCGACCTGCTGGCGGAGCGTCCGCGCGCGGCGGGCGAGCTGGCGCGGGAGCTGGAGATCTCCGCGCCGGCCATGAGCCGCCATCTGCGGACCCTGCGCGCCAGCGGACTGGTCGAGGAGAGCCATCCCGAGTTCGACGCACGCGTCCGAATCTATGCCCTGAGGCCCGAACCGATGGTCCACCTGCTGCGCTGGCTGGAAGAAAGCGAACGGCTGTGGAGCGCCCAGCTGCTCGCGTTCAAGGCACACATCGAGAAGGGCGCATGACGTCCAAGGTCTATGTGGCGCTGCGCGTGAAGGCCTCGCCCCAGAGGGCGTTCGAGGTGTTCACCCAGGAGATCGACGCCTGGTGGCGGCCCAGTGCGCTGTTCCAGACCACTCCGCGTGCGCCGGGTGTGATGGCGATCGAGCCGGGCGAGGGCGGTCGCTTCACCGAGACGCTGGCCAACGGCAAGGTGTTCGAGATCGGCAGGGTGCTGATCTGGGAGCCGCCTGGGCGGCTGGTGTTGTCCTGGCGTCAGGCCAACTTCCCGCCGGACATGCACACCGAGGTCGAGGTGAAGTTCGAAGCCGTCGGCGACGAGACGCGGGTCAGCGTCGAGCATCGCGGCTTCCACCAGGCGCCCGCCGAGAGCGCCGCCCGCCATGGCTTCCCCAACGCCCTGCTGCTCACCAAACTCGCCGAGTACTGGCAGGCGCAACTGCGCGCGATCCGCGATACGGTCACGCCATGAGATTCCGACTGGAGCGCCTGCCCCGTGAGTGATCCGACGACCGCGGCCGCCGGCCGCCGCGCCAGCTTCGGCTTCATCTTCGCCCTGGCGGTTATGAATTCGGTGTCGTTCGGCATCATGATCCCGATCCTGCCCAACTTGATCAAGACGCTGGCAGGTGGGGACACCGCCGCAGCGTCGGAGTGGAACGTGGTCTTCGCCACCTCGTGGGGGATCATGCAGTTCTTCTGCGGTCCCCTGCTTGGGATGCTCTCGGACCGGTTCGGCCGTCGGCCGGTGCTGTTGCTGTCGCTGCTGGGGCTGGGGGTCGATTTCCTGTTCATGGCGTTTGCGCCGACGCTGTGGTGGCTCCTGCTGGGGCGCCTCCTGAATGGGGCCACGGCGGCCAGCTTCTCGACCGCCAACGCCTACCTTGCCGATGTCACCGCGCCCCAGGACCGGGCCAAGGTGTTCGGCTGGATGGGTTCGGCCTTTTCGTTCGGCTTCCTGGTCGGACCGGTGATCGGCGGCCTGCTGGGCGGCGACGACCTGCGGCTGCCGTTCCTGGCGGCGGCGGCGCTCACCTTCGTGAATTTCCTCTACGGCCTTTTCGTGCTGCCGGAATCGTTGCCGCCCGAGCGGCGGGCCAAGGCCTACGACTGGAAGCGGGCCAATCCGCTGGGGTCGCTGCGCCTGCTGCGCTCGCGGCTGGGGCTGCTGCCGCTGGCGGGCGTGGGCTTCCTGTTCCAGTTCGCCCACATCGTGCTGCCGACGATCTTCGTCCTGTACACCGCCCACCGTTACGGCTGGTCGATCCAGTTCCAGGGCGTGATGTTCTTCCTGACCGGCGCTTTGGGCATCGTGGTGCAGATGGTCCTTGTGGGCGCCACCGTGAAGCGGCTGGGCGAGCGCCGGACGCTGCTGATCGGGCTGCTGGCCGGGGCCGGGGGCTTTTTCTGGTACGGCTGGGCGCCGATCGGTTGGGCCTATCTGCTGGGCACGCCGCTGTTTGCGCTGTCGGGCTTCATCATGCCCGGCCTCCAGGGGCTGATGACCCGAAAGGTCGAGCCGCATGAGCAGGGTCAGCTGCAGGGCGCGACGCAGAGCCTGAACGGCATCGCCGCCATGATGGGGCCGGCGCTGTTCGGACTGGTCTATGCATGGTCGTTGCGAGGCCACCACCCGGAAGGACTGGCGATCTGGCTGGCGGCCGGCTTGCTGCTCGCGGCCTTCGTGCTGGCGTTCGCCGCGGCCCGCCAGCCCGCGCCGGCCGCCGCGGCCGCCGAGTAGCGCCGCCCAGTAGCGCGCCCACAGGCGCCTTTGCCATGATTGCGCCGGAAACCGGTGTAGCGTGCCGACGGTCCTGAACCGGAGATTTCATGCGCGCCGTACGCGTCCTCACGATCGCCAGCTTCGTCGCCCTCGCGGGCGCCGCGCAGGCCCAGCAGCCTTCCTTCGCAGAGCCCAACCGCGCGGCGCCGTCCAGCGCCGTGGCCATGAAGATGTCGTTCGCGCCCGTCGTGCAGCGAAGCGCTCCGGCCGTGGTCAACATCTCGGCCAAGCGCGCGGTGCGCCAGCAGGTCGACCCGTTCTGGTCGCTGTTCGGCCTGGGTGTGCCGCAAGCACGGGTGGCGGCCTCGCTCGGCTCGGGCGTGATCGTGCGCGCCGACGGCGTGGTGGTGACCAACAATCACGTGGTGGAGGGCGGCCAGGAGATCATCGTGGGCCTTTCCGACCGGCGTGAGTTCCCGGCCAGGATTCTGCTCGCCGATGCGCGCACCGACCTGGCGATCCTCAAGATCGACCTGCCGGCCGGCGAACGCCTGCCTGTGCTGGCCATCGACGACAGCGGCGACGCCCAGGTGGGCGACCTGGTGTTGGCCATCGGCGACCCCTTCCACGTCGGCCAGACGGTCACCAACGGCATCATCTCGGCCCTCGATCGAACGGGCGGCGAGGGCGGGCTGGCCTACATCCAGACCGACGCGGCCATCAATCCCGGCAACTCGGGCGGGGCGCTGGTGGACATGGACGGCGACCTGATCGGCGTGAACAGCTTCATTCTCTCGCGCTCGGGCTCGTCGTCCGGCGTGGGCTTTGCGATCCCGGCGACCGTCGTGCGGCGTGCGGTGGAGACGGCCGTGGGTGGCGGGCGCGCCGTGGTGCGGCCCTGGCTGGGCGCTCGCACCCAGAGCATCGACTCCGAGATGGCGCGCAGTCTGGGTCTGGACCGGCCGCAGGGGGCGCTGGTCGCCGATCTCTTCCCCGGCGGTCCCGCCGCGCGGGCAGGCTTGCGTCAGGGCGACGTGGTGCTGCAGGCCGACGGCCGTCCTGTGGTCGACGCCGCTGCGCTGAACTACCTGATTCAGACCCGTCGACCCGGCGAGACGATCCCGCTCTCCGTTCGCCGTGGAGATCGCGATGTGGCGGTCACCCTGCGCGCCGAGGCGCCGCCCGCAACGCCGGCGCGCGACGAGCGCAAGCTGGCCGGGCGGCATCCTTTCGATGGCGCGACCGTGGTCAATCTGTCGCCGGCAGTGGCCGACGAACTGGGCCTCGATATCTTCACCGGCGCAGGCGTGTTGGTGACCCAGATCGACGGCGCGGGCCTCGCCCGCACCATCGGGCTCCAGCGCGGCGACATCATCCGTGCGGTCAACGGCTTCAAGATCGAATCCGTCCGAGACCTGGCCGCCGCCGTTCAGGCGCCGCAGCGCGCCTGGCAGGTGACCATTCTGCGCAACGGCCGCGAGGTGACCGCGACCTTCCGCGGTTAGGCTGCGCCTCAAGCCTGCGCAAACGACGGCCAGGGTCAGTGGAACTGGTATGGCCGTCGCCACTGCGGTGGGGCAATCGCGCGCGGCCGTGCTAGGTGGACAACATGGATAGTGCCGACCCAAAGTCAGCGCCCGCCCCGGCGAAGGGGTTTCTCGGCGCCGTCGAGCGCCTCGGGAATATGCTGCCCGACCCTGTGATCATCTTCGTCTGGCTGATTGCGGCGTTGATGGTGTTGTCCGCGGTGGGGGCAGCGGCGGGCTGGCAGGCGTCATTGGCCTATCCCGGGGACGAGGCGCCGCAGTTCGGCGTGCTCGTGGATGGGCGCCTGAGCTTCCATGCCCACTCCCTGTTCTCGGAAGAGAACATGGCAAGGCTTCTCACCGAGATGCCGCGGACCCTGTCGAGCTTCGCACCGCTGGGGCAGGTGTTGGTCATCATGCTGGGCGCCGCGATCGCCGAGCGAACCGGCCTGCTGAGCGCGTTGATCCGCAGCAGCCTGCGCAACGCACCCCGTGTGCTGCTTACGCCCACGGTGGCGATGATCGGCATGGTTTCCCACCATGCGTCGGACGCGGCCTACGTGGTGTTCATTCCGCTGGCCGGGCTGCTCTACGCGGCGGTTGGGCGCCACCCCATGGTGGGCATAGCCGCGGCCTTCGCAGCGGTCTCGGGCGGCTTCGTCGGCAACATCACACCCGGACAGACCGATATTCTGCTCTTCGGCTTCACCCAGGAAGCGGCCAGGATCATCGACCCGGCTTGGGTGATGAACCCGCTCGGCAACTGGTGGTTCATCCTGGCGGCGGTGTTCGTGTTCACGCCCATCATCTGGTTTGTGACCGACCGCATCGTCGAGCCGCGCATGGCCGCCTGGGGCGGCGACGCGGATGAAGACCTGAAGGCGGAACTGGCCCGCGCTGCTGTGACCGACACAGAGCGGCGAGGGCTGCGCTGGGCCGGCTTTGCTGCGCTTGCGGTGGTGACCGCTTTCGCGGCGCTGGCCCTTTGGCCCGGATACACGCCGCTGATCGACGAGTCGAAGACCGGTCCTGCCCAACTGCAGCCCTTCTACAGCGCGCTGATCGCGGGCTTCATGCTGTTGTTCATGGCGAGCGGGATCGCTTTCGGGCGCGGCGCCGGCGTGATCAGGACGTCGTCGGACGTCGTTGAGCAGATGGTCGGGGGTGTGCGCGCGATCGCGCCCTATGTGGTGTTCGTGTTCTTCGCGGCGCACTTCGTGGCGATGTTCAACTGGTCGCGACTGGGGCCCATCGCGGCGATCAACGGCGCCGAGGCCTTGAAGGCCTTGGCGCTGCCCGCACCGCTGTTGCTGGTGAGCGTGCAGGCCTTCTCGTCGGTGCTGGATCTGTTCATCGGCTCGGCGTCCGCCAAGTGGAGCGCGATGGCGCCGGTGGTGGTGCCGATGTTCATGCTGCTGGGCATCTCGCCCGAGATGACGACGGCGGCCTACCGTATGGGCGACAGCTATACCAACATCATGACGCCCCTGATGTCCTACTTCCCGCTGGTGCTGGCTTTCTGTCGCCGGTGGGACAAGAGCATAGGCGTGGGATCCCTGCTGGCGCTGATGCTGCCCTACGCGCTCTGCTTCATGGCCGCAGGGATCAGTATGACGCTGGTCTGGGCTGCGCTCGACTTGCCTCTGGGGCCGCACGCGGGGGTGCACTACGTCGGCCCCGGCGCCCTGACAGGGCCGTAAGCCGATGGCCGACCTCTTCGAAGCCGCGGGCCTGAAGCCGCAACAGCCGTCGCCGCTGGCCGACCGCCTGCGCCCGCAGACGCTGGCTGAGGTGGTGGGCCAGGACCACCTGTTGGGGCCCGAAGGCCCCATCGGGCGGATGGCCGAGGCGAAGCGGTTGAGCTCGATGATCCTCTGGGGCCCGCCGGGGACGGGGAAGACTACCATCGCGCGCCTCTTGGCGAAGGCGGCGGGCTACGAATTCCAGCAGCTGTCGGCGGTGTTCTCGGGCGTGGCCGACCTGAAGAAGGCCTTCGAGCAGGCCCGTGCGCGTCGTCTCGCAGGCCAGGCGACCCTGCTGTTCGTCGATGAGATCCACCGCTTCAACCGCGCCCAGCAGGACGGTTTCCTGCCGTTCGTGGAGGAAGGGATTGTCACGCTGGTGGGCGCGACCACCGAGAATCCTTCGTTCGAGCTGAATGGAGCGCTGTTGTCGCGCAGCCAGGTGTTCGTGCTGAAGCGCCTGGACGACGAGGCGCTCGAGCAACTGCTGGCCAAGGCTGAGGCGCATGAAGGCCGCAAGCTGCCACTCGAGCCCGAGGCCCGCGCCGCCCTGACCGCCCTGGCCGATGGGGATGGACGCTATCTGCTGACGCTCTCCGAGACCCTTTTCAACATCGCCTCGGCCAAGCCGCTGACCACCAAGGAGCTGGGGCAGATCCTGCAGAAGCGGAGTCCCGCCTACGACAAGGACCGCGAGGAGCACTACAACCTCATCTCGGCCCTGCATAAGTCGATCCGGGGGTCCGACCCGGACGCGGCGCTCTACTGGCTGGCGCGGATGCTGACGGGCGGCGAAGACCCGCTGTTCGTGGCGCGCCGCCTGATCCGCGCGGCGGCCGAGGACATCGGCGAGGCCGATCCGATGAGCCTCGTCCTCGCGAACGCGGCTAAGGACACCTACGACTTCCTGGGCTCGCCGGAGGGTGAGATCGCGCTGGCGCAGCTGGTGGTGCACCTGGCGTGCGCGCCCAAGTCGAACGCCGTCTACAAGGCCTTCGGCGCGGCGATGAAGGCGGCCAAGGAGACCGGCTCGCTGATGCCGCCGTCGCACATCCTGAACGCGCCAACGCGGCTGATGAAGGACCTGGGCTACGGCAAGGGCTATCAGTACGACCACGACGCCGCCGAAGGCTTCTCGGGACAGAACTATTTCCCCGAAGGGATGGAGCGGCGGCAGTTCTATCAGCCGCGCGGCGAAGGGAACGAGGCGCGCATCAAGGAACGTCTTGAGCGTTGGGCGGCGCTGCGCAGGGGCTGAATGGTCTCCGGTGACCGTTGTTCGCTGGCATTCCGCAGCCTAGGCTCTCTCCATTCCCTGGGGAGGGTACGATGACCACAACGACGGGCACGGCGACGCCGCGGGCGACCCCCTGGTGGTTCTGGATTGTGGCGGGCGTGAGCCTGCTTTGGAACGCGTTCGGCGGGTTCGACTACACGATGAGCCATGTGCAGGGCGACGCCTACATGCGCTCGGCCGGCATGACGGAGCCACAGATTGCGTTCATCGCCGCCTATCCGACCTGGATGCATGCGGTTTGGGCCGTGGGCGTGTGGGGCTCGGTGGTGGGGTCGCTGCTCCTGCTTGCGCGGTCGAGGTGGGCGATGCACGCGTTTGCGGTGTCCACGCTCGGGGCGGCGGGCTCGCTGCTCCACACCGCGACGGCGCCGGGCGGAGAGGTCATGGGGGGCCTCGCGTTCCCGATTGTCATCGTGGTGATCTGCGTGCTGCTGGCCGGCTTCGCTTGGGCGATGACGAAGCGGGGTGTGCTCCGCTAGAAGGGCGCGGGTGAAAACCCAGAAGCCTGTTCAGCTGACGCCCGAGGAGGTCGCGTTCGTGCGCGGCCTGGTGATGTACGAGGACGCCGACATCCTGGCCCTGAACAAGCCTGCGGGCCTGTCGAGCCAGGGCGGCCGGGGGCAGGTGAACACCCTGGACGAGCTGCTCTGGGCGTTCGCCAAGCCGGGCAAGGCGCGGCCGCGGCTGATCCACCGACTGGACCGCGACACCTCGGGCGTGATCCTGACCGCCAAGACCCAGCCGGCCGCAAGTTTCCTGGGCAAGGCCATGATGCGGCGGGCATTTTCCAAGACCTACCTGGCCATCGTCACGCCCGGCGCGCCGGACCCGAAAGGCGGCGCGATCGATGCGCCGCTGCGCCGGGTGGAGCAGGGGCGGGAGGCCTACATGCAGGTCTGCAGCGCCGATCACCCCGACGCCGAGACCGCCCGCTCACGTTACAAGACGCTCAAGGCGGGCGAGGGCAGTGCGCTCCTGCAGCTCGATCCCGAGACGGGGCGCATGCACCAGCTGCGTGTGCATCTCGCGTCGATCGGGCGGCCGATTGCGGGAGACGCCCGATACGGCGGCGCGCTCGTGGTCAACGGCCAGCCGATCCCGCGGTTGATGCTGCATGCGACGGCGCTGGGATTTCCGCACCCGGGTGGCGGGACCAAGCGGCTGGAGGCGCCGCCGCCGGCCGACATGGCCGCTCTGATCGACGCGCTGGGGCTGCGGTAACCAGGAACGGGCGCGCGGACTTAACCGTTTCGGGCTACAAGCCCCGGAAGGGACGTCACTTTTCGCTCGGACCACTGTCCATGATCCGCCTGATCCTGATCGCCGCGGCCGCACTTTCGGTCACCGCCTGCGCCGCCACGCCGACACTCTACCAGCCCGCCGGCTCTGCCAGCGCCGTCGGCTACCGTGAGTACCGCATAGAACCTGGCCGCTACCGCGTGACCTTCCAGGGCGGCCCCGGCGCGCCCCCGCAGCAGGTCCAGGACTATGCCCTGGTTCGCGCCGCCGACCTTGCCATTGCCGAAGGCTACGACTGGTTCCGGGTCGCTGATCGCTACATGGAGGGCCGGCCCGATCGTGGGCCACAGGTCAGCCTGGGTGTCGGCGGCGGCAGCTACGGGCGCCGCTCAGGCATCGGCGTGGGCGTTGGTCTGGGCAGCATGAGCCTCGGTCCGGGGCCGTCGGTGACGTCGACCATCGAGGTCGTCATGGGCCGGGGCGAACGCCCGCGCGGCGCCGACACCTATGACGCCCGGGCCCTGCGCAAGACGCTGGGCGAACGGATCTAGTCAGGCGACCTGACGCGTCACCGTCTTCGGCGCGGCGCGGATGCCGGCGTGCGTGAATCCGGCTTCTTCGGCCATGTCGAGGTGCAGGCGCTCGCCCAGCCCCTGGGCGATCAGGGCCGGCGCCTTGCCGCGCATCTGGTGCGCCATCTGACGCAGGAACGACGGCAGCTTGGCGTCGGGCAGGCCCAGTTCCGCGACATCGACCGACAAGCCGTTGAAGCGCGCACCGCTGACAGGCCGCAGGGCGTCGCCCGTGGGCTGCAACCGCGCCAGCACCCCGCGCGCGACGCCGCTCACCAGACTGACCACTTCGACCAGGCGGCCGGGCGGCGTGCCGTGGTCGATATCGATGAACTCGATCATGGCGCCCTGGCGCACCAGTTCCGGCGAGGCGCAGGGCATGCCGATCAGCAGCAGCTGGCGGCCCTTGCGCCCGCCCATCGTACGGAACGAGACCGGCAGGATCAGCGGCGGTTGGGTGCGTGCATCCTGCGGCAGAAACAGGCTGCCGAACGCCAGGGTGGCGCTGTCCAACGCCATCAGGTCCACATCGGCCAACTTGCCGTACTTCCGCGTCGGGATGACCTCGCCGGTCGCGTAGTAGCGCACCGTCGGCTCCACCCGCAGCACGGCCGTCACGCCGTGGCGCAGGCTGATCACATGCTCCAGGGCGAACTCGATCAGCAGCTTGTGGCCGCTGGCGGCCACGAACGACACGGGATTGCGCTCGCGCTCGGCCTGGGCGCTGACCCTCATCTGATAGGGGGAGATGGCCGGCTCGCGCTCTGGCTCCGGCCTGGCGGTGGCCCGCGCGGTCGCGATGGCCTCGGGGTCGATTTCGGTGCAGCTGAGCAGGTGGCCGTCGATCTTGGTCACGGCCTTGACGCGGATGTCGCGCCGGTTGGCGGCGCCCAGAAAGAATTCCAGCACCTCCTCCAGCACCTTCATGCCCACCGCCTGGGCGGCCACGCCCTCCTCGGTGGTCATCGCCACCAGCACTTCGGTGTCGCTGACCTGCTGATGGATGTCCTGGTATGACAGGTACTCGTTGAGCTTGCGGCCGAGGTAGCCCCAGACGTCGTCGCGCTTCCTGTCCCAGCGGTCGCCCGACCGCTCCTTGATCGCCTCGACGCTGATGAGGAAGACCGCGCCGCGTTCCAGCCGATCCGAACCCGCAAGCCGCTCCAGCATGGCGGGCGCGTCCGCCGCGCTGATGCGCGTAATCTCGTTGCCGCCGGAGTCGTTCGTCATGGGGCCACCTTGGCCGACGTTGGCAAACGAAGTCTTGCCGCGCATAAGGCCCTTCGAATGCAGACACTTCTCCTTGTGGCCGTAGGTGGCGGGTCGGGCGCGATCCTGCGCTACCTGCTGGGCGTCCAGGCGACCCGGGTGCTGGGGCCAGGCTGGCCTTACGGCACCTTCGCGGCCAATGCGCTGGGCGGCCTACTGATGGGCGTGCTGGCCGGCTGGCTGGCGCTCAGAGGCGGGCCCGACGGCGAGAAGTGGCGGGTTCTGCTGGGCGTGGGGGTCCTGGGCGGCTTCACGACGTTCTCCGCCTTCTCTCTGGAGGTGGCGCTGATGATCGAACGACGCGACTGGGGGCAGGCCTTCGTTTACAGCCTGGGCTCGGTGGTGTTGTCGGTGGCGGCTCTTTTCGCGGGCCTGCTGCTGATGCGACGGTTGCTCGCATGAGAGAGGTCAAGACCCTCTATGTGGACAAGGGCGAGGAGGGCGTGCGCCTGGACCGGTGGTTCAAGCGCCGCTGGCCGCACCTCAACCACATCCAGATCCAGAAGCTGACGCGATCGGGGCAGATCCGGGTGGACGGCGCGCGCGCCAAGCCCGACACGCGCTTGTCGGCCGGCAGCCAGGTGCGCGTGCCGCCGCTTCCCGAGGCGCCGGACCCGGAGGAGAAGGGCCAGTTGCCCGCCCGCGACATCGCCTACGCCAAGAGCCTGGTGATCTACGAGGACGAGGAGGTGCTGGCGCTGAACAAGCCTTCCGGCCTGGCGGTGCAGGGCGGGACCAAGACCTCGAAGCATATCGACCGGCTGCTCTCGGCCTGGGGGGAGGGGCTGGACCGGCCCCGTCTGGTCCACCGACTGGACCGCGACACCTCGGGCGTTCTGGTGCTGGGCAAGACGCCGAGCGCGACCGCCAAGCTGGCGGGGGCGTTCGCCAAGCGCCGGGCGCAGAAGGTCTATTGGGCCATCGTGGCGGGCTTCCCGAAGCCGGGCGACGGCGTGCTGAACCTGCCGTTGGCCAAAAAGGGTGTCGGCGACCGCGAGATGATGGTCCCGGTCGACCCCAAGGACGACCGCGCCGAGCAGGCCGAGACCGAGTTCGTGACCATCGCTCGTGCCGGGCCCCGCGCCGCCTGGATGGCGCTGTGGCCCCACACCGGGCGCACCCACCAGCTCCGCGCCCATATGCTGGCCATGGGCCATCCGATCCTGGGCGACCTGAAGTACAATACCGAGGCCTCGGTCGAGTTGTCCGGCGGTCTCAAGATGCAGCTGCACGCGCGTCGGCTGGTCCTGCCGCACCCCTCGCGTGGCACCCTGATTCTGGAAGCCCCGATCAGCCGCGAGCTGAAGGCCGGCTTCGAACATTTCGGCTTCGACGAGCATGAGGCCGACCCTGAACCCTTCAAGAGGCGCCGTTGAGCCAAGACCCCGTGGATCGCGCCAAGGCCCTGCTGGACGAGGGCCGAATCGAAGAGGCGCTGGCGCTCACCACGCCCCTGGCTGAGCATCCCGAGCCCAGCCACCGGGCGCTGGCCGTGCAGTCCACGGCCCTGAAGGCGCTGGGCCGACGCGAGGAGGCGCTGGTCTTCGACACCCGGGCCACCAGCCGATACCCGTCAAGCGGCGTGGCCTGGCACAATCTGGCCGCAACCCTTGGGGATCTGGGCCACGGGGCCCAGGCCGTCGCGGCCATAGAGCATGGGTTCCGACTCGGACTCGACGGCGCGCTGAGCTGGGGCGTGATGGCGCGCGCCAAGTCGGCCGTCGGAGACCTGGACGGCGCAGAGAACGCCTATCGTGAGGCGCTGCGCAGGGCGCCGAACCGGGTCGAGACGGCCGCCGAGTACGCCAACCTCGTCTGGATGCGGCGGGGCGACCTGGCCGAGGCCGAGATGATCCTGGATCGCTGCGCCCACGCCGGCGGCCTTCCCGCGCCGCTCCTGCTGACCAAGGCCAGGTTCCTCGAAGCCGCCGGCCAGGCCGAGAAGGGCGCTGCCCTGCTGGCCATGGCCGCCGATCGAATGCCCGACGAGGTGGCGCTGCTGATGGCCGCGGGACAGGCGGCGCTGGAACTGGGCCGGCTGGACGACGCCGAGCGGCTGGCGGCGCGGGCCGAGGCGCGGTTGCCCGACCAGCCCGGCGTCCTGAACCAGGCGGTGATTGTCCATCTCGCCCGCGGGCGCGCCGACCTGGCGCTGGCGAAGGCGCGGCGGGGCCTGGAGCTGGATCCGGGCAACCAGTCTCTGTGGGGCTGGGCGGCGTCGGCGGCGCGCGCCCTGGGCGACCCGCTCTACCGCGAACTCTACGACTATGACGCCATGGTCGGCGCCTACGAGATCTCCGCGCCGGCGGGGTGGGCCGACCTGCCCAGCTACCTCGCCGACCTCGCCGCCGCCCTCAATCGTCTCCACATCTACGATACTCACCCGTCGTCGCAGTCCCTGCGCCACGGCAGCCAGACGACCTACCGGCTGACGGGCTCGGACAACCCGGCGATCCAGGCGTTCTTCAAGGCCATCGACGCCCCGATCCGCGAGCACATCGCCCGGCTGGGCGCCGGGACCGATCCCCTGCGGTCGCGCTCGACGGGGAACTACCGCATCGAGGGGGCCTGGTCGGTGCGACTGAAGCCCGGCGGCTTCCATAAGGACCACTTCCACCCCGAGGGCTGGCTGTCGTCGGCCTTCTATGTCGAGACCCCAGACAGCGCCCTGGGCAGCGCCGAGAAGCAGGGTTGGATCCGGTTTGGCCAGCCGCCCTTCGTTACTGACCCGCCGCAGCCTGCCGATCACTTCATACGGCCCAAGCCCGGCCGGCTGGTGCTGTTCCCCTCGTACATGTGGCACGGGACCGTGCCCTTCACGACCGACGAGCGCCGGATGACCATCGCGTTCGACGCGGTGCCTGCCTAGACCAGTCTCGTCAGCGGCCTGACGCTGGCGCTCTCAGGGAACACCAGGCTGTCCAGGGCGCGTCGTTCGAGACCCAGGTGCTCGGCCAGCAGCCCCTTCTCCAGCGCCCGTAGGTCGAGCGCCGGATAGACGTCGCGATCCTCGAACAACGCCTGCCGCTTCAGCGTGGGCCAGTCGCCGACAATCCCGCCGGCCTTCAGGGCGCCGCCCATGATCAGCGCTGTCGAGCCGGTGCCGTGATCGGTGCCGCCTGTGCCGTTCATGCGGGCGGTCCGGCCGAACTCGGTGACGGCCAGGACGACGGTGTCGCGCCAGACCGGGCCCAGCCCCGCGTGCAGGCCATCCACCAGGGCGTCGAGGCTGGCGAGACGGACGGCCAGCAGAGGCGCCTGGTTGGCGTGGGTGTCGAAGCCGTCCAGCGACACGGCGGCCACCTGCGGCCCGTTCGGCGCCTTCAGGAAGCCCGCCAGGGCCTCGCCCATGGCCCGGGCCGCCTCGCGGCCGGGCACGGTCTGGCCCCGCATGCCCCCCGCGGCGGACATCGCCGCGCCGGTGTCGCGGGCCAGGGTCTCGGTCTGCAGTCCTCGTGCGAACGCAGGGCCCAGAAGGGGATCCTGCTTGTAGAGGTCCTGCAGGAGCCCGGGCAGGCGGGCCTGGGCGTCGAGGGCGCGGCCGGGCGACCAGGAGCCGGCGGCGGCGGGCCCACGCAGGATCAGCGGCGCCGTCGGGCCAACCGAAATCGCCGCGACCTTGCCCATCGCCGAGACAGCGCGGTTCAGCCAGCCCGAGGTGGTGGCGTAGACGCCGGGGGCGCCGGTCTCGAGCACGTCCTGCGCCTCGAAGTGCGAGCGAGCGCGATCGGGGCTCGCCACGGCCGGGGCGATGCGGGCCTGCCCGGCCTGCGCCAGCCGATGGATCGTCGGCAACACGGGATGCAGAGCGAACGTCGAGTCCAGCTTGAGCGCAGCATCGCCCAGCGCGAGCGCGCGGCGCAGGCCTTCGTAGTCCGGGTCGCCAATCGGCGGGGCGACCGACAGGCCGTCCATGCCGCCCCGGCAGACGATCACCACGAACTTGCGGTTGGCCGGGACCGCGGCGTCCGCGACGCGGGCCATGAACGGCAGCGACAGGCCGGCGGCGAATGCGCGGCGATGGAGGCGGGGTCCGGTCATCGGCGCTGGAACTCCGGCGTCATGAGGAGAAGGGCGACGGCTTCGGCGCGGGACTCGGCCCGGGCGATGGCTATGTGCGATGCCTGGCCCAGGCGCGCGCCCAGGGTCAGGGTCGCGAGCGCCGACGGATCCTGCACGCGCGGTCCCGCCACGGCGGCGATCTGCTGGGCGAATTGCATCCGCTTCACCAGGGCGTCGGAGGCGGCCCAGGGCGCGGCCTCGTCGGGCCAGCCTTTCGGCGAAGGCGCGCCGAACGGCCGTTGCCCCAGCCCGCCCAGCACGCCGGCCACCTGGCCGATCCCGCGCGGTTCGCCGCCAAGCGCGCGATAGCTTGAGACCAGGAACTCGTAGGGCGTCTTCAGCTTGGCGGGGAAGGGCTCCCAGGCCTCGGGCGCGTCGATCAGCGCTTCGGCCACGCGGGCCAGGTCGCCATCGGTCGAGCGCCAGGCCCGCTCCAGGCGCGCGACCAGGGCCGGTGGCGGATCGTCCGCCACGAAGTGCCGGGCGATCTTCGTGCAGACAAAGCGGGCGGTCTGCGGCCGCGCGGCGAGATCTGCGAGGATCGCGCTCGCCTGCTCCTTGCCGCCATCGCCGTAGAGGACGCCCATGACGGTGCGCGCGCCGGGCTCATGGGTCTGAGCCCGGAACACCACGCCCTCGACGCCGGCGTCGCGGGGGCCCGCGATCGACAGGCCCGTCAGCGCGCGGGCGAACTCCGTGACGTCGGCCTGAGTGTAGCCGCCATCGACGCCCACCGTGTGCAGTTCCAGGATTTCGCGGGCGAGGTTCTCGTTCAGGCCGCGCGCCGGGCCGCCGCCCTCACGGGTCCCGCGGCGGCGCTGGAACTGCGCGGCGCGACTGTTCGGCCCCACCGACTGCGCCTGATCCAGGTAGAGCAGCATCGCCGGGTGGGTTTCGGCCGCACCCAGCAGGTCGACGAAGCGCCCGAAGACACGCGGGCGGATCGCCTCGTTCTCGAACGGGCCGACCAGTCCCGCGACCTGCAGCTTCACGGCCGAGACGGTGAAGTGGTTTGCCCAGAACAGCGCCCACCGTTCCCGGAATCCGGCCGGGGTCTGCGCCGCCAGCTGGACGCGACCGAGGATGTCGCCCGTCGTGTTGTCGCGCACGAACTGCCGCGCCTTCATCACCGGATCGTCTTTGCGCCCGCTTCCATCTGCGGGAGGGGAGCCGGCCTGCTCGGCCATGGCGCGCTGACGGCGATAGTCGCGGAACTCGATCAGTCGCTGGGTCGATCCCTCGCCATTGGTCGAGAAAGGCTCGGCGCCTTCGCGGCGCACCTGAGCCTTCAGCCAGCCGCGAGGATCTCGCACCGCCTCTCCGATCTCGCCGGCCCGGGCGCCCAAGCCGAAGCGGGTGACGGCGATGGCGCCTTCCAGATCCCTTTGGCCTGTCGCCACCGGCATCCTCCCTTGCGGTCGTCTCGTTTTGTCCGCATTGCACGGCCGCCGAGAGACGTTCCGTCGGGAGACATGAGTTGGACTTGCGCAAAGGCTTCCACGAGCCGGCCGAGAAACCCAGGCGCTTCTACAAGGCCGTCACCGTCATCGAGGCGGACGGCGGTTTCGGCGTGCAGCTGGATGGCCGCAACCTGCGCACGCCGAAGGCGCAGCTGATGCGGCTTCCCACCCGCTCGGCGGCCGAACAGGTGGCCGAGGAGTGGGCCGCCCAGACCGACGTGATCGAGATGGCGACCATGCACGCCACCCGCCTCGCCAACACCGCCATCGAGACCATTGGCGACAGTCGCGACGGCGTGGCCGATCAGGTCGCGCAGTACGCGGGCTCGGACCTGGTCTGCTACTTCGCCACTGACCCGGCCGCCCTGGTGGCGCGGCAGGAAGCGGCATGGCTGCCCGTCCTCGCGCGTATCGCGGCGGAGGAGGGCGTGCGCCTCGAGCGCAGCCAGGGCATCGTCCATCGCGACCAGCCGTCCACGTCGCTGACGCGGGTGCGAGAGATCGCGCTGTCCTTGAGCGACTTCCAGCTCGCCGGCCTGGCGTTCGGGGTCGCGCTGTTCGGCTCGGCCGCGCTGGCGATCGGCCTGCTGCGCGGCTGGCTCACCGCCGACGAGGCGTTCGACCTGTCGCGCGTGGACGAGGCCTACCAGGAGGAGAAGTGGGGCATCGATGCGGAGGCCGCCGAGCGGACGGCGCGCCTGCGCGTCGAGGCCCAGGTGCTGGAGCGCTGGCTGAAGGCGCTGGCGGCCTAACTCCGCTCCACGATCGGCAGGATCTTCATCCGCGTGCTGCGCGCCGCGAGCTCGCGGACGCGGGCCATGAACGCCTGCGAGCCCGGCTGGGCGAAGTGGGCGTCCAGCGCGGCGCGGTCGGCCCACTCCTCACAGAAGAACAGGGTCAACGGGTCCTCGCAGTCGACGTGCACGCTGTGCTTCAGGCAGCCCGGCTCTGTTCGGGAACGCGCCACGTGGGCCAGGGCGGCCTCGCGTAGAGGTTCGAATGTGTCGGGCCGCGCGGTGACGGTTCCGGTGACGACGAGCATGGGGACCTCCGAAGCGCGGAGAGTGCGGAGAGGTCCGGGCCCGCGCAAGCCGGCGCTGCGGAACACCACCGCAGCGCCGGGGCCGCCTGGCGGACCGGGGCTTCGTCGTCAGGCGGGCGGGGGAGGTAGGCGGATGCTAGGCGTCGACCGCCACGCACGCCCGGCCGATGGCCGCTACGTGGCGATGGTCGGTGCCGCAACAGCCGCCCAGCACCCGCAGGTGGCGGTGGCGGCGGACGAGGTCGGCATGCTCGCGACCCAGTTCCGTCGGATCTCCGTCGTCCAGGTCGGGCGCGTCGTTCAGTTCCTGATGGCTGCGCCTGGACGCGTTGGCCCGCAGACCCGCGATCCTTGTCACCCAGGCCTCGCCGCTCGCCAGCGTCTCGGCGAAATGGGTGGGGTGGGCGCAGTTGACCATGTAGTAGGCCGGGCCCGAGCCCGTCGCCGCGTCTACGGTCCGGATGGCTTTCTTCAGCGTCTGGCCGGTGGGCAGGCGCCCGTCGGTCTCGACGGTGAAGGAGATCACCACCGGCTTGCGCGCGGCCTGAGCGGCGCGGACCACCCCGATCGCCTCGGGGATGTTGGTCATGGTGATCGCCGTGATCAGGTCGCAGCCGGCCGCGGCGTAGGTGATGACCTGCTGCGCGTGGTAGGCGCAGGCCTCTTCCGCCGTCATCACCTGGCCGGGGTCATAGCCGTCGCCGCGCGGGCCGACGCAGCCCGACACCAGCAGGTGCGGGACCCGGTCGCTCCACTCGCGGCGCAGTTCGTGCAGCAGCATGATGGCGTCGCGGTTGTAGAGCTCGAGCTCGCCGGGGGAGAGGCCCAGGCGCTCTGCCCAGTCGGGACTGGCCCGCCAGGTCGGCGCCTCGAGGATGAAGCCTAGGCCCTCGGCCGCTGCGATCTCCAGGTAGCTGCGGAAGTAGCGGCGGAGCGTGGCGCGGCCCGCATCGTCCTTCACGAGCATGAAGGCAGCGAAGTGGGGCAGGGCCAGCTTGTCGTGGAAGATCAGCGTGGTCTCTAGGCCGCCGTCCGTCAGGAACAGGCCGCCCTGCAACTGGGGCAATTGCGGGATCATGATGACGCCTCCGAAACGGTCCCCGCGGGGGCCATGTGCGTGTCGATGAAGTCGGCGACGAGAGCGGCCGTGCGGCCGGGCTCCTCCCAGTGGGGGTCGTGGCCCGTGCCCTCGAAGACCTCGAGGCTGGAGCCTCTGAGACTGCGCAGCAGGCGGTTCTGGTCGGCGCGCAGGACGAAGCTGTCGCGGTCGCCCCAAAGGAGCAGCGCCGGGACCTTCAGACCGGCGAGATCGGCCGCGGTGTCGATCCGCATCATGTCCCCCAGGATTTCCCGCCAGGCCCGGGCCGGCAGCTTCAGGCTCTCACGTGTGATCAGATCGACAAACCCCTCCGGCAGCGGCCGGCTGATGGTGCTGAGCTGGAACTCTCGGGCGAAAGCCGGGTCGATCGGATCGGCCAGGCCTGCGATCTCGGCCGCATAGAACGCCTCGACCGCGGGATTGCCCTTCAGGCCCGGGAAGGCGCCTTCCAGCACCAGCCCGGCCACCCGCGACGGATGCTTCACGGCGAACCGCTGGGCCACGACGCTGCCCATGGAGTGGCCGTAGATGACGCCCCTGCGGACGCCCAGCTGATCCATGGCCGAGGCCAGGTCGGCCACGAAGGCGTCGGTGGTGTACGGCTGGCCGGGCTTGGAGGAGTCGCCATGACCGCGCTGGGTGATGGCGATGGCCCTGATCCCGCGTGGCAGCCGGTCCATCAGCACCCGCATGGAGGCGTTGGAGTCGGACAGGCCGTGCAGGAGCACGAGCGGGACCCCGTTGGGGTCGCCGGACTGGATGACGTCGAGTTCGACGCCGGGGGAAACGGTGATGCGCGTGCGCATGATCTGGGCCTCAGGGGCTTGGGTTTGAACATAGGCGTCCCGCGGCTCGGGCGGCGGGTGCAGGTCGTGGGGCGGGAGAAGGGGCATCAGCGCGCCCCTTCGCCGAGGAGGCCGCGCTTGCCGCCCGCCACGTCGCGGCCGATGAGCAGATCGCCCACGCGGTCCGACGCACCGTCGTAGAAGCCGGCCTGGCCTTCCCACGCCTTCGGGTTCCGCCAGGTGCCGAAGACCATGTCCCAGACGGGGATGTCGCCGTAGTTGAAGCGGTGGACGCCGCGCTCGTGGTGCAGGCTGTGCATCTCGGGGCGCGCGATGAACCAGCCCAGCCACTGCGGCGTGCGCAGGTTGGCGTGCTGGAACAGGCCGCAGAACGTGGCCGCCAGGAACGCGTAGAGCACCGCCTCGGGGGCGAAGCCGAACACGAACACCAGGCTGAAGCTGCCCACGAACGCCCAGCCCAGCATGTCCAGGGGGTGGAAGTAGAGGGCGCCCCAGATGTCCACGCGCTCAGCGGAGTGGTGGGTCTGGTGGAATGTCCGCCACAGCAGGTCCGAGGCGTGCATCGTCCGGTGCCAGGCGTAGACGCCCAGCTCGTAGACCAGGAAGGCCGCGGGCGCGCTCAGCCACAGGGGCAGGCCGGTGGCGTCGACCAGCCGGTGCTCCCCCAGGAACCCGTCCCACAGGAACGGCGCGCGCGTCGAGATGAACCAGTAGATGAGCGCGGCCATGACGCCCTTCAGGCGCCAGCCGCCGACGGCGGGGAACACCCTGGCCGGCGCCAGGATGTCGAGCACGGCGAAGGCCGCGAACAGGCCGAACAGCCAATAGTCGTAGAACCCGAACACGGGTGGCTCCTTTTCTCTTGGGTCGCCTTCCAAGAGCGTGAGCCTGCGCCTCACAATGTGAGGCCTGGTCGTGAGGGGGTCAGTTCACTGTCCAGCGGACGGTCGTCTCGGGCTCGTAGGCGCAGAAGGCGCCGGTCCGGATCGAGGCTTCAAGGTGCCGGGCCAGAGGCGGGTGGACCTCGGCCATCTTTCGGATGGCGCTGCGGATGCGCCAGGTGACGGCAGTGCGGGCCTTTTCCGCCGGGTCGCCCAACTTGCGGCCGCGACCGCCCAGGCCCACGGCGGCCGAGAGCTGCTCGATCACCGCGTCCAGCTCCTCGGAGAGCCGCTCGGTTCGGGCGAAGTCGTTGTGTCGCTCGGCCTCGGCGATCTCGGCCTGCAGGTCCTGGATGTGGCGCTGGCAGGCGGCGCGGGCCCTGGCGTCCATGGCGACGCCGGAGTCGCCCTCCACCAGCCGCCCGGCCAGGTCCATGCAGTGGACCCGTTCCCGCGGCGAGGCCAACAGGACGGCCAGGTCGGCGCAGCCCTTGGAGTCGGCCACCACGGCGCGGCGGCCGGCGTATTCGGCTTCCCACACCGATCCGGTGCGGACGAACCGGGCGGTATCAACGGCAGTTCGCGTCGCGGTGGCGATCGGCGGCGGCGGCTGACCTGTCGGCAGCCCGGCCAGGGCCAGGCCCTCCAGCAGGAAGGTGGCGTCCTCCTCGCGGGCGAAGGGGTTGGCGTCCATCAGGTGGCGGACGGCCTCTTCGGGCTCCGCGGGGCGGCCGCCGGTGATGTCGCGCAGGTAGGCGCGCAGGAAGTTCGGGACCTGGGCGCGGGCCTCGTCCAGTTGGCCGAGGTGGGCGTAGCAGGCCGCCATCAGCGCCGACTGCTCGAAGATCTGATTAGGCGGCGAGCGTTCCAGGATCGCCAGCCCCGCCTCCAGGCGCCTGCCCAGGATGTGCGGGATGATCGAGACGAAGTAGTACCAGGGCTCGTGCAGCGGGTTCAGCCGGAAGGCCTTGGCGGCCATCTCCATCGCCCGGTCCGGCTCGCCCAGGTAGGCCCACAGCGGCGACATCTGCATCAGCCCGTCGGCGCGGTTGGGGCTGAGCTCGAGCGCCCGCTCCAGGTGGCGGCGCCCTTCGCCGAAGTTGCGGCGGTAGACCTGCAGGCGGCCCGCCACCACCTGTACGACGGGGTCCATCTCATCCAGCGCCTCGGCTCGGGCGACGTATTGCTGGGACAGGCGGTCGTCATCGGCCTCCTGCGGCGTCGCGCAGCGCCAGTTCCAGCGCTTGAAGTGGCTGACCGACAGGCCGGCGTAGGCGCGCGCATAGGTGGGATCGATCGACAGCGCCCGCTGGAACAGCCGCCGCGCCTCCTCGTCGCCCTCGGGCGTGGCCTTGCGCAGGCACTCCAGGCCGCGCAGCCAGCAGTCCTGGGCGGGCAGGCTGGTCAGCGGACGATGTCGCGCTTCGGCTAGGCGCGAGAGCGTGACGCGTGCGCTCAGGTGATTGGCCACCTGGACGGCGATCTCCTCCAGCACGCCGCCGGCTTCGCGCAACGGCGCCTCGTACCGGTCGGCCCAGACCGTGCGGCCCGAGGCTGACTCCACCAGGCTCACCTTCACCTGCACGCCGCCCGGGCCGGGTCGCACCGAGGAGTCCAGCAGATGGGTGACCCCGTAGGCCTCCAGCATCCGACGCGGTTCGAGCTGTTCGGGCGTCAGCGAGAGCGACGTGCGGGCAGCCAGCACCTCAATGTCGGGCAGGCGCGACAGCTCCGCTATCACGTCTTCCAGGAAACCGTGCGCGACCCGCGCCTCGTCGGGCGCGAGCGGCAAGGGGTCGAACGGGGCGACCGCCACCGAGGCGACACGCCGGTCCCGCTCGGGACTGGGAGGGTCCCGCTGGAAGATCATGGATCGGTCATACAGCAGCGCCTCGGCCGTCGCGAGGGCCTCCCCCGAGGGCAACTTGCCTGTGAAGCCGCGCGGCTCTACCCCTGCGCCTTCGTCAAGGAAGGCCGGACGTGAAGCACATCCTGGAAGAACTCGAGAAGCGCCGCGAGGAAGCCCGCATGGGCGGCGGCGAGAAGCGGATCGCGAGCCAGCACGCCAAGGGCAAGCTCACCGCCCGCGAACGGATCGACCTGCTGCTCGACGAGGGCTCGTTCGAGGAGTTCGACATGTTCGTCGAGCATCGCGTCAGCGAGTTCGGCATGGAGAAGAACCGGATCCCCGGCGACGGCGTCGTCACCGGCTGGGGCCGCATCAACGGCCGGGTGGTGTTCGTCTTCTCCAAGGACTTCACCGTGTTCGGCGGCTCGCTGTCGTCCGCCCACGCCGAGAAGATCCTGAAAGTCCAGCGGCAGGCCATGAAGGTGGGCGCGCCGATCATCGGCCTGTTCGACGCCGGCGGCGCGCGCATTCAGGAGGGCGTCGCGGCCCTGGGCGGCTATGCCGACATCTTCCTCGAGAACACCCTGGCTTCGGGCGTCATCCCGCAGATCAGCGTGATCATGGGCCCCTGCGCCGGCGGCGACGTCTATTCGCCCGCCATCACCGACTTCATCTTCATGGTGAAGGACACGTCCTACATGTACGTGACCGGCCCCGACGTGGTGAAGACCGTCACCCACGAGGACGTCAGCCACGAGGACCTGGGCGGCTACCGGGTTCATGCGATGAAGTCCGGCGTCGCCGACGGGGCCTTCGAGAACGACCTCGAGGCGCTGACCCAGGTGCGCCGCCTGATCGACTTCCTGCCGCTGAACAACCGCGAGAAGCCGCCCGTCCGCGAGAGCTACGACGACGGCAAGCGCATGGAGATGAGCCTGGACAGCCTGGTCCCGGCCAATCCCAACAAGCCCTACGACATGAAGGAGCTGATCCAGAAGGTCGTGGACGAGGGCGACTTTTTCGAGATCAGCCCGGACTTCGCCAAGAACATCGTGGTGGGCTTCGGCCGCCTGGATGGGCAGCCGGTGGGCATTGTGGCCAACCAGCCGCAGACCCTCGCCGGCGTGCTCGACATCGACAGCTCGCGAAAAGGCGCCCGTTTCGTGCGCTTCTGCGACTGCTTCGAGATCCCGATCATCACCTTCGTCGACGTGCCGGGCTTCATGCCGGGCACCAAGCAGGAGCAGGGCGGCCTGATCCGCCACGGCGCCAAGCTGCTTTTCGCCTTCGCCGAGGCGACGGTGCCGAAGATCACGGTGATCACGCGGAAGGCCTATGGCGGCGCCTATGACGTGATGAGCTCCAAGCACATCCGCGGCGACATCAACTACGCCTGGCCGTCGGCCGAGATCGCGGTGATGGGGGCCAAGGGCGCGGTGGAGATCATCTTCCGTTCCGAGATCGGCGACCCCGAAGCCATCGCGGCCCGCACCGCCGAGTATCAGGCCCGGTTCGCCAACCCGTTCGTCGCCGCCTCACGCGGCTATATCGACGACGTGATCATGCCCCACTCGACCCGCAAGCGGCTGATCAACGCTCTGAAGAACCTGAAGGGGAAGACGCTCACGAACCCTTGGAAGAAGCACGACAACATCCCGCTCTGAGCCCGTTCCAGCGGAACCACCACTGCAGCCCTTTGTTCTCACCCACGGCGGGCTCGACCCGCCATGAAGAACGAAGGAGAACAGCCATGGCTGGTCGTTGGAGCGACGATCTGGAGCGGTACTGGCAGGAGCGCGATCGGCAGCGATCCGACGACCGGTACGACGCCTACGGGATGAGCGACGGCCGCGACCGTTGGTCGGGCGGCGAGAACCGGACCTTCGAGCGCGGGGCCGAGCGCGGCCGGGTGTTTGGCGAGCGTGAGACCGGCGCCGGCTACAACCAGGGCCGCGAAGACGCCCGCTATACGCGGCGGCCCGACGAGGATCTCTACGGCCGTAGCGGCTGGCAGGACCCCGACCACGAGGGCGTCTCGCCGGCGATGCGACGCGGGGACTACGAGACCGGCTATCGCGCGCATCCGACCGATCGGCGCGGCCGCGACTACGATGGCGAAGGCCGTCGCTTCGGCAGCCATGAGGCCGACCAGCGCTATCAGCGCGAGATGCGCCGCCCGGACGCGACGTACTCCAGCGGTACGGGCGGCTACGACTACGAGCGGGGCTACGGCGATGGCGGCCGTGCCGACGACCGCGGCTTCGAGGACCGGGCCCGCGAGGCCGGCGACTTCTTCCGGCGAACCGGTCGGCGGATCTCGAACTGGTTCTCAGACGTGGCGGGCGAGGGCGGCCAGGAGAACCGCAACGCCTACGAGGAGTATCGCGGCGCCCGCGGTCTGGGTCCGAAGGGCTACAAGCGCTCGGACGAGCGGATCAGCGACGACGTCCACCAGCGGCTGGCGGACGATGCATGGCTGGACGCCACCCACATCAACGTCGCGGTGTCGGACGGCGAGGTGACCTTGTCGGGCACGGTGGTGAGCCGCGAGGCCAAGCACCGCGCCGAACGGATCGTCGAGGATCTGGCGGGCGTGCATCACGTCCAGAACAACCTGCGGGTCCAGTCCGCCGGCTACGCCGAGAACGCGGCGCGCAGCTACGGCGCCGGCGCCAGCGACGTGGGCATGGCCGCCAGCCAGCCGGTGCAGGATGTGACCGACGGAGCCGCGACGCCTTCGGCCCAGAAGCGGAACTAGAGCGGCCGCGCGGGCGGGGCGAGGCCGGGGCGCATGGCGACCGGCTCCCCGCCCGCGAACTGCCCGCAGCGATCCCAGTTGAACGCAGCCGTCCCGAACACCTCGACGCAGGCGCCGACGTCCGAGCGCTCGATGCGGCCCTGCTGCGCCAGCCAGGTGCATTGGGCCACAGAGCCGATCAGGTAGCTGGCCACCGGTGTCCCATGGGACCTGCGGTTGGGGATCGCGACCTCGTCCGACCTGGTATCGGTGAACGCGTTTCCGAAGCCCATCGGGGTCAGCACGATGGTGTGGGCGTACTCGTGCGCGGCCACATTGATGGCGCAGGACCGGGCGACGGCGTCCGGACGCCCCCAGGCCGCCATGACCATCCGCTCGATGAGGATGTTGGAGTAGCGACCCGAAGCGACGCCTTCGCCCGCGGCGCCCAGACCGCCGGATTCGCCATTGACCAGCGTCACGTCTGCGGGCGCGAAGCGCGAACCTGCGGGCTCCAGGGCGACGATGCCGGCGATCCGAGGGATCGTGGCGCCCTGCTCGCCGTTGCGGGCGTAGACGGCGGGATAGCGCGCTTCGAGCGCCAGGAGATTCTCGCGGAAGTCTGGCGAGCGAAGCACCGCGTAGGCGTCCGTCATCAGGCGGGCGAGGGCCTGGGTCTCGAGATCGTCCCGCGCGCCGGCGATACGATCATGCGGCGCGCGACCGGGCGCGGTGTCTTCCACCCGGTTATCCCAGGCGGTCCAGCCCAGCATGGCCACCGCCGCCGCCACGGCCCACAGGCCCGACGACCCGAGGCCGTGCCGTTCGGTGGGTTCGGACATCAGCCGGCGGCGGCCGCCTGGAGCGCCTCATCGTCGCCTCGGCCCAGGGGGTCGCGCAGGTGGCCCCCGCCGGGGACGAACTCAAGGCTCACCGAGTTGATGCAGTAGCGCAGGCGCGTCGGCGGCGGCCCGTCGGGGAATACGTGACCCTGGTGGCTGCCACAGCGGGCGCAGAGGGTTTCGATGCGGACCATGCCGTAGCTGGTGTCGCGGACGCCGGCCACATGCGCCTCATCGAACGGCGCCCAGAAGGAGGGCCAGCCCGTGCCGCTTTCGAACTTGGTCTTGTGCCGGAAGAGGGGCAGGGCGCAGAGGCGGCAGCAATAGACGCCGTCGTCCTTCTGATCGAGAAGGCCGCCGCAGAACGGCGCCTCGGTGCCGTGGTGCAGCAGGACATCGGCTTCCGCTGGGGAAAGGCCGGCTTCCAGTTGCTTGCGTTCCTCTGCGGTAGGCGGCGAGAGAGAGAATCCGGACGGGGAGACTGCTGGCGTGCTCATGGACGCCAATCTAAGGTCTCGCTCTCCACTACGGAAGGTGTCGCGCCATGCAGGGCGCGCATCGTCGGGCTCTCACCGGGCCGCCTGTTGGGACTGTCGCTTAAGGGCTGGAATGTTCTCGAAGATCCTGATCGCCAACCGGGGCGAAATCGCCGTCCGGATCATCAAGACCTGCCGCCGCATGGGCATCAAGACGGTGGTGGTCTACTCCGAGGCCGACGCCGACTCGATGGCCGTGGAGATGGCCGACGAAGCCGTGTTCATCGGGGGAGCGCCGGCCTCCGAGAGCTATCTCGTTCAGGACAAGATCGTCGACGCCGTGCGGCAGACCCGCGCCGAGGCGGTGCATCCGGGCTTCGGATTCCTGAGTGAGAACGCCAGTTTCGCGCGTCGCCTGGCCGCCGAGGGCATCGTCTTCATCGGGCCCAATCCCCACGCCATCGAGGCGATGGGCGACAAGATCGAGTCCAAGAAGTTCGCCGCCAAGGCCAACGTCTCGGTGGTGCCGGGCCACGTCGGCGAGATCGACGACACCGCGCACGCCGTGAAAATCTCGGAAGAGATCGGCTATCCGGTGATGATCAAGGCCTCGGCCGGCGGCGGCGGCAAGGGCATCCGCGTGGCCTGGAACCGCAAGGACGTGGAGGAGGGCTTCCCAGCCGTGCGCGCCGAGGCCAAGGCCAGCTTCGGCGACGACCGCATCTTCATCGAGAAGTTCATCGAGAGCCCGCGCCACGTCGAAATCCAGGTGCTGGGCGACAAGCACGGCAACGTGGTCCACCTGTTCGAGCGCGAGTGCTCGATCCAGCGCCGGAACCAGAAGGTCATCGAGGAGGCGCCCAGCCCGCTGCTCGACGAGAAGACCCGCAAGGCCATGGGCGATCAGGCGGTCGCGCTCGCCAAGGCCGTGCAGTACGACAGCGCCGGCACCGTCGAGTTCGTGGCCGGCCAGGACAAGAGCTTCTTCTTCCTGGAAATGAACACCCGCCTGCAGGTGGAGCATCCCGTCACCGAGATGATCACCGGTGTCGACCTGGTGGAGCAGATGATCCGCTCGGCTTATGGCGAGAAGCTGCCGTTCGCCCAGAAGGATCTGAAGATCAACGGCTGGGCGATGGAGAGCCGGATCTACGCCGAGGACCCTTACCGCGGCTTCCTGCCCTCGATCGGCCGGCTGGTGCGCTATTCGCCGCCGCCGGAAGGCGACACACCCTACGGCTTCGTCCGGAACGACGCGGGCGTGCGCGAGGGCGACGAGATCTCGATGTTCTACGATCCGATGATCTCGAAGCTGTCGACCTGGGGTAAGACGCGCGACGCGGCGATCGACGCCATGGGCCGGGCGCTGGAGGACTTCCACATCGAGGGCCTGGGGCAGAACATCCCGTTCCTGGCCGCAGTGATGGACCAGAAGCGGTTCCGGTCGGGCAAGCTTTCGACCAACTACATCAAGGACGAGTTCCCCGACGGCTTCCAGGGTCTGCCGCCCACCGATGCGCAGCGCGACCTGATGAGTGGGGTGGCGCTCGCGATGCATCGGGTGCTGACCCGCAGAGCCTCGCCCGACCTGTTGCGCGACGACTGGATCGTTGTCGTGGGTCACGACCACCGCGCCGTGAAGCTCCAGGCCGACAACGGCGACATCTCGGTGACCTGCGACGGCAAGACGGCGCGCCTGGAAGCTATCGACTGGCGGCCCGGACGGCCGGTGTTCCGTGGCCGCTTCGAGGGGCAGGACTTCGCCGTCGCCGTGAAGCCTGCGGCCGAGGGCTTCATGATCCGCCACCGGGCCACCACGCTCCACGTGCTGGTGCTGTCCCCGCGTTCGGCCGAGCTGCACCGCATGCTGCCGCCCAAGAAGGCGGCCGACACGTCCAAGATGGTGCTGTCGCCAATGCCGGGCCTGGTGGTCTCCATCGACGTGGCCGCCGGCCAGGCGGTGCGCACCGGAGAGGTCGTGGCCGTTCTGGAGGCCATGAAGATGCAGAACATCCTGCGGGCCGAACGCGATGGCACGGTGAAGGCGGTAAGCGTGAAGGCGGGCGACAGCGTTGCGGCGGATGAGGTGCTGGTCGAGTTCGCCTGACCGTCGGCCCAGTCGCCGGGCCGCGGGCCATCGCAATTATCCATTCCGTTTAACGCCCCTGTGGCTCTTCGCGTCGAACCATTGACGCGAGGACGTCAGGATGGGGTTTGGCTATGCGTTTTCGTGAGCTGGCCATCGCGGTTGCAGCTTCAGGACTGGTGGCTCCGGCGTCGGCCGGCGCCGCCGAGAGCTTCGAGGAAGAGGTGCTGGCGGTCATCAACTACGCCCGCACAAAGCCCCAGGCGTTCGCCCACACCCTGCGTCAGGCCGATACCGAGTACGCCACCTGGGCCGGTGCGGAGCCAGGCGCGCTGGCGGAGGCCGTGGACTTCCTGATGCGTCAGCCGTCTCTGCCGCCACTTCGCTGGGATGACCGTCTCGGAAGCTCGGCGCGAAGCCTTGCCGACGCTCAGGGCGTGATCGGGGAGGTGGGCCATCGCGGCCCGGCCGGCGACACCTTTCCCCAGCGGCTGCAACGTGTGGGATTCTATGCTGGACTGTCAGCCGAGGGCATCTCCTACGGCCAGATGTCGGCCGAGGATGTTGTGCGCCAGCTGGTCGTGGACGCCGGCGTCGCCAACCGCGGCCACCGGCGCGACATCTTCGGCGGCGCCTACTCGGTCGCTGGCGTCGGCTGCGGCGCGCACGCCCGCTACGGCGCCATGTGCGTGATCCAGTTCGCCGGCGCGATCGTCGCGCGCTAGCCGGCGAGGGGTCGGTCCGGGGGCGACGCCAGTCGCGACCTGCAAACGCCGGGCTCGATAGCCCCGAGTTCGGAGAGCCGGCGATAGAGCCGCCGAAGATTCAGCGCGCTGGATTCGGCTAACCGGTGCTGTAGCTGGCCCTGAATGGCGTCCAGCGGGGCGGCAAACCCGTCGGCGTCCCTCCGGCACAGGCCCTTGTCGGCCATGCGCTGGAGACGTCGGCGGACCGTTTCCGATGAAAAGCCCAGTTCGCGCGCGATGTGGGCCGGACTCCCCAGTGGAATGCTCGCGCCCGCGTCAACCAGCCGGGACTCTCCTCGGCGACGACGCAGCAGACAAAGCAGCAGCACCGCGTCGATCGGATCGCCTGCCCAGGAATGCAGGGGCGCCAGCATCCGAAGATAGAACTCGCCAGCCAGGCGTCCGATCGCCCGCAACGGGGGCTCCTCGGGCGGTTGTTCCGGCGCAGGCAAGTCGCTCGCAGCGAAGAACCCTGCCTCCTGGAGGCGCTGGTAGGTGCGCGTCGTGGCGCGGTGGACGCCCTTCAGCATCTCCACATGCCCTGCGGTGTCCAGCATCGTCGAGGGTACAACCAGCCCCTCGGAGGTCGCCGCCAGGAGCCCGGTTTCGCACAGGTGGACGGCCCGTCGCCTGACGGTCTCGAACGGCAGGCTCAGGACCCGGCTCAGGGCGGCGACACTGATCGGAAGGCGCGCGCCGTCCGGCGGGTTCGTATCCGCAAAGGCGTAGAGAAACGGATTGTCCGAGTGCGCCACGATCTGGCGAACGTTCGCCTGTGAGACGCCCAGCAGGATCAGATTGTCGATGGCGTCGAGGTCGCGCCGAGCCAGCAATGCCAGGTCGAAGAGAAGGTCGCTCGCCGCGAGCACGGTGGCGACGTTGGCATCGTCCAGCGCGTCCATGGACCATGGGTAGCATTGCGAATCCGGTGTTCTCCAGAACGCGAGGGTTGCAGTTGCGACGGAGGGCCGCCTAGCCGACCGGCGCCTTGGCGTCCTCCACGGGCCCGAAAATGTCCTGAAAACTGTCTCTTAAGGCGGCGTCCGCGTCGTCCATCGTGACGGGCAGGCTCAGGTCGACCAGGCTGGTGACGCCATGCTCGGTGACGCCGCAGGGCACGATGCCGCCGAAGTGCGACAGGTCGGGCTCCACGTTCAGCGAGACACCGTGGAACGACACCCAGCGGCGCAGCTTCACGCCGATGGCGGCGATCTTGTCCTCGCGTGGCGCGACGCCCGGACTGCGACGCTCGACCCAGACACCCACCCTGCCGTCACGGATTTCGCCGGTGACGTTGAAGACGTCCAGCGCGCCGATCACCCAGGCCTCCAGGGCCGCCACGAACGCACGCACATCGCGGCTGCGCTTCGTCAGGTCCAGCATGACGTACGCCACCCGCTGGCCGGGGCCGTGATAGGTGTACTGCCCGCCGCGGCCGCTGGCGAAGACCGGGAAGCGGTCGGGCTCGATAAGGTCCGCGGCCTTGGCCGAGACGCCGGCCGTGTAGAGCGGCGGATGCTCCAGCAGCCAGACCAGTTCGCCGGCTGTCCCGTCGGCGATGGCGGCGGCGCGGGCCTCCATGGCGGCGACGGCCTCGGGGTACGCCACGGGGGTGCGCGACACCGCCCAACCGGCAGGGGCTGCGTCACTTCGGCCGAATGGCGCTGCGGGCCCGAAACTTAACGACCGATCAAGCATGTTGCGACCAATGTGGGGCTCGGGCCTGCGTCGCGCAAAGCCCGGAGCGTTCGAGGTTTTCTTCGTGAGCCAGGTCAAGGCGGTCAATGTTGAAATACAGGTGGTGCTCGGTCGCGCCATCCTACCCATGGCGCAACTGCTGCGCATGGGCCGCGGCGCCGTCATCCCGCTGGATACGACCGTGAATGAAGAGGTCTGGATTCTGGCCAACAACCACCCCGTGGCTCGTGGCGAAATCCAGATCAACGACGAGCGGATCGCCATCCAGGTGACCCGCGAGGCCAACGTCTACGACTACATGGCCGGCAGCGTCTGACGAAGGCGCTGAACGCGCACTTGAGTATGCGGCCGGTGTTTGCTACCTGCCGCGCCTCACCACGAGCGGTCGTGGCGGAATTGGTAGACGCGCAGCGTTGAGGTCGCTGTGGGGCAACCCGTGGAAGTTCGAGTCTTCTCGACCGCACCAGTGAAAAATGGGCCTGCGATCCCGGACTTTACGTTGTCCTGGATCGGGCCACTCTCAGCGCGACGAAGGGTCTAGACTCAAGTGAAGGTCGTCGGTGATCGGCGCTCGCCGATCGCCCGGGAAACGAGCAAAGCCGTCCACACATAAACTTCAGGGAGGTCCGCATGAGTCGCGAAACGGACGACCTCACTGACGTCATGGACGCCGAAGAGGACCTGGAAGACCTCGCGCTCGACGACGACTACGCGCTGAACCCTGAATTCGTCTCCGATGTCGCCGATGCGCTGGATCGTGGCGATGCCGAGCGGCTTCGCGAGCTGCTTGCGGCGCTGCACCCTGCCGACATCGCCGACCTGATGGGCTTCCTGTCGGCGGACGACCGCGAAGAGCTGATCCCGCACCTCGATCCCGAGACGCTCGCCGAGATCCTGTCGGAGCTCGACACGGAGATCCGGGAGGACGTTCTGGAGCACGTCCCGTCCGCCACGCTGGCCAAGGCCATCGGCGAGATGGAGTCGGACGACGCCGCCGACGTCGTGGACGACCTCGAGGACGACAAGCGCGCCGAAGTCATGGCCGCCATGCCCGAGCTGGAACGGGCGGCCATCGAGACCACCCTGAGGTACGGGGAAGAGACCGCCGGCCGCCTGATGCAGCGCGAGGTGGTGGCCGCGCCGCAGTTCTGGACCGTCGGGCAGGCCATCGACCACTTCCGCAAGGATCCGGAGGAGCTGCCCGAGCTGTTCTTCGACATCTACGTGGTCGATCCGGCGTTCAAGCCGGTGGGGGCCGTGCCGGTCAGCGGCCTCCTGCGGGTCGGCCGCCAGACGCCGCTGGCCCAGATCATGGAGCCGGTGACCGAGATCACCGTCGACCTCGACCAGGAAGAGGTCGCCTACATCTTCGACAAGTACCACCTGATCTCGGCGCCCGTCGTGGACGTCGCCGGCCGCCTGGTGGGCCAGATCACCGTCGATGACATCGTGGGCGTCGTCCAGGAAGAGAGCGAAGAGGACATCCTGGCCCTGGCCGGCGTGTCGGACGCCGGCCGCGACGCCGGCGTCATCGGCATCGTCCGCTCGCGCCTGCCGTGGCTCCTGGTCAACACGCTGACCGCCGCACTCTCGGCCAGCGTGATCGGGGCCTTCGAGGGCCAGATCGCCAAGCTCGCGATCCTGGCCGCGCTGATGCCGGTGGTGGCGTCGCTGGGCGGCAATGCGGGAACTCAGACGCTCACCGTTGCGGTCCGGGCGTTGGCCAGCCGCGAGCTATCGGCGTTCAACGCCGTGCGGACGGTCAGCCGCGAGATGGCTGTGGGTCTGATCAATGGGGTGGTGCTGGCGATCATCACGGGCGGCGTGATCTTCGGCGTGTTCCACGATCTGCGGCTGTCGGTCGCGTTCGGGGCGGCAATGATCATCAACTTCTTCATGGCTGCGCTGGCAGGCGCCGTGATTCCACTCGCGCTGGAGCGCATGGGACGCGATCCGGCGGTTTCTTCATCCGTATTCGTGACTTTCGTGACGGACTTCACAGGTTTCTTCGCCTTCCTGGGGCTTGCCGCGCTAATCCTGTTGTAAATGGCGTCGGGCTTGCGCTGGACGTCCCCAGGCGCTCGTCGCCTGTGCCGAATTGGGACAATTGGGAGCCATGCTCTCGCGTCATCGCGTCTCCCGGGCGGCCATCGAACTGATCAAGCGGTTCGAGGGCTACCGCCGAAACGCCGCCCAGCTGCCCGATGGCCGCTGGACGATCGGCTATGGACATACGCTGACCGCCCGCGAAGGCGCCGAAGTCTCCGAGCCTGACGCCGAGGCGCTGCTCGTCTACGACCTGATCGCCGTCCAGCACGCCGTGAACGAGAGCGTGTACGCGCCGCTCAGTCAGAACCAGTTCGACGCCCTGTGCAGCTTCGCGTTCAACGTAGGCCTCGACAACTTTCGCCGCAGTCAGGTGCTGAAGCGGCTGAACGCGGGCGCGCACGTGCAGGCCGCCTGCGCCATGGAGCTGTGGCGCAAGACCGACTTCGAGGGCGAGCGGATCGTCCTCGACGCACTGGTTCGCCGACGGGCGTCGGAGAAGGCGATGTTCCTGTCGCCGGACGACGGGAATTGGACGCCCGCGCCATCGCCGCTACTGCGGCCGGTGATCGATCTCGACGCCCTGGACCTCGTACCGCTGCGCCGGCCGGTCGAGGTGGAGCCCTCGCTGGAGGGTGACCGGGTCACCGCACGCCGCGAACACGCCGGCGAAGACACGACGCCGCCGGCGGCCGAGCCGAGGCCTGGAGCCGTCCACGAAGACCCCCTGCCGGCGGTCACGGCCGCCGCGGAAGCGATTAGTGCGCGGCTGGAGACCATATTCGCCGAGCCCGGCGTCGAGCCCCAGCCCGCGCCTGAGCCGCCCACGGACTTCCTGGCCGGTCCCCTCGAGGGGCCTGTCATCGAGGAAGCTGGGGCGCTCGTCGCCGAGGCCGCCGCCCTTGAGACGCCCACCACAGCCGAGGCGTCCGCGGATTTGCCCGATCACGGCGACCCGCTAGCCGATGCGGGCCCCGTAGCCGAGCTTGGTGAGCAAGCAACCGGCGCCGCCTTGCCTGAGATCGAGCGCACGTCGCCCGAGCCCGCGTTCTCTCCAGCCGATTCCGAGCTCGACATCCCGGTCGCCCCCCACGCCTCGGTGTTCCGGGCGGCCGATCGTGACGCCCCGCAGGTCAATCTCGAGGTCGCCCCGTTCGAGTTCATCCCGGCCCGCAGACGCCCGACGCCGCAGCCCAAGGAGACCTCGGTCGTCTGGGACCTGTTGCTCGCGCTGTTGGGTCTCGCCTTCTTCGGCTTCGGCGTGTTCTGGGGGCTCAGCGCGCGTATGGCTCCCACGGGCGGGTTCGTAACGCCGATCATGGTGGCCTGGCCCGCGGGCCTTGCGGGCGTGGGTTTCGTGGTGGTGGCGGTCTTCCGCCTGTTGCAGCGTCTCGGTCGCGAAGCCGAGCGGGACTGATCCGGCCTGCGGCTGATTGCGCGCCACCTCGCTCGGCGCGACGACGCGTGATAATCCCGCGTCGTGATGTCGACGCACGATCAGATGAAGCTCCTTGGGGCGGCGATCCTGACGCTGGTCCTTGCGGGCTGCGCGACACAGCCCAAGCTTGCGTGCCCGGCCGGCCAGTCCACACTGCGGACCGCGCAGCTGTTCCTGGGCGCCAAGCCGCCAGCCAAGGTCTCCGACAACGATATCCGCAGGTTCGTCGACGCCGAGGTCACGCCGCGCTTCCCCGACGGGGTGACCGTGGTGGACGGCGGGGGCCAGTGGCGCGGCGACGAGAACCGGATGATCCGAGAGGCGGCGAAGGTCGTCATGATCGTGCTGCCGGAAACCGGCGATCCGGCGGCGAAGGTCGAGCAGGTGCGCAATGCGTACCGGGCCAGGTTCAAACAGGACTCGGTGGTCCTGATGCCGCCGCCCGCCTGCGTCGCGCTTTAGGCCGCTGCAGCCGCCTGCCGCGCCTCGTGCGCCAGGCGCAGGGCCTCGGCCGTCTGGGCGTCGGCCGGGAAGAACGTCTCCAGGGTGAGTTCCGAAAGCGTGATGTCCACGGGGGTGCCGAACACCGTCGTCGTGCCGATCATCGACAGCAACGTGTCCCCCATCATCAGCTGGAATGGGATCGCGACGTTCCCGTAGTCCTCGGGTCGACGGTCGGGCGCCGGAGGCTTCGGATAGGTCTTGATCTCGTCGATCAGCGACAACAAGCCGGGGTCGGCCGTCAGGTCGGCCTGCCGGCGCAGGCGCTCCAGGATGTGCGAATGCCATTCGCCCAGGTTGGCGATCCTGGGCGCCAAGCCGCGCGGATGCAGCGAGGCACGGATCACGTTCAAGGGCGGTGACAACAGCTCGGGGTCGACGCCGTCCAGGAGGGGGAGGGCGGCTGCGTTCGCCGCAACGAGGTTCCAGCGCAGGTCGACCACCAGGGCCGGGTAAGGCTCATGCGCCTTCAGGATCAAGTCTACCGCGCGGCGCGCCGAGGCGAGTTCGGGGGCGTCGAGGTTGCGTTCGGGGAAGACGGGCGCATAGCCCGCGGCCACCAGGATCACGTTGCGTTCGCGCAAGGGAATCTCCAGCTGATCCGACAGATGCAGCACCATCTCGCGGCTGGGCTGGGCGCGGCCGGTCTCGAGGAACGACAGGTGCCGGGTGGAGATTTCAGCCTCCAACGCCAGGTCCATCTGGCTCATGCGCCGGCGTGTGCGCCAGTCGCGGAGGTGCTCGCCAACATGTCTCTGGGGGGCGTTCATGGCGCAATCCTAGCCACGGCCTGCGGCGCGTCCATGACCTCCCAGGTAATGAGCGGGCGTCCGGCGCTATGGCCACTATGCGACATTCCGCCCCAATGCGCGCCACCCGTCCTCGCCATTCCTTTACGGGTTGCATGGCAAGGCTGGTCGAATGCGACCTCTTCAGGACGCCATGGCCGCTCAGGCCGATGACATCAAATTGCCCGGCGCCGAGGAGGGAGACCCCACGGCGTTCCGGACGACGCTCGTCGGAATGCTGCAACCCTGGCCCATCTCTGTCGTCTTTCATGTGCTGGGCTGCGGCGCCGTCGCGGCCCTGGGCCTGCCGCTGTTCGCAGCGGTCTGGTGCGCCGGATCCCTCGCCGTACAGGTGGTCCAGCAGTCGCTTCTCAAGGCGTGGCTGCCCAAGGCCGATGCGACGCCCGAGGACCAGGGCCTCATCGCGCTGGCGGTCCTGTCCGTGGTGCGTTCGGCGGCCTGGATGGTCGGGCCGATGTACGCGGTTGCAGCCCTGGGTACGCCAGGCGCGCACGCCCTGTTGGCGATGACAGCCGCGACGCTGGCCGTCACCGCCGGGGCGTTGGGCTGGATGTCGAAGCGCGTGTGGGTCGCCACGGCGCTGCCGGCGCCGGTTGGCGTGGTGATCGCCTACGCACCGGCGATGCTGGGCCTGTCCGCGCTGGGCGTGGTCCTCAGCCTGTTGTTCTACGCCTTCGCCTGCGTCCTGATCATCTTCGCCACCCAACGCCTGATCGGCGGGGCCGTGAACGACCGGGTCCAGGCCAACAAGGTGATGCGCGAGCTGCGCCAGGCTCTCGCGGCCTCTGAAGCCGCCGAGCAGCAGCTGTTCCGCGCGCGGGACGAGGCCGAGGCGGCCAATCGGGCGAAGAGCCAGTTCCTGGCCAACATGAGCCATGAGATCCGCACGCCCATGAACGGCATCATGGGCATGAACGAGCTCCTGCTCCGCACGGATCTCACGGCCCAACAGCGCCGCTATGCCGACACCATCCGCAGCTCGGCCGACGCGCTCCTGGCGATCATCAACGACATCCTGGATATCTCGAAACTGGAGGCGGGCAAGGTCGAGATCGAGGCCATCGACTTCAGTTTCCAGGCCCTGGCTGAGGAAGCCGTCCTGCTGCTGTCGCCCCTGGCGACCGAGAAGGGCCTGGAGATGACCTGCAACATCGCGCCCGGCGCCCGCAAGTCGTTCAAGGGCGATCCGCAGCGCCTGCGTCAGGTGCTGCTCAACCTGCTTTCGAATGGGCTCAAGTTCACCGAGAAGGGCCAGGTTACCCTGGACGTCAGCGCTCTGCGCGGGGCCATGGGCCGGACCCGGGTGCGGGCCGAGGTGCGAGACACGGGCATCGGGGTCGACGATGCCCAGAAGACCAAGCTGTTCCGCAATTTCCAGCAGGCCGACAGTTCGACCACGCGCCGCTTCGGCGGCACGGGTCTGGGCCTTTCGATCTCGCGCCAGCTGATCGAGCTGATGGGCGGCCGCATCGGTGTGTCCGACAGACGAGGCGGCGGCGCGGTGTTCTGGTTCGAAGTCGAACTGGAGCCTGGCGTGGCGCCCGAGGCCGAGAGCGCGGCGACCCAACCTCCCAGCGAGCCGTCGCAGCACGCGCGGGTGCTGCTGGCCGAGGACAACGACGTCAACGCCATGCTGGCCGCTGAAATCGTCCGCCAGGTGGGCCTGGCCGTCGAACGCGTCAGGAACGGCGAGGAAGCCGTCGAGGCCGTCCTGCGCGGAGGCTACGATCTTGTGCTGATGGACGTGCAGATGCCGGTGATGGACGGGCTGGAGGCCACCCGGAGAATCCGCGCGCTCTCGGGGCCGGTCTCGCGCATCCCGATCGTCGCCATGACCGCCAACGCCATGAAGAGCGACGAGGAGGCGTGCAGGGCCGCCGGCATGGACGACTTCATCTCCAAGCCGTTCAAGGCCGACCAGTTCGTGACGGCGCTCCTGAAGGTGCTGCTCCAGGCGGCCGATTCTGCGCCGCTAGAGGCCATCGATGCGGCCTGAGGCCATTACCGGATAGCAAAGGGCCGCCCCATTGCTGGGACGGCCCTTCCATAGTCGGACCGCTTCAGCGGTTCGCGACCTTGCCAGCCTTGGCTAGGCGCAGACCCCGTTCACGGAGGTCCAGGTCACGGTCACCGCTTGGCGGCTAGAGCTATGAGACACTGGATCACCTCCTTTCAATGGTTGAGTAGACGCGAGGACTATGGCGTGCGTTTCGGCGGACGCAAAGGGCCTCATTCGGCGGCCTCGTGGGTGGACGCCATAAAGGGCGACATCACGGCGCCGGCCGCCGCTTGTTCGCGCAGACTGGGGCGACGACGCACCTCGGTGACCGGCTTCTGCAGCTTGTCCAATGCGGCGATCGCGGCCCGATACCCGGCCTCGACCGCGGCGTCGTAGGCCTCCCAGTTGCGGATTTCGATGCCGGAGACGTCAGGCTGGATCAGGACGTCGGTGGCTTCGCGGGCCGCCGCGAGGTCGCGGCCGGTCGAGACGGTAGCTGTACGCATCAAGAGGGAGACGATCGGCGGGCCCATCCGCCATTGGCCCGAGCGAATCCAGCGCCAGACCGAGGAGGGGCGGGCCACGTCCTTGGCGGTGATGCTGCGCGCGGTCGTCACGTCGACGCCCACGATGGGGCCCAGCTGGCCGGCCCGCATGATGTCGGCGGGAAAGTTCTTCATCACCGCACCGTCCACCAGCACGTTCTGGCCGTCGGTTGCGGGCGGCATGACGCCAGGGAGGGCGATGGAGGCTCGCAGCGAGTGGGTCAGCGAGCCGCGGCGGTGCAGCTGGTAGGCGCCGGTGGTCAGGTTGGACGATAGGCAGAAGAAGGGCAGCCAGAGGTCGGCGATCTGAGTGTCGCCGAAGTGGGTGTTCAGGCGCTCGGTCACCTTGACGCCATGCGTCATGGCCAGCAGCGGCAGCGCCATGTCGTCGAGCGGGCTGGAGTCGACGAAGGCTTCGTGCAGACGGCGATCCATCTCGTCCTGGCCCCAGCCCATGGCCAGGCCCGCGCCCACGATGGCCCCCATCGACGAGCCGCCCACGAAGTCGATAGGGACGCCCCGCTCGCGCAGCGCATTGATCGCGCCGACGTGGGCGTAGGCCCGCGCACCGCCACCCGACAGGACCAGCCCTACCGATTGCCCGGTCAGCACCCGGGCCAGCCGCTGGTGGTCGGGCGTGTGCCCTCGGCGGATGTGGAAAACGCGGGAGGCGCTGGTGGAGTCGAGCCAGGCTTCGGTGCCCACGGGCCTGATGGCCTCGGGCGACTGGAGAAGAACCAGGTCGACGAGTCCCTGTTCCTGCAGCGTGGCGGCTCCGGGCGGACAGCCGTCGCTCTCGGCCGTGCGGTCGCCGCGGCCCACCCGGAACAGCCGGTCCACCTGGCGCGGCACGAAGGCGGCCCAGTCGGGTTCGTCGCGCTCGGCGACATAGAGGACGAAGTCGTGCACCCGCTCGACTTCCGAGAACCATTCGGTAGGCGCGGCGTCGGCCTCGGCGCCGACGGTGGTCACCTGGTACCCCAACGCGGCGATCTCGCGCTCCAGCCGCTCGACCAGGGGCCGCACAGGACCAGGCCGGCCAACCGGGATGAAGCCGAACACCGACGGCTCGCCCACCGGGCCCCGGCGCGCCGTCTGGCGGCTGCGCAGGATCATCAGCCGCGCCAGTTCGGTCATCACCGAGGCGTCCTCGTCGCAGGCTTCGAAGAAGGCCTTCTTCGGCACCGCGAAGATCTCGGAGTCGCGCAGAGCATAGACATCAGCCGAGTGGGGGATGCCCGCGATCAGGGCCATTTCGCCGGCGGGCTCGCCGGGACGGATGATGCCCAGAAAGTGCGTCTCCTGCCCTTCATCGCGGCGGAACGCGCCCAGGCGACCGGCGCGCACGACATAGAGCATGTCCGAGGCGTCGCCCTGGCCGAACAGTTTCGAGCCGCCGGGCAGCGAGAACCACACCGTCGCGTCCCGCGCACGCGGCTGATGGAACAGCCGCGCAAGCGCCGAATCGACCGCGATGTCCGGCAAGCTCGCCACGGGAGGCAGGGTAGCGCCCTGGAACCTCGACGGCTATGGCTGCGCTCCCGAAGCTCGCGACAAGGAGACTCCATGACCAACGAGATCGCCCATCCGATGGTGGAATTCCCGGACGTGAGCGCCACGACTGATCTGGTCCACATCAGCGCCACCCAGGCCGGCGCTGTGACGGTGACGATGAACCGGCCGCAGCGGAAGAACGCCTTCAACGACGACCTGATCTCGGCCCTGCGGGAGGCGTTCGACACCCTGGCCGGCGCCGAGGGCGTGCGGGTGATCTTCATCCGCGGCGCGGGCGGCACGTTCTCGGCCGGCGCGGACCTGGACTGGATGCGCGCCGCCATCGATCGGACCGAGTCCGAGAACCGGGCCGACGCCATGGAACTGGCCAAGATGCTGAAGGCGCTGCACGACCTGCCGGCGCTCACCGTGGCGCTGGTCGAGGGCGGGGCCTATGGCGGCGGCGGCGGGCTGGCCGCGGCCTGCGACCTCGCGATCGCCACGGCGGACGCCAAGTTCAGCTTCTCTGAGGTCAAGCTGGGCCTGATCGCCGCCACCATCAGTCCCTACGTCATCGAAGCCGTGGGACCCCGGCAGGCGCGCGCCCTGTTCGCCACGGCCCGCATCTTCGACGCCGATTTCGCCGAGCGGTGCGGCCTGATTTCGGAAGTCGTCGCCGACGCCGCGGCGCTGCAGGCGGCGGCCCGTCGCATCGCTCATGAGATGACCGCCGCGGCGCCTGGCGCGGTGGAGGCGTCCAAGAAGCTGGTGGCCGATGTGGCCGGCCGGGTGATCGACCGCGACCTCATGGAACTGACGGCCCACCGCATAGCGGCCGCACGGGTCGGCGAAGAGGGCCAGGAGGGCGTTAGGGCGTTCCTGGAGCGGCGCAAGGCCGCGTGGGCGGAGTGAGCCTTTCCAAGGAGGCCGCCGCGTCCTAATCCCGGATCATGGCCCTGCACATGATCAAGCTCGTCGTCGGCGCGGACACCATCGACGATCTGTTGGCCTGGCGCCTTGCACATTCGAAGCCCGGCGAGCCCTGGATCCTGCGCACCCGCATGACGCCCAAGCGCGGCCCTGAGATGGTGGACGGCGGTTCGATCTATCGCGTCTTCAAGGGCGTGATCCTCTGCCGCCAGCGCATCCTGGCCGTGACCACCGTGGGTGAGGGGGCCGCCGCGCGCTGCGAGATCACCCTGGACGACACCATCGTGCGCGTGGCGCCGACACCGCGTCGCGCGTTCCAGGGGTGGCGCTACCTCGACCCTAAGGATGCTCCGGCCGATCTGGATGAAGCCGCGTTCGGTGAGGTGCCGGAAGACTTGGCCCGCCAGTTACGCGAAGTCGGGGCCTGGTAGGCGGCGCGCCCTAGTCGCCCATGTTGTCGATGAGACGGGTGCGACCGATGTGGGCCGCAGCCAGGATGCGGAAGGGGCCGGCGATCGGCCCGGGGCCCAGGCGGGCGAGATCTTCAGGGGTGCGGGTCTCCACGTAGTCCACTTTGCTGAAGCCGGCGGCCTGCAGGTCTGCGATGGCGTGGGTCTCGGTGGCCTCAACGGGCTCGCCTCGGCGGACCCGATCGACGGCGTCGCGAAGGACCTCGTTCAGGCGCACTGCCACCTTTCGCTCGTCGGCGCTCAGGTAGGCGTTGCGGGAGGACAGGGCCAGGCCGTCGTCGGCGCGGGCTGTGGGCGCGCCTACGATCTCCACGGGAATGTCCAGGTCCCGAACCAGGCGGCGGATCACCTGCAACTGCTGGAAATCCTTCTGGCCGAACACGGCGACGTCGGGCGCGCACTGGTTGAGCAGCTTGGTCACGACCGTGGCCACGCCCGCGAAATGGGTCGGGCGGGCGATTCCGTCCATCGAGGCGGTGATCCCCTCGACCGTGACGGTGGTGGCGGCGCCTGCGGGGTACATCTCGTCCACCGTCGGGGAGAACAGCAGGTCGCAACCGGCTGACGCCAGCTGCGCCATGTCGCCGGCTTCGTCGCGGGGATAGGCCTCGAAGTCCTCGTGCGGCGCGAACTGGGTCGGATTGACGAAGATGCTGGCCACCACGCGGTCGGCCTTCGTGCGCGCCAGGCGCACCAGTGACAGGTGGCCTTCGTGCAGCGCCCCCATTGTGGGGACGAAACCCACGTTGAGGCCGGCCTGACGCCAGGACCGGACCTGGGCGCGGAGGTTGGCGACAGTGCGGACGACGGGCAGGGGGGTGGTCATCGGGCGGCTTATGCTGCGGCGCAGCGAGCAAGTCCATCCACAGGGCGCGCAGAAGGTCGCGTTGACGCGAGACTATCACCCGAGGTCAGCTAGGCCCGATATGAGTCGGCGCCGAACTGCGGCCGACGGGGAGCTGAAGTCATGGGCCAGGCCAGCGTCATCGTGGTCGGCAACGAAAAGGGCGGGGCGGGCAAATCCACCCTGGCCATCCACATCGCCACCGCTCTTCTGCACGGGGGCGCAAAGGTCGCCGTTCTCGACCTCGATCTGCGCCAGCAGACCCTCGGTCACTTTTTCGCGAACCGGGCCGCCTGGCTGGCCGCGAACGAGGCCGAAGCGCCGATGCCGATCCAGCACGCGGTCAGCAGCGCCGGCGACGCTCTGGCCAAGTCGTCAGACGCCGAGCAACTGGCGCGCTTTGAAGAAGCCTTCGCCGAAGTGTCCGAAACCGCCGACTTCGTGCTGATCGACACCCCCGGCGCCGATACCGCCATCAGCCGCGCCGCCCACGTGAAGGCCGATCTCATTGTCACGCCGATGAACGACAGCTTCGTCGATTTCGACATGCTGGGCGTAGTCGATCCCGTGACCTTGGACCTCAAGCGCCACAGCCTCTACGCCGAGACGGTCTGGGGCTGCCGCAAGGAGCGGGCGACGCGCGAGCGCAAGCAGATCGACTGGGTGGTTCTGCGCAACCGCCTGGCCCCCACCGAGGCCCGCAACCGCCGTCGCCTCGACGAGCGTGTCGAGGCGCTGTCGAAGAAGGTGGGCTTCCGCGTCGGCCCCGGCCTGCGTGATCGGGTGATCTATCGCGAGCTGTTTCCGTTCGGCCTGACGGTGGCCGATTTGTCCACGTCGATTCGGCCGGTGGCCATGGGCCTGCAGCATGTGGCCGCGCGACAGGAACTGCGGGCGCTGATGGTGGCCCTGGGCTTCAACGGACTGGACGACCAGGAGCGGATCGCGGCGGAATAGCCGCATGATTTATCTGCTGGTCGGCGGCGCCCTGTTGGCGCTCTACATTTGGGCGACCGGCGGCAAGACGCCCCTGCTGAAGCTCCGGGAATGGCGCGTGCTGACGGGGGCGATGGCCCTGGTCGCCTTTACGGGCGCCGCCTATGCGGGCGTGCGCGGCAGCTGGGGGATCACCATCGTCCTTAGCGTGGTTGGCCTTTGGCTGGCCGCGTCCACCCGCAAGACCGCCGCCGTCGGCCGCCCGCCTCCCACCGCCAAGATGAGCGTTGACGAGGCCCGCCGCATCCTGGGCGTCGGCGCAGACGCCTCGCGGGACGAGATCCAATCCGCCTACACCCGCCTCATGCGCGCGGTGCACCCTGACAAGGGTGGCACCGCGGGCCTCGCCGCCCAGCTCAACACCGCGCGCGACCGGCTGCTGAAATGAAAAGGCCCCGGAGTGCGCCGGGGCCTTCGCAACTCGATAGGTGGGCGGTTCAGCCCCGGCCGGGGGCCATCACCACGCAGGGCTGCTTTTTGGCCTTGATGGCCTTGCAGGCGTTCTTGGCCTCGGTCTCGTTCATGCCGGAGAAGCGGGCCGTATAGCGGCCGTTGTCCTTCTCGGCGACCGCCTTGGCGTCATCCACGTGCTTGCCGAACTTCTTCTCGACCAGCGACAGCTGCTCGCGGGCATCCGAGCGGTTCTTGAATGCGCCGACCTGGATGGTCCAGCGGCCGCCGGCGGACGCCTTGGCCTTGCCGTTCAGCTTCGGGACCGTGCTGGGCTCGACGATCTGAATCTTCGACGCGCGGCTCGGCGGCGGGGATGAGGCCAGCTGGATCGACAGGCCCAGGTCGGTGTCGCCCTGCTGCATCGACGGCTGCGTCGCCTGGGCCAGCTGCGGCGGCTCGAAGAAGTTCTGGGCGACGGTGATCTGCTCGCCGCGAGCCCGGCGGTCCAGGACTTCGAAGCCGGTGTTGAGCAGGCTCTCAGCCACGCGGTCGCGGGTGATGCGGTTGGGGCCGCCCAGCACGACAACGATCAGGCGACGGTTGTCGCGCACGCCCGAGATGGCGATGTTGAAGCCTGAGGCGTTGGTGAAGCCGGTCTTCAGACCATCGACGCCCGAAACTTCCGAGAGCATGTGGTTGTGGTTGCCGATGGTCTGGCCGCGGAAATTGAAGCTCTTGGTGGAGAACAGCCGGTAGTACTGCGGATAGTCGCGCATCACGGCGCGCGACAGGATCGCCAGGTCGCGGGCGGACGAAATGTTGCGGCTGTCGGGCAGACCGTTGGCGTTCGTGAAGTTGGTGTTCGTCATGCCCAGTTCGTGGGCCCTCAGCGTCATCAGCGTGGCGAAGCGCTGCTCGGTGCCGCCCAGCTTCTCGGCCATCGCGACCGAGGCGTCGTTGGCGGAGCGGGTCACCATGCCCTGCATCGCCTGCATCACGGTGATCGAATCACCGGCGCGAACGCCGAGCTTGGTCGGAGACTGGGCTGCAGCCCGGGGCGAGAAGACGACCGGATCGTCCAGCTCGATTTTGCCGGCGGCCAGCGCCTCGAACGCCAGATAGAGCGTCATCACCTTGGTGATTGACGCGGGATACCGGGGCGCATCGGCGCGCTTGCCGTAGAGGACCTCGCCCGTCTTCGCATCGACGACGATCGCCGCATATTTCGAAGAGTTCTGGGGAATGAGGGAGAGATACGGAACCTGCGCCATCGCCGGCGCGGACGCCGAACCCAGGGCCATGGCCGTGGCCAGACCGAGCGAGAGGAACAGGCGGCGGGCGTGCTGGATCATGCTTCGTCCGTCGAATCAACGCGTTGAGACGGCCACTGCGCCGCCCGAGAGTCGGTACCATGCCCTCGTTACCCTTGCAGGAGAGTAAACAAGGTTTGAACGGGCGCAATTGTCGCGGCGCCGCATGAACGGGCGCTGACAGCGATCCTACGGCAAAGCTCATGCGAAAGGCGCATTGTGCACTGCACAAAAAGTGTTTGACTGCTGCAGTGCAACATGAGAAAAGGCGGCAGTCATCCAGGGCATGTCGCCCCAAACGCCTTTCCCGCCCCGTCCGAACAGGAGCCTCCCATGGCCGCCGCCGAAGCCGCGAAGAACACCGTCGAGCAATTCACCGCCGCCTCCAACGTCGCCTTCAAGGAAGGCGTCGAGAAGTCGCTGGCCGCGATGAACGAGCTGAACGCCCATTCGAAGAAGAACCTGGAAGCGATCGTCGCCTCGGCGACCGCCTCGGCCAAGGGCGCTGAAGCCCTGGGCGCCCAGGCGATGGCCTTCTCGAAGGCCGTGTTCGACACCAACGTGTCGGCCGCCAAGTCGCTGGCCGGCGCCAAGAGCGTCCAGGAAGTGGTCGAGCTGCAAACCAGCTTCGCCAAGTCGGCGCTGGAAACCTACATGGCCGAGTTCGCCAAGATGTCGGACACCGTGTCCGCCTCGGTGAAGGAATCCATGAAGCCGATCAACGAGCGCGTCACCGCGACCGTCGAGAAGTTCCAGGCCGTCCGCTAAATCCTTCTGCGTATCGGAAGGTTCGAGCCCGGCGGCGCCGGGCTCACAGTTGAGTACCCGATCAGGCCCGCTGGTCTCCCCCGTCCGGCGAGCCTTTTCATAAGTAGACGTGTTGGGCCGGCTCTCTCGAGAGCCGGCCCTTCTTCTTTGGGCCGATCCGCGGGGAGCGGCCCCTTTTCCTGGGGGACGCCGGGCGCTAGAGGTTCGGGCATGTCCCAAGTCGAAGCCCGTCTGGCCGCGCTCGGTATCGAGCTGCCCAAGCCCAACGCTCCCGTCGCCAACTACGTGCCGTTCGTCCGCGCGGGTGAGATCGTCCACATCTCGGGCCAGGTGTCGGTCGACGCCTCGGGCGGGATCCGCGGCGTGGTCGGCGAGGACGTCGATTTCGACACCGCGGTGAAGGCCGCCCGCATCTGTGCGATCAACCTGCTGGCGCAGATGAAGGCCGCCTGCGAGGGCGATCTCGAGCGCGTGGTCCGCGTGGTCAAGCTGGGCGGCTTCGTGCAGGCCGGCCCGAACTTCTTCGATATTCCCAAGGTCGTGAACGGCTGTTCCGACCTGATGGTCGAGGCCCTGGGCGATGCCGGCCGCCATGCCCGATCCGCGGTCGGGGTCTATCGCCTCCCGATGAACTTCGCGGTCGAAGTCGACGCCGTGGTGCAGGTCCGGTGAGGGCCGCCGTGGAGAAGGGGGGCTTCGGCGAGTCCTGGGACCTCCTCTTCCACCCGCCGATCGCGCATCGGGGGCTCTGGAGCTCTGACGGTCCGCCGGAGAACTCCCTGGGCGCCTTCCAGGCCGCCTGCGCCGCCGGGTACGGCATCGAGCTGGATGTCCAGCTGTCCGCCGACGGCGAGGCCGTGGTCTTCCACGACGACAAGCTGAAGCGCATGACGGGGGTCGACGGCCGGGTCCGCGACTACAGCGCCGCCGATCTGGCCGACCTGCGGCTGGCCGGCAGCGACGAGAAGATCCCGACACTTCTCGAGACCCTGGCCCTGATCGGCCACCGGGCCATGGTGCACGTCGAGCTGAAGACGCCCTATGGCGAGGTGGGGCCCCTGGAACAGCGGACGCACGAGGTGATCGCCGACCACAACGGCCCGCTGTGCGTGATCGGCTTCAATCCCTACAGCCATGCCTGGTTCGCCGACCGCTATCCCGGCGTGCTGCGCGGTCTGGACAGCTATTCGTACGACAAGGCCCCGCACATGGCCGAAGACCAGCGGCGCAGCTTCGCCCAGTTGGAGCACGTGGCGGTGGCGCGGCCGCACTTCCTGGCTCTGGGCCTCGACATGCTGCCGAACGCGCGGGCCGCGGAGTTGCGGGCGCAGGGTATGCCGGTGGTGGCCTGGACCGTGCGCCGGCCCGAGCAGTGGGACGCGATCAAGGACGGCTGCGACAACCTGATCTTTGAAGGCTTCGTCCCGGATGCGGGCCCGCGGACATGAAGCTGACGCCGGCGGTGAAGGTGTCCCGCCGCATCGCCGAGATCGGCCGCGACGCGTGGGACACCTGCGCCGACAATCCCGCCTACGACGGCAATCCGTTCATCCGATTCGACTTCCTGAACGCGCTTGAGGAGGCCAACTGCGCCGTCGAGCGGACGGGGTGGGGGCCGCAGCACCTGTCGGTCGAGGACGACGAGGGCCGGGTCGCGGCGGTGATGCCGCTCTATCTGAAGAGCCATAGCCAGGGCGAGTACATCTTCGACCATGCCTGGGCCGACGCCTACGAGCGGGCCGGGGGGCAGTACTATCCGAAGCTGCTCTCGGCGGCGCCGTTCACCCCGGCCACGGGCGCGCGCCTGCTCTGCCGCCCCGACGTCGAGCAGGAAGAGGCCTGGGGCTATCTGCTGGGCGGCGGGCTGTCGCTGTGCGAGCGCTACGGCGCCTCGGGTCTCAACCTGAACTTCCTGACCGAGGCCGAGTGGGCCTGGACGGGGGGGCAGGGGCTGGGCCGGCGCGAGGGGCAGCAGTACCACTGGGAGAACCGAGGCTACGCGGACTTCGACGCGTTCCTGGGCGCGCTGTCGTCGGGCCGCCGCAAGACCATCCGCCGCGAACGACGCGAGGCCCAGGGCGCCGCGGAGATCGTGCGCCTGACTGGCGCAGCCCTCACCGAGGATCACTGGGACGCCTTCTTCCGGTTCTACATGGACACCGGCTCGCGCAAGTGGGGGCGGCCGTATCTCACGCGGGCGTTCTTCTCGCTGCTGGGCGAGCGGATGGCCGACCGCGTGCTGCTGGTGATGGCCCGGCGGGACGGGCGCTGGATTGCGGGCGCGCTGAACCTGATCGGCGGCGACTGCCTCTACGGCCGCCACTGGGGCTGCGTCGAGGACGTGCCGTTCCTGCACTTCGAGCTCTGCTACTACCAGGCCATCGAGTGGGCGATCGAGCGGGGGCTGCCGCGCGTGGAGGCGGGCGCCCAGGGCCAGCACAAGATCGCCCGCGGCTACCTGCCCAAGCCCGTCTACTCCGCTCACTGGATCGCCGACCCGGCGTTGCGCGCGCCGGTCATGCGGTTCCTGGAGCAGGAGCGCGCCGCCGTGGAGCAGGAGATGGAGTGGCTGGAGGAGGGGTTCTCGCCGTTCAAGGAGGGCGAGTAGCGATCAGCTTCGCTCCCAGGCCTGCCGGAGCAGCGCCTTCACGCTCGTGTCGACGTCGGCGGCGGAGGTCAGCAACCTCACGCTCTTCAGCCGCTCGCTCCACCCCTCGTTCTTCGGCAGCTCCAGGCGCGGATCGGAGGACGGATCGACGGCGAGGCCCAGTCGCACGATGCCGCCTTTTAGCGGCCGCGCCGCGGCGAACTGGTACTCGCGGGAGAAGGCGGTGAACCCCTTGCGCTGCGCCGACACCAGATCCGGCAAATCGGCCACCGCCGCCTCGACCGCCTCCAGCACAGCCAGCGCTCCGGCGTCCGCCCAGAGCGTGTCGCGTAGGTTGTCCGGTTCGGCCCAATGGGCGCTCTCGGGGAAGGCCTTGCCGAGGATCACGCTGGCGCGGTTCGTGCCGATCCCGTGGGTGGCCTTGAACCAGGCCTTGCGCGCGCCGGGCCTGGTCTCGGGGCAGGTCCTGGCGATCTCGACCCACTCGTCCAGGGTCTTGCCGGTCTCGCGCGCCATGCTCTCCAGGATCGAGGCGAACCACTTCTCCTGGCGAGCCGTCATCGAGCTGGGCTTGTCCGACATTTCCCCCTCGGAGGCGATTTGCTAGGCGTGGCGGCGCGGATTCAGGAGTAAGCCATGAGCTTGGACGGGACCTACGACGCGGGCAACATCTTCGCCAAGATCCTGCGCGGCGAGATGCCGGCCGTTCGGGTGTACGAGGACGAGCACGTCCTGGCCTTCATGGACGTCTTCCCGCAGGCCAAGGGCCACACCCTGGTGATCCCCAAGCACTCGACGGCGCGCAACTTCCTGGAGGAGGCGCCTGAGATCGTGGGGCCGTTGATGCTGGGCGTGCAGCGGGTGGCGAAGGCGGTGCGTGCTGCGCTGAAGCCCGACGGGCTGGTGATCACCCAGTTCAATGGCGCGCCAGCGGGCCAGACTGTCTATCATCTGCACTTCCACATCATCCCGCGCTGGGAGGGCGTTCCGCTGGGCCGCCATGCCGAGGGCATGGCCGACATGCAGGAGCTGAAAGGCCTGGCCGAGCAGATCTCGGCGATGATTTCGTAAGTCTTCGGGCCGGGATCGGATGACGCTGAACACCCTGATCCCGTTCCTGCTGGCCGTGCTGGCCATGGAGCTGACGCCCGGGCCCAACATGGCCTATCTGGCGCTGGTGGCGGCGCGGTCCGGCCGCCGCGCCGGCGCGGTGGCCGTGGCCGGGGTGACCCTGGGCCTGGGGGCCTATCTTCTGGCGTCCGTCGCGGGCCTGGCCGAAGCGGCTCAGCGTTGGCCCTGGGCGTATCAGGCGCTTCGTTGGGCCGGGGTGGCCTATCTGTTCTGGCTGGCGTTCGACGCCTGGCGCGAAGCGCCTCCGAAGGCCCAGGCCGATGGGGTGCAGCCCTTCGGCCGCATATTCGTCCGCGGCCTGGTCGCCAATCTGCTGAACCCCAAGGCGGCCCTTCTGTATGTCACGCTGTTGCCGGCCTTCATCGCGCCGGACGGCGATCCGGTCACCCAGGCGCTGATCCTGGGTTCGATCCATATCGGCGTGAGCCTCGTGATCCACGGGTCGATCGTGCTGTTCGCCGGTTCGGCGCGGGAACTCATGGCGCGGCAGGGGCCCTGGACCGGGCGGATCATGGCGTTGGCGCTGGCGTCCGTCGCCATCTGGCTGGTGTTCGCGACAGCCTGAAGCGAAAAGGCACGGGATCGCTCCCGGGCCTTCGCAGTTCCAGCGCTCAGAGCGGGGGTTAGTCCACCGCTTCGGGTTCGTCCGCGGGGCTCTCGACCACCGGGGCGCCGCGCTCTCGCTCGTCGCCCTCGATCTCGAACGACAGCTTGGAGTCCTTGAGCACCACCTTGACGTGGCCGCCCTTGGTGAGCTTGCCGAACAGGATCTCGTCGGCGAGCGGCTTCTTGATGTTCTCCTGGATGACCCGGGCCAGGGGCCGGGCGCCGTAGAGTTCGTCGAAGCCGTTCTTGGCCAGCCAGTCGGCCGCCTCGTCCGAGGTCTCGATGGTGACGTGACGATCCGCCAGCTGGGCTTCCAGCTGCATGACGAACTTCTGCACCACCTGACGGATGATTTCGGGCGTCAGCGGCTTGAACTGGACGATGGCGTCCAGGCGGTTGCGGAATTCCGGGGTGAACAGCCGCTTGAGCGCCTCGTCCACCTCGTCCTCCGCCTTGCCGCGGCCGAAGCCGATCGAGTTCTTCTGCGCGTCGGACGCGCCCGCGTTGGTGGTCATGATCAGGACCACGTTGCGGAAATCGATCTTCTTGCCGTTCGAGTCGGTCAGCTGACCGTGGTCCATGACCTGCAGGAGGATGTTGAAGACGTCCGGGTGCGCCTTCTCGATCTCGTCCAGGAGGACCACCGAGTGGGGGTGCTGATCGACCGCGTCGGTCAGCAGGCCGCCCTGGTCGAAGCCCACGTAGCCGGGAGGCGCGCCGATCAGGCGGCTGACCGTATGGCGCTCCATGTACTCGGACATGTCGAACCGCAGGAGCTCGATGCCGAGGGTGGAGGCCAGCTGGCGCGCCGTCTCGGTCTTGCCGGTGCCGGTGGGTCCGGAGAACAGGTAGCAACCGATCGGCTTGTTGGCGTCGCGCAGGCCGGCCCGGGCCATCTTCATGGCCGCCGACAGGCTGTCGATCGCTTCGTCCTGGCCATAGACCGCGCGCTTCAAGTCGCTTTCCAGCTGCTTCAGGGCCTCGGTGTCGGACTTGGAGACCGACTTCGGCGGGATGCGGGCGATCTTGGCGACGACGGCCTCGACCTCCTTCAGTCCGATCACCTTCTTCCGCCGGCCTTCGGGTAGCAGCATCTGTGAGGCGCCCGCCTCGTCGATGATGTCGATCGCCTTGTCGGGCAGCTTGCGGTCGTTGATGTACTTGGCCGACAGCTCCACAGCAGCCTTGATGGCGTCGTTGGTGTAACGGAGCTTGTGGAACTCCTCGTAGTAGACCTTCAGGCCCTTCAGGATCTTGATCGTGTCGTCGATCGTGGGCTCGTTCACGTCGATCTTCTGGAAGCGGCGGACCAGGGCCCGATCCTTCTCGAAGTGCTGACGGAACTCCTTGTACGTGGTCGAGCCCATGCACCGCAGGGTGCCTGAGGCCAGGGCCGGCTTCAGCAGGTTGGAGGCGTCCATCGCCCCGCCGCTGGTCGCGCCCGCGCCGATCACCGTATGGATCTCGTCGATGAACAGCACCGCGTCGGGGTGGTTCTCGAGTTCCTTGACGACCTGCTTCACGCGCTCTTCGAAGTCGCCGCGATAGCGAGTGCCGGCCAGCAGCGCGCCCATGTCGAGCGAGAAGATGGTCGACCCCGCGAGGACCTCGGGGACCTGCTTGTTCACGATCTTGCGGGCCAGCCCCTCGGCGATGGCGGTCTTGCCGACGCCCGGGTCGCCCACGAGAAGCGGGTTGTTCTTGGTCCGGCGGCACAGGATCTGGATGCAGCGCTCCACCTCGGACATGCGTCCGATGAGCGGGTCCACCTTACCCTGCTTGGCCTTCTCGTTGAGATTGACGCAGTAGGCTTCCAGCGCCTCGCCCCCGGTCTTCACCTGGGGCTTGTCTTCGTCCTCGGCGCCCTTCACGGGCTTGGCTTCGGAGGCGCCGGCCTTCTTGGCGATGCCGTGCGCGATGTAGTTGACCGCGTCGTACCGCGTCATGTCCTGCTCTTGCAGGAAGTAGGCGGCGTGGCTTTCGCGTTCGCTGAAGATGGCGACCAGGACGTTCGCGCCCGTCACCTCCTCGCGGCCGGACGACTGCACGTGGATGACCGCGCGCTGGATCACACGCTGGAAGCCGGCGGTCGGCTTCGCGTCTTCGCCGTCATCGACGACGAGGGATCGCAGTTCGTTGTCCACGTAGTTCGTGAGGGTGGTGCGCAGCGCCGCGAGTTCGACATCGCACGCCCGCATCACGCCGGCGGCGTCCTCGTCATCGATCAGACTGAGGAGCAGATGCTCCAGCGTCGCGTACTCATGTTTGCGCTGGTTCGCGTAAGCGACGGCGCGATGCAGGGATTCTTCGAGTTGGCGAGAAAATGAAGGCAAGCGCCTCTAGTCCTTCTCCATGGTGCACTGCAGCGGGTGCTGGTGCCGCCGCGCCGTATCAACGACCTGGGCTACTTTTGTTTCCGCCACTTCGTATGTGTAGATTCCGCAGACACCCACGCCGTGTTGATGAACGTGGAGCATTATGCGAGTCGCGTCTTCGCGCGATTTATTGAAGAACTGCTCTAGTACGTACACGACGAACTCCATCGGCGTGTAGTCGTCATTCAGGATCAGAACCCGATACATCGACGGCTTCTGCGTCTTCGGCTTGGTCTGAGTGATCACCGTCGAACGAACGCCGGTGTCAGCGCCACCTTCCTTTCGTTCGCTCATGTGTTTCGTCTCCTGCCGTCGCCGTGATCGTTCGTCCTAGGGATTAGATATGGAATGTCGCGCCTTTTGGAAGGGATGAATCACATGGGCCCGCCTGTACGCTACCCATCCGCGATTACCGTTGGGTCAAGACACCGCTAATCCTGAGGCGCCTAATCGGCAGGCGACGGCCCTCGTAAATTGTACGCGCGGCGAGCGCGGGAGATGCGGCGGCTGCGCTCGCGGCGGGTGCGAGTCGCGGCGATAGGGCGCAGCTTCGGGGCGCAGGACGAACCCGCTCCCGGGCGCGACGGCGGCGTGGACGCGGTCGAGTGAGGGCGGCTCGATGGTCGCGACGGCGATTTCTTTGGCCCCTGGAGGCGCCCGGCCGAACGGGTCGTGGCCGCAGGCGCGGGGCGCGAGCGGGTGCAAGGGTGTTGGTGTTCTGGGCGGCCTCTTTGTCGGCCTTCCCGAGGCGCGGTCGCGCCTGGGTGAGGGGTGCTCAGGACGTGTTGACGATGCGGAGCGTGGCGCCGGTGAGGAGGGCGGCGCGGCCGGCGAGGTGCGCGGCGGGGGCCTGAAGGGCCGGGATGGCGGCCAGGACCGGCGTCCGGGAGACGACGGTGAGGTCGCGGGCGATACGGGCCCTGCAGACCTGGGGGTCGTCATGGAGGCGCTCGGCGCCCGTGGCGAAGCGCTCGTTCCAGTCGGGTCGTTCGGTCCAGTCGGCGCGCTCATCTTCGCGACGGGGCGCGGGGGCGTCGGCGGACTGCGCGCGCGCCGGGCGCACCTGGGCGACGGTTCCGGCGGCGAAGCGGGCGCGGAGCGCCAGAGACTGGCGGATGCCGCGGCCGATCTTCGTATAGGCGGTGGCCAGGGCGACGAGCGGCTCGGTGTCGGTGGTGGCGAGCGTGGCGGCGTGCACCTGACGGGCCATGCCCAGGCCGAGCTGGGCGAGCTCCATCAGGAGGGCCTGTTCGGCGGAGGTGTCAGCGGCGCTCGACATGAACAAAAGCAGAACACAATCCGAGAGCGAGGTCAAGCTCTTCCGGCCTTGATGAGCAGGGCGATCGTGTGCGGCGTCCAGGGCGGCGGAGCCGTCGTTCTCAACCGCGGAGATCGCAGAGACACGCAGAGATGTCGGAGCACGTGCTGGCGTCTCCGCGCATCTCCGCGGCCTCTGCGGTTACATCCCCTGAGCCTCCGGCTCGTCGGGTTGAAGGGAAGAGCTCAGTCGTCGTCCCGGGCGGTTCGGGCCCGCAGGATCCGACCCGAGGTGACGGCGTCGGCGCCGAACTTCGCACGGATCACATCCAGCGAGCGCTCGCTGGCCAGGGCCTTGCGTTCCTCTGCCGCGAAGAAGTCGGCCCCGGCGAGCTCGGCGTCCACGAGGTCGGCGATGCCGATGCCGATCAGCCGCCAGGGCCTGCCGGTGGCTTCCTTGGCCAGCAGTTCGCGGCCCACCTTGAACAGCGTGTGAGCCGTCTGCGTGGCCACGGGCAAGGTCCGCCGGCGCGTGACGATCTTGAAGTCGGTGGTCCGCAGTTTCAGGGTCACCACCCGCCCGGCCACCTCGCCGCTGCGGGCCTGGCGCGCCACCCGTTCGCACAGCGGGGCCAGCTTGTCCTCCAGCGCGTCGATCGACGTCAGGTCGTCGTTGAACGTGGTCTCGCAGCTGATGCCCTTGCGCGCCTCGTTGGGGTTCACGGCGCGGGCGTCGCGGCCATGGGAGAGGTCGTGCAGGCGCAGACCATAGGCGCCCCACTTCTCGGCGAGCACCTTCACGTCGGCCCGGGCCAGGTCGCCCACGGTGCGGAAGCCCGCCTTCTCCAGTGAAGCCACCATGGCTGGGCCCACGCCGGGCAGGATCCGCACAGGCTTGGGCGCCAGGAACGCCTGGGCCTCGTGGCCGATGACCGAAAAGCCGCGCGGCTTGTCGAGGTCGGACGCCACCTTCGCCAGGAACTTGTTCACCGCCAGACCGATGGAGACGGTCAGCCCCGTCTCGGCCTCGATGCTGGCCTGCAGCCTGGCGAGGGTGACCGCAGGCGGAGCTCCGTGGAGGCGCTCCGTGCCCGAGAGGTCCATCCAGGCCTCGTCCAGGCTGAGGTTCTGCACCAGGGGCGTCAGGTCGGCGACCATGCCCAGGATGCGCTTGGACTCGGCCCGGTACTTGGCGAAGTCGGGCTTGATGACCACCGCTTCCGGGCAGGCCTTGAGCGCCTTGAACATCGGCATGGCCGAGCGCACGCCCGAGATGCGGGCGATATAGCAACAGGTGGTGACCACGCCGCGCTTCCCGCCGCCGACGATCACCGGAACGTCGCGCAGCTCTGGCCGGTCGCGCTTTTCGACGCTGGCGTAGAAGGCGTCGCAGTCCATGTGCGCGATCGAGAGCGCGCCCAGCTCCTCGTGCGCCACGATTCGGGGCGAGGCGCAGGTCGGGCAGCGCCGGACGGGCTCGTCGCCCTGCCAGAAGCAGTCGCGGCAGAGGGCCTTCATCCGCCCTCGGCCCCGGGCGGCGGCCACAGCCAGGCTGCGCCACGAACGCCCGAACTGTCGCCGTGCGCCGCCTTCACGACCGGCGTGGAGAAGACATCCGAGAAGACGTGCGGCTCCAGCGCCGCAGGCAGGGCGTCGTACAGCTCGTCCACGTTCGACATCCCGCCGCCCAGGACGATGATGTCGGGATCGATCAGGTTGACCACCACGCCCAGGCCGCGAGCCAGCCGATCGATGTAGCGGTCCAGCGCTTCGCGGCCCCAGGCCTCGCCGGCGCGGGCGGCCGCGATGGTGTCCTCGCCGGAGCGGCCGGAGTCGCGCGCGAAGCCGGTGCCGCTGACGAACAGCTCCATGCAGTTCTCGCGGCCGCACCAGCAGGTGAGGAGAGGCTCGCCGGGCCGCCAGTTCGGCAGCGGCATGTGTCCCCACTCGCCGGCGACGCCGTTGCGGCCCTCGACCAGTCGACGGTCGACCGTGAAGCCCGCGCCGCAGCCGGTGCCCAGGATCACCGCGAACACCACGCCGTGGCCCGCCCCCGCGCCATCCACAGCCTCCGACAGCGCCAGGCAGTTCGCGTCGTTGGCGTAGCGCACCTGTCGGCCCAGGACGCGGGCCAGATCGGCGGGGAAGGGGCGGCCGTTCAGGATCGTCGAATTGGAGTTGCGCATGGGCCCGGCGACGGGGGAGGGCGACCCGGGCCCGCCGACGCCGACCCGGTCGACCGATGCGCCGGCCTGGCGTTCCACCTCGGCCACGATGTCACGGACGGCCTCCAGCCGGTCGTCATAGGCCGTGGGCGTGGGGCGACGGACGCGGGCCCGTATGAGGCCCTGGGCGTCCAGCGCCGCCGCCTCGATCTTGGTGCCGCCGAAGTCCACGCCGATCCGGATCATGCGGCTTTGATACCTGATTTGTTCCGGTTCGTGGATCGCCGACGTCAGCCCCGGATGGCCGCCTCGATCGCCTCGCCCAGCTCGGCCCAATCGTCGATGCGGGGGTGGCGGTCGGACGCCGGCGCATAGCGGCGCAGGCGCAGGTCGGCCACGTGCTGGAAGGTCGCGGTCGGCGGGGAGTGGTCGGCCACGGAGTCCAGGTTGGACAGCAGGTCGTCGACGAAGGCGGTCTTGTGCGGGGTCTGGCCGATCAGGGCCGAGGCGATCGGCCCCTTCGGACCCGAGTTCAGGATCAGCGGGTGGTCCATCCCGTGCATGCGCAGCCACTCGGCGCGCAGTTGTTCCGCGTCGGCCGGCGCGTTGGACAGGATCAGGATCTCGGCCGATTTCCCCAGCCGGTTCAGCGCCGCGATCGCGCCCGGCGCCGGTTCCATCAGGTGGCAGTGGCCGCTGAAGAAGGCGTCGAAGTGCGCCTTGCCCTCGGCGATGTCGAGATGCTGGGTCTCGCCGGGACGATAGATGTTCTGGAACAGCGCGAACCGCTCGATCCGCATCTCCAGCCCCTGTTCGGCCAGGTAGTCCCCGAACCCTTGCATGAACAGGCCCAGGACCTCGTCCACATCGATCAGCACCAGCGGTCGGGCCGTCGACAGACCCAGGTCTGCGAGGCGGGGCGCGGCGATGTCAGGACGTTCGGTCACGATTGATCCCAGTCCGGATAACGAAGTTTAAGGATGTTGGGGCCGATAAGCACGCCAGGGTGGAGCGGGCCTATTTCGGTCGCGTTCCAAGCAGCGTCAGGTCCTGAATGGCCAAGAAAGTCCTCATCGTCGAGGATAACGAGCTGAACATGAAGCTGTTTCATGATCTGCTCGAAGCCCAGGGGTACGAGACCCTCGAGACCCGTGAGGGTCTTGCGGCGCTCTCGCTTGCGCGCGAGCACCGGCCCGACCTGATCCTCATGGATATCCAGCTGCCGGAGATCTCGGGCCTCGAGGTCACCAAGTGGCTGAAGGAAGACGACGATCTGGCCCACATCCCGGTCGTCGCCGTCACCGCCTTCGCCATGAAGGGCGACGAGGAGCGGATCCGGGAGGGCGGCTGCGAGGCCTATATCTCCAAGCCGATCTCGGTGACCCATTTCCTCGAAACCATCCGCCGGCTGCTGAACTAGCATGTCCGCGCGCATTCTCGTCGTCGATGACATCGAATCGAACGTGCGCCTGCTCGAGGCCAAGCTGACGGCCGAGTACTACGAGGTGCTGACGGCCAACGACGGTCCGACCGCGCTGGCGATGGCGGCCTCCGAACTGCCCGACATCGTGCTGCTCGACGTGATGATGCCCGGCATGGACGGCTTCGACGTCTGCCGCAGGTTGAAGGACGACCCGTTGACCCGCCACGTGCCCGTGGTGCTGGTGACCGCGCTGGACGGTCGCGCCGACCGCGTCGCCGGCCTGGAGGCGGGCGCCGACGACTTCCTGACCAAACCCATCGACGACGTGATGCTGTTCGCCCGCGTGCGCAGCCTGACGCGCCTGAAGACCGTGATCGACGAGTTGCGCGACCGCGAGGCCTCGGGCCGCCGCATGGGCGTGATCGCGGGCGCAGCCTCTCGCCTGGGCGGCTCGGGCGGACGCATCCTCATCGTCGACGACAACCTGCGCCAGGCCGAGCGCGTGGCGGCCGAACTCTCCATCGAGCATCGTCCCGTGGTCGAGAGCGAAGCCTACAAGGCCGTTCTGACCGCCCGGGGTCCGGTCGACCTGGTGATCTGCAACCTGAACGCCAAGTCGTTCGACGGCCTGCGCTTCGCGGCCCAACTGCGGTCTGACGAGGCCACCCGCAGCCTGCCGATCCTGGGCGTCGCCGACCTGGACGAGCGCCAGAAGGCCGTGAAGGCTCTCGAAATCGGCATCAACGACATCCTGGCGCGCCCGATCGATCCGGGCGAGCTGGCGGCGCGGGTGCGCACCCAGATCCGGCGCAAGCGCTACACCGACTACCTCCGCTCCAACCTCGACCACTCGCTCGAGCTGGCGGTCACCGACCAGCTCACCGGCCTGCACAACCGCCGCTACATGGTCGGCCAGCTGGAAGCCCTGATGCGCCGCGCGGCCCAGGGCGGAGAGCCGGTCTCGGTGCTGGTCATCGACATCGACCACTTCAAGAAGGTCAACGACAGCTTCGGCCACGACGTGGGCGACGAGGTGCTGTCCGAGTTCGCCGTGCGCCTGGCCTCCAACGTCCGCGCCATCGATCTGCCCGTCCGCCACGGCGGCGAGGAATTTGTGGTGGTGATGCCCGACACCGACCTGGAAGACGCCCGCCGCATCGCCGAGCGCATCCGCCTGCACGTGGCCGGCGCCCCGTTCCGCGTGATGGGCGGCGAGGAGCTGCTGTCGGTCACCATTTCCATCGGAGTGGCCTCCAGCTGCGGCGAAGGCGACACGCCCCAGGCCATCGTCAAGCGCGCCGACGAGGCGGTCTACGAGGCCAAGTCCCGCGGCCGCAACCGGGTGATCGCCAGGGCGGCCTAGCCGCCGAGACCTCGCTACTCGGATAGATGAACTGCTCCAGCACCAGCCGCGGCGTCTCCAGCACATTTGGCGCGAGCGTGTGCAGGGCCGCGGGATGCATGAGCCACAGGTCGCTGGGCTCGCCCACGATCTCGGTCACCTGCACCGGCACGCCGTTCACCAGGGTGGGCGCGGCCATGAAGCGCTGCAAGCGGTCCAGATAGCGGGTCGGCGACATCAGGTCGGCGAAGCAGCGGCGCCCGGACTGCAGGTGCTTTCGGATCGACGACCCTGAAGGCATCCAGCGGGGTCCTACCAGCGTCAAGCCGCAGGCATGACTAGCCAAATGGCCCCGGCGAGCGCACCCTCGACACCTGTTCAGACGCCTTGGGGGAGGTGAATATGCTCAGATTGTCGTCCTGGCTCGCCATTCTTGTGGGCGCGGGCGTGGCCGTCGCGCAGGTCGTGCGCAACTACGACAACACCGAACGCTGGATGACCTGGGGGATCGACGTGGTCGCAGGGCTGTTGATCCTGGGCTGCGGCATCGCCGCCCTGCGCAAACAGAACACGCGCCTGCTGCCGGTCGGATGGGCCTTCGCGATCGGCCTCTACGCCTCGGCGTTCCTCACCCACGTGACTCTACTGAGCCGGGCTAAGGGGGACTGGCACGAGAACGAGCTCCAGCTGGTGATGATCCTCGGGGCTCTGCTGGTCGCGTCCACCGCCGGGCTGGTCATGGTGATGCTCGCGCCCAAGCCCAAGCCGGCCTGACCCAACGAAAAACGCCCGGCGGTGAGCCGGGCGTTTTCCATGAATTCCATAGGTTGGAAGATCTACTTGATCTTGCCTTCCTTGAACTCGACGTGCTTGCGCACGACCGGGTCGTACTTCTTCAGCACCATCTTGTCGGTCTTCGTACGGGCGTTCTTCTTCGCGACGTAGAAGAAGCCGGTGTCGGCCGTCGAGTTGAGGCGGATCTTGATGGAGGCGGGCTTCGCCATGGCTCGAATCCTTGCGGGGCCAAACGGGTACGCACCGCCGGCGGGTGTTAGGAGGCGCGGAAAATACGAATCCGCAGCGCGAAGTCAATGGCGCCGCGAACTTATAGGCTGACGGGCCGCATCCCCTTGTCCTTGTAGCGCAGGAACAGCTTCGGGCGGCTGGGATCCTTCACGCGCTCGACGGCCTCCTTGATCATCATCCGCGTGACGGCGGGCAGGGGCAGGCTCATGGCGTCGTCGAAGTCGACCCAGTCGATCTCTTCCAACTCGCCGCAGTCGGGCTGGCGCTCCAGGCTGGTCAGGCGCTCGGCGTCGGCGGTCAGGAACCAGGTGTCGAAGCGCTTGCCGACGGCGGGCGGGGTGATGGCCCGGGCGATCACGTCCATGGCGTCGAGGTCGGCCAGGAAGCCCTGTTCCACGAAGTCCTTCCAGGGCCCGCTCGCCTTGGCCTGGCCCGGCTGGGCGAGCAGCAGGCCCGCTTCCTCCCAGGTCTCCCGAACGGCGGCCAGCGCCAGCGCCCGGCCGCGGCCGGCGGGCAGGTAGCGGTCGAACAGGCCGCCGACGTCGGCGCGCAGGTCGGTGGCGAAGGGGGCGCGGTAGTCGGCCCGGTCGATCCGCCCGCCCGGAAACACCCAGCGGTCGGGCATGAAGCTGTGGCCGCCGTGGCGCTTGCCCATCAGCACGCGGGGCTTTTTCGCGTCGCGCCGGATGATCATCACCGTCGCGGCGTTCTTGGGCCGCACGGCCCGCTGTCCGGGGATGCGGGGCGGGCCTTCCGGCTTGTGGGGGACGCTTGCGGGTCCTGGATTGCTTCCCTGGGGGGCGTCTTCGCTGGCCATGAAACAAGTGTATGACCGCCCGAGCGGGGCTGGAAAGGGCGCCGTGGCGGAAGGCCGCTGCAACGCATCCCGCCCAAGTGTGCGCGGCCAGGCTCTAGCGCCGCTTGCCGCCCATCTTCTTCTTGCGGCCGGTGCGGATGCCCGGCGGGCGGCCGTTGGCGGGTTTGGGCGGCCCCCGCTTGGGGCCCCTGTCGCCGCGGCCACGAACACCCAGGCGCGGGCGCGGCATCGAGGCGTCGGCTGGCGCCGGCTCGCTCAGCATCTCGAACAGCAGTCCGCCCGTGAGGGGCGTGGCCTCGACCAGGCGCACGTCCACCATCATTCCCAGCGGCCAGCGCGCGCCGGTCCGCTCGCCGACCAGCGCGTGGCTGCGGTCGTCGTGCACGAAGAACTCGCCGCCCAGCCGCGACACCGGCACCAGGCCGTCGGCGCCGGTCTCGGCCAGCCGCACGAACAGGCCGAAGCGCGTGACGCCGGTGATCTTGCCCGTGAACTCTGCGCCCACGCGGTCCGACAGGAAGGCCGCGACATAGCGGTCCATCGCGTCGCGCTCGGCGGCCATCGCCCGGCGCTCGGCGAAGGTGATGATCTCGGCGGTGTTCTTCATCTCGCGGATGTCGAAGTCCGACAGCCCGTCGCCGCCCAGCCCCAGCGTCGTGACCAGCGCCCGGTGGACGATGAGGTCGGCGTAGCGGCGGATCGGCGAGGTGAAGTGCGCGTACTTGCCCAAATTCAGGCCGAAGTGGCCGATGTTCTCGGTGGAATAGACCGCCTGCATCTGGGTGCGCAGGACCACCTCGTTGACGATGTCGGCGTGCGGCCCGTCGCGGGTCTCGTCCAAAAGCCGGTTGAAGCGTTCGGTGCGTGTCGTCTCGCCCTTGGTCCAGGGCAGTTCCAGCGTGGCCAGGAACTCCGCCAGATTCTGAATCTTCTCCGGGCTGGGCTCGTCGTGGATCCGGTAGATCAGGGGCGTCCGCTTGGCCTCCAGCGCCTCGGCGGCGCAGACGTTGGCCTGGATCATGAACTCCTCGATGAGCTTCATGGCGTCCAGGCTGGCGCGCGGGGTGATCGCGGCGATCTCGCCCTCGCGGTTGATGGCGATCTTCCGCTCGGCGCTCTCGATGGCCAGGGGCGAGCGGGCGTCGCGGCCCTTCTTCAGGCAGGCATAGGCGGCCCACAGCGGCTTCAGCACCGTGTCCATCAGCGGGCCGGTCTTGTCGTCGGGCTCGCCGTCGATGGCGGCCTGGGCCTGCTCGTAGCTGAGCTTGGCGGCCGAGCGCATCAGGCCGCGGACGAACCGGTGGCTGCGCTTGCGGCCGTCGGCGCCGAACACCATCCGCACCGCCAGGGTGGCGCGGTTCTCGCCCTCGCGCAGCGAGCACAGGCCGTTCGACAACCGCTCAGGCAGCATCGGCTCGACGCGGTCGGGGAAGTAGACGCTGTTGCCCTTGTCGCGGGCGATGCGGTCCAGCTCGGTGCCGGGGCGGACGTAGGCGGCCACATCGGCGATGGCGACCCAGCAGACCCAGCCGCCGGGGTTCTTCGGGTCGTCGTCGGGCTGGGCGTAGACCGCGTCGTCGTGGTCGCGGGCGTCCACCGGGTCGATGGTGATCAGCGGGATGTCGCGCAGGTCCTCGCGACCGGCCAGCGTCGGCGGCTGAGCGGCCTCGGCCTCAGCTTCGGCGGCCTCGGAGAAGCCGGTGGGGATGCCGTGGGCGTGAATGGCGATGATCGAGAAGGCGCGGGGCTCGTCCTCGCGGCCGACCACCTCCAGCAGCTTGCCCTGCTTGGGCCCATAGCGCGGACCGTGCGGTTCGACCTGGGCGATCACCAGGTCGCCGTCGCGGACGTCCTCGCCCTGAGGCAGCAGCAGAGTGTCCTTTGAGCGGCGGTCCACCGGCTCGACCCGAACCTCGCGACGCGCCTTGCGCACGACGCCCAGGATGCGGTGCGCGCTCTGGCCCAGGCGTTTGATCAGCTTGGCCTCGGTCTCGCCGCTCTCCAGCTTCACGAACCGGACCAGCAGCCGGTCGCCCATGCCCGGCGCGCCGGCCTTGATGTCGCCTCCGGGCGCCAGCGGAACCAGCGGCGCATCCTCGCCGCGGGTGAGGCGGACCATCAGGTCGCCATCTGCCGTGCGCTCGACCACGTCGGCCACGCCTACCTCGGGCAGGGCGCCGGCCTCGGCGAAGCCCTTGCGGCCGCGCTTGCCCAGCGTGCCGTCGGCCTCCAGCGCCTGCAGCGTGGCGCGCAGCGCGCGGCGATCCTCGCCCTTCAAGCCGAAGGCGCGCGCGATCGCCCCCTTGTCGGTCTCGCCGCTCTCGCGGATGAACTTCAGGAGGGTCTCGCGGTCGGGCACGCCTTTGGCGAAGCGCGTGGACTTGGGCATCTTGGATCGGGCCATCGGGCGTGCTTAGCACCGTTTGAAGAGGAACGCAGATGCTCACCGGAACGCACCGCTTCCCGAAGCAGGACCAGATCGTCTACGGGCGCCCGGCCGCCGAGGTGGTCGCCGAACTGGCGAAGGCCTGGGGGTGTTCGCGCCTGCTGGTGACCACGACCCGGTCGCTGGCCGACGGCCTTGCGGCCGCATTCGCCGCCGCGCTGGGCGACCTGTGCGTCGGCGTCTTCTCCGACATCGGCGCGCATTCGCCGCGCGAAGGCGTGATCGGCGGCGTTGAGGCGGCGCGCGCGGCCGAGGCGGACCTGATCGTGGCCCTGGGCGGTGGCTCGGTGATCGACGCGACCAAGGTGATGCAGCTGGCGCTGTGGGCCGACCTGACCCGCGCGGCAGAGCTTGACGCCTACCGCGCCGGCCGGGGTCCCGACCGCGTGGACGCCAGCAAGGTCGCCCCGGGCATCCGGATGATCGCCGTGCCGACGACGCTCTCGGCCGCCGAGTTCACCCCCTTCGCCGGCGTCAGCGACGCCGCCCGGCGCGTGAAGGAGGGCTACACTCACCCGATGCTCGCGCCGCGGGCCGTGGTGCTCGACCCGGCCATGACGCTGTCGACGCCTGCGCAGCTCTGGGGTTCCACCGGCATGAAGGCGGTGGATCATGCGGTGGAGCAGCTCTGCCACCCCGTCCGCGCGCCCTATGCCGACGCGCTGGCCCTCGACGGGCTGAAGCGGCTGGCGGAGGGTCTGGCCGCCACTCAGGCCGATCCGACGGACCTGGAGGCGCGCCTGCAGTGCCAGTTCGGCATGTGGCTGGCGATCAGCGGGGTCGGCTCGGGCCGCGGCATGGGACCCAGCCACGCCATCGGCCACACCCTGGGGGGCAGCTATGGCGTCCCGCACGGCGTCACGTCGTGCGTGATCCTGCCGGCGGTGCTGGAGTGGACCGGCGAAGCGGCGGGCGCTCAGCAGCGCCTGATCGCCGACGCCCTGGGCGCTCGGACGGCCGCGGAGGGCGTTCGCGGAATGGTGAGCGGTCTGGGCCTCCCGGGCACGCTGAAGGCCGTCGGCGTGCTGCCCCAGGCCTTCCAGGCCATCGCCGAGCACACCATGCACGACGGCGGCGTCCGCAACAGCGCCCGGCCGATCTCGGGGCCGGCCGATATCGTCGAGATTCTGCAGATCGCGGCCGGCTGAGCTCAGCCCGCCAGGAACGCCGCGATCTCCCGGTAGGCGGCGCGGTCCTGCAGCATGAACAGGTGGCCGCCTTCGTACCAGCGCAGCTCGGCGCCGGGGATGCGGGCCGCCATCTTCTCCTGCGTGGCGGGCAAGGCGATGCCGTCGTAGCGGCCGGCGGCGATCAGCACCGGGCAGGCGATCTGGTCCAGGCGGTCCCAGGTGTCGTGCCTGGCGCGCGCCTCCAGCTGACGGTGGGCGCCCTCGGCCCGGCCCGGCTCGCCCGCGAACGGGTCCGCGGACGCCAGTTCGACGAAGCGCTCATAATCCTCGGCGTTCGCCGCCTGCCAGGCCGCGTCGCGTCGCGTGTCGCTGATCGGCATCAGGAAGCGGGCGCGCGCCTCGCCCGTCAGGTGCTCGATCTCGTGGAAGGGATACGACGCCCCGCCGGCGCCGCCCGGCGACGTGCAGGCCAGCACCAGCCGCTTCACCCGTTGCGGATGTCGCAGCACCAGCTCCTGGGCCACCATCCCGCCGAACGAGACGCCGATCACCGCGACCTGATCCCAGCCGACATGGTCCAGCAGGGCCGCGGCGTCATCCGCGTACTGCGCCATGGAATAGGGGACGTCCGGCTTGTCGGTCCGCCCCAGCCCACGCTGGTCGTAGGCCAAGAGATCGAACGCCTTGGCCAGCGGCGAGGCGAACACGTTCGGCTGCACCCGCAGATCGCCGCCCGTGCCCGATATGAACAACAGCGGCGGGCCGGAGCCCGCGCGCTCGAAATGGAAGTTCAGGCCGTTAAGGGTCGCGTTGGGCATGAGGCACCCTAGCGCGCCACGCGCCGGGCGCCACTGCCCTAGAACGGTGTCTCGTCGTCCTCGATCGGGGCTGCGGCGGCCTTGGCTTTGGCCGGAGCCTTCTTCTTGGCGGCGGCCTTCTTCGCGGGCTTCTTCTTGGCCGTCGTCTTGGCCTCGGCGCCCTCGGCCTTTGGCTTGGCCGCGCGGGCCGGTTTCTTGGCCTTCTTGCCGCCGCCCTTGGCTTCGCGCTCGGCGATCAGGGCCACGGCCTGCTCCAGGGTGACCTCCAGGGGGTCGGCGCCGCGGGGCACGTTGGCGTTGGTCGAGCCGTGCTTGATGTAGGGGCCGTAGCGGCCCGAGAGCACGCGGATCGGCTGGCCGTCCACCGGGTGGGCGCCCAGGTCCTTCAACGCCGCCGCCTCGCCGCCACGACGTCCGGCGCGCTTAGTGGCGATCAGGTCCACGGCGCGGTTCACGCCCACCTCGAACACCTCGTCGGCGTTGGGCAGGTTGGCGTAGGTGCCCTCGTGCAGCACGAAGGGGCCGAAGCGGCCGATGCCGGCCAGGATCTTTTTCCCGTCCTCCGGGTGCAGGCCCACCTCGCGGGGCAGGCGCAGCAGGCGCAGGCCCTTCTCCAGATCCATGTCGGGCGCCGACCAGCCTTTCGGCAGGCTGGAGCGCTTGGGCTTTTCGCCTTCGCCCAGCTGGACGTAGACGCCGAAGCGGCCGGTCTTGAGGAAGACGGTCTCGCCGGTCACCGGGTCGACGCCCAGCTCGCGGTCGCCGGTCGGGCCGTCCTCGCCCTCTTCGGCCACGGTCAGCGGCCGGGTGTGGCGGCATTCGGGATAGTTCGAGCAGCCCAGGAACGGCCCGAAGCGGCTGGACTTCAGCCCCATGCGGCCGGTGTTGCAGACCGGGCAGGCGCGGGGGTCCGAGCCGTCCGCCTTCGCCGGGAACAGGTGCGGGCCCAGGCTGGCGTCAAGCGCGGTGAGCACGTCGCTCATCCGCAGCTCGCCCATCTCGCCGATCTTGGCGTTGAAGTCGGCCCAGAATTCGCGAAGCAGGACCTTCCAGTCGAGGTCGCCCGCCGACACCAGGTCGAGGCGCTCCTCCAGCCCGGCGGTGAAGTCGTACTCGACGTAGCGGCCGAAGAACTCCTCCAGGAAGGCGCTCAGCAGCCGGCCCTTGTCCTCGGGCACGAAGCGCTGCTTCTCCATCCGGACGTAGGCGCGGTCGCGCAGCACGGTCAGGATCGAGGCGTAGGTCGAGGGCCGGCCGATGCCGAGCTCCTCCATCTTCTTCACCAGGCTGGCTTCGGAATAGCGCGGGGGCGGCTCGGTGAAGTGCTGATCGGCCTTGGCAGAGCGGACGTTGGCCGCAGCGCCGTCGGCCACCTGGGGCAGGCGGCCCGACTCTTCGTCCTCCGGGTCGTCCTTGCCCTCTTCGTAGACCGCCAGATAGCCCGGGAAGGTCACCACGCGGCCGGTGGCGCGCAGGCCCGTCTGGCCGTCGGCGCTGTCGAGGTTGATGTTGGTGTCCTCGATCCGGGCCGCTTCCATCTGCGAGGCGATCATCCGCTTCCAGATCAGCTCGTACAGTCGGCCCAGGTCGCCCTCGAGGCGCAGCTTGCCGGGGTTGCGGCCCAGGCTGGTGGGGCGGATGGCCTCGTGGGCCTCCTGGGCGTTCTTGGCCTTGGTGGAATAGATCCGCGCCTTCTCGGGCACATATTCCTTGCCATAGAGGCCGTTGATCACGGCGCGGGCCTCGTCCAGCGCCTCGGGCGCGGTCTGCACGCCGTCGGTCCGCATGTAGGTGATGAGACCCACGGTCTCGCCGCCGATGTCGATGCCCTCGTAGAGCTTCTGGGCGGCCTGCATGGTGCGTTGCGCGTTGAAGCCCAGCTTGCGCGAGGCCTCCTGCTGCAGGGTCGAGGTGGTGAAGGGCGGGGGCGGCGAACGGCGGCCGGGCTTGCGCTCGACCGAGGTGACCTTGAACGACCCGGCCTTGACCGCGTCGCGGGCGGCGAACGCGCTGGCCTCGTTGGCCAGGTCGAACTTCGTGAGGCGCTTGCCCTCGTGTTTCACCAGGCGGGCGGTGAAAGGGTCGCCGCCGGCGGCGACCTCGGCCTCGACCGTCCAGTACTCCTGGGTCTTGAACCGCTCGATCTCGAGCTCGCGGTCCACGATGATCCGCAGCGCCACCGACTGCACGCGTCCGGCCGAGCGCGAGCCCGGCAGCTTGCGCCAGAGGATGGGCGAAAGCGTGAAGCCCACCAGATAGTCCAGGGCGCGGCGGGCCAGGTAGGCGCGCACCAGCTCCATGTCCAGGTCGCGCGGGTTGGCCATCGCCTCGGTGACGGCGGCCTTGGTGATGGCGTTGAACACCACCCGCTGGATGGTCATGTCCTTCAGGGCGCGCTTCTTCTGCAGCACCTCCAGGACGTGCCAGCTGATGGCCTCGCCTTCGCGGTCGGGGTCGGTGGCCAGGATCAGGGTGTCGGCGCCCTTGGCCGCATCGGCGATCTCGTTCAGCCGCTTGGCGGCCTTCGCGTCGACTTCCCACGACATGTCGAAGTCGTCGTCCGGGCGCACCGAACCGTCCTTCGCGGGGAGGTCGCGGACGTGGCCGTAGGAGGCGAGCACGGTGTAGTTCGAGCCAAGGTACTTGTTGATGGTCTTGGCCTTGGCCGGGCTCTCGACGATGACGACGTTCATTATAAGGTGTGCTTGTCCCAAAAGAGCGCGGAAGGTGGGGGTGGTCAGCGGGGCGTGTCAACGGCCCCAATTCGCGCGGTTCCGCAGAGCCCCCTAAGGGGCTCAATTTCTCTCGTCGCGCCACTTATCGTAGGCGGCTATTCCGAAAACCATCACGAGACCGCCGGCGACCACCCACCAGATCCACCGGATAGAGCTGTCGGACTCGCGCATGAGGAAGGCGAGACCGCCCGCGCTGACGACCAGAGCGGTGAGCATTTGCTGCCAGCTGAGGTGGCTCTTCCGGCGCCGCATTCCAACCGGCTCCTAGCTGACGACGACCATTCCGCCCGGCAGCAGTTCGGCCCGTCCGGCCAGCGCCAGCTCGGTCAATGCGGCCAAAACGAGCGGCGCCGGAGCGCCCGCCGCCCGCACCAGTTCATCCCGGGAGACCGGCGTCGGGGACAGGAGATCGGCCATCCGGTCGCGCAGGCGGTCATCGGGTTCGACGCAGGGGGCCGGGCCGAACCGCGCGCGCTCGGGTTCGCGGAAGCCGTCGAGGCCCTCCAGCGCGCGCAGTACGTCATCGGCGCCCTCGCAGATCGCGGCGCCCTGCCGGATCAGGTCGTTGGTTCCCTTGGCGCGGGGGTCCAGGGGCGAGCCCGGGACGGCCAGCACTTCGCGACCCTGCTCGTTGGCCAGCCGGGCGGTGATGAGCGAGCCCGATCGGAACTCGGCCTCGACCACGACGACGGCCCGGGACAGGCCGGCGATGATCCGGTTGCGGCGCGGGAAGTCGCGGGCGACGGCGGTGCGGCCGGGCTCGTTCTCGCAGACCACGCAGCCCGTCTCCACGATCCGCTCGTAAAGGCCGCGATGCTCGGGCGGATAGACGTCATCGATCCCGCCCGCCAGCACCGCCACCGTGCCGGTGGGCAGCGCGCCTTCATGCGCGGCGGCGTCGATGCCACGCGCCATGCCCGAGACGATGACATGCCCGCTCACGCCCAGCTCGGCGGCGAGGCCGCGCGCGAACCGCTGGCCGGCGGCCGAGGCGACGCGGGCGCCTACGATGGCGACGTTCCGGCGGTCGAGAAGTCTCGTGGCGCCCCGGGCCCAGATCACCGGCGGTGGCGGGTCCAGGGCGGCCAGCGCCTGGGGGAAGTCGGCCTCGCACGACGCGATCAGTCGGGCGCCCAGGGCCGCGCCGTCGGCCAGCTCGCGCTCGGCCTCGGCTTCGCTGGCCACGCGCAGTCCCATCCGGCCGCCGCGACGGGCCAGGTCGGGCAGGGCGGCCAGCGCCAGCGAGGCCTCGCCGAACCGGAGGATCAGTTCGTTGAACGTGACGGCGCCGACGTTGTCGGTGCGGCTCAGGCGCAGCCAGTCGCGCCGCTCGGCATGGGACAGCGTCCGGATCACGCCTCGGGAGGCCGCTTGTCTGTGTAGAGTTCCGGAGGCATCGGCGGGCCGCCGTTGTGACCCTCCATCGGCTTCTTGGCTCCGATCCGCGGCTCTTCGCCCTTCAGAATCCGGCGGATGTTGTCACTGTGCCGGATGTAGATCAGCAGCCCCATGAACAGGGCCAGCAGGGCGATGGCCGGTGGTCGGCCGATCAGCAGGGCGATGGCCGGCGCCAGCGCCACGGCCACCAGGGCGGCCAGGGACGACATCCGGAACAGGAAGGCCACGATCAGCCACGTGGCCCCGGCCAGCACGCCCACGGGCCAGGCCGCGGCCAGCAGTGTGCCGAAGAACGTGGCCACCCCCTTGCCGCCCTTGAAGCCCAGCCAGACGGGGAACAGGTGGCCAAGGAAGGCCGCGCCGGCCGCCAGCGACGTCACGACCGCCTGCTGTTCGACCGTGCCGTCACGGGTGGCCAGCCATGCCAGCAGCACCGCCACCGCCCCCTTGCCGCCATCGCCAAGCAGGGTGATCAGCGCCAGGTCGCGCCGGCCGGTGCGCAGGACGTTGGTGGCCCCGATGTTTCCGGACCCGATGCTGCGGAGATCGCCCGCGCCGCCAAGTCGCGTGGCGATCACGCCGAACGGAATCGATCCCAGCAGATAGCCGCCGACAATAGCGATGGTGAAGAGCATGGTGCTGGTCATGCAGATCGGTTCCCCCGGTTTGGAGGAATGCTAGCGCGACGGCGGTCCATGCCCCAACAGTAAAGAACATATAGCGAACTTCAAGCGGCATTGGGGCGATCCGCTTGGAATGGCGGTTGAAGAGTCTAACCTGGACACATGATCCTGGTGACCGGTTCGGAAGGCCTCGTCGGCCGGCATGTCTGCGCAAGGCTTGAAGCCATGGGCCGCGCGGTCCGGCGGTTCGACCTCCGCCGGGACCCGCGCGAGGATGTGCGTCGGCCCGAAGCCCTGGAAGCATCGCTGCGGGATGTCTCGGGCGTCCTCCATCTCGCCGCCGTGACCAGGGTTGACGCGGGGGAGGCGGACCCCGCGAATTGTGAAGCAACGAACGTCACTGCGCTCCACCGGTTGCTCACACTGTGCCTCGGGCGGGCGCGCCGTCCCTGGGTCATGTTCGCGAGCAGCCGGGAGGTCTACGGAACCCCGACAACCTTCCCGGCGCCCGAGGACGCGGACCTGAAGCCGATGAATGTCTACGCGCGGAGCAAGGTGCAGGGCGAGGTGATGGTCCAGGCGGCCAGCGAGGCCGGATTGCACGCCGGCATATGCCGCCTTTCCAGCGTCTACGGGTGCGCCGAGGATCATCCGGATCGGGTGGCGATGGCGTTCGCAGGCGTGGCGGCCAGAGGCGGCGCCATGCGGGTGGACGGCTCCGACTGCGAGTTTGATTTCACGGCGGTGCGCGACGTCGCACTCGGCCTCTGCCGCCTCGTCGACGCCATGGATTCTGGAGAGCAACTGCCCCCGATCCACTTCGTCAGTGGGCGTGGCGTGCGGCTTGGGATGCTGGCCGCGCTGGCTGGTCGCCTGGCCCGAGCTCCGTTCGAAATCATCGAGGCGCCCGCGCGCACCTACGATGTCTCCCGGTTCATCGGAGATCCGAGCCGCGCGCGAGCCCTGTTGGGATGGCAGGCCGAAACCTCGATCGAGCTGGGAATGGCGAGGCTTGTCGCCGATCTGTCGATGCCTGTCGGCCCGAGCGCATTGGCGGTGCAGGGCGCATGACGCTCGACGGCGTGATCGTGCCAGAGCGCTCTGGGGAAATTCGCGCCTGCCTCGTGGTGCGCGATGAGGCGCTGCGGTTGCCGTCGACGCTCGATCACCATCGACGCCTTGGGGTCGATCGCTTCCTGGTGATCGACAACGGCTCGGTGGATGGAACACAGGATCTGCTCACCGCCCAGCCGGACGTCCACATGTTCCAGACGTCGGAAACCTTCGCCGCCAGCCACGACGGGTTGACCTGGAGCAATGCGGTTCGTGACGCGTTCTGCGATGGGCACTGGACGCTGAGCGTCGATGCCGATGAACAGCTCATCTACCCCGGCGTCGAGACCCTAGATCTGAGAGCGCTGTGCGAAGTGCTGGAGGCGCAGAGCGCAGACTGCCTGCTGGCTTTCTTGCTCGACATGTACAACGACGGCGATGTCGCGGAGGCCGTACACGATCCAGCGCGGCCGTTGCTGGAGACCTGCAGCTGGTTCGATCCCGGTCCGTATCGCGTGCGTCGGGGAGGGCCGTTTCCTTCGATCTCAATCTACGGCGGCCCGCGAGATCGGATGATCGAATTTCAGCCCTACCAGGAGGGTCCGCCGCTCTTGACCAAGGTGCCGCTGGTGCGTTGGCGGCGCGGTATGCGGTATCTGCTGTCCACCCACCGGATGTCGCCAGCGCGGCTCTTTCCGGCGATCGGCGCGCTGCTGCACTTCAAGTTCCTGAGCGATTTCAGCGATCGTGTCGAGACTGCGGTTGCGGGGGGCTGGCACGCGGGCGCCGAACGGGAGTTCCTGGCCTATCGGGCGCACGCGCATGCGAATCCGCGCATGCGGTTCCACCACACTGGATCGGTGAGGTACGAGGACAGCGATCAGCTTGTGCGTTTGGGGGTGATGTACTCCAACCCCGCGCTGGACGCCGCCATCCAGTCGGCTCAGGTCCGCGGAAGCCAGACGCCGTAGACCTCGCGATATGCAACCATTACGGTTGTTTCCGAATATTAACCGTTAGGGTCGATTGTCTGATTGCCCGGCTCGCAAGCCGCGACATGGGGTTGCTGTCGCAGAGCCGGGCGGAGACGCAAATGGGACTGTTCGGCAGGTCTGGGCGTGACGGTGAGCGTGGCGGAGAGCATCTGCGCCGGCTTGAGGGCTTGGTGGCGGCTATCGAGCGGTCGCAGGCGGTCATCGAGTTCGAGCTCGACGGAACCATCGTGCGGGCCAATCAGAATTTCCTGTCGACCCTCGGCTACACGGCATCCGAGATTGTCGGTCGCAAGCACGCCATGTTCGTCGATCCGATGGAGGTCGAGGGCGAGGCGTATCGTGAGTTCTGGCGCGCCCTGAACCGCGGCGAGTTTGTCGCCGCCAAATTCCGCCGCCTTGCCAAGGGCGGCCGTGAAGTCTGGATCCAGGCGTCCTACAACCCCATCCTCGACGCGGCCGGCAAGGCCGTGCGCGTGGTCAAATTCGCCACAGACATCACGGCGGTGGAAACGGAACGCGCCCGCGCCGAGGGCGAGCGCACCGCCGCAATCGCCGGGGAGCAACAGAAGATCGTCGCCCATGTCGGCGCCGGCTTGAAGCGGCTTTCAGAGGGCGACCTTACGGCCGTGATCAGCAACGACCTCGATGGCGCCTACTCTCCGGTCCGCGACGACTTCAACCGGGCCCTGGAGAACCTGCGTGGCGTCATGGGCGCGGTGCTGCAAGCGACGACCGCGCTGCGCAGCGGCTCGGACGAAATCGCTTCGGCGTCCGATAATCTGTCGCGCCGCACCGAACAGCAGGCCGCCAGCCTGGAAGAGACCGCCGCGGCGCTCGACCAGATCACAGCCACGGTCAAGCGCAGCGCCGAGGGCGCCCGGCAGGCGTTCGATGTCGCGTCCGGCGCGCGGTCGGAGGCCCAGCGCTCGGGCAGAGTGGTGCAGGAGGCGGTCGCCGCCATGCATGATATCCAGGAGAGCGCCGGGAAGATCTCCTCGATCATCGGCGTCATCGACGAGATCGCCTTCCAGACCAACCTGCTGGCGCTCAACGCCGGGGTGGAAGCCGCTCGGGCCGGCGAGGCGGGTCGGGGATTCGCGGTGGTCGCCGCCGAGGTTCGAGCGCTGGCGCAGCGTTCAGCCGAGGCCGCCAAGGAGATCAAGGCCCTGATCTTGGCCTCCACCGAGCAGGTCAACCGGGGCGTCGGCTTGGTCGGCGAGACCGGCAAGGCGCTGAACGCCATCATCGAGCGCGTGGCCGAGATCGATGGCCTGGTCTCCGAGATCGCCACCTCGGCGCAGGAGCAGTCCACCGGGCTCAGCCAGGTCAACAGCGCCGTCAACCAGATGGACCAGGTGACCCAGCAGAACGCCGCCATGGTCGAGGAGGCCACGGCCGCCGCCAGCCAGCTCAGGGGCGAGGCCGGCAATCTCTCGCGGCTGGTCGGGCGCTTCCGGATCGGCGGCGGCCCCCCCGCCGCCGCGCCCGCGACCCACGCTCGTATGCCGCCCGCCGCCGGCGCACGCGCGGTGCGGCAGCAACTGAAGGCCGCGGTGGGCGAGGCGTGGGCCGAGTTCTAGTCAGCGTCCTCGCACGCCAAACCGTCGGGGGTGATGAATATCAAGCTCGGGTTGCAGGCTGCGCGCCGGTGGGAGATCGTCAAAGCGCAGCGGGGTGAGGGGCGGAATGCGGCTGGAAGGACGGCCCGTACTGGATCGGCCCGGAGAGATCTGGGCTTGCCTGGTGGTGCGCAACGAGATGCTTCGGCTGGAGTCTGTGTTCCAGCACCACCGCGAACTCGGGGTGGACAGGTTCCTCGTCATCGACGACGGCTCCACCGACGGGACCCGCGAGTTCGTGGCTGACCAGCCCGACGCGCACATCTTCCGCGGAGAGGGCCGCTACAGCGTTTCCCGCCTGGACTGGACCAACGCGCTGCTCGACCAGCATGGGGATGGCCACTGGGTCCTGACGATCGACGCCGACGAACTCTTCATCTTCCCGGGCTGCGATCGCGTGAGTCTGGCGGGCTTCTGCGGGTTCCTGGACGGGCAGGGCGCCGAGGGCGTCCTGGCGCTGCTTCTGGACATGTTCGGGCCGGGTCGCCTCAGCGACGCCGTCCACCGGCCGGGCGGATCGCTGATCGAGACGTGCCCCTGGTTCGATCCCGGTCCCTATCGCGCCGTTCGAGCGGGGCCATTCCCGCAGGTGCAGTTTCACGGAGGCCCTCGCGCGCGCCTCTTTGACTTCGCCCCGATGCAGCCGCGGCCACCCGTGCTCAGCAAGGTGCCCCTGGTGAAGTGGCGCCGCGGCCGGCGCTATCTTCTTTCCACGCACGGGATCACGCCGCTCGCGCTGCCGCCCATGCTGGCGACCTTGCTGCACTTCAAGTTCCTGAGCGACTTTCCCGAACGGGTCGACGTCGCAGTCGCCGAGGGCCAGCACTACGGAGGTTCCCAGGAGTACCGCGCCTATCGCAACGGCCTGGAGGCCGGCGGGGACCTGGTGGTTCGTGACGAGCGGTCGCTTCGATATGAGGGGCCGCACCAGTTGGAAGCACACGACCTGTTGCAGGCGAGCGACGCTTTTCGCGACTTCCTGGCCGCCCGTCAGCCCGAGTAGACCGTCCTGCCGTCGACGATAGTGCGCAGCACCTTGCCTTGCAGACGACGGCCATCGAACGGCGAGTTCTTCGATTTCGACAGCAGCTTGTCGGCGTCGATCACCACGGGCGCATTGAGGTCGCAAAACACCAGGTCGGCGGGCGCGCCCTTGGCGATCCGTCCCGAGGTCAGACCCAGCAGCCTGGCCGGCGCGATCGTCACCGCGCGGATCAGGTCCATCAGCGGAATGCGGCCCTCGTGGTGGAACGCGAGCAGGGCCGGCAGCAGGGTCTGCAGACCCACGGCGCCCGGGGCGGCCTCGTCGTAGGGCAGGCGCTTGTCCTCGGCCGGGGCCGGCGCATGGGCCGACACGATCACCTGGATCAGGCCCGAGGCCACGGCCTCGATCACCGCCTGGCGGTCGTCCTCGCTGCGCAGCGGCGGGTCCAGCTTGCAGAAGGTGCGATAGTCGCCGATGTCGATCTCGTTGAAGGACAGGTGGTTGATCGACGTCGTCGCCGTCACCGGCAGGCCGCGATCCAGCCCACGCCGCAGGCTCTCAAGGGCGCCGGCGGTGGTCACCTGGTCGACGATGAACGGCGCCCCGGTCAGTTCCACCAGCGCCAGGTCGCGCTCCAGCATGATCCGTTCGGCCACCGCGGGCGCCGACGGCAGACCCATGCGCGCGGCGAACTCGCCCTCGCTGGCCGCCGCGCCGGCGGACAGCCAGGGGTCGGCCGGACGGTGCGCCACGGCCACGCCGAACGCCTTGGCATAGCTCATCACCCGGCGCAGGACCTTGGAGTCGACGATCGGCCGGTCGGCGTCGGTGATGTAGAGGCAGCCCGCCTCGTGCATCAGGCCGATCTCGGCCATCCGCTCGCCCAGGCAGCCCTTTGTCGCGGCGCCGGCGGGATAGACGTTCACGAGCTCGATGTCGCGGGCGCGGCGCAGGACGAAGTCGACCACCGCGGGCTCGTCCATGGCCGGGTGGGTGTCCGGCTGGAGCACCATGGTTGTGACGCCGCCCGCCGCCGCGGCCTGGGCGGCGGACTTCAGCGTCTCCTTGGGCTCGAAGCCGGGCTCGCCGGTCTTGACCCGGATGTCGATCAGGCCGGGGATCAGCAGCGCGCCGCCGGCGTCGATGACCTCGACGTCGCTGGACAGGGCGCCCAGGCCGCTACCCTTCGCGACGTCGGCGATGACGCCCTCGGTGACAATGACGCCACCCGGGCCGTCGTAGCCCGACGCCGGATCGACGATGCGGGCGTTGGTGATCGCGACAGGCCGGCTCAACGCTCGTTCTCCAGCCGGGCCGCCAGCGAGGTCAGGACGGCCATGCGGGCGGCCACGCCCATCTCCACCTGGTCCTGGATCAGGCTCACCGAAAGGTCGTCGGCGACGTCCGAGTCGATCTCGACGCCGCGGTTCATCGGACCAGGGTGCATCACCCGCACATGGGGCGCGGCGAGGGCCAGCTTTTCGCGGTCCAGTCCGAAGAAGCGGAAGTACTCGCGCTGCGACGGCGCCATCACGCCATCCATCCGCTCGAGCTGCAGGCGCAGCATCATGACCACGTCGCAGCCGGCGATGCCCTTGCGCAGGTCGTGGAAGACCTCGACGTTCCAGCGGTCAGCGGCCGACGGGATGAGGGTGGGCGGCCCCACCAGGCGCACGTTGGCCCCCAGCATCTGCAGCATGGCGATGTTCGAGCGCGCCACGCGGCTGTGCATGACGTCGCCGCAGATCGCCACCTTCAATCCGGCGATCTCACCGAACGCGCGCCGGATCGACAGCGCGTCGAGCAGCGCCTGGGTCGGATGCTCATGCTGCCCGTCGCCAGCGTTGATCACCGAACAGCCCACCTTCTGCGACAGCAGGCTGGCCGCGCCGGACGAGGCGTGCCGCACCACCAGCAGGTCGGGTTGCATGGCGTTCAAGGTCACGGCCGTGTCGATCAGCGTCTCGCCCTTCGAGATCGACGACGATCGCGGGCTCATGTTGACCACGTCGGCCCCCAGCCGCTTACCGGCCAGCTCGAAGCTGGCCTGGGTGCGGGTCGAGTTCTCGAAGAACAGGTTCATCAGCGTCCGACCCTTGAGCAGGTCGAGCTTCTTCGAGGTCTGGCGGTTGAGGCTGACGAATCCGTCGGCGAGATCCAGGAGGTTGGCGACCTCCACCTCGTTCAAGTCCGTCGCCGACAGGAAATGGCGCTTGGGGAAGGAGAAGGTCCGTTGAAGGACCTCGTTCAGACCAGGAGGGGCGCCGCTCATTAAAGCGCCCTCTTAGTGGGGCCCGACCGGCAAGGGAAGCCGACGCGACGGATGATCCCCAGTTTCCTTCGCGGGCGGCATTGTACGGCTTGCCGGGAGGCCTACATCGGCGGGAACCACAAACGCCCGGGGGATTCCGTGACCGTCAGCCTGCACACATTCGTCGATCTGTATTCCAAGGCCCTCACCACCCTGGACAACATCCTGACCAAGGGGGCGGCGTTCGCGGCGTCCAAGGGCGTCTCCGAGGCCGATATGCTGAACTGGCGGCTGGTCGACGACATGAACCCGTTGAGCTTCCAGGCCATGGTCGTGATCAACTTCTCCAAGCAGTGGCCGGCGCGCGTTGCGGGCCTGGAGGTCCCCGAGAGCATCGACGAGACCCTCGACCTGGCCGGCTACAAGGCCGAGATCGCCAAGGCGAAGGACTGGCTCGCCGGCCTCACGGCCCAAAAGCTGGCGGGCCGCGAGGACGTCCCGGTGACCTTCAACCTGGGCATGATGGAGCCGACACTGCCGGGCCAGACCTGGCTGACGGGGTTCTCGACCACGAACGTCTATTTCCACCTGTCGATAGCCTACGCGATCCTGCGCGCCCGGGGCGTCCCGCTGGGCAAACCAGACATGTTCGCCGGCGGGCTGTAATCGGAACGGGTGAGCGGAGCGCCTCTAGGCGTTCCGCAGCCGGTCCAGCGCGCCCTGCAGGATCCAGGCGGCGGCGGCCTTGTCGACCACTTCGGCGCGGCGGGCGCGGGACGTGTCGGCCTCGTCGATCAGCATTCGGTTGACCGCCATCGAGCTCATCCGCTCGTCCCAGAAGGCGATCGGCAGGTCGCGGATACGCAGGACGTTGCGGGCGAAGGCGCGGCAGGACTGGGCGCGGGCGCCCTCGGTTCCGTCCATGTTGACCGGCAGGCCGATGACGATGGCCTGGGCCTCGCGGCTTTCCATCATCTTCGTGAGCGCGGCCAGGTCGTCGGTGAACTTGGTCTTGCGGATCAGGCCCAGCGGGCTGGCGATCGAGCGGCCGGCGTCCGACACCGCTACGCCGATGGTCTTCTCGCCCAGGTCCAGGCCCACCACGGCGGCGTGGCGGGGCAGGAGGGCGGGCAGTTCCAGGAGATCGACGACGGCCATCGCGGCGTCTTAGCACCTGTTTCCGCAGAGGTGTTCGGCGATCTTGCGCCTAGTCCTGTCGGGCCGATCCACCGTATCTGCCGGACCGAACAACCGATCTGGACTTCGAATGACCGACAAGACCGTCGCCTGGCCCGTCAAGACCCGCGAGCTGCTCAACCACCACATGGACTCCACGATCTGGGACCGCTTCGCGTTTCGCGATGACGATGTGATCGTGGCGACCTACGCCAAGTCGGGCACGACCTGGACCCAGCAGATCGTCGGCCAGCTGGTGTTCGCCGGGCGCCCCGACGTGCCGATTCACGACATCTCGCCGTGGCTGGACCTGCGCGTGATGCCGCCCGACACGCTGGAGCGCCTGGAGGCCCAGACGCACCGCCGCATCGTCAAGACCCACCTGCCGCTTGACGCGCTGACGTTCTCGCCGAAGGCGAAGTACCTCTACGTCGCCCGCGACGGCCGCGACGTGGTCTGGAGCCTCTACAACCACCACTGCAGCGGCAACGCGTTCTGGTACCAGCTGCTGAACGAGACGCCCGGCCTCGTGGGCCCGCCGATGCCGGAGCCGGATCCCGACATCCGCAGCTACTTCCGGACGTGGCTGGCCAAGGACGGCTGGCCGTTCTGGGGCTACTGGGACAACATCAGGACATGGTGGGACGCCCGGCGCCTGCCCAACGTCAAGCTAGTCCACTTCGCCGACCTGAAGGCCGACCTGGAAGGCCAGATGCGGGCGATCGCCGACTTCCTGGACTGCGATATCGCCGAGGATCAGTGGCCGACAATCCTCGAGCACTGCTCGTTCGAGTACATGAAGGCCAACGCCGAGAACGTCGCGCCCTTGGGCGGGGCGATCTTCGACGGCGGGGCGAAGTCCTTCATCAACAAGGGCGTCAACGGCCGCTGGCGCGATGTGCTCTCGCCCGACGAGATCGCCGCCTACGAGGCGCGCGCGTTGGCCGAACTGGGGCCCGATTGCGCCCGGTGGCTGGCTCACGGGGGGCTGTAGGGTCTGTCGCCCCGTCACGCGACTTGCAATGGAGGGCCTCCCGCGGCTAACCCACGCCCTCTGAACCGGGCGAGCTGTCGGCGCGCCCGACACTTGCTTGAAATGCGCCCTTCCGATGGATGGGCTTTGGGAGGGATGGTCATGGCCATCGACGCCGCGACCGTACGCAAGGTCGCGAGGCTGGCGCGGATCGCTGAGCCCGAAGAGAAGCTGGACCAGCTCGCCAAGGAGCTCTCCGGCATCCTCAACTGGATCGAGCAGTTGAACGAAGTGGACACGGACGGCGTCGAGCCGATGACCACCGCCGTTCACACCACGCTTCCGATGCGCGACGACGTCGTCACCGACGGCGGCGACCCGGCCCGCGTCCTGGGCAACGCGCCCAAGTCCGCCAACAACTTCTTCGTCGTGCCCAAGGTGGTGGAATAGCCATGTCCGAACTCACCGGGCTCACGCTGAAGGCCGCCCTCGAGGGGATGGCGAAAGGCGACTTCTCGTCGGAAGAGATCACCAAGGCGCATCTGGCGGCCATCGAGGCCTCGCGGCCCCTGAACGCCTACGTTGTCGAGACCCCGGAAAAGGCCATCCAGATGGCCCAGGCCTCGGATGCGCGTCGCGCCCGCGGCGAGGCCGGCCCCCTGGAAGGCGCTCCGCTGGGCATCAAGGACCTGTTCTGTACTGAGGGCGTCCAGTCGACCGCCGGGTCGATGATCCTTCGCGGGTTCGAGCCCGCCTACGAGTCGACCGTCACCTCGCAGCTGTGGCGCGACGGCGGCGTCATGCTGGGCAAGCTCAACATGGACGAGTTCGCCATGGGCTCGTCCAACGAGACCTCGGCCTGGGGGCCGGTGGCCAACCCTTGGCGGGCGAGGGGCTCCAACGCCAACCTCACGCCCGGCGGCTCGTCAGGCGGCTCGGCCGCCGCGGTCGCCGCCGATCTCTGCCTGGGGGCCACGGCCACCGACACCGGCGGCTCGATCCGCCAGCCCGCCGCCTTCACCGGGACGGTCGGGATCAAGCCCACCTACGGCCGCTGCTCGCGCTGGGGCATCGTGGCCTTCGCCTCGTCGCTGGACCAGGCCGGGCCGATGGCGCGGACCGTCGAGGACACGGCGCTCCTGCTCACGTCGATGTCGGGCCACGATCCGAAGGACTCGACGAGCTTGCCGATCGAAGTGCCGGATTTTGCGAGCTTCTGCGGCAAGTCCGTGAAGGGCCTGCGGATCGGCATCCCCAAGGAATACCGGGTCGACGGCATGCCCCCGGAGATCGAGAAGCTGTGGGAGCAGGGGATCGCCTGGCTGAAGGACGCCGGCTGCGAGATCGTCGAGGTGAGCCTGCCGCACACCAAGTACGCGCTGCCCGCCTACTACATCATCGCCCCCGCCGAGGCCTCGTCGAACCTGGCCCGCTATGACGGCATGCGCTACGGCCTGCGCGTCGATGGCGCGAACCTGACCGAGACCTACGAGCAGACCCGCGCCCAAGGCTTCGGCGCCGAGGTGAAGCGCCGGATCCTGATCGGCACCTATGTGCTCTCGGCCGGCTATTACGACGCCTATTACCTGAAGGCGCTGAAGGTGCGCCGACGCATCGCCGACGACTTCGACCAGGCCTGGAAGACCTGTGACGCGCTGCTGACGCCCACCGCGCCGTCGGCCGCCTTCGCCCTGGGCGAGAAGTCGGACGATCCGGTGGCGATGTACCTGAACGACATCTTCACGGTGACGGTGAACCTGGCGGGCCTGCCGGGCATGAGCGTGCCGGCCGGCGTGGACGCGGGGGGGCTGCCGCTGGGCCTGCAGCTGATCGGCCGCAACCTCGACGAGGGCACGCTGTTCTCGCTGGGCTCGGCGATCGAGAAGGCCGCCGATTTCCGCGCCAAGCCCCAGAAGTGGTGGTAGCCCGAAAACGAAAGCGCCCGCCGGACTGACCGGCGGGCGCTCCCGTTTCTGACCTGTCGGCGGCTCTTAGAGCTTGTCGAACGCGGCCTGGATTTCCTTCAGCTTCGCGTCGTCGAGAGCGCCTTGGCTCATCGGGGCGACCTGGCTGAGCGTCATCGTGGCGATCTGGTCGTAGAACTGGCTGATCGGCGGCAGGGCGGTTTCGAGGATCGCCTTGGCCTTCTCGTTCTTGATGATGTCGCCGATCGGCGTGGTTTCCACCGACAGCTTGCCCGAGGCAGGCGCAGCGGCCGGGGCGTGATCCTGGTGTTCCTGCGCCACGGCGGGCGCGGAAATCGCGGCCACGGCGAGCGCGGCGGCGAAGGCGAGAGTCTTCATTGGGTGTTCCTTTTCCCCGGTCTAAGCGTCGTTTAGACGCGCAGAAGGTTGAGTCCAATTCGAGGCAAAAGTGCAAGAGGGCATGTGCGCGCGCTGGCAGATTCCGCGGCGGTTGGGTAACACCCGGCCATGAGTGAGACGCAAACCAAAGTGATCCAGGGCCGCACCGGCCCGTGGGAGATGGTCCTGGGCCTGGAAGTGCACGCCCAGGTCGCCTCGAACGCCAAGCTGTTCTCGGGCGCCGCCGTGGGCGCCGGGGCTGCGCCGAACGCCCAGGTCAGCCTGGTGGACGCGGCCATGCCCGGCATGCTGCCTGTCATCAACCGCCACTGCGTCGAGCAGGCGATCAAGACCGGTCTGGGCCTGAAGGCGCAGATCAACGAGTGGTCGCGTTTCGACCGGAAGAACTACTTCTATCCCGACCTGCCCCAGGGCTATCAGATCAGCCAGTTCAAGGACCCGATCGTCGGTGAGGGCGAGGTCATCGTCGAGCGCGACGATGGCTCCACCTTCACCGTGCGCATCGAACGGCTGCACCTCGAGCAGGACGCCGGCAAGCTGCTGCACGATCAGGACCCGAACGCCACCTTCGTCGACCTGAACCGCTCGGGCACGGCCCTGATGGAGATCGTGTCGCGACCCGACATGCGCTCGCCGGAAGAGGCGGCCGCCTACGTCAAGAAGCTGCGGACCATCCTGATCTATCTCGGCACGTGCGACGGCGACATGGAGAAGGGCAACCTTCGCGCCGACGTGAATGTGTCGGTCTGCCGCCCCGGCGACTACGAGAAGTTCCGCGCCACGGGTGACTTCAGCCACCTGGGCACGCGCTGCGAGATCAAGAACGTCAACTCGTTCCGCTTCATCCAGCAGGCGATCGAGTTCGAGGCGCGCCGGCAGATCGAGATCCTGGAGGACGGCGGCAAGATCGATCAGGAGACGCGCCTGTTCGATCCCAACAAGGGCGAGACGCGGTCCATGCGTTCCAAGGAAGACGCGATGGACTATCGCTACTTCCCCGAGCCCGATCTTCTGCCCCTGACTCTGGACCCGGCCTGGATCAAGCGCATCGAGGCCGAGCTGCCCGAACTGCCCGACGCCAAGAAGGCGCGCCTGCAGTCGCAGTATGGGCTGACCGCCTACGACGCCGGCGTGCTCATCATCGAGCAAGCCCGCGCCGACTTCTACGAGGCCGCCGCCAAGGGCCGAGACGCCAAGCTGGTGGCGAACTGGGTGACCAACGACCTCGCCGCGCGCCTCACCGCGGGCGGCATCGATATCCAGGACAGCCCGATCCCGCCGGCGGCGATCGCCGAACTCGTGCAACTGATCGAGGAGGGCGTCATCTCCTCCAAGATCGCCAAGGACGTCTTCGAGCGCATGTGGAACGGCGAAGGCGCCGCCTCCGAGATCGTCGAGAAGCAGGGGCTGAAGCAGGTGTCCGACACCGGAGCCCTGGAGAGCATCATCGACGCCTTGATCGCCGCCAACCCCGGCCAGGCGGCCGCGGTGAAGGAGAAGCCTCAGGCCATCGGCTGGTTCGTGGGTCAGGTGATGAAGGAAACCGGCGGCAAGGCGAACCCGGGCGTCATCAACCAGCTGCTGAAGAGCAAGCTGGGGCTTTAGGCCTACTGCACCATGTCGAAGATCTGACCGTCGGAGATCGACACCAGCGCAAAGCCGCCGCCGACGCGCACCCAGGCGAAGCCCGCGGGCGGGGTGCGCAGGCGGTAGCGGCGGTAGTCGTCGACGACGTCGCCGTTGAAGTTCCGCGGCAGGTAGCCCCCGCGCCGGGCGGCCGGCGGCGGCGACGCAAAGCCCTGGGGCCGCGGACCGCCGCCATAGCGCGGGCGCTCGTCGTCCTGCGGGCGAGGCTCATAGCGGGGGCGGGGGGCATAGCGCGAGCGCTCGTCGCCGTAACCCAGCACCGGCGCGCGGCCGCGGTTGGCGTCTGGGTCGCGTCCGGCGGCGCGATCGTCGCGGCGTTCGCCGCGTTCACGCTCTCCGGACTCGCGCGTGCGGTCACGGTCCTGGCGCTCGGTTCGGCCGCGCTCCTGGTCATCCCGCGGCGAGGCGAGCGCCGCCGGCGGAGTCGCGGCGGTGACGCAGGCCACGGCGGCCATAAGGAGGAGCAGGCGCTTCATCTTGGCGCGATCATGGCGAGGCGAGGCTGAACTCTCCCTGAACGCGGCGACAGCGACGTTCTCCACAAAGTGTGGCTTTCAGGCTTCAGTTGGAAGCCTATCGGCCGTCCCTGGCAGCCCGGATAACAGGCTACGCGAGTGCGGCAGGGTGTCTCAGGGGTCATTCCTGTCGATTCGACAACGGCGCTCTTAACCATGTGTTCAGCGCGACCTTGGTTTTCTTCTCCCGTAGACCGGTGAAGGGCTCGAAGAATCGAGCTTGCCGGTCAGTTAGGGATAACGACCATGCTGGCGAGCATCGACACGAAGTCTGATGGCCTGCCGCTGCCGACTCCGGAGGCGACGGGCGACGAGCTGTTCCGACTGGGGCTGCTCTATTCCACGGGTCAGGGCGGCGCGCCGCTCGACTATGTCTCGGCCCATATGCTGTTCAATCTGGCGGCCATGCGTGGCTCGGTCGAGGCCAAGGTCTACCGCAAGGAAATCGCCGACGAGATGGCGACGGACGAAGTGGCCGAGGCCCAGCGCCAGGCCCGCCAGTGGCTGGCCCGGGGCTGATCTGACGGACAAGGTCCCGGCGTTGGGTCCGGGACCTGTTCGAAGGCAAGTGACTGACTGTCGGCTACCCGACAGTTGTCCGTAAGCTTAGCTGTGCGGCTGCAAGCACTGCCATTAGCTTGCCTCAATATCTCGTAGCCAAGCCGCTCATTGAGGCAGATCTTACGTTGATCGGTTTCTGTCGTCGGGCGGGGTATATTCCCCTGATGATTGTAAAACGGTCCCGGTCAGGGTTTCCCTGGAACAAATGTGACCAAAACTTGTTTGAGCGCCCAGGGACACTCTCTGGAGGCTTCTCAGTGAACAAGCTTGCTCTCGCCACATCGGCCACGATTCTCATCTTCGGCGGGTCATCCGCCGTGGCGGCCACCTACGTCGATCCGTGGACCGTATCGGCCACGGGCAACATCTCCGTCGTTTTCGGTAACAACGGCTTCGACGTCGCTGGCGCCGAAAGCATCCCCGGCGAGACGGTCAGCACCAGCATCTACAACGGCGCAACGGACGCCTTCACCGACACCTTCGATTTCTTCCTTCCGAACGGTATCGTCGGCTTCACGCTCAGCTCGATCGGCTTCGCCGCCAACAGCTCGATCCAGGCGATCTCGATGAGCTTCAACGGGAACAACATCCCGCTCACCCTCACCAACAACGCCAGCGGCGGCGTGACGGTGACCGCCTCCAGCGGCGCCTTCCCGGTGAGCTTCGGCGCGTCCCAGCAGCTCATCATCTCCGGCACGGCGGGTCCCGACGCGGTCTACGGCGCGACGGCGACCTTCGAACGCGCCAGGGCGGCGGTTCCCGAACCCGCCAGCTGGGCTCTGATGATCGCCGGCTTCGGCGGCTCGGGCGCCATGCTCCGTCGGCGCAACACGGCGCGCGGCCTGGCTCACGCCTGATCGCTGCGGGCTCAACGTGAACGACGCCCCGGCCGCATGCTCGGGGCGTCGTGCGTTCGGGGCGTGAAATCGACGCGCCCGAGCGGCTAGGCAGATCGCTTTTGGTCCGCTAGAACCGCCCTCCCGCGGGCGCACGCCGTCCGCGCGCTGGTGACGTGGCCGAGTGGCTGAAGGCAACGGTTTGCTAAATCGTCATACGTGAAAGCGTATCGAGGGTTCGAATCCCTCCGTCACCGCCACCCCCTTCACAGTCCACCACACGTCTTCCCGGGTTTTCCCGGTCGGTGAGCGCTGTTATCCATTGCCTGGGGCTACAGGCGTGCAGGGTGGCGACCGCGATGCGCTCCAGGGCTGGGATGATCGGCGCGCTGAGTTTGACCGCGCTGGCGGTCGCTGGGCCTGCGCCCGCCGCCACGCCCGCCGCCGAAAGCCTCCTGATCGTCGACTGCCTGCTGCCGGGCAAGGTGCAGCGGCTGGGGACGCAGTCCACCTATGTGACGGCGCGACAGGCCGCGAAGCTGACGGCGTCGGAATGCGCCATCCGGGGCGGCGAGTACACCGCCGCCGACCGCGCCAACGTCGCCAGCGCCACGCGCATCTGGCTGCCGCTCGCCCGCGCCGGCGACGTGGAGGCCCAGACGAACCTGGGCGAAATCTTCGAGAAGGGCATGGGCGGCGCGCCGCAGCCCGATCTGGCCGTCCAGTGGTACCAGCTGGCCGCCGACCAGGGGGGGATCCGGGCTCAGATCAACCTGGGCGCCCTCTATGAGCGCGGGGAAGGCGTGCCGCGCGATCCGGCCAAGGCGGCCGAGCTCTACCGCCGCGCCTCGGGCCTGGCGGCGGCGCAGGTCTCCTACGTGCCGGTCGAGGAGATCGCGAATCTCCGGGCCGAGCGTGACACCCTTGCGCGCCAGCTGGAGACCGAGCGGGCCGAGCGGGGTCGCCTGGAGGCCGAACTTGAAGCCCTGCGAGGCCGTCTGAGCCGGGAACGCTCGGCGGTCGAGGCGGGTCAGCAGGCGCTGGAGACGGCGCGGCGAGAGTTGGCCGCGCGCACTCATGCCTACGATGACCAGGCCCGCCGCGCCTCGTCAGACACCACTCAGCTGGATGGCCTGCGCCGGGAACTGGACGCCCAGCGCCGCACGGTCGAGGCCCGCGACGCGGAGCTGCGCCTGGCCCGCGCCGCCGTCGCCGACCTCGAGGGCCAGACCGGCGCCCTGCAGCGGCGCCTGGAGGGCGCCGAGGCCCGTCGTGTCGCCGAGGTCTCCGCCGCCCAGGCCGACGCCCAGGCGGTCCGAGCCCAGCTGGTCGCCCTGGAAGGCCGCCTGAAGGCCGCGGAGAACGAGCGGGCGTCCGGACAGGCCCGCACGACGGCCCAGGAGTCCGAGGTCGAGCGTCTGCGCCGGGAACTGGCGGCCGCGACCGCGACGGCGCAGTCCGAGCGCGCGGCGTTGGAGAAACGCTTGCAGGCGGCGGAAGCCGAGCGTGCCGGGGGTCAGGCCCGGACCGCCGCGCAGGCCGCCGAGCTGGATCGCCTGCGCCGTGAGCTGGCCTCCAGCCAGGGCGCCGCCGCGAGTCGTCGGAGCGAACTGGAAGCCCAGCTCAAGGCCCGCGAGGCCGAACTCGCCCAGGGCCGCGCCCGCCAGACCGACCTGCAGGCCGCTGTCACCCGGCTGGAGGGCGAGGCCAAGGCCCTGCGCGAGACCGCAGCCAAGACCCCAGCGACCCCCCGCGGCGGGGGCGGGCTCGAGCGCGTCTCGCCGGTCGACTTCGCCTTCGGCCGCTATCACGCGCTGATCATCGGCAACAACGACTACCAGCACCTCCAGGACCTGGAGACCGCCGTCCATGACGCGAAGTCCGTCGAGGAGGTCTTGCGCCGCCGCTACGGCTTCAAGACCACGCTGCTCTTGAACGCCAACCGGTACGAGCTGCTATCGGCGCTGAACAAGCTGCGCGAGACGCTGAACGACGGCGACAACCTGCTGATCTACTACGCCGGCCATGGCGAGCTGGACCGGGTGAACAACCGCGGCCACTGGCTGCCCGTCGACGCGGAAACCAACTCCTCCGCCAACTGGATCTCGGCCGTCCAGATCACCGACGTGCTGAACGCCATGACCGCCAAGCAGATCTTCCTGGTGGCCGACAGCTGCTACTCGGGCGTGCTCACCCGCGCCGCCATCGCGCGCCTCGACGCCGGCATGTCGGACGAGGAGCGGCTGCGCTGGCTGAAGGCCATGGCCACGAAGCGCGCCCGTGTGGTGCTGACCTCGGGCGGCGTGCAGCCGGTGCTGGACGGTGGCGGGGGCGACCACTCGGTGTTCGCCAAGGCCTTCCTGGCCACGCTGGAGGAGAACCGCGGCGTGCTGGAGAGCCAGCGACTGGCCCAGGCCGTCATCCAGCGCGTGGCCGTCACCGACGCGGCCGCCAGCATCGACCAGGTGCCGGTCTACGCGCCGATCCGTTTCGCCGGCCACGAGGCCGGGGACTTCTTCTTCGTGGCCAGAAACTGAGAGGGGCGGATATGTCGAGGGGCAAGATGATCGGTCGCGCCATGGCGGCTTCGGGCCTGGTCTGGGTGGCGGGGGCCGGCGCCGCCAACGCACAAGCGGGGAACCCCGCCTATCAGACCTACTTCCTGTCGGCCTGCGTGGGCGCGACCGGACCGCTGGCGACGCTCTGCGCGGCGTCCCGGGGCGGGCAGTTGTCGGGCGACAGCGAGTCCTCGCTCAACCCCAACCAGACCTCGGTCACCGGCAGCACGGCGCTGGCCCGCGCCCAGGCCCTGGCCACCGTCACCGAGCGGCGCCTGGAAGGTTTGCGCGACGAGGCGGCGGACGGTGAGACGGCGGCTGACGGCGCGCTCAGCCTCTTTGGAAGCGTCCAGGGCGAATGGTCCGAGCAGGACCGCGCCGCCTTCGCCAACGAGCGCGGCTTCGACGGCGAGGCCACCCGGATCACCGTGGGCCTGGACTACCGCCTCTCATCCGCGGCCACGGTCGGCGCGTCGGTGTCGTTCGGCGACTATTCCTCGGACTTCGACGCCAACCTGCCCGGTAACGCCTTTACACCCCAGGCCGATGCCGGCGGCATGGACTCCGAGGACATCACCGTCACCCTGTTCGGCACGTTTGCCCTCTCGCCTCAGGTCTATCTCGACGCAACCGCGGGGTTGGGGTTCACCGATTACGACCTCGACCGGAACGCCACCTTCCAGGAGAGCAACCGCATCATCCCGCAGACCAACGTCCGGGCGACAGCCTCGCCGGACGGCCGCGAGTACTTCGGGTCGGTCGGCATCGGCTACGACGCCCAGATGGAAGCGCTGAGCGTCGGCCCCTACGCCCGGCTGCGGGTGACCAAGTCGCGGATCGACAGCTACGCCGAGAGTGACGGCGGGACGGGTCTGGGCCTACGGGTCGGCAAGTCGCGCAACACATCGCTGGTGTCGATCCTGGGCGTGCGCGCCTCGTACGCGATCAGCCAGTCGTGGGGCGTGGTGCTGCCCCAGGCGCGCGCCGAATTCGAGCATGAATTCGACGACGACCCGCGCGCCACCACCACGTCGCTCCTGCTGGATCCCGCCCGCAACGCCTTCCGCGTCACCAACGACCGGCCTGACCGCAACAGTTTCAACCTGGGCGCCGGCCTGCTGTTCGTCCTGAAGAACGGCTGGATGCCCTACGTCGACTATGAGGGCCTCGTCGGCTACCGCGACAGCAACCGCCACCGCGTCACGGCCGGTATCCGGGTGGAGTTCTGATCCACCGGCACTTGAATGACCCCACGGCGCCGTGGAGGGATGTTCGCACGGCTGCGGGAGTCAGCCGGCGAGGGAAGCGGACGTGCAGCGATACGACCTGATTATCGTGGGCGGCGGCATCGGCGGCTCGGCCCTGGCGCAGGTGATGGCGCAGGCCGGCAAGTCGGTCCTGCTGCTGGAACAGTCCGAGGTCTACCAGGACCGGGTCCGCGGCGAGTGGATCGCGCCGTGGGGCGTCGACGAGGTGAAGCGCCTGGGGCTGTACGACCTGCTCATGAACGCCGGCGGCCACCACATCACCCATCATGTCACCTTCGACGAGGGCAGGGACCCGGCTGCGGCCGAGGCCGAAGCCCTTCCGCTGAGCCTCTTCCGCGAAGGCGTGCCGGGCCCGCTTTGCCTGGGCCACCCGAAGCACTGCCAGACGCTGTTCGATGCCGCGAAGGCGGCCGGCGCGCAGGCGCATCGTGGAGTGCGCGTCGCCAGCGTGGAGGTCGGCGCGTCGCCCCGCGTGACCTTCGAGGTCGGGGGCGAGACCCGCGAGGCCTCGGCCCGTCTGGTCGTCGGCGCCGACGGCCGCACGTCGCACGTGCGCGAGACAGCCGCCATCACGCTGCATCAGGACAAGCCGCACCACTGGTTCGCGGGCCTCCTGGTCGAGGGCGCGCCGGGCTGGCGCGACGATCTCCAGGCCATCGGCACCGAGGGCGACTTCGGTTTCCTGGCGTTCCCCCAGGGCGGCGGCAGGATCCGCCTCTACGGCGGCTATGCGCTGGACGAGGCCCGGCGCTTCAAGGGCGAGGACGGCCCGCGCCGCTTCCTGGACGCCTTCCGGCTGAACTGCAGCCCTGAGAACCGCCACATCGTGGAAGGCGCGCCCGCCGGTCCGCTGTTCAGCTACATCAATGCCGACGCCTGGACGGACCAGCCGTTCGCGCCCGGCGTGGTTCTGGTCGGCGATGCGGCCGGCTGGAACGATCCCATCATCGGGCTGGGCCTGTCGATCACCTACCGCGACGTCCGGATCGTCAGCGACATCCTGAAGGCGTCAGACGATTGGTCCGTGGCCGCCTTCGCGCCGTATGCCGAGGAGCGCGCCGAGCGGATGCGGCGGCTTCGCTTCGCCGGTCAGATCCAGTCGGCCCTCGACATGGAATTCGGCGAGGCGGCCAGGGCGCGCCGCCACAGCTATCATGAGCGCGCCGCCGCCGACCCGTCGCTTCGGATGCACTCGTTCGCCGTCATGGCGGGGCCCGAGACCCTTCCGCCCGAGGCCTTCACCGAAGAGCACCGCGCCCGCGTGCTGGGAACCGCGTAATGGACATCGCCGACTACAACGCCCGCTGGCTGCAGGCCTGGACCGACAAGGACGTGGACCGCCTCTGCGGCTTCTACGCCGAGGACTGCGACTACAAGGATCCCCAGACGCCGGCCGGCCTCAAGGGGCAGGAGGCCCTTCGTGCGTACCTCACCGGCCTCTTCGCCGCGACGCCGGCCATCACCTATACGCCCGAGGAGACCTGGCCGATCCCCGGGGGATTCTGCGGCCGCTGGTATGCCGAGTTCGAGCACGAGGGCGTGAAGGGCCGGATGCGCGGCTTCGACCTCGTCATCCTCGACGGCGACCGGATCGCGCTGAACGAAGTCTACGTCCACCAGCTGCCCGCATGACGACCCCCGACATCCGCCGGCCGGCCGCCATCGACGCCGCCTGGCTCACCGCCGTGCTGCAGCAGGCCGGCGTCGACGCGGTGGTGAAGTCGTTCGAGGCCAAGAACGTCGGCACCGGCCAGATCGGCGAGAGCGTGCGCTTCAAGCTGACGTACGAACGCGATGCGGAGGACGCTCCGCGGTCGCTGGTGGGCAAGTTCCCGTCGCCCGACGAGACCAGCCGCGGCACCGGCATCATGCTGGGCAACTACCTGCGTGAGGTGCGCTTCTACCAGCAGCTCGCCCCGCGTGCGCAGGTGCAGACGCCGCGCTGCTGGTTCACCGACACCGACGCCACGGGCGGCGAGTTCGTGCTGATGATGGAGGACCTCGCCCCGGCCGAGCAGGGCGACCAGCTCAAGGGCGTGACGCTGGATCAGGCGAAGCTGGTGGTGGAACAGGCGGCCCGGCTTCACGGCTCCTTCTGGGGGGACGAGAGCCTGGACGATCTGCCGTGGGTCCAGGGCTCGAAGGCGGCGCCGGCCAGCGCGGTCACGCCCGACCTTGTCGGCAACCTGTGGCAGGGCTTCCGCGCCCGCTATGCCGAGCGTCTGCAGCCGCACTGGATCGAAGTGGGCGAGACGCTGACCACCCGCTGGAGCCACTTCAACGAACGCGAGCCCGGGCCACGCACCCTGGCTCACCACGATTTCCGCCCGGACAACATGATGTTCGGCACGGCCGCGGGCGGCCATCCGGTCACCGTGCTGGACTGGCAGTCCTTCACCTATGCGGTCGGCGCCACCGACGTGGCCTACTTCCTGGCGGGCGCCTTGCCCGCCGACGTCCGGCGGGCGCACGAGGCCGAGCTGCTGGCGCTGTACCACGCGGAACTGACCCGTCTGGGCGTCACCGGCTATTCTATGGACGACCTCCGGCGCGACTATGGCGTCGGCGCCTTCCAGCTGTTCCTGACGGCGTTTTTCGCCTCGATGGTGGTGATCCAGACGCCGCGCGGGGACGACATGTTCATGCAGATGCTGGGCAGCGCCGCCGACCACATCCTGGACCACAACGCGCTGTCGGCGCTTGCTTAGAGGACTGCCCCTTGGAACTGATCCTGGTCCGCCACGGCCTACCCGAACGCCGCCACGACACCTCCGATCCGCCGCTTTCGTCCGTGGGTCACGAGCAGGCGAGGCGCGTGGCCGCCTGGCTTGCGCACGAAAAGATCGATGCGGTCTTCTCCTCGACCATGCTGCGCGCGCGTCAGACGGCCGAGCCCTACGCAGCGTTGCGGGGGCATGACGTCGACTGCCACGACGGCATCTGCGAGTTCGACCGCGCCTCCGGGAGCTACGTCCCGATGGAAGAGCTCAAGCGCGACAACTACGAGGCCTGGCTGGCCATGGCGACCGGCGATCACGGCCATGACATCGGGACGTTCCACGAGACCGTCGTCGAGACGCTGGAGGGGATCGTCGAGGCCAATTCGGGGCGCCGGGTGGTCGTGTTCTGCCACGGGGGCGTGATCAACGTCTGGACCGCCCATGTCCTGGGGATGACGCCGCGCCTGTTCTTCGAGCCCGACTACACATCCGTCCACCGCTACATGTGCGCCCGGACCGGCCAGCGGAACGTGGTCTGCCTCAACGACCGGGGCCACCTGAGAGAGCCGATCGGCGCCGCCTGAAGCCTCGTCGCGATTTTTTGCGTCTGGTATGTGAACGCTGATCAGTTATCCTAGGGTCAACACCTCAGGGATGGGATCTGGCATGGCTGCTGTCGAGCACTTCGACGTCTTGATCGTGGGCGCGGGCCTTTCAGGCGTCGGCGCCGGGTATCACCTCAAGACGGCGTGTCCGGACCGCAGCTACGTCATCCTTGAGGGCCGCGACGCCATCGGCGGCACCTGGGACCTGTTCCGCTATCCCGGCATCCGCTCGGACAGCGACATGTACACCCTGGGCTATGCCTTCAAGCCGTGGACCGAGGCCAAGGCCATCGCCGACGGGCCGTCGATCCTGAAGTACGTGCGAGAAACGGCGTCCGAGAACGGCATCGACGGGCACATCCGCTACAATCACAGGGTCAAGCGGGCGTCGTGGTCGACCGCGGACGCCCGGTGGACCATCGAGGCCGAGGTCGCGGGCAGGATCCAGCAGTTCACCGCCAACTTCGTGTTCCTCTGCGGCGGCTACTATTCGTACGAGGGCGGCTACACGCCGGAGTACCCGGGCGTCGAAGCCTTCAAGGGCGCGCTGGTCCACCCGCAGAAGTGGCCGAAGGAGCTCGACTATTCCGGCAAGAAGGTCGTGGTGATCGGTTCGGGGGCCACGGCCGTGACCCTGGTGCCCGAGATGGCCAAGACCGCCGGCCACGTGACCATGCTGCAGCGCTCGCCCACCTACGTCGTCAGCCGTCCCGCCGAGGACAAGATGGCCAACTGGCTGCGCTCCAAGCTGCCGGGCAAGCTGGCCTACGACATCGTGCGCTGGCGCAACGTGTTGTTCGGCATGTACTTCTTCAACCTGGCGCGAAAGAAGCCCGAGGCCGTAAAAGCCAATATCATCAAGATGGTGCGCGACCAGCTTGGTCCGGACTACGACGTCGATCGGCACTTTACGCCCAGCTACAACCCCTGGGACCAGCGGCTCTGCCTGGTGCCCGATGCGGACATGTTCAACGAGATCAAGTCCGGCCGCGCCTCGGTCGTCACGGACCACATCGAGACGTTCACCGAGACCGGCATCCGTCTGAAGTCGGGTCAGGAGCTGCAGGCCGATGTCGTGGTCTCGGCGACCGGCCTGGTGCTGGAGGTCTGGAACGGCATCGAGGTCAGCGTCGATGGCGCGCGGATCGATGCGTCCAAAACGCTCGCCTACAAGGGCATGATGTACGAGGGCGTGCCGAACCTGGCCTCGGCCTTCGGCTACACCAACGCCTCCTGGACCCTGAAGTGCGACCTGACGTGCGAATACGTCTGTCGCGTGCTGAACCACCTCAAGGCCACCGGCCAACGCCAGGCGACGCCCGTGAACACCGACCCGTCGGTGACCTTCGAGCCCTGGCTCGACTTCTCCTCGGGCTACGTCCAGCGCGCCATGGCCAAGTTCCCCAAGCAGGGCGACAGGGTCCCGTGGAAACTGAACCAGAACTACGCGATGGATCTGATGAGCCTGCGTTACGCCAAGCTCGAGGACGGCGTCCTGCGCTTCGGCAATCGCGTTGGTCAGGCCGTGAAGGCGCCGGAAAAGCTCGCCGCCTGACGGTTGACTTACGTTCGTAATCTTGCTCCGAGTTACGTCTGTAACCTGGAGTGCTTCGATTGCGCACGCACCGAAAGTCCGCGCCGGGCTGGTTGTGGCCCGCCATGGGCGCCTTGGCCGTGACACTGCTCCTCGGCGGGTTGACGGCGCGCTATCTGACCATCCGCGCCACGCGCATCGCCGACGCCAAGGCCTGGACGGTCGCGGGGCCGCCGTGCCCCGAGGTCACCGAGGCCGAGATGATGCAGGAGCTGGGCGCCGGCCTGCGCAGCTTCGAGTACGGGGCGGCCACCTTCGTCCGTCGGCGCGGCGAGGTGGAGTGCGCCCCGATCTATGAGAACGGCGGCCGAGGCGACACATTCCATCCGGTCTGCCGATTCTCGCGGCCGGGGGACGTCCAGGTGCGGACGGTGGACGGCGCCTGGCAATTCCGCCCGGGCCCCGGCCGGCCGGTGGTGGTGACGGTTTCGCCCGGCGGCGGGGCCAGCTGCGTGATGGCCGGGTCGCCGGCAAGGTCGAGGGGACTGGGATGAAGCCGCGCCGACGCAAGCTCACCAACGGCCAGAAGCTGGCCATGGCCGGCGGGCTGCTGATCTTCCTCGGCTTCGCGGGCTGGCTGTATGGCGGCGACTATCTGCGCCAGCGCGACCTGGCGTTCGGTCGGGCGGCCGAGGCGAAGGTCGAGGGACCGCCGTGCCCGCAACTGACCGAGAACGAGTTCACCGCCCGCAAGCTGAAGGCGCCCAAGGCCACCAACTACGAGAACGTCGTGTTCGGCCGCCAGTTCGGCCACATGGACTGTCGCGCCCTGCGATACGGGGCAGGGTGGGGGACCGAGACCTATCCGGTCTGCCAGTTCACCAGCCCCAGCACCTTGACGGTCACGACGGACAAGGGCCGCTGGTTCTTCGCGCCGGGACCGGGGAAGCCGGCGACCGTCGCTGTTCCCCGCGGCGAGGCGCGCTGCGTCATGGACTCGAACTTCACCCTGCCTGGGTAGGCGCTCAGTTCGGTGCGAAGCAGTCCGGAATGCTGCGTTCGACGGGCACCGGGGCCTCGGCGCCGCCTGCGCCGCCCAGAGGCCGGCGGGAGGTTACGAAATGTCCGGAGTCCGGCGGAGGATACCGGCCGGGGCGCGTCTTGGGCCGCGAAAGCTGAGCCTTCAGGCGCGACAGGAGATCGTCGAGGCTCTCGTCCGAGCCCGTCAGATCCTGGCGGAAGCTGCGCTCTTGCATGGGGCGGCGTTATACGCCTGTCGGGCGAGTGATTCTACCCATGCGGAACCGGGGAGGTGTGCTAGGCGGCAAGGTCAGGGCTCACAAATTCGAGAACACGGAGGAACCAAGATGAAGCTCTATACGTCGATCGGACCCAACCCGCGGGTCGTGAAGATGTTCATGGCCGAGAAGGGCGTCGACCTGGATCGCATCGAGGTCGACCTGCGCTCGGGCGAGAACCGCAAGGCGCCCTATCTGTCGGTCAATCCGGCGGGCCAGACCCCGGCCCTGGAGCTGGACGACGGCAGCCACATCACCGAGATCACGGCCATCTGCGAGTACCTCGAGGAGCACACGCCGAACCCGCCGCTGATCGGCACCACGTCCGAGGAACGCGCCCACACGCGGATGTGGACCCGCCGCGTCGACCTGAAGGTTTGCGAGCCGCTGGCCAACGGCTTCCGCTTTGGCGAGGGCCTGGCGATGTTCGAAAGCCGCCTGCGCTGCCTGCCCGAGGCCTCTGCGGGCCTCAAGGCCATCGCCCAGGACGGGGTCGCGTGGATCGACGAAAACATGCAGGGGCCCTGGATCGGCGGCGCCCGCTTCACCCTGGCCGACATCCTGCTGTTCGCCTTCCTCGACTTCGGGGCGATCGTGGGTCAGCCGCTGGATCCGAAGAACAAGCGGATCGTCGACTGGTTCGAACGCGTGAAGGCGCGGCCCAGCGCGGCGGCGAGCGCCTAGCCAGACTGGGACTTTCCCTCTCCTCCGAGGGGACAGCTCGCCAAACGCGAGCAGGGTGGGGAAGTGCGGGCCGGAGTGCTGACGTCAGTAAGGATCGCGACCTCCCCACCCGTCTCCCCCGGATCAAGTCCGGGGTCGCCACCCTCCCGACCGGGGGGAAGGCCTACCCGACCTTCCGGTCGCGGCCTTCCCAGTAGGGCTTGCGCAGCTCCCGGCGCAGCACCTTGCCGGACGGGTTCCTCGGCAGGGCGTCGATGAAGTCGACGCTCTTGGGAGCCTTGTATCCGGCGATGCGCTCGCGGGCCCAGGCGATGATGGCGGCCGGGTCGGGGTCCTGACCCGCCGCCTTCACGACGATGGCCTTCACCGCCTCGCCCCATTTGTCGTCGGGCACGCCGATCACCGCGGCGTCGGCCACGCCGGGACAGCCCAGGATCGCGTTCTCCACCTCGGCCGGATAGACGTTCTCGCCCCCCGACACGATCATGTCCTTCACCCGGTCGTGGACGAAGAAGAAGCCGTTCTCGTCCATGAACCCGGCGTCGCCCGTGCGCAGCCAGCCGTCCGGCCGGATGGTCTCGGCCGTCGCCTCGGGCCGGTTCCAGTAGCCCGCCATGACGATCGGCCCGCGGATCTCGATCTCGCCGATTTCGCCCGCGCCCAGAGTGTTGCCGTCTTCGTCGGCGATGCGGGTCTCAAGTGTGGCCCAGGGTCGGCCGCACGACCGCAGCAGCTCGCCCCGATGCTCTCCGGGCGCGAGCGTCGTGCCCGCGCCGGTGGTCTCGGTCATGCCGTAGAACTGGATGAAGCCGCAGCCGAACACTTCGGTCGCCTTGGCCAGAACCGCCTCCGAGATCGGCGAAGCCCCGTACGAGACGGTCTTCAGGCTGGAGAAATCAGCCTGCTCTACCCCGGGCGTCTGTAGCAGCGCGTTGATCATCACCGGCGCCAGGAACACGTGGTTTACCCGCTCGTCCCCGAAGGCCTTCAGAACCGCGGGCGGCGAGAACTCGGCCTGCAGCACGATGCGTCCGCCCGCCGCCATGCCCGAGAAGCTGATGTTCGTCCCGGCGACGTGGAACATCGGCATCAGGATCAGGACGGTGTCGTCGGCGTCGTAGCTGAAACCCTCGATCAGATGCCGCAGGGCCAGGAAGGCCGAGTAGTTGGCATTTGACAGCCGAACGCCCTTGGGCAGCCCGGTGGTGCCCGAGGTGTAGAGCTGCAGCACGTCGTCCTCGGCCTTGGGAGGCTCCAGCTTCGGCGGCGGCGCGGCGTCGCGCAGGGCGGCGTAGCCCGCGAACGTGGGATGGTCGCCGCCCACGGCGATGACCTGGATCGGCCGTCCGGCGTGCTCGGCCACGGTCACCGCGGCGTCGAAGAACTCGGGCGTGACGAAGAAGACGTTGGCCGCCGAGTCCTTGAGGATGAACGCGATCTCGGGCACGGCCAGGCGCGAGTTGATCGGCGCGAAACACGCCCGCGCCTTGGCGACGCCGAAGAAGATTTCGTACCAGGCCTCTGAAGGCCGCCCCAGCCAGGCCACCCGGTCGCCCGGCTTCACGCCCGCCTGCTGCAGCAGGCCCGCCACGCGGTCCGAGCGGCGGTCGAGTTCGGCGTAGGTGAGGTCCCGGCCCTCGAAGTGGACGGCCACCTTGTCGCCGCGCTCGCGGCCGTGGACGGTGGCGATATCGGTCAGCAGCTTGATCGGATCGGCGGACATTCGCAGGCTTCACTCCCAGCGCAGGCTCTGATGACCTGTCTCAGCCGACTAGCTAGCCGAAGCGTACGCGTACGCCAAACGCGACGTGGGACCATCGCCTGCATTTCGCTGCGGAAGCCCCCGGGCGAACCGCCGTGCCGACATGCCGGCAGACGGACGCGAAGACCCCCTGGAGGGGTGTGCCATGGGTCTATCCCGGCGAGCGGACGGCGCGTTCACGCAAAGTCGGCTGGCAGACTGTCGCCGGGTGCGGCTTGGGCGTAAGGTGGGTCCAACGGGGGACGGACCGTTGACGGGCAATGGAATGAAGCGCGACGCACTCGATGCGGCGCTGACGGGGATGTTCGACAAGCTACAGGCGCGCGGGGTTCCCGAGCATCTGCAGAACGTCGTGGATCAACTGGATGCGGCGGCCTTGGCCGAGGATGCGCGGATCGCGGCGCGCCTCGCCGCGACGGATGACGAGGTCAGGCCGTCCCCATCGCCGACATCGTTTCCAGAGCCATGACGTCGCTCGCGTCCTCGGCGTCCATGATCTTCAGCAGGCGGGCGCGGGCGCGGTTCACACGGCTCTTGATGGTGCCCAGCGCACAGCCGCAGATCTCGGCCGCCTCCTCGTAGGAGAGGCCGGCGGCGCCCACCAGGATGAGCGCTTCTCGATGTTCGGCGGGAAGCTGGCCCAGCGCCGTCTGCAGCGCCCGCATCGCCACGCTCCAGTCCTGGGTGGGCGGGGTCTTGAGCGTGCTGGCGTACTCGCCTTCCTCGTCGCGGACCTCGCGCCGGCGGCGAAGCACGCTGGTGTAGTAGGTGTTTCGCAGGATCGTGAAGAGCCAGGCCCGCAGGTTGGTGCCCGGCTCGAATTTGTCGCGGTTGGACCACGCCTTGATCAGGGTGTCCTGCACGAGGTCGTCGGCGTCTGATCCATTGTGGCTGAGCGACCAGGCGAACGCCCGGAGGGCGGGGATCAGGCCCACGACTTCATCGCGCCAACTCGTCGTGGAACTCATCGTGTCCCCCTCGCACAACATCATGACCCCGACCGTGGGTTTTGTCGCTACCAGTTGCGGTTGAACGTTGGCGTGGGGCGAGCGTTCCGCGGCGGCCTGCGCGAAATTCGGAACTCATCCGTCCAATCGGCGTTCGCTATCCTCGCTATCGCGCATTTGCATAGGGGAACCGGTTGTTTGTTCCGGTTTCGTGCCCACATTATCCTGTGCAGGGTGCGTCAGTATGACACGCCCTGGTCCAAGGGGAGCTTCCATGCGCAGTACCGATCGACCCGAGGCTCCGCCCCGGGTCGCCTCCAAAGCCGACGGTGCGCCCGCGCTGCCTCGCTACCGTGCGTTGCGACGCGCCACCGAGGCGCTGATCCGCTCGCTGACCCCCGAGGACATGGGCGCCCAGTCGATGCCGGACGCCAGCCCGACCAAATGGCATCTGGCGCACACCACGTGGTTCTTCGAGACCTTCGTGCTGACGCCCTATCTGCCCGGCTATCGGGTCTTCGATGGGCGGTTCGGATATCTCTTCAATTCGTACTACGAGGCCGTCGGCCCCCGGCAGCCGCGGCCCGCGCGCGGCCTGATCACGCGTCCGTCGGTCGCCGACATCCTGGCCTATCGCGCCCATGTGGACGCCGGCATGGAGAAGCTGCTGGCGGCCGGGGCGCAGGCGCATGCCGAGCTGATCGACCTGGGTCTGGCGCACGAGGAACAGCATCAGGAACTGATGTTGATGGATATCCTCCACCTCTTCGCCCAGTCGCCGCTGGCCCCCGCCTTTGCGCCGCCCCGCGCGCCGGCTTCCGGCCAACCCGCGCCTCTGACCTGGACCGGCTTTGCCGGCGGGCTTGTTGAGATCGGCCATGACGGCCGAGGGTTCGCGTTCGACAATGAGGGACCGCGGCATCGCGTGTGGCTGGAGCCGTTTCGCCTGGCCGACCGTCTGGTGACCAACGCCGAGTGGCTGGCCTTCATGGCGGCGGGCGGCTACGCCAAGCCCGAATTCTGGCTGTCCGAGGGCTGGGCGCTGGCCCGGTCTGAGGACTGGCGGGCGCCGATCTACTGGCGCGAGACGGCGGACGGCTGGCGCGCCATGGGCATGCACGGGCTGCGCCCGCTGGATCCGGCCCAGCCGGTCAGCCACATCAGCTACTATGAGGCCGACGCCTACGCCGCTTGGGCCGGCGCCCGCCTGCCCACCGAAGCCGAGTGGGAACATGCCGCCGGATCGGTGGCGCTGCAGGGCAATTTCCGCGACTCCGGCGCCCTGGCGGCCCAGGCGCCGTCAGGAAATGAGGGCCTGCAGCAGATGTTCGGCGACCTCTGGGAATGGACCCGCAGCGCCTATCTGCCGTACCCCGGCTACAGGCCCGCCGAGGGCGCGGTCGGCGAGTACAACGGCAAGTTCATGTCGGGCCAGTTCGTGTTGCGAGGCGGCGCGTGCGTGACCCCGCCGGGGCATATCCGGGCGACCTACCGCAACTTCTTCTATCCGCATCAGCGCTGGATGTTCTCAGGCCTGCGCCTGGCGAAGGACGGGGCGGGCGAGGGCGTTCGCCCTTCGGACCTGGAGACTGACGTCGTGGCCGGTCTCTCGCGGTCGGAAAAGTCGATCCCGCCGAAGCACTTCTACGACGCCCGTGGCTCGGAGCTGTTCGAGGAAATCACCGAGCTGCCCGAGTACTATCCCACCCGCACCGAGGTGGCGTTGCTGACCCGCATCGCCCCCGAGATCGCCGCGGCGATCCCGGACGGGTCGGCGTTGGTGGAGTTCGGGTCCGGCGCCAGCACCAAGACCCGCATTGTCCTGGATGCGGCGCCGCAGGTGGGCGTCTACGCGCCCATCGACATCAGCGCGTCCGCGCTGGAGGGCGCAGCCCGGGCGATCCGGGCCGACTATCCTGACCTCACCGTGGCTCCGCTGCGCGACGACTTCACCAATGCGCTGCGGCTGCCGCCCGAGACCGAGGGCCGGCCCATCGTCGGCTTCTTCCCGGGCTCGACCATCGGCAATTTCACCCCGGATCAGGCTCGCGCCTTTCTGGGCGCGGCGCGGCGGTTGCTGGGGCAGGGGGCGTCGTTCATCGTCGGCATCGACATCGCCAAGGACCCGGCGACCCTTGTGGCGGCCTATGACGATGCGCGCGGTGTCACGGCGGCCTTCAACAAGAATCTGCTGACCCGCATCAATCGCGAGCTGGGCGCCGACTTCGACCTGTCGACGTTCGAGCATCAGGCGATCTGGAACGCCGCCGAGAGCCGGATGGAGATGCATCTGGTGAGCTGCAAGGACCAGGTGGCGCATGTGGCCGGCCGCGCCTACCGTTTCGCGGCCGGAGAGACGATCCACACCGAGAATTCGTACAAGTTCACGCTGGCGCGGTTCGCGGATCTGGCCGGGTCAGCCGGATGGCGGGTCGCGTCCCAGTGGATCAGCCCCGACCCGGCGTTTGGCATCGTCCTGCTCGGCGCCTGAGACCCAGGTTCCGACATGCGAAAGCCCGCCCCGGGGATGGGGCGGGCGGTTCGCAGGTCCCGCGCCGATGTCTCCCCCGCGAAGGGAAGACATCGGTCGGGTGTCTAGCTTTCGCGACCGCGCGTGCGGCCGCCGCCGCGAGAGGCTTCTCCGCCTTTGCGGCCGGCCGAGGCGGCCAGGTCGCGGTCCTTGGCGAATGACCGCTTCTCGCCGGGTACGCTCGCGCCCCCTTTGCGGGCGATCTCACGGCGTCGTTCGGGGTTCATGGCGGCGAATCCGCGACGGGCGCGGGGCTTGCCGGTATCGGCAGTGGGCATCGAGGGGCTCTCCTCTGGGGCTTGCGAAGGGCTAACCCCCGAGGTCCAGCCAAGGTTGCGTTAACGCGTGAGGCTTATTCGCGGCGAAGCGCCTCGATGGGGTCCAGCCGGGCCGCGCGCCACGACGGGTAGGCGCCGAAGACCAGGCCCACGGCCATCGAGAACCCCAGGGCCAAGGGCGCGGCCCAGGGCGGAATGGCCGCCGGCCAGCCCGCCAGCTTGGCCACCGTCAGCGCTCCGCCGATGCCGATCAGAAGCCCCAGCAGACCGCCCGCCATCGAGAGCGCGATGGACTCCAGGGCGAACTGGATCAGCACGTGGGAGCGCTTGGCGCCCAAGGCCATCCGCAGCCCGATCTCGCGCGTCCGCTCGGTCACCGACACCAGCATGATGTTCATGATGCCGACGCCGCCCACCACCAGCGACACCGCCGCCACCGCGGCGAGGAAGATCGTGAAGGTCGCCACGGCGGCCTGCATCGTCGCCAGGATCGAGGCCATGTTCTGGGTCTGGAAGTCGTCCTCCTCGCCCTGGCGGATCTTGTGCTGGTCGCGCAGCAGGTTGACGACGTCCTCCTGGACGCGGTCCAGCGTCTCGGCCTCGTTCGACTTCACATAGATCGTCTGGATCGCGTCACCGCGGAACCGCCGGCCCACCAGCCGCGACCGCACCGCTTGCAGCGGCGCCAGCACCACGTCGTCCTGGTCCTGGCCCAGGCCCGCCTGGCCCTTGCTCTCCAGCACGCCGATGACCTCGAACGGCACCGTGCGCACCCGGACGCGTCGGCCGACCGGGTCGGCGTCGCCCCACAGCTCGCGCGCTACAGTGGCGCCCAGCACCAGGACCTTGCGGCCCTGCCGCGCCTCACGCTCGTCGAACATCCGGCCGTTGGAGATCACCAGGTCGCGGGCGATCAGATATTCCGGCGTCACGCCCTCGATGCGGGTGTTCCAGTTGGCGCCGTCGGCGGCCAACTGGGCGCGGCTGGTGACGCTGGGGGCCACGGCGGCCACGTCCTCGACCTGGCGCGAGATCGCCTCGGCGTCGGCGTCGCGCAGCGACTGGCCCGCGCCGGCGCCCTGGCTGACCGGGCCGCGCTGGAAGTTCGGCATCACGATGATCAGGTTCGAGCCCAGGCCCGAGATGGCGCCCGTGATCCGCTGTTGGGCGCCCAGGCCGATGGCGGTCATCATCACCACGGCGGCGACGCCGATCACCACGCCCAGCGAGGTCAGCGCGCTGCGCATGGGATGCGCGACGATGGCGCCCACCGCGAAGCGGATCAGCTCGTAGAACCTCATGCGGCGACCCCCGATCGCTCGTCCGAGACGATCAGGCCGTCGCGGAAGGCCACACGCCGGTGCGCCTCGTTGGCGACGTCCGGATCGTGGGTGACGATCGCCAGGGTCAGGCCGTCGCCGTTCAGCTCTTGGAACAGCTTCAACACCTCTTCGCCGGTGTGGGTGTCCAGCGCCCCGGTGGGCTCGTCAGCCAGGAGCAGGTCAGGGCGGTTCGCCAACGAGCGTGCGATCGCCACCCGCTGCTGCTGCCCGCCCGACAGCTGCGTGGGTCGGTGGCCCATGCGCGAGCCCAGGCCGACGCGATCCAGAAGCTCGCGGGCCCGCGCCTTGCGCTCGGCGGGGGCCATGCCGGCGTAGATCATCGGCAGCTCGACATTTTGCAGCGCAGTCAGGCGCGGCAGCAGCTGGAACGACTGGAAGACGAACCCGATGCGCCGGCGGCGGAAGTCGGCCAGAGCGTCGTCGCCGAACTCGCCCACCTCTTCGCCCTCGAAGCGGTAGCTGCCCGAGGTGGGCCGATCCAGGCCGCCCAGGATGTTCATAAGCGTCGACTTGCCCGAACCCGATGGGCCGATCACCGCCACGTACTCGCCCCGCTCGATGGTGAGCGAGACGCCGGCGAGGGCCGGCACCTGCTCCTCGCCCATCACGTACACCTTGGTGAGGTCGCGGAACTCGATCACATCTTCACCCGGACGCCGCCGCCGGGTGGGCCGCCGCCCATCGAGCCGCCGGGCCGGGGCTTGGGCTTGGGACCTCCGCCGATGATCACCTGCGCGCCGGCCTTCAGGTCGCGGCTGACGATCTCGGTGTTGGAGCCGTCCGAGGCGCCCACCCGAACGGCGACCGGCTGGGGCTTGCCGTCCTTGTCCAGGATGTAGACCGTTCCGCCGCGCATGCCGGCCAACCGGCCGCGACCCTGGGCCATCGTCTCGCGCAGCGCGGCCAGCTTGGTCTTCTGGTCCGGGCGGAGCAGGGGGCTCAGCTTGGCGAAGCTCTCTTCCGAGACCTTTCGCATGGCCTCCATGGCCGCCCGCCGGTCGCCGCCGGCCGAGGCGAACGCCGCCTGGCGCTTGGGCGCCATCTCGGCCTGGATGGCTTCCCAGGCCTTCTTCTGCTTCGCGTCCAGGTCGAGCTGCTCGACGATCCGCGCGCCCATGCCGCCGCGTTGTCCACGCTGGCCGCCGGCCTGGCGATTGCCGCCGCCCGGCGGCCCACTCATCCCGGGCGGACCCATCATCACGCCGCCGCCGCCTGAGCTGCCGCTCTCCGATGGCGGGGTCCAGCGCAGCGCCGCGGCCGGGACCTTCATGACGTTGCGCTTGGTCTCGATGACGATGTCGGCGTTGGCGGTCATGCCGGGCAGCAGCTTGCGCTGGGGATTATCAGCCTCGGCGATCACGGTGTAGGCGACCACGTTCTGTTCGGTCGTCGGCTGCTTGCGCACCTGCGTGACGATGCCTTCGAAGGTGTCGTCCGGGAATGCATCGACGGTGAAGCGGACCATCTGGCCCTCCATCACCTGGCCGACGTCGGCCTCGTCGACACTGATCTTCACTTCCACCTTCGACAGGTCCTGGGCGATCGTGAACAGCACCGGCGCCTGCAGGCTGGCGGCCACGGTCTGGCCGGGCTCCACCTTGCGGTCCACAACGATGCCGTCGATGGGCGCCGAAATGGTGGTGCGCCCCAGATCCGTGCGCTGGATGCGGAGCGCCGCCTGGCTCTGGTTCACCCGGGCCCGCGCCGCCGCCACATTGGCCTGGGCCGTGCGCATGGCCGCGGTGGCCGCGTCGAGGGCGGCCGGTGAGGTCCAGCCCCCGTCGACCAGGGTCTTTTTGCGATTGTAGTCGGCCTGGGCGTTGGCCAGCGTGGCCTGCGCCTGCCGCACGGCGGCCTCGCCCGCGGCGATGTCCGCCTGGCTTTGCGCGACGCGCGACTGGAACGTGGAGGGATCGAGGATCGCCAGAGTCTGGCCGGCGCGCACCTGATCGTTGAAGTCGACCAGCACCTTCGTCACCTGGCCTGAGATCTGCGAGCCGACGTCCACCGTGATGAGCGCCTGCAGCGTCCCCGAGGCAGAGACGGCGCGCGTGACGTCGCCGCGCTCGACCGCGGCCAGCCGGTAGGGGTCCTTTTCGGGCTTCGGCCGCATCTGGCAGGCCACCGCCGCGGCGATGCCAAGCGCGACGATGGCCAGGGTGATCCAGGCCGCCCTGGGAATGCGGAACCTGCGCCGGCGGGCAGTCGGATTTGCGCTCATGTGTCCCCAGCTATCGTCGGGCCGCGATGAACCCGTCGTGACTACGCCTGACGGGCTTTGCCGTCCGATTTCATTTCCATTACGGCGTGGGTCTAGACGGTGTCATCCGCCAACCGGCGGCCACTACAGCGGAAGCTCAACGCGCGCCCGCAGGCCGCCCCCGGCGCGATTGGTCAGGCTGACATCACCCCCGTGGCCGCGGGCGATGGTGCGCACAACCGCCAGCCCCAGCCCGATGCCGCCGGTCTGGCGATTTCGCGACGGCTCCCGGCGGTAGAACGGCTCGAACACCCGCTCTGTGTCGGCGGGCGGTATCCCGGGGCCGTCGTCGTCGATCTCGACCACGGCATGGTCGGCGTCCTGGAACACGCGCGCCCGCGCCTGCCCCCCGAACTTCACCGCGTTCTCCAGCAGATTGGCCACCAGTCGCCGCAGCGCCATCGGGTCGCCTTCCAGCACCACCTTCTCGCCCTGTTCCACCTCGGTCTTCGCGCCCGTTTCGGCCATCTCGTCGCACAGGCTCTCCACCAGCGAAGACAGCTCCAGGGGCGTGCGCTCGCCGGTCTTGGTGGCGTCGCGGACGAAAGCCAGGGTGGCGGCGATCATCTCCTCCATCTGGTCGAGGTCGGAGGCGTACTTGGCGCGCTGCTCTTCCGGCAGACCCTCGATGCGGAAGCGCAGGCGGGTCAGCGGCGTGCGCAGGTCGTGCGCGATCGCGCCCACCATCGCGGTCCGGTCCTCGACATAGCGCTGCAGGCGCTGCTGCATCTCGTTGAAGGCGCGGGCGGCCATGCTGATCTCGGACGGGCCGCGCAGTTCCAAGGGCGGGGCCTTGGGGTCGCGGCCCAGTCGCTCCGCGGCCTGTGCAAACACCTGAATCGGCTGCGACAGACGTCGGGCGAAGATCCAGGCCACCGGCGTCATCAGCAGGGCGGACAGGGCGAACCACAGGGCGACCCGCTGCTGCCAGTCATTGAGCCCGAACTCGGGCTCGGTGCGAACCACGGCCCACCGGCCGTCCGGCTGCCGGACGCCGACCTGGAACGGGTTGATGAGGAAGTGTTCCTCGCTGCTCATGCCGGCCCGCGCCGCGCGGTCGCGGATGATCCGGCCGACGCGGCGATCCGAAAGCGGGCCGCGCTCGCCGGCGAGCACGATGTCGCTGACCGGCACGCCCAGGTCCTCGGCGATTTTCGCGCGGATGTTCGGGATTGTCGGCCCTTCCAGGAGGGGCGAGGGCGGCTTGTCCTGGACGGTCCGCATCAGGGGCTGCCGCTCGGTAAACGTGGGCGGCGATCCCCGGTAGGTTCGCTCGATCTCGCTGGTCCGGTAGAAGTCGGGCGCCGGCGGGGGCAGCAGGAACAGCAGCGCCGTGCTCATCGCCCATGCGGTCACCAGCGTCAGGCTCGTCAGGGTCAGCAACTGGACGAGGAGCGACGCGGTGGGCCGCAATGGCGCCTTCATGTCCGCTTCACCTTGGCGGTGAACATGTAGCCCTCATTGCGGATGGTGCGGATCAGGTCGTGGCCGCCGCCGCCGTCGTCCAGCTTGCGGCGCAGGCGGCTGATCTGCACGTCGATCGCCCGGTCGAAGGCGTCGCTGTCGGGGCCGCGGGCGAACTCCAGCAGCTGGTCGCGGGTCAGCACCCGCTGCGGCCGCTCGACGAAAGCCCGCAACAGCGAGAATTCGCCCGAGCTGAGGTTCACGACCACCCCGGCCGGCGAACGCAGCTCGCGCCGCACCAGATCCAGTCGCCAGCCCGCGAACTCGCAGCCCGCGCCCAGGGCCCCGGTTGTGGTCCGCTGGTCCGAACGCCGCAGCACGGCGCGCACGCGGGCCAGCAGCTCACGCGGATTGCACGGCTTGGCCAGGTAGTCGTCGGCGCCCAGTTCCAGGCCCACGATGCGGTCGGTGTCCTCGCCCATCGCCGACAGCATGATGATCGGCGGGGCGCTCTCGCTGGTGGTCAGGCGCCGGCAGACGGCCAGCCCGTCCTCGCCCGGCATCATGATGTCCAGCACGATCAGGTCGACGGGGCCGCGCTCAAGGACGCGATCCATCTCGATCGCGTCGCCGGCGGTCTCCACCTTGTAGCCGTGACGGCCCAGGAAGTCGGACACCACATCGCGGATGCCCGGGTCGTCGTCGACCATCAGGATTCGGGCGCCGGCGCCGGCCATGTCAGTCGCTGTCTCCATGGTGGCCAGCTTGGTCGCCGGCCGTAACGTACAAATGTCTCACCTGAAACGCCGGAGAGACTGTGGTCATTCGTCCGACAGCACGTCGTCGGCGACGAAGGGGTTCGTCTTGCGCTCCTGGCCGAAGGTCGACATCGGCCCGTGGCCCGGCACGAACCGGACGTCCTCGCCCAGCGGCCACAGCTTGCCGGTGATGGCGTCGATCAGGTCCTTGTAGTTCCCCCGCGGGAAGTCCGTGCGCCCGATCGAGCCCTGAAACAGGACGTCGCCCACCTGGGCGAAGCGGGCCTCTCGATGGAAGAAGATCACGTGGCCGGGCGTGTGGCCGGGGCAGTGAATCACCTCGAACTGGGTCTCGCCCAGCGTGACCACGTCGCCGTCGTGCAGCCAGCGATCGGGGACGAACGTCTTGGCGTCGGGCATGCCCCACTTGGCCCCCGAGGTCCCGATATCGTCGATCCAGAACTGGTCGTCCGGGTGCGGCCCCTCGATCAGGCAGCCGGTGAGTTCCTTGATCGCCGCGGTTCCGCCCGCGTGGTCCAGGTGGCCGTGGGTGATCCAGATCTTCTCCAGCGTCAGCCCGTGTTCCTTCAGGGTCGCCATCAGCCGCGGGACCTCGCCGCCGGGATCGATGATCGCCGCCTTCATGGTCTTCACGCACCACACGATGGTGCAGTTCTGCTGGAGCGGCGTGACGGGCGCGATCAGGGCGCGGATCGGAAGGGCGGGCGGAGGCGTGGGCGCGTTCATGACGCCCCTATGATCGGGGGTCGCGGCCCATAAGAAAAGGCCCGGGAGTGATCCCGGGCCTTCCTTGTTCGTAAGCGTCGCCTAGGAGATCGGCGGAACCGGCGGCGGGGGTGCGTCCGCGTCCAGTTCGTGGGTCTCGGGCGACCCGTGAGCCACGTGGCTCTTCCGGTAGCCGTACGAGAAGTAGACGATCAGTCCGATGATCGCCCAGCCGACGAACATCAGCTGCGTCTCGTGCGGCAGGCTGATGAACAGGTAGACGCAGCCGATCGCCGCCAGCGGAGCCACCAGCATCACGGCGGGTGTCCGGAAGGGACGCTTGCGGTCCGGGTCTGTGCGTCGCAGCACCAGCACCGCGATGGCCACCATGGCGAAGGCGAACAGCGTGCCCGAGTTCGAGATGTCCGCGAGGATGCCCACCGGGAAGAACGCGGCGAACAGGGCCACGAAGATGCCCGTGATGATGGTGATCACGTGCGGCGTGTGGAACTTCGGGTGCACCTTGGACAGGACGGGCGGCAGCAGGCCGTCGCGGCTCATCACGAAGAAGATGCGGGTCTGACCGAACATCATCATCAGGATGACCGAGGGCAGGGCCAGGCCGGCCGCGAGGCCGATCAGGTTGCCGATCTGGGGCCAGCCGATTTCGCGCAGCGTCCAGGCCAGTGCTTCCTTCGAACACACCACCTTGGTGTCGCCGAGGGCGGCGCACGCGGCGCTGAGTTCCGGGCTGCCGGGGCGCATGCCCGCGCCGGATGCGTCGAGAATGGGCTGGGCGCCGACACCGCCGATCACGCCCGACGCCACCAGGATGTAGAAGATGGTGCAGATGCCCAGCGAGCCGATCAGGCCGATGGGCATGTTCCGCTGTGGATTCTTCGTCTCCTCAGCCGCCGTTGAAACGGCGTCGAAACCGACATAGGCGAAGAAGATGGAGGCCGCGGCGGCAGACACCCCTGCAAAGCCCAACGGCATGAACGGGGTGAAGTTCTCCATGTTCATGACCGGCACCGCCAGCACGATGAACAGGCCCAGCGCCGCCACCTTGATGGCGACGAGGAAGGCGTTGACCGTCGCCGACTCCCGCGTGCCGACCACCAGAAGGGCGGTCACCACCAGGGCGATGCCCATGGCCGGCAGGTTGACCATGCCGCCGTCGAACGGACCGCGGACCAGAAGGTCTGGGATGTCGATGCTGAAGGCGTTCTCGATGAGGCCGACCACATAGCCGGACCAGCCCACCGAGACCGCGCCGGCCGCGACAGCGTATTCCAGGATCAGCGCCCAGCCGACCATCCAGGCCAGCATCTCGCCCATCACGGCGTAGCTGTAGGTGTAGGCCGACCCCGAGACCGGGACCATCGCCGCCATCTCGGCGTAGCAGAGCGCGGCCACAGCGCAGACGAAGCCCGCGATGACGAAGGCCAGGATCATGCCCGGGCCCGCCTTCTGGGCCGCCTCGGCGGTCAGGACGAAGATGCCGGTGCCGATGATGGCGCCGATCCCGAGCATGGTGAGTTGGAAGGGGCCCAGCGAGCGGTGCAGGGATTTCTTCTCCGCGGTCGCCAGGATCGCGTCGAGCGGCTTAACGCGCCACATTTATGGAGGTCCTCCGAATGGCGGCCCCCCGGCCGCCGGGTAAAATTTGGCGCGACCGTGGCCTGCGTGTGGCCCTGTGGTCAAGCGGGAAGGCCGGAACCGGTTCCCATATGCCCCAGGTGCAGGCCCCGCGCAGTCAACCTTGCCGATTGACTGCGCGTTCTTTGCCTTGGCTCTGGCGCGCCCTCCGGGCGGCGAACCGGTTTCCACTTCGCCTGAGGGCGCGCTAGAGCCGGGTCAATGCTTCCCGTCCACGAGGCCCTGTCCGAACTGAAGGCGACGCTGGCCGCGCGCAATGCCGCTGTGCTGGTTGCGCCCCCGGGCGCCGGCAAGACCACGGTGGTTCCTCTCGAACTTCTGGCCGAGCCGTGGATGGCGGGGGGCAAGGTGGTGGTGTTGGAGCCTCGCCGGCTCGCCGCCAGGGCAGCCGCCGAACGCATGGCGGCCACGCTCGGAGAGCGCGTCGGGGATACCGTGGGCTTCCGCGTGCGGATGCAGTCCAAGGTCTCGGCCCGCACCCGCATCGAGGTCGTCACCGAGGGCGTCTTCACCCGCATGCTGCTGGCGGACCCCGAACTGCCCGGCGTCGCCTGCGTGATCTTCGACGAGTTCCACGAGCGCAGCCTGGACGCCGACCTGGGCCTGGCGTTGGCCCGCGACGCCCAAAGGCTGTTGCGCGAGGACCTGCGGATCCTGGTCATGTCGGCCACCCTGGACGGCGCGGCCGTGGCCCGGTTGCTGGACGACGCGCCGGTGGTCGAGAGCCTGGGCCGGATGTTCCCGGTCGAGACCCACTACCTGGGCCGCGATCCGGCCGCCCGCCTCGAGGATCAGGTGGTTCGCGCCGTCGAGCGCGGGCTGTCCGAACAGCCCGGCAGCCTCCTGGTCTTCCTGCCGGGGCAGGGCGAAATCCTGCGGGTCGCCGAGCGGTTGGCCGAGCGCGTCCGCCGCCCGGACGTCGAGATCGCGCCGCTCTACGGCGCGCTCGACCCCCGGGCGCAGGACCAGGCGATCCAGCCGGCTCCCGAAGGCAAGCGCAAGGTCGTGCTGGCCACCTCGATCGCCGAGACCAGCCTGACCATCCAGGGCGTCCGCGTGGTGATCGACTCCGGCGTCGCCCGCGTGCCCCGCTACGACCCAGCCAGCGGCCTCACGCGCCTGGCCACCATCCGCGTCTCCCGGGCCGCCGCCGACCAACGCCGCGGCCGCGCCGGCCGCACCGAGCCCGGCGCCTGCTACCGCCTCTGGGACGAAGCCGAGACCCGCGCGCTGCCCGCCTTCGCCGACCCCGAGATCCTTGACGCCGACCTGTCGGGTCTGGCCCTCGACCTCGCGCGCTGGGGGGCGAAGGACGCCGCCGAGCTCGACTTTCTCGACCCGCCGCCCGCCGCGGCGTTCAACGAGGCGCGCGCCCTGCTGGAACACCTGGAGGCCCTCGACCACGACGGCGTCCTCACCGCCCACGGCCGCGCGCTTGCCGACATGCCGCTGGCGCCACGCTTGGCTCACATGATCCTGAAGGCCGCCGAGACCGGTCAGGCTGGGCGCGCCGCCCGCATCGCGGCGCTGATCACCGAGCGTACGCTGGGTGGACGCGACGCCGATCTGCGCCACCGCCTGGAGGGTCTGGAGCGAGACCGCAGTCCCCGCGCCCGCGACGCCAAGGCCCTGGCCGAGCGCTGGGCCGGGATGGCCGGAGAGCCGGGACAAGGCGAGCCGATCTCGGACGGCCTGTTGCTGGCCTACGCCTATCCCGAACGCATCGCCAAGGCGCGCGGCGGGCAGGGGGAGTTTCAGCTGGTCACAGGCCGTGGCGCTTTCGTGGAGCCGACCGATCAGCTCGCCCGCGAGCCCTGGCTGGCCGTGGCCGAACTGGGGGGCGGCCAGACCCGCGACCGCATCACCCTGGCCGCGCCGCTGGAGCCCGCCGGACTCGCCGCCTTCGAGGACCAGTTCGAGGTCGAGGAACGCCTTGAGGAGACCGCTGGCGGCCGTTTGCGCGCCAAGCGCATCACCCGCCTGGGCCGGCTGGCGATCCGCGAGGAGGTCGACGAAAGCCCCGATCCCGACCTGATCGCGCGCGCCCTGGCCGACCGTGTCCGGCGCGACGGCCTGAAGGTCCTGCCCTGGGGCGACGCCGCCCGGAGCCTGCGCGAGCGAGTCCGGTTCCTGCATGCCCGAGACGCGTCCTGGCCCGATCTGTCGGACGAGGCGCTTCTGAACAGGCTCGACGCCTGGCTGCTGCCCGTCCTCCACGGCCTGCGCGGCCTCAGCGGCCTGAAGCCAGACGTCCTCGACGGCGCGCTTCGCACGCTGATCCCCTGGGCTCAGCAGCGCCGCCTCGACACCGAGACACCCGCCCGCTGGACCGCCCCTACCGGCAACAGCTTCGCCATCGACTATGCCGCTGAGGGCGGTCCGCGCGTTGAGGTTCGTGTGCAGGAAGTCTATGGTCTGGCCGTCCATCCCGGCGTCGGCGGCGTCCCGCTCACCCTGTCGCTGCTGTCCCCGGCCCACCGGCCCATCCAGACCACCCAGGACCTGCCGGGGTTCTGGAAAGGGTCCTGGCGGGACGTGCGGGCCGACATGCGTGGGCGCTACCCGAAGCATCTCTGGCCCGAGGACCCGGCCACGGCCCAACCGACCGCCCGGGCCAAACCGCGAGGGACATGAGGCCTGGCGCGCGCCTGCGCCGGGTCGGCGCCTACAGGTCGAACGCCCGCACGATGCGCGCCGCGCAGGCCTCGGCGGTCTCGACCGAGGTGTCGAGCTCCAGGTCGTACGTTCGACCCCGGTGGACCCGCTCGAACTGCCAACGCGCGAGGCCGACCTCGCGGTCGCCGCGGGCCCGCTCCCGCGCCTCGACGATCTCCAGCGGCGCTCTCAGGCCGACGATGCGCAGGTCGTGCTCCTGCAGCACCGTGCGGTAGTCCTCGTCTTCGCCGGGCTCGAACATCACGTCGTCGACGATCACGTTGTTGCCTTGCGAAGCCATGGCCGCCACGGCGCGTCGCATGCCCGCCAGCATGCGCGTCACAAGGATGCCCGAGTGGATGGCGACCGCGGGGTGACCGTCCTCGATCAGCGCCTCGAACGACCACCCGTCGGGATGGTTCAGGACGCGCGGCGGCAGCATCTCGAGGAACGTGTCCATGGCCATGTGCAGGAACGGCGCGCTCGCGAGCCGCTGGATTTCCCTGGCCGTGGAGCTCTTGCCCACGCTGCTGACGCCGTTCAGCACGACGACCCGGCCGCGCATGCCTTACGCCGTCGCTGCGTAGATCATGATCCCGGTCGCCACCGAGAGGTTCAGGCTGTCGGCCCGGCCGCGCATGGGGATCTTCACGTTCACGTCGCAGAGCGCCGCCATATCCGGCGTCAGGCCCTGCTGCTCGTTGCCCATCAGCACGATCGCCGGCCTCGCGTAGCTGGCGTCGCTGTGGGTCACCGTGGCCGAGAGCAGGGTGCCCACGACCGAGCCGGTCCAGCCGGCCCGCCAGGCGGCGAATTCGTCCTCAGTGGCCCTCGCCAGCGGCACGGCGAAAATCGAGCCCATGGTCGCCCGCACAGCCTCCACCGAGTAGGGATCGCAGCACTCGCCCACCAGGATCACCGCGCCGCACCCGGCGCTGTCGGCCGTGCGGACGATGGTCCCCAGGTTGCCCGGGTCGCGCACCCGGTGCAGCGCCACCACGCATTGGGCCGGGCCCGGCTGGACCTCGTCCAGCGCCACGAACGCCTGGGGGAACACGCCCACCACCGCCTGCGGGTTTTCCCGCCGCGAGACCTTGGCCAGGATGTCGTGCGTGACTTCGATCACCTCGCCGCGCGCCGCCAGCGTAGCCTGCACGGCCTTCTGCATCATGGGATGGCTGACCGCGTCCGGCCCGTGCATCAGGATCTTCGGCGCGTGGCCGGTGTCGATCCCCTCGATGACGTTCTTCAGCCCCTCGGCCACGAACAGGCCGGTCTCGTCGCGTTCCTTGCGCATGTGTAGGGCGCGCACGCGCTTCACGGTGTCGTTGCTCAGGGAGGTGATGACACGGCTCGTCACGGCGTCCACCGCGCGTAGAAGCTCATGCCGATGGCCCGGTCGCCCCGCTCTTCCATCAGCGCCAGTTCGCCCCATCCGATATGGCCGCCGCGGTCGCTCAGCTTCTCGGCCAGCAACCCCGCCAGCGCCGCGCCCGAGATCCGCTCGGCATAGGCGTTGAGCACCAGGAACTTGGCGTTTTCCGAAAGAAGTTCGCAGCATAGGGCCGCAAGCTCAGGCAGATCCTCGAACAGCCGCCACACCTGGCCGTCCGGGCCGCGGCCGTACTTCGGCGGGTCCAGGATGATGCCGTCGTACTTCGAGCCCCGGCGCACCTCGCGGGCCACATACTTCTTGGCGTCCTCGACGATCCAGCGGATCGGGCGGTCAGCGAGCCCCGACAGTTCGGCGTTCTCGCGGGCCCAGGCCACCGCCTTCTTCGAGGCGTCGACGTGGGTCACCGCCGCGCCCGCCGCCGCCATGACCAGGCTGGCGACCCCGGTGTAGCCGAACAGGTTCAGCACGCGCGGCGGTTCGGCCCCACCCGCCGCGCGGGCGGTGCGCACCGCCTCACCGAGGAACGCCCAGTTGGCCGCCTGCTCGGGGAAGAAGGCCAGGTGTCGGAACGCCGTGAACCGTCCATGGAAGCGCACGTCGCCCCAGCCCAGCGGCCAGGTCTCCTTATGCGGGCCCTTGAAGCGCCAGCGGCCGGCGTCCTCCTCGTCGGTGGGGTCGAAGACCGCGTCGGCGCCGTCCCAGGCCGACGCGGGCAGCCGTGGCGTCCAGAGGCACTGCGGCTCGGGCCGAACCACTGTGTAGGGCCCATACCGCTCCAGCTTGCGACCGTTCCCGGAGTCCAGCAGCGCATAGTCGCGCCAGCCGACGGTGCGCATCACTGCGGATTCCGGCGCGATCTTGGGCGGGCTCATGGCCGCCCCATACGCGGTGACACGCCGCAGCGTCCAGCCCGCTGACAAGGACTTGTCACAGTTACGGAATTGGGGTCGGGTAAGGCCGCTATAGGATGTGGGGAGAATCCAGTGGTTGCAGTCGCCGGTGCGACGCGGAAAACCGCGCGCAAGGCCAAGGGAGACGGGCATCTTCGCCGTGCGGAGATCCTGGAGGCTGCCGAGCGCATCTTCGTGGCCGAGGGCTATGAGGGCGCCACGATCCGCAAGATCGCGGATGAAGTGGGGGTGTCGTCGACGGCGCTCTACATGCACTTCGCCGACAAGGCCTGCATCCTGCATGAGATCGTCGAGGGCGTGCTCAGCCAGCTGCTCGACCGCAATACCGAGATCGCGGCCCGGCCGCTGGATCCGGTCGTCCGCACCCGCATGATGCTGGACGCCTACATGCACTGGGGCCTCGAGCATCCCAACGCCTACCAGCTGGTCTATTGCGCCCAGAACGATAGGACGGCCGATCTGTCGCCCGAGCGCACCACCGACCTCAGCAAGCAGTGCTACGAGGCCTTCTCGGGTGTGGTCCGTGAGATCGCCGCCAGTGGCCGCCTTCGCACCGGCACCGGCGACAGCGCCGCCCAGGCGCTCTGGATGTCGTGCCACGGCGTCGTGGCCCTGCTGATCAACCGGCCCAACTTCGAGTGGGCCGACCGTGAAGAGCTGCTCCAGGTGACGCTCGACGGCCTCCTGAACGGTCTCGTTATCGACTGATCGCGAGGCCCGTGCGTCCCGGGCCATACGCCGACGCATGGCCGTTCGCAGAATTTTGCTGAGGGCCGCCGGCAAGGGCCGCGGCCAGAATGCCTTCGTCGGCCGGGGGAGGGCGCGTTGCGGTTCGCGAAGTGGGTGTTCCTGCTGGCCGGGGTCTATGGCCTGATCGTCATGCCGCCGATGTATCTGGCGGAGTTCGCCTACGCCCAGGCCGGGCAGCCCGCGCTCACCCATCCTGAAAGCCACTATGGCTTCGTGGGCGTGACCCTGGTCTTCCAGCTGATCTTCCTCGCGATCAGCCGCGATCCTGAGCGTTATCGGCCGCTGATGCCCCTCTGCTGTCTCGAGAAGCTGGCGTTCGCGGGGGCCGTCTGGCCGCTCTACCTTGCGGGTCGTACGCCCGGCGTCGTGACGGTTTTCGCCACGATCGACCTGGCGCTCTGCGGCCTGTTCTTCACCGCCTGGCTGCGGACAAGGCCGGCCTAGTTCGAGTTGCTAGCCACCGCCTGGGCGCTGGTGGGGTACCCGTAGCCGCCGCGCTTGAGATCCTGCGAGAGGGTGATGGGCGCCGAGCCCCCATTCAGCTTGGCGCGATAGACGGTCATGTTTTCCAGGACGCGCATCACATAGTTCCGGGTCTCGGAAAACGGGATGCATTCGATGAAATCCAGCGGATCCACCGAGCCCGCGCGCGGATCCCCGCACATGTTCACCCAGGCCGCCGGACGACCGGGGCCGGCGTTGTACCCGGCGGCGGCCATCACGTACGAACCGGAGAACTGGTTCACCAGCTGGCCCAGGAAACTCGAGCCCAGCTGCATGTTGTACTCGGCCTCGTAGAGCCGCGAGGCAGAGTAGCCAACGCCCATCCGCCGGGCCACGATCGCCGCCGTCGAGGGCAGCAGCTGCATCATGCCCCGCGCATCGGCCCCCGATCGGACTGCGGGGTCGAACCCGCTTTCCTGGCGCGTGATGCCCAGCACCAGCGCCGGCTCGGGCGCGCCCTCCACGCTGGGCGGGGTGCGGTAGGGATAGGCGCGGTCGGTGAGGATGAACCCTCTCTGGGCCGCGCCGCGCGCCGCCTTCATCGACGTGTCCTGGTCGCCGTAACCGCGGATGGCGTCGATCAGCAGCGCCTGCTCGAACCGCTCGGGCAGCACGTCGTCCAGGTGCAGCGCGAATACCCTGAACAGGTCCTTCTGGCCCTGGTCGGCCAGCATCCGCATGGCCTGCACCGCGTCGCGGCTCTCGAAGCTCGCGCGCTCGGCTTCCGTGGGAACAGGGTCCTTGGGCAGCACCAACGGCAGGCCCAGCTTCTCGGCGGCCAACTGGCCGTAGAAGGTCGTCCCGTGTTCGGCGGCGCGGGAATAGAAGTTCTCGGCGGCCGTGGTTTCGCGTCGAGCCTCGGCAGCGCGGCCCTGCCAGTACAGCGCGCGGGCCTTGGTGATGGGGGATGAGCCCATGCGGTCGATGGCGGCGAAGTGGCGGCCCGCGGCCACCGGATCGCCCAGGCGGCTCAGCGCGATCCAGCCGGCGTAGAACTCGGCCTCGGTAGCGTCCGAACCCTGGTTCAGGCCGGTATTGGCGGACGCCTGGTAGGCCGCGCGCCAGTCGCCGTCCTTGATGGCGGCGAGCGTCAGGCGATAGCGCTCGTTCCAGGCGCGATCGGCGTGCTCGGCCGTCAGCGCCGGCGCCGAGGCCTTGGCGAACTCGGCGATGGCCTCCGCGTTGCGGCCCTTGCGGCGCAGGTAGCCGCCGCGCTCGAAGGCCACGCCAGGGCTCGCCTGCTCGGCCGGCGTCAGGGACGCGTACCCCGCTTCGGAATCGCCGCGCAGCGAGATGCGGACCAGGGCTGCGGCCTGCTCGCTGGCGGGCAGCAGGGTGATCATGTCGCGAGACGCAGGCCCCTGCGCGCCATAGAGCAGCACGTCGGCGCGGCGGATGTGGTCGTCGACGGTCAGAGCGTCGGCGAACCGCGCCAGCATGGTGCGCTGGACGTCGCTCTCGAAACTCCTGGTCGTCCACCAGGTGCGAATCAGCTGGGTGGCCTCGGCCTGGCGGCCCAGGCTGCGATAGGCCGAGGCCAGCGCCATGGCGCCCTGGGCGCTCTGCGGGCCCTCAGGCCCGAACCAGGCGACGATCTCGGCGGGCGACTTGCCCGAGGTCTCCAGCAGGCGCTCGGCGGCCATCTGCCGGCGCGCCCCGCGAGGGAAGCCGGCCAGGTCGCGGCGGGCGGCGTCGACATCCCAGAAGCTGAGCCGTTCGGCGCTCACGTCGACCATGGCCCAGGTGACCAGCTTGCGCGCCACGGGGTCGGAAAGACTTGAAATCGCTGACTTCGCGCCGCCGATGTCCCCCCGTTTGGCGGCCGCGAAACCCTGGCTCAAGAGTGCCTGGTCCGAGCTGCTGAGGGGCTGGGCCACGGTCTGGCTGGCCCGCACATAGGGTTGCGGCGAATCGGGGAGGCGGGCGCCGCTCAGTAGGTCGCCGATCGGGTCCGCCGGCTGGGCGCGCGCGACGGTCGTCGCCACCAGAATGGCGCAGCCGGCGAGGAGGGCGTTACGGATCTTCGGGTTCAACCTTGTTCCCCCTGACATGGGGACCTCTGAGCAGATGCACCGAATCGACATTGCGGGCGTAGCCCACGCTCACATATTGTCCGGCCAAATCTGAACGTCGCCTCACTAGGCGACATTTTCACGGCCTTTTGCTTCGAAACCCACAACATGTCCGAACCCCTCTTCCGCGGCGTCCTCCCGGCGCTGGTGACTCCGTTCCGCAACGGAGCCGTCGACGAAGACGCCTTCGTGGCCCTTGTCGAGCGCCAGATCGCGGGCGGCGTCCACGGGCTCGTTCCCGTCGGCACCACCGGCGAGACCGCGACCCTCAGCCATGAGGAGCACCGCCGCGTGGTGGAGCTTTGCGTCGCGACGGCGAAGGGGCGGGTGCCCGTGATCGCCGGCGCCGGCTCCAATTCTACGGCCGAGGCCATCGAATTGGTGCAGCACGCCAAGGCGGTGGGCGCCGACGCGGCCCTGGTGGTAACGCCGTACTACAACCGGCCCAGCCAGGAGGGGCTCTACGCCCACTACGCCGCGATCAACGCGGCGGTGCAGCTGCCGGTGCTGGTCTACAATGTGCCCGCCCGCACCAGCGTCGACATCTCCAACGCCACCCTGGCGCGCCTTGCGAAGCTGCCGAACATCGTGGGCATCAAGGACGCCACCGGCGACCTGCCGCGCGCCAGCCTCCAGCGCCTGGAATGCGGCGAGGACTGGGTGATGCTCTCGGGAAACGACGACGGCGGTCTGGGCTACATGGCCCACGGGGGCCACGGCTGCATCTCGGTCACCTGCAACGTCGCGCCTGAACTGGTCTCGCAATTCTACAACGACGCCATGGCCGGCCGTTACCAGGACGCCCTCTACGGCCAGGACCGCCTGATCCGGCTGCACAAGGCGCTGTTCGCCGACGCGTCGCCGGCGCCGACCAAGTTCGCACTGGCCCAGCTCGGCCTTTGCACCGACGAATGCCGCCTGCCGATCACCCCGTGTTCGGCGGCCGCCCGTGAAGAGGTGCTGGTCGGGATGCGGGAAGCAGGGCTGGTCTGATGGCCGCCGGCAAGCTGATCGCCGAGAACCGGCGGGCCAAGTTCGACTACTTCCTCGAGCAGAGTTTCGAGTGCGGCATCGCGCTGACCGGATCCGAGGTGAAGAGCCTGCGCAACGGCAAGGCCAACATCGCCGAGAGCTATGCGGCGGTGGAGAACAACGAGATCGTCCTCGTCAACGCCGACATCCCGCCCTACGCCCAGGCCGGCCCGCACTTCAACCACGAGCCGCGCCGTCACCGGAAGCTGCTGCTGAAGCGCCGCGAGATCGAGAAGCTGATCGGCGCGGTGCAGCGGGAAGGACGCACGCTGATCCCGACCAAGCTCTACTGGTCGGACAAGGGCCTGGCGAAGCTCGAGATCGCGCTCGCCAAGGGCAAGAACACCCGCGACAAGCGCGAGACGGTCGCCGAGCGCGACTGGCAGCGCGACAAGGCCCGGCTCATGCGGGAGAAGGGCTGACCTTGGATCCGGCCGACATCGAGAGCCTCGAGCGCGCCACCGTCGCGGGCGTCGCCCCGCCCGAAGTCCTTGAGATCGGCGGCTGGCTGGTGGCTCTGGACGACGGCTCGATCAACCGCGCCAAGAGCGCCGTTCCGCTGCGCCACGACCTGGACGCCTCCGACCTTTCGGCGGTGGAAGCGATCTACAACGCGCGCAACCTGCGCCCCGCCTTTCGGATCGCCGAGGCCCAGGGCCTCAAGCCGCTGACCGCCGAGATCCTGCGCCGCGGCTACCACAGCGCGCAGACCACGGTCGTGATGACGGCGCCGGCGCTCAGCGTCGCCGAACTCGCCGCGCCCTTCGCCGACCTGCTGGACCATCCGGACGCGGCCTGGGGGCAGGTGTTCCTGGGCGAGGGCTTCGATCCCATCGACGGCGCGCATCGGGTGAAGCGCCTCACCGAGTCGCCCGACGCCCTCTACGGCGCGGTTCGCGAGGGCGGCCGCACGGTGGCGGTGGGCGTGGTGACCTTCGGCTACGGCTGGGCGGGCATCCACGGCATGCGCACCTCGATCGACCGGCGCGGCGCCGGCTTCGCCAGCCGCCTGCTGGCCCTGTTCGGCGCCGCCGCCCAGGCCCGCCAGGTCGACCGCGTCTTCCTGCAGGTCGAAGAGAACAACCCCGCCCAGAACCTCTACCGCCGCGCCGGCTTCAGCGAGGCCTGGCGGTATCGGTATTGGCGCTAGTCCGCAGCGCGGGCCACCCAGACCAACCCCCGCCACGCTGGGGCGCTATCGTACTGCGCCGTGAAGTCCCGCGAGGCGTCTCGCTTCAGCCCCAACCGGCCCATCACCGACTGGGAGCGCAGGTTGTCCGGGGCGGTGTACGACAAAATCTCCGTCAGCCCGGCCCGCCCGAACGCATCGGCGAGCGCCGCTTTCGCGGCCTCAGTCGCATAGCCTTGGCCCCAGGCCGGGCGCACGAACCGCCAGCCGATCTCAACGTGCGGTCCGAGCGGATGCCACTCGGGGCCGGGCACAACGCCGGCGTAGCCGAGGAAGTCGCCATCGGGCGTCTCCACCAGCCAGCGGCCGAAGCCGTGCCGCCCAAAGGTGGCCGCATATCGGTCGAGCTTGGCGTCGCTGGCGACGCGGTCGATTACCCCGCCATAGTCCGCCATGACCTCGGGATGCGCGTGCATCGCGGCGAAGGCTCCGCGGTCGCGGTCTTCCCAGTGGCGCAGCCGCAGACGTTCGGTGGCGAGGATCACGCCACCGACGCTAGTGCGTTCGCTACTCCGCCGCCATCGGCAGGATCACCGCCTCGCGGCCGCCGCGGACCAGGCCGCCGGGCAGGGCGCCCGTGTGCTGGCCGTCCTCGAAGGTCACCTGGCCTGACTTCACGGTGTAGCGATAGCCCTCGGCCTTCTGCACCAGCCTGCGCCCGCCGGCCGGCAGGTCGTGGATGGCCACGGGCCGGTCGAGGTTCAGCTTCTCGAAGTCGATGATGTTCAGGTCGGCCAGCAGGCCCGGCTTCAGCTGGCCGCGGTCGTTCAGGCCGTAGGCCTTGGCCGTGTCGCTGGTCAGCTTGCGCACCAGGAACTCCAGCGGGAAGCGGTCGCCCTTCACCCGATCGCGCGCCCAGTAGCTCAGGATGAACGTCGGCATCCCCGCGTCGGCGATCACGCCGCAGTGCGCGCCGCCGTCCGACAGCCCGAACAGCACGTTCGGGTGCTGCATGTTCTTGCGGAAGAAGTCGAAGTTGTACGTCACGTAGCCGCCCAGCGGCTGGTAGAAGAGCTCGCGACCTTCGTCTCGCAGCAGCAGGTCGTACATCATCGACAGCGGCGGCACGCCGGCCGCCTCGGCCAGGCCCGCCACGCTGCCCTCGCGGTCGGGCTCATAGTTCGGCCGCTCGCCCAGCGGGAAGATGCGCCACAGCAGGCTGCCGCCGAACGCCACCGCCAGGTCGCCCGCCTGGCCTTCGCCTATGGCGGCCCGGATCAGCGGGCTGTCTTCCGACAGCAGCGCCGCGCGGATCTCCGGCGTCTTCATCAGCGCCAGGCGCTCTTCGAGCGACGCGTCGGCCAGCTTGGCCTTCCAGGTCGGCGAGGCCATGAACACATGGAAGCTGGACGTCAGGCCATGCAGGATGCCCGTCGGACGCCCGGCGATCTGCGGGCGGATGTCCATCCCGTGGCGGCGGCTCTCCTCGGCGATGTTGTACATCTTGTCGCCTTCGTAGGCGCCGGCCGAGGTGGCCACGAGGGTGACGGGCAGGCGGGTCTCCTGGGCGAAGCCCTTGACCCACATCCACTCGTCATCGTCCCCCAGGTGGTCCGAGACCATCTCGAACACGCCGTGGCGCAGACCCTTCATGGACATGCCCAGGGCCAGCATCTCGTCCGAGCCCGCGAAGGTGCCCGGCATGTGCACGCCCTTGAGGTCCTTGTGCAGCAGCGTGCGGCTGGTCGAGAAGCCCAGGGCGCCGGCCTCGACGCCTTCGCGCACGATGGCCGCCATCTCGGCGATTTCCTCGGCGTTGGGCTCGTAGTCGGTGTTGCAGCGGTCGCCCAGCACATAGGCCCGGACCGACGCGTGCGGCACGTGCGTGCCCACGTCGATCGCCCGCGGCTTGGCCTCCAGCGCGTCGAGGTACTCGGGGAAGCTTTCCCACTTCCAGTCGATCCCCTCGGCCAGGGCCGAGCCCGGGATGTCCTCCACGCCTTCCATCAGCTCGATCAGGAAGTTCTCGGCGCCGGGCCGCACAGGCGCGAAACCGACGCCGCAGTTGCCCATGATCGCCGTGGTCACCCCGTGCCAGGACGAGGGCGCCATCACCGGGTCCCAGGTGGCCTGGCCGTCGTAGTGGGTGTGGATGTCGACCCAGCCGGGGGTGACGATCAGGCCCGAGGCGTCGATCTCGCGCTTCGCCGCGCCCTCGACCTTGCCCACGGCCACGATCCGGTCGCCGTCGATCGCGACGTCGCCCACGAAGCGCTCGCCGCCGGTTCCGTCCACGATCGTTCCGCCACGGATGATCAGGTCGTGCATCGGTATCCTCCCGGATCACATGTTCTGTGAGCCCGGAGAATCCCATCGTGCCGTGGCGGAAGTGAAGGGCTTTCAGGGGCTGTGCCGCGGAGCCGGTTCGGGTCGTCCGATCTTCCGCCCGGTTCCTCGAACCGCCATACTCGACAGGCTGAGATCAGGGAGTACTGCATGGGCAAGACCGTCAAGGACATGATGGCCGCGGCGAACGAAGCGGTGCCGCGGATCACGCCGCAGGAGATGCTCGCCCTGATGGCGCAGGAGGACGCCCTGCTGCTGGATGTTCGCGATCCCCACGAGGTGGCGGCTACCGGCAAGATCAAGGGCGCAAAGAACATATCGCGCGGCATGCTCGAGTTCCGCGCCGATCCGGCCACGCCCTACCATGATCCCGACATTCGTAGGGACCGGGCCTTGGTCCTCTACTGCGCTTCAGGGGGTCGTTCGGCGTTGGCCTGCAAGACCCTGCAAGAGATGGGCTACGAGCGCGTCCACAACCTCGGCGGCTTCAAGGACGCCACCGAGGCGGGGCTCGACACCGAGCCCCACCAGCCGTAGCGGCTACCTCGCGAGGTCCTTCAGGATCGACTCGTAGTGGAAGAGGTTGCCGTCCAGCGTCGCCAGCGGGGCCTTCTCGTTCAGGCCGTGCGCGAAGGACTCACCCGCCTCGCCGAACATGCCCGAGACGCCGTAGCTGGGGATGCCGACCGCGCGGAAGTGCATGCTGTCGGTGGCGCCCGAGGCCTGCGACGGCACGACCGGAATGCCGGGATAGCGCGCATGCACCGCCTTCTTCACCGCCGCCAGGACGTCAGGCCGCAGGGGCGAAGCCGGGCTGTCCACCGATCCGTCGTCGGCGACCCGCGTCACCGTGGCGGTCGGCTCGGCCAGCACGCGGGCGATCTCCTGACGGATGCTTTCGGACGGCGTGCCCGGGAAGATCCGGCAGTTCACATTGGCCGTGACCCGCTGGGGCAGGGCGTTGGTGGCGTGGCCGCCGTTGATCATCGTGGCCACGCAGGTGGTTCGCAGGCTGGGATTGGTGCTGAGGTCGGCGGCCATAACCTTCACCGCCTCGGCGTCCTTCGGGTTCGCCGCGAAGCGCTTCAGGGCCTGCCCCAGCTCGCCCGGGGTGTTCTCGGCGCGTGCGGCGGCCGAGGCCAGGGTGATCTCGTTCCACATCACCGGAAACTCGTAGGCCGCCAGCCGGTCGAGCGCCCGCGAGAGCCGGTAGATCGGATTGGTCGGCGTCGGGCGGCTGGAGTGGCCGCCAGGGTCGGTCACTTCGATCGTGAAGTCCGCATAGGTCTTCTCGGCCCCCTGGATCCCGTACGAGATCGGCTTGCCGTCCTTCAGCCCGCCGCCGCCGCCGTCGATGTTCAGCACCATCTCGGCGCCCTTCAGCCGCCGCGCCAGCTCGGCGGTGGTGACCATCTTGGTCTCCTCGTCGCCCGACAGCGCCAGGACCACGTCGCGGCCCGGCTTCCAGCCGTCGCGACGCAGCTTGGCCAGCAGCGCCACCATGGTCGAGACGTCGAACTTGTTGTCCGAGGCGCCGCGCCCGTAGACGTAGCCGTTCTCGACCACCGCCTTGAACGGATCGCGCGTCCAGTCCTCGGGCTTGGCCTCCACGACATCCATGTGGCCCGAGATCACGATGGGCGGCTTCTTCGGATCGGTCCCGGGATAGCGGGCGATCAGCATGGCCGCGCCGCCGAACGGCTCCACAGTGACCTCTTCGGGCTTGTAGCCGCCCGCCACCAGCTTGCCCTTCAGGTACTCGGCGTAGGGCACGAACTGGTCGCTGCCCGTCACAGTGCGATAGCCGATCCCGGTCGTCAGGATGTCCAGCGCCTGCTCCCGCAGGGCCGGATCGACTTTCGGCGGCGCAGCGAGTGCGGAAGTGGCGAAGAGGGCGGCGGCGAGGCCGAACGCGAGCGTCGAGGTGCGCAAACTGGGAATCCGTTTCTGGCGAAGGCCGCGACCGTTATCCGCCAGGGGCGCCGCGTCAATTCTCCAGTGGGTATCCCGCCTCGCGCCACGCCTTCATGCCGCCGTCCAGGGCGACGGCGCGGGTGTAGCCCAGCTCGCGCAGCGTGGCGGCCGCCAGGGTCGAGATCTTGCCGAACTCGCAGCAGGTGACGATCCGCGCGGTGGGGTCGGGCAGCTCGGTGTTCACCCGCAGCTCCAGTTGGCCGCGGGGCAGGTGCTTGGCGCCCGGCACGCGACCGGCGTCGAAGGCGTCCTTCTCGCGGATGTCCAGCACGATCAGATCGCGGGAATTGCCCCCGATCCGGTCCTTCAGCTCCTCCAGCGCCATGAAAGGCGTCCTGGCCGCCGCCTCGCTGAGCAGCTGGGCCACCGTCTTGCCGCCGCTCATGTTGGTGCGCAGCGCTTCGGTCAGGTGGGTGGGCGCCTGCAGGTCCAGCGCCTCCATCATCGCGACGAAGTCGGCCCGGTCGGTCTTCTGGAGCCGCGGATTGTCGGCCTTCTCGGCGCCGATCGTGGAGTGGCTGCGGCCCTTGTAGTCGTGCGCCGGGAACACCAGCGTCTCGGCCGGCAGCCGCAGCAGCACGTCGAACAGGCTCTCGTAGAGCTGGTGCGGATCGCCGGTGGGCAGGTCGCTGCGTCCCGTGCCCCCGATCAGCAGCGTATCGCCCGTGAACACCCGGTCGCCCATCAGGAGGCTCATGGAGTCCCGCGTGTGCCCCGGCGTGTGCAGCGCCTTCAGCTTCAGCTCGCCCGCGATCAGCGTGTCGCCGTCGTCCAGCCGCAGGTCGGCGTGCGGCGCCGGGGAAAGCCGGTGCATCACCACCGGCACGCCGAACGCCTTGCCCAGCGCCTTGCTGGCCGAGAAGTGATCGGCGTGGGTGTGGGTGTCGATCACGTACTTGAGCGTCAGCCCGTGGCGCGTCAGCAGCCCGCGATAGTGGTCGATCCGGCTGAGCTCCGGATCGATCAGCACCGCCGCCTGCGTCGCCTCGCACCCTACGAGATACGATTGGCATCCCCCGGTCGCGACCTGTTCGAAGATCATGTGCGCCTCCCCAGGCGGCCACTCCATCATTTCCCCATCCGATCGTCATCCCCGGGCTTGTCCAGGGACCCCGGAGCTCTGTTCGCAGTGCGCAGCTCTCAGCGCCTCGTATCCGGGTGGCCGGGACGAGCCCGGCCATGACGATCAGGAGGGGGTGTCTATGATCGTCCGCGCCCGCCGGAAGACCGCCTCGAACATCTCGCCTGTCAGCCGGCCCGTGTTCGTGTTGAGCCGCGAGCAGTGGTAGCTGTTCAGCACGGTGTAGGGCCCGGCCGGGAACTCGGTCCCGTGGCCTGCGATGCCCGCCGACGCTTTCAGCCCCAGGGCCCGCAGCACGTTGCGCCGCGAGACGTCGCCCAGGGTCACGATCACCTTCAGCCTGGGCAGGGCCGCCAGCCGCGCGGTCAGGAACGGCCGGCAGGCGGCTTCTTCCGCCGTCTCGGGCTTGTTGCCGGGCGGGGCGCAGCGCACGGCGTTGGTGATCATGCAGTCGACCAGCTCGATCCCGTCGTCGGGACGCGCCTCGTAGGTTCCCGTCGCGAACCCGGTCTTCAGCAGGGTGTCGTACAGCATCCAGCCCGCGCCATCGCCGGTGAAGGGGCGCCCCGTCCGGTTGGCCCCCATCCGCCCCGGCGCCAGGCCCACGACCACCAGCCGCGCGTTCGGATCGCCGAACGAGGCCACCGCGCCGTTGAAGCCGCCCGGGACGCTGATCTTGTTGGCCTCACGATAGGCGACCAGCCTGGGACAGAGCGGACAGTCGGCCGGCGCCTCGGCCGAGGCCTCAAGGCTCGGCATCGTCGCGTTCCACATGGTGGCCGGCCCGGTTCTCGGAGATGAACTTGGGCAGTCGCGCCGGCCGCCCGATCATGTCGGCCAGGTCGGCCAGATCCACGAAGTTGTCGGCCTGCCGGCGCAGCTCGTCGCTGACCATGGGCGGCTGGCTCTTCACCGTGGAGACGACGGTCACTCGGCTGCCGCGCCGCTGCACCGCCTCGACCAGTTTGCGGAAGTCGCCGTCGCCAGAAAACAGCACCATGTGATCGGCGTGCTCGGCCATCTCCAGCATGTCGACGGCGATCTCGACGTCCATGTCGCCGCGGAACCGCTTGCGGCCGGCGCCGTCCACGTACTCGCGCGCCGCCTTCGTCACCAGGCGGTAGCCGTTGTAGTCCAGCCAGTCGACCAGCGGCCGGATCGGCGAATACTCCTCGTTCTCCACCAGCGCGGTGTAGTAGTAGGCGCGCACCAGCACCGAGCGCTTCTTGAACTCCTCGAGCAGCTTCCGGTAGTCGATGTCGAAGCCGAGGTTCTTGGCGGCGGAGTAGAGGTTGGCCCCGTCTATGAACAACGCCAGCCGGTCCGTGGGGTAGAAGGTCATCGCAACCAAAATCCTGAACCCTGACCGGGCGGTCGTCATTGCGCTCGGGAGCAACCTGGCGGGCGGACACGGCTCGTCCGAAGCGTTGCTGGAGGAGGCTCTGGCGCGCTTCCCGACGGTGGGTTTGAAAATCCTCAAAAGGTCGGGCTGGTGGCGCTCGGCCGCCTGGCCCGATCCGAATGGTCCTGAGTATCGCAATGGCGTCGCGCTTGTCGAGGCGGACGGCCCACCCGAGGTCGTGCTGGCGTCATTGCTGAAGCTGGAAGCGCAGATGGGCCGCGAACGCGCAGCGAAGAACGCGCCCCGCACCCTCGATCTCGACCTTATCGCCCACGGCCGCGAGGTGCGGGAGACAGCCGGCCTGACGCTGCCGCACCCGCGCGCCCACGAGCGCCTGTTCGTGATGGGGCCCCTGGCCGAGATCGCGCCGGACTGGCGTCACCCGACTCTCGCGCGCACAGCCGCCGACCTCGCCGTCGGGGCGCAGGTCGGGGCAGATGCGCGGCCCGTCAGGCCCTAGAATACCTTCCACAGGAGAGGGCCAGGTTCATTGGGGCGACGCCGCTGGGCCCAGGCGACGGGGGCCGCGACCTTTGCGGCGTTGCACAATGACGCCCGACCGACTAGTTTAGCGGGTTCTATCTCCCCTCCCTGAGAGACTCCATGGCTCGCGTCACCGTCGAAGACTGCATCGAAAAGGTCCCGAACCGCTTTTCGCTGGTTCTGCTCTCGGCCCATCGCGCCCGCGCCATCTCGGCCGGTTCGCAGATCATGGTCGACCGCGACAACGACAAGAACCCGGTCGTGGCCCTTCGCGAAATCGCCGATGACGTCGTCGACGCCGAAGAGCTGCGGGAAACCCTGATCGGCACGTTGCAACGCGTCGACGAGCGTTCGGAAGCCGAGGAAGAGGCCGAGACCCTCGCCCTGCTGGCTGACCCGACTCACATGCAGATGAGCGAGCTGGAACTGGTTCGCGCCCTGCAGAGCGACCGGGACGGCGGCCAGGAGGAGCGGTACTGAGCCCCGAAGGCGCAGACCCTCTTACCACTGAAGCGGCGCCCCGCGCCGCGACCCCCGAAGACGTTCCGAATTCCGAGGCGGCGCCCCCCAAGCCGGAGGCCGCGCCCAAGCCCGGGACTGCGCCCCAGGCGCCGCCCGGCGCCGGCGTGCGCCCGCGGATGCTCCGTCAGTTCGAGCTGATCGAGAAGGTCCGCAGCTACGACCCTTCGGCCGACGAGGCGCTGCTGAACCGCGCCTACGTCTACGCCATGCGCCAGCACGGCTCGCAGAAGCGGGCCTCGGGCGACCCCTATTTCGCCCACCCCATCGAGGTGGCGGGCATCCTCACCGACTATCGCCTCGACACCGAGACCATCGTCACGGCGCTGCTGCATGACGTCATCGAGGACACCGACGCCACCCGCGAGAAGATCGCCGAGCTGTTCGGGGACGAGATCGCCGAGCTGGTCGAGGGCGTCACAAAGCTCAGCAAGCTCGAACTCTCCCAGGAGCATCTGCGTCAGGCCGAGAACCTGCGGAAGTTCATCCTGGCCATCTCGAAGGACGTTCGCGTCCTCCTGGTGAAGCTGGCCGACCGCCTGCACAACATGCGAACGCTGCACTTCATCAAGCAGGCCGCCAAGCGCGAGCGGATCGCGCGCGAGACGCTTGATATCTACGGCCCGCTGGCCCGCTCGATCGGCGTGCACCGCATCTGCGAGGAGCTGGAGGAGCTGGCCTTTGCCCACCTCAACCCGGTGGGCCGCAACGCCATCATGCGCCGCCTGGAAGTCCTGCGCACCGAGCAGGGCGGGGCGGTGGCCGCCGTCAGCCAGGAAATGACCAACCGGCTGGGGGCCGCCGGCATCCCCAGCCGGGTGTTCGGCCGCGAGAAGCACGCCTTCTCGATCTGGCGGAAGCTGCAGCGCAAATCGATCGGCTTCTCCCAGCTCTCCGACATCTACGCCTTCCGGGTGATCGTCGACACCGAGGACGACTGCTACCGGGCGCTCGGCGTCATCCATCGCGCCTGGCCGTCCGTGCCCGAGCGGTTCAAGGACTTCATCTCGACGCCCAAGCGCAACAACTACCGCTCCCTCCACACTACGGTGGTCGGCTACCGCGGCATGCGCATCGAGATGCAGATCCGCACCGAGGCGATGGACCTGGTGGCGGAAGAGGGCGTGGCCGCGCACTGGCGCTACAAGAACAAGTCGTACGGCTTCGATCCCGAGGCCCAGAAGGAAGCGGGCGGCCGCGATCCTCTGGTCAATCTGCGCCACCTGGTCCAGGTGCTGGAGCACGGCGGCGACGCCGAGGAGCTGGTCGAGCACGCCAAGCTCGAGATGTACCTCGACCAGGTGTTCGTCTTCACGCCGAAGGGCCAGCTGGTCAGCCTGCCGCGCGGGGCCATGCCGCTCGACTTCGCCTACGCCCTGCACACCGACATCGGCGACACCTGCATCGGCTGCAAGATCAACGGCGAGCTGAAGCCGCTGCGCACCACGCTGTCGAACGGCGACGTGGTCGAGGTCATCCGCGGCGGCAAGCCCGTCGTGCCGCCCGACTGGCGCAGTCTCACCGTCACCGGCCGCGCCCGCAGCGCCATCCGCCGCCACATCCGCCAGACCGAGCGCGAGGAGTTCGTCCGCCTGGGCCGCGCCACCGTGGACCAGGCCTTCGACGCCGCGGGCAAGTCGCGGAAGGACGTCTCGCTGCGGCCGGCTCTGGAGCGTTTCGCCGCCGCGACCGAGGAAGACCTGTTCGACGCCGTGGGCCGCGGCCGCGCGACGCCCGCCCAGGTGCTGGAGACCGTGTTCCCAGGCCTCAAGGCCGCCGAGCGCGAGGCCGCCACCGCCCGCCGCCACATCACCGAGGGCAAGCAGGCCCGCCTCTACGTCCGCGGCAGCGGCCTGACGCCGGGGGTGACCATCCACTTCGGCGCGTGCTGCTCGCCCGTGCCCGGCGATCGCATCGTCGGCATCCTGGAAGGCGACGGCCGCGGCCTGACGGTCCACACCATCGCCTGCGAGAAGCTCGCCGAGTACGAGGACCGCGAGGAACTCTGGCGCGACATGCAGTGGACGCCCGAGGCCGAGCGCAATGCGACCGCGCGCGCGCGTCTCACCGCCACCATCCGCAACGCCCCCGGCGTCCTGGGTCAGGTCTGCACGATCATCGGCGAGGCCGGCGGCAACATCGTGCAGCTGCGCATGCACCATCGCCAGAGCGACTTCTTCGACGTGGACATCGACGTCGACGTCAACGACGCCCGCCACCTGACCCACATCGCCGCCGCGCTCCGGGCCAACCCGAGCGTGGAAGAGGTCGAGCGGACGAAGGGTTAGAGCCCGTCCAGCCGCACCACCTTCGTCACCTCGTCGCGGTGGCGGATCTCTTCTTCCCAGTGTTTCAGGATGCGCGTCAGGATGTACTGCGGCACCCACTCGTAGGCCGCCTCGCTCTCACCCAGGAACAGGGGGGTGATGGAGCTGTAGTTCTGCTCAATCACCGCCTCGCAGTACGAGCGGATCGTGGCGCGGTCGGTCACCACCGGGCCGCCGTCGGCGCCGCCCCAGCCCTGGCCGCCCACGGGGATCCATATGGTGGGGTAGGGCTGCTCGTCGATGACGCCCTTCAGTTTCTCCTGGCCGCTGAGGCGCAGTGAAAGCGGGCTCACGCCGGCAGGGTCCGAACTGGTCAACAGGAATGCGAGGTCCACCGACAGGATCAGCCGGTTCGGCGTCGCCCAGGCGGTGAGGCGGAAGCCGGTGTCGATCGACGGCCCGACGAACTCGCGGGTGATCGAGTGCGTCGTCGGGTTGGCGTACCACTCGTCGCGCAGTTCCGACTGCACCACGCTGGCGTCGCGGGCCAGGTCGTCGTCGAAGCTGGCGCCGCCGCGCCGGAAGAAGACCTCGGAGTTCGGCACCGGGAACAGGCCGATCCACGCCGTGGACTTCACCTCCAGGTGCTCGACCGTCGGATCGCGCTTCAGCTGGTAGCTGTGCAGGGCCCACAGCCAGACGTGCATCAGCGCCTGGGCGTGGCTGAGGCTGGTTAGCTCGCAGACGTACAAGAGCTCGTCGCCGTTGCTCTTCCAGAACTGCGGCGGATCCAGGGGAGCGCCGTAGCTCTGCACGAAGGTCCGGTACTCACTCTGAAGAATGAAGTCGAAGTCTCTGTAGAAGCTAAGGATTTCCGGGCGCCAGAGGTTGCGCGACTGCTTGTAGCGGGTGGCGCCCACCAGATCGACCGACAGGAACAGGCGCAGTCGCGGTTTCAGGCCTTCCGGGAAGTCCTCCGGAAAGGCGCTCCGCTCCAAAGGATCGGGCGCACGGTCGACGCGCGGTAAGGCCACTGGTTCCCCGTCAGTTGCAGCCGCCAGACTAGGCCTTGCGGGCTAAGGGCCGGTTGCGAAAGTGGGTTACCAACTCGCGACAAATCGGCCGGGGCCGGTTAATGGGGAGCCATGAACACAGACGACGTCCTCGAAGAATTCCGCGGCGCCGGCGCCCTGCGCGAAGGCCACTTCATCCTCGCCTCGGGTCGGCATTCGCCGATGTTCCTGCAGAAGAATCTGGTCTTTCAGTACGCCGACCGCACCGAGCGGCTGTGCCGTGCGTTGGCCGCGAAGATCGAGGCCCAGTTTGGTAAACCCGACGTCATCGTGGCGCCGGCCGTGGGCGCCATCATTCCCGGTTACGAAGTCGCCCGAGCCATGGGCGTGCCGTCGATCTACGTCGAGCGTGAGGACGGCAAGTTCAGGCTACGCCGCGCGTTCAAGATCGCGCCCGGCGCCAAGGTGGTCGTGGTCGAGGATGTGATCACCACCGGCGGGTCGTTCCGTGAGGCGGTCGAGCCCATCGAGGCGGCGGGCGGCCAGGTGCTGTGCTGCGCCTGCATCGTCGATCGCTCGGGCGGCAAGGCCGATGTGGGCTGGCCCCTGGTGGCTCTGGCGACGGTCGACGTGCCGTCCTACGCACCCGACGAGATCCCCCCTGAACTCGCCGCCCTCCCGGCCGAGGAGCCGGGCTCGAAGCGGCTGCGGGGATAAATTGGTCGCCTCGGGGCTGGCGATGCGGTCCTGGAAGCCGCATGTCTGCCGTGGCAGGCGTTCGACGGACGAACGCGAGGGGATAGCAACGTGTCGCGACTGAGATTGGGCGTGAACATCGATCACGTCGCCACCGTGCGGAATGCGCGCGGCGAGGGTTATCCCGACCCCATGCGCGCCGCCGAGATGGCATTGGCCGCCGGCGCCGACGGCATCACCGCCCACCTGCGCGAGGATCGTCGCCACATCTCGGACAGCGACATCGACGCCCTGGCCGTCATCTGCCGCCGCCGGGGACGGCCGCTCAATTTCGAGTGCGCGGTCACCCCCGAGATGGAGTCCATCGCGCTGGCCCATCGCCCCCACGCCGCCTGCCTGGTGCCCGAGCGCCGGGAGGAGGTCACCACCGAAGGCGGCCTGGACGTGGTCCGCGGCCAGAACACCATCAAGCCGGTGGTGCAGCGGCTGGCCGCCGCCGGCATCCGCGTTTCGCTGTTCATCGACGCCGACGAGGCCCAGGTCGCCGCCGCCAAGGCCGTCGGGGCCCAGGTGGTCGAGCTGCATACGGGCGCCTACTGCCAGGCCGTGCGCGAGCGGCTACCGCAGGCCGAGGCGCTGCTGCGCAATTTGAAGGTGGCCGCCGCCAAGGCCCACGAACTGGGGCTGGAAGTCCATGCCGGCCACGGCATCGATTACGAGACGGTGAAGCCCGTCGCGGCGATCCCCGAGATCATGGAGCTCAACATCGGCCACTTCCTGATCGGCGAGGCCATCTTCATCGGTCTGGGCCCCGCCATCCAGCGCATGCGCGCCCTGATGGACGAAGCCAGAGCCCAGGTGGCCGCGTGATCCTGGGCCTGGGCTCCGACCTCTCCGATATCCGGCGCATCCAGAATTCGCTCGAGCGCTTCGGCGACCGCTTCAAGGAGCGCGTCTTCACCGAGCTGGAACGCACCCGCTCCGACCGCAAGGCCGACGCCGCCGCCAGCTACGCCAAGCGCTTCGCCGCCAAGGAGGCCTGCGCCAAGGCGCTCGGCACCGGCATGCGGCGCGGCGTCTTCTGGCGCGACATGGGCGTGGTCAACATGCGTTCGGGCCAGCCCACGATGCAGCTGACCGGCGGCGCGCTGGCCCGCCTGCAGGAGATGACACCCCCCGGCATGAAGGCGGTGATCCACCTCAGCCTGACCGACGATCATCCTTACGCTCAAGCTTTCGTCATCATCGAGGCGCTCCCGGAACAGTAACGCTTGGCTGAATCTGAGCTTTTGTTCCACTCCGACGTAAAAACATTTTTGCGTGGGTGATGTTGTGGTGCGTCAAAGAGCCGCGTATACGCCATTTGGATGCTCAACGTTCTTCGGAACGTTGGTCGATGTTCCGGGGTTGGGTAAATCTCTACTGTAGAGCGCTCGATTCTGGTGACCCGTGGACGGGACGGGTGCGTAGGTGGTCTGGCGTGGGGGCCTTCGGCTTCACCGCGCGCCGTCGTCACCGCGTCCATGTGTGTCAACACGCTTGGAGGCTACCCATGAAACGACTCTACCTGTCCGCGGCGGCGCTTGCCGCGACCCTGGCGCTCGCGCCGGCGGCCCATGCCGCCGTCGTGCTCTCCGACAACTTTGACGGCGAGGTCGCCGACGACCTCAACTGGGACGGTGACGCCGTCTTCTTCGTCAGCACCGGCTCGGTCGACCTGATCGGCGCCGGCGGCGGGTTCGATCTCTACCCCGGCAACGGGCGCTATCTCGACCTCGACGGCTCCACCGGCGGCAACGATCCGGCCGGGGAGATCACCTCTTTCGCCAGCTTCGGCGCCGGGAACTACACGCTCGACTTCCAGTTGGGAGGCAACGCGCGCGGCGGCCCGGCCCGGACCACCCGGGTCACCCTGGGCGACTTCTCGGTCGACATCACCCTTGCCGCGAACGACCCGCTGACGAACTACAGCTTCTCGTTCAACACCACCGGCGGCCAGCTGGCTTTCCGCCAGCTCGGCCCGACGAACTTCGTCGGCAACATCCTGGATGACGTCCAGCTGTCCACGGGGATCGTGCCCGAGCCGGCCACTTGGGCGATGATGATCCTGGGCTTCGGCGCGGCCGGCGCGATGCTCCGTCGTCGCCAGGTCGCCTACGCCTGATCCGCCCCATCTTCGGATGGCGCTCGTGAGCCCGCTCCGGTCCGCCGGGGCGGGCTCTTCGCGTTCCGGGGATTGGGTGTAAGCTCCCGCGCCTTTGCTCCCGGGGAGGATTCCATGCGCAAAGTTCTGCTCGCCGCCGCCGTCCTGGCGCTGGCCACACCCGCTGTCGCCGGCACCCTCCAGGAGGTGACGACCAAGGGCATCGTCCTGTCCGTCCAGGGCATGGACATCGACGTGACGTACACGCCGGACGGAAAGTTCACCGCCATGGACGGCCAGGTCACGGGCGAGTGGCGCATCGACGGCGAAAAGCTCTGCACCAAGTCGAACTTTGATCCGAACGAACAGTGCGTGGAGTATCCCAAGGACAAGAAGTCGGGCGACAGCTTCGAGGTCGTCGGGCCGCAGGGCGCGGCGACCATCAAGATCAAGTAGCCGCCGCCAGTCCAAGGGGAGGGGCTTTTGTCCGAGACCGTCGCCACCCGCCGTCCGCCGGCGGACTTCGTCGAGACGCCGCACCCGCCGGTGGCCGGGCCGGCAAAGCTGGTCAGTCGCGTGGAGGAGGTGGTCATCGACCGCCCTTTCGCCCACGTGGTCCAGGCGGTCGAAGCCATGCCGCTCAGCGCCCGGCACCCCGCGGCGGCAGGCCTGCCCGGCGTGGCCGATACGCTGCCGCTGACGCCGGACGGCTTCGGCCCGGTGGGCGGCCGCCACCTGGTCTTCCTCACCGACGACACCACCGTGACCGAGCAGGTGCTGGTGAACAGCCGCACCGACGCCGACTGGCGCTTCCGCTATGTGGTCTGGGGCTATACGACCCCGGCCGCCAAGCCGCTGCGCTACGGCCTGGGCGATTTCCATTACAGCGCCCAGGGCGACAAGACCCGGCTGGTCTGGACCTATTCCTTCGAACTGAAGCCGGATGCGTTTCCGGGGTTCCTCGGCGTCGGCCTGGGCGGCTTCCTACTGAAGCTCGCCTTCCTCAACGGCCCCTATGGGACGTGGATGCGGGCCGGCCTCGCCGCGATCAAGCGGGGCGCTGAAGCCGCTTAGTCCCTACACTTCCACTACCTGTGAACGTCATGGCCGGGCTTGTCCCGGCCACCCAGAAGCGCCGCCGTTGGCCGGCGATCCGCAGCGTTGATGCCGTGCGCCCTCCGCAGACGGTTAGGGCGCTTAGACGGTAGCCGTCGCCCGCTGCATCTGCGCCGGATCGTAGAAGAACTGCTCGCGCCAGACCTTGTCGCCGCGCCATTCCTGCCAGGCGATCTCCTCGAAGCTGGTCTCGCGGCCCGACTTCGACGTGAAGGTGAAGCGCCAGTGGATCGCGACGCGGTCGCCCTCGACGATCACAGGCGAGACCAGTTCCGTGACCACGCCGGCCGAGCGGGCCAGGGCCTGGCGTTCGTGCTCCACCAACAGCTCGCGACCGACGCGCGGCGGCGCCTGGTTCTCCTGCATCGACGCCTCGTCGGCGTACCAGTCGCGGATCGCCTCGACATGCTCGCCGCTGAGCACCTGCGCCACAAACGCTTCGACTGTTTCGCGTGTCGGCATTCTCATCTCCGCCGTTCGTCTGTCTGTAGTCTGGTCCGTCGTCCAGCTGGTGAGACCCAGCCGCCCAGTCGGCGCTCAGGTCGCTTATCGATGGCCTCAGGCGGCGTTGACCGCCGGGCGGCGCAGGATCGGCCACAGGGTGTTCAGCGCCAGGCCGCCCAGCACCAGCGCCGCCGCCGTCAGCTTCCAGCCCGTCAGGGGCTCGCCCAGCATCACGGCCGACGCCCCCATTCCGAACACCGGCACCAGCAGGGACAACGGCGCGATGGTCGCCGCCGGGTGGCGCGCCAGCAGCCAGGCCCAGGCCGTGTAGCCGAAGATCGTGTTGCCCACCGACTGCCAGAGCACTGCGGCCCAGGCGCTGGCGTCGGCGTGGACGATCGATTGCGAGAATGCCGGCCAGCCCTCGAACATCAGCGCCAGGGCGAACAGCGGCGGGGCCGAGAAGATGCTGGCCCAGACCACATAGCTCAGCATGTTCACCGAGCCGGCGGCGCGCGCCACCGTGTTGCCGCTGGCCCACGACAGCGCCGCGATCAGCACCAGGCCCAGCCCCAGCGGCGTCACCTCCGCATTGGTGTGGATCATCAGCCACCCCAGGCCCGAGGCGGCCAGCAAGAGCGCCACGATCTGGAAGCCCTTCACCCGCTCGCCCGCGATCAGCATGGCGAATCCGATGGTGAAGAAGACCTGGGTCTGCACGACCAGGCTGGCCAGGCCCGGCGAGATCCAGTGGGTCATGGCGATGTACAGCATGCCGAACTGGCCGACGCCGATCAGCACGCCATAGGCCGCCAGATTCGGCCATGGCGCGGCCGGCCGCTTCAGGAAGAACACCGCGGGCAGCACCGCGAACGTGAACCGCAACGCCGCGAACGTCAGCGGCGGAAAGTCGGCCAGCCCCCACTTGATGACCACGAAGTTGGTCCCCCACACGGCCACCACCACAAGGGCGAGCAGCAGGTGCAGCGGGGGCAGGGACTCACGGGCCATGGGCCTATGTAGGCCGCGTCGCCGGACTGTCACCGGTCCAGTTGCCGCGAAGGGGCCATGCCATTCGGGAGAAGGTGGCCTGCGCCGCAGGTCGGATGATGGGGCGCATGAACCTTTCCGCCGCGATGGCGCGTCGGCGCCAGCAGGTCGAACCCCGAACCACACGAACCACACGAACGGTGCGCGAGAGAGGCGGCGATCGCTCCTCAATCGCGGTGACCGTTCGTCCCATGTCGCAATGTTCACGGGCGCCGAACTTGCTCATCGGTTAGGGAGCGGCTACCCAGACACCCGCTTCGGGACGCCGAAGTTCCCAGGGATGACCTATGAGTGACAACGTGCAGAGCGCGCAGCCTGAAAAGTCCGGTGCGCTCCATGAGACGATCGAGATCGTCAAGACCATCGTCTACGCGCTGCTGATTGCGCTCGTCCTGCGCGTCATCTTCTTCCAGCCGTTCACGATCCCCTCGGCCTCGATGGAGCCCAATCTGTACGAGGGCGACTACGTGATCGTGTCGAAGTACAGCTACGGCTACTCCAAGCACTCGATCCCGTTCAGCCCGCCGCTGTTCGAGGGCCGCATCTTCGAGCGCAAGCCCGAGCGCGGCGACATCGTGGTCTTCAAGCTGCCCAGCGACGGGCGCACCGACTACATCAAGCGCGTCATCGGCCTGCCGGGCGACCGGGTGCAGATGCGCGCCGGCCTGCTGTACGTGAACGACAAGCTGGTGGCCCGCGAGCCTCTGTCGCCGTCCAAGACGATCGTCATGGGCTTCGAGCGCGACATCGCCCGCTATCAGGAGCGCCTGGACACCGGCCGCACCTTCGCCACCCAGGACATGGGTCCCGACGGCGACCTCGACAACACCGACGTCTTCGTCGTGCCCGACGGCCACTACTTCATGATGGGCGACAACCGCGACAACTCGTCGGACAGCCGCGTGCCGCCCGCCGCCATGGGCGTGGGCATGGTCCCGGCCGACCATCTGGTGGGCAAGGCGCAGATCATCCTGCTGTCCTGGAAGCCGGAAGCCTCGATCTTCAAGCCCTGGACGTGGGTGCTGGACGCGCGGCCCAGCCGGTTCTTCAAAGTGCTGAAATGAATGCGCGGGTCGCGGCGGTCGAGGAGCTCGAGCGCCGCATCGGTCACATCTTCGCCGACCGCGACCTCCTCGAGCGGTCGCTGACGCACGCCAGCGTCGGCGACGGCGCGCGTGACGTGCGCCACAACGAGCGGCTGGAGTTCCTGGGCGACCGCGTCCTCAACCTCTGCGCCGCCGAGCGTCTGATGGCGCTGGACCCCGACGCGCGGGAAGGGGAGATGTCGCAACGTCTCGCCACCCTCGTGAACTACCACGCCTGCGCCCGCGCCGCCGAGCGGGCCGGCCTGCCCGCCGCGCTGCGGCTGTCGGCCAGCGCCACCAAGGTGGGCGCGCGCAAGTCGGATGCGGTGCTGGGCGACGCCTGCGAGGCGCTGATCGCGGCCCTCTACATCGACGGTGGGCTGGAGACGGCCAAGGCCTTCTTCGAGAAGTTCTGGGCCGAAGAATTCGCCAACGTGGACGCCCCGCGCTCCAAGGATCCCAAGACCCAGCTGCAGGAGTGGGCGCAGGGCCTCGGCCTGCCGCTGCCGGCCTACGAGGTTGTGGGCCGCACCGGGCCCGCTCACGCCCCCATCTTCACCGTCGAGGTCCGTGTCAAAGGCTTCGAGGCCGAACGGGGCGAGGGCGGTTCGCGCCAGGCCGCCGAGAAGCTGGCCGCCCAGACCATGCTATTGAAGCGCGAAGGCGTGGAATCCGAGGCGAGCCGAAAGCTATGACCGACCAACACGCCGGCTTTGCCGCCATCATCGGCGCCCCCAACGCGGGCAAGTCCACCCTGACCAATCGCCTTGTGGGCGCCAAGGTCTCCATCGTGACGCAGAAGGTCCAGACCACGCGCTTCCCGGTGCGGGGCGTGGCGCTGGCGGGCGACGCCCAGATCGTGCTGGTCGACACCCCCGGGATCTTCGCGCCGCGCCGCCGCCTGGACCGCGCCATGGTCCGCGCCGCCTGGGGCGGGGCCGAGGACGCCGACGCCATCGTCCACCTGGTCGACGCGCCCGCCCAGCTCGGCGACAAGCCTGCTGACCGCCGCGCGCAGATCGACGTCGAGAGCATTGTCGAAGGGCTGAAGAAGGCCGGCAAGAAGGTGATCCTGGCGCTCAACAAGGTCGACGCGGTCAAGCGCGACGAACTGCTGGCGATCTCGCAAAAGCTCTTCGAAACAGGTGTCTACGACGAAGTCTTCATGATCTCGGCGACGACGGGTTCGGGCGTCGACGACCTGAAGGCGCGCCTCGCCGCCCTCATGCCGAAGGGCCCGTGGCTCTATCCCGAGGACCAGACCGCCGACCTGCCGGCCCGGCTGCTGGCCGCCGAGATCACCCGCGAGAAGCTGTATCTGCGCGTCCACGAGGAACTGCCGTACGCGGCCGCCGTCGAGACCACCGCCTTCCAGGAACGCAAGGACGGCGGCGTGCGCATCGAGCAGACCATCTACGTCGAGCGCGAGAGCCAGCGGCCCATCGTCCTGGGCAAGGGCGGTCAGACGCTGAAGTGGATCGGCCAGAAGTCGCGCGAGGAGCTGATCCAGCTGCTCGACCGCCCGGTCCACCTGTTCCTGCACGTCCAGGTCGACGAGAAGTGGGCCGACAAACGCGCCTTCTACGGCGACCTCGGCCTCGACTTCGACGCCTGATACCGCGCACCGGGCGAGTTCCTCTCGCGCTCCGCGAGCCTTTCCTTGTCGAAGCGCCGGTTCGATGAACAATGGCGGCCCATGGGGCGCGCCACGAATCCCGAGGCTGAGATCGCCAATGCAGAGCCCGTCTCGTACGAGCGGCTGCTGGCGGCCTGCTATGAGGACATGCGCCGCATGGCCCGCGCCATCATGGTCGGCGACGGCATGCGCCTGAAACTCCAGCCCACCGACCTGGTCAACGAGGCCTCGCTGCGCCTGATCCAGTCGATGCCCGGCAAGATCGCCGACGAGGGTCACATGCTGGCCGTCGCCGGCCGGACCATGCGCCGCGTGCTGATCGACGAGGCCCGCCGCTTCCGCGCCGCCAAGCGTGTGGCGCCGGCCATCCTCACCCAGTTCCCGGGCGGACAGCAGGACGACGTGGTCGACGTCGAGGATCTGGACCGCGCGCTGGCCGCCCTCGAGGCCTTTTCCGCGGAACACGCCCGCGTGGTCGAGCTGCGCTTCACCCTGGGCCTTACCGTCGAGGAGACCGCCCGGGCCACGGGCCTGCCCGAGCGCACCGTGAAGCGCCGCTGGCAGGCGGCGCGGGCCTGGCTCATCGACTACCTTGCCCCCGCCCAGGCCTGAACAGGCCCACCCTGAACAGGAGCGTCAGGCGCTGGCGCTCTTCGAGCGGCTGAGCGACCGGCCCGACGACGTTCGCTATCGCAACCGCCTGCTGGCGCGCATCGACCCCGCGGTGGTGCAGCGCGTCGAGGCCCTGGAGCGCAGCGCCGCCGGCGCCGGCCGGGCCATGCCCACCGAGTTCCCCGCCGTACGCAAGCCTCTGGGGCCGCCTCCCGAACAGGTCGGCCCGTTCCGTCTCGTCGAGCAGATCGGTGAGGGCGGCATGGGCCAGGTCTGGCGCGGCGAGCGCAGCGACGGGCTGTTCGATCAGACCGTCGCGGTGAAGCTGCTGTGGAGCCATCTGGCGCCGCTGGCGGCCCGCCGCTTCGCCGAGGAGCGGCGCATCCTGGCGCGCCTCGAGCATCCCAACATCGCCCGGCTGATCGACGGCGGCGTGCTGCCCGACGGCACGCCATGGCTGGCCATGGAGCACGTCGCCGGCCGCCCGGTCGACGAGGCCTGCGCCGGCCGCCCCCTGCGCGAGGCGGTCGCCCTGTTCGTGCAGGCCGCCGAGGCGGTGCAGTTCGCGCACGCCCAGCTGATCGTCCACGCCGACCTCAAGCCGTCGAACATCCTGGTCGGCGCCGACGGCCGCGTGCGGCTGCTCGACTTCGGCATCGCCCGCCTGCTGGGCGAGGAGGTCGAGGGCCTGTCGCCCATGACCCCCGACTTCGCCAGCCCTGAGCGGATCGCCGGCGCCGCGCCCGTGGTGGCCGACGACGTCTTCGCGCTGGGCCTGGTGCTGGAGGGGCTGGCGGGGAAGGCGGCCGACGCCGATCTCTTGGCCATCGTCGCCAAGGCCCGCGCCCACGAGGCCGTCGACCGCTATGGCAGCGTGGCCGACCTGATCGCCGACCTGATCCACTGGCGTGACGGCTTCGGAGTCCAGGCCAGGGCCGGCGACGGCGCGCTCTACCGCGCCCGGCGGTTCGTGGGTCGCCACCGCTGGGGCGTCGGCCTGGTCACGGCGACGATCCTGGCGCTCTCGGCGGCCACGACGATCTCCACCGTCAGCTACATCCGCGCCGAGCAGGCCCGCGCCGAGGCCCGCGCCCGCTTTGAACAGGCCCGCGGCGCGGCCCGCTACCTGCTGTTCGATCTGGGCGACCGGCTGGAACGCCAGCCCCGTTCGCTGAAGCTGCGCATCGAGGCGGCCCGCGTGTCCCAGGCCTACCTCGACCGCCTGGCCCGCAGCCCCGACGCGCCGCTGGAGGTGAAGGCCGAGTCCGTCCGCGGCCTGTTGCGGCTGGCCGAAGTCCAGGGTCGCCCTGGCCGCCCCAACCTGGGCCAGACCGACCAGGCCAAGAAGAACCTCGCAACCGCCTATGCGCTGGCCGCCGCGATACCCGGCGAGACGGGCCGCCGCCTGCGCGCCCGGGCCAGGCTCGATCAGGCCCACATCACGGTGATGATCGACAACGACTTTCCGGCGACCGAGCGCTACCTCGCCGAGGCCAGGGCCCTCATCTTCGATCCTGCCCGGCCCATCGTCGAGCTGCAGCGCGACTGGCATGCCGAAATGGGCGCGCTCCGGGTCTGGCAGGGCCGCTACGCGGAAGCCATGGCCACGGCCCGCGCCGGACTGAGCGCCCCGCCGCCGCGCGACGCCCGCACGGCGGTCATCATCGAGACGGCGCTGCAGGACCTGATCGCCGAGAGCACCTACTACGCCGAGGGCGCGAAACCCGCCGTGGCGCCGTACCGCGTCGAGATGGCTCTGCTGGAAGAGGCGGCCCGCCGCTGGCCCGACGATCCCACCGTGCGGCGCCTGTTGCCGCGGGCGCGCTGGGCGCTCGGCACCACCCTGATCGATGCGGGTCAGGCGGAGGAAGCCGCCCGCATCCTGCAGCGGGGCGTCGCCGAGGCCCGCGCGGTCGTCGCCTTCGAGCCGGCCGACGTCGATTCCGCCCGCGCCCTCGACATGACCCAGAGCGCCTATGCCCAGGCGCTCTCCGCGACCGGGCGGGTGGGGGAAGCCGTTCCGATCCTGGCCGGGGCCGCCGAGGCCAGACGGCGGCGCATGGAAGCACGCCCGGAGGTCGTCATGTACGCCCGCGACTACGCCGTCGCGCTGGCCGCCCTGGGCGATGTCCAGGCGCCCGCCGGTCGCGTGGCCGACGCCTGCCGCAACTACGATGCGGCCGGCGCGGTGTTCGCCGATCTCCAGCGGACCGGCCGCTACGCGGCCCTCGACGACTCGGGCTCTCTAAAGCTGTTGCGCGAAGCTCAGGCCCGGTGGTGCGGGGCCAGAAACGCGGACGCCACCCGCCGCTAGCAACGGGTGGCGTCGGACCCCGACGAGAGTGCACGGTCTGCCGTCGAGGTCGTTCCGTCGGTCGGGCGCTAGGCCGCGACCATGTTCTCGGTACGGCGACGACGGCGGATCATCATGCCCGCGCCCCCGAAGCCGGCGATCATCAGCGCCCACGTGCCGGGCTCCGGCACCGCGGTGACCGCGGGGTCGTTCACCTGGTAGCTCACCGTGATGCTGTTGATCTGATACGGCTCGCTCATCGAGAACGACCCTGTCGCGAACAGGCTTGTGAACGAGAGCGGCTGGTTCTGGACGAAAGAGATCAGGCTGGTGCAGTTGCCGCAGCCTGCGTTCTCGTTTGGCCCGCCGTCGAACGAGAACAGGCCCGTCGAGGATGACGTCGTCGGCTGCACGCCCCCCGAGATGTCCGAGAAGTTGAGGCCGAAATACATGAACTGGCGGACCGGCAGCGTGAAGGCGCCGTCGGTGATCGTGACCGTCACCTCCACGTCGTCGCCGTCGGCCAACTGGAACGGCGTAAAGCCGGTCAGCTCCAGCGCGCCCGTCTCGTAGAGGGTGTCGCCGAACATGAAGGAACTCGTCGATACGTTGGTCGCGCTGCCCGTCAGGTTCAGCACGTGGGTCGCCGCCTGCGCGCCGCTCGCCGCGAACACCGCCCCCAGCGCCAGCGCCGCTGCGGCGCCCTTCAGTCTTGAGAACTCGAAACCGGTCATGGAAATCTCCACTTGCACCCGCCATCCCCCACCACAGGATCCGGCTGTCAGAGGGAGATGCGTGGACGGTCCGGAAACGGGGCCACGGTCGCGCGAAAAAATTGGAGATCGGTGCTGTTGCGCGACGCGCCGGCCCTGAGCTGTGGCGTGGCGAGGCCGGAACCCCATATGCGCTCCATGGTTGACCTTGACGCCTATTTCTCTCGCATCGGCTTTGTTGGGCCCCGCCAGGCAAGCCTCTCGACCTTGCGCGCGCTTCACGCGCTGCATCCCGCAGCCATCGCCTTCGAAGCGATCGACTGTCTGCTGGATCGCGGCATCGACATCTCGCCGGCTGCGGTCGATGCGAAGCTCATTCACGGGGGGCGAGGGGGCTACTGCTTCGAGCAGAACAGCCTGTTCGCGCGCGTGCTCACCGCTCTGGGCTTCGAGGTTGAGGGGCTGGCCGCCCGCGTCCGCTGGAACGCGCCGCCCGACGCGCCGGCCCAGCCGCGCACCCACCACGTCCTGAAGGTGAGCGCGGAGGGCGAGGACTGGCTGGTCGATGTCGGCTTCGGCGGGTGTGTCCTGACAGCGCCGCTCCGGCTGCAGCCGGACCTTGAGCAGCCCACTGACCACGATCTCTATCGGTTGGCGCCGATCCTCGGGGGCTACACGCTTGAGGTGTTGCGCGAGCCCGGCTGGGTCCCGGCCTATGATGTGTCGCTGACCCCCTGCGTGCCCCGTGACTACGAGATGGCCAACTGGTTCACCTCGACCCACCCCACATCGCATTTCCGCTCGAATCTGCTGGCCGGTCGCACGACGCCGCAGGCGCGCTACGGCCTGCTCTTCAACCGCTTCACCACGCGGCCCATCGGCGGCAAGCCGACCAAGGAGATCCTCGACGCCGACGGCATTGAGACGATCCTGCGCGACGTCTTCGGCCTCGCCGTCGAACCCTCGTGGCGTCCCGTCATCGAACGCGCCGCGGCCACGCCCCCGGGTTGAGGGACAAGGGGATTTGGTGACCTAGCGTCCTGCGGCTAGTAGCGGCCCCATGAGTTCGACCCACACCTCCCATTCGATGGTCCTGACCGCCGCCGGCCCGGGGCGCTGGAACACTCACGCCGGCCCCGAGTGGCGCAATCCCGGCGGCGGCCTGTGGGGCGGCTACGCCATCGGTCTCGCCGTCCGCGTCATGGAGGCCGAGCCCGAGGCCGTGGGCGAGCCGCTGTCGATCACGCTCACTTATGCAGCGGCTCTGCCTTCGGGCGACCTGCTGGTCCGCACCCGCCGCCTGCGACAGGGCGGCTCGATCGGCGTCTGGGAAGTGGAGCTGTGCATCGCCGCCACGGGCGAGGTGGGCGTCCACGCCATCGTCACCATGGCGCGCCGGCCCGACACGCCGGCCTTCGCCTTCGCGTCCATGCCGGCCGCGCCGGATCCCGCGACCCTGCCCAGTCCGGACATGATGCCGGGCGGCTCCGAGCACTTCGGCGCCCAGGCCTTCGAGCGCCGCACGGCCGAGGGCTTCCCGCCCCAGCCCGGCCCCGATTCCCGCTCGCTGGCCTGGGTTCGCTCGCGCCGCGGACCGTGGGACAAGGCGCTGCTGGGCATGGTCACCGACAACTCGGCCCCGCGGGCCTTCTACGCCCTGGGCATGTCGGTCAGCACGACCACGCTGTCGCTGACGGTCTATCTGCACGCGACCACCGACGAACTGGCCGCCATCGGCGACGACTACATCCTGATCGAGTGCGAAGGCCGCGTCGGCGCCGGCGGCGCCTCGGACGAGCGCTCCAGCTACTGGAGCCGCGACGGCAAGCTGCTGGCCACCAGCGAACAGCTGGCCTGGTACCGCGAACGCCGCCGCGAACCGCCGGAGTAGGGGGCTAGGCCCGGCCCACCGTCACCAGCGGCGAGAAGCATCCCAGGATCAGCCGCTTCGCGTCGAACGGCGGCGTCCCGGCCGAGTCCATGCGCGGGTCGTCGTGCATCTTCGCCTCCGCCGCCTGGAAGAACTCACGGTCGGGCCAGACCTGCCAGGTGAAGACGATCTTCTCACCCGGCTTCGCAGCCACCGCCTTGCGGAAATCGGTCTCCTTGCCCTCGGGCACGAAGTCCTCCCAGCACTCCACGATCTCGACGCAGCCATATTCCCGGAAGAACGCCGCCCCGTTCTCGGCCCAGGCGCGATAGGCCTCCATCGCGTCCTCCGGCACCGGGATCACCAGCCCGCAAACATACATCCCCGCCGCTCCCTCGCTGCTGCAACCCCGACTATGCCGCGCCCCCACGCCAGAATCTGTCAGCAGCCTTCGCCGCCGCGCGCGCCGCAGGCGCTGTAATTTCCGACCACGAACCACACGAACCGGGCTCGAATACCGACAGCGAGCCGCGAGCGTGGCCCCCGTTCGTGTGGTTCGTGTGGTTCGTGTGGTTCGTGGTCCAATAGCGGCGCTGGCGCGCCATCGCCGCCGAACGGCTTGCGTCAGGCCGCCTCCGCCGCGTCCCCGACCACGACCTTCGACCTGTACGCGGCCAGCAGGCTGCGAAGTTCCGCCAGCGCCGCGTCCATCGCGACGGCCGCATCCGAGATCGGGGACTGGATTTCCTCGGCGGGCGCCCACAGCTTGATGCGATGGAATTCTCCGACGACGCCTTCGTGCTCTCGGCCCGCGCCTTCGGAGAGTCCGGAGCGATCGTGGAGCTGCTCACCCGCGAGCATGGCCGCTATGCCGCCCATGTCGCCGGCGGCGCGTCCAAGCGCATGCGGCCCTACCTCCAGGCCGGCGCGCGCGGCCTCGTCCGCTATCGGGCCCGGGTCAGCGAACAGCTGGGCTCGGCGACCCTTGAGCCCCAGGGTGAGGGGCCGGCAGCGCTCTTCGATGATCCACTGGCGCTCGCGGGGATGGCCGCCGCGGCGGCCGTGGCTGCTGGCGCGCTTCCGGAGCGGGAGCCACATCCGGGGGCCTTCCTCGCCTTCGAGGCGCTCAGCGGCGCGTTCCTCGTGCCCGAGATCTGGCCCGCGGTGTTCATCCGCTTCGAGGCGGGCCTGCTCCAGGACCTGGGCTTCGGCCTCGACCTCAGCAAGTGCGCCGCCACCGGCAGTCTCGACGACCTGATCTACGTCAGTCCCCGCACCGGCCGCGCCGTCTGCCGGGACGCCGGCGAACCCTACAAGGACCGGCTGCTCGCGCTGCCGGCCTTCCTGCTCTCGTCGCAGTCGGGGCTCGGCCCCGGCGACATCGGCGCGGGCTTCGAGCTCACGGGCCATTTCCTCGAGCAGAACATTTTCGGACCACTCAACCGGCCCCTGCCGCCGGCCCGCGTCTGGCTGATGGAGCGATTGCGCGAGGCCGGTCGGCTGTAGCGAGAAATCGGGGAAAGCCCTGCGGAGGAGATCACCGGCCACGGCCAGCGCCAGCGGCGCCGCGGCCACCGTCAGCCCGCAGGCCACCGCCTGTCCTGGCAACGGCGCGCCCATCAGCACGGCCATCAGGACGCCCGAGGCCTCGGCCACGCTCAGCCCGAACGCGGCGACCAGGAATCGTTCGGCGCCCTGCGCAGCGATCGCCCGTCGGCGCTCCAGCGACCGCAGCGCCAGCGCGATCGCTGGCGCCAGCAGCACGGCCTCCCACATGCCAGCCGATCGCGCGAGCCCGCCGGACGTGGCGCCCAGCGCGGCCGCAAGCATCAGCGTGGGCCCGGCCACGGCGAGCGTGAGCCAGGCCCCCACGTTCAGCCGGGGGGGCGCGATCAACATTCGGCCAAGCTTGACCGGCCCGTTTAAGCCGCGGTGAAAGGGAATTGGTAACGCGGCTTCACCACGTGCGGCAAAATCGCCCTTTAGCCCGTCCGGGCATCTTCGACGGTCTGCGCCCTAGCGGCGGGCGGCGACCACGCCGGCGGCCTTGAGCATCGGGTCGATGTGCTGTCGGCGGTCGGCTTCGAACAGGGCGGCCGCCTTGGGCTTCAGCCCGTCGGCCAGCCGCTTGCGGGCCGCCTCGCTTTCCGGCGCCGCCTCGGGATCGACCGGCGAGACCGGCGCCTCGCCGTTCTCGGCGTGGATGAGCGGCTGCACCGACGCCTCCGCGCAGGCGAACAGTCCGGTGATCGAGCTGAAGCAAATCTGGCGCTGCAGGAACGCCTGATGCGCCCAGCGCCAGCCGTCCGGAGTGGGGGTCCCGCTCGCCGGCCGCACCAGACTCAACGACGTCGTAACGAACACGGCCTGCCGCACGAAGGCCTGCTCGCGCTGGCCGGCCTTGCTCAGCACCAACGGGGTGTCGAGCGAGGCCACCACCTCGCTGCTCTCGCGCCGGCTGATCACGACGGCCTCGGCCGTGGGCGGCGAAGGCGGCGGTTCGGCCGCGATCACTCGGGGACCACGAAGCGGATGGGAATGCGTACGTCGGTCCCGGCCGTGGGCTGCCCGTCGCGGTCGGTGGCGGCCATCTGGAAGCGGTGCGCGACCTTCAGGACAGCCTCGCCGAAGCCCGCCTCGATCGGGGTCTCGCGCAGCACCTTGCACCCCGACAGGCGCCCGTCGCCCTCGACATGGCAGGCCATGAGGACTTTGCCGGTCAGCTTCTGAGCGGCGGCGGCAGCCGGATAGACGCTGGCGATGTCCGCCCCATCCGGCCTGGAAATCCAGACCGGCGCGGCGGTCACCCGTGCGGGCGCCGGCGAGGGCTGGATGGCCCAGGCCGCGCCGGCCGCTGTCAGGCTGGCGAGGACGGCGGCGGCCAGGCCGGCGATCCGGCGCGAGGGGGCGGGCAGGGGGGTCTTGAGCATGGCGATCCTCTCCTTCAGCGGGTGGTCTCCGGAGGCCGGCCAGTGGCAGCCCACCGGCAGCATCGGCGCATCCAGTTGCGCCTTCAGCAGCGCGCCGGCGTAACGCCGCCGCTGCTGCGGATGTCGCGCCAGAACGGCGGCGTCGCAGGCCAGCTCCTGGTCGATCCGCAGCCGACGCGCGGCCAGATGGACCAGCGGGTTGAACCAGCAGACGCACTGTGCGGCCGCCGCCAGCGCGTTCACCAATCCGTCGCCGCGCGCCAGGTGCACGGCTTCATGGCTCAGGATCAGCGCGCGCTCGTCGGCGTTGAAGCGGGTCTCGAAGTCGGCCGGGGTCACGATCCAGGGCCGCAGCGCGCCGATGACCGCCGGGCCGACCGCCGGATTCTCCGCCCGCAGGACGCCGCCGCCGACAGGGGTCAGGCGCCCCAGCGCCGCCATGAACCGCGCCTGCCGCCGCACCAGCATCCCACCGGCGAACAGCGCCCCGCCCAGCCAGGCCGCCACCAGGACGGAGCCGATCAGGCCCGGAACCGGCGGGAGGGGCGCCGCCTTGGCGACGGCGTCGGCGGTGAGGGTCAGAGGCTCCAGCATGGCGACGGCTTCGGGCCGGGGCGACAGGCTGGCCGCCATCGCCAGGGGCACGGTGAGCCACAGCGCATAGGCCGCTCGCGCGTCGAACATTCGCCGCACCGGGCGCCTCAACAGCAGCACCATCAGGATCGCCGCGGCCGCCGCGAGGTTGGCCCGAACGAGGGTGTCCAGCAGGTCGGCGGCCATGGGGTCACTCCGAGATTACGCCCGTACGCCACCTATCGATTACATGAGTAAACGTAACCGTCAACCGCCTTGCCGTCCGCCCGCCAAGCCCCTAGAAGCGCCGCCATGAACTTCGGCAAGATCAACCAGGCCAACACCCAGCAACGCCCCTCCCGGGCGGTGTTTGCGTGCGCCTGTCGGTCGGCCTGAGGTCCGGTCCCAGCGAAGCAAACCCCGCTCCGGCGGGGTTTTTCGCAATTGGGCCCCGCCGAGCCTCCTACAGGAGCTCTGACATGCCACCCTTTCTCACCGGCGCCCCTCTGACAGATGGGGACATCGAGCGCATCGCCCGCGGCGTCATCGACCACACGCTGCCCAAGCCCGAGTGGACCCACGCCGCCCACTGCGCCGCGGCCGTGTGGTTGCTGTCACGCCCCGGCATGGACGCGTACCGCGAGATGCCGGATCTGATCCGCGCCTACAATGAAGCCACCGGCGTCGCGAACACCGACACCGAGGGCTACCACGAGACCATCACCCAGGCCTCGCTGCGGGCCGCGGCTGCACAGCTCGCGACGCGCCCGGACGCCCCGCTGTCGGATCACCTGGATGTGCTGCTGGCCGGCCCCTGCGGGCGCTCGGACTGGCTGTTCGCCTACTGGACCCGCGCCAGGCTCTTCGACCCGGTCGCGCGGCGCGGCTGGGTCGAGCCTGACATCCAGCCATTGCCGTTCTGACGGACCGGGACCGGGCGGCGCGCGCTGGCCCGCATCCACGCCTCATCCGGCGCGACCGGCGACACTTTCAGCGTCACGGGGGCGTCCGGCCGGGCGATCGGCTGGACCACCTGGGCGATCAAGGCGGTGATGATGTGGCCTTCGGTCTCGGGGGTCTGCTTCTGGCTCTCGGCCCATTCCAGGGTCCAGTTGCGGTTGGCCATCGCCTTCATCGGCGGCGAGACGCGTTCCTCCACCGGCCGGAACACCCGCGTCCACACGTCTCGCACCACAGCCAGCGCCAGTGGCGCGCCGGCCATGGCCAGTCCTACCGCCACCGACTCGTGACTGAACGGCGCGCCCAGGATCACCACGAACAGGAAGCCTACGGCCTGGCCGGTGGTCAGGCAGAAGGCGCGGGTCAGGTCCTGCTCTCGCGCCTCGTCGGGGGCGGGCGCGTGACGGCCCACTTCCAGGGCGCGAACCGCCAGCACCAGGGCCGGCGCCAGCAGCAGCGTCACTTCGAAGGCCGCCGCGCGGGGCGCGCCCACCTGGGTCATCCCGGCCGCCAGGGCCAGCAGCAGCAGCGGCACCATCACGGCCAGGGCGAACCAGGCGCCCACATTCACCTTCGGCGGCGCCGTGGCCAGCAGGAACGCCGCGCCGGGCCGCCAGCGCACGCGGGTCGGCGGCGCCACCGGTTGGGCGTCACGGAAACTGGCGCTGGGGGGGTGGCTGGTGATCGGACAGTCCCTTCTTCTGAAGGGTCCCTGCTTCAAGAGGTCGCAATCACCCTCGGGCGCCGCCCCTTAATCCCCGCTTAAACACGGGCCGATTCTCCGGACGGGCCGCCCGTCACGGCGCCGCCCTGTGGATCGCGGCGCTCTGCCCGGCGACGCGAATCCCCGCGCGCGCTAGAGAGGGCTCATGACTGTCCACACCACCCCGCCGGGCGACGGCGACGGCGACCGCATCATCGACGAGCCGCTGTCGGAAGCCCTGTCGCGCCGCTATCTCGCCTACGCCCTTTCGGTCATCACCGACCGCGCGCTGCCCGACGTCCGCGACGGCCTGAAGCCGGTGCAGCGGCGCGTGCTCTACGCCATGCGCGAGATGCGGCTGAACCCCGACGCGGCCGCCCGCAAGTGCGCCAAGGTGGTCGGCGAGGTGATGGGCGGCTATCACCCGCACGGCGACCAGTCGATCTACGACACCCTGGTCCGCATGGCCCAGCACTTCGCCCAGCGCTATCCGCAGGTCGACGGCCAGGGCAACTTCGGCAACATCGACGGCGATAACGCCGCGGCCATGCGCTACACCGAGGCCAAGCTGACGGTGGCCGCCACGCTGCTGCTCGACGGCATCGAAGAAGACGCGGTCGACTTCAAGCCCACCTACGACGGCTCGGACGACGAGCCCGTGGTTCTGCCGGCCGGCTTCCCCAACCTGCTCGCCAACGGCTCGACCGGCATCGCGGTCGGCATGGCCACCTCGATCCCGCCGCACAACGCCGGAGAGCTGATCGACGCCTGCCTGATGCTGCTGGACGATCCCGACAGCAGCGTCGAAGCCCTGATGACCCACGTCCAGGGCCCCGACTTCCCCACCGGCGGCGTCATCGTCGAGCCGCGGTCCAGCCTGCTCAGCGTCTACGAGACCGGCCGCGGCGGCGTGCGCGTCCGCGCCACCTGGACCAAGGAGGACCTGGGCAAGGGGATGTACCAGATCGTCATCACCGAGATTCCGTATCAGGTGAAGAAGGCCGATCTGGTCGAACAGCTGGCCGAGCTGATCGAGGGCAAGAAGGCCCCGCTGCTGGGCGACGTCCGCGATGAATCCGCCGAGGACGTCCGCCTGGTGCTCGAGCCCAAGAGCCGCAACGTCGAGCCCGAGGTCCTGATGGAGAGCCTGTTCAAGCTCTCCGACCTCGAGACCCGCTTCAGCGTCAACCTCAACGTCCTGGACGCCCGCGGCACGCCCGGCGTCATGAACCTCAGGCAGGCCCTGGTCGCCTTCCTCGACCACCGGCGCGAGGTCCTGGTCCGACGCGCCCGCCATCGCCTGGCCAAGATCGAGGCCCGGCTGCACATCCTCGACGGCCTGATGATCGCCTACCTCAATCTGGACGAGGTGATCCGGATCGTCCGCTACGAGGACAAGCCCAAGGAAAAGCTGATCGAGACCTTCGCGCTCAGCGAGTTGCAGGCCGACGCCATCCTCAACACCCGCCTGCGCCAGCTGGCCCGGCTGGAGGAGATGGAGATCCGCCGCGAGCACGCCGAGCTCAGCGAAGAGCGCGACGGCATCGTCGGCATGCTGGCCTCCGACAAGGCCCAGTGGAAGCTGGTGGGGCAGGGGCTGAAGGACACCAAGGCCCAGTTGGCCGACCTCAACGTCCGCCGCTCCACCTTCGCCGACGCGCCGCAGATCGACACCGAGGCCGCCCTGGAAGCCATGATCGTGCGCGAGCCGATCACCATCATCCTCAGCGAACGCGGCTGGATCCGCGCCGCCAAGGGCCGCGTGGAAGACCCCTCGGAACTCAAGTTCAAGGAGGGCGACAAGCTCCAGTTCCTGGTCCCCGCCGAGACCACCGACAAGCTGCTGATCTTCGCCAGCGACGGCCGCTTCTTCACCCTCGGCTGCGACAAGCTCCCGGGCGCCCGCGGCCACGGCGAGCCGCTGCGCCTGATGATCGACCTCGACGACAAGGTGGGCCTGATCGATGTCTTCCCGCACAAGCCGGGCACGAAGCGGGTGCTGGCCTCCAAGGAGGGCTACGGCTTCATCCTGCCGGAGGAGGAGGCCATCGCCTTCCGGCGCGCGGGCAAGCAGGTCCTGAACGGCACGGCGCTGTCGTGCGTCGCGCTGGGGGAATCCGAACAGCTCGCCGTCATCGGCGACAACGGCAAGCTCCTGATCTTCCCCGCCGCCGAACTGCCCGAGATGCCGCGCGGCAAGGGCGTGAAGCTCCAGACCTATCGCGAGGGCGGCCTGCGCGACGTCGCGGCCTTCAAGACCGAGGACGGCATGACCACCGTCGACGCCAGCGGCCGCACCCGCGCCTGGCCGGAATGGCGCGAGTGGCTGGGCCGCCGGGCGGGGGCGGGGAAGCTGGCGCCGAAAGGGTTTCCCGCGACGAAGCGGTTCCGGCCGAAGGCGTAGGCGCGCGCCGCCGTCACTTCGCCGTGGCTGTCCCCGCCGCCGCGGTCGCCGCGGCCTGTTCGGCCTGCCGCGCGCCCGCCAGGATCGAGGGCAGGGCGTAGTTCCCCTCGTGGCAGGCGTACTCGTACATCGCCGCCTCTTCCTTGCGGAACACCATCTCGCCCCGCCAGACCTGCGTGTAGAGCGTGGGGTCCTCCACCTCGAACAGGTAGGTGATCTCGCGCGGCCCGGTGCGGGTGAACCGCTCGGTCACCCGGGTCTTGTCCGAGACGGTGTAGCCGTTGGTCCGCGTCAGCCCGGGCCGGAAGCCCTGGGTGGTCACCACCAGTGTCGCGCCTTCCCAGCGCCCGACCGAGGCGCCCATCCAGCCGCCCGGGGCCACCGGCCCTATCGCCGCGCCCAGCCGCACGATCCGCGCGTCGTGGTTCTTCTCCGAGACGATGACCACGTGGTCGGCGGTCTGCACCACCTGGATGAAGTTGGTGTCGGGCGAGTTGAGGATCGGCGCGCCGGCCCCGCGCGCGGTCAGGCAGCGCTCGTCGCTCGGCCGCTGTTCGACGTGGTCGTACGCCTCCACCCGCGGCTGGCCGATCCTCAGCGCCGTCTTCACGTCCTCGCGCCAGGGGATGCGGCCGTCCGCCGGCTCGGTGATCCAGGACGAGCGGATCTCGCCGCGGATGCGGGCCAGCCCGGGGCCCATGTCGTTGAACTCGGCCTCCTCCTGGCCCAGCACGTCGTCCTTGGCCACGATCATGCCGTTCAGCGCCCGCCGCGGCGCCTCATAGGCCTCGGCCTCCTCGGGCGTGGCGATCAGCGCCTTGAACTCCTTCGGCCGCTGCAGCTGGGTGTACCAGGCGTTGCTCCAGGTCCCGGTGAGGTCGGCTTGCGGCGGCGGTCCCGCGGCCACGGCGCCGGTCGCCGTCAGCCCCAGCGCCGCGCCCAAGATCATCGCCCGCCACATACCTGCCCCCGTCGCGTTGATTGGACGCTAATCCCCCGCGGCGCCGGGGCCAAGCCGCCGGCCCGCGGCGATGCGCGGACCGACGGCGTGCGGTCGCCCCTTACTTCTGGAACTTCAGCTCGCGCACCAGGACGCCGCCACGCTGCACGCGCATGGCCTCGCGGCTGATCTGGGCCTGGGCGGCCTTCTGGTTGCTGCCCCACAGCGCCGCCGTGCGCTTGTCCTGATCGGCCTGGCTGGCGTCGAACACCGCCATGTTCTTGAACTCGATCATCAGGATCAGGTCGGGCTCTTTGTCGCGCGCGGCGTTCACCTGCAGGATCTTGTAGCTGATGATGTCGCCGGCCTTGATGCCTGCCTCGTTGGACGCCCGCCACTGGCCGTTGAGATAGGCCATGTACTCGTCGAACATCCCCGGCTTGGTTTCGATGTGGCTGATCTGCCAGACCGTGCCGTTCTCGTAGACCCTGGGCGCGGTCTGCGCGTGCGCCGCCCCCGCCAGCAGCCCGGCCGCCACCGTCGCCGCCATCGTGCGCGTGATCGTCTTGAGCATGATCGTTCTCTCCCTGTCGCCGCTCCCCGGCGGCCGGCCCGACTGTTCGCCGCCGCCCGGCGCGAGAGAACTGCACATATTTGCGGTCGGAGAGCGGGCCCGGCTCACCTGCAAATTTGTGCACTTCCGCGTCGGGCCGGATGGTCGAAGCCTGGGGCGTTGATCAATTCGGGGGTCCATCATGTCCATTCGTCTCACCGCCGCGCTGGCCTGCGGCCTGCTGCTCGCCGCCGCCGGCGCCCAGGCCGCGCCCGCCGCCTCTCCGGCCGACCTGTGCAAGGGCGGCCAGCTGGTTGTGGTGCGGGTCAGCACGGTCAAGCCGGGCGCCAAGGCCGCCTTCGAGGCCGCCGCCCGCGATCACCTGGCCTGGTATCGCGGCCACGGCATCTCCTCGAACCGCCTGGTCGTGGGGCCCGTCATCAGCGGCGACATGTCCAAGGGCTTCACGGCGTCTGAGACCGAGTACGTCTCGATCCACATGGATTCGCCCGGCGTGCCGCGCGACAAGCGCGACGCGGCCTGGGACGCCTATGTGAAGGCCTATCGCGACTCGTCCGACCTGGCGGTCGACAAGTTCGCCTGCGTGCGCGAGCCCAAGTAGGAGCTAGGACGCTTGAGCCAGCGCCGCGTGCGCCGACACGCGGCCCATCTCCAGCACCAGGGCATAGTGGCGCTCGACGTCCTCGCTGAGGTCGGGCGCCACGACCATCCCGCACGCCTGGGACTGGAACAGCCCGCGGGCCTCGCCGTCGGCCAGCAGGCGCGAGACGTGCGTGCGCGAGACGAACGCCCCCTGCGCCAGGGCCCGCTGGGAGACCGGCGCCCGTTCCAGCAGCCGCGACCGTCCGGCGGGCTGCGCCGCGATCAGCTGCTCCATCATCCGCGAGCCGCCGTCGCGGGCCAGGAACAGCAGCACCGGCCTGTCCGGCCCCACGAACAGGTCGCGCCGCGCGACCGTGTTCAGGCCCATCTGCATCGCCAGCCGCCGCGTGAACTGGGCGTCGCACGTCATGTCGCGCAGGTGCGCCAGCCCCGGGTCCAGCCGGGCGACGGCATGCATCATGGCCGCGACGCCGGCCCCCATCACCTCGTGCATCCGCGGAGACAGCCGCAGCGTCCCCGTCTCGTCGCGGGTCAGGAAGCCGTTGGCCAGGGCGCGGCGCAGATAGTGGCGCGCGCGGCCCTCGCTGCAGGTGCGGTTGGCGATCGCGGACTGGATCAGGTGCGCCGCGGCGAACCCGTCGAACAGGGCGTCCAGCATCATCGCCGCGCCGCTCAGCGAGGCGCGCCCCAGGTCGCTGAGCAGCCAGCGCTGCGCGACGTCCCAGCCGGCGTAGTTGGCCAGGTTCTCGCGCGCCAGCGCCTCGATGGCGGCTCGGAAATCGGGATGCGCGCGGATCGCGGCGAACGCCTGGTCTGAGAACGCCTCCACGTCTCCCGATCCCCTCAACACGCGAAACGCCCCGACTCGCGACACTGAAATCCTGTGTGCACCGCCCCGGGCGCGCCGACCAGATGCCGCTACGCCAAGCTCTGCCACAGTTCATCGTGGGTTCAGCCGCGGGACGCCAACCTGCGAACACCGGCGGCCGTCGCAACTCTCCCGTCCCTCGGATGCGGCGGCCAAAGGACTAGCACGACACGCAACCAAGGCGGCGCGTCATCCCACCGGGTGGCGCGCCGTTTGGCTGTCCCGCCGCCGGGGGCGTCGCCCGGGGCCCCAGCCGGTGAACCCCCGCTGAACGCCGCCGCCCCGGGCCGTTCAGACGGCCTCCCGTAGATTGCGGGTCATTGGCCAAGGAGGGCCTGACATGAAGAAGATTATCCTGGGCGCCGCCGCCGCCGCCATGACCCTGGCCAGCAGCGCCGCCATGGCCCAGCCCTACTACGGCGCCCAATCCTACTATCGCGAACAACCCTACTACGGGGACCGCGGCTACGACCGCGGCGTCTACGACCAGCGCTATCGCGACTCCGACCGCGACGGCCGGCCCGACTATCAGGAGTGGGGCCGTGACCGTGACCGCGACGGCCGCCCCGACCAGTACGACCGCTACGACAACCGCCGCGGCCACGGTCACGCCTATGGCCGCGACCGCTATCGTGGGGACGGCCGCTGGCGCCAGGGGCAGGTCTATCCCTATTACCGCCAGCGCGGCTACGTGATCGACGACTACCGCCGCTACGATCTGGCGCCGCCCCGTCCGGGCTACCGCTACTACCGCTCGGACAACGGCGACGTTGTGATGGCGGCCATCGCCTCGGGCCTCATCGGCCTGGTGATCGGCGGCGCCCTCAACGACAACAACCGCCACGACCGCTACGACCGTCCCGGCAGCTACTACGACTACCGCCGCTGACGGCCGAACGGCGGCCCCCGTCCCTCACCGGGCGGGGGCCTACCGCGCCGCAGGCTCAAGCTGTCCAACCGCAGAGCCCGCAGAGAGACGCAGGGCGCCGGCGCAGTCGCCGACCTCTCCGCGCATCTCCGCGATCTCCGCGATTTCCCCCGACGACGGCGCCGCCGCCCTCACGCCGGCCGCAGAACCGCCCGCCGCCGCAACGCCCCGCCCGCCAGGCCGAAGCCCGCGATCATCATCGCCCAGGTCGCCGGCTCGGGCACGGCGTCCATGTAGGTCTCGAACCGCAGCGACGTTCCGCGCGCGGCGGTGTAGTTGAACGGCGTCGTATAGAAGACCGGATCCGTGATCCACAGGTCGCCGCCGGCATAGGGGACGCTCGACGCCCCATAGCCGCCGACCGCGTCCGACAGGTCGATGACGAACGTGTCGCCCGCCGACAGGACGATGTTGGCCGCACGAGTGTCGATGAACAACTTTTCTGTGCCCGGTGGGCCGAAATCCACCATCTGCGAGAACACGAAGGGGCCGGTGCTGAAGGCGTCGCCCTTGGCGATCCGCACCCGCGCGGCGTAGCCGCCCCACAGGCTGATGCCGGTCAGCCGCCCGCCCAGCCCCGCGGTGATCTGCTGCTGCCACTGATAGCCGACGCCGTTCAGCCCGACGTCCATGCCCAGGTTCGCCTGGTCCAACACCCCGTCCGCCGCCAGGGCGGCCGATCCCCCCGCGAGGGCCAGCAGACCCGTCGCCAACGCCAACACAACCTTCATCGCATCCCCCGCACGAACTATCGCGGGAGTTGATGTGACTCCGGCCGATCCAGCAACCGACTTCGCGCCCTGCGCGAGCGCGCCCGGCGCCGATCCGAAACCACCGAGCGTCCGCCACGCCGCGCCGCAGGCCCCAACGTCCAACCGCAGAGCCCGCAGAGAGACGCACAGCGCCGGCGCAGTCGCCAACCTCTCCGCGCATCTTCGCGAACTCCGCGGTTCGATCCGACGACGGACGGCTGTCCTTACGCCGCCCGCAGAGCCACCCGCCGCCGCCGCAACGCCCCGCCCGCCAGGCCGAAGCCCGCGATCATCATCGCCCAGGTCGCGGGCTCGGGCACCGCCGTCTGCGGCCGGGTCGAGATCGCCCCCACCGCGTCGATGTCGGCGCCCACGGTGCCGCCGCTCTGGCCGCCCTCGTTCGCCACGTCGATCAGCCGCACGAACGAGAACGCCGAGCTCGAGCCGAACCCGAACGCGTCGATGTCGATGCCGCGCGTGTTTCCGGTCACCAGCCCCACCGACAGCCAGGTGATCCCGTCGACGCTCACGTCCACCGTGGTGTCCTCCACGTCGGGGCCCACCTCGAAGATCCACAGGTCGTCGGCGTCGCTGTCCGAGCCGGTCAAGAGGTTGTCGGTGAACCGCAGCACCAGCGCCCCGCCCACGCCCAGCGAGACGAAGCTGCAGGCCGCCTGGCTGGCGCAGCTGTTGACGCCGTTATAGTTCGGCGGCCCCAGCGCATTGCCGGCCCCCTGGTGCGGCGCCGACGGATCGGCCCCCTCCAGCCCGGGCAGATAGCTCACCACCACATCGGCGAACGAGATCGCCCCCTGCGGAAACTCCACCCCGCCGAACACCTCGGCCCGAGCCTCGCCGGCCCCCAGCACTACCGCCGCGCCGCCCAGCAGCGCACACCCGAACGTCTTCCAGCTCACAGCACCCTCCATCCCCGGCCAGCCCGGGTCCGAACGGGCAACCCGCAGAGGGGTTCAGGTGTTCCGCTGGGTTTTGCTCAACGCCGCGCACTGCATGCCGCCGCACGGGGATGCACTGGGGCGCACCGTAGTTCCTCCCCCACAGGGGGAGGGGGACCGCGAAGCGGTGGAGGGGGCTTTGGCCGACGACGTTCGTTTCCCTTACAGTGGGAGAGGGCGACCGCCCGCCGCAGACGGGCGGTGGAGAGGACGCGCCATGGGCGCGCCTCGGGGAATAGTGTTCCTGTCACTATGCTGTCACGTCAGGCCTATCTCGACAATCCGGGCCTCCAGAGCCGACATACTCCGACGCGCGCGAGAGTCGGCGCTCATAAGTAGGCTTCGCGAGGTCTCAAGATCGTCCTTGTCGAGATCAAGGGCAGTTCGTTGGATCAGTGGCAATGGGACCCCGAATTCATCAAGAGCACGCAACTCTCCTGGTAAGAACAGGTTCTGAAGCTCGGCCGCATACACACGGTAGTTGACTACGTCCGCGCCGATTATCGCGTCGATGACATCATTGAGTGCCCGCAAGAGTTGTGCGAACGTGTACTCGGCGCCGCGTAGAAAATTGAAGCAACGATCAATCTCGGCCTGCGCAGCAAGTCCGGAAGCGCTCACTAGTCCCTCGATGTATGCTCGGATGGAGCCGCTCCGACGCAGGCGATCGGCGAACATGGCAACTTGCCGCGGCGAGCGCATGTCGTGCTTTGCAAATCGAAGAAGATTCCATGGGACGGCGAACGCCGCTTCGATCTGGTCGAAGTCCGGGATGCCCTTCCAGTACAGTAAAGAGTCCGGGTTCCGCAGCTCTGCTTCTAACTCACCGGCCATGGTGTTGAGTTCATCGATCCCCAAATTCGCCCACGCGCCAAGGACAGTTTGGGGCAGTAGGCTTGCATCAGATATAGCGTGCTTGCGACGCTTGGCACTGGGTGAGAGTATATCATCGTCAATTTGAAGAAGTAGCTCGGGTGCCATAAATTCATCTGCCTCAAACAATGGTACTTTTACGGCGTAGTCAGCTTCCTCCGGCGGAGTATTGTAGAGAAATATCCGACCAATATTGTGTCGGAACATCCGGCCAGCTCGGCCCTTTATGTTGTCAAACGTGAACCTGTCTAATTTCTTTGTGCTTATGTTTTTGTCATATATGAAAACGTTCTCGGCCGCCGTATTGACGCCCTCAATCATAGAAGAGGTGCAGACGAGCCCACCTATCTCCCCCTTGTTGAACAGGGAAATCATCAAGTGAGCGACTGCTCGTGGAATCCGCCCGTGATGGATGCCAATACCCTCGCGAACGCTCTTTCCAAGAACCCATTCGGGATGGAAGTTTTCACCGAGCCAGTCGCCCAGATCGGTACAGAAAGACGAGGGGGTGTAGAGGCTCTTGTCGAGTAAGTTGTATGTAAGGCGCGCTGCTGCTGGCGGAGATTGAACGTAAATAAGAGAGCTAGAGTGTCCCACGCTGCGGAGGTCTCGCAAGAGAACTGTCGGACTAGGGCCTTCTTCCGTCCTATCAACTATGTCGGCTGTTACTGGACTATACCGTGTCTTTACAAACTCGAGGTCGTCGCGGAACTGTCCGATGTTTGGCACTTCGTCGATCGATGGGCCAAGCAAGTATATCTGCTTAGCCCGCCTGCCATACTTCGCGAGGATCGCGTTCAGCGCAAACGACCTCTCGTCGTTCCGGTCCAGATCCAACTTGTAGAATTCATCGATAATGAAGAGGTCGATCTCGCCAATGTCGTCGCGTTCTAAAAGTCGCTCTTGCGTTCCTACGTAGATCGTCTTTCCCGCATTTCCCCCTTCAGAGCTACGTGTGACAATCCGGTAGTCCGGAAACCTCGATGACATCCGCCGTCGGAACTCGTCGAGAAGTGCGATCGTGGGGACGACAGCCACGACGGTTTGGGGGTGACGACGAGCAACCAATGCGTCGATAAGCAGGCTCTTACCGAAGCTTGTTGGCGCAGAGAGGATGATGCTTCGGCCCTCTGCTAAGCGATGGAAGACCAGTGCCTGCTCGATGTGAAAAATGATGCCCTCCAGGCCCGGAGCTCGCATAAGTTCAATTGCGAGTTCATCTCTCCAAGTGCCTTTGCCCACTACATATGGGAATAGTCCCACCTCTCGTGCAATTGCATCAATCATGGCGCCTAGGCCAGGAAGTAACTTCTGTAATCTCTCGCGTTGATCAATAAGTCTGATAATCAAGTCGAGAGAAGAGACTTGGTCGCTATCGCTTCGTTGGTGGAAGTAAGCAACAGATCGAGCAAGCCGAAATGCATCATCTGGACTAAGGTCCTCAGCAAGAAGGCGCTGTCGTATTTCTTCGTGCTTCATCAAAGATAAGATTGAACCTTCCTGTTGACAGCGACTTCAAGTTTCTCCTTGCAGTCCATGGGCACCATGAGGACCACGAACTCGATTTCCGTCGGAACGCGGGTCGAAAAGTACGAACGTGCGGCCTCAAGTTCTTGTAGGACGGCGGAAATATACTCCGGTGTTCTTGAAGTGCTATCTTTGGTGGGATCAAAGTCAGCGGCTATGCATATCGGTACGACGATCCGATCAATTATCTGATCGAGAGAAGTTTCTTCCTCGAAGAGCCAAGCGAGCTCAGCAGCATATGGAGCACCATCTTCGATCTTTGGTCCGACCAGAGCCTTCATTTCCGTAAGAAACTCGGGATCCCACAACGGCTCGACACTCTTCAATGCAGCATAACGTGCTTGCTGTATGTCATCGTACAACTTGGCTTCCCCAAGCCATAGTTCGAGCTTACCACTGTCCGGATTGAGAAGGGCGTGCACGACATCGACGCTAGTGACACTGTCGTTGCTGCGCATCTTATAGAATAGCCGAGCCACGAACGGCGTTGTGTCGAACTCTTGCCTACATATGGCGTGTAGCAAGATCTCCCCGACCTCGCCGCGCTTGGATGCGTCCTCGGTGTCGAACAATCTGCGACTTGCGCGAGCCAACTGCTTGTTGGGTTCGTATAGTAGAGCTTCGCGTTCCTTTGGTCGGAGAGCGACATCGGGCAGCCAATCAAACAGGTGGTCGGCGAGAGCTTTGTAGCGCCAAGCTGTCCGTTCGAAGTCCGGGCACAGCGCTATCGCGATCGGCGGGTCATCAACTGCTGCTATTCGAACTAGCAGCGGAACCGGCTTTGGAAACCCTGCCATTGTTGCCCCCTGACGACACTCTTCGTGGCTGGATGAGTCTTGTCAAATCTGACAACCGAGGCTTGTAAGGATAGTGACTAACTTCTCGGAGCCGACCTGCCGGATGAGGTACGGGCTGCGACCGAAGCGCCCTTGAGCGGACCTGCGGCGATCTCAAAGTAGAGAAGCGCGCCCTCAAACAGGCACTCATGAAGGGAGCCGGCCCACCGGTTCGCAAAAAATCCACCCCCACACCCCCGCCCATGACCGAATCTGACGTAGGCGGGTGTTTCCCTCCCGACCATGTCCGAGCCCGCGCCCGACATCGTTGAGGAAGACCAGCTCCTGGCCGCTGCGGCCAAGATGGAGTTCGCGGCGATGCGGCACATCCATGGCCAGCTGATCGAGAGCACCGATCCCGCCGTCATCTCGACGCTGTCGCACGCCTATGCGCGGCATTCGCGCTGCATGCGCCAGAACCTGGCCTGCCTGCAGCGCCAGAAGGGCGAGCGGGCGAGGGCGCAGCGCGCGGCCGACCAGCACGAGGTCTGGATGGCGCGGCGCCGACCCTCGGAGGACGACCTGCACGGCCTGGCCGTCGAGGCGCGCACCTGCGAGGTCCAGGACGCGGTCGACCGGGTGATCTCGGCGGCCGCCCAGGGCGACCGCCGGCGCCACACCGAATGGGCGCACCGCTTCGACCGCGAGGCCGACGACTGGTCGGAGAGGCCCGACTGGCTGGAGGACGACCTCGACGTGGTGGTGTCGCGCGCCTGCGCGGCGCTGGAGCTGCCCGGCGCGCTGGCCGCCCGCTGGCGCGAGCTGCCCGAACCCGACTTCACGCCCGAGCCCGCGCCCGCGACGCCCGAGGAGGTCGCCGCCGCCAACGCTGTGGCCCGCGACCTGATGGCCCGCTACCGCGCCGCCCCCGGCGCGGACCTCGCGCCCGCGCGCCGCTTTCCGCCCGGCGCCGACACGTCCTGACGGGCGACCGCGAAGCGTCGCTTTTCTCAACCACGAACCACACGAACCACACGAACGCCGGGGGGCCTACCTCCGCGCGCGCCGCCGCGTGTTCGTGGGGTTCGTGTGGTTCGTGGTCAAGTCATCCATCGCCTGCGGCGCGCACGGCCTGCAGGCCGGACGAGCGTCATCTCACGGCACGTACGCCCCGCCGTTGGCGTGGATCACCTGGCCCTGGACAAACCGGGCGCCGTCGCCCAGCAGGAAGTCGACCACGGCGGCATAGTCGGCGCCCTCGGCCAGGCGCCCCGACGGATTGGCCCGCGCGCCGCGGTCCAGCACGCGCTCGGCGGCCTGTTCGCCGCCCGCCATCTTCGCCACCGACGTGGTGGCCACCAGCCCCGGCGCCACGGCGTTGATCCGCACGCCGCGCGGCGCCAGCTCGGGCACCAGGTAGCGGATCAGGCTCTCGGCCAGCGCCTTGGCGCAGCCCAGGGCGGCGTAGTTGGCCAGGACCTGCCGGGCCCCGGCGCTGGAGATGAAGACGATGCTGGAGCCCGGGGCCAGCCAGGGCAGGGCGGCCTGGACCAGGTAGAGCAGCGACAGCCCGTTGGTGCGGATGGCGCCCTCGAAGGCGGTCAGGTCGGCCTCGAGCAGCGGCGTCGGATAGATCGAGGCGGCGCTGTGAACGATGTGCAGCGGGCCCCCATCCAGCTCGCCGGCCTCGCGGACCAGCCGCGCGCAGGCGGCGGTGTCGCCCACGTCGGCGCGGACGGCGCGGGCGAGGGGGCCCAGCTCGGCCACGGCGGCCTGGGCCGCCGCCTCGTCGCCCTGCCAGCCCAGCACCAGCGGCTCGCCCCGCGGCGCCAGATGCCGGGCGATGGCCAGCCCGATGCCCTTGGTCCCGCCCGTGATGAGGATGGTCATGACAGGGACACCGGATCGAGCTGCGTGCCGGGCGGATAGTGGTCGCCCAGGATCATCATGCCGTCGAGGGTGGTCACCGCGGGCAGCGCGCCGCCTTCGAGCGCGCCCAGCTTGGCGATGGCCGTGCGCCGCGTGGCCGTCTCGGCGATGGAGAGCACCCAGCCGTCGCCGGCCGGCTCCACCCACGGATCGGTCAGCGTCACCGACAGGAGGCCGCCGTGCGCCTGGAACGCGATCTTGCCCGCGAACCGCCCGGTCCCCGACAGGGCGCCGCCGTCCAGCGTCAGGTCGCTGTCGGGCGTGGCCTGGAACACGAACGTCCCGTCCTCGGCCCGCCCCGCCCCGCCGTCGGTGGCCACCGACCCGCCCGAGCCCTCCACATAGGCCCGGAAGCTCTGCTTCACGCCCCAACCCAACCGTGTCACCCGCATCCCGTGTCCTCTTGTTCGGTCTCCGCGGCGACGGAGACGCCGATCATCAAACCACGGATCGCGCGGATATCAGACCTCGAAGCCCGCCCGCCAGCGCGCGCCGTCGGCGGTCATCTCCAGCACCGAGACGGCGCCGGCCTGCGCCGACAGCGCCCGCGTCAGCAGGCGCGTCCCGAATCCCTCGCGCAGGCTTGGCTTCGGCGCCGGGCCGCCCGTCTCGCGCCACTCCAGCTCCAGCCGCGCCCGGGGCCCGCTGTCGTCCAGCGCCCACGCCAGCCGCACGCGGCCCCGCTCGCCGCAGAGCGCCCCGTACTTGGTGGCGTTGGTGGCCAGCTCGTGCAGGCACAGCACCAGCGCCACGGCCACCTCGGACGGGATGTTCGTGGGCGGCCCGTCGAGGACCAGGCGCGCCGGGTCGGCCGGGCGGAACGGCGCCAGCACCTGGATCGCCAGGTCTTCCAGCGTCACCGGCCGCCAGGCGCTGTCGACCAGGAGGTCGTGGGCGCCCGCCAGCGCCGACAGCCGCGCGTCGAAGTGATCGCGGGCCGTGGTGACGTCGCCGGTGTCGCGGAACGTCTGGTGGGCCAGCGACTGGACGACGGCCAGGGTGTTCTTCACCCGGTGGTGCAGCTCAAGCTTCAGCAGCCGCTCGGCCTCGCGCGCCGCCACCTCGCGCGCCAGCGCCGCGCGCAGCAGCGCCACCATCCAGGTGACGAAGCCGCAGGAGGCCACGAAGAACGTCACGCTCAGCAACCCGCGACGCAGCATCACCGGCTGCTCGAAGGGCGCCAGCATGGCGACCCCGCCTGCGGCCAGGACCGCGGTGCAGGTGATGGCCGACATCACCCCGCCGAACACCGCCGCCACCAGCACCGCCAGGAGGAAGGCCGTGAAGGGCGCGCCCATGCCGATCAGGGGCGCCAGCGACAGCCGGATCCCCAGCGCGAGGACGGCCAGCGCCAGACCCAGCGCGATCCGCGCCATCGCCCCGCGCGGCTGCCGCGCGATCCGCCGCACCAGGAAGTCCGTCACGGCCTCAAGCGCCTCCTACTGGCGCTGCGCGCCGTCTTCCGCATCGCACTCTAGTTGTTTGGCGGAAATACGCACGCACCTGCGGCGAAGACATCGGCCCGTTGGGTACGTAATGATCGGAGAAGCTACGCCGTCTCCACCCCGTTCGCAGGAGAGCTGTCGTGTCGATAACGCTCGCACAGATCTATGCCGGCTTGCGCTACGCCGACGGCGCGCGCTGGGCCGACCCGGTCATCACCTACAGCCTGCCGACGGCCGGCTCGGTCTGGTCGCCCTCGGCCTATGGCCAGGGCTCCGAGCCCCTCGATCCGGCCTACGGGGTCCTGGACGCCGCCCAGCGCAGCCAGTTCACCGCTGCGCTCACGGCCTGGTCGCGGGTGACCGGCATCATGTTCATGGAGACGCCGGACAACGCCGGCATGTCGGGCCAGATCCGCGTGGCCTTCACCGACCTGGCGACCCAGGGCTCGGCCGACGCCGCCGCCTATGCCTACACCCCGCCGGCCCCCGGCTTCGGCGTCGGGGCGAAGAACGGCGACATCTGGGTCGACGACTCGCACAAGACCGCCGACGCCAGCCTGGGCAGCTTCCTCTACGCGACCTTCCTGCACGAGATCGGCCACGCGCTGGGCCTGAAGCACTCGTTCGAGGGCACGACGCTGCCCACCGAGTTCGACAACCTGCGCTACACGGTGATGTCCTACACCGACGCGCCGGACGGCACGCTGCGGACCTTCAACCAGCAGGGCTCGACGCTGTTCGCCAACGGCGTGACGGTGAACCCGTCCACGCCGATGCTGCTCGACATCATCGCCATCCAGGGCATCTACGGCGCCTCGCGGGGCGCGGCGACCGGGGCGGACACCTACACCTTCGACGAAGCCCGCCCGATCCTGATGACGCTGTTCGACACCGGCGGCGTCGACACACTGGACCTGTCGACCCACGCGCGGGCCTCCAGCGTGGACCTGACGCCGGGCGCCTTCTCGTCGATCGCCATCTTCTCCGTCCAGGACCAGATCGCCTTCTGGACGGCGCGCTTTCCGGGATTCAGCAGCTTCATCGCGAGCTTCCTGGACAAGCCCGACACCTACGCCTGGCGCAACAACGTCGCGATCTCGCAGGAGACGACCATCGAGAACGTGGTCGGCGGCGCAGGCGCGGACACGATCATCGGCAACGCCGCGTCCAACAGCCTCTCGGGCGGCGCGGGCGCCGACTCGATCTCGGCCGGGGCAGGGGCCGACACCGTCGTGGGCGGGGCCGGCGGTGCGGCCGGCAACTACCTGCGCGGCGACGACGGCGACGACGTGCTGATCGGCGGCGGCGACTTCGACGACATCAACGGCAACATGGGGAACGACACCGTCTCGACCGGCGCCGGGAACGACTTCTGCGTCGGCGGCCGCGACAACGACCTGCTGTTCGGCGAGGACGGGGCGGACTTCGTCTACGGCAACCTCGGGAACGACACCTGCAACGGCGGCGCCGGCGACGACATCATCCGCGGCGGGCAGGGCAACGACACGCTGAGCGGCGGCGATGGCGCCGACTTCGTCTCGGGCGATCGCGGCGACGACACCATGATCGGCGGGGCCGGGGCGGACAATTTCCACTCGTCCAACGAGGCCGGGATCGACCGGGTGCTGGACTTCAGCGTCGCCCAGGGCGACCGGGTCCAGCTCGACCCGGGCACGACGTTCTCGGTCAGCCAGGTCGGCGCCGACACCGTCATCTCGCTCACGGGCGGGCAGGTGATCCTGGTCGGCGTCTCGATGTCGAGCCTGCTGCCCAACAGCATCTTCGGCTTCTAGGCGACCGCCTGCTGCAGCCACGTCAGGAGATCAGAAACCACTTCTTGTCGGTTGATTTCGTTCAACATCTCGTGCCGCCCGCCGGGGTAGACCTTGAGCGTGACGGCCAGCCCGGCGGCCCGGTAAGCCTCGATCAGCGGCGTCAGGCCCTCGAGCTTGCGGTTGATCGGGTCCTGGTCGCCGACGAAGACGTACACCGGCAGGCCCGGCCGGATCCGGGCCAGCGCCTCGGCCGTCGGCCGGGCTTCCCGCAGCGCCGTGAACGAGTCCCTCGACGCCTCGTTGAACTGGATGCCGCAGAACGGGTCGGCCATGTAGGCGTCGACCTCAGCCGGGTCGCGCGACAGCCAGTCGTAGGCCGTCCGGCCCTCGAAGCCCTCCTTCAGCTTGCCCGCGGCGATCCGGGCGCCCGGTCCCGTGGTGCCCGACAGGACCAAGGCGTCGATCAGGTGCGCATGCTCGAGGATGTACGCCTGCGAGAGCATGGCGCCCATCGAATGGCCCATGAGCACCAGGGGCAGGCCGGGGTTCTCGGCGCGGGCCAATCGCGTCAGGACCGCCATGTCGGACACTACCGCCGGCGCGCCGCCGGGCCCGAAGTCGCCAAGGTGGCTCATGCCCGAGGTCATGCCATGACCCCGATGATCGGCCGCGTAGATCGCAAAGCCGGCCTCGACAATGGGCGCCATGGGCCCGAGGTAGCGCCCGGCATGCTCGCCGGCGCCGTGCGCCAGCTGCAGGACCGCCCTGGGCTGTCCCGCCGTCCACCTGAAGCCAGCGAGGCCCACGCCATCCTCGCCCTCGTACCGGAACCGTGTCTCGCGGATCGTCATGCCTTCGCCTTTTCGGCTTTCCATTCGGCCAGCAGGGCCGCCTCGCGCTCGGGCGTCAGGCCTGTCTTCGGTCTGGCTCGACGCTCCGGCGGCAAAGTGTTCCACCAGGCCAGGGTGTCGCGCGCCGTCTCCTCCAGCGGCCGGAACGTGAGCCCCGCCCTGATGGCGGCTGCGTGACTGCGCCGATGGAAGCCCGCCGTGGGTCCCTGACCCGGGAGCCATAGCGGCAGGTCGCTCCAGCCGCTGACCTGCTTTTGCGCCAGCCATGTCGCCGGAACCCAGTAGACGCGCGCCTGTCGGGCTCCCACGCCCTTTCCGACGGCGTTGATCATGGCCCGGGTCTCGAGCACGCCGGCCGGTCCGATAGCGTTGAATGTTCCCGCCGCCTTCTGTTCGGCGAGGCGCACAGTCCACTCGGCCAGGTCGCGGGCGTCGATGTACTGCAGCGGGTCGGTCCCATCCCCGGGCGCCAGCACCTCCCCGCCGCGCGCCATGCGCACCGGCCAGTAGGTGAAGCGGTCGGTCTCGTCGCCGGGGCCCACGATCAGGCCCGGCCGTACGACGGCGACTTTGCCGGCCCCGAACTGCCTCCGCGCCTCGACCTCGCTGGCGGCCTTCAGTGGCCCGTAGAGCTCGGGCTTCACCGGCTGGCGCTCGGCCATGACATCGGTTCCGGCGTACGGCGCCGTGGGGGCTGCCTCGTCCTCACCGGGGGTGTCGTTGCGGGCATAGGCCGATAGCGTGGAGACGAAGAGGTAGTGCCCTACGTTGCCCTTCAGCACCTTGGCGGCGTCGCGAACCCAGAAAGGCAGGGTCGTGGGATTGTCGATGCAGGCGTCCCAGATCCTGCCCTCCAGCGACTTCAGATCGCCGGTGTTGCGGTCGCCGACCAGCTCTTCCACCTCGGGCGGAAAGTCATCGGGTCGGCGGCCGCGATTGAAGACGGTCACCTTGTGACCGCGGCCCAGCGCGTATCGCACCTGATGCGGGCCGATGAACCCGGTGCCGCCGAGAATCAGGAGTAGCATGGATTCGACCTTGGACTGCGCCGCGGCGTTGGCGCCCAAGGCCGCCAGGGCGAGGGAAGAGAGCCCCAGGGCTCGTCGCGTCGTCTGCATGGCGCCACACTACGGCCCGGGGATCATCCGCCAACACGAAAACCTTGGCTGGCGCGGGCGGTGCGACCTACGGTCTGCCGATGTTCAGAATGATCCTTGCGGCGGCGCTCGCCATCATGCTCTCGCAGGCCTCGGCGCAGGCCGCCCCCCGCGACGCCCGGCTGGTGCTGGTGACGCTGGACGGCGTGCCATGGACCGAAGTGTTCAAGGGCGCCGATCCAGGCCGCGCCGGCGACCGGGCGTTCGTGACCGAGATCGGGCTGGTCAAGAAGGATTTCCTCGACCCGCCGGACCGCGCCATGGCGCTGGCTCCGTTCCTCAATGGCGTGATGGCGAAACAAGGCGTCCTGCTGGGCGATCGCGAAAACGGCAGCTGCATGGCCGTCGGCAATGACCAGTGGTTCTCGTACCCCGGCTACAACGAACTGCTGACCGGCAAGCCGGATCCCGCGATCCGCTCGAACGCCCACGGCCCGAACGCAAACGTGACGGTGCTGGAATGGCTGAACCGCCAGCCGGGTTTCAAGGGCCGGGTACAGGCCTATGGCTCTTGGGAGGCCTTCCGCGACATCCTGAACCCCGCCCGCAGTGGGCTTCCCGTCAACGCCGGCTGGGACAACGGGGGCGACGCTCGGCTGGCGCGGCTGCAGGCCGAGACGCCGCGGCTATGGCCGGTGGAGCGCTTCGACGCCTTCACGCACCTCCTGGCGCTCGACGCGCTGAGGAGCCGGGCAAAGCCGAGGGTCCTCTACATCGCATACGGCGACACCGACGAGTTCGCGCATGAGGGCCGCTACGATCAGATGCTGTGGGCCATCCGCCGCACCGACGCCTTCGTGGCCGAGCTGTGGAAGACCCTGCAGGCGGACCCGGCCTATGCCGGAAGGACGACGCTGATCGTGACCACCGACCATGGCCGAGGAATGGGGAACCGGGAGTCCTGGCGCCATCACGGCAAGGGCGCCTTCGCGCGGTCGGATGAAACCTGGCTGGCGGCGATGGGGCCGGATGTGCTTCCCGCGGCCAAGCCGGCAGAGTGCGGAAAGCTGGGCCAGGTGGCGGCGACGGCGCTGTCGGCGCTGGGACTAGACTGGAAAGCGTTCGATCCCGCAGCGGGCGCGCCGCTTCCGATCCTGCGCGGTCGCTAGACTAGAACGGCGGCTCGTCGGCAGGCGGTGGCGGTGGCGGCGACGCTGCGGCCTCCAACTCGCGGATTCGGCGGGCATAGCGTTCGGAAAGCGCCGCACGATCCGACACGTTTTCGCTGGCCGCGCGCCAGAGCGCCTGCGCGCGGTCGAGGTCGCGGCGATCAGCCCCGGCGGCCAGGGCGCGGTCGTAGGCGCTGCGCAACTGGCGGTCCTGATTGGCCAGGCTGGGATAGCCACAGACCAGGCGATCAGCGGCTGTCGGGAGGTCGTAGCAGCGATTGCTGTTGCGACTGCGTGCGATCGGTTCGGCGCGCACGAGCTGTCCGGGCACCGACTCAGATCCGGCCGATGACGCTTCCCGCGGCGTCTGGCTGAAACCGGCAGGTGGGCCGACCGGCGCCAATGACGCCAAGACGACGGCGGCGCGGGGCGTCTCGACGGCCTCGGGCTGAGGCGGCGGCACGCTGAGGCCCCACGTCACGGCGGCGGACACGAAGGCGGCCAGCGCCGCCGTGGCCGCCATCATCCCGTTGCGGCGCGGCGGCGCCAGCGCGACTTCGGGCGCGGCGTGGTCCGGCCTGGCGTAATTCATCGGCAGGGGTGACCAGTCCTCGACTCGGGTCGGGCGGCTTTCCAGCTCGGCGTTCAGTTGGTGGATGAGGGCGGTCTGATTTCGGGCGCGCGCCATGTCGAGGAGCCGCTTCAGCTCCTGGGCGCTCAGCGCCGAGAGTTCGATGCGCAGCATATCCGCAACCTGCCCCAGGCGCCGCAGGGGCGGCGCTTCGCCATTACGCCTGCGCCTGTAGCACGGCTGGGTCCCGACTTCACCGATTGGAGCTCGTCGATGGTGGCCAGCCACACGCCGGCGACCCGCGCGCCGACCGCTGGCCGGGGTTCGACTTCAAAGGGAAGGGCGGCGACATCCACGAGGGCGACTCCCCCTCAGAACACACCCATCGAAAGCCCAGCGGCCAGGGCGGAGCCCAGCTCCTGGCAGCGGGTGAGATCGGCCTCGGCCACGGCTTTCGGCGCCTCGATCGCCTCGGGCGCCTGGGCGTGGGTGCAGACAATGATGGGTTCGGCGATCGGCTTCAGCCGCCAGCCCAGGGTGATACGCGCCATCTGACGCACGGCGCCGGTTCCGTCACTGCCGGCGGCGATCAGCATGGCGTAGGGGCGGCCGTTCAGGCGCTCCAGGACGGGATAGTAGTTCCGGTCGAAGAACTCCTTCATGGCGCCAGACATCGCCGCGAGATTCTCGGGGCATGCGAAGAGGTAGCCGTCTGCGGCGAGCAGGTCGGCCGCCCCAGCTGCGTCGGCTGACAGCATCACCGTCTCGACCCCAGTTTCCGCGGACGCGCCGCGGGCGGAGGCGTCGGCCATGGCGCGAGCCGCGCCCGTGCGCGAATGCCAGACGATCAGGAGCCGCTTCATGCCGCCGAGGCTAGCGACTTTCGCGGTCGATTGCCGAGATGAAACTCACCTGTGCTTGCGTGGCGTCGAACGTACCCTAATCTCGAACCCAACAGGTGTTGGGAGGGGACTGGGATGCTGCTTCGTCAAGGGGCGCGGCTTACGGCTGCGCTGACCGCCATTTCGTTGGCGCTCGCGCCGGTCCAGGTCTCGGCTCAGACGGCTCGGAAGCCTGCGGCCCACGCCTCGACGCCGGCGCTTTCACGGGCCGCGAGTCCCGAGGCCGTAGGCTTCGACAGCGCGCGCCTGACCAAGCTCGACACTTACATGCAGGGCGTCGTGGCCGAGGGCCGGGTCGCCGGCATGACGACTCTGTTGGCCCGCCACGGCAAGGTCGTCAGCTTCAAGACCTATGGGAAGAAGAGCCTCGCCGCCGGCACGCCGATGACCGAGGACACGATCTTCCGCGTCTATTCCATGACCAAGCCGATCACCGGCGTGGCGATGATGATCCTGTTCGAAGAGGGCAAGTGGCGGCTGGACGATCCGGTCACCCGCTATATCCCCGAGTTCAAGAACCTGCAGGTGATGACCGGCGTGGACGAGGAGGGCAACGGGACCCCGGTGCTCGTGCCCATGAAGCGCCCGCCCACCATGCGCGAGATCATGAGCCACACGGCCGGCTTCGGATATGGCCTGCAGGACAAGCATCCGGTCGACAAGCTGTTCCGCGAGAACCGCGCGCTGGGCGCGGGAACTCTGCAGGACATGATCAACGCCACGGCGAAGATCCCGCTGGTCTATCAGCCGGGCGAGTCCTGGCGCTATTCCATCAGCGTCGACATCCAGGGCTACCTGGTCGAGAAGCTCTCAGGCAAGCCGCTGGCGCAGTTCATGGACGAGCGCATCTTCAAGCCGCTGAAGATGACGGACACGGCCTTCTATGTGCCGGCCGCGAAGAAGGACCGCTTCTCGGCCGTCTATGCGCTCAACCGCGAGACGCGAAAGATCGAGGAAGCCGACGTCATCTTCGGCAACCCGCTGCCGACCTATCTGATCCCGCCCACCGCGCCGTCGGGCGGCGGCGGCTTGGTCGGCACCACCATGGACTACGCCCGCTTCGCCCAGATGATCGCGAACAAGGGCGAACTGGACGGCGTGCGGATCCTGTCGCCGGCCTCGGTGGAGCTGATGGGCACCAACATGATCCCCCGGAACGTGCTGGTGAACTCGAACGGCACCAGCGGTCTGCGCTTCAACGAAGCGGTCGGCTTCGGCCTCGACTTCATGGTGGTCAACGAACCGCGGGTCGCGGGCACGCTGGAAGGCAAGGGTTCCATGAGCTGGGGCGGCGCGGCCGGCACCTGGTTCTGGGTGGATCCGACGAACGACGTGGTCTTCGTGGGCATGATCCAGCGCCTGGGCGGCACGGGCGGCGACGACCTCGGCCAGATGTCCCGGACGCTGACCTACCAGGCGCTGGTGCATCCTGAGAAATAGGCGGTACGGACCGCTCCTCCTTTTCGCCGGGCTGTCGCTGGCGGCGGTGGGTGTTGGCTGCACCGTCGCGGCGATCAGCGGCGTTGCGGTCGGCGTCTGGCTACGCAACCCGGTCGCCTGGATCGTGGGCGCAGCGTTCGCCGTCGGTCTTGCCCTTCGGGCGGGGGAACGGACCGAGCTTGTCTTCTTGGGGCTCGCGCCGATCGGCCTCGCAGCGAGTTTCCTGAGCGCCGATCTCCAGGGCGTGCACCGGTGGGTGGACCTGGGTCCGCTGCACCTGAATGTGGCCCAGGTGTTGCTGCCCCCGGCGGTCGCTGCGATCGCGGCCCGGGCCGAGGCGTGGAGATGGGCGGTCGCAGTTGCGACGATCGCGTTGCTCGCGGTGCAGCCCGACGCTTCGCAAGCAATGGCTTGGGGCGGCGGGCTGGCGGTGTTGATCGCAATGAGCCGGGGACGGACTTGGGCGAAGGCCGGGGGCTTCGGGTCGATTGGGCTCGCTGTCGTTCTCGCCTGGCGACGCCCCGACCCGCTGGCGCCGGTCGCCGAGGTCGAAGAGATCATGCGACTTGCGTGGGCGGTCTCGCCGCTTGCGGCGGTCGCTGCGTGGACGGCGCTCATCGGCGCCTGCCTGTCGTTGGGCAGGTCGCGAACGCCCGCCGCATTGGCGTTGGCCGCCTACGCCATGCTGGCCGCGCTCATGCCGCTCTTGGGCTGGTTCCCGGTCCCGCTGGTCGGCATGACCATGAGCCCGATCATCGGCCTCTGGCTTGGCGCCGGGCTGCTCGCCGCTCAGGCCCGCCGGAACGACCCTAGTACGTGTACCCCGGCGGCATCGGGCGCTTGAGGTCGAGGTAGCGGTCGCGCAGCTCGAGCTGGCGCGAGCGCAAGGGCTGGGCCTCGCCGCGGACCAGGATCAGCTGCGGGCGCGAGAGCGGTTCGAAAGGGTCGCCGGACCAGATCACCAGGTCGGCGTCCTTGCCGGGCTCCAGCGAGCCCAGGCGGTCGGCGACGCCGAAGATGCGGGCCGGGTTGAGGGTGATGGCGGCCAGGGCGCCCTGGCGGGTCATGCCGTTGGCCGAGGCGATGCCCGCATTGTAGCGCATCTCGTGGGCGCGATGGGCGCCCGAGTTGCCCTCGATGGCGACGACCACGCCCGCCTTCTCCAGGCGCGCGGCGTTCTCCAGCGTCGAACCCAGGGTCTCCAGGCTAGTCGGTCGGTCAAGCACGGGGTTCAGGATCACCGGCACGCCGGCGGCGGCGATCTCGGGCGCGACGCGCCAGGCCTCGGCGGCGCCCGTCAGGATCAGCTTCAGCTTCTCTTCGCGGGCCAGCTTCAGGACAGCGCGGATGTCGGACGCGCGATTGGCCACCGCCACCAGCGGCATGCGGCCCTCAACGACCGGGATCAGCGCTTCGAGGTCAGCGCGGGACAGCGACAGGTCGCGGTAGCCGGCGCGCTCGAAGGCGGCGCGGTTGCGCATGTAGGCGCGCACGTCGCCCAGCGCTTCCTTCAGCAGCACGAAGTTGGCCCCGCGCGCGCCGCCGGCCACCTTGGCGCCGGCCTCGCCGAAGGGGCTGACCATGGCTACCCTGGGCTTCACAAGCATCTCCTGGCCCTTGGCCAGCTGGATGACGGCGGCCTGGCCGGCGAACAGGCTGTGCGCGTGGTCGGACGTGGCCGCGCCCGAGGTCCCCTCGACCCCGCTGTCGTCATGCTCGCCCGCGCCGCCCTGGCCGCCCTCTGCGCGGGGCGTGACGATGGCGCTGGTGATGCCGCCCAGGCGGGCGACGGGGATCACAACCGAGTCCGGATTCAGCGCGTACTGGATGTCGAACGCCGCGCCGAGGTCGTTGGAGTTGACTGACGCGTCGTCGCCCACGGCCGAGATCTCGACCGCGCCCAGGCTGCTGTTCACCGCGACGAAGCCGGGAGTGACGACGCCGCCCTTGGCGTCGACCACCTGGGCCCCCGCTGGCGTCGCCCCGCCCGCGCCGACCGAGACGATCTTTCCGTCGCGCACGACGACCGTGCCGTTGGCGATCTCGGCGGCGTTCGGGCTGAGGATGCGGGCGTTGATGATGGCCACCGTGGCGGCCTGGGCGGCCGAGGCCGTCGCCAGCACGGTGGTCGCGAGGAGGAGGGCGAGCCGTTTCATGGTCAGCGGCCCTCCAGGCCGAGTTCGAAGTCCGACTTGGGCTGGAAGCGCGGATCATTGCGGTCGTAGGCGAGGCCGCCATCCACCCAGACCCGCTGGGCGCGGGCGTAGATCGAGAAGGGGTTCGCGTCCCAGAGGGTCACGTCGGCGCGCTTGCCAACCTCCAGCGTGCCCGTCTCCTTGAGGATGCCCAGCGCCTTTGCCGGGTTGGCGGTGATCCAGCGGATCGCCTGGGCTTCGGTGATGTTGATCCCGGCGGCGCGCCCGGCGGCCATGGCCTCGGCGGCTTCCTGGTTCAGGCGCTGGATCAGGTCGGGATCGTCCGATTTGATGATCGCGCAGGCCCCGGCGGCCTCGACCAGCGGCACATTGGCCTCGATCGCGTCATAGAACTCGAGCTTGCCGCCCCACCAGTTGGTCCAGGTGGCCGCGCAGATGTCGTTGGCGGCCAGGATGTCGCCGATCTTGTAGGCTTCGACCGTGTGGTGGAAGGCGGTGATGCGGTAGCCGAACTCCTTGGCGATATCGATCATCTGGACCATCTCGTCGGCCCGGTAGCAGTGGTTCTGAACCAGAATCTCGCCCTTCAGGACGCCGGCCAGGGTGTCGAGCTGCAGGTCGCGCTTGGGCGGCTCGGCCTTGTCGCCCCGGGCGGCCTTGGCGCGGTAGTCGTCCCACTTGCGGGCGTACTCGGCGGCGTTGATCCAGGCGGCGCGGTAGCCCGCCACGTTGCCCATGCGGGTCGACGGGCTGCGGCTGCGGCCGCCGTAGACGCGCTTGGGATTCTCGCCGCAGGCCATCTTGAGTGTGTAGGGCGCGCCGGGGAACTTCATGTCCTGGACGGTGCGAGCGGGGATGTTGCGCAGCGTGACGCCGCGACCGCCGAAGAGGTTGGCCGAGCCCGGCAGCACCAGCAGCGTCGTCACGCCGCCGGCGCGGGCCAGGTTGAATGTCGGGTCCTGCGGCCACACCGAATGCTCGGCCCACACCTGGGCGGTGTTGGGATCGGTGGCCTCGTTGCCATCAGAGTGCGCCTGAACCTGAGGCGCGGGGTAGACGCCGAGGTGGCTGTGAGTGTCGATCAGGCCGGGCGTCACCCATTTGCCGCGGGCGTCCACCGTCTCGTACCCCGCGGGAACCGCGACGCCGGCGCCCACCGCCTCGAGGCGGCCAGCCTTGATCAGCACCGTGCCGTTCTCGATCCGGGCGCCCGTGCCGGTCAGCACCGTCGCGCCGATGATCGCCACGTTGCGGCCGGGCAGGGCGTGATATGTGGAGGGGAAAGGGTCCTTGTTCGCCGCCGGATCCAGCCCCTTGGCCAGGGGTGCGGCAGGCTGGGACTCACCCTTCGGCTTGTCGGCAGGCTTGGGCGCGGTCGTGGCGCAAGCGGCAAGGCTCGCGGCGGCGGCGGCCACGAGGGCCGCCTTGAGGACGTGCTTCACTGGATCCCCCGATCGGAAGTTGCGATCCGAGACCTGCTAGGGTCGACTGTCAAGGCGTCGTAGACGGCCACGCGCCTTGACTTTCGTGAGCCCCCATGCGCCCTTCCGCGCCTCGTAAATCACCCTGATTTCTGAAGAAAATGCACGCCTACCGCACCCACACCTGCGGCGCGCTTCGCGCCGCCGATACCGGCAAGACCGTTCGCGTCTCGGGCTGGATTCACCGCAAGCGCGATCACGGCGGCCTGATCTTTATCGACCTGCGCGACCACTATGGCCTGACGCAGCTGGTGCTGAGCCCTGGCACGCCGGGCTTCGACGCCGTGGATCGCCTGCGCGCCGAGAGCGTCATCCGCGTCGACGGCGAAGTCGTTGCGCGGACGGCCGAGACCATCAACCCGAACCTGCCCACCGGCGAGGTCGAAGTGAAGGTCGTGGCGGTGACCGTGCTGTCGGAAGCCTCGGAGCTGCCGCTGCCGGTGTTCGGTGAGCCCGACTACCCAGAGGAAATCCGTCTCAAGAACCGCCACCTCGATCTGCGCCGCGAGACCCTGCACAAGAACATCGTGCTGCGCTCGAAGGTGATCCATTCGATCCGCAACCGGATGATGGACCAGGGTTTCCTCGAGTTTCAGACGCCCATCCTGACGGCCAGCTCGCCGGAAGGCGCGCGCGACTTCCTGGTGCCGTCGCGGCTGCACCCGACGAAGTTCTACGCGCTGCCGCAGGCGCCGCAGCAGTTCAAGCAGCTGCTGATGGTTTCGGGTTTCGATCGCTATTTCCAGATCGCGCCCTGCTTCCGCGACGAGGACCTGCGCGCCGACCGCAGCCTGGAGTTCTACCAGCTCGACGTCGAGATGAGCTTCGTGACCCAGGAAGACGTCTTCGCGGCCATCGAGCCCGTGATGCACGGGGTGTTCGAGGAGTTCGCGAACGGCAAGCCGGTGACGCCTTACCCGTTCCCGCGCATCCCGTACCGGGAGTGCATGAGCAAGTACGGCACCGACAAGCCCGACCTTCGCAATCCGATCATCATGCAGGAGGTGTCCGACCACTTCCGCGGCGGCGGCTTCGGCCTGTTCGCCCGCATCCTGGAAGACGCCAAGAACGCCGTCTGGGCGATCCCGGCCCCTAAGGGTGGATCCAGAGCGTTCTGCGATCGCATGAACAGCTGGGCGCAGGGCGAAGGCCAACCCGGTCTCGGCTACATCTTCTGGTCCGAGGACCAGGGCGGGTGGGGCGGCCCGATCGCCAAGAACCTGGGCGCTGAGAAGACCGACGCGGTCATGGGCCAGCTGGGCATGGGCCAGGGCGACGCGGCCTTCTTCGTGGCCGGCGACCCCAAGGTGTTCGCCAAGTTCGCCGGCAACGCGCGGACCAAGGTGGGCACGGACCTCAAGCTGGTCGACGAGGACCGCTTCGAGTTCGTCTGGATCGTCGACTTCCCGATGTTCGAGTGGAACGAGGACGAGAAGCGCGTCGACTTCAGCCACAACCCGTTCTCGATGCCGCAGGGCGAGCTGGACGCGCTGAACAGCAAGGATCCGTTGGATATCCTGGCCTACCAGTACGACATCGTCTGCAACGGCTATGAGCTGTGCTCGGGCGCGATCCGGAACCACCTGCCCGAGATCATGGTCCGGGCGTTCGAGATCGCCGGCTACGGCGCCAACGTGGTCGAGGAGCAGTTCGGCGGCATGCTGAATGCGTTCCGCCACGGCGCGCCGCCGCACGGTGGCCTGGCGCCGGGCATCGACCGCATCGTCATGCTGCTGGCTGGCGAGACGGCCATCCGCGAAGTCATCGCCTTCCCGCTGAACCAGCAGGGCCAGGACCTGATGATGAACGCGCCGTCGGAAGTCAGCGAGAAGCAGCTGAAAGAGCTGCACATTCGCCTGGCCCCGCCGATCAAGGTCTAAGGGGAGGCCCGGCGCTTGCGAGCGCCGGGTCACCCGCCTGGGCCCTCGGGGTTACGGGTGGATGGTCAGAAGGTAGCGCGGGGCCGGTGGCGCCGGCGGCGCGGCCGGGACGGCAGGCACCGAGGGCGCCATTCGCATCGTGCGGATGTAGTCCGGCTTCACGATCATCCGCACGCTGGCGCAAGTCCGCACCGCGAGGCCACGGGGCAGTCTGGTGCGCGCGTCGCCGCAGGCTTCGTCCAGCTGGTCCTGGGTCAGGCCCCGCGCATTCGCCAGGTCGGCCCCATGCAGCGAGGTCCGCGTCAGGTCGGCGTCGCGGAAATCGGCGTCGTCGAAGGTGGCTCCGGTGAGCTGAGCGTTCGTCAGGTCGGCTGCGCGGAACGAGGCATGGCTGAAGGTGGCGAAGCTCAGATTCGCGCCCGTCAGCTCGGCGTCCTGGAAACTGGCGCCTTGTCCCTCGACGCGGCTGAAATTGGCGTACTGAAGCTCGGCCGATCTGAGCACCGTGCCGGACATCCGCGCCTTGAAGAAGTTGGCGCCCTGGGCGGCGATGTCGCTCATGTTGGCGCGCGACAGATCCGCGAGTTCGAACACGCTGCCGCGCAGGCTGGCCGACCGGAACGTGGCCCCGACCAGGATCGCCTTGCGGAACACAGCGCCGGAACCCTCAGCGTCACTGAGGTCGGCCTTGGTGAGGTTGGCGGTGGAGAACACCACGCCGTTCACCTCGGTGGAGCGAAGGCGGGCGCTGGTAAGGTTCGCGCCCGAGAACACCGCGCCGGCCATCGCCGCGTCGGACAGGTCGGCCTTGGTGAGGTCGGCGCCGGAGAAGACCGAGGCGTGGAACTTGGCGTCACGCAGGTTCGCGCCGGTCAAGTTGGCGCCCGAGAAGTTCGCGCCGACGATCCGGGCGCCCTGCATGTTGCGGCCGGCCAGTTCGCACTTCACGCAACTGCCGCCAAAGGAATTCTGACGTGGTATCTCCTTGTCGCCGGCCACGGCGTTCCCGGCGATCGCGCTGATCGCCATGAGAACGGCCGTCGGGGCCAGGAACCTGGTGAAACGCGTCATTACGTCCGGCAATCCCTGCAGTCAGGCTGTCACCTCTGCCTGCATCCCTCCGAGGGCGCCACTTAAATCGCGGTAACTTCGAAGGGTTTAGCCCGCCTGGTCGTCGGCCCGCCGACCGGCGCGCGCACCGCAGGTTTCGCAGATCAGCGCCTGGCCCTTGCGCACCACGGCGATGTCCCCACAGGCCGCGCAGACCTCGGCTTCGGCCAGGACCGCAGGCCCGGCCGGACGGCCCGCGGACGGCAGGAAGACGAGGTTGTCCGGCGCTGCGCCGCGGGCGAAGCCGCGGCTGATGAACCGCGAGGCCGGCTGGGGTTCGGGTTCCTCGGCGGCGACCCCGTCGGCCTTGCCTCGGCCAAGCCCGTCAGCGTTCAGTTCGGCCGAGTCCGGACTGGCGAGATCGTTGCGGCCCAGATAGCTGACCCCCAGCTCCCGAAAGATGTAGTCCAGGATGGAAGTCGCTGATTTTACGGTGTCATTCCCCGTCACCGGCCCGGCCGGCTCAAAGCGTGTGAACACGAACGCGTCAACGAACTCCTCCAGCGGCACGCCGTGCTGCAGCCCCAGCGACACCGAGATCGCGAAGTTGTTCATCAGCGACCGGAAGGCCGCGCCTTCCTTGTGCATGTCGATGAAGATCTCACCGAGCTCGCCGTCGTCGTACTCGCCGGTGTGCAGGTAGACCTTGTGGCCGCCGACGGCCGCCTTCTGGATGTAGCCCTTGCGACGGTCCGGCAACTTCCGGCGGCTGCGCTCGCGCTCGATCACGCGCTCTACGATCCGCTCCTGGATGACGGGCTCTTCCACCGCCTGGGCTCGGGCAGGCAGTTCGGGGACGCTGGGAATCTCCAGCGCCAGGGCAGCGGGCGCGGCGCCACGTCGCACCCGCACCGGCAGGTCGCTTACGGAGAGCGCGGCCTCGACGTCGGCCAGGGTGGCGGCCCAGGGCAGGGCGGCGTCCAGCACCGGGGCCACATCCAGCGCCGGCGCCAACGTGCCTAGCATGGCCGCCTGGGCTTCGAGCGGCACTTCGCCCGCGCTGCGGAAAACACGCCGCTGGTCCTCGGTTAGCGCGTCACACTGCGCCAGGCTGTCGGAACCCAGGACATGCGCTTGCGCCGCGGCGACCTCGGCGTCCGTGAACCCCGCGAAAGCGAGGACGTCGAAGCCCGGGATCGCCAGCTGGTCGCCATCGACGCCCAGGACGTCGCGCACGAAACCTTCGCCGACCACATGAACCCTGAAGGCGTCGCGCAGACTGCGGGCGAAGGGCAATTCGGCCTGAGCCGCTTCGATCTCGAGGCTGGTGAAGCCGCGGGCGGCCAGGGTTTCGATGTTGATCGCCGGCGCTTCGGCAAGGCTGCGCGAACCGAGCAGCGCGGCTTGGGCGGCCGCCAAGTCGACGTCCAGCGCCTTGAGGCCCAGGATCGCGGCCTCTGAAAGGACTCGGACCGTCTCGCCGTCGGCCGTCTCTGCGACCGTGACCGGACCCGACCAGGGCGCGCCGTCCAGGCGGACCCCGAGGCGCAGAGCAAGCTCCGGATCGTTCACCAACCCGAGCCGCAGATCGATGTCGAGGGACTGGATGGCGTCGTGCGCCAGTTGGAACAGGTTGCGGGCGGCGGCGCGGCCGTCGTCGCTGTCGTAGTCGAAGCCGTGCGCCACCAGCCATTCGCCGAGGCCTCCGACGGCCAGTACGGCGGGGCCGCCCTCCGCCTCGGCGCCGACGGCGATCGACGCGGTCCGTGTCGTCGCTGCGAAGGCGGCCTCGTCGAACGCGCCGTCCCGCCAGAAGCCCATGAGCTCGACGCCGGCGGTCGGCAGCGCTGCGGACTCTGCGATGGCGGCGGCCTGTACTGCGTCAGTTGCGGCGATCAGCCGTCCTGTCGCCCAGGCGGCCCGGACCAGGGATGGACCCTCGGACGCCAGGGCGACGAACGGCGTGGCGGGCGCCGGGGGCGGAGGCGCGCAGATCCAGGCGCTTTCGCCCGAACGGGCCAGCGCGATGGCGTCGAGGATCGCGCTGTCCGGGGCGCCGGCATTGCGCGCGGCCTCGGCGGCGCGCGCCAGCGACGTGTTGCGCGCCGGATCGGCGCAGGCCTCGGGGTCGCCGTCGCACCTGAGGATCGCATCCATCACCGACTGCAGGCGCGCCGAGACAAGGCCCGCCGCCGCCTGCGCGGCTTCGCGGCCCCGATGGGCTGCGGTCATCCGCTCCAGCGCCGCCGCGCCCGGCTCCAGCACCTTAAGGGGCGCGCGGGCGGGGGTGATCGCCACCACGCCTAGCTGCATGGCCTCGGTAATCGCCTCGCGGAAGCGGGTGCGGGTCTTCAGGTCCTTGGTGAGGCCCTGGGCTTGCGCCTTGCCGGCCAGTTCATAGGCATAGTGGAGGATGGCCGTCGCCAGGTCGCTCTTGCCGCCGGCCCAGTCGATCCAGGCTTCGACGCGAGCGTTGGAGAAGTGCGCCGGGGCGACCACCTCCACCAGCCGGTCGCCCAGCTCCAGAATCCGCCCCTCGATTCCCGCGCGCGATGTATCGCTGTCCATGCGGCCCGACTCCCTGACCGCGTCAGCCTAGGGTGGGGTATGGCGCTCGGGCAATAGATGTTGGGTCTGGGGATCCCTTCATCCCCAACATGTTGCAGGCGAAAGGCCGCGGGGGGAGTGCTGGACGCTGTTGGGGCGCCCGCCTATAGTCGCGCCGCATTCAGGACCCCAGAGGCCTCGCAACTTGTCCGTACTGAAGACGATCTTCACTTGGTGGAACGGCGCCACGACCGGCATCCACTTCACTGTCGCCCGCCGCGGCCGCTTCGTCGGTCAGGATGAGCTGGGCAACAAGTACTACGAGGCGCGCGACGCCCGCGACGCCTACGACAAGGGCCGCAAGCGCCGCTGGGTGATCTACAAGGGCTATGCCGACGCCTCGAAGGTGACCGCCGACTGGCACGGCTGGCTGCGCTACACTTTCGATGAGCCGCCGACCGTCGAGCCCTTCAAGATCAAGCCCTGGGAGAAAGAGCACCTCCCGAACCTGACCGGGACCATCTATGCGCGCCGGCCTCAGGGCGCGATCTCGCGTGGCGGCGACCGCCAGCGCGCGACCGGCGACTACGAGGCCTGGACCCCGGAGTAGGCCCGATGGGCGCTTACCGCATCCCGCCGCACCACCTGCGCCGCGCCGGCCTGGGCGTGGCGTTGGGCGCAATGCTGGCGGCGGGGATCGTGGATGCGCAGCCCACTGCGCCGACCGCGCCGACAGCGCCTGAGGCCGCGTCCGCGCCCACTGGCCCCGCCGCCGAGGAGGCGCCGCCCGCCACCGTCGCCGCGCCGGCGCCCGCCGCCGTCGCTCCAGTTGACGCCAAGGATGTCGCGCCGGCCGTGGCCCCCAGGGAGCAGGTCGCCGAAAAGCCGGTCGAGGCGCCGATCCGCCGCAACCGCTACGACATCGCCGTCATCCAGGCGCTGGACAAGGTGACGGCCGAGACTCTGCGGTTCGAGGCCCGGGTCAACACGCCGGTTCGCTGGAAGGGCCTGGTCTTCACCGTTCGCGCGTGCGAGCGCTCGGCGCCGGACGAGCCGATCGAGGACTCGATCGTATACCTGACGATTGACGCGCAGCCGCGGCCGCAGCCCGGCCGGCCGACGCCGGCTCCCAAGCAGGCGTTCAAAGGCTGGATGTTCGCCGCCTCACCGGGCCTCAACCCGGTGGAGCATGCCACTTACGACGCCTGGGCGATCAGCTGCAGGGCTTCCGCTCCCGTGGTCGCCGCCGCCGCGCCGCGCGCGACGCCCGCGCTCAAGGCGGTGACCGAGGCGCCGAAGGTGCTAGACCTGCCCGCGGCCGAAGGCTCGCCAGCCGCGGCGCCCTCCGCCACACCCCTGCCCAAGGCGACGGCCCCCTCCGCCCCGCCGCCTGCGCCCAAATCCGAGCCGGCTGCGAAGGTCGATCCGGTCGCGTCGCCTACGACGTAGAAGTCGCCGTCGGCTTCCAGGGCCTCGGACAGCCGGCGATGATAGGCCGCGCGCGAGATTTCCTGCGCGCCGAACTGGGCGAGGTGCTCGGTCATGAACTGTGCGTCGAGCAGGCGGAAGCCGCCGCCGATCAGCCGGGCCGCCAGGTGCACCAACGCCACCTTGGAAGCGTCGCGTCGCCGCGAGAACATACTTTCGCCGAAGAAGGCTCCGCGCAGCGAGACGCCATAGAGACCGCCCACCAGTTCATCGCCGTCCCAGCACTCGACACTATGCGCATGGCCCACCTTGTGCAGCTGGAGATACAGCTGCTCGATCGGCCGATTGATCCAGGTCTCTGTCCGGCCCGGGCCTGAAGCCGCGCAGGCCAGCACCACCTCGTGGAAGGCGGAGTTGATCCGCACATCGAACGGATCGCCTCGCACCGTACGCGCCAGGCGCTTGGGCACATGGAACCCCGCCAGCGGCAGGACGCCGCGGCGCTCGGGGTCGATCAGGAAGACGCGTGCGTCCTCTCGCGCATCGGCCATGGGGAAGACGCCCCGGGCATAGCAGTCGAGCAGGTCGCTGGCGTCGAAGGCGGACATGACCCCGGTCTAGCGCGCGCGCCGGCAGCGGGGGAGTAGGTCATGCCGCTTCGTTCACGAATACGACCTTATGGGTCGGGTCGGTCATCGCCTCTGCCGCCTCGCAGAAGAGGGCCCGGCGGGTGATCACGTGTTCCGGGCAGAGACAACCGCGCTGCATGAGGTCCAGCGCGGCCGGCATGTGAGCGCGGGCATGAACGCGGCCCAGCTTGAGCGTGATGTTGCGGCCGTACATGTCCATCAAGGGTGTCGGCGTTCGAGGGACGAAGTCACCGTAGGTTCGTTGGCAGAGTCCTTCGTAGTCGGTGCAACGGATGGCGAAGGCCAGGCCGTCATCGTGACCGCTGGCGTCGAGCGTCAGGGGAAACGGCCCGACCGGCGGGGTATCGGGGCGCAGCTCCATCTGGATGGTCTCGGCGCCAAGCCGCTTTGCGACGTGGAGATTGTCGTCATCCTGGGCGACGTAGACGACCTTCTCGGCGCCCAGGGCTATCGCGCACTGAATGACGTGGAAGGCGATGCCGCCGCGCGCGCCGCCGACGATCAGCAACCGCGCGCCGGGCCGCTCGCGCAGCGGATCCAGGACAAAGGCCAGCGCGTTGGTCACGTTGTCGGCCACCCCGGCCAGGGCCTCCGGTGCCAGGTCGGCGGGGGCATGCAGCAGCATGTGATCTGCGAACGGGACGCGCAGTCGGTCGGCAAGGCCACCGCCGTATTCCACGCCTGACAGAGGCGCCATGCCGTACGACGAGCGGTAAGGCACGGTCTCGCACAATGCCGTGAGGCCCCGTCGGCAACGGCCGCAAGAGCCGCAACTGATCTGGAACGGCACCAGCACACGGTCGCCAGGGCGGAAACCGGCGACCCGGTCCCCCACCTCGATGACCTCGCCATAGGTCTCGTGACCGAAGGCGAAGCCACCCGGCCAGCCGGCCAACCCCGTGGCGATGGACAAGTCCAGATCGCAGCGCGTGACGGCCAGCGGGCGGACGATCGCGTCGCCGTCGCTCTCGAGCCTGGCGTCGGCGACCTCGCGCCACTCGAGAACCTGGGGCGAGACGTAGAAGAGCTGCCTCATGCGGCCTCCGGGGTTAAGGGGGTGACGGCGACCGACATGGCGACCTGACCGATCAGGCCTTCGCCATCCCGGAGCGCTGCCCAGCCAACGCCGATGGCCGAGGGCGACCACGCCGTCGCGGGCTCTAAGCCGATCCAGTCGCCGCGGGGTGCGCGGATGAGGTGGACGCTGAGGTCGGTGTTGGGGATCGCCGCGGGCGGCCGAACGGCGGCTCCGATCGGCGGGACGATACCGTGCGCCCAATCAGCGGCCACCAGCACACGGGCCAGCGCCGAGGGGCGCTCAAACAGCGGTCGCTGGTGGCGGAACCAGGCCACCCCGGCCGCGAAGCGCGCATCGAGCGTATCCATCATCCAGGCCCCGCCATGCATCGCCGCCCGCCGTTCGGAGGGGAGCTCAAGAGGCTCGCTGCGTCGCGCCGGCGGGGTCGGCAGGCCAGAGACCGGCAGTTCTGCGATCACCGTCGCGCGCTGGACGGCCACGAGCGTCCCGTCGGCCGTCAGATCGGCGTCGATCACGCTGACGCGGCGGCCCCGCCGCAATGGCCGGACGGTCACCCGCAGTGGCGCGACGGGGACAGGGCGAAGGAAGTGCGTTGTCAGACTGGCCACAAAACCCTGAGCCTCGCCTTCCACCGCCACGGCCATCAGCGCCGCCGCGCCGCCACCCTGCAGCCCTTCAAAGGGACCGCGAGCGTACGCGCTGGGGCGCCAGGACCCGTCGGGGTCGAGCGTGAACACAGGGGTCATGGGCGAGTGGTCCTCGTTGCCGGGCCCGAAACCTCGCTGGACGCCAGCCGCCCGGAAAGCGAAACATGCGTCGGATGCATGAATTGGGTTCACCTGTCTGGGGGCGTTCCACCCCACCTCTGGCGGCGCTCAGGGCGTTCGACGCCGCCGTCCGGCTGGGGAGTTTCCGGGCGGCGGCCGAGTCGCTGGGGCTGACGCCGTCTGCCGTCAGCCATCAGATTGGGGCGCTCGAGCGGGCGCTCGGGGCGACGTTGTTTCACCGCCAGGGTCGGGCCATGGTTCTCTCGGAGGCCGGTGAGGCGCTGGCTCCGTTCGTTCGGCAGGGCTTTCTGGCGTTTGAGCGCGGGGCCTACGCCGTACGCGGCGGCGCACGGGCGCGGCAGATCCGGGTGAGCGCGCTGGCCATGTTCAGCCAGTTGGTGCTGATCCCAAATCTAGGTCAGTTCGCGAAGCGTTGGCCCGCCTACGACGTCAGGATCGAATCCTCGCCGCGTTTCGTTGATTTCGACCAGGACGACTTCGATGTCGGCGTTCGCGTCGGCGACGGGCGCTGGCCGGGCCTCAAATGCACCGAACTGCTGCGGATCACTGGAGCGCCCGTCGCCAACCTGGAAGTGATCCAACGACTATCGCTGAGAGACCCGCGCGACTTGGTGGGGACGCGCCTGATCCATGACACCGCCCAACCGCACGCCTGGAGGACCTGGCTGAAGGCGAACGGCGTGGACCGCCCAGACGAGGAGGGGGACCTGTGGCTCGACTCCGCGCCCGCAACCTTGCATGCGGCCGACCAAGGGTTGGGCGTGGCGTTCGCCATCGACCCCCTCGTGCGCGCCTGGCCAGGGTTTGGCGAGCGGCTCGTGTTCGCGCTGCCAGGGTTCAGCGGACCCGCGACACGTTACTGGGTGGTGCGCCGGCCAGAGTCGGAACGCGATCCCAAGATCCGCGCCTTCATAACCTGGTTGCGAGCCGCTTGCCGTGACCTCGGCTAGCCCGCCTGGCTGGCCATCCAGCGTTCCAGCCAGTGGATGTTGTAGTCGCCCTTCAGGATGTCTTCCTGGTGCATCAGCTCCTGAAAGAGCGGGATGTTGGTGTCGATGCCGCCGACCACGATCTCGCCCAGGCAGCGGTTGAGGCGCGCCAGGCACTCCTCCCGGTCGCGGCCATGGACGATCAGCTTGCCGATCAGGCTGTCGTAGTAGGGCGGGATCGAATAGCCGGCGTACAGGGCGCTATCCATGCGCACGCCCAGGCCGCCGGGGGCGTGGTAGTCGGTGACCAGGCCCGGCGAGGGCGCGAAGGTCTTCGGGTTCTCGGCGTTGATCCGGCACTCGATGGCGTGGCCTTCGAAGATGATGTCCGACTGCTTGAATGACAGCGGCAGGCCCGCGGCGATGCGGATCTGTTCGCGCACCAGGTCGATGCCGGTGATGGCCTCGGTGACCGGATGCTCAACCTGCAGGCGGGTGTTCATCTCGATGAAGAAGAACTCGCCGTTCTCGTACAGGAACTCGATGGTGCCGACGCCCAGGTAGCCGATGGCCTTCACGGCATCGACCACGACCTTGCCGATCTTGGCGCGGGCTTCGGCGTCGATGGCCGGGGAGGGGGCTTCCTCCAGCACCTTCTGGTGGCGGCGCTGCAGCGAGCAGTCGCGTTCGCCCAGGTGGCAGACGTTGCCGAAGCTGTCGGCGATGACCTGCAGCTCGATGTGGCGCGGGGTCTGGAGGTAGCGCTCCATGTAGACCGCGTCGTCGCCGAAGGCCGCCTTGGCCTCGCTGCGCGCCGTCTGGACGGCCTCCACCAGGTCGGCCTCGGTCTTGGCGACCTTCATGCCGCGCCCGCCGCCGCCGGCCGCCGCCTTGATGAGGACGGGGAAGCCGATCTCCTTGGCCGCGGCGATCGCCTCTTCCTCGGTGGTCACGGCGCCGTCCGAGCCGGGAACCACGGGGATGCCGGCGGCCTTCACGGCCTGCTTGGCCGTGATCTTGTCGCCCATCATCTTGATGTGCTCAGGCTTGGGCCCGATGAACGTGAAGCCGTGGGCCTCGACGATCTCGGCAAAGCGGGCGTTCTCGGACAGGAAGCCGTAGCCGGGGTGCACGGCCTGGGCGCCGGTGATCTCGCAGGCCGCGATGATCGCCGGGATGTGCAGGTAGCTCTTGGCCGCCGGCGCAGGGCCGATGCAGACGCTCTCGTCCGCAAGTCGCACCCACATGGCGGAAGAGTCCGCTTCCGAGTGCACGGCGACGGTCGAGATGCCCATCTCCTTGCACGCGCGGTGGACCCGCAGGGCGATCTCGCCCCGGTTGGCGATCAGGATCTTGTCGAACATCGAGCTACTCGATGATGGCGAGCGGTTCGCCAAACTCGACGGGGGTGGCGTCCTCGACCAGGATCTGGACGACCTTGCCGGCCCGGGGCGCGGGGATCGGGTTCATGGTCTTCATCGCCTCGATAATGAAGAGCGTCTGGCCGGCCTCGACCGTGTCGCCCAGCTTCACGAACGATGGCGAGCCGGGGTTGGGTTGCAGGTAGACCGTGCCCACCATCGGCGACTTTACAGCGTCGCCCTTTGCGACCGCGGGGGCGGCCTCGGCGGGAGGGGCTGCGACGGCCGGGGCCGGGGCCGGCGCGGCCGGCATCGGCGCGGGCGCCGCGACGTGGTGCACGGCTGCGGCGGTGATCTGCTTGGCCACGCGAATCTTCAGCGCCCCTTGCTCGACCTCGATCTCGGACAGGCCGGTCTCTGTGAGGATGTCCGCCAGCTTGCGCACGAGACGCGCATCAAACGGATCGGCAGGCGCCTTGGGGGTGTTAGCCATGTATCGGCCCTTGTCTTTCGTTTGGTCTAGCGGGCCAGGCCCGCGGCGGCCTCGACGGCCAGTTCATAGCTCGCAGCCCCGAAGCCGGAGACGATCCCGGTGGCGGCCAGCGAAACATAGGTTTCCCGACGGAACGCCTCGCGGGCCGCCGGATTCGACAGGTGGCACTCGACGATCGGGATGGCGAGCATCTTCAGGGCGTCGAGGATGGCGATGGAGGTGTGGCCGTAAGCCGCCGGATTCAGCACCAGCGCCGAGGCCTTCTCACGGGCCTCCTGGATCCAGTCCACGAGTTCGCCCTCGTGGTTGGATTGTCGGAACACGACCTCATAGCCCCTTGACTTCGCCCGCGCCTCGCAGAGGCCACGAACGTCGTCCAGGGTCTGATGTCCGTAAATCTCGGGCTCGCGGGTCCCCAAAAGGTTGAGGTTGGGGCCGCTCAGCACATAGATCGGTTTCGGCATTCGGCTCCGCCGCGCGATTCCGGGCCCTTGTAACGGGCCCCGGCCAAGGTCACAAGCAAGGCGAACGGAGCATACGCGTGCAACTGACGATCAACGGGGAAAGCCGGGTCTTTTCGGGCGTCGCCGACGTGGCCGGGCTTGTGGCGGCCCTGGGGCTCGACACGAAGAAGGTGGCCGTCGAGCGAAACCTGGAGATCGTGCCCCGCTCGGCCTATCAGAAGACCCCGGTGGCCGAAGGCGACCGGATCGAGATTGTGCATTTCATCGGAGGCGGCTGACGTGGACGGCTCGACCCATAATTCGAACGAGACCTGGACGGTCGCCGGCCGCACCTTCACCTCGCGCCTGATCGTGGGCACGGGGAAGTACAAGGATTACGCCCAGAACGCCGCCGCCGCCGAGGCGGCCGGGGCCGAGATCGTCACCGTCGCGCTGCGCCGGGTGAATCTGAGCGATCCCAATCAGCCGATGCTGGCCGACTATGTGAAGCCCGAGCGCTTCACCTACCTGCCCAATACGGCGGGCTGCTTCACCGGCGAGGACGCGGTGCGCACCCTGCGCCTGGCGCGCGAGGCCGGCGGCTGGGATCTGGTGAAGCTGGAAGTGCTGTCGCAGACCGCGCACCTGCTGCCCGACATGGAAGAGACGCTGCGGGCCCTGAAGCTGCTGATCGCCGACGGCTTCTCGGTGATGGTCTACTGCTCGGACGATCCGGTCTACGCGAAGAAGCTGGAGGACGCGGGCGCCGCGGCGATCATGCCGGCGGCCGCGCCGATCGGCTCGGGCCGTGGCATCCAGAACATGCTGAACCTGGGCCTCATCATCGAGCAGACCAAGGTCCCCGTGCTGGTGGACGCCGGGGTCGGCACGGCGTCGGACGCGGTGGTGGCGATGGAAATGGGTTGCGAGGCGGTGCTGATGAACACCGCCATCGCCGAGGCCAAGGACCCGATCCGCATGGCCGTGGCGATGAAGCACGCCGTCATCGCCGGGCGGGAAGCCTACCTGGCCGGCCGCATGGCCAAGCGCCAGTACGCCGACCCGTCCTCGCCGCTGAGCGGGCTGATCTAGGGCTCTTCGTCCGCCTCTTGCTGGGCGCAAGAATGTCATCGTCCTTCCTCCGAGCCTGGACCTCTCCGCGCTTCGCCAGCGTCTACGGAGCGATCGCGCTGGGGATGTTCCTGGGGTTCGCGGGACCGTTCGGGTCGTTCCAGTCGCTGGCGGCGCCCGCACGCTACGCCTTCTGGTTCGCGCTCGTGGCGGCGGGCTACGGACTGGCGGTCGCCACCCTGCAGCTCCTTCGTCCGGCGACGCTGTTCGCGCGCCTGCCGACCGTCGCCGCCATCGTGATCGTGGGACTGGTTTCGACCCTGCCGATGATGTTCGTCGTGGCCTGGGCGCTCGATATGGTCTTCGCCCGGTCGACGCCGCCGCGGGAGCTGGTGTCGCTCTACGCCTCGGTCGCGTCGGTCCAGTTGGTCATCAGCGGCATCGCTTCGTGGCCTTCCCTGGCGCGGGCCCGGCCCGCGCCGCCGGCGGAAGACCTGAACGCCGACCGGTTCTTCGAGCGGGTTCCCGAGCGGCTGGGCCGCGACTTGGTGGCCCTCGAGGCGCAGGATCACTACGTGATGGTCCACACCCGCCGCGGTTCGGCGCTGGTCTCCATGCAGCTCAGCGAGGCCATGCAACTGCTCCCGTCGCAGCTCGGCCTCCAGGCGCACCGGCGCTGGTGGGTCGCCCGCGAGGCGGTCGCGGGGTTGCGCCGCGAGGGACACCAGACACTCATCGATCTCGCCGACGGCCTGACGGTGCCGGTGGGCAGAACCTATCTCGCGGCCGTCCGTTCGGGCCTGGAGACGCGCGACGCCTGACCGGGCGCGGGAGGCGGCGTCCGCGCGACGGCTCCGGGCGGCGTGTGGCATTGCCGCAAATCCTGAGCGCGCCAATGGCATTGGCGGAATCGGCCGTTGTCGCCGGCCAGGGGAGCTGATCAGGAAGGGGCGACTTTCCTGCAGCCTCATTGGAGATCAGATGCGACAACGACTCTTCGCCTGCGCCCTCATGTTCGTCACCGCGGTTCCCGCCGCGGGCTTGGCGCAGGACGCGACGGTCCTGAAGACGACCTGCGGCCCCAGCGCCGCGCCCCCTGCCGGCGAACCGGACCTGTCCGGATTGTGGGACGTCTATATGGACGTGGGCGGCATCCCGAGCTTCGGCCTGCTGACGGTCGGCTGGCTCGACGGCCGCTATGCCGGGACCCTGACACCCGTGCGAACCGCGCCGGTCGTGGTGCGAAGCCTGACCGTCAGCGGCCAGACGGTGCGGATGGTCGTGGGATCGCGCGAGGGCGACGTAACCTACAATGCGGCGCTTTCAGCCGCGGCGGACCGGATGTGCGGGGTCGTGACCTATCACGGCGGTCTGCTGCATCCGATGGTGGCGCAGCGGCGGCGGCGATAGGTTGCTCGACCTGGAACGCCGGCCCCTCGTTGCAGCGACAACAGGCCAAGGAGCCTCGACGCGGCTCTTCAACTTGCTCCACGGCTTCCCATTCATCCAGCGCCGATAGCACCACGAGTGTTCGCCATCCGCCCCCGCAGCAGATGACCTTCCAAAGATCCCGTCCCGATGTCGGTCTTCGCTGGGGGCGACCGGGCCCCTTACCTCCCGCCGCTCGCGGGGGAGGTAAGCTCAGCCGGGATAGCGGTCGAAGGCGGGGAGGTCGTGGGCGTTGGCCATCCACTCGATGCGTTCGGCGACCTGGATTTGGGCGGTGGGCTGCAGGGCGCCTGGGTCGTCGAGGGTGGCGGTCTGGACGTCGATGAGGCCGGGGAAGACCTCTTCGTTCGTGTAGAACAGGCCCGTACCGCAGGCGGGGCAGAAGTGGCGGCGGCCGTGTTCGGACGAGGCGTACACGTGGGTCGCGCCGTGGATGGCGATCTGGTCGGCGGGGACCATGCCCCAGGCCACCATCGGCGCGCCGGCCGAACGGCGGCAGTCGGTGCAGTGGCACAGGGCGTGATGGACCGTCTGTTCGGTCATCTCGTAGGTGATCGCGCCGCAGTGGCAACGCCCGGTGAGCATCGGCGGGTCTCCCTCATGTCTGCCGTCGGCGAGACATTAGGGCGGGGCTGCTGACAACGGTGTGGCGGCAGCGGCGGGCGGCCGCGCCACAGCGCCGCCGCCCGCGCTTTCCGTAGTCCTATCGGGCCATGTTCAGGACCTGGACCTGGGTGAACTCCTTCAGGCCTTCCTCGCCCAGCTCGGAGCCGATGCCCGAGAACTTCGAGCCGCCGAAGGGCAGGTGGGGCTGCAGGTCGGCGTGCTTGTTCACCCACACCGAGCCCGACTCCATCTGCTCGGCCAGGCTCCAGGCCCGCTCGGCGTCCTTAGCCCAGATCGAGCCGCCCAGGCCGTAGATCGAGGCGTTGGCGCGGGCCACCGCTTCGGCCGGGTCGGAGTACTTGATCACCGGCATGACCGGGCCGAACTGCTCCTCGTCGACCAGCTTGGCGCCGTCGGTGATGTCGCGGACGATCGTGGGGTTGATGAAGTAGCCCTTGTCGCCCTTGCGGCCGCCGCCGGCGATGACCTTGCCGTCCTTCTTGGCGCTCTCGATGAAGCCCAGCACCTTCTCGAACTGGGCCTTGTTCTGCAGCGGGCCCATCTGGGTGCCCTGTTCCAGGCCGTCGCCCACCACCATCTCGCCGGCCAAGCGGGCCAGCTCATCGCACATGGCGTCGTACATGCTCTCGTGGACGTAGATTCGCTTGGCCGCGATGCACACCTGGCCGGCGTTCTGCATGGCCGCGCCCAGGACCTTGGGGGCGGTTTCCTTGAGGTCGACGTCGTCCAGCACGATCAGGGCGTCGTTGCCGCCCAGCTCGAGAGAGATGCGCTTCAGCGCGTCGGCGGCGCTGGCCATCACCTTCTTGCCGGTCTCGGTGGAGCCGGTGAAGCTGATCTTGCGGATGCCCGGATGTTTGGTCATCTCGCCGCCCAGCTCGTTGTTGTCGGCGATGATGTTCACGACGCCGGGCGGCACGATGTCCTTGATGATCTCGCCCAGTTTCAGCGCCGTGAGCGGCGTGGTGGGCGCGGGCTTCACGATGACGGTGTTGCCGGCGAGCAGGGCCGCGGGGACCTTGAACGCCATCAGGATCATCGGGAAGTTCCAGGGCACGATGCAGCCCACGACGCCCAGGGGCTTGCGGCGCACCTCGACGCGGCTGGTGGCGTCATCGCTCACCACGCGGGCGTCCAGGCTGAGCGTCGTGAAGTAGCGGAAGAAGGCGGCGGCGCCGAAGATCTCGCCCATGGCGTCGCCCAGCGGCTTGCCCTGTTCCTGCACCAGCAGGCGCGCGAGGTCGTTGATGTTGGCCTGGATCGCGTCGGCGATCTTGAGCAGCACGGCGCGGCGCTCGTCGATCGAGGTCTTGCTCCAGGCCGGGAAGGCCGCCTGGGCCGCGGCGACGGCCTGGTCCAGCTGGGCCTTCGAGGCGCGGGCGCATGTGGCGAACACCGCCTCGGTGGCCGGGTTCACCACGTCGAGCGTGGCGTCGCCGTCCACCAGGGCGCCGTTGATCAAGAGCTTGTAGTCCGACATGTCGTTCCTCCCGGGGAATTCTTCGGGAGGGAGGGAACGCCCCTTACGTCAGGGCGGTCAAGCGGCCGCCGCCCAGAGGCTGCTCGCAGATTCCGGCGCGTCGCGGAAGGCCGTCGATTCAACCGCAGAGGTCGCGGAGCTGCGCAGAGGATGTCGAGGCTGCAGCCGCCTCTCTGCGCCTCTCTGAGATCCCTGCGGTTCGCGAACTCTTGGCGGCAGAGCCGCTCGGCGCCTCAGGCGGCCTGGAGCCGATCCTTGTCTGCCGTCGCCGAGACGCCGACCTTTTCGAACATCTCGTCCCGGTCAGGCCCGCCCTTGGCCGGGTAGAGATCGGCGTTCCGGGACTTGCCGCGGGCCCAAACCTTCATGATCCGCGCCAGATTTGCCGGCTTCTTCAGCCAGGCTTCGGGGTGCTCCAGCATGTGGAAGCCCTTCAGGAAGGCCCGCATCAGCTCGACGTCCTCGCGGATGGCGATGGACACGCCGTCTTCCAGGAAGCTCCTCATCACCTTGCTGCGCAGGCTGGGCTTGCCGGTCGGCAGGAGGGCGGCGCGGGCGCGCTTGATGGCGCCCTGATCGGCCTTGCGCATCACGTCGTAGTAGGGCCGCAGCTCGCGCTCGAGACCGTCACGATAGACCATCAGGCGCGCCGCCGGATGCTGGGCCGCCGCCAGGGCGTCGGCCAGCAGATACGCGCTCACCGCCGCGAACGAGCAGCCCCGGCCGTACAACGGGTTGGTCCGCACCACGCTGTCGCCGACCGGATAGAAGCCCAGCACGACGGGCTTGCCGCCCGGCGTCAGCTCGCGCCAGCGGCTCTCCAGCTGGCCCATGCCGAACACCTTGCTGGTGGGCTTCGCACGCTCGGGGTCGATCCACGGGGCGACGCCGGGCAGTTCACGGCAGATGGCGTCGAAGATCTGGGGATCGACAATCGCCTTGCGCATCTCCTCCTCGACCTCGGGGGCGCACAGGGTGATCGAGAAGCAGCCGTTGTCGCCCGGGAAGACCCCGAACTTGAGGTAGCCCAGGTCGCCCGTCGCGCCCGCCCGCGTGCGCGGGGGCTCTTCGCAGCCGGGGTTCAGCCGGTAGTGGCGGGTGAAATAGATGACGCCGCAGGGCTCGGACGTCTGCGGGATCGTCACGCCGGCGGCGGCCAGATGCTCGGGCGCGCTCGACGTGCGGCCCGCCGCGTCGATGACGATGTCGGCCGAGAGCTCGCTGCCGTCCTCGAGGCGCACCCCGGTGACGCGCGGCGGCGCGCCGGCCTCCACGATCAGGTCTTTCACGAAGGTCTGCGGCCGCATGGTCACGCCGGGCAGGCCCTCGGCGTAGCGGCGCATCACCAGCTCCAGCGTCGTGCGCCGGCTGGTTAGGATCGCCAGGTCTTTGTCGATCGGCGCCGGGACGTAGTTTTCCTTGTGCTTGGGCGTCAGGCCGCCCTCGAAGCCCAGCTCGCGGCACCCGGCCTCCAGCAGGGCGTCCAGTAGCGCCGGGTGGCGGTCACGGACGATGGTGCGCAGGCGGGCCAGGAACGCGTGGCTGTGGCGCAGGTGGCCGACGCCGCGGCGCTGCCAGTCCTCGAAGGCCACGTCGGCCCCGCCTTCCGGAGGTGGCGGGTCGCGGTCCAGCACCACGACCTCGCGATCCGACCCGGCCAGCGCCATCGCCGTCCAGAGTCCGGCCATACCGGCCCCGATCACCACGACCCGTTCGCTCATCATACTCCCCTGAGAGGTTCTTCGCGAAGCAGTCTACCAGAGGCCGATCTTTACGTCGGGGAGCCTGGGGCCTTGGCGGGCGGCCGCTTCAGGTTCTGGCCCTTCACCTTGGCCAGCGCGGCCTTCACGGCGTCGAGATCGGCCCCCGGAATCACATAGTCGCCGACGATGAACGCCGGGGTGCCCTGCAGCCCCAGCGCTTGGGCGAGGGTGCGGATGTCGTTGAGCTGCTCGGTGATCGCCGGGCTGGCGGCGGCCTTGCGCACGGCGGCGGGGTCAAGGCCCACCTCGATCAGGTGTCGGTCGAGCGCCGCCTCGTCGAGGCCGCGGTCTTCCATCCAGGCCTTGTAGAGCTGCAGCCCCTTGGTCTTGCCCTCGGCGGTCAGCGCGATCCGTGCGGCGGTCTCCGAGACCTCGCCGAAGATGGGGAACTCCTTGAAGACAAAGCGGACGTCGGGGTTCTCCTGCATCAGCTTGACCATCTCGGGCGCCACGACCTTGCAGTAGCCACAGCGGTAGTCGAAGAACTCGACGACGGTGAACTCGCCGTTCGGGTTGATCACCACGTCGCGCGGGTCGCGCTCGAGCTGCTGGCGGTACTTGTTGACCGTCGCTGCGCTGGCCTTGGCCGCGGCCAGCGTCTGCTTCTCCCGCAGCTTGAGCGCCATCTCCTCCAGCACCTCGGGGTGTTCCAGAAGGTAGGCGCGCACCTTAGCGCCGAACTCGGCGTCGGCCTGCTTCTGGCAGGCGGAAAGGGCGAGAGCGGCCGTCATGACGACGGCGAGGGGGGCGTAGCGCTTCATCGGATCCAGATAGGTCTCAGGGGGGCGGCGCTCAACGCCGGCTCGCGACGGAGCCCTCGCGGGCGAGGTCGCGCAGGTCTTCGCGGGTGGGTTCGGCCACCAGGACGATGTCGGTGGCGCGCCGCCACTCGGGCGTGCCGCGGGTCAGCATCTCGCGGGCGCGCATGGCGAACACGCGGGCCTGACGCTTGTCGCCGATGTAGAAGTTGTATTCGGCGGTGGCCAAGCGGGCGAGGCCGTCCTCGCCCAGCTTGTCGTGCGCCTCGGCCAGCAGGCGCCAGGCCACGGCGTTGTCCTCTTCCTGGGTCAGGGCGCGCTTCAGCTCGCCCACGCCCTCGAGCACCTTCTTCTTGTCGTCGAGCGCGATCAGGGTCTGGCCCAGGTTGACCCGCAGCAGCGGGGCCTCGGGCTTCAGCTCGACCGACTTGCGCTGGGGCGCCTCAGCCTCTTCGGTCCGGCCGAACTCGAACAGGATCTGCCCCTTGAGCTCCCAGAGGTAGGGGTTGGTCGGCTGCTCCTGCAGAAGCGCGTCCACCAGCTTCAGGGCCCGGTCGGGCTCCTTCAGCTGGTAGTAGGCGATCGCCCGGGCGTAGCGCGAAGGATAGTCCTTGGCCTTCTCGTCGTACTTGGTGATCGCGACGCCGGGGTTGAGGAAGCCGTCCAGCTTGGCCTTCATGACGGCGTGCTCGGCCATCGCCTCGGGGCTGTCCTTCTTGTTGTAGTTGGGCTGGACCTCGACCTTGCGGCGCAGGGACTCGATCCGGTCGGACGAGATCGGGTGGCTGCGGAAATAGGCGAAGCGCCGCGCCTCGTCGAAGACCTCCTGGTAGCGGAAGTTGTCGAAGAACTCGGCGAGGCCCTTGCCCGACAGGCCGGCCTTGTCGAGCAGGGCGGCGCCCGCTTGGTCGGCGCGGCCTTCCTGTTCGCGGCTGTAGCCCAGGGCGCCCAGGGTGCCGAAGTAGCTGGCGCTCCCGGCCAGGCCCGCCGCCGCCTCGGGCGAGCCCGCGAGCGCGGCCAGGACGCCCAGGCCCATGGTCAGCAGGAAGGGCTTCATGCCCGCCGAGCTCATCTCGCCACGCCGGGCGGAGTGCCCGGCGGCGAGGTGGCCGACTTCGTGGGCGATGACGCCCTGCAGCTCGTTGGGGTCGTCGGACTCCAGGATCAGGCCGGTGTTGAAGCCCATCACCCGCGGACCGGCGAAGGCGTTCAGTTCCTTCGAGCCGATCAGGACGATCTCGACGCTCTTCGCGTCGATGCCCGCCGCCTTCAGGATCGGCTCGGCGTCCCGGGCCAGGATTTCCTCGATCTCGGTGTCACGGATCAACGACTGGGCCGCAGCCGGGCTCGCCGCGATGGCGAAGCCGACGGCGAGCGCCGCCGTCAACGCCAGACGCGAAACTGACCGGAAAGGGGAATTCATGCTCGACACTCTTAAGTCCGACACCCCCCGATCCGGCCGGATGCTAATCCGTTAGCCGCGTCGCCACCACCCTCTGCGCGGCGTCGGCGCGGGGCCGCTGATCTCGGCCGGATCCGGCGCCTTGGGCGTGGGCGCAGGCTCGGGTTCCGGAGCGGGTTCGGGCGCGGCGGGCGCAGCGACCTCGACCACTTCAGCGACCGCTTCCGCCGCCTCGGCGACGGCCTCGGGAGCAGGAGCGGCGGCCTTGCGGCTGCGCGAACGCTTCGGTTTGGCCGGCGGCGCTTCGGCCACGGTCTCGACGACCACGGCTTCGGCCTCAGGTTCGGGCTCGGGCGGCGACGGCAGCTCCGCGGCCGCAGGCGCGGCCTCGGCGGTGTCGGCCACAGCTTCTTCGCCGCGTCCGCGGCCACGGCTGCGGCTGCGGCGGCTGCGCTTCGGCTTTTCCTCGACCTCGGGCAGCTCCACCCAGATGTCGTCCTCGTCCGCGGCGCGGGCCTTCACCTGCGGCGCGACGGCGGCGACCTCGGCCGCGACCGGAGTGGCCTGGGCGCGGGGCTGGTCAGCCGAGGAGGGAGCTATGGGCTTCAGGTCCTCGGCGGGATCGTACCAGACGAAGGGATCGTCGCCGTAGGGCACCCAGGGGCGCACCCACGAGAACGCGTCGACCGGACGGGACTCATCGCGCGACCGGCGACCGCCGCGGCGGCCACGGCGGCGGCGGCGGCTTTCACGGTCCTCGTCGCTCTCGGCGCGGGCCGGGCGAGGCTCGCGATCCCCGCGGGGCTCGCCGGTGCGTTCCGGACGATCTTCGCCATCGCGGCGACCCCGACGCCGGCGGCGACGGCCGCGACGGGCGCCTTCGTCGTCGTCACGGCCGACCTCCTCGCGCGGATTACGCGCATGAGCCTGATCGTCGTCGGTATCCTCGCGCTCGAGGTCGTCCTCGTCTTCTTCCTCGTCCTCGTCGACCGCCTCGTCGTCGAAGTCATCGTCGTCGGTCAGCGGCTGGTAGGCCTGGGCCGAGGTGACGGCGGGCGGGACGTGGTCAGGCCGCGTTTCCATCGAGGTGCGCTCGATGACGTGCTCGGCGTGCGACATCTCATCTTCGATGACGACGGTGACGAACAGGCCCAGCGCCGCATGCAGCCGCGCCAGATGCGCGCGCTTCTCGTTGAGGATGTAGAGGCCAACGGCCCGCGGAACCCGCAGGACTGCCTCGCCGCCGCCCTTGAGGGCCTCGATCTCCAGCGCCCGCAGCGAGGCGAGCGCGCTCGACTCGACCGAGCGGACCCGGCCGGTGCCCGCGCAGTGCTCGCAGACGTGGGTGGTGCCCTCCAGGACGCCGGTGCGGCGACGCTGGCGGCTGATCTCCATCAGGCCGAACGGGCTGATCTTGCCCATCTGGACCCGGGCGCGATCGTCCTTCAGCGCGTCCTTCAGCTTCTTCTCAACGGCGCGGTTGTTCTTCGATTCATCCATGTCGATGAAGTCGATGACGATCAGGCCGGCGAGGTCGCGGAGGCGCAGCTGGCGGCAGGCTTCTTCGGCCGCTTCCAGGTTGGTCTTGAGCGCCGTGGCCTCGATGTTGCGCTCACGCGTCGAGCGGCCCGAGTTCACGTCGATGGCGACCAGCGCTTCGGTCTGGTTGATCACCAGGTAGCCGCCGGAGCGCAGCGGCACGGTGGGCGAGTAGATCTGGCTGAGGTGGTCCTCGACCCGGTGCTTGACGAACAGCGGCGTCGGCTCGCGGTAGGCCATCACCTTCTTGGCCTGCGACGGCATCAGCATGCGCATGAAGTCACGCGCTTCCTTGTAGCCGGCCTCGCCCTCGACCCAGACCTCGTCGATGTCCTTGTCATAGAGGTCGCGGATCGTGCGCTTCACGAGGTCTTCTTCCTCGTAGATCAGCGCCGGCGCGATGGAGTGCAGCGTGGTCTCGCGGATGTTCTCCCACAGGCGCAGCAGATAGTCGTAGTCGCGCTTGATCTCGGCCTTGGTGCGCTTGGCGCCGGCGGTGCGTACGATCAGGCCCATGCCCTGCGGCACGGCCAGGCTGGCGACGACGCCCTTCAGGCGCTTGCGGTCGGTGGCGGTGTCGATCTTGCGGCTGATGCCGCCCCCGCGGGCGGTGTTCGGCATCAACACGCCATACCGGCCGGCCAGCGACAGGTAGGTGGTGAGGGCCGCGCCCTTGTTGCCGCGCTCTTCCTTGACGACCTGCACCAGCATGATCTGCCGGCGGCGGATCACTTCCTGGATCTTGTAGCGGCGCATCAGCCGGCGGCGGCGGCGCGCCAGCTCTTCTTCCATCACGTCGTCGTCGTCGTCCGAGCCCAGGGCTTCGGTGTCGTCGTCCTCGTCGCCATGCGCTTCGGCCTCGGCGTCGCCATTGCGGCTGCCGCGGCGGCCACGAGCGGGACGCTCGTCGTCGTCATGGTCCTCGGCCTCTTCGCGCAGCAGAGCTTCGCGGTCGGCGAGGGGGATCTGGTAGTAGTCGGGGTGGATTTCGTTGAAGGCCAGGAAGCCGTGGCGGTTTCCGCCATACTCGACGAAAGCCGCCTGCAGGGACGGCTCAACGCGCGTCACCTTGGCGAGGTAGATGTTCCCTCGAAGCTGCTTTCTGTTCTGGCTTTCGAAATCGAACTCTTCAACGCGGTTCCCGTCGACGACCACCACACGCGTCTCTTCCGCGTGGGCTGCGTCGATCAACATCGTCTTGGGCATAAGTCTCTCCGCGGCGCGCGGGGGCGTATGAGGCCCGGCGCTGCCGGCAAATGGGACGAGCGCGCGCGTGACCTGCGAGCGCGCCGGAAACGGCGTCTCGGTCGGCCTTGGGGCCAAATGTGGCTCGAGCTGCGCAGCTCATCGGGTGTGTTCCTAGGCCGTGTCCCGAGGGGCGCGGATCGGAGGGGGCGTCGCTGCCGAGTACACGGCCAGAGCCGACGCCGGTTGGTTATGGCGCGTCGCGTTCGGGCCCGATACGGGCGCTCCGGCGCGGCGCGGCCGGACATTGCAACACTGGGCGTCAAAAGGAAAGCCAGTGCTCGCGTTATGGGAGAGAAGAGGCGTGCGGAGCCGCAACACCTCGTTAACCCTTTGTCCACGGGCCGCGCCCCTATATGGCGTCTGCGATCGCTTTCTGCGAATCTTCGTTTTTTCGAGGCTTTAGGACGGTGCGGGGCAACAAGAGCGAGACGGGTCGGACGCGGGGGCGGGCGCTGGTCGCCGGCGCCGTCGTGGCCGTGGGTCTCGCCGTCTTCGCCGTCGGCCACGCCGCCACCGAGAACGTGGGCTTGCTCAAGGTCCGCATGGGCGGAGACGCCCGCGAAACCCGCCTCGTCATCGAACTCGACGGCGCCGCCAGCGCCAAGGTGCTGTCCGATGGTTCCGCAGACCGGCGGGTGGCCGTACTGCTGAACGGTGTCGACACCGTGGTGGCCCAGCAGGGCGCCGGCCGTGGCGTGGTCAAGGCCTGGACGGTCGATAAGGGGCAGGGCGGGGCGCTGCTCCAGATGGACCTGGCCGGGCCCGCGAAGGTCAAGCGCCGCTTCCTGCTGCCGCCCGCCGACGGCGTCACCAGCTATCGTTATGTCATCGATGTGGCGTCGGCCGCTCCCGTCGCGCCGGGCGCCGTGATGACCTCTGCGCCCAATACGTTCCAGCCGGCGCCGCAGATCCGCGCCCAGTTCCTGCCGGTGAAGAAGCCCGCGCTGCCGCTCAAGAAGGTGGTGGTTATCGACGCCGGCCATGGAGGCCGCGACGCCGGGGCCCAGGGCGTCATGGGCTACGAGAAGGACGTGAATCTCGCCGCCGCCCTGACCCTGGCCGACCAGCTGGGCCGCTCGGGCCGATACAAGGTCGTGCTGACCCGTTCCACCGACGTCTACGTGCCGCTGGAAACCCGCGTGCGCGTGGCGCAGCGCGCAAACGCCGATCTGTTCATCTCGCTGCATTCGGACTCGGCGCCCGAGACCAACCTCAAGGGCGCCTCAGTCTACACGCTGTCGGACAAAGCCTCGTCGCGCGCCACCAGGTTCGTCAGCCGCGACGACTGGTTCATGAAGGCCAGCCTGGCCGGCGACCAGGGTGTGCGCGACATCCTTTTCGACCTGACGCAGCGGGCCACGCGCAACCGCTCGGCCGTGTTCGCCCAGACCCTGGTGGCCAACATCGAGGGCAAGGCGCCGATGCTTCGCCGCAGCCACCGCGACGCTGGCTTCATGGTGTTGCTGGCCCCTGACGTGCCCGCCGTCCTGCTCGAGATGGGCTTCGTCAACAACCCCGAGGACGAGGCCCGGCTTCGCGATCCGGCGGCGCGCACCCGGTTGATGCGCGCCGTGGCTCAGGCCATCGACACGCACTTCGGCGAACCGATGAAGGTCGCGTCGCGCTGACGCGGATCGTCGCCCGGCCGTTGGCGCCCGCGGCGACACAGGCTAGACGACAGGTCTAGCGCCAAGAGCCCGATCCCAGTTTTGACGTCCCCCAGCAGTCCGGAACGGCCGAAGCCCGAGCGGGCCAGCCCCCCGCGGTGGTTTGGCATCGCCGGCATTGCGGTGCTGAGCTTCATCGCCGTCGCCGCCGTGGCCATGGGCGTCTACGCGGCCTGGCTGTTCCACGACATGCCCGATGCGGGCGACCTCGTGGACTATCACCCGCCCACCGCCACCCGAGCCTATGCCTGGGACGGCACCCTGATCGGCGAGTTCTCGCGTGAACGCCGCATTTTCGTGCCCTACGAGGCCATTCCGGCCCAGACGGCCCAGGCGTTCCTGGCGGCCGAGGATCACGGCTTCTTCAAGCACGGCGGCGTCGACGTGGGCGGTTTCGGCCGCGCCATGGCCAAGAACGTCATCAACCTGGCCCAGGGCCGGCGGCTGGAGGGCGGTTCGACCATCACCCAGCAGGTCGCCAAGAACATCCTGCTGACCAGCGACCAGACCATCGGACGCAAGCTGAAGGAGGCGATCCTGGCCTCTCAGCTCGAGCAGACGCTCTCCAAGGAGCGGATCCTCGAGCTGTACATGAACGAGATCTGGCTGGGCTATCGGTCGTACGGCGTGGGCGCGGCCGCCTACAACTACTTCGGCAAGTCGCTGAGCGAGCTCACCCTGGCCGAGAGCGCCTATCTGGCCGCGCTGCCCAAGGGCCCGGACAACTACCATCCGATCCGGCGCACGGCGGCCGCCATCGGGCGTCGCAACTGGGTGATCGACCAGATGGCCGACCTGGGGTGGGTGACCCGCGCCGAGGCCGACGCGGCGATGAAGGAGCCGCTGACCGTTCAGCAGGCCCCGTCGCGCTCGCAATACCGCGACGCTGACTACTTCGTGGAGGAGGTGCGCCGCATCGCCCTCAATATGGAAGAGTTGGGCGACGAGCGATTGAACGCCGGCGGTTACTACATGCGCACCACGCTGGACCCGCGCCTGCAGAGCGCGGCCAAGCAGGCGCTGATGAACGGGCTCGAGACGTACGATCGCCGCCATGGCTGGCGCGGCGCCTTCGGCCACGTCACCACCCTCGACGGCTGGGAAGACGTCGCGCGCAAGACCACCAAGCCGCGCGAGCGCCAGGACTGGAAGCGCTCGGTGGTCGTCAGCGTCGCTGGCGGCGCCGTGCGGGTGCGCACGATCGAGGGCGACGAAGGACAGATCGCGGGCCAGGACATCAGCTGGGCGCGGGCCGGTAAGGGCATCGGCGTCGGCGACCTAGTCTTTGTCGAGCCTGCCAAGAACGGGGCCCCGTGGCGGCTGAAGCAGGTGCCGGCGGTGAACGGCGCGCTGGTGGCGATGGAGCCCTATTCCGGCCGCGTCGTCTCGATGGTCGGCGGCTACTCGTTCTCCCTGTCCAGCTTCAATCGGGCCACGCAGGCGTTGCGCCAGCCCGGCTCGTCGTTCAAGCCGATCGTCTATGCCGCGGCGCTGGAGAGCGGCTACACGCCGGCCAGCACCGTGATGGACGCGCCGATCACCCTGAAGGGCTTTGGCGGTCAGTCCTGGAGCCCCGAGAACTACAGCCGCGACTACTACGGCGCCCTGACCCTGCGCCGGGGCCTCGAGCTTTCGCGCAATACCATGACCGTGCGCCTGGCCCAGAGCGTCGGCATGACCAAGATCTCGGATCTGGCGATCCGGATGGGCGTGACCAAGAAGATGGACAAGGTCCTGGCGATGGCCCTGGGGTCGGGCGAGACCACGGTCTACCGGATGGCCGGCGCGTACTCGACGTTCGTCAATGGCGGCAAGATGGTGCAGCCTCACCTGATCGAGGTGGTCGAGGACCGCAACGGCAAGGTCATCTGGCGCGCCGATCGCCGCGAGTGCGACCGCTGCACCAGCGGCTTCACCGGCGCCGAGAGCCCGCGAATCCCGCGGGGCGGCGAGCAGGTAATGGACCCGATCACCGCCTATCAGATCACCTCGTTCCTGGAAGGCGTCGTGCTGCGCGGCACCGCCACCCAGGCCTCATCGATCGGCAAGCCGCTGGGCGGCAAGACGGGCACCACCAACGACTACCGGTCGGCCTGGTTCATGGGCTTCTCGCCTCACCTGGTCGTGGGCGTCTACATCGGCTTCGACGACAACCGCAGCCTGGGGAACAACGAGACCGGCAGCGTCGCCGCCGTGCCGATCTTCACCGAGTTCATGACCGAGGCGCTGAAGGACAAACCGGCCGAGCCGTTCAAGGCGCCGTCGAACGCCAAGTACGCCTCGATCCGGGGCATCCGCGAGGCTTTCCGGCCGGGCACCGAGCCGGCGGCCTCGACCGTGGGGCTGGGCGCAGCCGGGACGCCCTCGGGTCCGCAGCCCTACGACAAGGTGTTCGGCAACGGTCAGGTCACGGGCGCGCCCAATGCTGCGGCGGCGGTCGCGCCGCCCCCGCCGCCGCCGAAGAAGAAGGACGACCTGTCCGACTTGTTCTGAGGTCGCGTGAGCGTCGCTATCGAAACCGCAGAGCTCGCGGAGACACGCAGAGAGAGACCCAGAGCGCATGGCCGCTCCTCGAAACTCTGCGTTCTCGGCGGTTGAACCATGAGGCGCCTAGGGCGGCGAAGATGGCGGCGGGCCGCTTGTGCTGACGGGCAGCGCAGGCTAGAGCCCGCGGCTCACGTTTTGGGAGTCTCTCCATGAGAGCGGATGTCGAGGCCGCCAAGGCCGACATCGAGCAGTCGATCGAACTGCTCAGGAGGCGTCTTTGACTGGGAACCAGCCCTCCGAAAACTCGATGAGCTGAACGCCCGGGTCGAAGACCCGAGCCTGTGGGACCGGCCGTCCGAGGCCCAGGTGGTGAGCCGCGAGCGCTCGCGTCTGGCGGCCCAGGTCGAGGCCGTGAAGTCGCTGGAGCGCGATCTCGCCGACGCCATCGGCTATGCCGAGATGGCCGAGGACGAGGGCGACGAGGACAGCTACGCCGAGGCGATCGGCCAGCTGAAGGCGATCAAGGAACGCGCCAGCCGCGCCGAACTCGAAGCCCTGCTTTCGGGCGAGGCGGACGGCAACGATGCGTTCGTGGAAATCAACTCCGGCGCCGGCGGCACCGAGTCCAACGACTGGGCCGGCATGCTGCTGCGCATGTACACCCGCTGGGCCAACGCCCACGGCATGGAGGTCGACTTCCTGGAAGAGACCTCGGGCGAACAGGCCGGGATCAAGTCGGTCACTCTGCAGATCAAGGGCACGAACGCCTACGGCTGGCTGAAGACCGAGGGCGGGGTCCACCGTCTGGTCCGCATCTCGCCGTTCGACGCCGCCGCCAAGCGCCATACCAGCTTCGCCTCGGTCTGGGTCTATCCGGTGGTGGACGACACCATCGAGATCGAGATCAACCCGTCCGACGTGCGCACCGACACCTACCGCGCCTCGGGCGCGGGCGGCCAGCACGTGAACAAGACCGACTCGGCGGTGCGCCTGACCCACATTCCGACCGGCATCGTCGTGGCGTGCCAGAATCAGCGCTCGCAGCACCAGAACCGCGATCAGGCCTGGAAACAGCTGAAGGCGCGGCTCTACGAAGCCGAACTGGCCAAGCGCGAGGCCGCGGCGCAGGCGGTGGAAGACCAGAAGACCGACATCGGCTGGGGCCACCAGATCCGCAGCTACGTCCTGCAGCCGTACCAGATGGTGAAGGACCTGCGCACCGAGGTGGAAACGAGCGACACGCAAGGCGTGCTCGACGGCGACCTGGACCAGTTCATGGGCGCCGCGCTGGCCCAGCGGGTGGGGGCGACGCGGGAGTAGCTACTCCGCCGCGACGCTCAGTGCGCTCGGGGCTTCCAGCGCCTGCTGGACGGGCGGGACCAGCGCCAGGCTGCGGCCCTCGAAGTGGGCGCCGGCCTCGATGGAGAGTTCGGTGTGGCTGATGTCGCCGTCCACGCGGGCGGTCGACCACAGCTTGACGCGGCGCGCGCAGATCACGCCCGTGACGCGCCCGCGCACCTCGACGGCGTCGGCGTGGATCGCCCCCGAGACGCTCCCCGTCTCGCCGATCACCAGCATGCCCACGCGCAGGTCGCCATCGACCGCGCCGTCCAGGTGCAGGTCGCCGGCGGTTTCGAGATTGCCCGCGATGCGGACGTCTTCGGCGACCAGCGAGGCGGCCGATAGTTTGCGCGGTTGCGACGGCGCTTCCGGAGCGGCGTCCTTAGTCGTTCTGGAGAACATACTGCCCGGCCTTGAGGAAACGGCCCGGGTTCTGGGCCCGACCGTTCACCCATACCTCATAGTGGAGGTGGGTCCCAGTGGATCGCCCGGTCGATCCCATCGCCGCGATGCGCTGGCCGACGCCGATGCGCTGGCCGGGGCTGACGGCGAAGCCGGAGAGGTGGGCGTAGCGGGTCTTCAGGCCGCGGCCGTGATCGATCTCGACGACGTTGCCATAGCCTGAGCGACGGCCGACGTAGGACACTACGCCAGGACCGGTGGCGTAGATCGGCGTGGCGTGGGCGCCCGAGAAGTCCAGACCCGAGTGATAGGCCGGCCGGCGGGTGAACGGGTCGAAGCGCACGCCGAAGCCGCTGGTCTGCGGGCCGCCGGCGGTGGGTCGGGCCAGCGGCAGGTCGTCGACCGCCTCGGCCAGGGACTCGGCTTCGTTCAGGTCGCGCGCGGCGCGGTGAATCCTGGCGGCGAAGTCCTCATCCACGTCCAGCACCGCGGCCAACGCGCGGGGGTCTTTCGACTCGATCAGCGGGCCGCCCAGCGCCGCGCCGCGGTCGACGAACGCCGATGGCGACAGGCCGGCCATGCGGAAGGCGATGCGCAGCCGGTCGGCGCGGCTCTTGGCGAAGGAGTCGGCGGCTTCGAGCAGCTGTTCCTGGCCGATGCGGACCTGTTCCACCCGGCGAACCGGGCTGGCGTCAGCCTGGGCCAGGGCGCGGGTGATGGCCGGGGTCAGCGCCTCGGCCGCGCCGGGCGCGCCCTTCATGTCGGTAAGCAGCAGGGCCAGCGCCGCGTGCCGCTTTTCCATCGAGGCGGCCATGTCGGTGTTCGAGCCGTTCGCGGCGTTGAGGCGCGCCATGGCGCTGTCCAGTCGCGCCTGGCGGTCGGCGACATAGCGCTCGGACTGGGATTTTAGCTTTGCGATCTCGCGGTCGGCGGACGACGCCGACATCAGATTGACCAGCATCGCGGCCGTGCAGACGCCCATCCAGAGGGCGCTCGCGGCCACGCCGCCAGCCAGGACCATCTGCTTCTTGGTGGTGAGAACGAAGGCCTTCATGGCCCCGCCTGAGCGGACGTAGAGGTGCCGCTCAGGAAATAGCTCTACGAGCGAGCGCCGAAGCTGCGTGAAGCTCTTCTTCATACTGCCGCCGGAGTCCCCATCCCTCGGTGCCCGGGATATGCGATGACTTTTTCCGGGCAGGCAAGGTGGTTAAGGGCCCAATTGACCCCAAAGCGACCAGCGGCCGCAGGTGAATATCGTTTATCGGTTACAGCCAAGCTTCAGAGCGCTTTCGCGGCATCGAGGACCTGTTGCGCGTGGTTGGGCACGCGGACCTTGCGCCAGATCTTCGCGACCTTGCCGTCCCGGATCAGGAAGGTGGAGCGATCAATGCCCATGTACTTGCGGCCGTAGAGGCTCTTTTCGACCCATGAGCCGTACGCCTCGATCACCGCGCCCTCGGGGTCCGACCCCAGCTTGACGCCCAGATCGTACTTGGCGGCGAACTTCTTGTGCGAGGCGACGCTGTCCTTCGACACGCCGACGACGGTGACACCCGCCTTGGCGAACTCGGGAGCCAGCGCGGTGAAGTCCTGGGCTTCCTTGGTGCAGCCCGAGGTGTCGTCCTTGGGGTAGAAATAGAGCACCACCGTCTTGCCGGCGAAGTCGGCCAGGCGCACCGGGCCGTCCGGGGTCTCGAGGTTGAAGTCGGGCGCGGCGGCCCCTTCGACGACATCGGTCATTGCAGAACTCCAGGACCGCGGCCGGAGGGCCGGCCGCGGGGCAGGGGGTTTAGACGGGCTTCACCAGTACGATCTTCTTCTTGCCGGCCGACAGCTTCACCACGCCATCCGCCAGATCGGCCGACGTGATCGCGCGGTTTGCGTCCGGCTCGGCCTTGTCGTTCACACGCAGACCGCCGCCCTGGGCGAGACGACGGGCCTCACCCTTGGAGCCGGCCAATCCGGCCGTGACCGTCAGGTCGGCGAGCTGAACGCCGGCTTCGAGCAACCCGGCCGCCACTTCGACTGTGGGAAGGTCGGCAGAGAGGCCGCCCTGTTCGAAGGCCGCTTGGGCCGCAGCCGCCGCCTTCTCGGCCTCGGCCGCGCCGTGCAGCATCGTGGTGGCGGCGTTGGCCAGCACCTTCTTGGCCTCGTTGATCTCGGCGCCCGGCAGCTTCTCCAGGCGGGCGATCTCGTCGAGCGGCAGGTCGGTGAACAGGCGCATGAAGCGGCCCACGTCGGCGTCCTCGGTGTTCCGCCAGAACTGCCAGTAGTCGTAGGGGCTGCGCATGTCGGCGTTCAGCCACACGGCCCCGCCCACCGTCTTGCCCATCTTCTGGCCCGACGCGGTCGACAGCAGCGGCGTGGTCAGGCCGAATGAGGGCTTGCCCTCGACGCGGCGGATCAGCTCCACGCCGTTGACGATGTTGCCCCACTGGTCCGAGCCGCCCATCTGCAGCACGCAGCCGAACTTGCGGGCCAGTTCCAGGAAGTCCACCGACTGCATCAGCATGTAGTTGAACTCGAGGAACGTCATCGGCTGCTCGCGCTCAAGCCGGGCCTTGACGCTGTCGAACGCCAGCATGCGGTTGACGGTGAAGTGCACGCCGTAGTCGCGCAGGAACTCGACGTAGCCGAACTTCGACAGCCACGCGTCGTTGTCGACCATCACCGCGTCGGTGGGGCCGTCGCCGAAACGGAGGAACTTCGCGAACACCGTCTTGATCGAGGCGATGTTGGCCTGGATCTGGGCTTCGGTGAGCAGGGGGCGCGACTGGTCCTTGTCGGTCGGGTCGCCGATCTTGGTGGTGCCGCCGCCCATCAGCACGATCGGCTTGTGACCGGTCTCCTGCAGGCGCTTCAACATCATGATCTGGATCAGAGAGCCCACGTGCAGCGACGGCGCCGTGGCGTCGAACCCGATGTAGGCGGTGACGACGCCGTTCGCGGCCAGTTCGTCCAACTCGGCCGGATGGGTGATCTGATGAATGTAGCCGCGCTCCTGCAGAACCTTCAGGAAATCGGACTTGAACGCGGTCTCGGTCATCGCAGTTGCAATCTCATGGTCGGCCGCTTCAGGGCCAGGCGCGGGGCGCTCTAGCACAGCGAGGGACGCAATATCGAGGGACATGGCAGGCTCCGGGTGACTTGAGGGAGGCCGGCGGTTTTCGATTTGGGGAAGGAGCGCCGGCCGGAGGGGCAGGCGCGTGTGATCAGACGCCTGCTAGAGGGGCAGGCGGTAATAGCGGCCAGTGAGGGCGTCAGGTCCGATCATCGCGGGCTAGCTAGCGGTTCGCGGACATGGCAGTCAAGTTGGCCATGCTCGTGCTGGGATTCATGACGGGGACGTCGCTCGACGCGGTCGACATGGCCGTGCTCGACACCGACGGCGAGACGATTTTCGAGTTCGGACCGGCCGGCGAACGCAAGCTGACCGACGCCACGCGCGACGTCGTCCTGGCCGCCACCCGCCAGGCGCTGGCCTGGGAGCGCGGCGCGCCCGAGCCGCCGATCTTCCATCACGCGGCCGAAATGGTGGCCGAGGAGCATTTCGCGGCCGCCGAGGCCTTCCTGCAGGAGAACGGCCTGGCGTGGCCCGACCTCGACCTCGTGGCCATGCACGGCCAGACCGTGCTGCATGAGCGACCCCGGGACGGCGTCGTCGGTCGCACGGTGCAACTGGGCGACGCCGGGCTGCTGGCCAAGCTCTGCGGCCGGCCTGTGGCCTGCGATTTCCGAACGGCCGACGTGGCGGCGGGCGGTGAGGGCGCGCCCCTCGCGGCCGCCTATCACGTGGCGCGGGCCAGGCACTCGAAACTGGCGCCGCCGCTGGCGGTGCTGAACATCGGCGGCGTGGCCAACTTGACCTGGTGGGCCGGCGGCGACGACTTCACCGCCTTCGATACAGGCCCTGGCAACGGCATGCTCGACCTGCTGGTCCAGGCGCGCGGGGCCGGGCGATACGACGCCGGCGGCAAGTACGCCAGCGTGGGGCGCGCCGACGAGGGCGTGGTCCGCGCGCTGCTGGCGCATCCCTATTTCCAGGGGCCGCCGCCGAAGTCGCTGGACCGGCACGACTTCTCCTTGGAGCCGCTGGAGGCGCTGCAGCTCGAGGACGCCGCGGCCACCTTGGTCGCCTTCACGGCCGAGGCGGTGAGGCTGGGTGTTGAGGCGCTGGGCGCACAGCCGAACGAGGTGATCGTCACCGGCGGCGGTCGCCACAATCCCGAGATCATGCAGGCGCTGGCCGAGCGCCTGTCGGCCCCCGTGCGGCCGGCCGAAGACCATGGCTGGCGCGGCGACGCCCTCGAGGCCGAGGCTTTCGCCTTCCTGGGCGCCCGTGTGAAGCGCGGCCTTCCGATCACCTTCCCGAACACCACCGGCGTGGCCAGCCCCACGACCGGCGGGCGCATCATCAGACCTTGAGGGGCAAGACCATGGGCAAGCGAATGTGGATGGCGGCGGTCGCCGTCGTAGCGATGGCCGCTGCGGCGCCCGCGGGCGCGCAGTCGTTCGACAAGCCCGTGTTCGACGCGGCCAAGGCGCTGCAGCCCAAGGTCGTCGCGTGGCGGCGCGATATCCACGAGCACCCCGAGTTGGGCAACAGCGAGGTGCGGACCGCAAAGCTGGTCGCCGACCACCTGCGCAGCCTGGGGATCGAGGTGCGCACCGGTGTCGCCAAGACTGGCGTTGTGGGCGTCCTGAAGGGCGGCAAGCCCGGCGGCGTGGTGGCCCTTCGCGCCGACATGGACGGGCTGCCGGTGAAGGAGGACACGGGCGTCCCCTTCGCCTCCAAGGTCACCGCGACCTACAACGGCGCGACCGTCTCGGTGGCGCACGCCTGCGGCCATGACGCGCACGTCGCGATTCTGATGGGCGCGGCCGAAGTGCTCGCCAAGATGAAGGACCAGATCCCCGGGACAGTGGTCTTCCTCTTCCAGCCCGCCGAGGAGGGCCCGCCGGTCGGCGAGGAGGGCGGCGCCCCGCTGATGATCAAGGAGGGCGCCCTCGACAATCCGAAAGTCGACGCCGTCTTCGGCCTGCACGTGGTGCCCGGCGAGCCGGGCTCCCTCATGTGGCGGCCGGGCCCGATGATGGCGGCGTCGGACCGCTGGCAGATCAAGCTGAAGGGCCGGCAGACCCACGGCGCCAATCCCTGGTCCGGCATCGACATCGCCTCGATGCAGGCTGAGATCGTGCTGGCCTTCAACCAGATCGCCGCGCGCCAGATCAACGTCACGCGCACGCCCACCATCCTGACGGTGGCCACGGTGCACGGCGGAGTCCGCTACAACATCATTCCTGACGACTTTGAGCTGTCGGGAACGCTGCGCACCTTCGATCCCGAGCTGCGCAAGGACATCATCGCCCGCGCCGAGAAGGCCGTGGAGAGCATCGCCGCCCGCTACGGCGGCTCGGGCCGGATGGAATGGGGCAATCCCAATCCGGTGACCAGCAACGACCCGGCGCTGACCGCGAAGATGAAGACTACCCTCAGCCGCGCAGCCAAGGGCCGGATCAAGGACGACATCGACTTCATCACCGGCGCCGAGGACTTCTCGTACTACCAGTTGAAGGTCCCGGGCGTGTTCTACGATCTTGGCATCGGCTTCCCCAAGGGCGTGAACCACTCGCCGTTCTTCAATGTGATGGACGAAGGCGCGCTGGAGGTCGGTGTCCGGGCCCAGGCCCTGACCGCGCTGGACTACCTCGCCAGCCGCAAGAGGTGATTTCCCTCCCCTTCATGGGGAGGGACAGACCGCGCGGCGGTCAGGGTGGGGAAGTGGAGGCCGGAGTGCTGATGTTGGGGAGGATCGTGACTTGCCCACCCGTCTCGGCTTCGCCTCGCCACCCTCCCCATGAAGGGGAGGGAAAAGTGACCCAAGGTCATACTTGTCGGTCAAACGGATGTTCGGCACGCTGAACGCCGATAATGAATGCGGGAGGACGCTATGGCCGACGACAAGCCGGAGATCTCGGGCGCTGACGACCTGGGCTTCGATCCGAAGGCGCTCCTCGAGAAGTATCGCGCCGAACGGGACCGCCGGGTCCGTAGCGAAGGCAACGAGCAGTACGTCGAGATCGCCGGGCAGTTCGCGCACTACCTGGAAGATCCCTACGTCGCGAAGATCGAGCGCGCACCCATCACCGACGACACCGAGGTGGTGATCATCGGCGGCGGGTTCGGCGGGCTCCTGGCCGGCGCTCGGCTGCGCGAGGCCGGCGTGCAAGACCTGCGTGTGATCGAGAAGGGCGGCGATTTCGGCGGCACCTGGTACTGGAACCGCTATCCTGGCGCGGCCTGCGACATCGAGAGCTACGTCTACCTGCCGCTGCTGGAAGAAGTGGGCTTCATGCCCGAGCGGAAGTACTCCCGCGCGCCCGAGATCATGCAGTACAGCCGCAAGATCGCCGAGAAGTACGACCTCTATCGCAACGCCTGTCTCCAGACCGAGGTGAAGGCCGTCCGCTGGGACGCGGACGCGGCGCGCTGGATCATCGAGACCAACCGCGGCGACGCCATGAAGGCGAAGTTCGTGATCATGGCCAACGGCCCGCTGCACCGGCCCAAGCTGCCGGGCATCCCGGGTGTCGAGAGCTTCAAGCGCCACAGCTTCCACACCAGCCGCTGGGACTACGACTACACCGGCGGCGACTCGCTGGGCGGTCTGGTCAACCTGAAGGACAAGCGGGTTGGCATTATCGGCACCGGCGCGACCGCCGTTCAGTGCGTGCCGCACCTGGGTGAATGGGCCAAGGAACTCTACGTCTTCCAGCGCACGCCGTCGTCGATCGACGTGCGCAACGATCGTCCCACCGACCCCACCTGGGCCGCCAGCCTCCAGCCGGGCTGGCATCAGCACCGGATGGACAACTTCAACATCCTGGTCTCGGGCGGGTTCGCCGAAGAGGACCTGGTCAACGACGGCTGGACCGACATCATCGGCAACATCCTGCTGCTCGCGCGCCGCAAGGCCGAGCGGGGCGAGCCGGTGGATAACCCGGCGGCCCTGATGCAACTGGCCGACTTTAAGAAGATGGAGCAGGTCCGCGCCCGCGTGGACCAGGAGGTCAAGGACCCTGCCGTCGCCGAGGCGCTGAAGCCCTGGTACAACCAGTTCTGCAAGCGGCCGTGCTTCCACGACGAGTATCTGGCGACGTTCAATCGCCCCAACGTGCATCTCATCGATACGCAGGGTCGTGGCGTCGACCGGATCACCGAAACCGGGATCGTGGCCAACGGCCAGGAGTTCGAAGTCGACTGCCTGATCTACGCCACCGGCTTCGAGGTGGGCACCGACTACGCCCGCCGCGCGGGCTATCAGGTCTACGGCAAGGATGGGCAGACCCTGTCGGGCAAGTGGGCGAACGGCATGGAGACCTTCCACGGCTTCCACGTCCGCGGTTTCCCCAACCTGTTCGTCGTCTCCACCGGACAGTCCGGCTTCTCGGCCAATTTCCCGCACATGCTGAACGAGCAGTCCCAGCACCTGGCCTACATCGTTCGCCATGCCCTGGATCGCCAGGTTCGGACCCTGGAGGCGTCGGCAGAGGCCGAGAGCGCCTGGGTCGACACGATCGTGAAGCTGTCGGTGATGCGCGACGCGTTCCTGAAGGAATGCACCCCCGGATATTACAACAACGAGGGGAAGGTCGAGCTGATGAACAAGAAGAACACCTCGTACGGCGCGGGCCCGGTGGCCTTCGCCAAGGTGCTCGAGGATTGGCGCGCCGAAGGCTCGCTAAAGGGGCTCGAACTCAACACCTAAAGCCCAGCTTGCGCATGGACGCCCGTGACCGGGCGTGCTGACATGCAGGTATGGGGGATGTACCGGCGGGGACGAGGCGTCGAGGCCTGCTCGACGTGGTCGAGCGGGTCGGCAATGCGTTGCCGGATCCGGTCTTCATCTTCATCGGGCTGATCGTCGCCCTCGCGGCCGTCTCAGCCCTCGGCGCGGCGCAGGGATGGTCGGCGGTCAACCCCGCCACCGGCGAGACGCTGGTCGCGCAGAGCCTCTTCAGCGCCGCGAACGTCGAGCGCCTCTTTGTCGAGATGCCACGGACCTATACCGGGTTCGCGCCGTTCGGGATCGCGCTGACCATCATGCTGGGCGCGACCGTGGCCGAGCGGAGCGGGCTGATGGCGGCGTTGATCCGCGCCAGCCTGCTCGGGGTCAGTCGGCCCGTGCTGGTTCCCGTGATCTTCCTGGTCGGCTGCATGACCTGCCACACGGTGGATGCGGGCTTCCTGGTCTATGTGCCGCTGGCTGGCCTGGTGTTCGCCGCCGCCGGACGCCATCCGGTGCTGGGTCTCCTGGTGGGTTTCGCCGGCGTCGCCGTGGGCCTGGCGGGCAACCTGTTGCCGGGACAGGTCGACGTGCTGCTGCTCACCATCACTGAGGTCGGCGCGCGTCTCCTCGTGCCCGACTATACGATGAACCCTCTGGGCAACTGGTGGTTCGCCGCGGTCCTGACGCTGATCTGCACGGGCCTGGTCTGGATTGTGGGCGAGCGGGTGATGGCGCCGCGCCTGGGCGAATGGACGGGGGAGGGTGAGCAGTTGAGCGCCGGCCCGCTCGCGCCGGACGAACGCCGCGGCCTGATCGCGGCCGGCCTCGCGGCTCTGGCTGTGGTCGGCCTCATGGTGAGCCTTGCCGTCTGGCCCGGCTTTACGCCGCTCTATGACGAAAACGCCGCGGGATCGGCCCGGATGACGCCGCTGTTCCGCAGTCTGGCGGGCGGACTGGCGCTGCTGTTTTTCGCGACTGGCTGGGCCTACGGGACCGCCGTCGGGGCGATCCGCTCGCACCGGGACGTGGTCACATCGATGGTGGAGGGGCTCGAGCCGCTGTTGCCCTACATCGTGCTGATGTTCTTTGCGGCGCACTTCGTCGCCATGTTCGGCTGGTCCAATCTCGGGCCCATCACCGCGATCCGCGGCGCCGAACAGCTTCGTGCGCTCAACGCGCCGCCGATGCTGCTGCTGCCGATCCTCACGACCATGTCGGCTTGGCTGGACTTCCTGATCGCGTCGGCGTCGGCGAAGTGGAGCGCGGTGGCGCCGGTGGTCGTGCCGATGCTGATGCTGCTGGACGTCTCGCCCGAGATGACCACCGCCGCCTACCGGATCGGCGACGTGGTGACGAACCTGATCTCGCCGATGAACCCCTACTTCGTCCTCACCCTGACGTTCTGCCGTCGGTGGGTTCCGGGCTTCGGGCAGGGGACGATGCTGGCGCTGATGCTGCCGCTGGCCGCGTCATTCTACATCGGCGGCATGGCGCTCACCGCCGCCTGGGTGGCGCTCGACCTGCCGGTGGGTCCGGGCGCATCGGTCGGCTACAGTCTGCCGCAGCGCTGAGCCTGCACGAAATCTGCACATGATCAGCTTCGCCTCAGCGCGCCAGTCACCTATTGCCGACACCGCCCGGGCCTGAAAGTCGCCTCGAACAGGGGACTTCCGCGGATGCGCGCGCGACGGCCGATACTCTGGACGATGGCGGTGGCCGCTGACGCGACGGGCGCCTGTTCGCAACCCTTCCATTGACCCCAGCTGCGAACCCCGGAACATGACCTTCATGCCTCAGGTCCTCGTCGTCGACGACGATCCCCATATCCGCCAGCTCCTGGTTTTTGCGCTGGAGAAGGCCGGCCTCAGCGCCCGCGAGGCCGAGGACGGGGAGGCGGCGCTGAGCGCCGTCGCCGAGCTGGCCCCCGACCTCGTGGTCCTCGACATCAACATGCCCAAGCTGGACGGACTGGAGGTCTGCCGGCGGCTGCGCGCAAAGGGTGATCTGCCGATCCTGTTCCTGTCGTCGCGCGACGACGAGATCGACCGGGTGCTGGGGATCGAACTGGGCGGCGACGACTATGTCGTGAAGCCCTTCAGCCCGCGCGAGGTGGTGGCGCGGGTCCAGGCCATCCTGCGGCGCGCCCGGGCGTCCAAGCCCGCCGAGCCCGCCGCCGCGGCGCTCACTCATGGCCGCCTCACGCTGGACGGCGACAGCTGGATCGCCCGCTGGTCGGGCGTCGAGGTCCCGCTGACCGTGACTGAGTTCGGCATCCTCAAGATCCTGATGAGCGGGCCCTCCCGGGTGTTCAGCCGCGATGCGATCATCGACCGGCTGCACGGCCCCGGGTTTGCGATCACTGACCGCACCATCGATAGCCACGTCCGCAACCTGCGAGGCAAGTTCGCCGCGCTTGGCGGCCACGACGTCGTCGAGACCCGCGCGGGGGTCGGCTACCGCCTGGGGCCCTGCCAGGGGCAGCCCGCGCCGCCGACCAACTGAAGCGCGTGATCGAGCGGCTCAAGGACCTGATCGCGCCGTTCTGGCCGAAGCTGCGCCTGCAGGTGATCCTGTTCGGCGTCCTGCTCTTTGCCGCCGTGATGCCGGCGATCGGGGCCATCGCGCTGCGGGTTTTCGAGAACACCCTGGTGCGCCAGACCGAGGCTGAGCTGGTCGCGCAGGGCGCCGCGCTGGCCGCGGTCGCCTCGGTGGATTGGCCGGGCGCGCCGCCGCCGGTCCCGCGCCCGGTGAAGCCGCCCGACGGTTACTACCGGCCCGAGTTCACCACGATCGACCTCAGCCGCGGCCCGGTCCTGGGTGAGCGCCCGCCGCCCCGCCCAGCGCGCCGGGCGCCCGATCCGGACGCCCTGGTGGTCGCGCGCCGGATCACGCCCATCATCGACCGCACCACGCGCACGACCCTGGCCTCGGTGATCATGCTGGACCGGCAGGGAATCGCCGTGGCCGGGCCGGGGCGAGGGGGCGATTTCTCGCGACTGCCCGAGGTGCAGACGGCGCTGGCGGGTCGTCCGCGGACGGTGCTGCGCGTGAACGGCGACTACCGCCCGGTCGCCAGCTTCGAGTGGCTGAGCAAGGCTTCGGGCATCCGGCTGCACCACGCGCGGCCCATCGTCGTCGCGGGACGGACGCAGGGCGTACTGCTGCTCTCGCGCTCGCCCCGCGCGCTGTTCCGGGGGCTGTATGAGGATCGCGGGAAGTACGCCCTGGCCGGCGCGGTGATCCTCGGCATGGTGATGATCATGGCAGGCCTCATCGCGCGCGGCGTGACCGGGCCGATCCTGACGCTCAGCGCCGCCACGCGCCGGGTGGCCCAGGGCGACGGCCGCATACCCCGCACGCCGCGCACCGCCGCCATCGAGATCCGCGACCTCTACGCCGACTTCCGGGTGATGGCCGAGGCGATCGACCGGCGCTCGGGCTATCTGCGCGACTTCGCCGCCGCCGTGAGCCACGAGTTCAAGACGCCGCTGGCGGGGATCACCGGAGCGGTCGAGCTGTTGCAGGACCACTACGAGACCATGTCGCCGGATGAGCGGCAGCGGTTCCTGGACAACATCGCCGGCGACTCCGAGCGGCTGTCGCAGCTGGTGACCCGCCTGCTGGACCTGGCCCGGGCCGACATGGCCACGCCGGAAGCGGGCGTCGCCACAGACCTGGCCGAGCCGATCCGTCGCGCGGTCGACGGCCAGACCCGGCCCGACTTCGCGGTCGAGGTGCAGGCGCCGCGCGACGTGCCGCCGGTGGCGGCCCCGGCCACCACGATCGAGAGCGTGCTTACGATCCTCCTGCAGAATGCCCGTCAGGCGGGCGCGACCCGTGCCTGGCTCACCAGCGCGCTGGAGGGCGACGAGGTCGTTCTGACCGTGTCCGACAACGGCCCAGGTGTGCCCGAGGCCGATCGCGAGCGCCTGTTCGAACCGTTCTTCACCAGCCGCAGGGCCTCGGGCGGCACCGGTCTGGGCCTGCCGATCGCCCGGTCGCTGCTGCAGGCCAGCCTGGGGCGCGTTGAGCTGGTGGATGCCGGCGCAGGGGCGGCCTTCCGGGTCAGCCTGCCTAGGGCAGAGCGCTAGCGTCTGCACGAAATCTCGACACAGGCCGCCGGACCGGCTGCATGGCCGGGCGGCATGATGGTCGAATGGACAGGCCGCTTCTCCCCACCCCAGACGGTCTCCGCCTCGCTCTAGAAGGCGAGGCCTGGTCCTGGCGGCTGACCACTCCAGAGGGCGCGAGCGTTGCGGGCCTTGCCCCCGACCCCAATGCAGCGCGCCGGTCAGCCGCCTTCGCCGGGCTTGTTGTCTCGGCCCTGCATCGGACCCACCGGCGCCGGTTCTAGGTCAGGGTGACGTAGAGCTCGCTCTCGATCACCCATTGGCCGGTGACCTTGCGCCAGACGGCTAGATAGGCGCCGCCCATCTCGCGATCCTTCCAGCGCCCGGTCCAGCGGCCGTGTTCGGCCGCGCGCGCGGCGTCTGCGTCCGCCTCGACCGATGCGGTCTCGCGCACGTAGGTGACGAAGTCCGGCTCCGCGAACTGGGCGGCGAACGCCTGGATCACCGCGGCGACGCCCAGGATCAGCTCCCCGTCGCCCACGATCAGCTTCACGTCCGGCGCGAAGAACGGGCGCAGGCGCGCCGCGTCGTGGGCTGCGATCAGCTTGTTGGTCAGGCGCCGGCGGGCGCGGACGGCGGCGTCGGGCGCCATCGCGCGGCTAGGCCGGGTTGGCTTCCAGACGCTTGTCGAGATAGTCGCCGACCCGCTTTTCCACGTCGGGCAGGTTCTCCATCCAGAAGTGGCTGGCGCCATCGACAACGTCGTAGTCGATCACGATGCCCTTCTGGGTCCGCAGTTTGGAGACGACGCGTTCCACATCGATCGGCGGGACCACGGTGTCGTTCTGGCCGTGCAGGATCAGGCCCGAGGCCGGGCACGGCGCCAGGAAGCTGAAGTCGTAGGCGTTGGTCGGGGGCGAGACCGAGATGAACCCGTCCGTTTCCGGGCGCCGCATCAGGAGCTGCATGCCCACCCAGGCGCCGAAGGAGTAGCCGGCGACCCAGCACTGCGAGGCGGCGGGATTGGTCGACTGGAGCCAGTCCAGCGCGGTGGCCGCGTCGGCCAGCTCGCCGATGCCGCCGTCGAACTCGCCCTGCGAACGGCCCACGCCGCGGAAGTTGAACCGCAGGACCGAGAAGCCGCGCTTCATGAACAGGTGGAAGAGCTGAACCGCCACCGGATTGTTCATCTGGCCGCCGGCCTTGGGATGGGGATGCAGGATCAGCGCGACCGGTGCGGTCTCGCTTTTGCCCTGGGAATAGCGTCCCTCGATCCGCCCGGCTGCACCGGTCAGAACCACCTCTGGCATTCGAACCCTCTTCTCAGCCCAGAATACTTGACTGCTGTACTCGGTCTTCCTAAGTCGCAGCCATCCGGCGCGACCCCGCTTCGAGCGAGGCCGGGCTCATAACATAGGACGCTCCGGATGCGCGCGAAAACTGCATTGGGCATCTGACCATGCGACTCTCCACGAAAGGCCGCTACGCCGTGATGGCCATGGCCGACCTCGCGCGCCGTGAGCACGAGGCGTCGCGCGCGGTCGCCCTGGCCGATATCGCCGCCCGGCAGGAGATCTCGCTGTCGTATCTGGAGCAGCTGTTCGCCCGCCTGCGTCGCAAGGGGCTGGTGAAGAGCGCCCGGGGCCCCGGCGGCGGCTATCGCCTGGCCCGCACCGCCGACACCACGACCATCGCGGAAATCGTGCACGCCGTGGACGAGCCGCTGCGCGCCACCCGCTGCACCTCGGGCAATGGCTGCATGATCAAGGGCGAGCGCTGCCTGACCCACGACCTGTGGGCCGACCTGGGTGACCGGATCGAGGACTACCTGGCTTCGGTCAGCCTGGCTGACGTCGTCGGCGGGCGCCTCCGGCAAAATCGGCAGGCGGCATGAGCGTCTATCTGGACCATAACGCCACCGCCAAGGTGCGCCCCGAAGCCATCGCAGCGATGACGCAGGTGCTGGAGAACGTCGGCAATCCGTCGTCCATCCACGCCGCCGGCCGCACCGCACGCGCGGTGATGGAGCAGGCTCGCGCCGACGTGGCCGCCCTGATCGCCGCGCCCGCCTCGACCGTCATCTTCCTGAGCGGCGGCACCGAGGCCAATGCGTTGGCTATGGAGAGCGCGATCGCCGGCGGGACGCGCCGCCTCATCGTCTCGGCGATCGAGCACGACAGCATCCGCGAGACCGCCGCGGCCAGTGGCGTCGCGGTCGAGATCCTCCCGGTGGATGCGAACGGCGTGGCCGACATGGCCTGGCTGAAGGACCGTCTGGCCCGCTGGGACGCCGCCGACGGCCGCCCGTTCGTGGCGCTGATGCTGGCCAACAACGAGACCGGCGTGGTCCAGCCGGTGGCCGAGGCGGCGGAGGCCGTGCGCGCCGCCGATGGCTGGCTGCATGTCGACGCCATCCAGGCCGCCGGCAAGATCGCCGTCGACAGCCGCGCGCTGGGAGCCGACACCCTCAGCGTCTCGGCCCACAAGATCGGCGGCCCGCAGGGCATCGGCGCGCTGACCTTCGGCCCGCGCGCCAACCTGTTCCGGCGTCAGCACGGCGGCGGGCAGGAGCGCGGCCGGCGTGGCGGCACCGAGAACCTGCCGGGCATCGCGGGCTTCGGGGCGGCGGCGCGCCAGGCGCTTGCGGGCCTCGACAGCTATCAGGCGCAGGCGGCGTTCCGCGACGCGGCGGCCGAACGGATGAAGTCTGAAGGCTGCGTCGTCATGGGCGAGGCCGCCCCGCGGCTACCGAACACCCTTTGCATCGCCGCGCCGGGCTGGACGTCGGACCTCCAGGTCATGGGCCTGGATCTGGCCGGGGTCATGGTCAGCGCCGGCGCGGCCTGCTCCTCGGGCAAGGTCAAGGCGTCGCCGGTCCTGGAGGCCATGGGTCAGGGCGATCTGGCGGCCTGCGCCATCCGCGTCAGCGGCGGGTGGTGCTCGACGCAAGCCGACTGGGAGGCATTCACCACGGCGTGGCTGCAGGCCTACGCCCGTCATTCCGCGCGCCGGCCAAACTCTTCACTGGGACAAGTCGCCTGATGGCCGCCGTCAAACAGACCGTCGAACACGTCGCCTCGCTTGAAAAGTACAAGCACGGCTTCGTCACCGACATCGAACAGGACTTCGCGCCCAAGGGCCTGAACGCCGACACGGTGCGCTTCATCTCGGCCAAGAAGAACGAACCCGAGTGGATGCTGCAGTGGCGCCTCGAGGCCTTCGAGCGCTGGCTGGCGCTGGACGAGCCCGACTGGGCCAAGGTCAGCTTCCCGCCCATCGACTACCAGGACAGCTACTACTACGCCGCGCCCAAGGAGAAGACGGGCCCCAAGAGCCTGGACGAGGTCGATCCGGACCTGCTGGAGACCTACAAGAAACTGGGCATCCCGCTGCGCGAGCAGGAGGTCCTGGCCGGCGTCGTGGGCGCACCCAAGTACGCCGTCGACGCCGTGTTCGACAGCGTCAGCGTGGTCACGACCTTCAAGAAGGAACTGGCCCAGGTGGGCGTGATCTTCTGCTCGATGAGCGAGGCGATCCGCGAACACCCCGAGCTGGTGAAGCAGTACCTGGGCACCGTCGTGCCGGTCAGCGACAACTACTTCGCCTGCCTCAATGCCGCGGTCTTCTCGGACGGCAGCTTCGTCTATGTCCCGCCAGGCGTCCGCTGCCCGATGGAGCTGTCGACCTACTTCCGGATCAACGCCGAGAATTCTGGCCAGTTCGAACGCACCCTGATCATCGCCGACAAGGGCGCTTACGTCTCATACCTGGAGGGCTGCACGGCCCCGATGCGCGACGAGAACCAGCTGCACGCCGCCGTCGTCGAGCTGGTCGTCCTGGACGACGCCGAGATCAAGTACTCGACCGTCCAGAACTGGTACCCGGGCGATCCCGAGACCGGGAAGGGCGGCATCTACAACTTCGTCACCAAGCGCGCCGACTGCCGGGGCGACCGTTCGAAGGTGAGCTGGACCCAGGTCGAGACCGGTTCGTCGATCACCTGGAAGTACCCGTCCTGCGTCCTGCGCGGCGAGGGGAGTTCAGGCGAGTTCTACTCGATCGCCATCACCAACGGCCGCCAGCAGGCCGACACCGGCACCAAGATGATCCATCTGGGGGCGAACACCCGCTCGCGGATCATCTCGAAGGGCATCTCGGCGGGGAGGAGCAGCAACACCTACCGTGGCCTGGTTTCGGCCCACCCGAAGGCCAAGGGCGCGCGCAACTTCACCCAGTGCGACAGCCTGCTGATCGGCAAGCACTGCGCCGCCCACACAGTGCCCTACATCGAGGCCCGCAACGGCCAGTCCAAGTTCGAGCACGAGGCGACGACAACGCGGTTGTCCGAAGATCAACTCTTCTATGCGATGCAGCGTGGACTCACCCAGGAGGAAGCTGTGCAGCTCCTCGTGAACGGGTTCGTGAAAGACGTACTGCAGGAGCTCCCCATGGAATTCGCTGTCGAGGCTCAGAAGCTGGTGGCGATCAGCCTCGAAGGGAGCGTCGGATGAGCCGACCGACCTACGACGGCGAGCAGACGGCGCTGGATGCCGACGGGGCGATGCTCCGCGAGTGGGACGGCGTGGTTCTGGTGCGCGAGCTGGCGGCCACGGCGCAAGGCAACTGCGAGGCCATGCCGGCCACGATCCCGGCCGGCACGCGAGCGACGGCCATCACCCTGCTCGACCCCGAAAAGGGCGTCTTCGATCTCGAGTGCTACCTCGACGCCACCGGCGACCTTTATGCGTTCGCGCACGGGGTCGGCGCCGATGTCCGGGTGGTCGAGAGGATCGAGGACAAGAAGGCGGTGGAGATTTGAGCGTACGCGCCCAGACGCCGAAGGTTTTGACGCTGCGCGACGCGTTCGAGACGGAATTCGCGCGCCGCGAGGCGGAACGCCGCGCCCGCGAGGACGCCGAGCGCCGCCAGCAGGAGCAGGACCTGGCCAGCGCCGAGGCGCTGCTCGCGGCGGTCAGCGCGGACCGCGGCTTCCTGGAGGAGCGCGGCCTAATCGCCGACCTGCGCCGGTATACGGTTTCGCTCGATCACACGAACTACCGGGTGGCGGCCTACTTCGAGGCCGGCAAGGTCAACATCACCCTATCCGACAAGCGCACGACCAGCCCCGGCTCGGCCGCGCCCCGTAAACAAGAGACCGTCGAGACCGTCGAAGACGCGCTCAAGGTCATGGCCCAGTTCCTCGCCGACGAGACCCGATAACCGAATGCTGTCCGTTTCCAATCTGCACGCCACCGTCGACGAGAAGGAGATCCTGAAAGGGCTCTCGCTGGAGGTTCCGGCGGGCGAAGTGCACGCGATCATGGGCCCGAACGGGGCGGGCAAGTCGACGCTCTCGTACGTGCTCACCGGCCGTTCTGGCTACGAGGTGACCGCCGGCTCGGCGACGCTGGACGGCGAGGACCTGCTGGCTCTCGAACCCAACGAACGGGCGGCCAAGGGCGTCTTCCTGTCGTTCCAGTATCCGCTGGAAATTCCGGGCGTTCCGGCGCTGACCTTCATCCGCACGGCGCTCAACGCCCAGCGCAAAGCGCGCGGCGAGGCCGAGATCACCGCGCCCGAGTTCCTGAAGCTGGCGCGCCAGAAGGCGGGCGAGCTGAAGATCGACTTCGAGATGCTGAAGCGCGCGCTCAACGTCGGCTTCTCCGGCGGTGAGAAGAAGCGGATGGAAATCCTTCAGATGGCGATGCTTTCGCCCCGCTTCCTCATTCTGGACGAGACGGACTCCGGCCTCGACATCGATGCCCTGCGCATCGTGGCCGACGGCGTGAACGCCCTGCGCTCGCCCGACCGAGGCATGTTGGTGATCACGCACTATCAGCGTCTTCTGGACTACATCAAACCCGACCGCGTTCACGTGCTGTCGGCTGGTCGCATCGTCGCTTCGGGTGGTCCCGAGCTGGCGTTGGAGCTGGAGCGGGAAGGTTACGACAAGTACGCGAGGGCGGCGGCTTGACCGTCGCCGCCGCCATCCGTGAGCGCGACGTCTCGCAGCTCCCCGGCAAGCGCGACGAGGACTGGCGCTGGACCGACCTGCGCGGCCTGATCCGTCAGGCGCCCGAGCCGTCGGCCGTGATCGATCCGGCGTCCCTGGGCTCCGGCCCCTTCGATGCCTTGGCCGAGGACGTCATCGTCGTCGCCAACGGCCGTGGCGCGGCGCACATCGGCGTCGAGCCCGGCGAGACCAAGGTCGTGGCCTTGCGGGTCGTTTCGCGCGGCGACGGCGCGCATGCGGCCCGGGTCTCGATTGACGTCGAGACGGGCGGCCGGCTGGTCCTGCTGGAAGCCTACGAGGGCGATGCCGGCGGCTACCTGGGGCAGGTGGGTCTCCTGATCAGCGTCGCGGAGAATGCGGCGATCGAACGGGTCGTCCTGGCGTCGGACGGCGCCGAGGGCGTGACCGTCAGCGAGGCGCTGGTGGAGCTCTCGCCCGGCGCGGCGTTCGCCCAGACCGTTCTGACCAGTGGGGCGCGTCGCCAGCGGCTGCAGACCACGGTCCGCCATCCCGGCGGGCACGCGGCCCTTCGCCTCGACGGTGTGTACCTGCTGGCCGACAAGCGGCATGCCGACCTCACGACCGTGGTCACCCACGCCGCACTCCACGGCGCCACCGAGCAGCTCACCAAGGGCGTCGTGCGCGATCAGGCCCGTGGCGTGTTCCAGGGCAGGATCGTCGTGGCCGAGGGCGCCGATCACACCGATGCGCGTATGGGCCATCACGCCCTGATCCTGTCCGATCGCGCCGAGGTCGACGCCAAGCCCGAGCTGGAGATCTACGCCGACGACGTCTCGTGCGCGCATGGCAATACGGTCGGCGCGCTGGACGACGAGGCGCTGTTCTACGCCCGGCAACGCGGCATCCCCGAGCCTGAGGCCCGGGCGATGCTGACCGAGGCCTTCATCGGCGAGGTCGTGGACCGCATCGTCCACGAGCCGGCCCGTGAGATCGCCCGGGCCTGGGCCGCCGAACAGCTGAGGGCCTGAACATGGCCTTTGACGTCGAAGCGGTCCGCGCCGAGTTCCCGATCCTGCAACGGCAAGTCCACGGGAAGCCTTTGATCTATCTGGACTCGGCGGCATCCGCGCAGAAGCCGCGGGCCGTGATCGCGGCGATGACGCACGCGATGGAGCACAGTTACGCCAACGTCCACCGCGGCCTGCACACCCTGGCCAACGAGACGACCGACGCGTACGAGGCCGCCCGCAAGACGGTGGCGGCCTTCATCAACGCCGATCCGACCGAGATCGTGTTCACCAAGGGCGCCACCGAGGCGGTTAACCTGGTCGCCCACGGGATCGGAGCCTCACTGCAGGCCGGCGACGAGGTGGTGATCTCCCAGATGGAGCACCACGCCAACATCGTGCCCTGGCACTTTCTGCGCGAGCAGAAGGGCGTCGTGCTGAAGTGGGTTCCGGTGACCGACGACGGCCGGCTGGATCTTGAGGCGTACCAGCGCCTTCTGGGCCCGAAGACTCGGATGGTGGCGCTCAGCCACATGTCGAACGTGCTGGGCACGATGAACGACGCCAAGGCGCTGGCGCGGATGGCCCATGATGCCGGCGCGCTGGTTCTGTTCGATGGCTGCCAGGCGATCGTCCACAAGCCGGTGGACGTGAAGGACCTCGACGCCGACTTCTACGTCTTCTCGGGCCACAAGCTGTACGGCCCCACGGGCATCGGAATTCTCTACGGCAAGGCCGACAGGCTGGCCGCGCTGCCCCCGTACCAGGGCGGAGGAGAGATGATCGGCTCGGTCTCGGAGGACGAGATCACATACGCCGACCCGCCGCATCGCTTCGAGGCCGGCACACCGCCGATCCTGGAGGCCATCGGCCTGGGCGCCGCCATCGACTGGATCACGAGCCTCGACCGCCAGGCTGCGGCTGAGCACGAGCACGCGCTCTACGCCCACGTTCGCGAGCGGCTCAAGGGCTTCAACTGGCTGCGCGTCATCGGCGACGCGCCAGGGAAGGGGGCCATCCTGTCGTTCACGATGGAGGGCGCCCACGCCCACGACGTGGCCCAGATCCTGGATCGCTACGGTGTGGCCGTCCGCGCCGGAACCCACTGCGCCGAGCCTCTGATGCGGCGTTTCGGCGTGACGTCGAGCGCTCGGGCCTCCTTCGCCCTATATAATACGATCGAGGAGGCGGACGCTTTCGTGGACGCCTTGACCAAGACCCAAGCCTTTTTCGCTTAAGCCCATGAGCCCGATGGACGACGCAACCGCCCCGAACCCTGTCGTAGGGGAGCCCACCCAGACGCCGCCGCTGAGCCAGGCGGAACTGGATGCGATCACCGATCAGCTCATCGAGAAGCTGAAGACGGTCTTCGACCCGGAAATCCCGGTCGACATCTACGAGCTCGGCCTCATCTACAAAGTCGACGTGTCGGACGACAAGGATGTCGCCATCGACATGACCCTGACCGCGCCCGGTTGTCCGGTGGCCGGCGAAATGCCCGGCTGGGTCGAGGATGCCGTCCGCGAGATCGAAGGCGTCCGCAACGTGACCGTCGATCTCGTGTTCGATCCCCCGTGGGACCCCTCGCGCATGAGCGACGAGGCCAAACTCGCCCTGAATATGTTCTAGGGTCCGACCCTGATGACGCACCTCGACATCACTCCCACGCCCCGCGCCCGACGCCCCCGGCCCAAGGTGGTCACGCTCAGCGACGCCGCCGCCCAGCGGGTGCGCGAGATCATGGGCAAGGCCGAGAAGCCTTACGCCGGCCTGCGCGTCGGAGTTAAGAACGGCGGCTGCGCGGGTCAGGAATACGTCCTGGAGTATGCGGACGCGGCGAATCCCCTCGACGAGGTCGTCGAGGACAAGGGCGTGACCATCCTGATTGACCCCAAGGCGGTGTTGTTCCTGATCGGCACCGTGATCGACTATGAGGTGAGCCGGCTCTCGGCGAAGTTTGTCTTCCGCAACCCCAACGAGACTGACGCGTGCGGCTGCGGCGAGTCCGTAACCATTACACCAGCGAAACTCGACTGACGGATCGAACGGGGTATCCTGTGGCCAGCAACTCGGGACCGGACATGACCGACGACGTCGAACTGCGCCGACTGGCGACCCGCCGGGCGGATATGAAGCTGGCCTTCCGCAGCCACCTGATGGCTTACGTCATCGTCAACGCCGGTCTCGTGGCCATCTATCTGATGACCGGTGGCTTCGGAGACTACTTCTGGCCCATCTGGCCGATGCTGGGCTGGGGCGTCGGCCTCGCGGCTCATGCGTTCACGGTCTACATGGACGGCGAGGGCATGCGCGACCGACTGATCGAGCAGGAGCTCGAGAAGCTGCGCCGCAAGAACTAGTCGCCGGCGTAGGCGTAGGGCCCGCCGCGCTCCAGGGCGCGACGGTAGGCGGGCCGCTGGTGGATCTTCTTCAGGAAGGCCGCGAGCTTCGGGCGGCCCACCCGCGCCGCGCCGCGTTCGGCCGCCGCCTCCGCGGGGAAGCTCATCATGATATCGGCCGCGCTGAACTCTGCGCCGGCGAACCACTCGGCCTTCTCCAGTTCGGCTTCCCAGTAGTCGAAGTGCAGCTTGAGCTGCGGGTCGATGAAGCCGCTCTGGGCGCGCTTGGCGATGGCGTTCACGAACGGACGCATCAGCGACGGCGCCCGCTCGGGGAGGGCGCCGAACACCAGCTTGAGCAGCAGCGGCGGCATGGCCGAGCCCTCGGCGTAGTGCAGCCAGTAGCGGAGGCGCTGTCGGTCGCCTGGACCCGCGCCGAGCCGGCCCTGGCCATAGCGCTCCAGGATGTACTCGACGATCGCCCCGGTCTCGGCGATCGCCTCGCCGTCCTCCGTGATCACCGGCGACTTGCCCAGCGGATGGATGGCGCGCAGCGACTCGGGCGCCAGCATGGTCTGCGGGTCGCGGTCGTAGCGGATCATCTCGTAAGGGACCTCGAGCTCCTCCAGCAGCCAGAGCACGCGCTGCGACCGGGAGTTCTCGAGATGGTGGACGGTGAGCACGAAAGGACCCTCGCAAGCTGTCTTGCGAGGGTCCTTACACTGTGAAGCCGGAATCGTATCGGGTGAGAGCGCATTGAGCGCTCTCTTCTGACGCTCGCGAGCCGGCTTGATCGGGTTCGACGCGAACCCGGAGGATTCTAGCGGCCCTTGAACTCGGCCTGGCGCTTCTGGACGAAGGCCATGATGCCTTCCCGGGCGTCCTCGGTGCGGCCGGCTTCGCCCTGAGCGTAGGCTTCGGCCTCGACCTGATCGTGCCAGGCCGCGTCCAGCGAGTCCCAAACCAGGTTACGGGTGAGGCCCAGCGACTTGGGCCCGGTGGCCAGCGCCTTGGCCAGCTCGGTGGCCTTGGCCAGGACTTCGCCGTCGGGGACGCAGCGGTTGATCAGACCCCACTGTTCGGCGGTCGCCGCCGGCAGCTTCTCGCCCAGCAGCATCAGCTCCATCGCCCGGGCCTTGCCCACCAGCCGGGGCAGCAGCCAGGTCGCGCCGCCGTCGGGCACCAGGCCGATGCGGCGGAACGCCAGCAGGAAGTAGGCGCTCTCGCCGGCCACCACGAGGTCGCAGGCCAGCGCCAGCGACACGCCGACGCCCGCGGCCACGCCGTTCACCGCCGCCACCAGCGGCTTGGGCGACTTGCGGATGCGGCTCACGAAGGGATTGTAGACGTTGAGCAGGGCCTGGTTCGGACCCTCGCCGCTGTCGGTGGCGCGACCGGCCGACCCGCCGCCCGAGAGGTTGGCGCCCGAGCAGAAGCCGCGGCCTTCGCCGGTCAGGATGATGGCCCGGACGTCCTTGTTGGCGATCGCCGCGCTGACGGCGGCGTCAAGGTCGGCCATCAGTTCCAGGCCGGCGGCGTTCAGGGTGCCGGGATCGTTCAGGGTGATGGTCGCGACGCCGTCTGCGACGCTCGTCTTCACCTTGGCGGGGGCTTGTGCGCCGTCCATGGCGTCCTCCTTCAAACTCTCGGGAGAGAGTGAAGGCCAGATACCCCGGCGTCAGCCAAGACGAATGATCAGGCCGCCCGGGTCTGCTCGTTGGCCGGCGCGATCGAGGTCTGGTTGCGCCCGCCATTCTTCGAGGCGTAGAGCGCGCCGTCGGCCCGATCGAGCAGGCTGGTGGTGTGCTCGTTGCCGAGATGGTCGGCGATCCCGATCGAGATCGTGATGGCGCCCAGGTCCTCGTTGGTCGAGCGGCGCTTCAGGATGCGCGAGCTGATCTCTTCGCGGACGGTCTCCAGGATCGTCATCGCCGAGCGGCTGGTCTCGCCCGGGAAGATCACCGCGAACTCCTCGCCGCCATAGCGGGCCGAGAAGCGGCGCCCCTCGCTGGCGGCGCGGCCGATCACGCTTGCGACGAAACGGATCACCTGGTCGCCCGTCTGGTGGCCCCAGGTGTCGTTGAACTTCTTGAAGTGGTCGATGTCGAGGATGGCCAGGGCCAGAGGCTCGCCGGTCGCCACCGCATGGGCGCAGGCGGACTCGAACGTCTCGTCGAACGCCTTGCGGTTGGCGAGCATCGTGAGCGAGTCGGTCATGGCCTCCCGGCGGGCCTGCTCGAGGTGCTGCTTCAGGCGGCCCAGTTCGTCGTTGGTGTCGGCAAGTTGGCTCTCGAGGGTCTTGTTCTCGTCGCGGACCTTGGCGGTGGCGACGCTCAGGGTCTCGACCATGGCCCGGACGGCGTCGGAATTCTCGTCGTGCTCCAGCGAGGCGGACGCGCTGGCCAGTTGCTGGCCGTAGGCCTCGCTGCTCTCGCGCGCCGATTCCAACGCCCGGCTGACGCTTTCCAGTTCCTGGGTCAGGCTCTTCCCGGCGTCGAGGATCTCGCCCGACAGCTTGGCGTGAGGCAGATGCTTCTCCGCGATCTTCTCCGCCACCTGCTCGGTGAAGTGCTGGCCCGAGGACAGCACGGAGTCGATCTCGTGCGCGACTTCGCCGTCCTTGGCCGCAACGTAGTGCATCCACAGCTCGAAATTGAGCGTTGTGGGCCAGACGCGATTCGACTCCATGGCTTCGATGGCCTTGCGGGCCCAATCGTACGCCCTGGGGCTGCGTAGGATAGTATCGAGGTCCTTCGACATGCGGCCGAAAATATCGGCCCGACCCCAAACGACGGGTTAAAGCGCCAGATTAATCTTGAGAGGTTTTCGGGGTGGCGCGCGTCAGGAATGCGGGCGTGTCGCCGCCGAAGCCGACGACGCGCTCGTTGTCCTCCTGGTCACGACCGCGGGCGCCTCGATCATCCCGCGGGCGATCGCTGCGCGCAGGGCGTTCGTCGCGGCGCGGCCGCGATTCGCGGTCCGGACGGGGCTCGCGCGCTTCGGCTTCGGGGCGGGCTTCCCGGGGTGCGCGCTCCTCGCGCTCACGACGGGGGCGTTCACGACGGACGCGGGCAGGGGCCTCTTCGGCGGCGGGGACGGGCGCCTCGGCCTGAACCTCGGCGGGCGCTTCGGCCTGCGGCGGGCGGGTGTCCCGTGGCGGACGTTCGCGGTCGCGGCCTCGGGGACCGCCCGGACCACGGTCGCGGCCGCTGCTGCGCTCACGGCCGCCGCTGCGCCCGGCGCGCGGCTCGTCCTTGATGCTGCCCCAGTCGATCCCCTCGATGACGATCTCTTCCGGAACCTTGCCGATCAGCTTGAGCACCTTGTCCAGGTTGCGGCTGTCGGCGGGCGTCACGATCATGAACGCCTGACCCAGGCGGCCCGCGCGGCCCGTCCGGCCGATGCGGTGCACATAGTCGTCGGCGTGGTGCGGCACGTCGTAATTGAAAACGTGGCTGACGGCGGGGATGTCCAGGCCGCGGGCCGCGACGTCCGAGGCGCACAACAGGCGCAGCGCGCCGCTGCGGAAGCTCTCCAGCGTGCGCATCCGGGTGGCCTGGTCCAGGTCGCCATGGATCGGCGCGGCGTCCAGGCCGTGCTTCTTCAGCGACTTGGCGACGATGTCGACCTCGGACTTGCGATTGCAGAACACGATGCCGTTCTTCACGTCCGCCCGGCCGATCAGCTCGCGCAGCGCCGTGCGCTTGGCCTTGGGATCGGCGGTCGGGATCCGCACCAGGTTCTGGGTGATCGTGTCGGCCGTGGTGGCCGGCTTAGAGGCCTCGACGCGGATCGGATCGTTCAGGAACTGCTTGGTGAGCCGCGTGATCTCGGGCGGCATGGTCGCCGAGAAGAACAGCGTCTGCTTCTTGGGCGGCGTCAGCTTGAAGATGCGCTCGAGGTCGGGAATGAAGCCCATGTCCAGCATGCGGTCGGCTTCATCGACCACCATGATCTGCACGCCCGTCATCAGGAGCTTGCCGCGCTCGAAGTGGTCCAGCAGGCGGCCGGGCGTGGCGATCAGCACGTCGACGCCGCGGTCCAGCTTCTGCTCCTGGTCCTTGAACGAGACGCCGCCGATCAGCAGCGCCCACGAGAGCTTCTGGTCCTTGGCGTACTTTTCGAACGAGGCGGCGACCTGGTCGGCCAGTTCGCGGGTCGGCGCGATCACCAGGGCGCGCGGCATGCGCGCCTTCGCGCGGCCGGCGGCCAGCCGATCGATCATAGGCAGCGTGAAAGCGGCGGTCTTGCCGGTGCCTGTCTGGGCGATGCCCAGAACGTCGCGCCCGTGCAGGGCATAGGGGATTGCCTCGGCCTGGATCGGCGTGGCGGTGGTGTAGCCGGTGTCGGCGACGGCCTTCAGGGTCGCAGGCGACAGGCCAAGATCGGAGAATTCGGTCATTCGTGTCCGGGTGGGCGGCGCCCACTCAAGTGAGGCTGGCGCAACGCGGCTGCGCAGGCGGAGATCGCCACGCGCGCGGAACATACGGTCAACCCGCGTCAAGTCAACGCGTGCTGAACAGTGAAGTTCACGGCGCCTCTCGGCGCAGCCCCCCGGCCCGGGTGTTCTAGATGTCCAGATCGGCCACGGCGAACTCGGCGTTCTCCTGGATGAACTGGAAGCGCGCCTCGGGCTTGCGGCCCATCAGGCGCTCGACCAAGTCCTCCACCAGTTCCTCGGCCCGGGGCAGGGTGACCCGCGCGAGCGTGCGGGTCTTGGGGTCCATGGTGGTTTCCTTGAGCTGGCCCGGCATCATCTCGCCCAGGCCCTTGAAGCGGCTGATCTCGGGCTTCTTGCCCTTGAAGTCGCTGGCCAGCAGCTGGTCGCGGTGCTCGTTGTCGCGGGCGTAGACCGCCTTGCCGCCATGGCTCAGGCGATAGAGCGGCGGGAGCGCGAGGTAGAGCCGGCCCGTCCGGATCAGGTCGGGCATCGTGCGGTAGAAGAAGGTGATCAAAAGGCTCGCGATGTGGGCGCCGTCGACGTCGGCGTCCGTCATGATGATGATGCGGTCGTAGCGCAGGTCTTCGTCCCTGAACTTCGACCCTGTCTGCGCGCCCAGCGCCAGCAACAGGTCCGACAGCTCCTTGTTGCCGCCGAACTTGTCGGCCGTAGCGGATGCGACGTTCAGGATCTTGCCGCGCAGCGGCAGGATCGCCTGGGTCTTGCGGTCGCGGGCCTGCTTGGCCGAGCCGCCGGCCGAGTCACCCTCGACCAGGAACAGCTCGGTGCCCGTGGTGGACGAACCCGCGCAGTCCGCCAGCTTGCCGGGCAGTCGCAGCTTGCGGGTGGCCGAGGCGCGGGCGACTTCCTTGTCCTTGCGCCGCTTCAGGCGCTCCTCGGCGCGCTCCACGACGAACTGGAGCAGGGCGCTGGCGGCCTTGGGCTGGGCGGTCAGCCAATGGTCGAACGGGTCGGCCAGGGCCTTCTCGACCAGGCGCTGGGCCTCGGATGACGAAAGCTTCTCCTTGGTCTGGCCCTGGAATTCGGGGTCGCGGATGAACACGCTGACCAGAGCGCCGGCCTGGGAGACCACGTCGTCGGCGGTGATCAGGCCGCCCCGCTTCTCGCCCACCAGTTCGGCGTATTGCTTGAGCCCGCGCGTCATCGCCGCCCGCAGGCCGCTCTCGTGCGTTCCGCCTTCGGGCGTGGGAACCGTGTTGCAGTACGACTGCATGAAGCTGTCGGCCTCGCCGAATCCGGCCGGCGTCCAGGCCACGGCCCACTCGACCTTGCCGGCCTCGCCGGGGCGTTCATAGCGGCCGGTGAAGGGCTCGGGCGTCACCGTCTCCAGCCCCTTGATCCGCTCGGCCAGGAAGTCGGCCAGGCCGTTGGGGAAGCGGAAGACGGCCTCAGGCGGCGTCTGGTCCTGGATCCGTGACGGATCGCATTTCCAGCGGATCTCGACCCCGCCGAACAGATAGGCCTTGGAGCGCGCCATCCGGTAGAGCCGGGCCGGCTTGAACGCCACGCCGTCGCCGAAGATCACCGGGTCGGGCGTGAAGCTGATCTGGGTGCCCTTCTTGCGCGTCGGCCCCAGCTTCTCGATCGGAGCGACCGACTTGCCCCGCGTGAAGGCCTGGCGCCACTCGAAGCCGTCCTTCCAGGCGGTGACCTCGACGCGCTCGGACAGGGCGTTCACGACCGAGACGCCGACGCCGTGCAGGCCGCCGGAGGTCTCGTAAGCCTTGCCCGAGAATTTCCCGCCCGAGTGCAGGACGGTCATGATCACTTCCAGGGCCGACTTGCCCGGGTACTTGGGGTGCGGGTCCACCGGGATGCCGCGGCCGTCATCGGTGACAGTGAGGGCGCCGTCGGCGTCCAGGCTCACCGTGATCACCTTGGCGTGGCCGGCGACGGCCTCGTCCATGGCGTTGTCCAGGACTTCGGCGAACAGATGGTGCAGCGCGCGTTCGTCGGTGCCGCCGATGTACATGCCCGGCCGCTTGCGGACCGGCTCCAGCCCCTCGAGGACCTCGATATCCTTGGCGGAATAGCCGCCCTTGCTCGTGGCCACGTCCGGGCGTGGCTCGTGGCTCTCGGCCAGCGGCGCGGCTGGCACGGGATTGAGGGCGTCGTCGCCGAACAGATCTGATGCGGGCTGGGAAGAGGACTTGGACATCTTGGACTGAAGTTGCGTCGATTCTCGGCGGGCCACCCTATGGGCGCGTGGGGGTGGTCGGGTCAAAGGAAAGCGGAATTCTCCCGAGGGGCGAGCGCGGGTCGCCTCCTGCGCCGGGTGCGTCGAGGTCACCAGCGCGGCGCCCGACGATCTGCGGACTTGCGATGCCCGCTCGGTGGAGTTGGGACGCTGGACACTGTCGCCTGGGCGGCCGCGCGCGGGGGCTGTCCCAACCCGATGATTCTAGGGCACGATCCGGGTGCGGCTGTCGGAGGGCGTCTTGGCGAGCTGGCGGGATCCGGAGATTGCGGGTGTTCGCGCGCTGATGGCGGCCCGCCGCCCTGATCCCGGCGCACCACCCCCCAGCCACGCGGAGCGCCGCGCCGCGATGGACGCCATGGGCGAGGCGGGCGCGCTCCCCACCGGTTGCTGGCACGAGCCGCTGACGCTTGGCGGCGTCCGGTGCGAGCGGGTCACGCCCGAGGGCGCGTTGGGCGAGCGACGCATGCTCTACCTCCACGGCGGCGCCTACACGGCCGGCAGCCCGCGCAGCCACAGGCCGCTGGTGGCCCGTCTGGCGGCGGCGGCGCGCACACGCGCGATCGCCGCCGACTATCGGCTGGCGCCCGAGCATCGCTTCCCCGCCGCGGTGGACGACGCCGAGGCGGTCTACCGCGCCTTGCTGGAGGAAGGCGTGGCCCCGGCGAGCATCGTCGTGGCCGGCGACTCGGCTGGGGGCGGCCTCACCATGGCGCTCGCGCTGCGCCTCAAGGCTCAGAGTCTGCCGCAGCCCGCCGGGTTCTTCGTAATCAGTCCCTGGGTCGACCTCAGCCAGTCCGGCGCCAGCTATCGCACCAAGGCCGACACGGATCCGATGATCAGCAAGGCGGGCCTCGACGCCAGCGCGCGCGACTATCTCGGCGGCCTGGAGGCGTCCGACCCGCTGGCCTCGCCGATCCTGGGCGACTTCGAAGGCGTCGCCCCGGTGCTGATTCAGACCGGCTCGGAAGAGGCGCTGCTCAGCGACAGCGTCACCCTGGCGGACGTCCTGGCCCACGCCCGCGTCGACGTACGCCTCGAGGTCTGGCCCGAGATGATCCACGTCTTCCACGCCTGGGGCGCCGCCCTGCAGGCCGCCCGCCGGGCCATCAGCGTGGCGGGCGTCTGGATGGACGAACGGTTCGCCTGACCCGGCCTACTTCGCCCGGTAGATCTCGCTCAGCAGGTCCGGCGCGCCGGGGATGCGCTCCAGGCGCGGGTAGCGCAGGCCGCCCTTGTAGGTGATGGCGATGGTCTGGAAGTGGTCGCCGTTCTTGACGAGCAGGCTGATCGGCCGTCCGTCCTTGGCCGCCGTGATCGCGGTCTTCAGGCGTTCGGCGTCATACGCGATGCCGTCGACCGCCAGAATCCGGGTCGAGACCGTCAGACCGGCCTCGAACGCCGGGCTGTCCCACAGCACGCTCGTGATCTCGCCCTCACGGTTCAGCACCACGCCCAGCGAGTAGGTGAGATTGGTCTGCTTGTTGGCGGTCTCGCCCGCCTTGAAGAAGCTCGTCGGCGTCTCGGTGTAGACGAGCTTCCAGCCCCCGCGGGTGATGCCGTCCAGGGGCGGCTTCACGGCCACGTCCTTGACGCGCACCTTGAGGAACTCGGCCCAGTCGTAGGGCTCGACCGCATTCAGGGTGGCGACCACGTCGTCGAAGGTATAGGGCCGCACCGTACGGTCGCCGTCCTTGCCGCCGAAGAAGGCGCGGGCGAAGTCGTCCAGCGAGCGCTTGCCGCCTGACCGCTCGCGGATAAGCGTGTCGGCGTCCAGCCAGATCAGCTGGCCCTCGGAATAGTAGTCCTCGCTGCGCTGCCAGCTGACCCACGGCTGCGGGCGGCGGGCCGACATCACCGGGTCCTGGCCGGTGTCCTCCATTTGCCGCCAGCGGCGCCCGATGCGGGTTTCGAAGGTGGCGGCCGTGGCGGCCAGCGCTTCCAGGCTCTCGTCCTTCGAGAACATCCCCGAGCGGCCGCCCAGGACATAGCCCCAGTACTGGTCCTGGCCCTCGTAGACCCACAGCAGCTGGCCGCGCATCGGCACGTTGAAGTTGGGCGTCCACAGCTCGGCCGGGCGGCGGGACTTGCCGTCCCACGTGTGGGTGTACTCGTGCGGCAGCAGGTTGCGGTCGGTCACCGCCTTGTCGAAGTCGGTGAAATAGCCGGGCTCGACCTGATTTTCGCTGGACCGGTGATGCTCCAGCCCGATGCTGCCGAGGCGATCCGATATGGCCACCAGGAATTCGTAGCGGTCGAACGGCCGCGAGCCGAACAGCTTGTCGGCCTGGCGGATCAGGTTCCTGTGCCGCTCGACGACCTGGGCGCTGACCTCGAGTTCGCCCGCGGTGTCGCCCACCACGTTCAGGCGGACGGGAAATCTGGCGCCGGGGTCGAGGTCGATCTGACGGAAGTAGCGGCCGGCGAACATCGGGCTGTCCACCAGGGTCTCGAAGTCCACCGGCTTGAAACGCACCGAGTCCGCCTCACGGCTCACAGTGTCCAGCGCGACGCCGTAGCCCCAGCCGGCCGGCAGCTTGATGCGCGGCTCCACCATCACCCGGCGGCTGAAGTGACCGGCCGGATAGAGGGCCACCGCCTCCCACTGCAGGTTCAGCATCTCGGGCGTCACCATCACCCGCCCCTGGTTCGGCGCCGTGGGGGTGAGGAACTGGAACTCGGCCGTGATCTCGCGCACGCCCGCGGGCACGTTCAGGTGGAAGGCGTAGACGTCGACGGTGTCTCGCACCCACGGAATGACCTTGCCGTTGGCCTTGATGACCAGCCCGGCCAGCTTGTCGATGGCGCCGCGCGGGGCGTGCTTGCCCGGGAGCCACTGCGGATAGAGCAGGGTGAGGGGCCCCGACTGAGCGACGGGGATCGTCTGCTTTACGCGCCAGATGCGTCGCGCCGTGTCGGTGAGGTCGACATCCAGCCTGATCGTCCCCGGATAGGCCACGTCACGCGGCGCGGGGATCGCGGGCGGCATCGGGGCGGGCTGGGGCCCTTCGGACGGCTGTGCGACGGCAGGCACGGCGACCGCCAGCACCACGGCGGCGGCAAGGAACGCAGATTTCAAGACGACCACTCGATGACGGATTTCCGGACGTTCTAGAGCGGTATGGCGGTGGGCCTCAACTGCCGCACGCCGCATCGTTGCGCTCGCGTGACGGGCCGGATCGCCGCAAACGAAAAGGGCCGCGGATCTCTCCGCGGCCCCACTCACATCAGCTTTCGCTGATTAGCACTTGTAGTACATATCGAATTCCACCGGGTGCGGATGGAGCTGGAGGCGCATGACCTCTTCCATCTTCAGCTCGATGTAGCTGTCGATGAAGTCGTCATCCATGACGCCGCCCTTCTTGAGGAAGGCCCGGTCCTTGTCGAGGTTCTCGAGGGCTTCGCGCAGCGAGCCGCAGACTTCCGGGATCTTCTTCTGTTCGCGCGGCGGCAGGTCGTAGAGGTTCTTGTCGGCGGGCGCGCCCGGATCGATCTTGTTCTCGATGCCGTCGAGGCCGGCCATCAGCAGGGCCACGAACGTCAGGTAGGGGTTGCCCATCGGGTCGGGGAAGCGGGCTTCCAGGCGCTTGGCCTTGGGGCTGTCCACGTGCGGGATGCGGATCGAGGCCGAGCGGTTGCGGGCCGAGTAGGCCAGCTTCACGGGGGCTTCGTAGCCGGGCACCAGGCGCTTGTACGAGTTCGTCGTCGAGTTCGAGAACGCGTTGATCGCCTTGGCGTGCTTGATGATGCCGCCGATGTACCACAGGCACAGGTCCGACAGGCCCGCGTACTTGTCGCCCGCGAACAGCGGCTTGCCGTTGGCCCAGATCGACTGGTGCACGTGCATGCCCGAGCCGTTGTCGCCGAACATCGGCTTGGCCATGAAGGTGGCGGTCTTGCCGTAGGCGTGCGCCACGTTGTGGATCACGTACTTATAGAGCTGAAGGCGGTCGGCCATGGTGATCATGGTGTCGAACTTCAGGCCGAGCTCGTGCTGGGCCGGCGCCACTTCGTGGTGGTGCTTCTCGGGCTTCATGCCCAGCTCGCCCATGACGGCCAGCATTTCGCCGCGCAGGTCCTGGCCCGAGTCGACCGGGTTCACGGGGAAGTAGCCGCCCTTCGGGCCCGGGCGGTGGCCCATGTTGCCCTCGGGGTAGGTCTTGCCGCTGTTTACCGGCAGCTCGACCGAGTCGAACGAGTAGCGGGTGTCCTGCGGCGAGGTGTTCCACTGCACGTCGTCGAAGATGAAGAACTCGGCCTCGGGGCCGAAGTAGACCGTGTCGCCGATCCCCGCCGACTTCACGTAGTTGAGCGCCGCCTTGGCGATCGAGCGCGGGTCGCGGTTGTAGGGCGTGTTGGTGTCGGGGTTCACGATGTCGCAGAACAGCGCCAGCGTGGTCTGCTGGTAGAACGGGTCGATGATCGCCGTGTCCAGGTCGGGACGCAGCTTCATGTCGCTCTCGTTGATGGCCTTCCAGCCGGCGATCGAGGAGCCGTCGAACATGGTGCCGTCGGTGAGGAAGTCCTCGTCGACCAGGTCGATGTCGAAGGTCACGTGCTGCATCTTGCCGCGCACGTCGGTGAAGCGGACGTCGACGTATTTGACGTCCTTCTCCTTGATCATGTTCATGATGTCTTTGGCGGAAGCCATGGCGGTTATCCCCTTCTTGAAACGCTCGATGATCAGATAGCGATGGTTCCGGTCTCGCCGGTGCGGATCCGCACCACGTCGAGGACCTCGGAAATGAAGATCTTGCCGTCGCCGATGCGGCCCGTTCGGGCGGCGCCCGCGATCGCCTCGACGGCGCGGTCGACCTGGTCGTCGGCCAGGACGACCTCGATCTTGATCTTGGGCAGGAAGTCCACGACGTACTCGGCGCCGCGGTAGAGCTCGGTCTGGCCCTTCTGGCGGCCGTAGCCCTTGGCCTCGACCACGGTCATGCCCTGCACGCCGAGCTCCTGCAGGGCCTCTTTCACCTCGTCCAGCTTGAACGGCTTGATGATGGCTTCGATCTTTTTCATGGACCCAACTTCAGGAACCGGTGGGAAGACGCCCCGGCGATCGCCGGCGACCCAGCACGCACCGGCCACGGGCGACAAGCAGGCTTTGGTTGCCTGCCGTTGCGGCTGCCTGGGAAACTGATCGGGCGCCTAGAAAATAGGCGCCAGAAGGTCAGAAAATGATCACGTCGGAAATCGCCTTGTTGGGGCGGGTTCGGCGCCTAGGATCGCGTTGAAACAAGGTTTGGGAGACGGGTTGAGATGGATGAACGGACCCCGGTGCTCATCGGAGCGGGCCAATTCACATACCGGGGCGATCCGGCCGCTTCCCCGTCGCCGACCACGTTGCTGAAGATTGCAGCGGAAAGGGCGGCCGCCGACGCCGGAATAGGCGCCGAAGGGCTGGCCGCGATCGACACCCTTGCCGTCGTGGGCTTCACGATCGATGCGCCCGGCTCGAAGCGCGGGATGATCCCGCACTCCACCAACCCGCCCGCGCTGCTGTCGTCGATGATCGGCGCCAGCCCGCGCTGGAGCGTCTATTCCGAGATGGGCGGCAACACGCCCCAGTACCTGATCAACATGCTGGCCGAGCGTGTCGCCAAGGGCGAGGCCGAGCTGGCGCTGACCGTCGGCTGCGAGTTTCTGGGCTCGGCGATGAAGCGGGCCGGCAAGGGCCTGTCGTTCGACGACTGGAAGGCGGTCGAGGACGAGACCCTCGAGCTGCCCAAGCGCGTCGGCGATCCGCGGCCGGGCAACACGGCCTACGAGGCGCGCCACGGCCTGAACCGGCCGATCAACATCTACCCGCTTTTCGAGAACGCGCTGCGGGCGCGCGACAAGCGCTCGCTGGCCGACCACCAGAAGCAGATGGGCCGGCTGTTCTCGTCGTTCAGCAAGGTGGCGGCGCAGAACCCCGAGTACGCCTGGTTCCCGACCGAGCGGACGCCCGAGGAGCTGGTCGAGGTCTCCGATAAGAACCGGATGATCGGCTATCCGTACCCCAAACTGTTGAACGCGATCATGGAGGTCGACCAATCGGCCGCCGTCTTCGTCTGCAGCGTCAAGAAGGCGCGCGAGCTGGGCGTGCCGGAATCGAAATGGCTCTACCTGCACGGCTGCGCCGACGCGGCCGACCTTTGGCATCCCCTGGACCGCCAGAACTTCCACTCCAGCCCCGCCATGCGGCTCACGGGCAAGCGGGCGTTCGAGATGGCGGGGATCGGCCTGGATAAGGTCGACTTCATCGACCTCTATTCGTGCTTCCCCGTGGCGGTCGAGGTCGGCGCCGAGGAGCTGGGCCTTTCGCTGGACGACCCGCGCGGCCTGACGATCACCGGCGGGCTGCCCTACATGGGCGGGCCGGGAAACAACTACGTCATGCACTCGGTGGCGGCGATGCACCGCAAGCTCACTGAGAACCCCGGCAAGTACGGCCTGATCACCGGCAACGGCTGGTACCTGACCAAGCAGTCGACCGGCGTCTATTCCACGAAGGCGCCGGACAAGCCGTTCGAGCGCGAAGACCCAGCGGTGCTCCAGCGCGAGATCGACGCCCTGCCGCATCCCGAGATCACGGAATCGCCGCAAGGCCCGGCTACGATCGAGACCTACACGGTCGTCCACAAGCGCGAGGGACCGTTCATGGCGATCGTGGTCGGCCGGGACGCCAACGGCCGCCGCTTCGCCGCCAACACGCCCGACGATCCGGCCCTGCTGGCCGGCATGGAAACGTCGGAACAGGTTGGCCGGACGGGCACGGTGGTCCAGAAGGGCGACCTCAACATCTTCACTCCGGACTGATCCCTCATGGCGCGTCTCTACCTGATCCGGCACGGCCGGCCGTCCTCCACCTGGGGTGGCCACGACGACGATCCGGGTCTCGACGAGACGGGCCAGGAACAGGCGAGGGCGGCCCGCGACTGGCTGCTCTCGCGTCCGGAGGCCGAGCGTCCGACCCTGGTCGTGAGCTCGTCGCTCCGCCGCTGCCGCGAGACCGCCGAGCCGACCGCCCAGACCCTGGGCGTCGCCGCCGAGATCGATCCGGTGGTGGGCGAAATCCCGACGCCCAGGGCGCTGTCGGCCGAGGCCCGGCCGGGTTGGCTGCGCGAGGCGTTCCAGGGGACGTGGGGGGCGATTCAGGGCGACATGGACTACGACGCCTGGCGCGGCGAGATCATCGCCTCGCTGGCGCGACGCGGAAACACGGCGGTCTTTTCGCACTACGTCGCGATCAACGCGGCGGTCTCCAAGCTGCTGGGCGTGGACCAGGTGCTGGCCTTCCGGCCCGACCACTGCTCGATCACCATCCTGGAGACCGACGGCGAGACGGTCCGGCTGGTCGAAAAGGGCGCCGAGGCGGCGACCAGCGTCCTCTAGCGGTCCCAGATCGATCGGAACGATCCGCCGCCGTTCAGGCGTTGCGCGGGGCTCGACTTGTCGATGTGGCCGATCAGGCCTTGGTAGACGCCGTAGCCCACCAGCTCCTGGAGACGCGGGGAGAAGCCGCGCACCAAGTCGGGCGACAGGCCAAGCTGCTGGTTCTCCTGCTGGCGGATGAAGCCCGCGCAGTAGTTCATGGCGATGCCCGTGCGGCGCGTGTCGGTCCGGTTGGCCCCGCCGCCGTGCCAGAGCGACCCCTCCCAGATCAGCACGCTGCCCTTCGCCATCTCGGCGGGAATGGTGTCATAGGCGCCGCCGTACTCGGGGTTGCCCTTCAGGTGACTCCCGGGGACCAGCCGGGTCGCGCCGTTTTCCTCGGTGAAGTCGGTGAGCGCCCACATCGAATTGCAGACGATCGGCCGGTGCGGCTTGTCCAGGGGGATCACCATGTCGTCTGCATGGATCGGCTGGGCCGTCTCGCCGGGATCGATGGCGATGGACGAGAGCGACGAGATCAGACAGCCAGGGTCGAGCACGCCCTCGATCACGGGCAGCACCGCCTCATGGGTCGGGATCTGGTCGAACGGGGCTCCGTGGGCCAGCAGGTTGTAGATGCGCACCGTGCGGTGGCCCTCGAAGGCGTTCATCGCGGGCTTGGCGTCCAGGTCGCGTTCCAGGCGGGCCAGCGCGTCGTTCAACGCCTCGATCAGGTCGGGTGCGATGGCGTTCTCGACGATCGTGTAGCCGTCGCGTCGGACGCGTCCGATGTGGTCAGCGCGGGCGGCGTCGTCCATCCGGTCATACTCCTGTCCAGAGGGCATGCTAGCCGAGGCGCAGCGCAGGTGCGAAGGGCTTGAACCGGCGCGCCCGGCGTTGGAAGACAGGCCGTTGGCCCAGGAGTTCAGCTTGACCGCCCGTCCCATCCTCACCGTCGCCGAGATGGGCGCGGCCGATAAGGCCGCCATCGCGGCCGGAACGCCCGGCGTCGAGTTGATGGAACGCGCCGGCCTGGCCGTGGCCGACGCGGTCACCCAGCGCTTCGATGTCCAGCCCGTGCTTGTGCTCTGCGGCCCCGGGAACAACGGCGGCGACGGCTATGTCGTGGCGCGGCTGCTGAAGGCGCGGGGATGGCCCGTGTCGGTCCGCGCGCTGGGCGAGCCCACGACCCCCGACGCCCAGGTCATGCGCGCCCGCTGGGACGGCGAGACCCTGCCGCTGGACGGCGCGCTCGGCGAGGCCCTGGTCATCGACGCGCTGTTCGGCGCCGGCCTGTCGCGGGCCCTGGACGGCGCGGCCGCCCACGCCGCCGCCCTGCTGGCCAGCCGTCCCGAGACGGTGGTCGCCATCGACACGCCCAGCGGCCTGCCGGGCGACACCGGCCAGCCGTTGGGGCCATCGTTCATCGCCGGCCTGACCGTGACGTTCCACGCCCGCAAGCCGGCCCATGTGCTGGAGCCCGGCCGCAGCCGCTGCGGCGAGATCGTGGTCGCCGATATCGGACTGAGCGCGACGCTCTCCACGCTGTTCGAGAACGGCCCCGAACTGTGGCGCGCCCGCTTCCCCTGGCCCTCGGCGTCCTCGCACAAGCACGCGCGCGGGCGGCTGATCGTGGTCAGCGGCGACGCCTGGAGCACCGGGGCGGCCCGGCTCTCCGCCCGCGCGGGCCTGCGCATCGGCGCCGGCCTGGTGACGATCTACGCCCAGGAAGAGGCTCTGGCCGCCAACGCCGCCCACCTCGAGGCGGTGATGCTGAAGCCCTACGCCAACGACTTGGAGCTGGAACAGGCCGCCGATCAGGCCGACGCGGCGGTGATCGGACCGGCCGCCGGCGTCACCGAGACCACGCTGCTGAACGTCCTGGCCCTGGCCCGCACCGGCGCGGCCCTCGTGCTGGACGCCGACGCCATCACCGTTTTCCGCGACGATCCGGGCGAGCTGTTCTCGGTGCTGGACCGCGACGACGTGCTCACCCCGCACCAGGGCGAGTTCGAGCGGCTGTTCCCGAGGATGCTCAAGTCCGCCCCCGAACGCATCACGGCGGCCCGCCGCGCCGCGGCCAAGGCCGGCGCCGTCGTGCTGCTCAAGGGCGCCGACACCGTGATCGCCGCCCCGGACGGCCGCTGCGCGGTGAACATCAACGGCTCGCCTTGGCTGGCCACCGCGGGCTCAGGCGACGTGCTGGCCGGCTTCATCGGCGGCCTCGTCAGCCAGGGCATGGACAGCTTCGAAGCCGCCTGCGCCGCCGCCTGGATCCACGCTGAGGCGGCGGAACTACATGGCCCGGGCCTGATCTCGGAGGACCTGCCAGGCCTGGCGCCGACGGTGCTGCGGCGGCTGTACGAGGAGCGGTGACGATGAAGGCCTACCTCGTGCTGGATTTCGCCGTCCACAACTTGCGGGGCTTCCTTCCCTACGTCTCGGCCATCCCGGCGTTCATCGAGAAGCACGGCGGCCGCTATATTGTTCGCGGCGTCGAGCCGACCGTGATTGAGGGCAATTGGTCGCCCCAGCGGCTGGTTATCCTGGAGTTCCCGTCGCAGGACAACGCGAGGGCGTTCCTGGACGACCCGGAGGCGCAGGGTCTCTTCGCGGTCCGGCACGGGACCACCGACAGTAAACTGATCCTGGTCGACGGTTGCGACTGAGGTCGCGGCCCTACCCAAACATATCGCTGGTCACGCCCCGCGCCATCTCGCGCAGGATCTCGTCGGCCAGGGTGTCCAGCGGCGAGCCCTCGCGGTAGTCGCCGCCGGCCGCCAGGCGCGCGCGGCCGTCCTTCAGCAGCTTCTCGGCCGCGGCCTCGGTGATCTCCTTGTCGGGGTCGTAGACCGCCACCGGGTGGCCGCCGTGGTCGGTCATCACCCGCATCACCGGGATGTCCGTCAGCCCGTCGCCGAAGAAGGCGATGCGGTCGAAGGGCACCGGGCGGTCGCGGTCGGCCTGGACGGCGTTGATGCCGTCGTTGTCCCACTCGTCCAGCGTCCACTTGTTGATGCGGAACAGGTACTGGGTCTTGCCCGTGTAGTTGATCGCCAGCGCGATCCCCATCGCGTCGTCGTCCTCGTCGAACATGAAGCCGGAGGCGTAAATCCGGTCAAACCACTTGGCGATCGGCGAGCCCTCGATCAGCTCGCGATTGCCCGACGAGATGATGAAGTGGCGCAGGTCCAGGCCCAGCGCCTCGGCTCGCGCGTTCTGGCGGGCGAACCAGTCCTCGACGCCGGGGAACAGGGGCAGGGCGGCGCCGCGGCGGCGCCAGCTGTCGTGGCTGAGCTCCAGGCCCTTCTCGCGGGCCTTGGCCAGCATCAGGTGCATGTAGGCGAGGATGCCGTCGCCGCGCTGCTCGCGCGCCAGCTTGCCCGCCTCGGCCCAGAAGTCGGCGTGCGCCATCCCCAGCTCGTCGGGAATGAAGGCGTGTTCCTGCATGTTGCCGGGCGCAAGGGTGCCGTCGAAATCGTAGGCGAAGACGGCGAGGGGACGGCTCATGGCCGGTTCCAGTAGCAGTGTTGGGGGAGCCCGATAAGGGTCAGGCCCTTTCCGCGAAGCCTGTCGCGGAGCGCGTGGGGGCGCCCACCTCAGCAAACAGGCCGGGGCGACCTGTAAGGGTCGCCCCGGTCCCGCGACGGGAGGCGGGGACCGGGGCGCACGGTGGCGGTTGTCGGGGAACAGGGCCGCCGCCGCGTTTCTGGTGTCCGATGCTTGTGGGAGATGCGCGGACAGGGGAGTTACGTCGGCGGATCCCCCCCGGATGCGGAAAGATGCACCTCTGCGTAGAATTTTTTTCGGGAGCCCGAATTTTCTTCGACGTCAGGCCGGGCGGCGCGCGCGCTCGCGCACCGTGTCGATCGCCAGGGCCAGGCCGGCGATCATCAGCGGCAGCACGAAGAAGAACAGCCGATAGCCGAGGAAGGCGGCGGCCAGGGCGGCGCTGTCGATCCCCTTCAGCAGGGTCGAGACCGAGCTCTCGAACACCCCCACGCCGCCGGGAACATGGCTGATCAGGCCTACAACCACCGATGGCGCGTACGCCCCTACGAAGGTGAAATAGCCGACGGCGCCGGCCGGCAGCAGGATCCAGAGGATGGCCGCGGCCACCGCGTTGTCGACCGTGCCGATGGCCAGCTGCGCCAGCGCGACGCGGACAGAGGGCAGCTTCACGCTGTGGCCGAACGCCCGCAGCGGCTTGTGCAGCACAGCGCAGAGTACGACGTAGCCAACGACGCCGGTGATCAGCAGGCCGCCCAGGATATCGGCCACCGGATTTGCGATCCGGCTGACGGCGGCGATCTCCTTGCTGCCGGCCAGCAGCAGGCTGGCGCCCGCCAGGGTGCAGATGCCCACGGCGAAGGTGAAGCTGTTGAAGACCGTCGCGGCCGCCACCTGGCGCACGGTGATACCGTGCTTGCCGTAGAACCGGGCCCGCACCGCGCCGGCCACCAGCAGGTTGGCGCCCAGGCTGTGCGAGATGGCGCAGGCGATGAACCCGCCCGCCAGGGCCTGTCCGGCGCCGATCTTCGCGCCGGCCCAGCGAAGGCCCATCAGCTCGACCACGCCCATCAGCAGGAAGCTCAACGCCGAGAAGACGATCGCCAGCAGGGTGGAATCCCAGCCCCAGGCCCGGATCGCCGCCGCAAGGTCCTGCGGACTGAGGTCATGGAACTCGCGCCACAAGATGAACGCCGCCGCCGCCAGCAGCAGGACGGCCACGAAGTGCCACACCGCGCTCCGCAGGAACCGGCCGAAGCGCGAGCCCTGCGTCTCTGGGAGCACTGCAGCCAGCTCCTCTTCCACATCCTCGGGGAGGGGCTCGGGCCTGGCGGTAGGGTCGGGCGTCAGCAAGGGCCGGATATCCGCAGGGAATCGAGGGCGCGCCCATGGTCCCTTCCTGGAACCGAAGTGCAAGGCGGAGGTTCTTTCCCCACTTCCCGACGAAATTGAGGAGATGGCCGATGGAACGCGAAGACTGGCGCAATCGGGAGGCCGATCGTCTGCGGCGTCTGCGCGACCCGGCGCGCGACGACTACGGCCAGGCCGACTATTCCAACCTCTATGGCTACGACCCCCGGACCCGCTCGGGCTACCGGGCCTACGACGACGGCCGGCCGCACCCGGGCGAACCGCCGCGGCCGCCCGTCGATGAACCGCGGCGCTACCGCGATGACGGGGCCGCCTATGACCGCGACCCTCGGACCGTCCGCCGTGACGGCCCTTCGGACCGCGTGCTGTGGGCGGTGATCATGGAGCGGTTGGAGGACGAACGCCGCCTGGACCTGCGCGAGGTAAAGGTCGAGGTGCACGACCGCGAGGTCACCCTCTTCGGCACGGTTCGCCACAAGGGCGACAAGCGGCGCATCGAGGACGTCGCCGACATCGACGGCGTCCGCAATGTGCAGAACAACCTCCGCGTCCGCGAGCGCGGACGATGGACGTTCTTCTCGTGAATGACGAGCCAGGGGGCTGCGGAACCGCGCCGGGCATCCCAACTGTTGTCGCATCATGAGCAAACCTGTCGTCGTCAACATTCCCCATGAACTCGGTCGCGCCGAGGCCCGCCGCCGGATCGACGAGGGCGCCGCCCGGCTGACCGGCCAGATCGGCGCGGTGGGCGACCTCGAGAAGACCTGGGACGGCGACACGCTGCATTTCTCGCTGGTCGCGATCGGCCAGACCGTGTCGGGCAAGATCCTCGTGCAGGAGCGCGAGGTCTGCCTGGAGGTGAACCTGCCGGGCATTTTCGCGATGATCGCCGGCAAGGTGAAAGGCCGGTTGCGGGAGCAGGGTCAGATCCTGCTGGAGGGGCCCAAGCGGGGCTGATCCGAGCAACCTAAACCGCAGGCGGACGTTCTTCGGGGGACAGTTTTCAGGAGCCCCACATGCCCGACAACCAGACCCGCCCCGACGCCGACGAGGCCCCGATCCGCAACCCAACCGACGCGCCCTCGACCGAGGCTGCGAAGGCGCTGGAAGAGCACCGCAACTTCGAGGCGGCGCACGTCCGCGCGGTCGAGCCGCCGCCCGAAGGCGAGAAGATCGACCACATGGCCGAGCGCGAAGCCAAGGCCGAGGACCGTCAGGAGGCCCTGGTCGACGAGGCGCTGGAAGAAACCTTCCCGGGCTCGGATCCGATCAGCCCCAAGCACATCACCTGACGCCTTACTGGATGAGCGCCTCGTAGGCTTCCTGGGCCTCGATCCATTCGAGCTCGGCGGCCTCCAGGGCGCTCTGGGCGGCCTCACGCCGGCGGCCCAGGTCGGCGGCCTTCGCGGGGTCGCCGGCAAAGGTCGCCGGGTCGCTCAGCGCCCGGTCGATCGACGCGACCAGTTCGTTCGCCTTCGCCAGAGCCGCTTCCGCCGTCTCGGCGCGGCGACGCGCCGTGCCGGTGGGAACCTTCACCCGCGGCGCTGGCGGGGGCGGCGCGACGACCGGCTCAGGTTCGGCCTTCACCTGCGTGGGACTACGCGCGGCCACGCGGGCGCGTTCCAACACGAACGCCGCATAGTCCTCCATGTCGCCATCGAACGGCTCGATCTTGCCGTCTGCCGCCAGCCACAGGCGGTCGGCCACAAGCTCCATCAGCGAACGGTCGTGGGTGATGAGGATCACCGCGCCCTCGTAATCGTTCAGGGCGTCCAGCAGGGCGCGGCGCGAGTCGATGTCGAGGTGGTTGGTCGGCTCGTCGAGGATCAGAAGGTGCGGCGCCTCCATGGCCACCATGTTCAGCAGCAGGCGCGCCCGCTCGCCGCCCGACAGGTTGGCGACCGTCGTCTCGCACTTCTCGAAGCTGATCCCGAACTGCGCCAGCCGCGACCGGCGCGAGGCCTCGGTGGACCCGGGCATCAGCCGCCGGATGATGTCCAGCGGCGTGTCTGTCGGATCCATCGCCTCGATCTGGTGCTGGTGGAACCAGCCCACCTTCAGCCTCGGACTGCGATGCAGCGCGCCGGCCCCGGTGGTCAGCGCGCCCGCGACCAGCTTGGCGAAGGTCGACTTGCCGGCCCCGTTCACGCCGAGGAGGCCGATGCGGTCGTCGATATCGAGGCGCAGGTTCAGCTTCTTCAGGATCGGCGCGCCACCGTAGCCGACCGAGGCGTCCTCCAGCCGCAGCAGGGGCGGGGCCAGGGGGCGCTCGGGCGAGGGCAGCGAGAACGGGGTCACCCGCTCCTCGATCACCGCCGAGACCGGCGGCAGCTTGGCGATCATCTTCAGGCGCGACTGGGCCTGGGTGGCCTTCGAGGCCTTGGCGCGGAAGCGATCGACGAACGACTGCAGGTGGGCCCGGTGGGCCTCGACCTTCGCTCGGGTCGCTTCCTGCAGGCGCAGCTTCTCGGCAAGCTGGCGCTCGAAGTTGTCGTAGCCGCCGGGGTACAGGTTCAGCTTGCCGTCCTTCAGATGAAGGATGTGGTCGCAGGAGTTGTTCAGCAGCTCGCGGTCGTGGCTGATGACGATGGCCGTGTGTGGGTACTTCTTGAGTCGCGCCTCCAGCCAAAGGGCGCCTTCCAGGTCCAGGTAGTTGGTAGGCTCGTCCAGCAGCAGCAGATCTGGTTCGGCGAACAGGCTGGCCGCCAGCGCCACGCGCATCCGCCAGCCGCCCGAGAACTCCGCCATCGGCCGCGCCAGATCCTCCTGCGAGAAACCCAGGCCGGCCAGGATTTCCGCGGCGCGCGAGGGTGCGCGGTCGGCGTCGATCTCGATCAGCCGTGCATAGATGTCGCCCAGCTCCTCCGGCGGGGCGGTATCCAGGTTTGAGAGCAGGGTGTGTCGCTCGACATCCGCCTCGAGCACCGTGTCCAGCAGGGTGACCGGCGTGGCGGGATGCTCCTGGTCCACTGAGCCGATCCGGGCATGCCGGGGCAGGCCGATCTCGCCGCCGCCCGCATGGAGCTGGCCCAGGATCACCTTGAACAGCGTCGACTTGCCCACGCCGTTGCGGCCCACGAGGCCGACCTTGGCGTCCTTGGGCAGGGTGACCGTGGCCTGGTCGAAGAAGCGGCGTCCCCAGGCGTCGAGGACAAGGTCTTTGATTTGCAGCATGGGAGGATCCGTGGGCGCCGCGTCTAGCAGACATGGTGCGCTGCGTCATGGGCGGGCGGCGCATCGGTGGAAAACGCCCCGGTTCGGCGCCGGGAAGCACGGGGCGAAACGTCGCGAGCCTGCGCAGGCCGGCTCTAGCGGGTTGATCCGCGACGGCGGTTGGCGATATAGACCGCGCCGACGCGCGAAGGGTCCGCCCTTGCGCACCTCCCCATTTCCATCAGAGCCCCAACGGAGCCCATGACCGAACGCACCTTCTCGATCATCAAGCCGGACGCCACGCGTCGTAACCTGACCGGCAAGGTCAACGCGGTGATCGAGGATGCCGGCCTGCGCATCGTGGCCCAGCGTCGCATCAAGATGACCGAGGCCCAGGCGAAGAAGTTCTACGAGGTTCACGCCGAGCGCCCGTTCTACGGCGAACTGGTCGAGTTTATGACCTCCGCCCCGGTGGTCGTGCAGGTGCTGGAAGGCGAGAACGCCGTGGCCCGCTACCGCGAAGTCATGGGCGCGACCAACCCGGCCCAGGCCGCCGACGGCACGATCCGCAAGCTGTACGCCGAGAGCGTCGGCGAGAACTCGGTGCACGGCTCGGACAGCATCGAGAACGCCAAGATCGAGATCGCCCAGTTCTTCACGGACGCCGATATCGTCGGCTGAGCCTCAGGGCGCATCGTCAGGCTCCGCGGGGATCGCTCCGCGGAGTTGTTCGTTTCCACCTTTGCACAAGTGAACATGAGAGAATCCAAGGTCATGCCTGGCTTCTCCGATCGCCTCGCCGCTCAGGCCGAGGCCCGGAAAGCCCTCCTGGCGAAGTTCAAGCCGAAGCCCGCGGTGCCCGCCGCAGAAGGCGCATTCGAAACCACCGCCCAGAAAAAGGCCCGCGAACTCGAGGAAGTGCGTGCGAAGCGCGCCGCCGAGAAGGAAGCCGCCCGCCTCGCCAAGGAGAAGGCCGAGGAAGAGCGCCGCCTCGCAATCGAGAACGACGAAGAGCTGATGCTTCAGCTGAAGCGCGAAGAGCGCAAGGCCCGCAAGGCCGCCGAGAAGGAAGCCGCTCGCCTCAAGCGTGAGATGAAGGCCCAGATGCGGCGGACCGGCTAATCCCCGGTCGAGCCGGTCACGCGCCGGCTCAATTCGCCGTAGTAGCCCTGGATCAACAGCTCGACGGCCTCGCCACGCGCCTCGGCCTCGAAGGCCAGGTCCTTGGCCATCTGCACCGCGGCCGACCTTGAGAGGTCGCCGGCGAGAGGCTGTCCGTCCCTGAAGACGGTCCAGTCCCGGTCCTTCTGCGCCACAGCGTACTGCACCATGTCGGCCTCCCGCACCCGCTCAGCGCGTCAGTACGGTGAAGGTTCCCGAGGCCCGCCAGATCCTGTCACAATTCGACGGGGCGACCGTGCGGCGTGTGCAGGTAGGCGTTCTTCCAAGCCGCCTTGCGCGAGATGAGCTCGTCGGTGGCGGCCAGCTTGCGCCCTGTCACCAGACCCTCAAGCGCCGCGACCCAGTGTTCGTAGTAGCGTGAGCCGTCGTCTTCGGGGTCGCGCCTGAGCTCCGCCGACAGCGCGTCGGCCCATTCCGTCCAGGTGAAGGCGCCGCCCTCATGCAGTTTCAGGGTCAGGGCGAAGGCCTGCGCCTGCCAGGGCTCGGCGAAGACCGGCCCCTCGGCGTCGCGCGGCAGCCGCGGAAGGTTCAGGACGTCAGGCGCGCTCAAGGTAGGGCTCCCACAGATCGAGCCGGACGCTGTCGCGGGCCGGAGCCTCGGGGCCCCACAGCTCGCGCGCCTCGAACCGGACGCAATAGAGGTGGTGCGGATCCTCTCCGTGGCCGTGGGCGTGGCGATCGGGGAAGACGTGGCCGCCATGCAGCCGGTCGATCACGCCGACGCGGCCGCGCACGTACCGGGGCAGGCGGGTGTGGCCGGGCGGGTTCATCACCCTGGCGCGGACACGGTCGCCCACGGCGAACGCCGCGGGCGGCACGTCGCGAACGTACGAATAGGGGCTGGTGAGAGCGGCGTGGACGCTGGCGGCCGGCCGGAACGGCGTCGACTTCGGCGCGCCCGGCGCCGCGCGGCCCGACGCCAGCTCGTCTGCGGTGATGTAGCCCGCTTCCAGCAGCAACTGCTCCACCCGGGCCAGCCACTTCTCGTAGTAGCTCATGCGCAGGTAGTCGGCCGGAGGCATCCGTTCGATCTTGTGCCGTCCGGCGTCGATGTTGCCGCGGGTCGGCGAGGCGAGGTTCAGAGCGTGGACGCGCCCCTCCCAGGCATGATGGAAGGCGATCCCCTCGGGCTCGGGCGTGATGGGACCCATGCCGTGCATCCCGCCCATGTCGTGCACGCCGTTCACAGCCGCGCCGTCCCGATCATGCCGTCGCGGGTCACCAGGTCGGCGAGCTCGGCCTCCGACAGCCCCTCGGTCCCGGCCGGCCGCTCGGGGATCACCAGGTAGCGGACCTCGGCGGTGGAATCCCAGACGCTGACCTCGACGTCGTCAGGCAGTTCGGTCCCGAAGTCGGCCAGCACGCCGCGCGGATCGATGACGGCGCGCGCGCGGTAGGGCGCCGACTTGTACCAGACCGGCGGCAGCCCCAGCACTGGCCACGGGTAGCAGGAGCACAGGGTGCAGACGACGAGGTTGTGGGTTGTCGGCGTGTTCTCGACCGCGATCATGTGCTCGCCCTGCCGGCCGGTGAATCCGAGCTCGGCGATGGCTGCGGTGGCGTCGGCGCGCAGCCGTTCCAGGTAGGCCTGGTCGCTCCAGGCCTTGGCGACCACCCGGGCGCCGTTTCGCGGGCCCACCTTGTGCTCGTAGTGATCGACGATCGCATCCAGCGCCGCCGGGTCGACAAGCCCCTTCTCGATCAGGAGGGACTCCAGCGCCTTCACCCGCAGCGCGATGTCCGAGGGCGGCTCCTGCTCATGGTCGTGGTCGTGGTCGTGATGATCGTGCGCCATGACCGACAAGGTGGCCCAACCCGGCGCTGGGGTGAAGACCGCGCGTGACCCCGATGCGATCCGCTGCAATGCTGCCGGGCAGGAGGCGTGCATGGTCGAACCCCACCTCATCTACTTCGCCGACCCGATGTGCTCGTGGTGCTACGGCTTCTCGCCGGTCATCGAGCAGGTGCGTCAGGCCTACGGCCGCGCTCTGCCGATCCGCGTGGTGATGGGCGGCCTGCGCCCGGGAACCGACAAGCCGATGACCGACAAGGCCAAGACCGAGATCGCCGGGCACTGGCATCACGTCCACGAGGCCTCGGGCCTGCCGTTCGATGCGGCGGTCCTCCAGCGCGAGGGCTTCATCTACGACACCGACCCGGCCGCCCGCGCCGTGGTCGTGGTCCGCCGCGAGGGCGAGGAACTGGCCCTTCGCTACCTGGCCGCCGCCCAGCGCGCGTTCTACGCCGAGAACCGCGACGTGACCTCGGGCGAGGTGCTGGCTGACCTGGCCGCCGAGTTCGGGCTGGACCGCGCAGCGTTCCTGGCGGCTTGGTCCACCGAAGAGGCCAAGAGCGAGACCTGGCGCGACTACGCCATGTCCCAACGCGCCGGGGTCACGGGCTTTCCGACCCTGGTGGGCGGTCCCAACGATCAAGGCGTCTACGGCGTCGTGACCCGCGGCTACGCCCCGCCCGAGCAGGTGCTGGCGGTGCTGCGCGACTGGATATCGGGCATCGCCGCCTAGGTTCGCAGCGAACGATATGCTCGTCACCGACACGAAGGCCGTCGGCGCGAAGAGGCTGCTCTCTCTATCGGCGACGGCGATGGGCGCGATGGTCCAGATCCTGGGCTTTGCGGGCGTCGGGGCGGCTCTGCGCCGCCGCGCCGTCGTGGTCGCCTGATCGGTCGGGTGGTGTTCCTGGCGGGAGCGCCACCCTGCCGCCTTGCGCCGGGGCGCGGGGCACGCGATATCGGGAGGGAGAGCGCGGGCCTGTTGTCGCCCGCCACGAAAGAGGACTTCCCATGCGCGATCCCGTGACCACCGCCCTTGGCCTCGTGCCGATGGTCGTCGAGCAGACGAGCCGTGGCGAGCGCGCCTACGATATCTTCTCGCGCCTGCTGAAGGACCGGATCATCTTCCTGGCCGGTCCCGTCGAAGATGGCATGGCCAGCCTGATCTGCGCCCAGCTGCTGCACCTCGAGGCCGAGAACCCCAAGAAAGAGATCCAGATGTACATCAACTCGCCGGGCGGCGTGGTGACGTCGGGCCTCGCGATCTACGACACCATGCAATACATCAAGAGCCCGGTGATCACGCTCTGCCTGGGCATGGCGGCCTCGATGGGCTCGTTCCTGTTGATGGCGGGCGAGAAGGGCCAGCGCATCGCCCTGCCGAACAGCCGCATCATGGTTCACCAGCCCTCGGGCGGCTACTCGGGCAAGGCGCAGGACATCCGTCGCCACGCCGAGGACATCCTGAAGACCAAGCGCCGGCTGAACGAGATTTACGCCAAGCACACCGGCCAGCCGATCGAAGTGGTGGAAGAGACGCTCGACCGCGACCACTTCATGACCGCCGCCGAGGCCCGCGACTGGGGCCTGGTGGACCATGTCTGGGAAAAGCGCGACGGCGACGACGAATAGTCACAGGTCTCGCATCCGCGAATTCAGGGCGTCGGCGAGAGCCGGCGCCCTTTTCGTTTGCGCCGGATCGTTTCACGTTCGGCCCGGGGAGTATGGGGTCGGGGCTTGCGGATTTTCTACGTCACCCAGGGCGTGCACCGGACGGGTGGACAGCTGGTCAACCTGGACCACGTCGCCGCTCTGCGCGCGCAGGGCTACGACGCCCGCTTTCTGTTTGTCCGCACGGACGGGACGCCACCCGAGACGTTTCCGGCGGACTACGACGCGCCCTGGCAGGCGGGGGTCGATGGGCTGACTCCGGAGGACATCGTCGTCGTGGGCGAGATGTTCGGCGCCGGGGCCCAGGCGGTGATGTCCACGCCGGCCCGCAAGCTCATTCATAACCAGGGCCCGTACTACAGCTTCATGGCCTTCTCCGATCTGGACGCCATGCGTCGCTGGGGGGCCGAGGCGATGATCCTGCCCAGCCATTTCGCGGCCGGAATGGTGACGCGGATGGGCTGGGACCGTCCGGTCCATGTGGTGCGTCCGGCGCTCGATCCGGTCTTTGCCGCCGCAGCGGGCGGGCCGCGTGAGCTGCGAATCGCCATGATCCCCAATCGACGCCCACAGGAGTGGCGTCTGATCCGCGGCGCGCTGCGGTCCCGGCGTCCCGATCTCGCCGGGATCCCGTGGATCGAGATCAAGGGCCTGCCGCGCGCCGAGGTCGCCCGGGTCATGGCCGGCAGCGAGATCTTCCTGGCCACCGGCCTGCTGGAGGGACTGGGCCTGCCGCCGCTCGAGGCGATGGCGACCCGCGCCCTGGTGGTCGGCTTCCATGGCGGGGGCGGGCGCGAGTACGCCACGCCGGAGAATGGCGACTGGTTCGATGACGATGGTCACCTGGATGTCGCCGAGACCCTGGCCCGCCGGATTGACGAGCTGAGGGCCGGCGAGACGTTCGAGACCCGGCGGGCGGCGGGTCAGGCGACCGCGTCGGCCTTCAGCCGGGCTGCGTTCGAGGCGGACCTTGCGGCGGCCTGGGCCGCGATCGCCGGCCCGCCCTGAGCGGCCTTCAAGGCCGCGTCTCCGTCAGGGCCGGCCGGTGAACACGCGATAGTAGGGCTCGTCGGCCATCGCCAGCATCTCGGTGTCGCCCGAGGTGTCGCCATAGGCGGCCCGCACCCGCAGATCGCCATAGGCCGCGCGAATCCGCGCCACCTTCTCATCCGCCCGGCAGTTGGGAGAGGCGAAGACTCCGGTCACCCGGTCGCGATCGTCGAACGCCAGCTGGGTGCCCAGGAGGTCGTCGGCGCCCAGGCCCCGGGCGAACGGCGCCACCACGATGTCGGGCGACGCGGTGACGATGATCAGCCGCACCCGCTCCTTGCGCCACCGCTTCCAGGCGATCACGGCGTCGGGCCGCAGCAGGCTGCGCGAAAGTTCGGCGAATCGGCGCGCGTCGGTCTCCAGCTGGGCGCGCGACACGCCGCCCAGGTAGATCCTGGTGGCCGCCGCCTTGATACGCCCACGATCGTGGTCGACCAGGTAGCGGACGCTCGCGGGGATCAGTCGCAGCAGGCCCAGCCACCATTTTACAGCTGGCGTCCGCCATTTGAGGAACGCCGTGTAGCTGTCGCGCACTGTAAGGGTGCCATCGAAATCGAAGGCGACGATGGGCCGTTCGGGACCGTCCGGAATGTCCGTGTCGTCGACGTCACGCTCTTGTGCCATTTCGGCGTGTTTCCCATTTGGTAAGGCGAGGCGCCCAAGGTTCCGGCTCCGCGCCACACATTGTCGCTCCGGTGAGCGAAGGCTTGTGATCCCGGCGCGGATCGGGGAATGTCAAGACTTGGACAACCCGCGGCGCGTATCCTGCAAGGCTAGGGCGCCACATGCCCGGGTCGAGGCGATCCAGAACACCGGCCCGCCTCGTCGAAAGAGTGAGATGAGACCATGACCAAGGCCGCCAGCGGAGATTCGAAGAGCACCCTGTATTGCTCTTTCTGCGGCAAGAGCCAGCACGAAGTCCGCAAGCTGATTGCGGGTCCGACCGTGTTCATCTGCGATGAATGCGTGGAACTGTGCATGGACATCATCCGCGAGGAGCACAAGATCTCCTTCGTGAAGTCCAAGGACGGCGTGCCGACTCCCAAGGAGATCCGCGAGGTCCTCGACGATTACGTGATCGGCCAGGACCACGCCAAGAAGGTCCTCTCGGTTGCGGTCCACAACCACTACAAGCGGCTGAACCACGCGACGAAGAACAACGACGTCGAACTGGGCAAGGCCAACATCCTGCTGATCGGCCCTACCGGCACCGGCAAGACGCTGCTGGCCCAGACGCTGGCCCGAATCATCGACGTGCCGTTCACCGTCGCCGATGCGACGACGCTCACCGAAGCCGGTTATGTCGGCGAGGACGTCGAGAACATCATCCTCAAGCTGCTCCAGTCGGCCGACTACAATGTCGAGCGGGCCCAGCGCGGCATCGTCTATATCGACGAAGTCGACAAGATCAGCCGCAAGTCGGACAACCCGTCCATCACTCGCGATGTGTCGGGCGAGGGCGTCCAGCAGGCGCTGCTGAAGATCATGGAAGGCACCGTCGCCTCCGTGCCGCCGCAGGGCGGGCGCAAGCATCCGCAGCAGGAGTTCCTGCAGGTCGACACCACCAACATCCTCTTCATCTGCGGCGGCGCGTTCGCGGGACTGGAGAAGATCATCTCGGCGCGCGGCCAGGGCACGTCCGTGGGCTTCGGCGCCAAGGTCTCCGACCCGGACGCTCGCCGGACGGGCGAGATCTTCCGTCAGGTGGAGCCCGATGACCTGCTCCGCTTCGGCCTGATCCCCGAGTTCATCGGCCGTCTGCCGGTGATCGCCACCCTGGACGACCTGGACGAGAAGGCCCTGGTGAAGATCCTCACCGAGCCCAAGAACGCCTTCGTGAAGCAGTACGTCCGGCTCTTCGAGATGGAGAACGTGGGCCTCACCTTCACCGACGACGCGCTGAACGCGGTGGCCCGCAAGGCCATCCAGCGCAAGACCGGCGCCCGCGGCCTGCGCTCGATCCTGGAGGGCGTGCTGCTCGACACCATGTACGAGCTGCCCACCTACGACGGCGTCGAAGAGGTGGTGGTGAACCAGGAGGTCATCGAGGGCCGCGCCCAGCCGCTGATCATCTACGCCGAACGCCGCGACAAGGGCGGCGCGGCCTAGGCGTTTCTGCGAACGGAAATCGAAGGGCCCCGCAGGCGACTGCGGGGCCCTTGTCGTTTATGGATCGGCCGGGGAGGGCCCAATGCGCCGACTGATGATCGTTGCCGTCGCCGCGAGCCTGGGTATGGCTCAGCCGGTCCTGGCCGCCGATCCTGCCCCGTCGGCCTCGCTGGCCAGGGGCTGCACGGCCAAGGCGGCCAAGGCCGCCGAGCCGGCGGAGGTCGCGGCCAACCCCGCCGAGTTCGCGGGCAAGTGCGTCAGCCTGGAGGGGTGGTGGCGCGACATCGCCCTTTATCCCAGCCGGGCCGAGGCCGCGCAGACCGACGCGCTCTCCATCGTGATCCTCGATCAGCGCCGCGTAGGTCTCTACCTGCCCAAGGCGCAGCTCGATGCCGCGCCTCAGACGGCGCCCCGGCTGGTGAGGGTCGTCGGCCGGGTAGGCGGCGCCTGCGCCACGGTGGCGGCCGAGGTTCGCGACAAGGACGACGGCTACTGTCACTACAAGCCCGGCGTCTGGCTGGCGGTCGCCGGCGTCACGCCGAAGTAGCGGGCCGCGAGACCCTGCGTTAGCGCCGCAGCTTCGCCCGCTTCTCCAGATGCCAGATGCTCTCGCTCAGCTCGTCCAGCTTCTTGGACAACAGCGCGTGGGTGTCAGCGAGGCCCTGGTTGTAGACGTGCGGCCCGATGGTCTCGATGATGAAGTCGAGGAGGAAGTGGGCGTCGAATCCCGTCACCTCCACGTCGTGCTCGTCCTTGAGATACCGCGACAGCGCCACGGCCAGGGCGTCGCGGGTGTCCTTGGGGAGTTCGATCTTCGACATGCGGAGGCCACGATGGCGGCTGTGCTCTACGGCATCAAGAACTGCGACACGATGAAGAAGGCCTGGACCTGGCTGGACCAGCACGGCGTCGCCTACGACTTCCACGACTACAAGAAGGCCGGCATCGACCGCGCCACCCTGGAAGGCTGGGTGCGGCAGCTGGGCTGGGAGGTCCTGCTGAACCGCGCCGGGACCACGTTCAAGAAGTTGCCCGACGCCGACAGGCAGGGGATCGACGCGGCCAAGGCCATTGACCTGATGCTGGCCCAGCCCTCGATGATCAAACGCCCGGTGCTGGACCGAGGCGGCAAGCTTACGGTGGGCTTCAAGCCCGAGGTCTATGCGGCCCTGTCAGACTAGCCGGCCTCGGTCTCCAGCGTCGGGAAGTCCGTGTAGCCCCGCGCGCCGCCGCCGTAGTAGCTGCGGGGGTCGGCCACGTGCAGCGGGGCGTTGCGGCGCAGGCGCTCGACCAGGTCGGGGTTGCCGATGAACGGGCGGCCGAAGGCGATCATGTCGGCGGTGTCGGCCGCGCGGGCGGCGATGGCCAGGTCGCGGTCGTACATGTTGTTGGCGATCGTCACGCCCTTGAACAGCCGCCGCAGCTTCTGCAGGTCGAACGAGGGCTCGGCCGTGCGCGAGATGCCCGTGTCGCCCTCGACCATGTCGAGCCAGCCCACCTTCAGGTCGTTCAGCCGCTCCACGACGTAGGTGAAGAGCGGCTCGGGATCGGAGTCCCAGGCTTGGTAGGCGTGGCCGATGGGCGCCAGCCGCACGGCCGTCCGCTCCGGCCCCCACACGCCGATGATCGCCTCCAGAACCTCGACCAGCAGCCGGGCGCGGTTCTCGATCGAGCCGCCGTAGGCGTCGGTCCGCTTGTTGGTCATGTCGCGCAGGAAGGCGTCGATCAGGTAGCTGTGGGCCGCGTGCAACTCGACGCCGTCGAACCCCGCCGCCTTGGCGCGTACGGCGCCGGCGCGGAACATCCCGACAACCCCCGGCATCTCGTCGAGGCGCAGCGCCCGGGCCTCCTCGTAGTCGTGCGGGCCCGACAGCGTGAAGATTTGCCCCGGCTGGCGGTAGGCCGAGGGTGCGATCGGCGGCTTGCCGCCGCCGAGCGAGGAATGGCTGAGCCGCCCGGCATGCCAGAGCTGGCTGAAGATCACCCCGCCCTTGGCGTGGACCGCGTCGGTCACCTGCCGCCAGCCGGCGATCTGGTCGTCGTTCCACAGGCCGGGGATGTTGGGCCCGCCGCGCCCGCCCGGCGCCACCGGCGTCGCTTCGGTGATCAGGAGGCCCGCCGAGGCGCGCTGGGCGTAGTATAGCGCCTGCAGCTCTCCCGCCTCGCCGGCGTCGTTCGAACGGGTCCGGGTCAGCGGCGACAGCGCGATGCGGTTCTGCAGCCTGAGGCCGTTGAACTCGCAGGGGTCGAACAGGTCGGTCATCCGGGGCTCCATCGTAACCGCGCGACGTTGGCCGGCCCGACGCCGCGTCAGTCCAGTGCGTCGGCCGCCGCATCCGATCGCCCGGGCGGCGGCGACTAGGGGGTGATGGGCGGTCGGAGAAGGCTCCGCCGCCGGGTCGGAGCGACGCAAGATGGAAGACTTCTTCTCGAGTTACTGGTGGCTGCTGTTTCCCCTGGCCTTCTTCGTGTTCGGGGCCTGGGACCGCTGGCTGTCCTACAAGCGCAGCCAGGATCGGCTGGACCTGCTACGCAGCTACACCAACCAGGGCAAGGACCCGCCTCCGGAACTGCTGCGCGCGCTGCAGGACGAGGAGGATGACGAAGACGACCTCATGTATGGCCGTCTCGGCCGTCGCGCCGCGCGCCGCATGCGCCGCCGCTACTGGCGCTACACGCCTTATTGGGCCTGGCGCACGGCGATCATCACCGGCGCAGTGGCGGCGGGCTTCTGGTTCGCTTCGGAGTATGCCGATATCCCTGGCGTCGACTGGCCGTTCCGGCTGGTCGCGATCATCATGACCTGCGTCGCTGCGGGGCATCTGGTGGCCGCCATCTTCACCTCGACCTTCCGGAGCCGATGAGCCCCGAAGGCCTCGAAAACGAGCTGGTCGAGGCCGCTAGAGCCGGCTCGACCGCCGCCTTCGCGCGCCTGGTGGAACGCCATCAGGCGCCGTTGCGCGCCTTCCTGCGGCGCACCTGCGGGAACTGGGCCCAGGCGGACGATCTGGCTCAGGAGACGTTCCTGGCGGCCTGGTCCGCGATTGGAAAGCTGGAGTCCGGGGCCAGCGTCCGGGCCTGGCTGTGCGGCATCGGTTACAACAAACACCTGAGCGCGACGCGCAGCGCCGGGCGCAGCCGCGCCCGCGAGGCCAGCTACGAGGCCCATCGCCCCGCGTCCGCCCGCCCGCTCTCTGACGAGCGCCTGGCGCTCGAGGCGGCGCTCGCGGAACTGCCGCCGGACCAGCGGGCCTGCGTGGCCCTGTGCCTGGCGGCCGATTTCAGCCACGCGGAGGCGGCGCAGGCCCTTGGCCTTCCGCTGGGTACGGTAAAGAGTCATGTCACGCGCGGCCGCACGCGGCTGCTGCAGGTTTTGGGAGGCTCCGATGACGGAAGCTGACGCGCGGCTGAAGACCCTCTTCGCCGAGGACGAACCGCCGGTTCGCGACCCCGCGTTCTCCACGGCCGTGATGGCCGAGGTGGCGCGCCGCCGCTTCGTGGCGGATGTGGGCTTGTTGGCGGTCGTGGCGGCGGCCGGCGGGTTCGTGCTGTGGGCGGCCTGGCCGGCGCTCTCGCCGCTGCTGACCACCACCTCTGCGGGGCTGGTCCCGGTGATGGCCTGCCTGACGCTGGCGGTCACTGCGGTGGCCGTGCTCGACGGGCGCCTGGTCCCGGGCGGCTTCCGGAATCATGACTAAGGTTTCATGCGCGGGTCTGCATCTGTCGGGCGTCGCCCGCGCCTCTAACCATCAGAAAGGGCGGAAAACCGCTCACCTGGAGAGGACTGCATCGAGATGGAAATTCTGATCCCCCTGGGCTTCTTCGCGATGATCGCCGCGCTGGTGATCGTCCCACGCTACTTCAAGAGCATGGAACGGCAGCGGATGGCCGAGACCCTCAAGGTCGCCATCGAAAAGGGCCAGCCCCTGCCCACCGAGATCATCGACGCCATGTCGTCGAACGTGCGCACGCCCGGCCTGCCGCCGTCGCCGCAGCGCGACCTGCGCACCGGCATCATCTGGCTGGGCATCGGCGTGGGTCTGGCCGCCATGGGCGCGGCCGTCAGCTTCGAGGAAGCCGACGCGCTGTACCCGATCCTGGGCATCGCCGCGTTCCCGATCTTCATCGGCCTCGCCTTCGTCGCCCTGGCCACGCTCAACAAGACGAAGCCCTAAGCGCGCGATCGGGGGAAGATGCCCATGTCGGGCGCAACGATCTCGACCTACGCCAGTCTGCACGACGTGGAGCTTTGCGCCCACGCCGCGGCGGGCGAGCGGCGCGCCTTCGGGGAGCTGGTGCGTCGTCACGGCTCCGCGATCCGCGGTCTGCTGCGCCGCATGGGCGCGCAGGGCGCCGAAGCCGACGATGTCGCCCAGGACGCCCTCCTGGCGGCGTTCGAGCGGATCGCCGAGTTCCGCGGGGAGGGGACCTTCGCGGGGTGGGTGAAACGCATCGCGGCGCGGCAATACCTGCGCCGGCTGCAGCGCGAGAAGCGGCTGGCCGAGCTGGCGGTCGAAGGAACGGATGACGAGGCCGACGCCACGGCCGGGGACGCCGACCACCGCATCGACCTGGACGAGGCCCTGAAGGTCCTCAGCCCGGCCGAGCGGCTCTGCGTGTCCATGTGCTACGGCGCGGGTCTTTCTCATGGGGAGGCGGCTGAGGCCTTGAACCTGCCGCTTGGAACGGTCAAATCCCATGTCAAACGTGGTCTGGAAAAGCTCCGAGCGCGACTGGCGCCGGCCGAAAGCGCGACTGCTGAAGGGAGGCGGAGCAATGGCTGAACTCGATTTCGAGCGGCGTCTGGAACGCCTCTTCATGGACGCGCCGGAACTCCCGGACGCGGCCGCCTTCGCCCAGCGCATCGAGCGCAAGCTGGACCGCGGCTGGAACATGCGCCGCTGGCTGATCGGTGCCGCGGGCCTGACCGGCGGTGTGATCGGCGCCAGCCAGCTGTTCATGTCCAACCTGTTCGAGCGCGTCGAGACGGCGGAGCAGTCGGCCCGGCTGGTCGGTCAGGGCCTTTCGCGCGTTTCACCCTCGACCGACATGGTGTCGGCCCTTTCGGGCGGCTATGGCGTGTGGGTCGCCGTCGCCCTGGCGCTGGCGGCCATGGCCTATTTCGCATCGCGGCTGATCGAGGAAATGTAATTTGTCGAGCCATCGGGAAGCGCCGGTCCGTCGTGTCGCTGCGCCGGACATCCTGGCGCGCAAGGGCGGGACGCCCATCGTCTGCCTCACCGCCTACACCGCCCCGATGGCCGAGCTGCTGGACGAGCACTGCGACCTGCTGCTGGTGGGCGACAGCGTCGGCATGGTGGTCCACGGCCTGCCCAACACGGTCGGCGTCACGCTGGACATGATGATCCTGCACGGCCAGGCGGTCATGCGCGGATCGCGGCGGGCCATGGTCGTCGTCGACCTGCCGTTCGGCAGCTACGAAGGCTCGGCCGAGGTCGCCTACGACAACGCTGCCCGAGTCATGAAGGAAACTGGCTGCAGCGCCGTAAAGGTCGAGGCCGGTCCCACGGTGGCGGCCAACATCGAGTACATGGTCCGCCGGGGCATCCCGGTGATGGGCCACGTGGGCCTGCGGCCCCAGGCGGTGATGGTCGAGGGCGGCTTCAAGGCCAAGGGCAAGGGCGGCGAGGAGCGCCGGCTTATCCTGGAAGAGGCGCGCGCCGCCGCCGACGCCGGCGCCTTCGCCGTGGTGGTCGAGGGCGTGGCCGAGGGCCTGGCCCGCGAGATCACCCAGGACATCGCCGTGCCCACCATCGGCATCGGCGCCTCGGCCGGCTGCGACGGTCAGATCCTGGTCACCGACGACATGCTGGGCCTGTTCGACTGGACGCCCAAGTTCGTCCGGCGCTATGGCGACATCCGCGGCGAGATCGCAAAGGCGGTCGCGGCCTACGCCGAAGACGTCCGCAATCGCACCTTCCCGGGCCCCGCCGAGATCTACTACGCCAAGGCGGGGTAGGGCTCCCGAAGCCCTGAACCCCCCTCATCCCATCCCCAAGAACGCCATGGCCGGGCCCGTCCCGGCCACCCAGATACGAGGCGCTGGCCGCAAGGCGCACCGCATCACCGCCGCGTCCTCTCCGGAAACGGCGGCGCTTCTGGGTGGCCGGGACAAGCCCGGCCATGACGTTCCAAAAAAGTGGAACGAAGAGCGCTTCTACGACCGAATCTGACGTACCCCCATGTTCCACTCGCGATCATGTCCGAGCCCGCGCCCGACATCTTCGAAGAGGACCAGCTGCTGGCCCAGACGGCCTGCATGGACTTCGCCTTCGCCCGCCACGTGCAGCAGAAGGCGCTCGCCACCGAAGACACGGCCGAACTCTCCGACCTGGCCCGCGCCTACGCCCGCCTGACCCGTTCACTCCGCCAGACGCTGGCGCTCCTCAGCAAGCTGAGGGCCGACCGCGCGAAGGCCGAACGCGAGGCGCCGCGCCGTTCCGCGC